>Ga0078972_1000074_pt1 | contig 379041 bp, 340 predicted proteins | sample YelNatPaOPGAMG01_FD_67568 | JGI IMG/M metagenome (GOLD analysis project Ga0078972, IMG submission 67568) | Hot spring thermophilic microbial communities from Obsidian Pool, Yellowstone National Park, USA - OP-RAMG-01 (SPADES assembly) (version 2) | ecosystem: Environmental > Aquatic > Thermal... | reverse complement strand
AGATGCTTCCGGATCTGGACACGTTCTATCGGGAATGGCTGGGCAGGCCCCTTCCGGATGAGAGCCCCGATTGGTTCCGCGATAAGACTCTGGAGAAGCCCGCCGAGTGGGCAAAGGAGGACTCACATGGCCGATAGATACATCATCGCTCAGGACGCCGGCGGCTCGATGACCGATTGCTTCCTCGTGGACCGAGACGGGAAGTTCGTCACCGGCAAGTTCATCACCCATCCCGAAGACGAGCGGATCAGCTATCTCGGGGCGCTCCGGGATGCGGCTGGCCGTTGGAAGATGACCTCGGCACAAATCCACAGGGAAGCGATTTGCTCCACCTATACCGGCACCTCCATGGTGAACGTTCTCGTGACGCAAAGCGGGAGCAAGGTCGGATTGATCATCACCCGGGGGTTTGCCCATCTGCCCATCATTGAACGGGGCCTTACATGGATCGGTCAGACCTATGAGGATATCCTTCATCAACAGCTCCATGAGCATACCCCGTGGCTCGTTCAGCCCGAGAACATCAAAGAGGTTACCGAACGGATCAGTGTGGGCAGCTACTATATGGTGCATCACTCGTTCCCCGGGACGGTGATCATCCCGCTGAACGAGAAAGAAGCCTATCGAGCGGCGGAGGAACTTCTTAAGAACGGTGTGGAGATCATCGGGGTCATGACCATCGGTTCCTATGCGAATCCGGCCCACGAGAAAAGGATCGCCGATATCGCCCGCGAGGTGATCGCCAAAGCCGGCAAGGAAATCCCGGTGGTGGCCTCTCATGAGATCTGCTTTGTTCCCAACGAGAACGAGCGGCTCAAGACGCTTCTCATCCAGTGCTACATTCAGGAGACCGCACGTAAGGCGCTCCTTGCGGTGGAGGGGGCTGCCAAGGAGGAAGGCTACAAGCACGAGCTGATGACGATCCTTGGATATGGCGCTGCGGCGACCATCCGATACCCGAAACTGGTGGAGGCGATCGCCTCCGGCCCGACGAGCGGGCTTCTGGGATGCAAGTTCATCTCCGAGTTCCTCAAGCGCCCCAATATGGTCGGTTGGGATCTGGGTTGTACCACCTGTGATATCGGACTCATTGCCGGCGGCCTGACCCAAGTGAACAAATCGCCGGAGTTTTCCGGCCACAAGGTCCGGATGCCCATGATTGCGATTGATAGTATCGGCGCCGGCTGCAGTCATGTAGTGCATGCGGATCCGGCCACGGGGCGGATCACCATCGGACCGGATAGCGTTCGGGCGGCGCTGGGGACGATGTACATGTCCGATCAGATCACCATCGGTGATATCGATCTTGCGTTGGGCTATGTGAACCCGGACTATTATCTCGGTGGGACGATCAAGGTGAACAAGGAACGGGCTACGAGCGAGCTTACAAAGCGTGTGGCCGAGCCGCTGGGACAGAACGTCTATGACGTTTCCCTCAAGATCCTCGATCTTCTCCATGCCAAAGTGGCTGACCACATGAACGGGATCCTCCTCTCGAAGGGCCTGAATCCGGCGGAGTTCACGTTGATGGTGTACGGGGCTGCCGGGCCTACTCACCTCTGGGGACTTGACCGGGCGATCAACTTCGCCGAGGTGATCATCACCCCGTGGGCAGCCGTGTTTTCCGCTTTCGGCGCCGCCGCCGCCGAGTACTTCCATCGTTATGATAAGGCGGTCACTTTCTTCCTCACGCCCCAGATGCCCGAGCAAGTCAAGCTCATGCAAGGCGGTGTGCTGAGTCAGGCATGGGCGGAGCTCGAAGAGCGAGGCTACAGGGAGCTCGAGGCGGAAGGATTCGGTCGCAATGAGGTCGCTTTCCGGCACGGCATTTCGTGCCGGTACATCGGGCAGCTCTCCAGTTGGGAGGTGCCGGTGGAAGTCGGGCGGGTGAACACCATTCAAGACATGGACAAGGTCATCGGCGCGTTCGAGAAAGCCTACACCAAGATCTATCCCGCGGGCGCCCGATATCCCGAGGCCGGTTATCAGATCACCGAGGTCTATGTGGAAGCGGTCACTCAGCGCCCGAAGCCGGTGATCGAAGCCCATCCGATGAAGGGTAAGACGCCCCCCAAGGATGCTCATAAAGGGCGGCGGAAGGCTTTCTTCGATGGCGAGTGGATCACCTTCGATCTCTACGAACAGGAGCGGCTGGAGGCGGGCAACCGCGTGGATGGCCCCGCCATCATCGAACATACTCAGACCACGCTGGTCATCCCGCCGCAGAACTATATCGAATTGGACCAATACCGGTTCATGCATTATCGGAAAAAGTAGAGGCCGGTGTTGCGGATAGGGTGAGGAGCGGCGCGGGCGCGCCGCGCCCGCGCCGCTCCTCACCCCCACTTCCCCCCCGACGTGACCGAAGTCACCGTTTCTCTGTCCTCCATCCGATATCATTGAGCCGAATGCCATTCCTACCCGGCGCATTCAATGCAACCCGATTGGAGGACGCCATGCTTAATCACCTTCCTGAAGATGCCTTTTCCCGATTGGACGAATCGGACGATACCCTCTTCTATGAGAAAGAGCGGTTCGTCAGCCATCTCGATTCCACCGCTCTTTCCACCATCGAGTCGCTCATCGGTGCCCTCATCGAAGACGAGCACTCCGTGATCCTCGATCTCATGGCCAGTTGGAATTCCCACATTCCGCCGAAACTCGCTTCCGCAAGCGTCATCGGGCTCGGTCTGAACGAGAGTGAATTGAAGGAAAACAAGGCTCTTTCCGACTACGTGATCCACGATCTCAATAAGGATCCGGTGCTCCCCTTTTCGGACGCGACCTTCGATGCCGTGATCTGCACCGTCTCGGTGGATTACCTCATCCACCCCATCGAGGTGTTCCGGGATGTGGGCAGGGTCCTTAAGCCGGAAGGTCTGTTTCTGGTGATCTTTTCCAATCGCATGTTCCCTTCCAAAGCCGTCAAGGTGTGGCGCGAGGCCAGCGAGGAGGAGCGCTTGTTGCTCGTCGAAGATTTCCTTGCGGAGTCCGGCGCCTTCGAGAAACCGCGCATATTTATCTCGAAGGGGAAACCCCGCCCGCGCGATGACAAGTACGCCCCTCTTGGCATCCCCAGCGATCCGGTGGATGCTATTTACACCCTCAAAAAGGGAGCGAGGCGCTCTCTTCCGGTGGTAGCCGAATCCCCGGCGGATGCCGATATGCCACCGAAAGAAGAGATCGAGCGGCGCAAGAAAGCCGTCAAAGATACGCTGGCGTGCCCGTACTGCGGCCAGAAGCTGAGCAAATGGGAGGTATCCCAGACGCTCTTCACCGAGTGGCCGAACGAGTTCTTCTACGTGTGCTTCAACGATGAATGCCCCTATTTTGTGGAAGGGTGGAAAGCGATGGCCCGGCAGAAGAACCATTGTTCGTACCGGCTCATGTATGATCCCCTTACCGATTGCTGTCAGCCCATCCCGGTGCCCAACCATACCATAATGAGGGATGGCATTGTTCAGGATGATTGAGTCCCGTTGAGCAAGGGATCGTTTAGCGCTTTGTTGCTTTGCTACTGAAGGGGACTCGAATCGGCTCCAGGGGGTGAAGCCATAGACCTCGGCACGTATTTTGACGAGGCGCGCGGCCACGGCGTGCTCGCCACAGCGGACGCATCGGGCAAGGTGGATGCGGCCCTGTATGCGCGTCCCCACTTCACAGGCCCCGATTCCGTGGCTTTCATCATGGCCGATCGCCTCACTCATGCGAACCTCCAGACCAATCCCCATGCGGTGTATCTCTTCATCGAGTCGGGGCCCGGATACGCCGGAAAGCGGCTCTATCTTACCAAGACCCGTGAAGAGCAGAACGATGCTCTCATTCAGGAGATCTGCCGCCGGTGCAACTATTCCCTTCATGAAGGCCGGCTCACTCGATACGTTGTCCATTTCCATATCGACAGGGTATTGCCGCTCCTTGGAAGCGGGGATTTCTGAATCGACCACAAAACGAGAAGAGGAGGGTAAAGCATGGAATCGGTCGAGGCCACATTGCACAAGCTGCGCCGGTACAATCTAGCTATGGGCAGCTTCCATCTGATCCAGGGCATCGTGATGCTGATCCTCAGCAATCAGTACTCGGTGCCGGTGCGCAACTCGTTCCTCCACTATATGCCGGATACCGATACCCTCGAAGCAGTGACCGAGGACATCGTCTTGCTGCGTATGGGCCCGATGGTCGCCGCGTTTCTCTTCATGTCGTCACTGGCTCATTTTCTGGTCGCCTCCCCGAAGATTTTCGATTGGTATGCGGCGAACCTCAAGCGCGGGATCAACTATGCCCGGTGGTACGAATACGCCTTCAGCGCTTCGCTCATGATGATCCTCATCGCCATGCTCAGCGGGATCTATGATATTGTGGCGCTCTTGGGGCTCTTCTTCCTGACGGCGGCGATGAACCTCTTCGGGCTGATGATGGAACTGCACAATCAATCCACTCAAAAGACCAACTGGACGGCTTTCTGGATCGGATGTGTGGTCGGCATCATCCCGTGGGTGGGTGTGGCCATCTATTTTCAGGGTTCGGCCAGCACAGGCCACATGCCTACCTTCGTCTATTTCATCATGGGCTCGCTCTTCTTCCTCTTCAGCCTGTTTGCCATCAACATGGTTCTCCAATATAAGAAAGTGGGGCCTTGGAAGAACTACCTTTACGGAGAAGCGATGTACATCCTTCTGAGCCTGACGGCCAAGTCGGTTCTGGCATGGCAAGTGTTCGCCGGGGCGCTGGCAAGATCGGATTATTGAGCTCCGATATCCAGAAGGAGGTGCCAACATGAAGGTCGATAGGTTGGGCGAGCGGATAAGCATTGTGGAACTCGATCCGGAACTAGTTGACTTTGATGAGGAACCGATCACAAAAGCGTGCGCCGAAGCGGGCCTACAAAGTCTGCGGTACCTCATTCTCGATTTCACTGGTGTCGAGCGGATGAACGGCCTCGGCGCGAGCATGCTCGTGAAGCTCGCCGTCCGGGCCCGGCAGAATCATCAGCGACTCATGGCTTTCGGCTTACACGATCACCAGCGGGATATCCTCAAAGTGACCGAACTGGATCAGGTGATCGCCATTTACGATACGCTTTCTTCGGCTCTGGCCGCGGCAGGGGTATCGCCCGCCGATATGCCGCCCGAACGCAAGGCAACTCCCTCTCCAACCCGCGATGGAGATGCGTGGGCAAAACCGATTCGTAAGCTCGCGGTGCCCCCCATGCCGCCCGAGGCATGGAAGCGCAATGTCAACGGGCGCCGCGTGGTGGGTCCGGTGAATGGATTCGGACAACTCTGGCAGAAGGTCTACCGCCTTCGCGTGAGCGACGCCGGGATCTCTCCGGAACGGGCCATCGCCGAACTCAAAACGAACTTTCCCCGGCTTCAGCCTTCGTACAACCGCTTCTATCCCTCCGCCGCGGGGATCAAGCCGGGGGAAATCGTACTCATTGATTCCTCCACACCGGGCGGGCCGGTCTCGACGGGGGTGATGGTGCTCTATGCGGATGCACGATCCTTCACCTTCATCACTCCGCAGGGCCATCCCGAATCCGGATGGGTCACCTTCAGCGCCTATGAAAAGGACGGACGGACGATCGTTCAAATCGTGGGGCTTGCCCGTGCCAACGACCCGGTGTATGAAGTCGCGTTTCGGATCGTGGGCTCCAAAATGCAGGTGCGGATATGGACTTATCTCCTCACCGCCCTCGCGGCGCATCTGGGGGTGCCCGCGGACGTGATCGTGCAACCCTCTCGATTCGATTCCCATGTGCAGTGGCGTCAGATGGGCAACGTCTGGCATAACGCCCAGATCCGAACGCTTCTTTACTGGCCCATCCATCTCATCGGAAGCCCATTCCGTGGCGCGAAGCGCGGGAGAGCGGATGCCGGTTAAGCCCGAATACGATGCCATTGTGGTGGGGAGCGGGCCCAACGGTCTGGCCGCCGCCATTACCCTTGCCCGAGAGCGCCTTTCCGTTCTCCTCATCGAAGGAAAGGAGACCATCGGCGGGGGCATGCGTACCGCCGAACTTACCATGCCCGGTTTCCATCACGATGTTTGCTCGGCGATTCACCCCGTAGCGCTCTCGTCACCGTTCTTCCGCTCGCTCGATCTTGCGGCTTACGGACTCGATTGGATTCACCCGCCCGCCGCTCTGGCTCACCCGTTCGATGACGGGAGCGCCATTCTCCTGAAACGATCCATCGGTGAGACCGCCGCCCAGTTCGGCTCAGATGCCTCCCGGTACGCCGCTCTCATGGAACCGCTTGCAGCCCACTGGGCAGAGCTTGCCGAGGATATCCTCGGCCCGTTGCGAATGCCCCGTCATCCCCTGATCACGCTGCGCTTTGCGGTCCGTGCCCAATCCTCTGCTCAGCAATTGGCCCGCAGTAGATTCAGGGATCACCGGGCGCGTGCTCTGTTTGCGGGCATCGCCGTCCACGCCATTCAGCCTTTGAGTCAGCGCGGCACAGCGGCGGCCGGGCTTCTCCTTGGCGCCGCCGCCCATGCGGTCGGCTGGCCCATCCCCCAAGGCGGCTCTCAGAAGCTCGCCGATGCGCTGGGCGCTTGCTTCACTTCGCTGGGCGGCACCATCGAGACGGGGCGGATGGTCCATTCCCTCGAAGAGTTGCCCAGGGCCCGCGTCGTTCTGCTGGATATCACGCCCCGGCAAATGGCCCGAATCGCCGGAGGAACTCTCCCCGATGGCTATCGCCGCCGAATGGAGAGCCACCGGTACGGGCCGGGGGTGTTCAAGATCGATTGGGCACTGGCCGGCCCGATCCCGTGGAAAGCCGCTGAATGCCTGAAGGCCGGAACCGTTCACCTTGGCGGCACAATGGAGGAGATCGTCGCTGCCGAGAATGCGGCATGGAAGGGGGAAGCCGTTGAGCGCCCGTTCGTCATACTGGCGCAACAGAGCCTGTTCGATCCATCGCGTGCGCCGGCGGGGCGGCACACGGCCTGGGCCTACTGTCATGTTCCGAACGGCTCCTCCGTGGACATGACGGAACAAATTGAAGATCAGGTTGAGCGGTTTGCGCCGGGATTCCGCGAGCGCATACTTGCCCGAAGCATCATGACCCCCGCCGATATGGAGCGGTACAACCCCAACTATGTGGGCGGCGATATCGGGGGTGGGGTCAGGGGCATGCGGGAGTTGCTCATCCGGCCGCTGGGGCGATGGAAGGCGTACACTACACCGATCAAGGGGGTCTATCTTTGTTCCTCTTCGATGCCACCGGGGGGTGGGGTGCACGGGATGTGCGGGTATCATGCGGCGGAAACAGCTCTGTCTCATCTGCTCTAGTCCGGCAGCTCTACACGAATTTGTGAGCTTGTATCGCAGGGCAAGAAGATAGCGGGCGCAGGAAGAACGATTAGGGGGCCTCAGGGGCACCCGATTCCCCGGCAATACCCAAAGACAGCGATCGAAGAAGAGCGCGCAGGAGCGCCTCTCGGGGGGGTGGGGTATCCCCCAAGAAAACCCTTTGGGCGGGTGGGTGGGATCGGAGAAGCCGGATCGCTCATAGGGGGGGAATTCCGGGGCAAGGTCCGCAGTGAGGTGATCATAGGGTTAGTCATCCAAGAGCGAAGCCCGCAAAGTTGAGCCGCTTTTTTGGGCAACATCCATGCCTTGACAAAATTGCGTCTGACACTAATATAGGGCGTAACAAGAAGGATCGGGAAAACTCACAGGGTGCTCGCCAGCATGAGAATCAAGATAGTGACCGATAGCACCGCTGATCTTCCGCCGGAGGTTTGCCGGGCCCTCGATATCACGGTGATCCCGTTGAACGTGCATTTCGGCGAGACCATCTATCAGGATGGCCTGGACCTCCCCGCTGAAGAATTCTACAAAAAGCTGGAATCGAGCCCCATCTTCCCGCAAACCTCTACTAAACCCCCCGAGACGTTTGCTCGGACATACCGGCGGCTTTCGCAAGAGGCGGATGCCATTGTCTCCATCCACATTTCCGCCAGTTTCAGCGGCACCCTGAATGCTGCTCGTCTGGGAAGCTTGGAAGCAGGTGTGCCTGTGGAACTGATTGATTCTCAGTCGGTCTCGATGGGCCTCGCGCTTCTGGCCATCCTGGCCGCCCGTATGGCACGCGATGGGGCTTCTGGCTTTCCTTTGCCTTCTCGAACCCCGCACTCCCGCCCCATCCTACTGGGGAGCGATCGCCGGGGCCTGTTTCTTTTGCCTTCAGACCGCTGTCCTCGATGCCATCGTCTGGTCAGCGTTTTTCGATCGCCGGAATTAGGAGCCGGCGGGTGTTCTTCGTCTCTTCTCCGCCACGGGAGATCATTTCTTCTGCGTTTCTCAGCAGCCGGGCTCGCCATGATGCCCGCAACAACTCTTGCCGGTCTTGAGCTTGATGAAGTTGTTTCGCAATAAGAGGCGAATCTTGGTGTGCAAGGGCATGGGGGTGGACATGTTGGTGAAGAACGATTTCAGCTTCGGCATGGATTCCCTCCTTTTCGCCTTGCCGTTTTCGAGAGCAAGCGAACCGATCGGTTTGCCGGACGGGTTCGGTTCGATTCCTTTTGGGAATGCCACGGGCCTTCTGCAAGTCAAACGGCGCTCTCAGGTGGGCGAACGACCCACGTTTTGCGGAAGGTCGCCGCGAGATAGTCCTTCACCTGCACTTTGATGAGGGCCGTGCTTGGCCGGTCGATAAACTCCGCCAGATACGGGTGTTTGGCCAGATAAAGCCTGCGGCACTGATCCCGCTCTTTGCCTTCCGCCTCCCGCGCGTTGCCGTGCACGGTCACCGCCAGCGTTTCCACGAAATCGGTTTCCCGGTTCGACCGGCTGTCTATCAGCATGGCTACCCGGGGGTTCATCCGGATATCGTGATACTTGCGGGTATCCCGGTCGGTAGCGAAGACGAGATTCGCAAAATCATCCGATACCGCAAATGCCACGAGGGATCCGTGGGGTTGTCCATGGCTCTGTGTAGCCAGCACCGCGAGTTTCTGGGATACGAAGAGGGCCTTGAGTTCCGATAGATCATCCATACGGCCTCCCGTGCCTGTGGGCCAATGATGCTATGCCGGAACGGATTTGTCAACACTTCACCTTGACCCCCGGCGGATGTTGAGGTACGCTATATGACTAGTTGACGTGCGGGTGAAAGGGGCAATCGGGCAAGGAGGCCAAAAATTGAACGGTCTAACCTTCATGAACTCAAAATCGGCGCTCATGACTTCGGAATCGGTAACCGAAGGGCACCCGGATAAGCTCTGCGATCTGATCTCCGATGCGATTCTGGACGATATTCTGGCCGAGGATCCAATGGCAAGGGTCGCCTGTGAGACGATGGCTACCACCGGCATGGTGGTGGTCATGGGCGAGATCACCACTACCGCGTACGCGGATATCCCCCGCATCGTCCGGGAAACGGTAAGGGATATCGGATACACACGGGCCAAGTACGGGTTCGATTACGAGACATGCGGGGTGATAGTGTCGGTGAAAGAGCAATCGCCCGATATCGCCATGGGGGTAAACCAATCCCTCGAATTGAAGGAGAAGGGTGAGGTAGCCAACGAAAAGGATACACTGGGGGCAGGAGACCAAGGGATGGTGGTCGGCTATGCGTGCACGGAGACTCCGGAACTCATGCCCTTGCCCATCTCGCTCGCGCATAAGCTTGTGCGGCGTCTGGCCGCCGTGCGCAAGCAGAAACTGCTCCCCTACCTGAGGCCGGACGGGAAATCGCAGGTGACGGTGGAGTACGAATACGGCGTGCCCAAACGCATTCAAGCGATCGTCATCGCAGCCCAACATGATACGGTTGTGTCCCTTGATGTGCTCCGGAGAGAGATCATCGAGCAGGTCATCAAGCCGGTGATCCCTGAGCGGTTTTTGGATGACGGGACCCGGTATTACATCAATGCCACGGGAAGATTCGTGATCGGCGGCCCAATGGGGGATACCGGTCTCACGGGGCGAAAGATCATCGTGGACACCTACGGGGGGATGGGACGGCATGGGGGAGGATGCTTTTCGGGGAAAGATCCCACCAAGGTGGACCGTTCCGGATCCTACATGGCGCGATACGCCGCCAAGAATGTGGTGGCCGCCGGCCTTGCGGATCGGGTCGAAATTCAAGTAGCGTATTGCATCGGAGTTGCCCGCCCGCTTTCCATCTCCGTCGAGACCTTCGGGACGGCCAAAGTGGATGAGGATCTCATTCAGAGGCTTGTCGAAAAGCACTTCGACTTCCGCCCCGGCGCCATCATCGAGACGCTCAATCTGCGCCGGCCAATTTATAAACAAACCGCCGCGTACGGGCACTTCGGCCGCGAAGACCTGGATCTCCCATGGGAGAAGACGGACAAAGCCAGAATCCTCCGGAAGGAAGCGGGACTCTGATGTTCAGCCAATATTCTTCAAGCGGCAATCTTGATCCTTGTGCAAAATACCTAGCCCTTTATCTTGACCCTGACTTCTGGGCCGTGCTATACTAATGCGGTTTGTGCGTAAGGAGATAGGCTCTTGGTCACAGACTTCGGTACACTGGGGCTGTTCATTGTAATAGCCTTTATTTTTCCACTCTTGCTGATCGGTCTACCTCTCATTCTCCGGTATTCCGGGGCAATCCCCAAGCACCCCAACCGCACCAAGCAAGATGTCTACGAGTGCGGCATGAAGCCGTTCCGAGGGGCGTGGGCACAGATCAACTTCCACTACTATGTATTCGCCATCCTCTTCGTCGTCCTCGATGTGATGTCGGTATTTATCTTTCCTTGGGCCGCAAGATTCATCGGTCTGGAGACCAATACCGATCAAACATGGGGAATCATAACAGTGGCGGTATTCGTGGGTATATTGCTGGTGGGCCTCGCGTACGCCTGGAAGAAAAAGGCTCTGGAGTGGAAATAGCATGCCATCCTATGATCAACTGATATTGCCATATTCGAGCAGCGATGCGGACCGGGAAGAGGGCCGCATGATCGAGGAGTTGATCGCCAGATCCCAGAAGCCGATCCCCGATCCGGATCAATGGCTGGCGGGAGTGGATCACGGCAATATCGTGCTGACCACGGTGGATCAAGTCCTTGGTTGGGCCCGGAGCAAATCCCTCTGGCCGATGCTGTTCGGACTGGCCTGTTGCGCATTTGAGATGATGGCCGCAGCAGGGAACCGGTGGGATATCTCCCGATTTGGAATGGAGATCTTCCGGCCGTCCCCCCGGCAAGCGGATATGATGATCGTGGCGGGCACCCTCACATGGAAAATGGCACCCGCCGTCCGCAGGCTCTATGATCAAATGGCCGAACCCAAATGGGTGCTCGCGATGGGGGCTTGCGCTATCAGCGGGGGTACCTTTTCGGAATCATACTCGGTGGTACCCGGGGTCAACCGCATCATCCCTGTCGATGTGTACGTTCCCGGATGCCCCCCAAGGCCGGAAGGACTATATCACGGGCTCATGGAACTTCACAAGAAGATTCAACGGGGGGATTCCCTCAAGGGAAAACTCCATTTGCCGAGGTTGGATTAGATGGGATTGAAAGCCCTGGCAGGGCCGGATGTGGCCAATAAGATCGAAAAACGGTTTCCCGGCGCGATCGTGGAAATCCAGCCCGCGGGAATTGTCGTTAAGAGCCAATCCGCGGCAGATGTCATGCGCTTTCTCAAGGAATCACCCGATCTGGATTTCAATTATCTGAACAGCGTCACCGCGGCCGACTATTTTGATTATTTCGAGGTCGTTTACCATCTGACCTCTATGTCCCGCAAGCACACATTTTGCGTGAAGACACGGGCCTTCGGCCGGGAGAATCCGACCGTTCCATCGGTTACCCATCTCTGGCAGGGCGCCGATCTTCAGGAACGGGAAGTGTACGATCTGATGGGCATCCGCTTCTCGGGGCATCCGAACCTGAAACGGATCGCCCTGTGGGAAGGATTCAAAGGGCATCCCTTGCGGAGGGATTATCTATAAAAATGGCATCGGTTCAGCCTTTGCAGATGCAGTCATGACGATGCAAACCGAACTCATCACCATCAATATGGGGCCCCACCATCCATCCACGCATGGCGTGTTCCGGATGCGCGTGACCCTCGATGGCGAGATCGTGCGGGAAGTCGAACCCATGTTCGGCTATCTCCACCGGGGTCTCGAGAAACTGGCGGAGGGCCGCACCTATACCCAGATCATCCCCTTCACGGATCGTCTTGATTACGTATCCTCGATGGCCCAGAATTTCGGCTACTGTCTGGCAGTGGAGAAGCTCGCCGGCATCCAAGTTCCCGAGCGGGCGGAATACATCCGCGTCATCGTGTGCGAGATGCAACGCATCGTGAATCACTTAATCGCCGTAGGATTCCTGATCAACGATCTCGGCGCACTGCAAACGCCGCTCCAGTACATGTGGAGAGAGCGGGAGAAGCTCGTTGATCTCTTCGAGATGCTCTGCGGTCAACGATTTACGTACAACTATATGCGAATCGGGGGCGTGAGTCAGGACCTGCCGCCGGAGTTCTTACCGGCACTCCGCAAATTCCTCGATGACTTCCCTGGCTATTATGCCGAGTTCGAGGAACTGCTGAAGGGGAACGAGATCATCGTTTCCCGAACGGTCGGCACAGGTATCCTGCCGCGGCAACAGGCGATCAATGCCTCCGCGAGCGGTCCGGTATTGCGGGCTTCAGGGGTGGATTGGGACCTCCGCCGCGATGATCCTTATTCCATCTATGATCGTTTCAAGTTCGATGTACCCGTGGGCACCCGGGGAGATAACTGGGACCGGTATCGGGTGCGCATGGAGGAGATGATGCAAAGCTACCGCATCATCAAGCAAGCCATCGAGGAGATCCCGGAGGGCCCCATTCGGGCAAAGGTACCGAACCTTCTCCGCCCGCCGAAAGGGGATGTATATGCCCACATCGAAGCCCCCAAAGGGGAACTCGGCTTCTATTTGGTGAGCGATGGTTCGATTGCGCCTTACCGATGGCATGTGCGGGCGCCGGCCTTTATCAACTTGACCGCCCTGCGGGACATGGTGATCGGGGGAAAGATCGCCGACCTTATTGTGACGTTCGGAAGCATTGATATCTGTCTGGCCGAGGTTGACCGGTGATGATACATTTGCCTGAGTGCGGGGTAGAGACCTTCAGTTCATGGGGACGGGATCCCCTCGAGAGCGGATGGGCCATCGAGAACTTCTGGGCCCACTGGGGGCTCTTCGGGGTAGGAATCCTCGTTTTCGTGCTGACCATCGTGATGGGCTTCATCTGGTTTGAACGCCGCTTCATTGCGCCGATGCAGCTCCGGATCGGCCCGAACCGCACCGGCCCCTTCGGCCTCCTTCAGCCGGTGGCCGATGCCGTCAAAGTCATGCTGAAAGAGGATATCGTTCCCGCGGCCGCCGACAAGGTGGTCCATTTCCTCGCCCCGATCCTGATCTTCGTGCCCGTCGTGCTGATGTTCGCCGTCATCCCCGTGCAGAAGGGGGTGGGGCTCATCCCCGACCTGAACGTGGGCGTCTTGTTCTTGGTCGCGGTGGGTTCGATCGAGACCATCGCGGTGTTCATGGCAGGGTGGGGTTCGAACAACAAGTATTCCGTCCTAGCCGCGATGCGGAGCGTAGCTCAGATGGTGAGTTACGAGATGCCCATGGCGTTTGCGGTTCTGGCGGTGATCCTCGTGAGCGGCTCTCTCTCGGTCCAGCAGATCGTGGTCGAGCAATCCATTCCCTTCGCCCTTCTCTTGCCTTTGAGCTTTATCTTCTATTTCATTTGCGCACTCGCTGAACTCCAGCGAACGCCGTTCGATCTACTCGAAGCGGAATCGGAGATCATCGCCGGATACCATACCGAGTATTCGGGGATGAAGTTCGCCATGTTCTATCTTGCCGAGTACGGGGGAGCCATTGCGCAATCCGCTATTATCACCACGCTTTTCTTGAGCGGATGGAAAGGGCCGTTCCTGTGGCCCGGGCTATGGTTCATCATCAAGGTGTTTGCCGTGTTCGGGGTCATTGTCTGGATGCGAGCGGCGTGGCCGCGCGTGCGGATCGATCAACTCATGGGATTTGCATGGAAGTACATGTTGCCGCTTTCGCTGATCAATCTGTTCGTGGTCGCCATCGAAACGATCTTCTGGGATCCGGTTCAATGGTGGCTCGTGCCGGTGAACATCGCCATCGCTGTAGGCTTGCTTTCCGGATGGGCGGGCATGTTCAAGCTCCGAGGAGGCGCGCAAGTTGAATCCCAAGGCTAGAACTCCGGATACCGACGAGAAAACGGAGGGGGGCATCTCCATCCCGGGCATCGGATTGCTCCAGGGGCTCCGGGTAGTCTTCAAGAATGCCACCCGGAAGCGCATCACCGAGCAATATCCGGAGGAGCGCCTTACTGTGTCGCGGCGAACGCGGGCGCAAGAGCTCGTGTGGGACCCCGGGCGATGCACCGGTTGCGCCACATGCGCCAAGGCGTGCCCTCAGGGCAATATCAAGATCACCACATCGGTGAACACCCAAAACAACAAGTACATCGTAGAAAAGTTCGAGAGCGATGAAGGACGGTGCATTTTCTGCGGGCTTTGCGTAGAGGCGTGCCCATACGAAGCCCTGTTCTTCGGCCGGAGCTACGAGCGCTCCAAATACCGCAGGGCTGAGTTGATCGCGGATATGAACGAGATGTCATCGGATAAAAAGGAGCGCAGCGCCTACTACCGTCCCGAACTCTATGATCAGTTGCCGGAACAGACGTTGCTCGTCTATCGGAAGCACAAGAAGGTTTTGTAGATATGACCGGTTCGGACTATGCCTTCTGGGTATTTGCGATTCTGGGCGTGATCAGCGCCCTCGGAGTGGTGGCCCTCAAGAACCTCTTCCGGGCGGCGCTCTTGCTCGTTCTGTGCTTCTTCGCCGCGGCCGGCATCTACGGGAGCCTAAATGCGGATTTCTTGGCCGTGGCCCAAGTCCTCGTCTATATGGGGGCAATCTCCGTGCTCATCATCTTCGCGGTGATGCTCACGCGGGATCTTGTACGCGGGAACCCCTTCAACCGGAGCTGGCCAGCGGCTCTGGTGGTCTGCGGGTTCCTCATGGCCGGAGTGATCTACGTCGTGGTGGAGACCACATGGCCTACGATCGATGCCGGGCAAATGGCCGCAGCATCGGTTCCCGAAGGACAGGCCACAACCGGCGGTGTGGCACGAGCGATTTTCGATAAAGACTCGGGGTTCCTCCTACCATTCGAGATATCGGCCATGCTTATACTGGCAGCCGTACTGGGCGCTGTAGCCTTAGTGAGGGAGAAATAATCGTGGAAGTCGGACTCACTCATTACCTGATCCTCTCGGGGATCCTTTTCTCCATCGGGCTCTTTGGCGCGCTTTCCAAGCGGAACGCGGTGGGCATTTTGATGTGCATCGAGATCATGCTGAACGCGGTCAATATCGCGGTGGTGGCATTCTCGAGATATCTTGCGCCGGAGACGGTGCTACTGACCGGGCACGTATTCGCCTTATTTGTGATCGTCGTGGCCGCCGCCGAAGCAGCGGTGGGACTGGCCATCGTGATCACTTACTTCAAGAGCCGGGCTACGGTGGATGTGGAGCAGGGCGATTCCATGAAAGGGTAGACTCAAAGCAAATGTGGGCTGAAGTCAGACAGGTGCCGAACCGAATGCTGGCAGAGATGTGGAAAGACCTCTTCGAGGGGGAGGGGATCCCTTCGCGGTATCTTCCGGCGGATGGCTCGCTCGTCTTCTCGGATACGGCCGCCTATAAGGTTTACGTACCCAGCGATAAGGCGCACCTGATCGATGAGATCTTGAGGAAGATTTAGATGATCGCAGATTACGCGCTCTGGCTGATCATTTTCCTGCCCGTGATCGCCTTCTTGGTCAACGGGCTGGTGATGCGCCCCTTCTTCGGGGAGCGAAACGCCCGATACGGCGGTTACATCACGATCCTTTGCATCGCCGGCTCCTTCGGGCTGGCCATCTGGGCCGTGGCCTCGGTGGCCGGGGAAGACTATGCCCATTTCCACAAACAGATTGATACCGAGTGGCTCACCATCGGGGAAGGGTTCTCCATTCATATCAGCCTGATCCTCGATAAGCTCTCCGCCACGATGGCCCTCGTGGTCACCACCTGCAGCCTGATGATCCAGATTTACTCGCAGGGCTACATGCATGGAGATACGGGATATCTGCGATTCTTCACATGGATGCCCCTGTTTACGGCCGCCATGCTGGGCGTCGCCCTCTCCGGGAACCTTCTCTTCACGTTCATCTGCTGGGAGCTTGTGGGGCTGTGTTCCTATCTCCTCATCGGTTTCTGGTACCACAAGCCTTCAGCCGCCGCCGCGGCCAAGAAAGCATTCATCGTCACACGATTTGCAGATATCGGACTGGTGCTGGCACTCGTCGGCATCTGGAGCACGGTGGGCACGTTCGATATTCTCAAGATGCCCGAGGCATTCCGCACCGGCATCGAAGCCGGCCTCATATCGAGCGCCACGTTTACATGGATTCTTTTGGGGATATTCGCCGGCGCTGCGGGCAAATCCGGCCAATTCCCACTCCATGTGTGGTTGCCGGATGCCATGGAAGGCCCTACACCCGTCAGCGCCTTGATCCATTCCTCCACCATGGTCTGCGCGGGTGTATATCTGGTGGCACGCCTCTTCCCGATGTTCGCCATGCACGAATATGCCGAGACGGCCGCTCTCGTGGTTGCGGGGATCGGGGGATTCACCGCCATCTTCTCCGCAAGCATGGGGATGGTGATGTACGATATCAAGCGGGTCTTGGCCTACTCGACCCTGAGTCAACTGGGCTACATGATGCTGGGATTGGGCGCAGTGGCCTACGGTGCAGCGAGTCTCTCCGGGCAAGGGCACGAGTTCGAACATGAGTACGAGCATCTCATAGGGATCGGATTTGCCATCGGCATGTTCCATCTCTTCACACACGCGTTTTTCAAATCCATGTTGTTCCTCGCCTCCGGCAGTCTGCAGCATTCCACTGGAACGTTCGATATGCGCCTCATGGGCGGGGTGCGCAAGCACATGCCCTGGACCTTCTGGATCTTCTTGATCGGCTCGCTCGCTCTGGCGGGCATCTGGCCGCTATCGGGCTTCTGGAGCAAGGACGGCATCCTCCTGTACGCCTGGGAACATGTACCGTGGTTCTTCTGGATGGCAATGATCACCGTTTTCATGACGGCATTCTACATGTTCCGGGCGGTGTTCATGACCTTCTTCGGCGAATTCCGGGGCGGCGATCCATCCGGGCTTCACCATGCGGCGGTGCCGGCAACGCATGGGCATGAGGCCCACCACGAGCCCGCTCAGGTGCACCTCCACGAGTCGCCATTTGTCATGGTGGGACCTATGGTCTTCCTGTGTATTCTGGCCATCGTAAGCGGATTTGCCATCGGCAACTTCGGCGCTTTGCCCTTCCTCGGCGGGCATGCCCATGGATACTTCGATGTCTTCACCAAGTTCGAGGTGAACGCAGAACATGGATTGCCGCTGTTCGCGTTGCTCGTGGCCCTCTTGGGCATCTTTGTGGCGTATGCCATCTACGGCGCCAAGTGGGTCTCCAACGAGACCATCGGCGCTATCTTCAGACCGATTCGAACGCTGTGGTACCGCAAGTACTACATGGACGAGCTCTACGAAGACGTGATCGTCCGGGGCATCTTGCTAAGAGGGATCTTCTGGGCTGCCGCCATGTTCGATACGTACATCATCGATGGAACGGTCAACGGCGCGGCCGCCTTCGCCCGGGGCTTGGGCGGACTCCTGCGGAAGTTCCAGAGCGGGCGATTGCAGGAATACGGTCTGGCATTCGGCTTCGGAGTGATTCTTATCTTGGCCATCGTGCTTGTGGGGTTCTACAATTGAGCGCAAGTAAGTGAGGGAATGACCTTTGTTTAACGATGTCAATATCCTCTCAATCATCATGCTCATGCCGGTGATCGGAGCGATCGCCGTCGCTCTATTCCGCATCAGCGACCGCGGCCTGAAGATCACGGCGGCCGTTTTCACGGGTCTTGCCTTTGCACTGTCCATCGCAATGTTCGCTGACTTCGACCGATCGGATGGGGCATTGCAGTTCGTGGAACAGTACACATGGATCAAGTCCATCAATGCCCAGTACTTTATCGGTGTAGATGGTCTGAGCGCCCCACTTTTCCTTCTGACCGCCTTCCTCGGCTTCCTGTGCGTCTTCATCTCGTGGAACATCACGGAGCGCGTCCGTGAGTACTTCTCATGGCTGTTGCTCCTCGAGTTCAGCATCCTCGGCGTGTTCGCCGCTCAGGATTTCCTCCTGTTCTTCGTCTTCTGGGAAATCGAGCTCATCCCGATGTACTTCCTCATCGCCATCTGGGGAACTAAACCGCCCCTCGGCAGGCGCGAGTATTCCGCGGTCAAGTATCTTCTGTACACGCTCCTCGGGAGCGCCGGGCTTCTGGCAGGGATATTGGTGGCCTATTTCGAGGGCGGAACGTGGGATATGACCCAGCTCGGCGAGGCGGCTACCGACTACCGGATGCTGATCTTCTTCTTGGTGTTCTTCTGCTTTGCGGTGAAGTTGCCCATGTTCCCGCTCCATACCTGGCTTCCGGATGCCCACACGGATGCCCCCACCGCCGGAAGCGTGATGCTGGCCGGTGTCCTCATCAAGATGGGCGGCTACGGCATGATCCGCCTCGTGCAGATGTTCCCCGAGGTGGCCAAGGAGTGGGCATGGCTTCTGGTAATGTTGGGAATCATCGGAGTGATCTACGGCGCAGCGGTGACTTTGCGGCAAACCGACCTCAAACGGCTCATCGCCTACAGCTCGGTGAGCCACATGGGGTATGTGCTTCTGGGCATCTTTGCTCTGGACGTCGTGAGCGTGAGCGGGGCCGCATTGCAACTCTTCAGCCACGGTGTGGTCACGGGACTTCTGTTCGCCATGGTCGGCGTCGTCTACGATAAAACCCATGAACGCCGGCTGCCGTATCTCGGCGGGCTTGCCCGCCAGATGCCCGTGGCTTGTCTGGTGTTCAGCATCGCGGCCCTGGCCTCACTGGGGTTGCCGCTCACCAGCGGCTTTGCGGCGGAGTTCTTCATCTTCACGGGAAGCTACAGCAGCGATCACGGATTCCCGGCACTGCAGGCCTTCACCATCATCGGGATCATCGGGATCGTCCTTTCGGCGGGGTATCTGCTCTGGATGATTCAAAGGGTGTTCTATCATGAGCCCAAGGATACGTTCCATCATCTCACCGATGCCACGCCCCGGGAGCGAGCGGTGATTTTCTCTCTGGTGACAGCGATCATGGTTGTGGGAATCTTCCCCAACGTGTTCACCGATGTGATCAAACACAGCGTCGAACCTATTATCAAGGCGTTCAGCGGATGATATGGGAGAACGGACTGCAGAATCGGGAAATCTTCGTTGCGAACATAAGTAGGAGAAGGCTTTGGAGTGGCGACTGGTATCCCCTGAGCTGAGCATGGCCCTCTTGGCCATAGGTGTGATCCTTCTCGATCTGGTCATCGAGAACAAAAAGGTACTTGTCTCGCTGGCCACGGTCGGATTGATTGTGCCGTTTGCGCTTTCGCTCTGGCTCTGGGGCGAAAGCGCTACCGCCATGAACGGCATGCTCGTGGTGGACAGCTTCGCCCTTTTCTTCAAGTGCCTTTTCATCGGCATTACAGCGCTCGTGCTCATGTCCTGCGGGGAATACATTACCGCGAAGATGGAGCGCTTCCGGGGCGAGTTCATCGCCCTGATTCTCCTTTCGGCTCTGGGACTCATGCTGATGGCGGCCACCCGCGAGCTGATCTCGATCTACGTGGCCCTCGAGCTTTCTTCCATGTCCCTGTATGCGCTCACGGCATTCCTCCGGGATCGCAAGTCCGCTGAGGCCGGGATCAAGTATCTTCTCTTGGGCGCGATCGCCTCGGCCGTGCTTCTGTACGGCATGGTGATGCTCTACGGGCTGACCGGAACCACCGAACTCGGGGCGATCAAAGAGCGCATCGTTGAGGAAGGTTTGAGGGAGCCGGCGCTGTTCATGGCGATGGTCATGATCGGGACCGGGTTTGCCTTCAAGATAGCCGCCGTGCCGTTCCACATGTGGGCTCCCGATGTGTATGAGGGCGCGCCCACGCCGGTCACCGCTTACCTTTCCGTGGCCAGCAAGTCGGCGGGGTTCGCGGTCATCCTGAGGCTCTTCGCGACGGCTTTCGGCGAGCCGGGTTGGATGCACGACGATTGGAGCTTGATGTTCGGGGTTCTCGCCGTGGTCACGATGACGGTGGGTAATGTGATCGCTATTCATCAAGTCAACATCAAACGGCTCCTCGCGTACTCGGGAATCGCGCAAGCGGGGTACCTCATGCTGGGCATCGCGGCCGCCAACGCGGCGGGCCGGAGCGGCATCATGTTCTTCTTGGCGGTCTATTCGCTGGCCAATCTCGGTGCCTTCATCACGGTGATCGCCATTTCCAACAAGATCGGGAGCGATCTCATCGGCGATTTCTCCGGCATGATCAAACGTGCCCCCGCTTTGGCGCTGGTGCTGGGGGTCTGTTTGATTTCGCTCACCGGCATCCCGCCCACGGCTGGCTTCATAGGCAAACTGGTCGTCTTCAAGGCGGCCATGGACGAGGGGATGCTGTGGCTCGTCATCTTCGCCGTGCTCAATTCGGTGGTGGCCGCTTTCTACTATTTCAAGGTCATCAAAGTGATGTTCCTCGGCACCCCCAAATCCATGGAGCCCGTGCCCGCGGGGAACGGACTGCGGTTGGCGCTCGTGATCTCCACGGTGGGCGTGATCATTCTGGGCGTTTATCCGTATGTCCTCTACCAATTCGCCGATAAGGCAGCCGGGCTGATCCCTTAATGGGGGTCCGGAAGGTAAAGAGAAGCGAAAGGCGAGGTTGCGGACCTCGCCTTTTGTGTTTTGACCACCCCTCGGCTGCGTGATATGATGCTCCCGGAAAGGAACGGACGATGCTTTCCTGCGATGTATTGATCATGAGACCGTTCGGCCGGAAGGTCCGGAAGGCCACCCTTCGGCGGGTGGTCGAAGAGATCGCGAGCGCCGAGGGAATCACATCTCCGACGGCCGTGAGCCTCGTGATCGCGGACGATGAAACGGTCCATGAGCTGAACCGCGAGTGGCGGGGAATGGATCGAACAACGGACGTGCTGGCCTTTGCCCTCCGCGAAGGAGATATGGCCTTCCCCTCCGATGCGGAGGGAACGACCCAGTTAGGAGAGGTGATCATTTCCCTGCCGCAAGCGGAAAGGCAAGCCAAGCGGGCGGGACATTCGCTGAAGCGGGAGATCGCGGTGCTCGTGATTCACGGGATATTGCATCTTCTTGGATACGATCACCAGACGACGGGGCAGCGGAAAAGGATGCGCACCCGGGAAGCGGAAATTCTGGCGCGCCTCGGGCGGGGGGACAAGCGTGAGAAACGCGGTCATCGTTGATGCGGTGCGAACGCCGATCGCCCGGGCCCACCCCGAGAAGGGATGGTTCCGGCATATTCGGTCGGACGAGCTGGGTGTGATCGTGTTGCGAGCGCTTGTGCGCCGGGTGGGAATCGATCCGGCGGAGATCGAAGATGTGGTGCTGGGATGTGCCACCCAGACCGGCGAGCAGGCCATGAACGTGGCGAGGTACATCGTGCTTATGGCGGGGCTCCCCTACAGCGTGGCCGCCCAGACGATCAACCGGCAGTGTGCCTCGGGCATGTCGGCTATCCATATCGCGGCCCAGAGCATCATCTCGGGCTGCGGCGATATCTGCATCGCGGGAGGCATCGAGAGCATGACCCATTTGCCGGAAGGGTTCGGGGCGGATCTGAATCCACGGCGATTCGATTTCGTCCATCCCTCGGCGGCCTCGATGGGCCTTGCGGCGGAGAATCTGGCCGAAATGTATGGCATCTCCCGGAGGGAGCAAGAGGAATTCGCGGTGCAAAGCCATCGGAAAGCGGTGGCGGCTCAGGAATCGGGAAAGTTCCAAGCGGAGATCGTGCCCGTCGAGGTGGTCGAAGACGACGGTTCCCGCCGGTGGGTGGATCGGGATCAGAACCCCCGTCCCTACACGAGCGTGGAGATGATCGCCGCCCTCGACCCGATCGCCAAGCCGGGGGGAACGATCACTTCGGCGACGGTCTCCTTTGCCAGCGATGGAGCGGCGGCCCTGATGCTCGCTTCGGAAGAAAGGGCAAGGGCATTGGGCCTTCGGCCGATGGCCCGCATCCGCTCGATGGCTGTGGCCGGGGTGGACCCCAAGATCACGGGCATCGGCACGGTGGCCGCCGCCAGAAAGGCGCTCAAACGCGCGGGCCTGAGCATCGAAGCCATCGATCTTGCGGAGATCAATGAGGCCTTTTCCGTGGTGGCCATGGTCTGCATGCGGGAACTCGGGATTCCGGAAGAGAAGGTCAACGTGAACGGCGGTGCGGTGGCCCTCGGGCATCCGATGGGGGCCACCGGCGCAAAGCTCGTGACCACTCTGGTTCATGAAATGGCTCGGCGAAAGGTGCGCTTCGGTCTGGCGACGGTGGGGGTGGGGATGGGGCAGGGAGCGGCAGTGATCCTCGAGAACGTTGACTTCACGTAGGGATTTCACTATACTTTTCTTGTCTCCCGCTACGATGCACTGACTTTCCTGCGGGCCCGTAGCTCAGCGGTAGAGCGGCCGGCTCATAACCGGTTGGTCGTTGGTTCGAATCCAGCCGGGCCCATGGATCCTCTCGAAGCAAGTGGTATTCTCCTCATAAACGGATCCCCCATCGAATGGATAACCAATACCCTTCTCAAACCATACCGAAAGGAGGGACAAACGGTGAAGCGATTGGAGGGGAAAATCGCCATCATCACGGGTGCGGGTGAGGGGATCGGCAAAGGAGTGGCCCGACGCTTTGCCGCCGAAGGGGCGAACGTGGTGGTGGCCGAGCTGAACGAACGGACGGGCCGGCTAACCGCAGAGGAAATTCAGAGTACCTTCGGTCCGGAAGCCCTCTTCGTGCGCACCGATGTGAGCGATCGGGACAGCGTTGGGACGATGGTAAAGGCCGCGGTCCGGCGCTTCGGACGGGTGGACATTCTGGTCAACAACGCATGGGGGGGCGGAGAGATTTCCCGTCTCGAACATAAAAGCACCGAACTCATGGAACGGGCCCTCCGGGTGGGGTTTTTGGGGGTGTTCTGGGCCATGCAGGGGGTCTTCCCCTATATGAAGGCCAATCGGTGGGGTCGGATCATCACCATGTGTTCGCTGAACGGGATCAATGCCCACATGTACAGCGCGGAATACAACTCGGCCAAGGAAGCGGCCCGCACCCTCACGCGTACCGCCGCCCGCGAGTGGGCTCGATACAACATCACCGCCAACGTGATCTGCCCGGGGGCAGCCACAGCGGCGTACCGGGCATTCGAAGCGGCGGCTCCCCAGATGGCCGCCGACATCCTCAAGCAGATCCCCATGGGAAGGATGGGCGATCCGGAGGCGGATATCGCCCCGCTTGCAGTGTTTCTGGCCTCTGAAGAATCGCGTTACGTGACGGGGAACACGATCCATGCCGATGGGGGAGGGCACATCAGCGGAGTGCCTTGGGCCATCGAACTTCCGGAATGAAGCGGGGAATAAGGATCGTCTGCGGCGCCGATGGCTGCAGGGGTGGATGGATCCGGGTGATCAAGGATCTGGACACCGGCGCTATCTCGTGGCGCCTGTGCGCCATGGCGCACGAACTTGCCTCGGCCGAGCCGGTGCCGGACCTCATCGGGGTGGATATCCCCATGGGGCTGCCGGAGAGGGGCCCACGGCTGTGCGACCTCGAAGCCCGGCGCCTTCTGGGGCGGGGACGGGGGAGCAGCATTTTCCCCGCACCGATCCGCCCCATTCTCACTGCCGCAAGCTATGAGGAGGCCTGCCGGATACGCGTGGGGATCGAAGGGAAAAGGCTCTCGCGCCAATCCTGGGGGATCATCCCCAAAATCCGGGAGATGGACGAGCTTCTGCGCCGGGACCCCATCCTTCGGGAAAGGGTACGGGAAGTACATCCGGAAGTGAGCTTTTTCTTCATGGCCGGTCAAAGGGCTCTCCGATACGGCAAGAAGACCCCGATGGGGCGTGAAGAGCGCTGCCGGCTTCTCGAACCCCACTTCGGCCCATGGCCTGCGACGGCGCTCCGTGAGCCCATCGGGCCGGGCATTGGGGCAGATGATATCCTCGACGCCTTTGCCGCGCTATGGACAGCGGAGCGGATGGCAAGGGGGACCGCTGAGATGTTGCCCCCCACACCACCACGGGACCGATTCGGATTGCCCATGGAGATCATCGCCTAGGGGTCATAATCACATCATACATCTGATTTATCACAAAAGACTAAGCGTTTTAGCGTATTGACCCATTCTGAGATGATTTCATATGCTGATAGCCAAAACATGAGAAAGGGGGGAAACAAAATGCGTCTTAGGAAGGTAAAGGATTCATTCATATTCCCCTTGTGGATTTTCCTCCTTCTTGTATCTTCTCTCCCCAGTGCCGCATGGGCATCGGATTCAGGGGTGGAAGAGAGTGTCCTTTCGGAAGCTCCAAACCAACCACCCATCGCCACCGAGGACACCTACGCTGTGGATATCCGCCCCGGAACCCTTGAAGTCCCCGCCCCGGGCATCCTTGCTAACGATACCGACCCCGAGGGCGAGCTATTGACTGCAATCAAACTCACCGATCCAGAGCACGGCATGCTCACCTTCAATGCCGACGGCTCCTTCACCTACGTCCACGATGGGAGCGAGACCACTTCGGACTCCTTCACCTATGTGGCAAGCGACGGCAAGAGCAAGTCAATCCCGGCCACGGTGAAACTGAGCATCATTGACAAGGCAAATACCCCACCGACGGCCAATGACGATGCCTACGCTCTCGATGAGGGTGACACCCTGGCCGTCCCCGCCCCGGGCATCCTTGCCAACGATACCGACCCCGAAGATGACCCGTTGATCGTCACCAAGCTCACCGATCCAACCCATGGCACGCTCTCCCTCAACCCCGACGGCTCCTTCATTTACATGTGTTCGGCACCCCATCTCGTTGAACCCGCGAGCGGCACGGGCACCTTCGCTACAGAGACCCGGAGCTCGTCACCGATTCTTTCACCTATGTGGCCGGCGACGGCAAGGCGGATTCCAACGTAGCCACAGTGACCATCACCATCGCGCCCGGCAAGTCCGGGGAAGAGAAGGCCGAGATCGTGCGGGACGACTCGCAACGGAAGGTCACCGTGAAAGTCGCCGCGGATAGGTCGGCCGAGATCGCATCTTACGATGGGAAGGTGAAACTCTCCATTCCTGAGGGGGCGCTCGATCGGGAGGCCGAGATCGAGATCACCGATCACGGTCGGTGGGGCCCGAAGGCCGGGGGGATGCTGAACGTGTTCGAGATGAACGCCTTCGTTCAAGAGAAACGGGGTGAAGAAAAGGGCGAGGGAGCTCCACAAGCGGGTATCATGCGCCGGGAGATCAACAAATTCAAGAAGGGTTTGACCGTTTCCATTCAGCACACGCCGGAGGATTTGGCGGGTCTGGATGTAGATACGCTCAAGCTTTACTACCTCGATGAGACCACCCGACAGTGGGTGCCGGTACCTTCGAGCAAATTCGACGAGAAGACGGGGCTTCTGACCGCCACCATTGACCATTTCAGCTTCTACGGGGAGAACGCCCAGCCGGTCATCATGGGCCCGGGGAAGGTAAAGGCCTTTCAGGTAGACCTCCATTCCGGAGCGGCGGTTTCGAGCTACCCCATCGAGGTTCCGCCCGGTTCCGGCGGCTTTCAACCCTCGATCTCTCTTGTTTACAACAGCGCCTCCGTGGACGAGATGAAGAATAAGCGCTCCGTGGGCTCATGGGTGGGGATCGGGTGGTCGCTCAGCCTCGGTGCTATCCGCTACGATGCGGAAACCGGAGAATATTCCCTCAGCTTCGGCGGGGGGAGCTATGATCTGGTCCAAGATTCTCAGGGGGGATGGCACACCGTTCCGGAATCCTTCTACAAGATCACGCGGACGGGCCAGCAGTGGGACGTGTACGATCGCGAAGGCACCTACTACCGCTTCGGGGGCACTTCCGATTCCGAGCAATATTATGACAATTCCACGTACTACCGCTGGGACCTGAACTACATGCGGGATACAAACACCGCCAATACGATCACCATCACCTATGTGCGGGACGTATGGACCGATCCTTCCACCGGCAAGACCCGCGTGCGCTCCGCCTATCCTTGGCACGTGAGGTACAACAACGACCACGTGGATATCGTCTTCAACTCGAGCTACGATGCCGAGGTCTCCGGGAACGGGAGACTCCGGAATGACAATCCCCGAGATCCCAAGCCCAAGGTGATCGAGAACCGCAAGCTCGATTCCATCGAGATCAAAGTGGACGGCAACCTCGTCCGCAAGTACGTTTTCACCTATGCTACCCAGTCATATTACCGCTCGAACGACTACGGCGGCATCGACTATGCCGGAACGCTCAGGCTCACCTCGATCACCGAGTACGGAGCCGACGGCGTCTCATCTCTCCCCGCGATGTCCTTCACCTATGCCAGCCTTCAGACCCGCCTCCACGATACCGACATGGAGGACTATCAAGGCAACCCGGGCAACCCCGCGGTGTTCGATCGGCCGTATCTGACTTCGGTGAGCAACGGTTACGGGGCCGTGATCACCTACACATATACTGAGAAGCCCTCTCCCTCGGCGGAGAACATTTGGACACGCGAGGTGGTCACCACATTGACCACAAATCCGGGCATCGGGGCTTCGGTGACCACCCAGTACACCTACATCGGCGATCCCGTCTACAGCAAGCCCAACTGGCTTCACGAGTGGGCCGACGAGTACCGGGGATTTGCTCAAGTTCGAGTGACCGATTCGGAGGGGAACTACACCGATCACTACTTCCACACGGCCGGCACCCCCATCGCCGAACGGGCCACCGGTAAGGAGTACAAAACAGAATGGTTCACCTCATCCGGGCAACTCTTGGAGCGGAAGGAGTATACGTGGGAGTACGAGCCGCTCGCAGGGGCGCCGGCGGAGGGGTTGGTAGCCCGCTGGGCTTTGAATGAGGCGATAGGCTCCATGGCTTACGACAGTGCAGGCACAAACCACGGGACGATCTGGGGTGCCACTCGGATATCCGAGGGCGTTTCCGGATCGCGGGCACTTTCCTTTGATGGAAACGATGATTATGTCTCCGCCCTCGATAGCTCAAGCCTAGATGTGACCAGTGGGCTTACCATCTCCGCATGGGTCAAGCCGAGCGAACTGAGGCACTTCGCCATGTTCGTTTCCAAGTACACGGACGGCGACCCGACCGATGCCGCCTATAGAGGGATGATGTGGGAGAACGGCAAAGCGGAAATACGGGTCTTCACAAACGGAACCAATCATATGCACGTCAAGACTCAGGCTCAGGTGTTTTTCGTAGGGCAGTGGACCCATTTCGTAGGCACATGGGATGGTGGAGATACACCCAGCGCCCTGAAGATATACATCAACGGGCAAGAGGTACCCGTGGATGGTGGAGAGTACATCAATTTCACCACGATCGCAAACTCCTCGGAGCCCCTGAGAATCGGGTGTGGGCGGAATAGCCAGCAAGACTTGACCTATTTCTTCCCCGGCGTCATTGACGAGGTCCGCATCTATAACCGTGCCCTCTCGGCGGGAGATGTCAGCGATCTCTACACCTTCCCGGATTCGGTGAGCAGCGCAACCTATTTCGTTTACCTCTCCGCGGTTACCGATACTCAGGGCTCGAAGGTTTCCCGCACCCGCTACGAGTACGATGACTACGGCAACGTCATCGCCGAGTACCGCGACGGCGACGTATCCATCTCCGAGGACGATGCAGTGGTTCGAAGGGTCTTCTATCCCAACACCTCGGCCAACATCCTGAGCAATCCCGCCGAAGAGCGAATTTACGATTATCAGAACAACCTCAAGGGCCAGACCTTCTACTACTATGACGGCAACAATACCTCGGTGAGCACCCCGCCCACGGCGGGCAATCTCACCCGCATCGAGAAGTTTGCCGATGCCGGTACCTCGGTGAGTACCTATTTCACCTACGATTCCTACGGCAACGTCCTCACCGAGACCGATGCCAACGGGAACGTGTGGACCACCACTTATGAGAGCACCTACCATACCTTTCCGGCTACCATCAGTGCACCTATCTCCGGAATGACCGAGAGCTACACCTTTGATCCCAAGACGGGCAACCTCCTTTCCCGAACCGATGTCAACGGCCAAACCACGAGCTACGAGTACGATACCTTCGGGCGGCTGACGAAAGTGATCAAGCCCGGCGATTCCTCCCAGAGCCCTTCAAGCAAATACGAATATAACCACTGGGGAACGCTCGGCCAACAACATTTGAAGTCCCTTGCCAAGGTGGCCGAAGGGGACTACTTGTGGTCGGCGCAGTACTTCGACGGCTTGGGCCAGGTGATTCAGACGCAGAGCCGGAGCGAGCCGGGACACGTGATCGTAGATTCCACTACCGAGTACGATAGCCGCGGGCTCGTTGCCAGAGAGTATGTGGCGCAGGATCTGGCATCACTCGGCCCGAGGAGCGGAGCCATCGCACACTGGAGATTCGATGAAGGTGAAGGCGCCGCCGTATACGATAGCGCAGGCACTCACAACGGGACCCTGTACAACGGGGCGGCGCGAACTAGCGGCAAGTTTGGGTCTGCGCTCTCTTTCGACGGCGTAGACGATTACATTTCGGTTCCGGAAAGTCTGGATCTGAATCAATTTCCTCAAACCATTCGGGCATGGATCCGTCCGGGCAGCACGGGGAACGAGATGAGGTTCATTCAAGTGGGAAGGCGCTATCAGATCGGCATTACCCCGGACAACCGCGTGAGCTTTTCCGATACGAACGGCAATGGGGTGACGACGAATGCCGGGGCTGTATCCAACGGCGAATGGGTCCAGATCGTGGCCGTGTTCGCGGGAGTGGCCGGGCAGTACGTCTCCTTCAACAACTGCAAGATCTATGTGAATGGTATCTCCAGTGCTACGCAGAGATATGGTACAAACTGGAGCCCGACGAGTAACGGTGCCCTCCGAATGGGCGGAAGTGCCACCGCCGACGAGCGCGAAATACTAAGTGATTTCGGAGGTTTCTACGGGGTAGGCGCCTCGCGTTCCCGCAATTGGACCCTCTATGAATCCACGCTCGTCACACGGATATGGACTTACCATGACAACGGCGATGAGGGTGCACCTCAAAACTATGTTTATATTCGGAGGAGCTCCGATGGTGCCGTCGTCTGGCAGGGAATGAGCACCGGCGATCAATACTCCCATTGGGTTTATCCCAACGTAACATTGCCCGCAGGGACCTACTACTGCACCACCCCGGCCCCCAAATTGGCAGCGCAGCCCAGTGAATGCATCCTATGGCCAAACACGGGTGTGGGGGAGAAGTCTCGTCGGGAATAGCTATTCCGGCTTGATAGACGAGGTAAGAATTTGGAACCGGGCCCTTTCCGAGCAAGAGATACTCGATCAATATTTCGGGAGCAGTCCACAAGGTTACATCCCCCCCGAATCTTCGTGGAAATATAACTCTTATACCTACGATGCCCTCGGCCGGGTGACCTCGACCATCGCCGCCGACGGCACCACCACTTCGACCGATTACTCCGTCCCGTGGCAAACCACCGTCACCAACGAGCGGGGCTACAAGCACCGCTACTACTACGATGCCTTCGGGCGGCTCGTCAAGGTGGAGGAACTCAATGCTTCCCATGCCGTCTACGCCACCACCACCTATGCATACGATATCCTCGGCAACCTCATGCGGGTCACCGACGATCACGGGAACATCACCACCATGAATTACGATTGGCTTTCCCGCAAGACCTCCATGACCGATCCCGATATGGGCACGTGGAGCTACACCTACGATGCCTCCGGCAACCTCACGAGTCAAACCGACGCCAAGGGCCAGACCATCACCCTGAGCTACGACGCTATGAACCGGCTCACCGGCAAGACCTATCCCGCCGGATCGGGGATGACCAACATCACCTACACTTACGATAGCACCGCCGGCGGCAACTACGGCAAGGGACGGCGCACCGGCATGACCGATGCCTCCGGCTCGACCGCCTACAAGTACGATGCCCGCGGGCGCCTTATCGAGGAGAAACGCACCCTCTGGGGGGTGGACTACACCACCGGCTTTGCCTATGACCCCGCCGACCGGCTCACCACGGTCACCTATCCCACCGGCGAGACGGTTACCCAGACCTACAACGACCGTGGGTTCCCGAAAACCCTCACGGGGAGCGCTACCGGGAACCTCGTGACCGGTGTAGAATACAATCAACTGGGGCAGATCACCCGGATCAACCTCGGGAACGGGGCCGAGACCATTTACGGTTACTATGGAGTGGGTGGGGTGAACGACTATCCCGATGGCTTCTATGGTCGCTTGTGGCAGATCAAGACTACGAAGGATAATTCCTCACTCCAGCATCTCATCCACGTATGGGATGCCGGGGCAAACCTGATAGTGCGGGCGGACTTGACCACCGGCGAAGGTGAGATGTTCCAGTACGATTTCCTCGACCGGCTGACTTCGGTCTCCGGGGCCTACACACAGACTTACACCTACGATACCATCGGGAACATCACCTCGATGAACGGGCAAAGCTACACTTACGGAAGCAAGCCCCATGCGGTCACCGCCGTGGGCACGACCACCTACGAGTACGATGCCAATGGGAACATGACCCGTCGGGGGAGCCAGACCCTGACATGGGATGTGGAGAACCGGGTGAGTATGGTGAACACCGGGACGAGCACCGCCACCTTCGTCTACGATGGCGACGGCAACCGGGTGAAAAAGACCGAAGGCGGCGAGAGCACGGTTTACGTCAACCAGTACTACGAGAAGAACCTCTCCACGGGAGAAGTGACCACCCACTACTATTTGGGCGGGAAGGAAGTGGCCTATAAGCGCGGGGGCGAACTGAGATTCCCCCTCGATGACCACCTCTTCAGTTCGGTGGGCTCTATGGACTCAAGCGGGAACAAGGTGGCTACCGTCAAATACTTCCCCTTCGGCGGAACGAGGTATCAGAACGGCGACCTCGGCTTCGATAAGATGTTCACCGGCCGGCGCCTTGACCGGACCGGCCTCTATTACTACAATGCAAGGTATTACGATGCGATGATCGGAAGATTCTTCTCTCCGGATACCATCGTTCCCAACCCGGCCAACCCGCAGAGCTTGAACCGGTACTCGTATTGCCTCAATAACCCGCTCAAGTGGGTGGACCCGAGCGGGCACCAATATGAGTACATCAACACGTCATCTATCATGAGCTACGCCCAACAGAATTGGAACAACCCGAACGCACCTCTCACCCAACACGGGCGATCCGTTGGGCTGGGTTTGGCCATGATGAGCGCGGTATCCTCGCCGGTGGGAGCGGCAAAGCTGGCCGCGCAGGTTGCATCTCTGTCCTCGGCAGGGGCAACGTCAGGGGCACCGGTATCGGGAGCAACGGCAGCACCACCGGATCCATCAGTCCAAGTTGTCTGCGCTTCAGAAGGACTATGGTTAGCAGATGTACACTGCGAGAATAGGCAGTGTTATGCTTACGGTGGATTCGTCAGAGCAAACCCTGAGAACGGAACTGTAGGCGAGTTCACGTACGGAGAAGGTTATGCAAGTTTTGCGAAGAGTGACATATCGGCAAGCTTTCGGAGCAACATGGTGTATGTGAATGCCCCCTTGATAGGTGATACCGGTATAGAAGCGTCTGCACTTTCCATCAAGGGGCATGTTGATATTGATGACCTGTCTGCGTGTTTGAGGGCAGACTTAGCAAGTGCGAAACTCTATGTCACAAAAGATTCAGGAATAGGAGCGAGCGTAGGGCTTGGTGTGGGAGTTGACTTCAAACACATGGACTTCGTCATTGGTCCACTAGAAATCGATTTTCCCGACAAGCTATGGCCGGGTAATTGGTTCTAATAGACCGGAGAACAGGGCCCAATAGCCCCACGAAAGGAAACTCTCGTGACCGTACTTTTGACGTTCTTGGCTTGCTTACTGACGTGGGGGGTGCTCTTTCGGGTCTTCTTTCGAGACCGGCAAGAGTTTATTTCTTCTGCTAGGCATGCTCTTCTCGCTCAGTATCGCTATCTCAAATGGGCATGGCAGGGCCGGTTTGAAGCGAACATGTGGTCTGCGCTCAAATTTGTTCTGTGGCTAACGATGGGTTGCACTTCAGGCTACCTGATGACGATACTGTTGCGATAATCGCATCACAACCTACTGGGACAGCAGACAGAATGAGGTATCAGGACGGCGACCTCGGCTTCGATAAGCGCTTCACCGGCCAGCGCCTTGACCGGACCGGCCTCTATTATTACAATATACTACAATGCCAAGGTATTACGATGCCACCATGGGGAGATTCATCACTCCGGATACCATCGTCCCCAACCCGGCCAACCCCCAGAGCTTGAACCGGTACTCGTATTGCTTGAACAACCCGCTCAAGTGGGTGGACCCGAGCGGGCACTTCCTCAGCGAAGCGGCGGAAAGGAACATCGCAAACATAGCAGCATATTTGAATGGTGAACCGCTACCATACAACCCAACTCTGACCTACCCCCAATTTATGTACCAACTCTAATGAGAGGATGAAACCTCCTTCTGCACTGCGGGTAAGGAATCGGCAAATTCCCGGGGTGTCAGGTTACCCAGGCCGCTGTGGGGCCTGCGCTCATTATAGCCTTCCCTCCAGGAATCGGCCACTGCCTGGGCTTCATTTACGTTGCGAAAAAGCTCCATGTTCAAGCACTCGTCCCGAAATTTGCCGTTGAAACTCTCGATGTACGGATTCTCCCAAGGGCTGCCAGGCTCGATATAGATCGTCTGACACCCTTTCCGGGCCAGCCAGTCCCTGACAGCCCTGGCCACGAACTCCGGCCCGTTGTCACTGCGTATATGCCCCGGTGTGCCACGAACCAGGAACAGCCACTCCAGACAGCCGATCACTTCCTTCCCTCCCATTGATCTCCCTGCCTCTATGGCCAGGCATTCCCGGGTAAACTCGTCGACCACCGTCAGAAACCTCACCTTGTTCCCTGTCTCGGTCCGATCCTCAATGAAGTCATAACTCCATACGTGATTCATCCTCACCGCCTTCCGAATCACCTCTCCCCGGGGACCCCCTCTTCTCTTCTTCGCTTTCCGCCGGATCTGCAGCCCCTCTTCCTTCCAAATCCGATGTACCCGTTTCTTATTCACCTGCCATCCCTCTCGGTGCACCATTACGGTGATCCTGGGGCACCCATACCTCGGATGCCTCTGAGCCAAGGCTTTGATCCGTTCCCTGAGGGCCTCCTCACCGGTCTTCTCCCTGGGCCGATACCGGCCGGATGACCGGGAGAGCCCAACCAGGGCACAAGCTCTGCGCTCAGAATAACCCTTCTCTGCCTCCAATCCATCGGCCGCCGCCCGGCGCCCCGAGAGGGTGACTATTTTTTTGCCAGAAGCCCCTTCAAGGCATCGATATCCATCGCCTGCTGCGCCACGATCCGCTTCAGTTGCGCGTTCTCTGCCTCCAGTTGCCGCATCCGCCGGATCTCCGAGATCTCCAGCCCACCGTACTTCTTCCGCCAACGATGCACCGTCGCTTCCGAGACTCCGGCCTCCCGGCATACTTCGGCAATCCCTTTCCCCCCTTCCACGCTCTTCACAATCCCCACGATCTGTTCCTCTGTGTACCGCTTCTGCTTCATGAAAGGATCCCTCCTTCTCTCCTCATCTTAACTTCAGGATCCTCTCATTGAAAGTGGTTCAGTTTACGGGGGGAAGGTCAACTCACTGGGCAGCCTAACACTTGGCCAGACGCAACGCCAGCGGCGGGTTCTGTCTCATCGGGAAGCGGTGTAGGCGGCACATCGGTAGCGGGGTCGGGTTCAGTGACACCGGGGCCAACAACGCCAAGTGGTTCAACGTTGCCTGATCCTGCAAATGTTGTAGTGAATAATCAAAGCAATTGGGTCAACGCCATTATTTACAGCGATGAGAGACTTCTTGGCGAAGTCTACCTCCTGAGGCACAGCCAGGAACACAGCGTAGTAGCCACAGCGTTTCACACTAAGGGTGAACTCACTAAGGATTCAGCAAGTCTGATGGTGGACTTGATACAACTGGAAGGGGAAATCACCGACAATGCAACGTGGGGTCTGGGAGGGCCTGAGGTATATGCACATTACGACCTTAGTAACGTTGAGTTTTCGACTGGTGCCCATGCTGCTGAAGCCTCGATTACGATTGGTGACGATTCTGGAGTTACGTTCTATGCTGGAGGCCATCTAGGTTTCCGTTGGAAAGAAAAGAAAATCAATGCTCTGTTCATTGAGATAGATTTGCCAAATTTCTGGTAGCGAGATCAAGATGTGGCATGAGTTGCGATGACAGATAGAGCCTGCTTGAAATCGTGTCCCGGAATTCTACAACCTATGCGGCATGGATAATACAGGAAAAGGAATTATGAATTGGCGAACCGATTTGTGGGTTTTCGTTCTTGTTTTGGTGCTGATCGGATGTGTGTGCGGTGCTTGTGACAACACGCAGGAAGATACAGCCGAATCCTATCTCAGCGAGGGCTTCGATCTGTACAATAACGGCGAATACCGTGCAGCCATCGAACGGCTGACCAAAGCCATCGAGCTTGACCCTAACATGCCTCTGGCTTATGTTGATAGAGCGAGCGCATACATTGCATTGGGGGACTATAATTTGGCCATGGCCGACTGCAACCGTGCTATCGAGCTTGATTTGGAGCAGGCCGCTGCCTACAATAACAGGGGATTCATTCTCCTCCTTGCAGGTGACTATGAGTTGGCTATCGAGGATTGTAGCCGGGCTACCGAAATTGATCCTGGTTTGGTCAAGGCCTACCTCAACAGAGCTACGGCGTACATGTACCAAGGTGAGTATGATTTAGCCATTGCCGATTGTGGCCAGGTCATCGACATAGACCCTGATTTGGTAGTAGCCTATACAAATAGGGCTTACCTCCACCTTAGCAAAGCAGAATACGAGTTGGCCATTGCTGATTATACAAAGGCGATTGAGCTTGCCCCCGAATTGGAAGAAGCGTATAGAATCAGAGGGTCAGTGTACTATGCTATCAAAAGTTACGAGTTGGCCATCAGAGACTACTCGAAAGCTATTGATCTGGACCCCGCGAACGTCATAACGTATCTCAAGCGTGGCCTAGCTTTCAAAGAGCAAGGAAAAACAACAGAGGCCCTGGCGGATTTTGAACGTGTAATAGCCATGAGCGGCGACGCCGAGCTACTAGACAAAGCCACAGCAGAGATAGAAGCTCTCAGCGACTGATAATGATGGATTTTGAGCAACTCAAGCAAGCTCCTTTTTTGGGTCGATCACACTTGAGATTCCTCTATTTCTCGCATCACGGTCGGATAAACAGGTTGCGCTTCTATTTGGGTTATCTGTTGGCAACAGTGCCCTTCTGGCTCTTAAGCGCCTGTATCCCCGACTCAGCATGGGGGATTGCACGGTGGGTACTTATTCCGTTATTCATGCTTTGCCTCTACATGATTGCCATGCTTTTGGTCAAACGCGCACATGATGTCAACCGCTCAGGGCATTTCTGTTGGCTACTCCTTGTTCCCATAGTGTCAATCTGGCCTTTGATCGAACTCCTTCTTTTTCAAGGCACTTCGGGGGACAATCGATTTGGACCTGATATGACTGCCTCGCTAAGGAGCTAACCCCAAGCTGAAACCGCAAAAACAGCCTCAAAGTCCATTCACACCGCCCCCCTCTCTTGAAGCGCGGCGTGGCATGCGGTGCATGTCCGCCACCGCCCGCCTCTTTGCATGGGAACACCTGGGGCCATAGACCGGGCCAAACCCCAGATTTTTTGATTCGGAGTCCATTTCGCCTGCAAACACGGTATAATGGGATATCCATTTTGAAGGTTCGAAAGCGGAGGGCAGAACATGAGTGTTGTATCCATCGATGAGGAACGAATCAAGGAACTGTTCAAACAAGCCCTTATGGAGATTCTCCAAGAGAAAAAAGAACTGCTCTATGAGGTGATAGTTGACGCGATGGAAGACCTAGCCTTGGTCAATGCCATCAAAGAAGGGGAATCCGGCAGATCTGTCCGGCGCGCAGAGATTCTCGAGATTCTGGAGAGTGAGGCTTGAAGATTGAGTTCAAGAACAGCTTTGCAAGAGACCTGAAAGGCATCAGAGACCACGCCCTCAAGCGTGAAGTTCGGCAAGTCATTGAAAAGATTGAAGCAGCGCAAAGCTTGCAAGAAGTGGCAGATGTCAAGAAGCTCAGAGGCGGTGATCGTTATTACCGTATCAAGGTCGGGGACTATCGTGTTGGCGTTGTGGTACAGGGCAGTACTGTAGTTTTTGTTCGGTTCTTGCATAGAAAAGACGTGTACAAGTATTTTCCATAGATCTCTTTGGTCAAGCTTTAAGTCGAATCTCGCACCTTAAAAACTGCATCCCGGCCTTAGCGGGTTCGGGGCCGAAATCGAAGCCGGGCGAGGGGGTCTACCACTACGAAGGAGCATCAAAGTCACTCCTCTACGTCAACCAGTATTTCGAAGAGAACCTCTCCACAGGAGAGGTGACCCCGGCATGGAGAGACGAAGGCTCCATCCCTACCCTCAAGCTCTATGCCATGGGGACCAACAAACAAATCGCCAAAATGAAACTCGACGACGGCCATAAGACGGGGGATAAGCTGAAGAACGTAGGTGGAGCGATCAAGGACTGGATGGGACAAAACTGGGTCACGTGCGTGGCGGCAGCAGCCTTGGCAGTCACTGGTGCAGGCCTCATAGTGAGCGGCAGTTTTGTGGCCGCCGCAAGCTACACTGCGCTCAGCATTCATGCCATTAACGGAGTCGTCATCGGAGGGTGTGTTGCAAGTGTTGGTCTTGTTGAAGAGGTTATTGCATACAAACTAGCGACCGAAGCGTGGTTGTGGGAGAAGCCACATGAATCGCGGCGATGATAATCTCAGGGAGAGTCAAGGAAACCCCACAGTGAACCGGAGGAAGGGAGTAATCCTCATTTCCGTTCTGTTTGGCGCCATCGCAATTGGCGCTTTCGTAGGGATATCGGTCGTTTGGAATACCCCAATCTGGTTGAGTATTCCTTTCATCCTTTTGTGCGTGATATCGGTAGCCATCGGCGCAAAGCTGGGGTACAAAAGGGGGAAGAAGATGTGGGAGTAGCAGCCAGAATGAAAAAGGAAAGAGGTATGGTAGCGCGGCTCATTGCCCATGCTAGCTCGTACCTTAACACCCATGGCAAGGGGTAATCCACCTCAACCAGTACTACGAGAAAAACCTCTCCACGGGAGAGGCGACCCCAACCTCGATGACGGCCACAAGACGGGGATTAAGCTGAAGCAACTAGAGGCATTCGATCTTCGATCCTTTACGGCCTGCCTTTGCTCGTAATGAGCCGCCGGTAATGGCAGAGGAAGCGCTCGAAGTTTTACCCGTTGGAAACTCTGGTGGAGATAGGGGGGCTCGAACCCCCAACCTCAGCGATGCGAACGCTGCGCTCTCCCAGTTGAGCTATATCCCCACAGCGTTTTGATACTATCAGAACTCCAAAAGGGTGTCAAGGCAATTACGATCGGTTCGGCTGGGAGCGAATCTCGTCGAACAAAGCCCGGCAAAGGTCCTTCAGCAACGTCACACGCTCAGAGCCGGGAAGATTCCCCGGAAGCGGCGTCACCGAGATACGCCTGCGGCGAACGGCGGTGATATCGGTTCCCTCCCGCTCCTCCCACACCGGCTCCCCCCGGACAATCCAGTAGTAATCCCGTTTGCCATCGTTGCCCTTTTGAATCTCATCCCGATAGCTCCTCCGGCCCGGACGGGTCAGCTCGATCCCTTCGATCTCCTCCGGGGCCAGATATGGCACATTGACGTTCAGAAGCGATCGCGGGTGCAGAACCTTCTCCTTGACCTTTCGAGCAAGCATCGCCCCCACCCGGGCCGCCGCATCGAAGCGGATCTGCCCTTTGTGAAGGGCCGCGGAAATGGCAATCGCCGGAATTTCGTAGAAGTACCCTTGCAAAGCCGCCCCCACCGTTCCCGAGATGAACACATCATTGCCCAGATTCATCCCCTCGTTGATCCCCGAGATCACGAGGTCCACATTTCCTCCGGCCAGCATCTTGATGCCCAAGATGATACAGTCGCCCGGCGTCCCCTCCACCGAATAGGTCTCCACTCCCCGCAGCGGCGGGTCCACTTGCTTCATCCGCAGCGGGTGGTGAAGGGTCACGGAGGTCCCCACCGCGCTTTGCTCCCGATCGGGCGCCACCACGATCACTTCACCGACCTCCCGAACGGCTTCCACCAGCGCCCACAAGCCCGGCGCGAAGATGCCGTCATCGTTGCAGGCCAGAATTTTCACTCGCTGCCTCCCAGAATGATGTTATCGATCAGCCGCGGCTTGCCAACCTTGACCGCCAGTGATACGAGAACCGGCCCTTCGATCCTATCCAACTCTCGGAGTGTTTCCGCATCGGCGATGCTCACATAGTCGATCGCGGCCCGCGGCTCCGTCTGAATCAGGGCCGTCATCTCCCGGCGAATCCGTCCCGCATCCCGCTCCCCTTCCGCCCAGAGCTTCCGGGCCAGTTCGAGCGATTTCCACAGGATCACCGCCGCCCGGCGCTCATCGGGCTTCAGATAAACATTTCGGCTGCTCATGGCCAGTCCATCCGGCTCCCGGAGCGTGGGGCAAACGATCACCTCCGTGTTCATATTGAGATCCCGGACCATCTTCTGAATCACACGCACTTGCTGAGCGTCCTTCTGTCCGAAATACGATCGGGTGGGCTCGACGATGTTGAAAAGCTTGGTCACCACCGTGGCCACACCCCGAAAGTGCCCCGGCCGGCGCGCCCCTTCCAACACATCGGTGATCCCCTTGACCTCCACCCACGTATCCATCCCCGGCGGATACATCTCTTCCGCCTCCGGCATGAAGACCACATCCGTGCCCACCGATTCGAGCATCTCTAGATCCCGCTGAGGGGCACGGGGATAAGAGGCAAAATCCTCCTTGGGCCCGAATTGGGTCGGGTTCACGAAGATGCTTGCTACCGCGCTGCGGTTCTCCGCTTTGGCCCGGCGCACGAGCGAAAGATGGCCTTCATGGAGATAACCCATCGTGGGAACAAATCCCACCGGTTCGGGCAATGCCCTGCGGATTTTCTTCATCTCGGCGATCGTTCTGGCCACTTGCATGATATGCCCCTTCCTTCTCTAAAAACTGGGGGATCGAAAACATCCGAAGGCTTGCCCCGCGGCGGACAACAAACCCCGGGCAGGCCTTTGTGACCTCGCCCAAAAGAGCGATTCAGCTTTGCGATCTTCACCCCCGGGCGAATAACCATGAACACCTCATCCGGACTTTGTACCGGAATTCCCCCACACCCCATGAACGATCCGGCTTCTCCGAGCCCACCCACCCAAAGGGTTTTATTGGGGGACACCCCCAATCCCCCGAGAGATGTATCTCATGCACTCTCTCCTTCAACCGCTCTTCTGGGGACTTCCATAATCCTTGCCCAATGGGGATTCTCATGGACAAGCGGGATGGGTTCGGGTTCGCCGGAGGCGCTACCCTGCCGGCGCATCCCCTGACCGCCGGCAATCGCTTCCCGATTCTTTCCCCCGCAGATAGTCTACCATCGGTTGCGCCACAAGTGGTACTACATCGGCGATCCGGCATCGGGATACGTTCATTGACCCGATCGAGCATCACCGGCATCACTCCGGGCAATATCATGGGGAGAAGCCGGGGGTACAGCACGGGGAAGAGAGGTTTCACGAAATCGAAGGCCGGGGAAACGCGGGCAAAGTGAAGAACCTTCTTTTCGCCGCTCCGAGCCGTCTCACCCAGACGGGTCTTGCCGAGATGAACCCACAACCCCGTTGGGATATTATCATCATCTTTGCCATCCAAAGAACTCCCGTCCGGCCCACGCGGCTATTCGCTTTGCGGAACGGGGTTCCGCGGCATGCTCACGGGGCGCACGGCCCCAAAATCCTTCAGCATCAGCCGCCGGTCCGGCCCATATCGCGGACAAGCTCCAGATACTCCTTGGCCGCCTCCGATTCCTTTACATCGGTCCCCCCGCACTTGGGGCACCTGACCACGTATACTTCACCCGGATCGAAGGGCTTCCAATCCTCGAAGAGAAACCCACAGCGCCGGCATTCGTACCCTTGAATCGGCATCTTGCACCTCCGAGCGCGCCTAGCAACACCCCTTCCCCGCCCCACGGGTGCGCAGGACTTCGAGTGTATCGAGCACGCCATCGCACGCCTCGACGGCTGCGCTCCCGCACTTGGGGCACCGGATCTCCGTATCCCCCCACGGCTCCCCTCCCTCCATTACGCAGGCCACCGGCGTTTGAAACCGCGTGGTACAGCGGCGGCATTCGTACTCTCGAGTCTTCATGGTGTAACCTCCTCAAGCGCTTCTCCGGAGAGATCTTCAATGACGATGGCACATGATCCCCCGCCGCAATCGTTGCACTCCCTCAAGCCCTGCCACACGAGTCCAGCGACGAGGGCAAACAGAAAAAGCACCAACGCCCATCTCTTATCGGCCATCTTTCTCCTAATGCGGTCAGATCACGCCGGCGAGGGTTTGTTTGCTCCGCAACTGCCCGGCAATGAAATCCCGAACGATATCGCAGGCCTGCCCGATCATCGGGTCCGTCAGACTGTAAAGGATGGTATTGCCTTCCCGCCGCGGAGCGATCACCCCCGCCTTGCGCAACACCGCCAGATGTTGGGAGGTGTTCGATTGCTTCAACCCCAGCCTTTCCGCCAGTTCCCCGACCGATTTTTCCCCATCTCGCAGCTCATGAATGATCATCAGACGTTTGGGGTCGGCCAGAGACTTGCAGAATTCGGCCTGCAATTGAAACACCTCAGCCCGCGGATCATCATTCATACCGCCTCTTCACTCCATGATATTAGTTTATTCGTATTTTTTAATATACTAACACGCCAAACATCCCCCGTCAAGCCATTCCCCGTTCGAACCTTCGCCCCCCGAAGCCCCGACGCCTACCCTGCGATTTCACCTTTCGTCGTGAGAACCACCTCGGTGACCGGCACATCCCGTCCGGAAGCGCGGAGCGCTTCTTTGACCATGAACATGAGCCCGCCACAACACGGGACCTCCATCCGGACGACGGTGATGCGCTTCACTCCCGATCGGCGCAGGATCTCGGTGAGCTTCTGCTGATGGGCTTGGAAATCATCGAGTTTAGGGCAAGCGCACACGACCGCCCGGCCCTTGATGAAATCCTCATGAAAGTTGCCGTAGGCAAACGGCCCGCAGTGCGCCGCAAGGACGAGATCCGCCCCCTTGAGGAACGGTGCGGTGGGCGAAACGAGCGCTAGTTGCACCGGCCAGTGGCCCAGCAGCGACGGCGCTTTGCCGCCTCGGGCGGGAACGGGCTCACGCTTGAACTCCTGAACGGCGGTCGAAGGGCAACCGCATGGCAGAATCGGCTGGGGTTTCTGTGCCTCCAGATGCTTTTTGACCGCTTCATCATCGAATTCCTCGGTCTCCCGCCTCTCGATGGTGAGAGCTCCCCGGGGGCACTCCCCGATGCACGCACCCAGTCCATCGCAATAGTTCTCGCTGATGAGCCGCGCCTTGCCCTTGTAGATCTCGATCGCGCCTTCGGCGCATTTGAGGGCACAGGCCCCACAGCCATCGCATTTCGCTTCATCAATTCGGATGATGTCCCGCACAACCTTCGTCTTCATGATCTCACCGCCCTTCCACTCGATCCGGAGGCCCTGTCATCATCTCCCATGAGCCGCTTCCACCGCTCCTCACCCAAACACTGCCGGGCCGACCGGCACCAGTGGATACACGAAGGCACTTCCTCCTTGTAGATCCATGCGCCGCAACCCGGGCACCGCACCTTGAGCTCGTCGGACCAGATTTCCTCCTCCGCGCCGCAATTGGCGCACCGATAAGTCTTACATGTCCGCCATCTTCGATCCTGCCCGGGGCATCGAGCCATCATGATCGGTCACCTCGCTTTCATCCGCTTGCCCCATTGTAAAGGGTTAGGAGAAACGATCAGTATGATCTAGATCACAGAGGTGCGATCACGGGGTAATGGAAACGAAAAAGGGGATGGGGTGATGCTCCCCATCCCCCTTCCGGGTAAGAATCGCCGATGAGCGGAGCGCCTAGCTTACCATGCTGTAGCCGCCGCTCACGCTGAGGGTCTGACCGGTCACATAATCGGAAAGCGTGGAGGCGAAGAACAGCACCGCCTTGGCGATATCCACGTTGGTACCCAGCCGCCCGAGGGGATAGGCCTTGGCCATCTTCGCCCGCTGCTCCTCGGGGATCTTCTGCTGGGTGATTCCCGCGCCGAAGCCGGACTTCGAAAAGATGCTGATCTCGCTGACCTCGTCCTCGCTCATGGGGATCGTGGCCCCCGGCGCAATGCAGTTGAAGGTGATATTGTTGCGGCTGTATTCCCGCGTCAGAGACTTGGCCAGACAAATGACGCCCGCCTTGCAGGCGCCATAGACCGCCTCCCTGAATTCGCCCATCCGTCCCGCATCGGAGGAGATGCTGATGACCTTGCCGTACTTCTTCTCGATGAAATGCGGCAGGACAGCGCGCGTGCAATAGATGTTGCTGAGAAGGTTGAGCTTGATCTCCTTATCGTACTCCTCGAGCGGTTTTTCAAGGAAGAACCGATCGAAAGTCCAACCCACGTTGTTGACCAGCACATGGACCTGCCCGAACTCGGAGATGGCCTTCTTGGTCATCGCCTGAACGGAATCCCAGTTGGTGACATCCGTTTTGACGAAGATCGTCTTGCCGCCGGCGTTCTTTGAATTGGCCAGATCGGCGACTTTCTTGCCGGCATCCTCCATGAGCTCGGCGATGACTACATTCATACCTTCCCCGGCCAAAGCCAGCACAATCGCCCGCCCGATGTTCGAGCCGCCTCCCGTGACAATGGCCGTCTTTCCCTTCAAACCGAGATCCATCCCTCTTGAGCCTCCTTCGTTTTATGTACGGCGGGCACCACGCCCAAACCGCCATAATTATATTGGCCGTAACGATGCTGTGTCAACCGGAAAGCGCGGGCCGATCTATACCGAGTGATTCCGCCCGCAGTGAGGACATCGAACGGTGGAGTGTTTGATACCGGGCGGCACCCTCAGCCGCGTACCGCATTCACACTCGATGGTCCGGTAGTTGCTCTGTTTCCACAGAAGATCGGACACCTCCCGATGCCGCTCAAGTCGGGAAGGCTCACCCATCGTCTCCGGAGAGGGGCTCCTCAGACCTACCGCCCCCGTGCCGGCAAGAGCCGAAGCGGGGATCACGGAGCGGCCCCCTTTGTGGGTTCGGGCAAAAGCGGCGTTGTAGTCGGCGTAGGAAGCACCGCCCATCGAGCGCAGGATCCGTATCCGTTCCGCAAGGGGAGGATGGGTGCTCGTCCATTCGCTGAGCGCCCGAGCCCCCGTTCGGAAGGGATTGGCGATATACATCGGTGCCAGCGCCTTGTTGGCCGTCTTGAGCTGCACGGTGGAACCGCCGATTTTCTCCAGCGCGGAAGCGAGCCCCTCCGGATACCGGGTGTAGAGCGCCGAGCTGGCGTCGGCGAGGTACTCACGTTTGCGTGAGATGGCATAGTAGATGAGCTGGGCGGCGATGGGGGCCAAGATCATGAGAACGAGGGCGATGATGATCAGCGGCAACGCTCCTCCCCCTCCCCTGCCCGAGGATCGCCGGCCCGCTCCGGAGAAGAGGAGGATACGGCTGGCGTAATAGGCGAGAATCACGATCGTGCCGAGGAGCACGCCGCACATCGTCATCAGGAGCACATCCCGATTCTTGATGTGGGCCATCTCATGGCCGATCACCCCCTGGAGCTCATCCCGGTTGAGCTTCTCCAGAAGCCCCGAGGTGATCGCCACCGAAGCCCTTTTGGGATCGCGGCCCGTGGCGAAGGCATTCAGCGCCGGATCGTCGATGATGTAGATCGCCGGCATGTATTCGAGTCCGGAGGCGATCTTCATCTCTTCCACCACGTTGTAAAGCCGGGGGTGGTCTTCGGGCCCGATCCGCCGTGCCCCTGAAACGGCCAAGAGAATGCTATCCCCCTGAAAGTAGGCCACGAGCGTCATGAAGCCCCAAATCACGAGGGCCACGATGAGCCCGCCCACCGGACTGCCCAGAAACAGCTCCCCGAGGAAATAGCCGAGGAGCAGGAGCAATCCGGCCATGGCGATCACGAGGACCGTGGATCGGATCTGATTGGACCGAATTTGCTCCCACATCTTCTTCTAAACGAACTTGACCTTCGGGGCTTCTCTCTCCGCCGGGGCTTCGATCTCGAAGAATTCCCCTTGCCGGAAGCCGAACATCCCCGCGATGATGTTCGAGGGGAACATCTGAGTCTTGTTATTGTAGTGCAAGGTAGCATCATTGTAATACTGCCGGGCAAAGGCCACCTTGTTCTCGGTAGAGGTCAACTCCTCTTGCAGGGCGAGGAAATTCTGATTGGCCTTGAGGTCGGGATATCGCTCGGCCACAGCCAGAAGGCGAGAAAGCGCCCCGGTCAGCTCTCCCTCCGCCTTGGCCTGAGCCCCCACCCCCTTGCCGATCGCTCCCACGGCGGCATTCCGTGCCGCGGTCACCGCTTCAAGCGTCTGCCGCTCATGCGCGGCGTATCCCTTGACCGTTTCCACGAGGTTGGGAATGAGATCGTGGCGCCGCTTGAGTTGGACATCGATCTGGGACCATGCATTCCGCATCTGGTTGCGCAGCCGGACCAATCCATTGTACGTGAGAATGAATCCGAGGATGAGCAGAAACACGATGACGCCGACAACGATGCCGATAATCATGAAACACCCTCCTTTTTCGCCTCGTCTGTTACGTGAAATACCTCACCCAGAAAGGTGAGGACCCGGCCCTGAGGATCCGCCTTCGCGGCCGATGGCGCTTGGGCAATCAATTGGAGAACCTCCCCCTTATCGAACCACAGGCCATCGCCCCGTGCGCAGGCATCTATGAGCACCTCCGGCGCCTTGCCGAGGGTGATCTTGCGCATCTTCTTCCCGCAGATGGGGCAACGGCGTTTCCTTTCGGCCGATTTCGTTTCGGGAAGGGAAAGGAGGTCATTCAGCGCGAAGGCATCTTTCTCCACTTGCATGGTATCGAACAGAAGCTCGAGCTCCCCTCGATCGAACCACACTCCCGCGCACTTCGGGCACCAATCGAGCTCGATCCGCTCGTGCTCCACCACGATCATCAAACTCTTACATGCCGGGCATTTCATCCGGGTGACCTCCACAGGGAAAACTTCCTGAAAAACAAGGGGGATCGCGGGGCCACAGGCTCCCCGATCCCCCGCACCCAGATTCTGCTCAAACCCCTCACTTCAGAAGGGCGAGTCCACTGTAATCCATAAGCCCACAGAACTCTTCCAGGGATTCCTTCGTATCGGCGGTAACGATCACCAAAAACCGATCGGCCACCCCGATCGTGCGCTGATAATTATCAGGCGCGTTATAGGTTTCATAGGCATGGAGCCCTTTGTAGGTCAACGTCTTCCCATAACCACCCGAGGATTCGTACTCGAAGTGCATATTGTAAGAGAGATACAATGGGATGCTGTGCTGATAGGCTGAATCAACGATCAACACACTGACCTCGTTACCCGTGTCCTCATGGCGGTAATCACACGAGGCCTGTGACCATGCCCAATCCAATGCGGTCATGGTCGCTCCCCGGGGTTCCTCGGCCTCCCACCCATCCGGGGCATGAGGAAGGAACCCAATCAAGGCGGTGTAGGAAACCGGGTTGACCGGAGTGGAAGTGGGTGACGGCTCCGGAGAAGAGGCTTCCTCCGTCTCTTCCGGCTCCTCCTCTTCAATCTCTTCCTCATTGGCTAGACCCTGCCCCCGCCACATCCAGATCATCGTCTGGCCTTTCTTCTCGCCTTCGCCCGCGCCGATCCAGGCCCCGATGTTGCCATCATCCTTCTGCCACATGCTGTACACAACCTGGCCAGCGGTCATCTCCATCACTTTTTCCCAACCGTTCTCGGGCATCTTATCAAGGTAAAAGGAATGGACATCCCCGGCATCATCCTTCGTGGTGTAGTAGCGCCACTCCACCCGCTCGAACCTGCGCTCTTCGCCGCCGCTGAAGGAGAAGGTGGCCTTATCCACCTTGCTCGCCTTGGGGTAAACGGGGATATCATCCCAAGTGAACCCCCCTCCACCCCCGGAAGTCCCCTTTGTCGCAGTCGGCTTGGCTGTGCCGGTGGCCTTCGTTGGCGAGGCGGTCTCACCCTCCTCATCCCCTCCCCCACCGCACCCCACCCATACCCCCGCACCGAACACGAGCAACAGTACCAAAACCCCCGTAACCCATTTTCTCATCTGAATGACCCCTCCCTCGTCCGGTATGACCCGGCGGCTACTGAGGCATCGGGAAACCTTCGGGGATCTCAATGCCCTCCGGGGGTTCAAATCCCTCCATGCCCCCCAGACCTTCTAGGCCCTGCATCATCTCTTCCATATCCACCACGTTGGCACCCGCCGGAAGCTCAAAAAGGCTGCTCGCCGCGCAATTGAAGTCAAAGTTCTTGAACGTTACGACGGTCTTCCCATCGGGATCATCCACTTCCTCCTTGACCGGCAAGCCTTTATCATTCCAGATCCACACCTTGCTCTTGATCCCCTCGCAAGCGTACTCCACCACGGTACAGGCCTTGCCATCCATCGTCTCCGATCCCACGATCTTAGGATCGCACTCCAGAATCTCCTCTCCCGTTTGGTACGTCATTTTCTCATCAAATTGGACCTTCATCCACTGATCCTGAAAAGAGTTATATACATAAGCAACCCCTGCTTCCACATCTACGAGGCTGATGCTGGACCCATCCTGCATCTGCATCTCCATCCGATACTTTTGATTGTTCTTCCATATGGTTGCCGTCATTTCAGGCTGGCCGGGATTGGAGATCACCATATCCGCTTCGAAGCATTTGACCCCTTCGCCCTTTTTCAAAAGCTTCACTACATCCGAATCCCCACCCCCGGCTGTCGGAGTGGTCGGCTCGGTCGTGGGTTTCACCGCCGTCGGAGAAGGCTCAGCCGTCTGGCCGGTCGGCTGCGTCGGAGTCTGCTGAGTTGCCGTGGGCTTAACAGCCGTTGCTGTGGGACTCGGCGAAGCGGGGGTACCGGTGATGGTAGGGGTAGTCTCGTTTTCCTCATCCCCACCGCAGGCGATCATGACCCCACTTATTCCCAGCACAAGAACCAAGACCAATGACAACATCTTTCTCATCATAATCCTCCAATTGTGATTTGCTCACGCATTACTTCGGGCTACCCGACTCCCTCTCGATCCCCGTATAGCCCCCAGGAGATCCCCCCTTCCAAAAAAGCGACCCGTACAAGGCCCAAAGCAGAGCGGCCTATTTCTTCTTGAGCGCGAAAATGATCCCGGAGAACCCCAGAAGAATACCCGCAGCCAAGATGCCTTTCCACAGGCCATCGAAGAAGCCGGCGGCCTTGAACGACTCGGTGGCCGTCAGGATTCCCACGAGGAAACCCACGATGAGCGCGGTGATCGCCCCGTAAGTGAGCCACGTCTCGATGGAGAGAGACTTCATCACATCGGCGAAACTAGCCTTCGGTCCGCTCTCCACATCGGTGGCCCGGATCTCCCCTCCCTTAGCCCCGCCCTTAAGAGACGCTCCACACTTCTGGCAAAAGGCTCCATCGTCGGGATTTTGTGCTCCACATTTCGGACAGAACATCTCTCCTCCTTCCCGCGGCGACCTTTATACTTCTATCGTGATCGCCGCTTCCTTCGGACTGGACGCTATCTTAAACCACCGCGATGACGGTGTCAAGGCTTATCAAATCAGAGGGCATGCTGAGCACGCCGGCCATCCCGATAGACCCAAAAACAGCGATCGAAAGAAGAGCGTAGAGAAACCTCTCCCGGGCGGATTGGGGGTCCCCCCCAAAAAACCCTTTGGGCGGGTGGGATCGAAGAAGCCGGATCGCTCATGGGGTGTGGGGCGAATTCCGGGGCAAGGTTCAGAGCGAGGTGATAGGGTGATTCACCCTGAGGGGAAAGCTGCAAAGCCGTATCGCTTTTGGAGGATAGAAAATCCCTTTGATTTTGCACTCCCGTTATGGTAACATTGAATGGTTTTCGATATCGGGGAGTAGCGCAGCCTGGTTTAGCGCACCTGCATGGGGTGCAGGGGGTCGGAGGTTCGAATCCTCTCTCCCCGATTTTTTGTGTCCGAAAACAAAAGAACCGAAGAGAATCAAGGAGGTCGACATGAATATCACCTATGGGCCGTACAATTCCATTCTCGTTGAGATCAAGGATTTAGTAGCCCGTGTCACCATCAACAGACCCCAAGCTTATAATGCCCTGACGATCGAGGTTTTTCAGGAGCTCGCCGATGCCTTCGATAAGCTCGGCTACGATCGGCGGGTCGCGGTGATCGTGCTCACCGGTGCGGGGGATAAGGCCTTCGCCGCCGGCGCCGATGTGAAAGCCATCAATCGGGATATCTGCACCGATCCCATGGGCGGGCTGGCGCTGACGGGGCATTTCGCGCGAATGGGGAACGCCATGCGCACGTGCGGCAAGCCCATCATCGCCCGCTGTTTCGGGCAGATCATCGGCGGGGGATTCGAGCTTCTCATCTTCTGTGATCTGGCCATTGCCGCCGAGAACACGAAATTCACCGCCGGAGAGGCTTTCGTCGGTGCCGTCGCCATCGGCACAACCCAGTTCGCTACGATGATCATGGGGGATAAACGCGCGCGGTGGCTTCTCATGACCGACGACCGCATCGATGCCAAGACGGCGCTCGAATGGGGCATCGTCAACAAAGTCGTCCCCTTCGAGAAACTCGATGAAGAAGTGAATAAAGTCTGCAAGATCCTCATCAACAAGTTCCCCTGGGCCCTCCGGTTCACGAAGACCCAGCTCAACTTCTGGCACGATATCTCCTCCACCGTGCTCATCCAAGGGCGCGATTTCTGGGCCATCCATGTGGCCAACACGGCGGAGATGATGGAAGGCACGACGGCCTTCGTCAATCAGCGGCCCACCCAGTGGATGCGGTTCCGCGAGCGCGATGCTGCGGGGATCCCGTCCGAGTACGAGTACGGCCCACCCACCAAATCGTGCCCGAAGTGCGGGGCGGTGCACATCCCCAGCGATTTCACCTTCTGCGGGAAGTGCGGGGCTCAGCTGCCGTAATCAGAGGATAACCCGAACTTTATTTAGGAAAAGGGAGGGCGCCCGATCCTCGAGGATCGGGCGCCCTCCCTTTATAGGCCCCCGGAAGCGGCTTACCCTTTCCTCTTGAACAGGGCAAAGAAGCGATCCTGATAATATTCAAAGACGCCGTAACTCCGCAACCTTGAGCCAAGTTCGTTCACGCTCAACTCCCCCCGCTCCACCGCGCGGAACAATCCCTCGATCTCTTCCCTCACAAAGCGGGGGATACCCTCGATCCGCTCGAACAATCCCATCCGGGCCAATTCCTGAACATTGCGGCGGAGGGAGCTCCGGGTGAGATCGAAGATGAATTTCAGGAGCGAGATCTGCCAAGCATCATCGGGCGCCTTCAGGATCGTGGCCATGGCATCTTTTTCCTCATCGATCTTCGCGCCGATCTTGCTCGCGACCTCCCCGATATTCTCGGAAAGAATCCAGCTATTCCCCGCCTCGTTCCGATACTTGTATTCCAGAATATCCGGTTCGAATTCGAACCGGTTGAGAAGCTCGATCGCCTGCGAACGGGCGTTTTCCCCGAATCCTTCGAAAGTGTTCAGGAAGTACCCCGGAGTCACGATGCGGGGTTTCTCGGCGATCACCCGGCCTTCTCGAATGCGCGTCTCGTTCACGCTATCCATCGGCTCGGTCAGAAGATAATAATGCACATTGGTGACGCCGAAGGTGTTCAACCGCTGCTGCGGCCCACGTACCACCTCGGTATGGCGCAGGGCATATTCGATCTGGTCATCCGAATGCCAATCCTTCACCATGCCCGCCTAAATCAATCGGTCTCTGAGCTCCGTGAGATTGTGGAGGATGTGTTCCCCCTCCCGTCTCCCCGTTCGATCCAGATAGAAAGCGCGCAGACCATGCCCCCGGGGAGCCACGAAATCGAACTGCCAGTGATCGCCCACATGGGTGATCTCCTCCGGCCTTCGGCCGAGCGATCGGCAAACCTTCCCGTAGAAATCCGGCGTTTTCTTGACTTCCCCGAAATCCGAAACGCACGAGATAGTCCGGGTGAAATACTCCCGGATGGGTTCGATCTCAACTTCCATGAACTCGCGGGCCGCGTTGGTGATGAGTACGAGCTCGTACTCGCCGCTGTACCGTTCCAGTATTTCCGGGGCTTCAGGATAATATTCGATGTGCGAGGCATACGCCCGCAGGAGTTCCGTCCATCCATCGCCCAAGCCGAAGCGGTGGAACCAGTACCGGATATCATACCACTCGGGAATCTCCTCGCCGAGCGTATCGTATTGCGATTTGAGATAGTCCCGCGCCTCTTCGAAAGAAACCCCATACCGCGCCGCATATAGCTGCGGCAAGCCTTCAAAATAAACCGCATCACAGAATTTGAAGGTGGCCAGCGTTCCCGTCAGATCGAAAGAGAGTATCCCCCTTTTCATTTTGGTTCCCATATAACGATAGTACCCGAGTATGTCTCCGGGTACAAGTATTGTGCTCTCCGGACTCGGGCCGGTATCATGGACTTGGAGAGCGAAATACATGGTCGAAGGAGCGTGCCCGGAGGAATGGATGGCCCGCGAACGGGCCGTCACCGAGCGGACGGACGAACGAGGCCGGAAATGGCGAAAGGCCTATTTTGGCGGCGGGGCCCATTTCCGGGGATGGCTCCAGCAGTTCTTGGAGATCTACGGACCGGAGAACGTCAAGGTCGAAGAAGTCGAGTCCACCGGTCTGGCCTGCTACGAGCGCGCCGGAGAGAAGATGTATCGCATCTGGACGCGGGTGCGGGCAGAGGAATAACAGCGGGCCCCAAGCGCGTGTGGTAAAATTACATTTGAACGAGGTAAAGCGCCGTGCCGATCTACGAGTACCGATGCCCGAAATGCAATCTCGAATTCGAGCTCCGGCGGGGCTTCAATGAGAGCGACGCGGAAATCCTATGTCCCCGCTGCGGCGCCAAAGGCCCGATAAGGCTTCTCTCGCGATTCGCGGGAGGCGGCTCGGCCGAGCGCTGTGCCCCGAGTCCCTCGGGCGGCTGAGCAGCCCGATCGTGAGGCCGTCGGCCCCGAGGTTCTGAGAAGCAACATGGTCAGCGAAGAGCGCATCCGGGAAGTGATCATCGAGGATATCATCAAGCGCGAGCTCGGGATGTTCGCCGCCGTGCGCGTGATGACGATTTCCTATTCCCAGCAGACCCCTCGGGATTTCGAGCGGACACGGCGGGTTCAGCTCGAAGTGTTCTCAACGGATACCCTGAAAGCCTATCACGGGGATCTGCTCGAGGCGGAACGAAGCGGCATCAACCTCATCGAACTGCGCTACGGCCGGATGGATAACCTCGTCGGCTGTCTCAACCTCAATCCGATGATCGACGAGATCATGGAGATCGAAGCACGATGGCTCCGGGATCTGAGCGAAAGACACCCGGAACTGGGGAAGGATTCCTTCGGAGATAAAGCTCTGCTCCCGCTCCGATGCGAGCTCGAAACCTTTTCCGATCGAACGCTCGAATCGTACTATGATGATGTACTGGCTGCGGAAGCGGCGGGACGAAATCTGGCGGAAGAGCGGTACGCGCTGGCCCAAACCCTTTAGGAGGCCCGATGCCTATCTTTGGTTATGAATGCACGGCGTGCGGGGAGAGATTCGAATTACTCGAAACTTGTAAGGACAAGAACCGGAATTACAGATGCCCTCACTGCGGCGCCCAGAAGCCTTCGGAGCACGAATACCGGATCTGCCGGTACTGGAAAGAAATGCTGGGCTCCCCAGATGCCCGGTACATCCGCCCCGGAAGCTGGACATAGAAAATGGCCGGTGAATCCGATATCCCCTACGAGCAGGTTCTGGAGAACGTCCGCCGGTTTTATTCGGAGAGCATGATCGACCATGCAATGAATCCGCGGAACGTAGGGGAACTGCCCGAAGCCGATGGCTACGCCTCCGATACCGGGGATTGCGGCGACCGATTCGAGATCTGGCTCAGGATAAAGAACGACACGATCACCGAGGCGCGGTTCTGGACCGACGGATGCGCCGCCCAGATCGCCTGCGGAAGCACGGTCACGGAGATCATCAAGGGCAAGCCCCTCACCGAAATCCACCGCTTGACCGCTCGTCAGGTGGTGAACGCCCTCGGCGGACTCCCCGAAGAGAACAAGCACTGTGCCCTCCGCGCCGTAGCGGTGGTGAAAGAGGCCGTCAAGGACGCGATCCTCAACGGACGGGAACCGTGGAGAAAGGGCTATCGGAAACGGCAAGGATAATCCTCTTGCGGAAAGGCGCATGGAGCTCACCGAAGCGATCAAATCCCGAAGAAGCATCCGGGCGTTCAAACCGGTAACCGTTCCCAGAGAAGTTCTGGCGGCGGTATTGGATCTAGCGCGCCTGGCCCCATCCGCCGTGAACGAGCAATCGTGGGAATTCATCGTGCTCACCGGAGAGGCGCTCGAGAAAGTCAAGCGGATCAATTCGGAGCACCACCTCAATAAAGCCCGGATTGCACCGGATTGCACCGCCACCCCGCCCAATCAACTGAAGCCCCCCTATGGCGAGCGTCAGATGGCGCTGGCGATGCAACTCTTCGATCTAGTGGGCATCGAACGGGAAGAGCGGGGGAAAAGGCTCGAGTGGCAATTGCGTGGCAAGCGCTTCTTCGATGCCCCCGCCGCTATCCTCATCTGCACCGATGAGGCCATCTTCAACCCGAACCATCTCACCCCCCTCATCGATATCGGCATCGTCACTCAAACGATCGCTCTGGCGGCACTGGAATTCGGCCTGGGCACTTGCATTCAGCAAGATACCGTCTTCTATCCCAACGCCCTTCGAGAGGCGCTGGGAATCCCGGCCTCAAAGCGTATCATCATCGCCATGGCGATCGGCTATCCCGATGAGTCCCATCCCGCCAATCGGTTGCGCACCCCCCGCGAGCCTCTGGAATCACTCGTGACGTGGAAGGATTGAGGAGGGCGCCATGGCCATCGTCGAGATCAGCATCGTGCCGGTGGGAACGAAAACCGCTTCCGTGAGCCGGTATATCGCCCGGGCGGTGAACATCCTTGAAGGCGCAAGCGGCATCCGATACGAGACGACCGCCATGGGAACGATCATCGAGGGGGATCTGGACCGGATTTTCGCCCTCATCCGCAAGATGCACGAAACCGTTTTCGATGGAGAAGTGATGCGGGCGGTGACCACCATCAAGATCGATGATCGCCGCGATAAGCCCCTCACCATCGAGGGAAAGCTCGCTTCCATCGACCGGGCGAAGAGACGGATCGAGAAGGAGGAAAGATGAGAACGGCGATCGTTGACGGAACAACGATCCGCTGGGAGCCGCCGCCCGCGGGCTCGGTGGAAAATCTTTCCTCGGCCCTCGAGTTGCTTCTGGGCGGGGATTCCCTTGCCGGAACCCTGGCAAGGGTGCTCGCCACCGCCACCCCCTCGGGGCGGATCCGCTTCGAAGCGGTGACCGATACGGCCGGAAACCGGGCCGAGGATGCCTTGCTTCTGGCATGGAAATGGCGTCTGCTCATCCCCGTGCGATCCCTCAAGAGCCACGAGTGGGACGATCGGGTGCTGATGATCCAACCGGGGGAAGTGTACGAAATGCCCAACGTGATCCGGTTTTTGGTGGAAGACGCCCTTGCCTCCGGCCGGTGGGAACCCGACCCGGCGATCGCCCGATTGTTCCGGATCATGAAGGAACCCCACAGCGACCGGATGCCGGCCGTGGTCCGCAGAATGCGGCAACGATCGAACGGATACAAGATCAGCGGCGACCGAATCGTGGAAATCTGCAGGGAATTGGACGTCGCCGACCGGATGGACGCCATGATCGGGGGGCTCAAGGGGAGCGGGGTGATGAGTCCCTTCATGGCTTCGCGGGCACGCATGGCGCACGAGCGCTCCCCTATATATGAGATGAACCCGTCCCTCTTCATCGATTAGCCGCTCTCAGGAGATAGAAACGGACCATGGATCCCGACCGCATCCGAGAACTCGAAGAGAAGATCGCGGAGCTCAAGAGCCGCATTCCCCCGCATTCCGTGCCGCCGCGGATGCTCGAGGAGTTGGAAGATCTGGAGCTCGAGCTCGAGAGACTACAGGAGCCAAATCATGAGTCAGATGGTCCCGGAGACCGGTAACCCCGCGGCGTTGATGCGCCTCGCAACGGCTCTGCAGAAGCGCTTCTCCGCCGAAGAAGCGGGAAACCTGAGCGTCCTCCTCGGGTGCGGGTGCCGGAGCCCCAGCATCGTTTACGAGGAGATCAGCCTCGAGCCTTCGGTGAAGGACGATACCATTCTTCTGGCATACGAGGAGCGGTTGCTCCTTCCCCTGAAATCCATCCGTGGATCGGCATGGGAAGACCGCATCCTGAATTACTCGGCGGGCGAACGGTATCACATGCTTCCCGTGGTGCAATTGCTGGTCCGATACGCTCAGGAGACGGGCCTATGGGATCCAGACCGAGCCATATCCGAGGCGCTTGCCGCCGTAGGTGAACGGGCCATTCCGGAAGTGCTCCGCCTCCTTGCAGAGCTCTATTCCCTTCCCCCGCAAGGGCTCGAGGCGGGGGTGATGCAAGCGCTCTGCGCCCGCCTCGGGATCGAGATGGATCTGCACGATACCATCGACCACTGCGTCCGGTGCGGCATCATGAGTCCGCGCACTCAGCGTTCACTGCACACCGGACTGGCCAAATACGAAATGAATCCGAGCTTGAGATGGCGATCCTGACCGAAGGGGGTTCGGCATGACCGAAGAAAAGATGGATAAAGAAACCCTGTTGAAACGCATCGTCGAGATCGAACTCGGCATGTTCGAACGGGTCAGGGCCGCCGAGCCGAGTCTGTGTCAGGAACGGCCGGAGGCCTTCAAAGCGATGCGCACCATGACGCATTCGGCGCTATCCCCCGAAACGCTGAATTCCTACCTTGCAGATCTCGAACAGGCCCTCAAAGAGGGCAAGAATCTCATGACGCTCAAGTACGCCCGCATGGAAGGCAAGATCGGCCCGCTCAAGGAAAGCCCGCTCATCCCGGATATCGTCAAGGCCGAACAAGAATGGATGACCGAGCTTGCGCGGAAATATCCCCATGTGGTCAAGGGGGGCCCCGGATTTGCCCCATATCTTGCCGCCGAGCTCGAAACGTATTCCGATAGAACCCTCGAATACTACTTCCGGGACGTTCGTCAAGCGGCGGCCGAGGGCCGAAATCTGGCCGAGGAGCGTTACAATTACCTCTTCCGCCGCATCGGTTACGGCTCCATCGCCGAAGCCGAGGAGAAGGCAAAACAGCTCAGGCGCTGAGGAGACGCTTATGGAGCCCACCGACCCATTCGAGATCGCACTGGAGCCCACACTGGCCCATTGCATTGAAACGCAAGCCAAACGGGAATACGAAAGGCTCAAACGTACACTTATGGAAGCGGAACAACCCGATGATCTCACAGCGGCGAAACTCGAGACCCTCCGTTCGTTCCTGAGCGGGGCCGATTTTCCCCGGCTTCGAGGTGAATACGAACCGTATCTCGTGCAAGGGAAAAAGGTCCGCTTTGTACTCCGGCCGTCAACCGAAGGGGCGGCTTTCCGAATGGAGGTGATATGATCGTTGCAGGGCTCACCGGCGGCATCGCCTCCGGAAAGAGCACGGTCTCGACGATGTTCAAGGAACTGGGCGCACACGTGATCGACTACGACGAGATCGCCCGGGAAGTGGTCCGCCCGCACCTTCCGGCATGGGAAGGGATCGTGAAGGAATTCGGCAAGGAAGTGCTCAATGCGGATTCCACGCTCAACCGGGAGAAGTTGGGGCGGATCGTCTTCGATCATCCGGAGAAGCTTCAGCGGCTCAACGCGATCGTTCATCCTCACGTGTTCGCCGAGGCCGATCGGCGGGTGGAGGAAATCCGCAAGATCGAACCCGACGCCGTGATCATCAAAGACGTGCCCCTTCTGATCGAAACGCAGATCCATCGGACGGTGGATCGGGTGATCGTGGTGACGGCCACCGCCGAGAATCAGATCGAAAGGCTTGCCGGCCGCGGTCTTTCGAACGAGGATGCCCGCAAGCGCATCGCGGCCCAGATGCCCATTCCGGAGAAGGAAAAGTTCGCCGATTTCCTCATCCGCAACGACGGCCCCATCGAGGAAACGCGAAGACAGGTCGAAGAGATCTATCGGCACCTTCGCTCCGAAGCCCGGGGCCGGTAAGGGAGGGCGCAAGATGACAATGGAACCACCGGTGCTCATCATCAGCAAAGACCAAGTGGACGCCCTTCGATCGCGGCTCTCAGACCCGGCCGAACTCAAGTCGTGTACGGCCGAGGTCAGACGAATGCTGCGGATCAAATCGAAGCTTCTCATGGATTCGTGTACGGCATGCTGAGCCGCCGGCGAAGAGGCCGTCCGGGAGATGGCATCGAGATTGGAAAGGGAAGTGCAACTTCTGCAGCGGGTGCTCAAAGCCCTCAAGGCGGGGGATACCGCCTCAGCGGAAACACTTCTTCAAGAATACAGGGGGATCATCCCATGACGGTGCTGAACAGAGAGCGGATCGCGGCGCTCTACGCCGATATCGAACGTGCGGCGGACCTTCGGCCGGCGATCGCTCAGATCAAGGAGACGATCGAGATCAAATCCGCCCATCTGTGGCGGGCGGAAGCCGGCAGTTGTTGCTTCGGGCCGGAAGTCGCCCGGTGTATTGACGCGGAGCTCCAAATCCTCGAAAATACCCTCCAGTGTTTGGAGCGCGAAGACCGGGCCGGCGGCATCGAGCTTCTCCGGGAGTATGAACGGCTCTTGACTTAAAGGTGAAGGCGAAGGGAAATGGGCGATCATCGGGAACGGGTGAGAATCCTGCGGCAACAACTCCAAAGCTCCGCCGATCTGGAGTCGGTGATGAGCGAGCTCCGGGAGATCCTCGAAAGCGAGTGCAAGGAGCTTGCCAAAGCGGAGGTCGGCTGATGCATCGGCGAGCAGTTCGAAGCGTGTCTTCGAAGCGGCGTGCAGATGCTCCGGGAAGCGCTCAGAGCGCTTGAAGCGGGGAATCGGGCGCGGGGCGCGGAGCTTCTTCAGGAATACTACCGGCTGAGTTAACGCGCGGGGAAGGGTCAAAAAGAGCCCGGAAGGAGTGATTGAAGAAGAGCGTGCCAAGACAACTTCTCTCGGGGAAATCGGGGGTGTCCCTCAAGAAAACCCTTTGGGCGGGCGGGTGGGATCGGAGAAGCCGGACCGTTCAGGGGGTTGGGGAAAATTTCCGGGACTAGGTCCGGAGTGACATGTAACGGTGATTCACCCTGAAAGTGAAGGGGACAAAATAAATCGCTGTTCCGGGGAAGAAAGCAGCCAACCGGGAGGAAATCATCATGAAGATCAAAGTGGTCAGCGGGAACATCACAGAGATGGCGGTGGGCGGAATCATCGTCAATCTCTTCGAAGGGGTGAAGACGCCGGGAGGGGCTACCGGGGCGGTGGATAAGGCGCTGGAGGGGGCCATTTCCGCCATGATCGCCAAAGGGCGGATCAAAGGTAAGCTGAATGAGGTGACCATCATCCCCACCCTCGGCAAGATCCCGCCGGAGATGGTGGCGGTGGTGGGATTGGGGAAGCAAAACGAGTTCAATATCGACCGCGTGCGGCAAGTGACGGCCGCGGCGTGCCGGGCGCTCCGGAGCGCCGAAGCAAGAACGGTAGCCACGATTCTCCACGGAGCCGGTGCGGGGGGAATCGCGCCCGAAGCCTCGGCTCAGGCCATCGTCGAGGGGGCATTGCTCGGACTCTACACGTTCCGGAAACACATCAGCAAAAAGCCGGAATTCAGGGAACTTGCGGAAATCCTCATTGTGGAAAGGGACGAAAAACGGGTGCCGGCCCTCAAAAAGGCCATCACAAAGGGAAGCATTCTGGCCGAAGCGGAGATCATGGCCCGGGATATGGTGAACCAACCGGCGAACCTCATGACCCCATCGGATATGGCTCAAACCGCCCGAGAGGTCGCCGAGCGATGGGGACTGGGCTTCGAAGTTCTGGAAAGAGAAGAGATGCAGAAACTCGGTATGGGAGGGCTTCTCGGGGTCGCTCAGGGGAGCGATCAGCCGCCGAAGTTCATCATCTTGAAGTACGAAGGCGACAAGCGATCGAAGAAGGCCATGGGACTCGTGGGGAAAGGGCTCACCTTCGATTCGGGGGGAATCTCCCTCAAGCCCTCGGAGAATATGGACGAAATGAAGGGCGATATGGCCGGGGGCGCTTCGGTGATCGCCACGCTCTCGGCTCTGGGCCGGCTCAAGCCGAGGATCAATGTGACGGGGCTCATTCCCGCCACCGAGAACCTTCCCAGCGGGCGGGCCCTCAAGCCGGGGGACATCATCAAGGCGATGAACGGCAAGACCATCGAAGTAGTGAACACCGATGCGGAGGGCCGCCTCATCCTCGCCGATGCCCTGAGCTATGCCGCCGCGCACAAGCTTTCCCCGGTCGTGGATATCGCCACCCTCACCGGCGCTTGCCATGTGGCGCTGGGGGATATCTGCACCGGCGTGTTCGCCACCGATCAAGGGCTTGCGGACCGGATCATCCGTTCCGGCGAGCAAACGGGAGAGCGAATGTGGCAAATGCCGATGTACCCCGAATACAAGGAACTGAACAAGAGCGAGATCGCGGATATCAAGAACTCCGGCGGCCGGTGGGGTGGGGCGATCACCGCGGCCCAATTCCTCTCCGAATTCGTGGGGGATGCCCCTTGGGCTCACCTCGATATCGCCGGAACCTTTATGCTCAGTAAAGAGAGGGGCTACTGGCCCAAGGGGGCCACGGGAATCCCCGTCCGCACGCTCATTGATTTGATTTTGGGCATGGCGGGGAAGTAAAATAGGTCAATGTGCAAGGGCCCCCATGAGCGCCCTGAAGGTCATGGGAATAGCCCAGCAAACAAGTGGGGTTACCGAGATGAGCGACTTGATGTCTGTGGAATGGGAGAAGTGGCTTGAGCAAGAGAAGAGCAACTATCAAGCCATGGAAAAGCAACTCGCGGATCTGACGAACGGCCATGTGGTGGCCGGCGTTTTTCAGTATCGGGAATTCTGGGCACACGCAAACGAGGTGGCGGAAAAGATCAAGACGATCACACCCCTGCCCGAGGATGATCGGGAACGCTTGCAGGAGGAGTTTCAACGGATCTGCCGGGATGTGAAGAGACGTCAGGCCGAGGAACGTGACAGCCGCCGGGCGGAATCACGGCAAAGACGGGAGACGATCGAGCGGAAGATCGCTGAAGCCCGTTCCTGCGCCGAGAGCGCCCCGGAGGATATGAAAAGTCTGAATAAAGCGCAAGCCCTCCTCGGAGAGGCACTGGCAATGCTCAAGGAAGGCACCCCCCAGAAAGCCGATCCGGCGAAAGAAGATTCGGCGGCTCCAACTCCGGCGGAGGTTGCCCCGGCCGGCGGGGGACTTCTCCGAGAGGATCGTCAGGCGTGCTGGGATAAATGGCGGCAAGCGAACGATTTCGTGTTCGGGAAGCGGCAGGCAATATGGAACCGGGACTACGAAGAGGTCATCCCGAAGGTCAAAGAAGCCGTAGCCGAAGCCAGTGAGGGCGATTCCTTCCAGGCCCTCGACAAGATCAAGGAGGTTCAGGCGCTCCTCAAGAAAGCCCATCTCAGCAAAACCCAGCGGGAAGAGATCCGCGGCATGTTGAACGGGGCATGGGAAACGGCCATCGGCAAGGTCAACGCCGTTCGAGATGAGAAGAGGAGAAAGTACGAGGAGTGGCTGAGCCGGATGGAGGCCAATCTCCAGCGATGGACGGAGGAACTGGGCAAGAACAAGGAAATGGAAGCCCAGCTCGAAGCCGAAATGGCTCAAATCAAGGAGCAGATCCAGACGGCAAAATCGAGAGAAGTCACGGATGCACTCCGGGAGCAGCTATCTCAGAATCGCCAGAAGATCGCCTCCCTCGGCCGATTGAACAAGCAACTCGAAGAGAAGATCGAGGCGGTGAAAGCCAAGATCGGCAACAACTGATCTCTGATATATCGGATCTTGTTCCAATCGGCACAGGATTTGCAGTGGGCAACGCCGCCCAGAGGTGATGGGGCCAACCGCTTGCATATCGGAGTCTTCTCTTTCCATCCCGAGGGCATCTCACTAGAACGAATGGATCTTGAGCGTACCGAGAATGGAAAGCAACAAAGCAGAATCCTTCTTTCCCCGCCACTCGCCAAGAAGAGCGATTCAGCTTTGGAGTCTTCACCCTCGGGTGAAGAACCATTAACACCTCATCCGGACTTTGTACCGGAATTCCCCACCCCCCATGAACGATCCGGCTTCTTCAATCGCTCTTTTGGGGCCACTCAGGACGTGTTGTGTTTTTGTCCCCGGGTATGATAAACTTACACAGTAATTTTCCACACGGAATCAGGTAGGATATGGTTGAAACAGAAGTGAACGAAACCGAAAAACAGGCACCCCAGAAATCGGAGCCGGTCTCCATCAAGCTTCTGCTGGAAGCCGGTGTGCACTTCGGCCATCAGCGAAGGCGATGGAACCCCCGGATGAAGCCGTACGTATTCACCCAGCGCAACGGCATCCATATCATCGACCTTCAGCAAACCCTGGGGAAACTGCAGGAAGCCCAGAACTTCGTGAAGGACGCCATCGCGCAGGGTGCAAGCATCATTTTCGTAGGAACCAAGAAGCAAGCACAGGAAGTCATCGAAGAGGAAGCCAAGCGTTGCGGGGCCTTCTACGTGAACAAACGATGGTTGGGAGGGATGCTGACCAATTTCAGTACCATCCAATCCCGGATTGATTATCTCGTCCGGTTGGAGGACCGCAAGGCCCGGGGTGAACTCGATAGCCTGCCCAAGAAAGAGGCGATGAAGCTCGAAAAAGAGATCACCCGCCTCAACCAACTGTTCGGCGGCGTCAAGGAAATGACGAAACTTCCGGACGTGCTCTTCGTGGTGGATATGGTCAAAGAACGGATCGCCGTTGCGGAGGCGCGTCAGCTCGGCATTCCCATCGTGGCCATGGTGGATACGGATTGCGATCCGCGCATGGTCAATTACCCGATCCCGGCCAACGACGATGCCATCAAATCAATCCGGCTCATCTGCAGCGTCATTGCCGATGGCGTCATCGAGGGAAGGGCCGGGATACCGATTCCCTCCGAACAGATGACCGCCGGAACAGATACCGCAATTGCGGAGGCAAGCGACTCCGCCGGCAGCGCTCAGGAGACCCCGCCGGAGACTGAAAACGAGGAAGAATAAGCTATGGATAGCGGACCGGTATCACTGGATGCCATCAAGGAATTGAGAGAGAAGACCGGCTTGGGCATCATGGATTGCAAGAAAGCCCTCGCCGAGTGCAACGGTAACCTTGAAATCGCTCTGGAAAAACTGAAGGCAAAAGGGGTGGCGCTCGCCGAGAAGAAAGCCCAGCGCACCCTTGCCGCCGGACTCATCGAGACCTATGTCCACGCAGGGGGCCGTGTGGCCGCGATGGTAGAGGTGAACTGCGAAACGGACTTCGTGGCGCGGACGCCCGAGTTCAAGACATTGGCCCACGATATCGCCATGCAAGTGGCGGCCATGAACCCCCAATTCCTTACGCCTCAAGAGGCCCCTCCGGACAAGAACCCTCAAGAGGTGTGTCTCTTGGCTCAGCCCTTTATCAAGGATCCCCGCCGGAACATTCAGGATATCATCGTAGAAGTCGTGGCCAAGGTTCGCGAGAACATCGGTGTGCGCCGGTTTTGCCGTTTCGAACTAGGTGCGTAGGGATGGAAGTGCCCAGATACAAGCGCGTTCTGCTCAAGATCAGCGGAGAAGCTTTGATGGGCGAGGGGCAGTATGGGATTGATATCAACGTTCTCCGGGATATCTCCCAGCAGATAAGCCTCGTGGTGGGAAAAGGGGTGGAGATGGCGGTGGTGGTGGGGGGAGGGAATATCTGGCGGGGGAGCACCGCCGCGGCCCATGGGATGGACCGGTCCACAGCCGATTACGCCGGGATGCTGGCCACGGTCATCAATGCCCTGGCCCTTCAGGATTCCCTTGAAAAACACGGCCTCGTCACCCGAACCCTGACCGCCATTCCCATGCAATCCATCGCCGAGCCCTATATCCGGCGCCGCGCCATCCGGCATCTTGAGAAAGGACGGGTGGTCATCTTCGCCGCCGGAACCGGCAACCCTTACATGACCACCGATACGGCAGCCGCCCTGCGCGCAATCGATATCGGCGCGGAAATCCTCCTCATGGCAAAGAACAACGTGGATGGCGTCTATGATTCCGATCCGGTGGTGCACAAGGATGCCAAGAAGTTCTCTCGAATCAGCTTCATCGAGGCTCTCAACCGCCGTCTGGAAGTGATGGACTCCACCGCCCTCACGCTGTGCATGGATAACCGGCTCCCCGTCCTCGTCTTCAATCTTCAGGCCCCCCACAGCATCGAGCACGCCGTGATGGGTGAGGACATCGGAACATTAGTTTCGAACTAAGGAGGGAGAAAAATGACCAAAGCGGTACTCGAAGGTGCCGATGGCAAAATGGCCAAAGCGGTGGAGGCGCTCCAAAAGGATCTGGCCACATTGCGCACCGGCCGCGCCAGTGCCAAATTGGTGGATTATATCCGGGTGGACTATTACGGCACGCCAACCCCCATCGGGCAACTGGCCAGCATCTCCGTGCCGGATCCCCGCATGATCACCATCCAACCGTGGGATAAGACCGCCCTTCCCGCCATCGAAAAGGCCATCCTGAAATCCGAGCTCGGACTCAACCCCTCGACCGAAGGGGGGGTCATCCGACTCAAGATTCCGGAGCTTACGGAAGAGCGCCGCAAGGATCTGGTCAGAATTGTGCGGAAGAAGGTCGAAGAGGGTCGGGTCGCCGTTCGAAACATCCGACGGGCCGCCCTCGAAAAGCTGCGCGAGATGCAGAAGGCCAAGGAGATCTCCGAGGACGATCAGAAACGCGCCGAAAAGCAACTTCAGGAGCTGACCGATAAGTACATCGCCCGCGTGGATGAAGTGGGCCAAGAAAAGGAAAACGAAGTTCTCGAATCTTGAACCGTTGGAGTTTGAGTCACATGGATTTTGCATTTAACGAAATACAGACCCTCTTTCAAAATGCGGCCCGGGACTTTGCCGAGCGGGAAGTCGCCCCTCTCGTGGAGGAGGCCGAAGCCAAGGAGGAGATCCCCCTTCAGCTTTTCACCAAACTCGGCGAGCTGGGTTATCTCTGCCCCGGCTATCCGGAGGAATACGGCGGCGGCGGTATGGGGAAGATCGGCGAGTGCATCCTCTATGAGGAATTGGGGAAGGTCAGTTCCGGCATTTGCTCGGCCATCATGGTACAAGGGGGGCTGGCCACCAAGATGATCGCCGCCCACGGCACGGAAGCCCAGAAGCAGAAGTATCTGGCGGCGGCCTGCCGCGGAACGAAGATCGCCGCTTACGGCCTCACCGAACCCAATGCCGGCTCCGATGCGGCCAACATCCAAACGAAGGCCACCCGGAAGGACGGCGGCTATATCATCAACGGAAGCAAGATCTACATCACCAACGGGCAGGTATGCGATTTCGTCACCATCGCGGCGGTGACCGATAAGAGCAAGGGATCCAAGGGCATCAGCACCATCGTGGTGGATGCCGATACGCCGGGATTTTCCCGTAACAAGATGAGAAAACTGGGCAATCACTCCTCGCCCACAAGCGAGCTTTACTTCGATGATTGCCGCGTTCCCGCCGAGAACCTTATCGGCGAGGAGGGGCAGGGGTTCAAATACATGCTGGAGTCCCTCACCGGCGCGCGGATTTCCCACAGCGCCCGGAGCATCGGGCTGGCGCAGGCGGCGCTCGAAAAGACGGTGGCCTATGCCAAAGAGAGGGTCCAGTTCGGTCAACCGATCGGAAAGAATCAGGGGGTGAGCTTTCGGCTGGCCCGCCTTGCGGCCGAGATCGAGGCCGCTCGATGGCTTCTCTACCGGGTGGCATGGCTTTTCGATCAGGGGCAGGATTGCCGCAAGGAAGCGGCCATGACCAAACTCTACTCCGCCGAGGTGGCCGTCCAAATGGCCGAGGCCGCCATGCGCATCCATGCCGGGGCAGGGTATCTGGCGGAATCCGTCGTCCAACGGTATTACCGCGATGCCATTCTTTATCCCATCACCGAGGGGACTTCAGAGATCCAGCAAGTGATCATCGCCAGGGAACTCGGGCTCTAGTGAAGGCAGATGGGCCCCTCACGGAAGGCTATGTCAAGTGCTGATCAAACGGGAATAGGGGTGGATTCGAAGGGATCCACTTCCACCATCCATCCTATCCCCACGCATGTGGCCATCATCATGGATGGCAACGGCCGGTGGGCCGAGCGGCGCGGGCTCACGCGGTTCGAGGGGCACCGGGCGGGAACGGAGAACATCCGCCGCATCATTCGCGCCTTCGCGGAACACGGCGTCAAGTACCTCACCCTTTACGCCTTCTCCACAGAAAATTGGAACCGTCCCGATGAGGAGATTCAGGGACTTTTCCGTATCCTCGCGGAAGTGATCGACCGCGAAGCCGAGAACCTCCACAAGGAGGGGGTCCGACTCGTTCATCTGGGAAGCCTCGAAGGACTTTCCGAGGAACTCAAGGCAAAGGTGAGGGGAGCCATCGAACTCACCCGGAACAACGATCGGTTGGTGCTCAATGTGGCCTTCAATTACGGCGGGCGGGCGGATATCCTCAATGCCGTGCGCCGGATCATCACCGAAGGCATCCCCCCCGAGAAGATCGATGAGCAGACCTTCTCCCGTTACTTGTACACGAACGGCACCCCTGATCCGGATCTCATCATCCGCACAGGCGATGAGATGCGCCTCTCCAATTTCCTCATCTGGCAGGCGGCCTATGCCGAATTCTATTCCGTTCCCACCTTCTGGCCGGATTTTGACGTAAAAGATGTGGAAGAGGCGCTCAAGGCCTACAGCCGCCGGGAACGGCGGTTCGGCGGACTCGGCCCAAACGGCAAAAGGAGAGGAGACCCGTAGGTCTTCTGGCCGCGCATGCTCCGGCAGCGGATCGTAAGCTCGCTCATTCTCATCCCCATTCTCATTGCGGTCATCTGGTACGGTGAGCCATGGCTTTCGATTGTGGCGGCCCTCTTCGCCGGCCTTGGGGCATGGGAATTCTGCCGGCTTGGTAAATCCGCCGGTTGGTCCCCCTTCCTTCCGCTCGCCATCTTGCTCGTCGTCCTCTTCATCGTCGCCGCTCACTCGGATGATGGGCGGGTGATGCCGCTCATGGTGAGCGCGGCGGTCTTGCTTCCTTTGCTCTGGATGATCCGGCATCCGGCGCCGGGAAAGGCCTTCCCCAACGCGATCTGGACGATCGGAGGGGCTTTTTACCTCGGCTGGACGATGAGTCACTTCGTTCTGCTGCGGGACATGTCGGAAGGCCGCCACTGGGTGTTCTTGGCCCTGTTCGGCACGTTTGCCTCAGATACCTTCTCGTACTTTGTAGGGCGGGCCTTCGGAAAGCACCTCATGGCCCCCACGATCAGTCCGAAGAAAACGTGGGAGGGGGCCATCGGGGGGGTGGGGGGAGCCGCAGGGGCTGTGGTGCTCTTGGCCGTGATCACCGGCCTGAACGAGATCGGATACCTCAAGATCGTTCCGCTGGGATTCCTCATCAGCTTCTTTGCCCAAGCGGGGGACCTCGCCGAATCGGTCCTCAAGCGCAACGCTGAGGCCAAAGACGCCGGAAGCCTCATCCCCGGCCACGGCGGCGTGCTCGATCGGCTCGATAGCATTGTCTTCACCATCGTGCTGGTATACTATTGGGTCATATGGATCGTGGAGTGAAAAAGCGCCTCGCCGTTCTCGGTTCCACCGGCTCGATCGGCCGGCAGACTCTGGACGTGGTCCGCGCCTTTCCGGATCGGCTCGAGGTGACCGCGCTGGCCGCAGGGAGCAACCGGGCCCTCCTCGAAGAACAGTCCAGAGAATTCAAACCCCGATTCGTATCGGTCGCCGGGGCACCCGGATATATACCCCTGCATGAAATCGCTGCTCATCCGGATGTGGATCTGGTCGTGATCGCCACCGCTGGCAAGGCGGGTCTCCTTCCCACGCTGGCCGCGATCCGCGCCGGCAAAGCGGTCGCCCTGGCCAACAAGGAAGTCTTGGTAATGGCGGGGGAAATCATCATGTCCGAGGCCCGGAAGTTCAAAGTGGAGATCCGGCCGATCGATAGCGAGCACAGCGCCCTCTGGCAGTGCCTTCAGGGGGAAAGCACGAGCACGATCTCCCGGATCATCCTCACCGCCTCGGGCGGGGCCTTCCGGGATCGGCCCATCGAAGCGCTCTCGCAGGTAACCGCCGAAGAAGCCCTGCGGCACCCCACATGGAACATGGGCAAGAAGGTGACCATTGATTCGGCGAATCTGATGAACAAGGGGTTCGAGGTGATCGAGGCGCACTGGCTTTTCGGGGTGCCCTTCGATAAAATCAAAGTGGTACTTCACCCCGCGAGCATCGTCCACTCGATGGTGGAACTGGCCGACGGCTCCACGAAGGCACAGCTCGGAGTCCCCGATATGCGGCTGCCGATCCAGTATGCGCTTTCATATCCGGAGCGATGGGGCAATCCGAGTTTGCCGAAGCTCGATTTTGCCCGCCCCCAATCCCTTACGTTTGCACCGATCGATATGGCCCGATATCCCTGTCTGATGCTCGCCTTCGAAGCCGGCCGCTCCGGAGGCACATATCCGGCCGCATTGAGCGCCGCCGATGAGATCGCGGTAGCCTTCTTCCTCGAGGGGAGAATCGGCTTTCTCGATATCCCCCGTCTTCTCGAACATGTTCTGGAGGAGCACCGCTCCATCGCCCGGCCTTCGCTCGACGATATCTTGGAAGCGGATACCCGGGCGCGGGAGAGCGCCCAGAGGTGGTGTTTGCGATGAACACCGGATGGGCCGTGTTCTGGTTCATCGTGATCCTCTTCTTCCTCGTGTTCATTCACGAGCTGGGGCACTTCGCCACCGCCAAATGGCGCGGTGTGAAAGTGATCGAGTTCGGCATGGGCTTGCCGCCCCGGATCTGGGGGCGCCAGCGCGGCGAAACGATGTACTCCATCAACTGGGTCCCCTTCGGCGGCTTCTGCAAGATGCTCGGCGAGGAGGACCCCTCCCATCCCCGGAGTCTAGCCGCCCAAGGTCCCGGCACCCGACTTCTCGTCCTCTCGGCCGGCTCGCTAGTGATGCTCATCTTTCCGGTGTTCCTCTACGGGATCGTCTCGGTGATCCCGCACCACGAGGTCACCGCCGTGCGAATGGAGATCACCGAGGTGGTCGCCGATAGCCCCGCCGGAGCGGCGGGAATCATGAGTGGGGATCAACTTCTGCGGATCAATGGCACCGAGATAGACGGATACGATGACCTGAGCCTCCCCCGGACCCTTGCCGGCTCGGAGATCACGGTGACGGTGCTGAGGGGCTCCGAGGAGATGGACTTCCGGCTGGTGCCGCGGAAGGAGGGGGAATACCCCTCCGATCAGGGCCCGATGGGGGTAACGCTTCGGGGACACCTTGTGGAAGAGAAGGTCTCCCATCCGGTGTGGCAAGCCCCTTACTGGGGCCTCAAGCAAAGTTGGGAGGGATTCACCGCCATCGGCGCCTTCATCGCCGACGTGGTCCGACACAAGGTGGAATTCAAGGTCTCCGGGGCGGTGGGAGCGGGGCAGGCCACCGCGGAGATCGCCTCAGAACTCGGGGCATGGTCCCTCGTGGATGTGGCCGCCATGCTGAGCATCAACTTGGCCATCGTCAATCTCCTCCCCCTGCCGGCCCTCGATGGCGGCCGGATCGTCTTCGTTCTCATCGAGATAGCGCGAAGGGGCAAACGGGTTTCCCCACAGATGGAGGCCCGGATACACCTGATCGGATTTGCCATTCTGTTGGGACTCATGTTCGCGCTCGTCTACTGGGATGTAGCGCGCATCCTCAGGGGAGAGGACTTCTTCTAGGGCCGATCTCCTCCTCATTGGATGGAGGACAGCGGTAGAGAGAGGCGGAATGATCAAACGTCGTGCTTCCCGCCCGATCCATGTGGGCGATGTCATCGTAGGCGGCGCCGGAAAGATCGTCGTCCAATCCATGACCAAGACGGATACCCGCGATGTGGCCGCCACCGCCGATCAGATCTCGCAACTCGCCTCGGCCGGTTGCGAGATCGTCCGGATCGCCGTGCCGGATATGGAGGCGGCCGGCGCGCTGGCGCAGATCAAACGCCGCTCCCCGATCCCTCTCATCGCCGATATCCATTTCGATTACCGTCTGGCCCTTGCCGCGATGGAAAGCGGGGTAGAACAAGTGCGCTTCAACCCCGGGAACATCCGCGATCGAGAGCACATTGCGGCGATCGTGCGCGCGGCCCGCGAGCGCTCCATTCCCCTGCGCATCGGCGTGAACGCCGGAAGCCTCCCCCACGAGCGGCGGAGCGGGCATCTCGCGGTGCACATGGCGGAGGCCGCCCTCGAACAAATCCGGCTCATCGAGCACTTGGAATACGATCGGATCGAGGTTTCCCTCAAGGCATCCGATGTGCTCACCACCATCGAAGCCAACCGGGCCATCGCCGAGCGGATGCCGTACCCCTTGCACATCGGCATCACCGAGTCCGGTCCCCCTCGAACGGGGAGCATCAAGAGCGCCGTGGGATTGGGCACGCTTCTGTATCTGGGCATCGGCGATAGCCTCCGCGTTTCCCTCACCACTCCCGATCCCTGTGAAGAGGTCTTCGCCGGGTATGAGATATTGAAAGCTCTGGAACTGCGCCAGCGAGGGCCGCGATTGGTGAGTTGCCCCACCTGCGGACGATGCGAGGCCAGAGGCTTCTATGAACTGGTGGAATCGGTGGAAAAGCGCCTTGCCGGCATGAATGCAACGATCACGGTGGCGGTGATGGGCTGCGTGGTCAACGGCCCCGGCGAGGCCCGCGATGCCGATGTGGGGCTTGCCTGTGGAAAGGGGCGGGGGGTAATCTTCAAGAAGGGCGAGAAGGTGCGCACCGTGGAGGAGCCCGATTTTCTCGAGGCCCTCACGGCGGAGATAAAAGCGCTGCTCTAGCCGCAAGATGAAAGCGGATATCCGTGAGGCCGCCGGCCTTCGTTTTGGTACCGGAGATGATCCCTTTCGTTCGCTTTTCTTCGCCCGAATCCATGTCCGGGGAAGGAACAATCCGCAAAATCCCCCTCCCGCAGTGGTATAATGAGGGGCAAGATCATGCGCATCTTGGGCATTGACCCCGGCCTCGATACCACCGGCTACGGAGTGATCGAAGCCTCCGGGCGCGATCTCCTTTTGATCGAAGGGGGGGTGATCCGAACGGGATCGGCGGAGGAACCCCTCGAATCCCGGCTGTCCCACCTCTACGATGGGATCACCGAAATCATCGAGGAATTCACCCCCCAAGCCGTGGCTCTGGAGGAGCTGTATTCTCATTACGAGCACCCTACCACGGCCATCCTCATGGGACACGCCCGCGGCGTGATCTGTCTCTCGGCGGCCCGGAAAGGGATCCCCGTTCACAGCTATGCGGCCACCCGGATCAAGTCGTGCTTGACGGGAAACGGTCGGGCGACCAAGGAGCATGTGCAACGGGCCGTTCAAGCCCGGCTCAAGCTCGAGAAACCGCCCGAACCCCATGATACCGCCGATGCGCTCGCCGCCGCCATTTGCCATTGGTGGATGAGCCATAGTCCCATCGCAGAAGCCGTCAAGGAGAAAACCCCAAGGTGATCTCATATCTGAAGGGCCATCTCGTAAGCCTCGATGAGGAAACCTCCCGAGCGATCATCGAAGTTCAGGGCGTCGGATACGAGGTCCTCCTTCCCGCCTTCGTGATGCGATCCCTGACCGATCGGGGCCGGAAGCCGGGGGAAGAGGTCGCCCTCCAAATTTACTATCACGTGACCGAACGCCAACCCCGGCCGGTACTCGTCGGCTTCAACAGCGAATTCGAGAAGAAGTTCTTCGAGAAGCTCATCGGCGTGGAAGACCTCGGTCCCACCAAGGCGGCCAGAGCGCTCATCTACTCCGTTTCCACCGTGGCCAATGCCATCGAAAACGCGGATGCGCGCCTCCTCCAGAGCATGCCCGGCATCGGCGCGCGCACCGCTCAGAAGATCATCGCCACCCTTCGGGAGAAAGTCGCCGAGTTCGCCCTTCTCAAGGATGAAGGCTACGATAGCCCTCCCGCCGTGACCCGAAAGGACCTCGTGGAAGAAGCGATCGAGGTGTTGGTAGGATTGGGCTATAAACGAGCGGAGGCCAAGGCCCGGGTGGACGGCATCCTCGAAAAACACGCGGACATCAGGGATGTGGAAGGGCTCATTCGGGAGGTATTCCGAGCCGAGAGGCAAGAGGCATGAGTCGCGAACCCTCCATCAAGGGAGAAGACCCGGAACGCCGTTCTCCAAAGGCATCGCCGGAAGAGGAGGAGCGTTTCATCCTGAACCTCCGCCCCCGCACGCTTTCCGAATATATCGGCCAATCGGAAGTGGTGGAGAGCCTGCGGATCGCCCTCACCGCCGCTCGGAGCCGCCGGGAGCCGTTGGAACACGTCTTATTCCACGGCCCTCCGGGGCTCGGCAAAACGACCCTCGCCCATATCATCGCTCAGGAAATGGGCACCAAGATCACCCACACCTCCGGTCCGGCCCTCGAAAAGCCGCTCGACATCGTGGGTATTCTCTCGAACCTCGAGGCCGGAGAGATCTTGTTCATCGATGAGATCCACCGGATTTCCCGCACCATCGAGGAATACTTGTACTCGGCAATGGAGGATTTTCAGGTGGACTTCGTGTACGGGAAAGGCGCCTATGCCAAGACGCTTCCGTATCAGCTCAAGCGTTTCACCCTCATCGGAGCCACAACCCGCGCCGGACTTCTCTCCGCGCCGCTTCGGGACCGGTTCGGCATGACATACCATCTCGATTACTATTCACCCGAAGAGCTCACCCGCGTCGTGGAACGATCCGCCCGAATCCTCGCGGTGCGCATCGATCAAGAAGGAGCTCAGGAGATCGCCCGGCGATCCCGCGGCACCCCTCGCATCGCCAACCGGCTCCTCAGGCGCGTCAGGGATTTCGCAGAGGTGACCGCCGGCGGCGTGATCACCCAAAAGATCGCCGACGAAGCCCTCACCCGGGAAGGCGTGGATAAGGCGGGCTTGGACCGTCTCGACCGGGCGTATCTCACCACCATCATCGAGAATTATCAGGGCGGCCCGGTGGGCATCGAGGCCCTCGCCGCCACGCTCAATGAGGAACCCAACACCTTGGTGGATGTGGTGGAACCTTATCTCCTCAAGATCGGATTCGTGATGCGGACCCCCGCCGGCCGGCGGGTGGGTGAAGCGGCGCGAATCCATCTCGGCTATCCACCGAAAAGCCATGCCCAACAACGGCTACTGTAGAAAACGGACCGCAAAAGCCGTTCGAACCGGTTGCGAAGCGGTCTCCTCATATCCGTCTCCCCGGGAGCGGGAAAAATCTTTTTCCTATCGGAGGGGATGAAGGCATGAGAACAAGACGGTCTCCCGATGCATCGCAGATCCAGAGTCTGGTGAATGTGGCACTGGGGGAAGAAAAGGCGGATCTGGTGATCCGCGGCGGGGATGTGGTCAACGTCTACACGGGCGAGATTCTCCGGGGATGGTCGGTAGCGACCAAGGAGCAATGGATCGCATTCGTTGGTGAAGACGCCGCCCACACGATCGGACCGGAAACCCGCGTCATCGAAGCCTCGGGAAAGACGGTGATCCCCGGGCTCATTGACGGACATGCCCACGTGATGCACACCCATGCCACTCTCGATGAATTCCTGAAATACGTCATCCGAAGCGGCACCACCACGATCATCACCGAGACCCTCGACTTTTGCTTTGCCCTCGGATACGAGGGGATCGTGGATTTCCTCGATTCGGTGCAAAACCAACCCATCAAGATCTTCGCCACCGCCCCTTCAACTTTGGCCAACGGGCAACCCGATTATACGGGAGTCATCACGCCGGCACAGTTCCGCCGGCTTCTCGATCGAGAAGATATCCTCGGGCTCGGAGAGAGCAACTGGGTGCGTGTCACCCGGGGCGATAACCGTCTCCTCAAGCTCTTCGCCGAAGCCCTTTCCCGCGGGAAACGACTCGAAGGACACTCCGCAGGGGCCAAAGGGAACAAGCTTGCCGCCTTCGCCGCCTCCGGCAATTCCTCGTGCCACGAAGCCATCACGGCCGAAGAAGCTCTGGAACGTCTGCGGCTGGGGATGCACGTGATGATCCGCGAAGGCGATGTGCGCACCGATTTGGAGGCCATCGCCCCGATCAAAGATCGTGGAATCGACTTCCGCCGTCTCGTTCTCACCACCGACGGCATCGGAGCCCGGCATTTGCTCGATCAGGGGTATCTCGATGCGGCGGTTCGGAAGGCCATCGCCCTCGGCTTCCCGCCGGTGGCCGCCGTTCAAATGGTCACCCTTAACGTGGCCGAGCACTTCGGCATCGATACCATCGTCGGGGGGATCGCTCCGGGCAAATACGCCGATATGGTGGTGACCCCCGATCTGAAAACGCTCACGCCCCAATACGTGATCAGCAACGGGAGAATCGTGGCCTCGGAGGGGAAATTACTCATCCGGCCCCTCCGGCATACCTATCCCCCCGCCGCCCGCAAAACCGTCCGCCTCCCCCGCAAGTTCACGGCGCGCGATTTCATCATCCGGGTGAAGGATTCCTCAGAAGCGGTAACGGCGCGGGTCATCGACCTCGGCAACGGCATCGCCAACAAAGAAGCCCATGTCACCATGCCCCTACTTCAGGGGGAGATCAAGATCGACACCGATCGAGATATCCTCAAAGTGGCCGCGATCGATCGCATCATGAACAGCGCAAAGATGTTCGTGGGCCTGATCCGGGGATTCGGGCTGAAGCGGGGCGCCTTCGCCGCTACCGCCGCATGGGATGTGGCCAACATCGTCGTGGTGGGCGCATCGGAACGGGACATGGCCGGGGCGGTGAACCGGATCCGCGAGCTTCAGGGCGGGGCGGTGGTCTATGCGGATGGCAAAGTCATCGTGGAACTCCCCATGCCGATCGCCGGCCAAACCTCCGAGCTCCGCATGGAGGCCATCGCCGAGCGGATGGCGTCCATCCAAAAGGAATTGGAACGCCTCGGCTGCAAACTCCCTTACGCTCATCTCATGCTGAACACCCTGACCACCACCATCGTGCCGGCACTGCGTCTCTCCACGGACGGCCTTCTGGGGATCAAGGAAGGCGAGCTCCTCGATCTGCTCGTTCGGCAGGGGAAGGGATGAGAAGATGAGGGGATCGTTCTTCACTCACTCGGCCCGAAGCCGGAACATCATCGTTCCGAAGATCAGGCCCACGATCGCCCATGCGCCGAGCACGGCGAGCGATTTCCAGAGATCCGACCACACATAGCCTTCCAGAACGAGGTCCCTGACCCCCACCACCGCATAATCCACCGGATTGAAATGGCGCGCCGTATCCAACCAATCGGGCAGAAGCTCGGGCTTCATCATGGTCGAAGACATGAACATCATGGGCATGGTGAGAAAGTTGATCGTGCCCATGAGGGGTTCCGGCCGCTGGTAAAGAAGGGCCAGTCCGTTGGAGAAGGCGGCAAACCCCAATCCCAGAAGGGATACGATGAACAGGGCGAAGATCACCCCGGGCGCCCCCGTCTGGATATCCACCCCCATGATGAGGGCCAGAATGAAAATGATCGTGCCTTGAAGAAGAAGGAGGGTCATCGAGGCCAGAACGCGACTCGAGACGATGGAAATCCGGCTCACCGGAGTGGCCAGCATCTTCGAGAGGATGCCCATATCAATATCGTAGAGCATGCCCATCCCCGCCCACGCCGAGCCGAAGAGAACCGTCATCACCACAACGCCGGGGGCAAAGAACTGGAGATAGCTGCTGCCCCCCATCTCCGGCAAGTTCGAGAGCGACTTGAAGATCTGGGTGAAGAGCACGAGCCACAGGATCGGCTGAAAGAGATTCACAAATATCCAGACCTTCATGCGGATCTGCGTCCGCCAGTGCCGAATCACCTGATACCAAACATCGGCGAGAATGTTCATGAAGGCCTCCGGTTCCGTTTGCGGGCCATTTGAGCAAACGTGGTGGCGCTTCCTTCCTGAGCCCGGATGGTGCGCCCGGTGTACTTGAGAAACACATCGTCGAGCGTGGGACGGGAGACGGAGAGCCGCTGAATCTCGATCCCGGCGCCGCCCAAGGCCCGCATGATCCCCGGCGCAGCCGCCTCGCCGCTCTCAACAAATACGGATACCTCCCCATCGGCGGTCTGCACCCCTTTCACGAAGCTCAGCCCCGAGAGCACCGCCCGCGTCCGCTCAAGGAAAGCGGCACACTCGGCGGGGCCGGTGTTGCACGGGGAAAGGGTGACGACATCTCCGCCGACCGAGCGTTTGAGGTCGTCCGGCGTGCCGAGGGCCATGATCTTCCCCCGATCGATGATGGCCAACCGATCGGCGAGTTTATCCGCCTCGTCCATATAGTGTGTGGTGAGAAAGATGGTAATCCCCATCGACTTAGCCAGACGTCGAACGTAATCCCAGATATGCGTCCGGGTCTGAGGATCGAGGCCCACCGTCGGCTCATCGAGGAAAATGATCTTCGGCTCATGGATCAGGCCCATGGCGATATCAAGGCGCTTGCGCATTCCCCCCGAATAAGTGGAGACCATCTTATCCTCCACCCCCTCGAGGTCCACAAGGGCGAAGAGGTTCTTAACGCGCTCCTTGATGGTTTTCGAATCGAGCCGATAGAAGTGCCCGTAGAGGGTCAGATTCTCCCGGCCGGTGGCGTGTTCATCCACCCCCACATCTTGAGCCACGTAGCCGATGGACCGGCGCACATCCGCCGGGTTCTTCACCACATCGAATCCGGCAACGATGGCTTTCCCGGAAGTCGGTCGGAGGAGGGTGTTCAGCATCTTGATGGTGGTCGTTTTGCCCGCGCCGTTGGGGCCCAGAAATCCGAAAATCTCCCCCTCCCGAACCTCGAGGTCAATGCCATCCACCGCGGTCACCCCGCCGGGAAAAATCTTGGTGAGGCGTTCCGTTTCGATGATGGCCATGGCTAAGCCACCCTCTTCACCCGGCTTCTGCCGATCCGCCGGTCAATCCATACCAAAAGTGCCGGAAGCACCAGAAGGCTCGTGGCCAGCGCAAAGAACACGTTCACGATGGTCACGAGGCCGAAATCAATGAGAATGGGGAAATCGGTGGCGATGAGAAGCGCGGCGAATCCCCCCATCGTGGTGAACGCGGAAACGCAAATGGCCCGCCCGATCTTGGTCATCGCGCTCCGCATGGCTTCCGCCGGCTCCTGACCGCGCTCTTGCTCCTCGTAATACCGGCTCATGAGAAGGATGGTGTACTCCACACCGATCCCCATGATCAGCGCTCCGAAGGTGGCGGTGGCCGGGGTAAACTCGATGCCCGTGCTGTACATGAAGAGCGCCGCCCATCCGATGATGAGGAGAATGGGGAGCGTAGCCAGAATCGCCCGCAAAACCTTCAGGCGAAAGAGCGCCAGAAGCCCCGCGAAGATGAAGCCGATCCCGATATAAGTCATCTTGTTGCGGCCGCCGGTGATGGCGTCCACGAGATGGATGCGGATCTCGGGAAAGCCGGTGAGCGTGGCCCGGGCGCTCGGGGAGGGGTTCTCCCGGAGGATGCGATTGAAATCCTTCGAGAGCGTTTCGATCACATCATCGGAAGAGGGCGGGAGCGTCAGCGCAAGATTTGCGGCGGTGAAGTCCGGGCTCACCAGATTATTCCAGAGAGAGGGCGGGAGCGATTTCAAGAGCTCGCGGGCCTCCTCGGAACTTGCGGGAAGCACCCCGCCGTTATTCTGGGCCAGCACCCCGGCCAAGCTCTCGGTCTTGGAGATATCCCCCGGATGCGCGGCCTTGAGACGGGATTCGAGATCGGCCATCCACGAGAGCACGGCGGGGTCGCTCACGTCCTCGGATTCGATCAGCACATTGAACGAAGTGGAACCGCCCACAAGGGATCGAAGTTCATCGAGGCTCTGTATGACGGGAAGATCCTGTGAAACGAAGGTGGACTGGTCAGTCACCGTGGGGATCTCCGAATCCACCGCAATCCCGCCGATGGTGAGGCCTATGGCCACCGGCACGATGATCATCGGGTATCGGATGACCCATGGAGCCATCCGGCCGAGGATACGCTCAACCAGCCCGATCTCGGATTCAGGACCCGCGGATTGCTTCCGGGGTTTGCGGGCGGAAGCCTTCGCGCTCTTGCGCCCGTGCCGATACAAAACCGCCATCAAAGGGAAAAGGCCAACGATATAGCTGGCCGCCACTCCGATGATCAGCATGAGTCCGAAATCACGAATCATGGGAATGGGCGAGAACATCAGTGCCAGAAATCCGAGACACCCCGAGATGAGCGCGATTCCCACCGCCGGCCCGATATGCACCACGGAGTTCACCACCGCCCCCTCCACGGACTCCCCCTTTAGGACTTCCTCATCATACCGGTTGTGAAACTGAATGCCATAGTCGATCCCTAGTCCGATGATGATGGGGAATACCGACATGGTCATCATGGTGAAGGGAACCCCACTCACCCCCATGATCCCGGCGGTGTAGATGAGCCCCACCAGAACCACCGCCAGCGGAAGCCACCGCCAAGGGAAGAACCCGCGCACTTTGAAGGTCAATGCCAAGATAACGAAGAGGAGAAATACCGCCAGAAGCATCATGCGGGTGCGCGTGGTTCCGAGCAGATCTTGAAGCTTGCTGGATACCGCGGGCTCGCCCGTCACGATTGTCTCGACCCCGGCAAAGCCGGCTTCATCCACGGCTTTCTCGACCGCCTTGACCACTTCTTTCTGGGCATCGCTATCCAGATCCCCGCGGAGAACGATGGAGACAAGCGCATGCCGCTCATCGGGCAAAACGGGGAGAAAATCTTCGGATACCCCGCCGGTGGGGCTTTCAACGATCTCCAGAATCGCCGAGGGATCGTTCGGAATCTCGCCAAGGGCCCCTCCTCCCCCTCCCACCGCCCTCCGGATGAAGAGCGCCGGGCTCTGGACCGCGATCACCCCCTCCCGATGTCCAATCTCCTCTTCGATCGCCGCCATGGCATGCACGTTTTGGGGGGTCAGGATTTGCCCGAGTCCCTCCCCCTTCACCATGACCGCGACCACATCCGTGCCGAAGTTGCGACTGAAGCGATCGTAATCTTGATAGACCTTCGAGTCCTTGGAAAGGAAGGTTTCCAATCCCGCAGCGAACTCCACCCGGCTCGAGGCCAGGCCGGCGATGAAAATGAACGCCAGCGAGATCAGGAGTACCCAGCGATATCTTCGCGCAATGAACTTCCCGATGATTGCAAAGAGCGAGAGCATCCGATCAACTCCTTTTCGTTTTCGCCCGGAGGGCTACGGGCTTTCGCGCTTCAGGCCCGATGCCACTTTCGATAGCAACCGGAGCAGCGCTTCGCGCTCCTCGGCCTGAAGAGGCGCAAGTATCTTTTCCACGGTCCGGGTGATATGGCATTCGATGGCGCGTAAGAGTTGCTCGCCGCGCTCGGTAAGCGCAATCCTGACGATGCGGCGATCGGAGGGATCCGCCAAACGCCGGGCAAAGCCGTTCTCCACCCACCAGTTCATGAGCCGGGTAGCGGTAGAGAAAGGCACCGAAAGCGCTTGGCTGATCTCCCCCATGGTGGGATTCTTTCTCTGAAGGAGAATTTCACCCACATGGTGAAACTCCGCAGGGGTGGGACGATCCCGAAGGGTGCGGCCTTGCAGAAGATCTTCCAATTCTCGAATCTCTTCGGGAGGCGGCCCCGAGGAAAGGGTGTTGAGGATATCCTTGAGGCACCGGACAAAGGCGAGGATTTGCGTCTCAGAGGGGAATTGCGCCGTCTCTTCCGCCATTTTTCCACCGTGATATATTTCCAATATGGAAATATATCACCCTTTGCCCGCCCTGTCAACCCCTTCACGGTAGCCAAAAAAGCGATCCCGCTTTGCATCCTTTACCCTCAGGGTAAAGCACCTTGATCAACCCATTCCGGATTTTCCCCCGGAATCCCCTCCACTCCTTGGAAAGAGGAGTGCAGAGGGGAATTCCTCTCTGCGGGGATTCGAGGTGCCCCCCAAGAAAGCCCTTTGGGCGGGTTGGGTGGGAGCGTCAATTCCGGATTTTCTGAGGGGAAGGGAATGGGGATTGCGGGTGAAGGCAACAAATCTGAATCGCTCTCTTCGGGGCTAAAACACCAGTTGCTAACACCCCCCTCAAATGATAGTATTTCAGTTGTAGTTAGAGGGAGAAGAGGGCCATGCGCTGTCGAGGCATCCGGGGAGCGACCATAGCTAAGGAAAACACCAAGGAGGCCATCCTCTCCGCCACCAGAGAACTCCTCGAAAAGATGATCGAAGCGAATGGCATCGAGGCGGAAGAAGTAGCCTGTGCCTTTTTCACCACCACGGCCGATCTCAACGCCGAATTTCCGGCACTGGCGGCGCGCCATCTGGGGTGGACTCAGACGGCGCTCCTCTGCGGCCATGAAATGAACGTTCCCGGAAGCCTCGAGAAGTGCATTCGTATCCTCATCATGTATAATACGGAGAAGAAAGCAAACGAGATCGTTCATGTGTATATCAATGGCGCCGAAGCCCTTCGGATGGACATCGCTCCGGCGGCCAAGATGAAATGAGGGGAAGCGAGCATGCTGGTCGTCTTCAAGCGAGGTGCAAGCGAAGGGGATCTGGACGGACTTCTGGAGTTGCTCAAGCAGGAGAACCTCACGGGGCATGTTTCCCGCGGGGCGGAGCGGACGGTGGTGGGGGTGGTCGGGCAAACGTATCCCGAGCTCCGGGATAAGCTGGAACTCCTTCCGGGGGTTGAGGAGATCATCCCCATCAGCAAGCCGTACAAACTGGCCAGTCGGGAGTTCCAGCCCTGGAATACGACGGTGACGGTAGGGGGGGTAACCATCGGGGGGGATCGTCTGGTGATCATGGCCGGGCCATGCGCTGTGGAGAACGAGAAACAGCTCATGGAAACCGCTCTGGCGGTGAAAGCGGCGGGAGCCGATATCCTTCGGGGAGGGGCCTTCAAGCCGAGCACCTCTCCCTACAGCTTCCGGGGTTTGGGCGAACAAGGCCTCAAGCTCCTCGCCAAGGCGCGCGCCGAAACGGGCCTCCCGATCATCACGGAAGTCCTTTCTGCACAGCATGTGGAACTCGTAGCGGAGTATGCGGATATCCTTCAAGTGGGCACCCGAAACATGCAGAACTTCATCCTTCTGGATGAGATCGGCAAGATCCAGAAACCCGTCATGCTCAAGCGAGGGATGTCGGCCACAATTCAGGAATGGCTCCTCTCTGCGGAATACATCTTGGCGCAGGGGAACCGCAAGGTAATCCTGTGCGAGCGGGGCATCCGCACCTTCGAGACATACACCCGCAACACCATGGACGTCAGCGCGATCCCCATCATCAAGAAGGTGAGCCATCTCCCCATCATTGCGGATCCAAGCCACGGCACGGGAAAGTGGTACCTCGTTTCACCGCTGGCTCTGGCCTCCGTGGCCGCCGGCGCGGACGGTCTCATCATCGAGGTTCATCCCAATCCCGATAAGGCCCTCAAGGATGGGCCTCAATCCCTGAATTTCGATACCTTCCGGCAACTCACTGCGCAACTGACCTCGGTGGCGGCGGCGGTGGGCAGAAAGATCGGGTAGAGGTTCATGCCCACAGGCGGAGAGCTTCCAGAGGCGCGATCGGGCGGGCTCCTCTTCGGCACCGCAGGGATACCGCACAGTACCCCTCTGCCGAAGACAACGCAGGGGGGAGTGATTCGTCTGCACGAGCTCAATCTCGGGTGCATGGAGGTTGCGTTTGTGGAGGGCGTCTATCTCAACTCGAAATCGGCCCTCGTCGTAGGCGAGGTCGCCAAAAACCGAAGGATCAAGCTCACGGCCCATGCCCCCTATTTCATCAACCTCAACTCCCGAGAGGAAAAGAAGATCCACGATAGCCGCGAGCGCATCCTTCAGACCGCCCGGATTACCCATACGTTCGGGGGAGATGGAGTGGCCTTCCATCCGGCATACTACATGAAGGATCCCCCGGAGTCCGTGTACGAGAAGGTCAAACGGCACCTTGCTGAGATCGTCGAGCAAATCGATAAGGAAGGCAAGCGGGTATGGCTCCGCCCGGAGATCATGGGGAAGCCCTCTCAGTTCGGCACCCTCCACGAAATTCTGCGCCTGAGCGCAGAAGTAGAAGGCGTGGCCCCCTGCGTTGACTTCGCCCACCTCCATGCCCGAACGGGAAGGTTCAACACGTACAACGAGTTCTCACAGGTGCTCGATCAGATCGGCGAAAAGCTTGGACGGCCCGGACTCGATACCTTGCATATCCACATCTCCGGAATATCGTACGGCCCGAAGGGAGAGGCAAAACACCTGAATCTGCGGGAGTCCGACTTCCGATATGAGGAGCTACTTCAAGCCCTCAAAGACCATAATGCCGGAGGGATCGTGGTTTGCGAAAGCCCCAATCTGGAAGAGGACGCCCTGTATCTACAGGGCATCTATCGGACTTCGGCTTAGTTTATCGGAAATGCAAGTCCGGCCCAACTCATTCGGTCGGAATGGAGTCAGATTGACTTGAATCTCAGCATTCAGCTTGCGTCCCGCACCCCAAGCGGCCTTCTGCGGCTGGCCAATCCGGTGATGGCCGCTTCCGGCACATTCGGCTATGGCACCGAATATGCCGGGCTCGTGGATATGGGAAGGCTGGGGGCCATCGTCTCCAAGGGCATCACACTGAAGCCCCGGCCGGGAAATCCCCAACCGCGTCTGGCCGAGACGCCTTCCGGGCTCCTGAATTCCATCGGCCTCGAGAACATCGGGGTCGAAGCGCTCATCCGGGAAAAAGCACCTTTGTGGGCCGAATGGCCCATCCCTGTGATCGTCAACATCGCCGGCGAGAGCATCGAGGAGTACGCCGAACTGGCCCAGCGACTCGATGGCGTACCGGGTGTGAGCGGGATCGAAGCGAATATCAGTTGCCCGAATGTGAGGGCGGGCGGGATGGCGTTCGGCACAAACCCCGGAGCGGCGGCGGCGGTCACAGAAGCGGTGAGGACCCGAACGCGTTTGCCGGTGATCGTCAAGCTCACCCCCAACGTCACGGATATCGTCGAGATCGCTCGGGCGGTGGAAGGCGCCGGTGCCGATGCGATCACCATCGCCAATACCTTCCGGGGCATGGCGATCGATACCCTCAAGCGGCGGCCGGTTCTGGGAAACACCTTCGGGGGGCTCTCGGGCCCGGCGATCAAGCCCCTTGCCCTTGCGTTGGTTTATCGAGCGTACGGGGCGGTGAAAGTGCCCATCATCGGATGCGGAGGGATCGCATCGGCGAACGATGCCCTCGAATTCCTCATGGCCGGCGCAAGCGCCCTTCAAGTGGGCACAAGCACTTTTACGGATCCCCGGACAATGGCCGACATCGTCGAAGGTCTGGAACGGTTCATGGAACGGGAGGGGATTTCCGATATTCGTGAAATCGTGGGGGCGGCCCATGGTCAGTGAGATGATGCCTCTGGCTCGAACCTCCTTGCACCGACTCTCAGAGATACTTCTAGATCTCCTCTTTCCCCGCCGCTGTATCGGGTGCGGGAGGGAAGGGGATTTCCTCTGCCGGACGTGCGCCGCCGCTCTGCCGAAGCTCACCCCACCCCTTTGCCCCCGCTGTGGGTTTCCGCTCAAGTCCGGCGCCCCGTGCCCGGATTGCTCCCATCTTCCGCTGGCCGTCGAAGGCATCCGATCCCCGTATCTTCACGAGGGACTCGCCCGCGATCTCGTGCACGCGCTCAAGTACAATCATTTCAAAGCGCTCGCGGCCCCGGCGGCACAGTTGATGACCCGATATCTCGAGGCCCATTCCCTCCCCACCGATGTTCTCGTGGCGGTCCCCCTCCATTCAAGACGGCTGCGCCGGCGGGGCTACAACCAATCCGATCTTATCATGAAAGAGATGAGCCGCCTTACGGGCATACCGATGGCCAAAGGGGTTCTAGCCCGCACCCGGGATACGGGTTCTCAGGTCAAACTGGGGGCTCAGGCCCGCCGCCGGAATGTGGCGGGCGCTTTCGTCTGCCGGGAAAGTGCCCTCATCACCGGCAAGCGGGTTTTGCTCATTGACGACGTGTGCACCACCGGCGCCACACTCAATGCATGTGCCGCCGCCCTCAAGGAGGCCGGCGCCGAGAGCGTATGGGGATTCACGTTCTCAAGGGAATGTTAACGATCATAAAAACAATCGCATACAGGAGGGAGAAATGGGATTGCTCATCAAGGGGAAGAATATCGATGTAAACGAGAAGACCAAGGATTATATCGAGAAACGGGTGGCCAAGTTCGATCGTCACCTGAGCAATATTGGAGAGACGAAGGTGGAGGTGACCGAGGAGAAGACCAAATCCAAGGATAGCCGGTATGTAGTGGAAATCACTCTCGATCTTCAAGGCACCCTCTTGAGATCGGAGGAACGGGCGGGGGATATCTTCTCCGCGGTCGATCTGGCAGTGGAGACGATGGATCGTCAGATCCTTCGATACAAGGGAAAGCTTCAGGGAAGAAAGCGCCGCAAATCCGGCACCGAAACCGTGTCCGCCGCTCCCGAACCCGAACCGCAAACCGAAGAGGCGCCTTCTCCCGGATTGGTGAAGGTCAAACGCTTTGCCATCAAACCGATGTCCCCCGAAGAGGCCATTGATCAGATGGATCTACTGGGCCATGACTTCTATGTATTCTTCAACGATCGGAGCGAGCAAGTGAATGTGGTTTACCGGCGGAAGGGGGGCGGCTACGGGCTGATCGAGCCGGAGATGGACTAGGGCAATCGCATAACGATCGCTTGGGAAGGGGCATCCCGAGGGTATCCCGCAACCAGCGGGCAGCCGAGGATCGGATCCAAGGGCTGAACACGCGTATCATAAAGCATCCCACGATCGAGAGGCGGAGAAGTGTATGGAGGAACTCAAGCTCAGATTGGAAGGCCTGAAGGCCCGACTGGACCGGCTGAAGGAGCATCTTTGATATCGAAGGGAAGGAGAAAGAACAGGCGCAAATCGAGTCCGAATCCCTGAAACCGGACTTCTGGCAAGATTCGCGCCGGGCCCAGGGATTGATGCGCCGGATGGCGCAGATCAAAAAGTCCGTGACCACATGGCGCGAACTCGATCGGAAATGCTCCGATCTTCTCGGACTTGTGGAAATGGCCCTCTCGGAGGGGGACAAATCCCTCGAGGCGGAAAGCATCCGGGAAGCGGCGGAGATCGAGAGAGGGATCGAGGAAATGGAATTCCGCGAGACCCTCGGCGGCGAATATGACATGCGGGACGCCATCCTCGCCGTTCACGCCGGCGCGGGTGGCACGGAATCTCAAGACTGGGCGGAAATGCTGCTCCGCATGTACCTGAGATGGGCGGAGAAACGCGGGTACGAGGCGGAGGTGATCGAAAGCTCGCCCGGGGACGAAGCCGGGATCAAAAGCGCACTCGTGGAGATCAGAGGCGACTATGCCTACGGATACTTGAAGTCCGAACGGGGGGTACACCGATTGGTCCGGCTCTCCCCCTTCGATGCCGATCATGCCCGCCATACCTCCTTTGCCCTCGTCGAGGTGATGCCGGCGGTGGAGGGGGGCGCGGATGTGGCCCTCAATCCCGATGATCTCAAGATCGAAACCTTCCGATCCAGCGGCCCGGGCGGACAACACATGCAGAAAACGAGCTCGGCGGTGCGTGTGACGCATCTCCCCACCGGCATCGTGGTCATCTGCCAGAACGAACGCTCCCAAACCCGCAACAAGGAGACGGCCCTGCGGGTGCTGGCCTCACGCTTGCTCGATCTCGAGATGGAAAAGAAAGCGGAAGAGCAAGCCCGATTGAAAGGAGAACATGTGAGCGCCGGCTGGGGGAACCAGATCCGGAGCTATGTTCTTCACCCCTACAAGATGGTGAAAGATCATCGCACCGGATACGAGACCAGCGATCCGGAATCGGTGCTCGATGGTGAACTAGATGAGGCCGTCAAAGCATACCTCAAGTGGACGCTGGAATCTTAGGGGGCATTAAGAACGCCCCCGGCGGGATTGTTGCCAAACGTAGAACAAGCGGTGAAACGCGGTCAGATGGGCTCCCACCGCAAGAACCCATAGAACCACTTCCAGCGCCGTGAGAGAAACCTCCGTGAGGAACAAGCCGAGCGCGAGCAGAATGATCCGCTCGGGGCGGGCGAACACGCCGATCTCCCCTTTGAGCCCGAGTCCCTCCGCACGGGCGCGGGCATAGCTCACCATGAGGGAGCCGATGATCGCCGCATAGGTGAGCGAAAGCTCGAATACATCGCCGCGGTTGGCATAGAAGAGAATCAACCCGAGGAATACCGCGGCTTCCGAGAGGCGGTCAACAGTGGAATCGAGGAGCGCCCCGAATCGCGACGTCCGGTGGAGCAATCGAGCCAGAGCGCCGTCGAGCATATCGAACCATGCAGAAAAGAGAACCAGAATTCCCCCCACCAGCAAATGCTCCGTGGCGAGCACCCAGCCCGTGAGGCAGTTGAGTGCCAAGCCCATCACGGTGAGCGCGTTCGGCTGAATCTTCGCCCGGGCCATGAGGCGAATGAAAGGCTCAGTGATCGCCCGGCCCAGCGTTGGTCGGAGGCTCGAAATCATCGGGCGGACCTCCTGTGTTTTTCCAGCGTTTGCTCATAATAATCCATCACCCGGCGCGCCACTCGATCCCAATCGTGAAGCTCGGCCTTCTTCCTCCCCTGGGCTCCCAGAGACTCCCGGAGGGCTTTGTTCTCGATCAAGGCATTGATGGCTTGGGCAAGGGCACCGGCATCTCGAGGCTTCACCAAAAGGCCATCCACACCTTCCGTGATCACGCTTGCATACCCCAGGATATTGGAGGCGACCACGGGTTTCGAAGCCGCCATCGCCTCAAGCAAGACGATGCCGAAGCTCTCGCTTCCCGTCGCCGGGGCACAGAAGATATCCGCCGAATGATAGTACCGAGGGATCTCGTCGCCCGATGCATATCCGGTGAAGATCACATCGGTGAGATGATAACGCTTCACGAGCCAACGATACTTCCAGAGGGAAGGGCTGGCCGGGCCGACCACGATGAGACGCGTGTTGGGATAGGCCCTCTTGACCAGCCGAAAGGCCGCGAGGAGATAGCCCAGTCCTTTGCGTTTCTCGAGGCGGCCCACAAAGAGGATATTGATCTTCCCATCCCGGAACTCGGGGAAAGGCTCCCGATGGGCATCAAAGTGAGGAATATCGATGCCGTTAGGGATAATGGTGTATTCCCCGGGGAAATAGTGACTGATGAACTCCAGGGCCGGCTTCGATACAGCGATCCTTCCGTCGAGTTTGGGAGTCCACTGATTGAGCCACGGTCGCCAGAACCAGTACCCCCAGCTCCGCGCCCGGGCTGCATGGAAGGTCCCGATGTTGGTGGAGCGTGAATAGCGCAAACACGCCGTAGTCAGCGGAGGGAAGAGGGGCTCATGAAGATGAACGATATCGAATCGCTCCTCCTCGAGGATCTCACAGAGATGATCGGAGAAGAAGATCCTCGGGGAAACGGGAGACCGAACGATGGAGCCGCTGGCATGAATCGGAATGGGCCTTCCCACAAAATAGAAGTGGTTATCTTTAGGGGCCTCTTTGGGGCGCGATGTGGGGAGAATGTATTTGACTTCATGGCCCATTCGAGTAAAGCGTTCACCAAGGGCGAAGATATGGCGGTTCACCCCGCCGGGATAGGCATAATCGTAGGGGGAAACCTGAACAATTTTCATTGGCGGTTGCCCCTCATCCAAACGAGCGTAAAATCCCTTCGCGCGGTCGAGCCCGCTTCCACCCACCCGATAAAGCACCCCACCCCCCGAGCGCCAACCTGAAGTGCTCCAGAGCCTCGAGGTGCCGCCAAATCAATCGGCCTTTTTCTTTTGCTGCCGTTTCGGCGGGGTTTTCTCCTCACCCACCGGCATCTCGGCACCGGCCGATTCACCGGCAATAAAAGCCTCGGTCATGGCCCGGGCTTGATCATCCGTGTACTGGATCGGGGGAGACTTCATGAAATAGGCCGACGGACCGATAAGCGTGCCGCTGATCCCTCGATCGAGGGCCAGCTTGCAGCACCGGATCGCGTCAATCACCACCCCCGCGGAATTGGGGCTATCCCAGACTTCCAGTTTGCACTCCAGATTCAGCGGCACATCCCCGAAGGTGCGCCCCTCCATCCGGATGTAGCACCATTTCCGGTCTTTGAGCCAGGGGATGTAATCGCTCGGGCCGATGTGAATGTTCTCCGCGCCGATATCATAGTCCAACTGCGAAATCACCGAATTCGTTTTGGAGATCTTCTTCGATTGAAGCCGCTCGCGCTCCAGCATGTTGAGGAAATCGGTATTTCCGCCGAAGTTCAACTGATAGCTTCTTTCCAGCCGAACCCCCCGATCGCGGAAGAGGCGGGTGAGAACCCGGTGCGTGATCGTGGCCCCCACCTGAGATTTGATATCATCACCGATGATCGGCAAGCCCCTCTCCTTGAACCGCTGCTGCCAGTACGCCTCGCGGGCGATGAAGACGGGAATGCAGTTCACGAGCGCACATCCGGCGGTCAGCACCTGTTCCACATACCATTTCGTGGCCATCTCGCTTCCCACCGGGAGATAGTTCAGCACCACATCCACCTTTCTCTCCCGAAGGATCCCCACGATATCGCTCGTGGAACCGGGCGCCTTGGTGATGACCTCCTTGAGATATTTTCCCAACCCATCGTGGGTCATCCCTCTCTCCACTTTGACTCCCAGAGGCGGCACATCGCAGAACTTATAAGTATTGTTGGGCTCGGTGTAAATCGCCTCCGCAAGGTCCTTGCCCACCTTGTTTTTATCGATATCGAAGGCGGCCACGAAGTTGATATCCCGCACATGATACCCGCCCAAATTGACGTGCATAAGACCCGGAACGAAGTCGGTTTCCTTTGCATCCCGATAGTAATAAACGCCTTGCACAAGGGAAGATGCGCAATTGCCCACGCCGATTATAGCCACATTGATCTTATCCATTTTTCAGAGAAAATCTCCTTCGTCGCTAGAGTGTGAGAAGGTCCCCCCTTGAACTCACTTCCATAAGGTTAGCACAAACAGAATACCGGCACAAGTCAGCATGCTCCCACCCAAAAGAGCGATTCAGCTTTGCAGTCTTCACCCCCACACCCCATGAACGGCCCGGCTTCCCCGATCCCACCCACCCGCCCAAAGGGCTTTCTTGGGGGACACCCCCACCCCCCCGAGAGAGGTGTCTTGTGCACGCTCTTCTTCGATCGCTCTTCTGGGGCTCCTCGTTCAATCCATCGTCAGGCCATCTGAGCCCACCCTCGGAGCGGCAGAGCGAATCTTCGAGCTCGGATCAGACTCGGTAAAAGCATGAATCCCCGTGTGAGGCCCCTACTTTTTCACATCATCTGTCACAGCAAGCAAATTCCCTAAACGCAGTGGGGAAATAAAACATCCCTAGCTTCCATGGAGAAATGGGACGCTCTCTCTGCAGAAGGACAGAAAATTTGAAGTTTCCTCTCCGCCGGCATGAGATTACCGGTGGAGAGGAAACCGGGCTTGCAGCGGGGCACCCTATTTGCTATCGGCGAGAGCCGCTTGCGCCGCCGCAAGGCGCGCGATGGGAACCCGGAACGGCGAGCAACTCACATAGTCCATCCCGATCTGATGGCAGAACTCGATGGATTTCGGATCGCCGCCATGTTCCCCGCAGATCCCGATCTTGAGCTTCCGCCGGGTCTTGCGGCCCTTTTTTACGGCGATCCGCATGAGCTCGCCCACCCCTTTGCGATCCAGCGTTTCGAAAGGATCCCGCTCGTAGATGCCGAGGGCAATATATTCCTTGAGGAACTTCCCCGCATCGTCCCGGCTGAACCCGCAGCCCATCTGAGTCAAGTCGTTCGTCCCAAAGCTGAAGAATTCCGCCTCGGCGGCGATCTCATCCGCGGTCACAGCACCACGCGGCACTTCGATCATGGTGCCGATCTTGATCTCCGGAGCCTTCTGCCCCTTCTTCTCCTTTTTGATCTGTTCGAAGACCTCCAGAATAATTTGCTTCTGGTGAACGAGTTCCTTCACATGGCCCACAAGGGGAATCATGATCTCCGCTCTGGCACCCTTGACCGCATAGGCCGCCTCGATGACCGCGCGAGCCTGCATGGCGGTGATCTCCGGATAGGTGATGCCCAGACGGCATCCGCGGTGGCCCAGCATCGGGTTGAACTCGAAGAGAGAATCCACTTTCTCCCGAACCTTCTCCGGGGTGGTGCCCAGCGCTTCGGCCATTTCTTTTTGTCCCGCCTCGTCATGAGGGACGAACTCGTGGAGCGGCGGGTCCAGCAAGCGAATCGTGGCGGGGCGTCCATCGAGCGCCTTGAAGATGCCGATGAAGTCTTCCCTTTGCAGTGGTAGAAGTTCATCCAGCGCCGCCTTCCGCTCCTCGATGGTTTCAGCGAGGATCATCTTCCGCATCGAGACGATCCGATCACCTTCGAAGAACATATGCTCGGTGCGGCACAGCCCGATCCCCTCCGCCCCGAACTTGACGGCGGTCTCGGCATCCACGGGCCGATCCGCATTGGTGCGAACACCGAGCCTTCGGGTTCTATCGGCGATCTCCATGAGCTTCCGGTACCACGGGTTCTTCTCCGGATCGGCGGGTACCACGGGAAGCTTTCCTTCATACACGATCCCTTTGGTCCCATTCAGACTGATCCAATCGCCCTCCTTGAGAACCCTGCCGGCGGCCTTCACGATCCGCTTCTGATAGTCAATATCCAGCTCTCCGCATCCTACGATACAGCACTTCCCCCACCCACGAGCCACCAGCGCGGCATGACTCGTCATCCCGCCGCGAGCGGTAAGGATGCCCTGAGCTACGTGCATGCCCTCCACATCCTCCGGACTCGTCTCCGTGCGGACGAGGATGACCTTTTCCCCCTTCTGGGCCTGAGCGTGAGCTTCCTCGCTGGATAGGACGATCCGGCCCACCGCCCCCCCCGGCCCCGCCGCCAGCCCCTTGGCCAGCTTCACGGCCTTCTTTTCAGCCGCGGGATCCAACATTGGATGCAAGAGCTCATCCAGTTGCTCGGGCTTCACCCGCATGAGGGCCGTCTTCTCATCAATGAGCCCTTCATCGAGCATATCCATCGCCATCCGGATCGCTGCCGTGCCGTTGCGCTTCCCCGTGCGGGTCTGAAGCATCCAAAGGCGCCCGCGCTCGATGGTGAACTCGATATCCTGCATATCCCTGTAATGCGCCTCAAGCCTGTTGCGGATATCCACCAGTTGCCGGTAGATTTCCGGCATGGCCTCTTCCAGAGAAGGGAGCTTATCGTTCTGGCCGGGCTGCTTGCAGTAGTTGTTCAGGGCGTTCGGCGTTCGAATGCCCGCCACCACATCCTCCCCCTGGGCATTGACCAACCATTCCCCATAGAAATGGGGATCCCCGGTGGCCGGGTCCCGGGTGAAGGCCACGCCGGTGGCACTGTTCTCGCCCATATTGCCGAAGACCATCGTCTGCACATTGACCGCCGTCCCCCATTCCTCCGGAATGCCCTCAACCTGCCGGTAGGCCACGGCCCGCTTGCCCCGCCAAGACTGAAACACCGCCTTGATGCCGCCCCAGAGCTGTTCCCACGGATCATCGGGAAACTCCTTGCCGAGCACCTCTTTCACCTTCTTCTTGTACTGTTCACACAGGGCTTTGAGGTCTTCGGCCCCCAGATCGGTATCGAGCTTATAGCCCTTCTTCTTCTTGAGGGCATCCATGAGCTTTTCGAGCTGCGGCCGCACGGCCGTCTCCTCATCTTTGGGCTCGATGCCCGCCGCCTTTTCCATGACCACATCGGCATACATGGTGATCAGCCGCCGATAGGCATCGTAAACGAACCGCTCGTTGCCCGATTGCTTGATCATGCCCGGGATCGTGGCGGTGCAGAGCCCGATGTTGAGCACCGTCTCCATCATGCCGGGCATGGATTTGCGAGCACCGGATCGGACCGAAACGAGAAGGGGATCGTCGGGATCACCGAACTTGCGCCCCATGGCCCTCTCGACTTCCGCCATAGCACTACGGACCTGCGCCACCATATCCTCCGGAAGCTTCCCCCCGCTTTCGAAATACGCGGTGCAACCTTCCGTGGTGATGATGAAGCCCGGAGGCACCGGCATCCCAAGGGCCGTCATCTCCGCCAGATTGGCCCCTTTGCCGCCCAAGAGATTGACCATCCCGGCATTCCCCTCGGAAAAGAGATACACCCATTTCGTCTTCCGTTTGGCGCTCATGAATTTCCCTCCCTATTCGTAGAGCTATCACGCTAATTGTCCAATAATTCATTCAAATATTCAACCGCCGGGGGTACACCTCATTTGCCTTTGGTCGAGCGCTTTGCTATGTTTTAGGAAAACCCTTTGCGGAGGGGGAAATGAAATTTGAAACGATCATTCTGGAGAAGCAAAACCGCATCGCCACATTGACGCTGAACCGGCCCGACGATTTGAACGCCCTGAGCCGGCGCGTTTATGAGGAACTCTATGCGGCCGCGATGGAGGTGCAATCGGATCGGGAAATCCGCGTGCTGGTGATCAAGGGCAACGGGCGCGCCTTCTGCGCCGGCGCCGATCTCAAGGAAGTCCAGCGCATGCTGGGGAACATCCCCGCCATGGCGGAATTCGTGCGGCTCTGCCATCGAACCTACAATGCGATCGAAAGCCTGCCAATCGTGACCATCGCCTCCGTTCATGGACTGGTGCTTGCGGGGGGCATCGAACTTGCAGAGGTGTGCGATATCATCATCGCCGCCGAGTCCACCCGGATCGGGGATCAGCACGCACGGTTCGGGCTCGTGGCGGGGGGAGGGGGCACCCAGCGTCTGATCCGTCAGATGCACTTCCGGAAAGCCCGCGAGCTTCTGATCACCGGCGATTGGATGACCGCTGCAGAAGCTCAGGCCTACGGATTCGTCAGCCGCGTTGTGCCGGATGACAAACTCTCCGAAGCCACCGCCGAATTGGCCCGCACCCTCGCCGACCGGAGCCCCATGGCCACCCGATGCGTCAAAATGCTGGCGAACAGAGGCATCCAGACCGACCTTGCCACCGCCCTCGAGCTCGAGATGGCCGCCGTTCAACAACATTACCTCACCGAGGACTTCGCCGAAGGCGTCAATGCCTTTGTGGAAAAACGCAAGCCGAATTTCCCCGGCCGGTAAGGCTTCTCGAACAGCCGTCGCCGGGGCAAAAAGCGTCATCAAAGAACCAACAGCCGCCGGAGGCGATCTTCGTTTAGGTTGGGGCCTACGGCCGCCACACTCAGCCTATTCAAAGAGAAATAATTACAGGCCACACGATGGAGATCGGCGGGGGTGATGGTTTCGACGATGGAGACGACTTCGTCCACGGTTTTGATCTTACCCAGAAGAAGCTCTTGGCTCCCAACCCATCCGGCAACGCTCCGCGAATCTTCCATCCGGAGCACGAGCCTTCCCTTGACCATTTCCTTCGCTTTGGCAAGCTCAGATTCAGGCACCGGCTGTTCCTTGAGCCGCACAAGCTCATTCAGGATAGCGCCCGTGGCGGCCTCGAGATTGCCCATCCCGATGCCGGCATAGATCGTCAGAGAGCCGGAATCAAAGTAATGGTTGACATAGCTGTGCACATCATAAACCAGACCCTTGTTCTCCCTGAGCTCCCGGAACAATCGGGAGCTCATCCCCTCCCCGAGGATGACATTCAAAACATCGAAGATGAAGCGATCGGGGTGATCGCTGGAAACCCCCCTCAAGCCGATGCAAAGGTGAACTTGCTCGGAATCCCGATTCTCGAGCCGGAGGCGCGGTCGATCCTGCAATTCATCCGCCGGGAACCACGGAGCCGGGGCACCGCCGTCCCAATCCCCGAATAGCTCCTCCGCCATCGCGCGCACATCTTCGTGCCCGACATCACCCGCAACGGTGATCACGATGTTTCCGGGCCCATACTGGCGTTCCCAATAGCTCCGCAGATGCGCTTCCGTCAGCGCGCATACCGTATCCCGAGCGCCGGCCACATCCCGGCCCAGCGGCTGATCCGGCCAGACAACCTCATCGATCAGCATGTTCACCCATTGCTGGGGCGAATCAAGACTCATATTGATCTCTTCCAAGATCACCTGACGTTCCTTCTCCACCTCACTTCGATCGAACAGAGGAAACCGAACAAGATCGGCAAGCACTTGCATGGCCAGCCGCAGATGGTTCTTCATCACCTTCGCCCAGTAGATCGTCAGCTCTTTATCCGTGCCCCCGTTGAGAACGCCCCCCACCCCCTCGACCGCCTCCGCAACCGCCTCCGAGGTAGGGAAGTGCCGGGTGCCCTTGAACACCACATGCTCCACGAAATGGGAAATGCCGGATTGCTCGGCCGGCTCATAGCGCGAACCGGAGCCGACAAAAAGGCTGATGGTAACGGAGCGAACGTGAGGCATCGGCGCGGTGACGATCCGAAGGCCGTTTTCAAGCGTCGATTTCTGATACACGGCAACCCTTCGCTTTAGAGCCCCTCGCTCAACTTCTCACTGCTCGATTGTATTTCGAGCGGTCTCCCGCTGTCAAACGCGGGGGTGAAAGGCCGGGGGTTCCCCCTTGCGCAACACGATCTCCTTCTGCCGCGCCTTGCCTCTAAGATCCTTCTCCACATAGATCGGCTCCCCCGTAAACGGGTCCCTTTCGGTATAGTACATGAGGGTCGAATAGGTCGAAGGCGTGGGGGTGAAGATCTGCACTTGCTCCGGATTCATTCTGAGATTGCGCTCCACAAAATGTTTGAGGCAATGCATATCCCTCTCCGTGCACCCGGGATGCGCGGCGATCAGATAGTAGGTGAGAAATTGCCTCTTACCCGCCGCCCGGGATAGCCGATCGAATAGCTCCTTGAACCGCAACAGGGTTTCCTTCCCCGGCTTTCCCATTCGTTTCAACACCGGATCCTCCGAGTGTTCGGGGGCAACCTTGAGTTGCCCGGAAACATGGTGCTCGACAATCTCCCGGAGATAGGCCAACCCCCATTTCTCATCGCTTAGCAGAAGGTCATACCGGATGCCCGAGGCCACAAACGCCTTCTTAACTCCCGGGATCCCGCGGATCCGCTGCAACAGTTCCATTTGGCGCGAATGATCGGGCTTGAGCGAGGAGCACACTTTCGGATACAAGCAACGCTTCTCGGGGCAACTCCCCTTGAGGACCTTTCGCCGGCACTCGATCCCATACATATTGGCGGTGGGGCCGCCCACATCCGCAATGTACCCCCGAAAATCCGGATGACGGGTGAAACCCTCCGCCTCCGCTAGAACGGACTCCAAGCTCCGCCATCGGACTTGCCGGCCCTCGTGCACCGCGATGGCACAGAAGTTGCACTCCCCATAGCATCCCCGATGGGTGGCGATCGAGAAGCGGATCGTCTCCAGCGCTTTCACCTTCCCCTGACGTTCGTAGAACGGGTGTTGAGCCCGCTCGAAATCGAGGGCATAAACCGCATCGAGCTCCTTCTGACTGAGGTACAAAGACGGCGGATTCTGGACAAGGTACCGCGTGCCGTGCCGTTGGATCAATCCCTTTGCCGTGAGGGGATCGCTATTGTGGTAGAACGTGTGGAACATCTCAGTGAAGGCGGCCTTGTCTTCGGCCACCACCTCGTAGGGCGGAAGTTCAAGGTAATCGGCCTTCAAACGTTCCATCTCCGATGGGCGGGCGATATAGCACACCCCCCGAACGTCGCGCCCATCACCTCCGGCCCGGAGGCGATCGGCCAGTTCCACCACCGACCGTTCGGCCATGCCGTACAGGAGAAAATCGGCCTTGGCATCGAACAGAATGGAGCGGCGCACCCGATCGGACCAGTAGTCGTAATGCGCGATGCGCCGCAGACTCGCCTCGATGCCCCCTAGCACGATCGGGCGCGTGCGTTTGAAAAAGCGCCGGATCAGATTCGCATAGACGATCGTTGCCCGATCCGGCCGCCGATCGTTCTGACCGCCGGGCGTGTAATCATCGCTCTTCCGCCGCTTCTTGAGGGGGGTATAATTGGCCACCATCGAGTCAATGCTCCCTGCCGTCACCCCCCAGAAGAGCCGCGGTTCCCCCAGCCGGCGGATGTCCCGATCGCTCTCAGGATCAGGCTGAGCGATGATCCCCACCCGGTATCCGGCGGCCACGAGCACCTTCCCGATCACGGCCACGCCGATGAACGGGCTATCGATGTAGCTATCGCCGGTGACCAGAATGACATCCAGTCGATCCCATCCCAGCCGGTCAAGCTCGCGCGAAGTCGTGGGAAGAAACATGCGGCACCCGACTCCTAGCTCGGTGAGAAGCGCCTCAGCCGAAGCGAATTGGAAACCACAGAAACCGAGCTCAACGCCATGGCGATCGAAGCATAGATGGGATTGAGGAGAATCTCCCAGACCGGGTAGAGCGCCCCGGCGGCAATGGGGATACCGATCGAATTATAGAAGAACGCCCAGAAGAGATTTTGCCGGATGATCCGCATCGTTTGGCGGCTGATCCGGATGGCCGCCACCACCCCTTCGGGATCGCCCTTCATGAGGGTGATATCGGCGCTCTCGATGGCCACGTCCGTGCCCGTGCCGATGGCGATGCCCACATCGGCCTGCACCAGAGCCGGGGCATCGTTGATGCCATCGCCCACCATCGCCACGACCTTTCCCTCCCGCTGAAGGGACGCGATCGCTTCGGCCTTTTCCTCGGGGGGGACCTCCGCCAGAACCCTCGTGATCCCGGCCTTCCGAGCCATGGCCTCAGCGGCGGGGCGGGCATCGCCGCTCAACATGATCGTCTCGATGCCCATCGTCTGTAAAGTCCGCACGGTCCGCGGAGAGCTCTCTTTGAGGGCATCGGAAAGGGCAATGGCCCCCACCATCTTCCCATCGAATGCGATGAGCACCGCCGTTTTGCCCTCCGCGGAAAGCTCCCGGATGCGCTCGGCAAAATCGCCGGCGGCAATGCCCTCCTCTTCCATGAAGGGGAGATTGCCGATCCGCACCGGCCTTCCTTCCACATTGCCGCGAACACCCCTCCCGGGGATGGCCTCGAACCCCTCCACTTCCTCGAGACTCAATCCCATCTCGGCGGCTCGGGCGACAATCGCCTCGCCCAGCGGGTGCTCGGATAAACGCTCCAGAGAAGCGGCCAGCGCAAGGACGGCCTCCGGCGGCGTTCCGTTTGCGGGAAGGATATCCGTCACCTCCGGTCTGCCCTGCGTGAGCGTCCCCGTCTTATCGAACACCACCGCATCGATCTTGTGGGCGATCTCCAAACTTTCCCCGCTCTTAATGAGGACTCCGTACTCCGCCCCCCGACCCGTACCCACCATGATGGCCGTGGGCGTGGCCAATCCGAGGGCACAGGGGCAAGCAATGATGAGCACGGCCACGGAGACCAAGAGGGAAAAGGCGAACCCTTCACCGGCTCCGAAGAACCAGACGAGAAAGGCGATCGTTGCGATCGAGACCACCACCGGAACAAAGATGCCGGCAACGCGATCGGCGAGGCGCTGAATGGGCGCCTTGGAACCCTGAGCCTCTTGAACGAGTCGGATGATCCGGGAAAGGGTGGTCTCCGGGCCCACCCGCGTCGCTTCGAACGTGAAGCTTCCCGTCCGATTGATCGTCGCCCCGATCACCTCATCCCCCGCCTTTTTTTCCACGGGCATGCTCTCGCCGGTGATCATGGATTCGTCCACCGCCGAGTAGCCCTCCCGCACGATGCCGTCCACCGGGATCCGCTCCCCCGGCCGAACCACGAGCAAATCCCCTTTCAGCACTTCTTCGATGCGGATCTCCTTCTCGACGCCATCGCGGACCACCCGGGCGGTTTCCGGACGGAGCCCCATCAGCTTGCGGATGGAATCGGAGGTCCGGCTTTTGGCCCTCGATTCGAGGAGCCGGCCGAGAAGAACGAAGACGATGATCATCGCAGCGGTATCGTAATATACATCGAGGCCATGGCCGGACTCACCGAGCCACTCCGGGAAAAAGGTCACCACCGCACTGTAGAGGAACGCCGCCATCGTACCGATGGAGATGAGGGTGTTCATATCGGCGGTGCGGCGTTTGAGCGCGGCGAGAAATCCGGTGTGAAATTGGAGCCCTACCCAGAACTGCACCGGAAGGCACAGAGCGAAAAGGAGATAGAACACCGTTTGCTGGGAGATATCCTTGAGGCCGGGGATCTCATGATGCATGCTGCCAATCATGATAAGTGCGGCCGGAACAAGACCGATGAGGAACTTGCGTTTGAGGTGCCGATACTCGGCGGCGCGGAGGCGTTGTTCCGCATCTCGGTCTTCGGTTTCCACCGCCGCATCCACGGGGGTATATCCGGCGGCGGCAATGGCCTTCTTGAGAGCCGGAACCGAGGTCTCCGAGGGCAGATATTCGATAGTGGCATTCTCGACGGCCAAATTCACGCTCGCCGAGATCACTCCCGGGACGTTCAGAAGGGCCTTCTCCACATTCCGCACACACGCCGCACAGTGCATGCCCACGATGGGAATGGTCACCCGTTCGAGATAAGGAGTGTACCCCGCTTCCCTGACCGCGCGAACGATGGCTCCGAGATCGGTCTTCGCGGGATCGAAGATCACCGCCGCCCTTTCAGCGGCGAAGTTCACATTCGCCTCACGAACGCCTTCGAGCTTCGAAAGCGCTCTTTCGATGGCGAGGGCACACGCCGCACAATGCATCCCTCCGATGGGGATATGCACCCTTCGAGAGGTGACATCAGAGCTCACCATCTATCCTCAGCCAGCGCAGGGGCGAAGACGAAGGCCATATTCAATTGGCGATGTTTTGGCGGGGGAAGAACGCGACTATGACTTCAGGAGTTCCATGTTCTTTCCGCAACAGACAAGCGTGCCGCCACCCACCTTGGTGACCGTCACTTCGTTCCCGCAGATATTGCACCGATACTTTTCCCCGACCTTCTTGACCGCCATGATGCTTCCTCCGATCCTTACACTCACTTTTCAATCAGCCGTCTACCGGCTTCGTACGCATCTTGCAGAGCCGTCGGATGAGAGCGGATCGCTCCCTTTCCGTCCACCTTCGCATAGGTCAGTGCACCGGCCATCTTCATATCGAGCACCACAAAAAAGCTCTTGATCGTGGCCAGCGAGGGTTCGAAGAGTTTGGAGAAACCCGTGCCTCCGACCGAGAGGAAAAGCCCCTTCCGCTCGCTATCGGTATTGAGGGCCACGGGGCGTTTCAGCACATACTTGATCGCCCAGAGGGCCTGACAACGATCGATCATGGCCTTCGTCTGGGCCGCAATCCCCATGAAGAAGACCGGCGAGGCAAGGATGAGACGATCGGCCTCCCGGAGCTTGGGGTAAAGGCCCTGCATATCATCGTCGATCACGCACCGCCCTTCCGCAAGGCATCCATCGCAGTGCTGACACGGGGCAATACGAAGCTCGGAGAGAACCACCATCTCGGTTTGTCCCCCTCCATCGCGGGCGCCGGCGATGGCTCGCTCGAGAAGGAGATCGGTGTTCCCGCCGCGGCGGGGGCTTCCGGCAATGCCGAGGACCTTCATCCCTCGAAACCCTCCCAAGACTTATTCTATCCGAGTCCATTTTCATTTGCCATGTCAGAAGCATTACATCCCGCCCGAAAGGAGCGATCCCGCTTTGGAGCTTTCACCCTCAGAGTGAATGACCTTGATCACCTCACTACGAACCTTGCCCCCGGTTCCACCATATCCGACGAACGATCAGGCTTCTCCGATCCCACCCTCCCGCCCTAAGGGCTTTCTCGGGGGACACCCCCAATCCCCCCGAGAGGGACATCTTTTGCACGCGCTTCTTCAACCGCTGTTTTTGAGGCATTCACCTTGCGTGGAGCACGAACCTCCCTTTTTACGGCTTGAGCCTCCGGATGTGTTACAATAACTCGGTGCTTGCATGGACTTCGGGACTCTGTGCAAATCATTTGTGGAGGGATAATTGAGGATCACCGTCTTGGGTTCGAGCGCCGCCTATCCCGGGGCAGGGCGGGCATGTTCGGGGTTTCTGATCGAGCATGGCTCTACACGGCTATTGCTCGATTGCGGAACCGGCGTTCTCAGCAATCTCCAGAAGTTCCACGAACTTCGGGAGATCTCCGCCGTTGTGATCTCGCACATGCACGCGGATCATTTCTTTGACCTGATTCCCTACCGCTACGCCCTGAAGTACGGGCTGGATACCCCCCGAGAGATGCAACCCCTCCTTTACTTGCCCCCCGGAGGACGGGAAACCTTGGAACGAGTGGCGGCCCCCTTCGCCGAGAACGATCGGTTCTTTGCAGATATCTTCCGGGTTTCGGAATACGACGCCGTCGTCCCATTACGGATCGGGAACCTCGAGGTGCGCTTTGCGCCGGTGCGGCATTATGTACCCTCATGGGCCATCCGTGTCCAAGGGCCTCAAAAGATCGTTTATACATCCGATACCGGCGCTTGCCCTGAGCTGTTTTCCTTCGCTCAAAACGCCGACGTTCTACTGGCCAACGTGGGAAGATGTCTCGTCCCCGATCGGGAATCGCTGTGGGGGCATCTGCGGCCCTCCGAAGCCGGAGCACTGGCAATGGAGGCGAGGGTGGGGACACTGATGCTGAGCCACTTCTGGCCGGCATGCGATCGAGAACGGTGCCGGGAAGAAGCCGGACGGCAATTCGCCGGGCCCATTCAGATCGCGGAGGAAGGGCTGATTCATGAGATGGGCTGAGCATCTATCCCGAATCGGCGGGCGCCTGTGGAAACGATCCTCCGGGAGACCATCCGGGGCGAAAACAAGCCGCCGACAGCGCAAGCGGTTGTTCCATACAATGGCGCTTGCCGGCGTGGGAATGCTCTTCGTCCTCATCGCTGTTTTGGTTAAGCCGTTCACGAGCACCAACCTCTGGCTCACCGATCAACTCTTCACTGCCGAAGCCCCCTCGCCGAACATCGTGATCGTAGGGATCGACGATGAAACACTTCAGACCTACGGCAAGTGGTCCGAATGGTCACGAACCCTTCATGCGCAAGCCATCGAGAATCTCAGTGCAGCCGGAGCCCGGGTGATCGGCTATGATGTCCTCTTTGTGGACGAATCCGCCGACGACCCCGTCCTTGCGGACGCCATACAAAAGGCGGGGAATGTGGTTCTGGGGATGGCGGGAATCGAGCCCACCGAGAAGAATGGCGAGATCGTGTACGGTGCGGGGCTCCTTCCCACAGACCCCCTGTGGAACGCAGCCGCCAGCATTGGACACGTGAACATGTACCCGGATCACGATGGAAAGCTGCGCCGCGTCCCGCTGGTGATCTTCGATGCGGACGGCAACCCCTACCCGGCCTTCAGCGTAGCCGTGCTCCATGCCCTCTTCTCCATGCCACCCCCCGCCGACTATACCCTCCACAACCATACGGTTTACATCGCCGCCCGGCGGGTGCCCGTGGATGGGGACTACAATCTCCGGGTGAACTTCGGGGTCGATGAGAGCCGGTTCGCTTACCTCTCCTACGGGGATGTGATCCGCGGGGATTTCGACCCGAAGGTGGTGAAGAACAAACTCGTGCTTATCGGGATGACCGCCACGGGGGAGCTAGATGTATGGTCCTCTCCGCTCTCCGGAGGGAAGGTGCCGGGCGTCTTGATCCATGCTCTGACGGCGGATACCATCCTTCGGGAGCGGTTCATCACCGAGGCCGGCACCGGCACCCTCTGGCTCACCCTGATCGCCCTCCTCGTCATCGTGGCACTTGCCCTGCCGCGGCTCCGGCTCGTATGGGGCATCGGGTTGATAGCCATCCTGTGGATCGGATACCTTGCGGCCGTGTTCCTCGAATTCGATTCGGGGCACATTCTGAACATTCTGTATCCCCTCTCCTTCCTTCCCTTCGCTCTGGGGGCGCATCTCGTTTGCTCGATCGTCATCGAACAATCCGATAAGCGGCTCGTCCGGGAGCTCTTCGGCCGATACGTCTCGCCTCAGGTGGCCAAGGAAATCCTCGCCATGGCCGATGCGGATCGGCTGCGGCTGGGCGGTGAGGCCCGGGAGGTCACCGTCCTCTTCGCCGATATCCGCGGATTCACCGAGATGAGCGAACGCATGACCCCTGAACAGGTCGTGGGCATGCTGAACACCTTCCTCCCCATCATCATGGATAAGGTTCTGGCCAACGAGGGCATGGTGAACAAGTTCGCCGGCGATAACATCATGGCGGTGTGGAACGCACCGCAATCCCAGCCGAATCACGCGCAGCTCGCCGTGAAGGCGGCGTGGGAAGCCCAAGAAACCATCGCAGAGCTCGTGAAAAGCGATCCGTCGCTGCCCCCGGCAAAGTTCGGCATCGGGATCAATACGGGCATGGCATTGGCCGGAAACGTGGGCTCCCCCGGACGGGTCGAATACACCGTGATCGGCGATAGCGTCAATCTGGCCTCCCGTATTTGCGGCGCCACCCCGGGCGGCCAAGTATGGATCGGGCCGGAAACCTACCGGCAAGTGGCCGATATCATCGAGGCGGAGGAGAAGGAGCCGCAATCCTTCAAGGGCAAGACGGAAAAGGTGAAGGTATACCGGGTTCTAGCTTACCATGGGGGCAATACGACCAAATGAGTCCAGTGTTACCATACCGTTACCACCATTTAACTGAATTGTTTACCCACCGATGATACGCTAGCTCTGGATGGGTTGGGCCCGGATCATCGACAGGGTAGCTCGTTTCATTTCATACGGAGGTCTTTCGTCATGTCAAAGGGAAAATGGTTCACGATCGCGGCAATCTTGCTCCTCGTGATAGCGATCCCCTTCGTCGGGTGCGGGGGCAAGAGCTCTGAGGAAAAGGTCCCCCTCCCGGCCTACGGGCAACCGGAACCGGAGACATCTTCACCCAGTCCCTCTCCCACAAGCCCTCCCTCCAATGCAAGCACCCTCACCATGCTCTCCATCGCCGAGGGCACGGTCATGGTCAAAAGGGCCAACACCGATGCATGGGTCCCGGCCGAAGCGGGCATGACCCTCGATGAAGACGACACCATCAAGACCGCCGAAGGAGGGCGAGCGCTCATCACCTTCTTCGAAGGAAGCACGATCGAGCTCGAGCCCGGCACCGAGGTCCGGGTCATCGAGCTTGGTCTTACGCCCGATACCGGTTCGACCACTGTAAAGCTCGGCCAGAGCATCGGTCGAAGCATCAGCCGGGTGAAGAAACTGACGGACTCATCCTCTGTTTATGAAGTTCAGACCCCTACCGGCGTGGGCGCCGTGCGGGGAAGCACGATGCTCGTGGACGTCGGCCCCAACGGCGAGACGATCATCCGCAACCTCGGCGGACATGTATCGGTCATTTTCCAAGGGGTCGAATACCCGATTCCGGAATTCATGCAGATCATCATCCCATCCGACGGCTCGAGCCTCATCGGTCCCGTCTCGATCCTGAGCCGGATCGAGATCACGCCGGTAGCGGCCTCCGTTCGCGCGGGCGAGAAGACGACCTTCACCGCGCAGGGATTCGATACCGAAAACAATCCGGTGAACGGCCTGACCTACGTGTGGGCGTGTAACGATGCGACGGCCGGTTCAATCGATCCGGCCAGCGGCGAGTTCACCGCCGGCTCTACGGTCGGGTCCTTCCCCGATGCCGTGAGCGCAAGCGCCGCCGGCGTTGCGGGCTTCGCTTCGGTGATCGTCACCCCCGGGCTTCCGACTCAGATACGCGTCGAGACCGAGGCCGACGGCTCGGGGAACGTCGTCCCATCCCAAACCCTCCAATCCGGCGACTCGCTCACCGCCTATGCCATCGCCCGGGACGCATACGGGAATTTCGTCGAAAACGCCGCCGCCCAGTGGTCCCTCGTGAACATCACCGGAGCGGTGAGCGAAGAGGATCTCCTCCCCGGGCCGGACGGCAAGAGCGCCGTATTCAAAGCATGTGGGGTGGGATCGGCGAGCATTCATGCGGCGCAAGGCTCATTGAACCCGGTGAATTCCGGTGAGATCATGGTGACGGCCGGGCCGCTCGACCACATCAAGGTCTCCCCCGCTTCGGCCGCCATGATCTCCGGCGCCACCCAGATATTCACCGCCGAGGGCTACGACCAATGCGGGAATCTTTTGAGCGGGCTCTCGTTTGCATGGAGTTGCACCGATAGGGCAGCGGGCGCGATGCTCAACCCGGCCACCGGGACATTCGTTGCGGGATATGTGGCCGGAACTTATGAGAACATCATCCGGGTGACCTCCGGCGATGTAACCGCCTTCGCCTCCGTGGTGGTGACCGCCCCCGCCGTGATCCCCTCTTTCGGCGGCGGGCCGGCGCCCACGCCGACTCCCACCGAAGAGCCTCAACCCGAGGCCGTGTTGACCTCCATTGTGGTAATGCCCGCGGAAGCGGAAGTGGAGGTCGGAGGGGTGGTGGGGTTCTCCGCTCAGGGCTATGACCAATTCGGCAACCCCATGAGCGGGCTCACCTTCACATGGGAATGCCTCGATGAGGGAGCCGGCTCCATCGAATCGGGGACGGGCGAGTTCACGGCGGGATACACCGCGGGCTCCTTCCCCAACGTAATCAAGGCCAGTGCCGACGGCATCAGCGGATTCGCCTCGGTGATCATCACCCCTTCTGAGATCGCTCAAGTGAGGGTCGAGACCGCTCCCGATGGCACGGGCGAGGTCGTTCCTTCTCAAGAGCTCGGTGCCGGAGAGCCCCTGACCGTGTACGCCGTGGCCCGTGACGCCTACGGGAATTTCATCGAGAATATCTCCGCATCATGGTGGGTCCAACCGATGGACGACGATTACTGGTACGACGAATATCCCCTGAACGCCATACCGATGATCATGGGCTATGACGATCCGTGGTTCCTACAGGTGAGCGAGGACAGCAAATCCGCCGTGTTCTTTGGGTACGGCATGGTAACCATCACAATCTGGGCCGGATTGGAAGGCCTCGATTCTGTGCCGTCCGGCACAATCACGGTGGTTCCCGGTGCCCTGAGTTACATTCAAATCACGCCTTCCGAGGCATGGCCCAAAACCGGCGATGTAGTCCAGTTCTCCGCTCAGGGCTATGACCAATTCGGCAATCCCATCAGCGGACTCACCTTCACATGGGAATGCCTCGATGAAGCGGCGGGCTCCATCGATCCGGTGACGGGTCTCTTCACCGCGGGGTACGATCCCGGGGAATATGTGAATGTCATTCAGGTGACTTCGGGAGGGGTCAGCGCCTTTGCTTCCGTCTATGTGGCGCCGGGGCCTCAGTAAGATCCGGAGGGACGATCGGGCTCAGTGATCACCATTTGACGTAGAAGACGATGGAAACAGAGATCATTCGGGGGGTGCTCATCTCGATCATCGTGGCGGCGGGGGTGGGATATGTAGTCCACCGCCTCCGACAGCCGGTGATCCTCGGATACATCATCGCGGGGATCATCATCGGGCCCGAGCTCGGACTCAAGTGGGTGACCGATCCGGATGCCATCGAATTCAGCTCCGAACTGGGCTTGATCGCCCTCATGTTCATGGTCGGCCTGGAACTGGATCTGCGGAAGATCAAACGTTCGGGCAAAGAACTCCTTATCGTGGCTGTGGCCCAGTTTGCCCTGTGCGTGGCGCTCGGTCTGGCGTTCTTCAACCTGCCGGGGTTCAACGACAGCGGTAAGTATGCCGTCGTGTACCTTTCAATCACCTTCGCCCTCAGCAGCACCATGATCGTGGTCAAAATCCTTTACGATAAGTTCGAACTGGATACCCTTCCGGGGCGGATCACCCTCGGCGTCCTCGTTCTGCAGGATATCTGGGCGATCCTCTTCCTCACCGTTCAGCCGGACCTTGCCGATCCGCAGGTGACCACCATCGGCTTCTCCCTCGTAAAAGTCGCCGCGCTGGTCGTCGGGTGCCTTGTGGTGAGCCGGTTTATCCTCCCGTACGTGTTCAAGACCGTCGCCAAGACACCCGAACTCGTCATGATCCTCGCCCTGGGCTGGTGTTTTCTGGTCGCCTGGGGATCAGGGGACAAGGCGGAACTCAGCCGTGCCATGGGCGCCCTCATCGCCGGCGTCAGCATTTCATCCTTCCCCTACAGCCATGAGATCAAAGATCGGGTTACGAGCATCCGCTCGTTCTTCCTGATCCTGTTCTTCGTGTCACTGGGCATGAAGGTGCAGGAGCCGAGCCTTCACATCTTCCTCATGGCGCTTCTGGCCTCTGCCTTCTTGATCGCCAGCCGCTTTGTTTCCCTTTCTCCGCTTCTGTACTTCATGAAGAAGGGGATCCGGGTGAGTTTTCTCGTCCCCCTCAACCTTGCGCAAATCAGCGAGTTCGCGCTGGTGATCGTTTCGCTCGGCATGGCCTACGGGCACATCAATGAGAACGTGATGACCATCGTTCTCTTCACCCTGATGATGACGGCGGCAGGGTCGACATACATGATGACGTACAGTCATCGTCTCTATCTCATGGCCGATAAGGCCCTGAAAGCCGTGGGGATAAAAGACGTCGGCGGCAAAGAAGAAACCGAGGCGGGTGCCGAGGAAGAAGCCCCTCGCCCCATCTTCTTTTTGGGTTTTTACCGGATCGCCAGCGCCCTTCTGGGCGCTTTGGAAAGGCAAGACCCTGAGATTGCCAAAAAGATCACGGTGGTGGATTTCAACCCGGAAGTCTATCGGAAGCTGAACCAGCGGGGAGCAAGATGCGTCTTCGGCGATATCGCCAATTCCGGCGTGCTCCATGAGGCCGGGATCGAAGGAGCCCGGGTGATCCTCTCCACCATCCCCGATACGATCCTCAAAGGCACCACCAATCTACAACTCCTCACCTTTGCGAAGGCGGCGAATCCCAAAGCCCGAGTGATCGTCACGGCGGAGAGCGTGGAGATGGCCAAACGTCTGTGGGATGCGGGCGCGGATTTCGTGATCCTGCCCCATGTCGAGGCTTCCGAGAAAACGGCGGCCTTGCTGAACCAATTGCTCAAGGAAGAGGTCATTCCCGAGACCTGCGTGGAATACCGCCGCCGGATCACAGAACAGTGCAAAGACACTCTCTAGCTACTCCCCAATTCCTTCTCTTCAGCCATTTGCGCCCTCGGAAGCTGAATCCAAAGAAGAAAACAGGAAGCCCCCTCACCCCCGCCCATGCGAGGAGCTTTCCGGGGAAGCTCATTCCCGAAAGAGCGATTCCGCTTTGGAGCCTTCACCCTCGGGTGACTAACCATATGACGGCCTCACTGCGGACCTTGCCCGGAATTCCCACACACTCCATGAACGATTCGGCTTCTCCGATCCCAACCGCCCAAAGGGCTTTCTCGGGGGACATCCCCAATCCCCCGGCTTAAGAGGCGTCTTGGCACGCGCTTCTTCAATCACCGTTTCCGGGTCATTCCAAGGATTTGCCCGGAGGCAATATAGTATAATAGAAATGTCATGCCTCACACCGTGCGCCTGCGCCTTGAAGCACGCGAGGAGAGCCTTTCGCCCTACGCCGCCCGAAGCAAATCCGCCCGCCGCGATCGCCCGGAACCCCCTTGCCCGATGCGCACCGAATTCCAGCGCGATCGCGACCGGATCATCCATTCGAAGGCTTTCCGGCGGCTCAAGCATAAGACACAGGTTTTCATCGCTCCGTTGGGGGACCATTATGTCACCCGGCTCACCCATACGCTCGAGGTTTCCCAGATCGCCCGCACCATCGCCCGGGCACTGAACCTCAATGAGGACCTTGCGGAAGCCATCTCCCTCGGCCACGATCTCGGCCATACCCCTTTCGGACATGTGGGAGAAGAAGTGCTGAATGAGATCTTCCCCGGTGGATTCGCCCACAACGAGCAAAGCCTGCGCGTGGTCGAGGTCCTTGAGAACGAAGGCGCGGGACTCAACTTGACATGGGATGTTCGGGAAGGTATACTGAAGCACTCCAAATCGCGTGGGGGACTTTTGGGGGAGGGTTGGAATGCCCCGAGTACTCTCGAAGGCCAAATCTGCAAGCTCGCCGATAGCATCGCCTATGTGAATCACGATATCGGCGATGCCATTCGCGCCGGCCTCATCAGTGCGGAGGATCTGCCCGAGGCGGCGGTTTCCGCTCTGGGGCGAACCCACAGCGAGCGGATCAACACGCTCGTGACCGATGTGGTGGAATCCTCATGGGCCGCCACGGGACTCGAGTCCGCCGGCGCGGCACCGACCATCTCCATGAGCCCCCCGGTGCTCAAGGCAATGAACATCTTGAGGGATTTCCTCTTCGAAAACGTTTACGACGCGAGTGCCACCGCCGCCGAATCCGAAAGGGCCCGGGAGGTGATCCGGGGGCTCTACCGCTATTACGTCACCCACCCCGAACGGCTTCCGGCGGATCTTCTGAAGATCGAGGAAGGCGCGGAACGGGCGGCGGTGGATTACATCGCGGGGATGACGGATGTGTACGCCCTCCGCATGGCCCAAGAGGTGCTCGAATGAACATCTCCGAAGAGATCAAGCAACGTCTCGATATCGTGAGCGTGATCTCGGCTTACGTGCAACTCGGCAAGGCGGGGCGCAATTTCCGCGGGCTGTGCCCCTTCCATACCGAGAAGACGCCGTCTTTCTTCGTTTTCCCCGATCGCCAAACGTGGCGGTGCTTCGGATGCGGAACCGGGGGGGATGTGATCTCGTTCATCATGAAGCGGGAGGGGCTCACCTTCGGTGAGGCCATCAAATCACTGGCCCAACGCACCGGTGTACCCCTTCCCGAACGGAAAGCCCGGCCCGCCGAGGCAACGGATAGACTCTCGAAACTCTATCTCATCAACGAGACGGCCGCTCAATACTTCCATCAACTCCTCCTCCGCTCCCCGCACGCGGAGGGCGCAAGAGCCTACGTGAACAAACGCGGCTTGAACGATGAAACGACCCGCGAGTTCCTTCTGGGCTACAGTCTGAACGAGTGGGATGCCCTCAAGTTGCACCTCAAGAAACAGGGGTTCGAGGAAGCTGACCTCCTCGCCGCCGGACTCATGGTGGAAAACGAAGAGGGCCGGATATGGGACCGCTTCCGGGGGAGATTGATGTTCCCCATTCGCAATGCCAGCGGACGGGTGATCGGGTTCGGGGCCCGGGCGCTCGATGATTCCGTTCCCAAATACCTCAACTCCGCCGAGAGTGAAATCTTCACCAAGAGTGCCGTACTGTATGCATTGGATCGGGCCAAGGAAGCCATCCGCCGGGAGGGAAAGGTGGTCATCGTGGAGGGATACATGGATGCCCTCACCGCTCACCAGTACGGCTTCCGAAATGTCGTGGCCTCCATGGGCACAGCTCTCACGGAGAAGCAAATCGCTCTGCTCAAGGGGCTCACCGCCCACATCTGTCTTTCCCTCGATGCCGATGCGGCGGGGAATGCCGCCACACTTCGCGGGATCGAGACTTGCCGGCAAGCGCTCGAACGGGAAACGCGGCCCACGCCGAACTGGCTTGCCGGAACGACGGAACTCCGCACCCGGATCAGCATCGTCTCCCTCCCGGAGGGGAAGAAGGACCCCGATGAAGTGATCCGCGAGAACCCGGATCAATGGCGCCGGCTCGTGGACGAAGCGCAACCGCTCATGGATTATCTCTTTGCCGTGGCGGCGATGAAGCTCGACCTCTCCCGCCCCGAGGGCAAATCACAGCTTGCGGAACAGTTCCTCCCCCTCATCGCCGAAATGAGCGATAGCATCGAGAGGGAGCTCTATCTCGGCAAGCTCGCCCGGCTCACCGGTATCTCAGAGCGGACCCTCGCGGGGAAGGCGGCCCAACTCTTCGCTTCAAAGAAACCCTCCCCAAAACGGACTCGGGCCGAGGCACCCCCCGCGACCCTTCGCCAAGGGGATGCCCTTGAAGAGCACTGCCTCTCGCTTCTCCTCCAACATCCGTGGATGAGGGCGCTGGCACAGAATCTTACCCCTGCCCACTTCGAGCGCAGCGAAAACCGCGAAATCTTCATCGCGTGGCAGAAGAGCGAAAACCCGGAAGGGATACGAGCAAAACTTGATCCCGTTCTGGAAGATCACTTGCAGACGCTGTCCGAACTTGAACACCCGCCAGCGGATAGAGAGGCTCAGGAACGGGAACTTACCCAGTGCCTGAACCGTCTGGAGGAGCGCCGTCTGAAGGCGGCTCTGCAGGCGGAAGAAGATATCGGCCGAAACGCCGCCAAGCTATCCGAGCTCTGGCACTGTCAGGTTCACGTGGACAAACGCTGAAAAGGGAGAGCATATGTCACCCAGAAAATCGCGCAAGAAGAAGATCGAAACGCCTCCGGAGGAAACCGCCGCAGAGGCGGCGGCACCCGAGGAAGAGATCGCCAAAGTGGAAAGCGGTAAACCCGAAGGCGAAGAGGCCGCCGGCGATATTCCGCCGGTCCCGGAAGCACTGGATGAACAGGCCGTCAAAGGATGGATCGAAGAGCCTCCCGTGGGTGAAATCGAGGAATGGGATGAGCTAGCGCCCAGCGAGGAGATCGAGCTGGAAGCCCCTTCCCTCGAGCTCGAGGAGATGATCGACGATCCGGTGCGGATGTACCTTCGGGAGATGGGGCAAGTGCCCCTCCTCAACTCGGATGACGAGAAGCGCCTGGCCCGGAAAATGGACGAGGCCAGACATCTCAAACACATCGAAAAATCGTGGCACGAGACGCACGGCACCCCCCCTTCCACCCTTCACACCGTGCTGGTGATCTTGCAACAACTGGGGGATATCCTTCCCTTTGTGGACATCATCAAGGAAGAGCTGGATTTGCAACGAGAGGCGCCCATCTCCGAGACGCTCTACGACCCCAAATTCGAAGAGGCCATCGAGGGCGAGATCCCTCGAAACCTGATGTCCCAGATTGCTTCGGCGACCAATACGAGTCCCGACCGGGTTCAAGAGATTCTGATCCACACCTCATTGAACCGGCATCTCCTCCCACCCCAGTTGCTCCGGGAGATCGAGGAGGAGGGGCTCATTCAGGAACTCTCCAGTGCCGGCTCCGACCCCAGATTTCTTGCCTTCCTCACGCCCCGCGAGCGGGAGCTGAGGCAACACCTCGATAAGGTCATTCAGGAAGGGGAACAGGCCAAACACCATCTCACGGAAGCAAACCTGAGGCTCGTTGTAAGCATTGCCAAGAAATACGTGGGGCGGGGCATGGCCCTCATGGACCTTGTCCAAGAAGGGAATATCGGGCTCATTCGGGCGGTGGAGAAATTCGATTACCGCCGGGGGTACAAGTTCAGCACTTACGCTACGTGGTGGATCCGTCAGGCCATCACCCGGGCCATCGCCGATCAGGCCCGCACCATCCGCATCCCCGTGCATATGGTGGAGACCATCAACAAGCTCATTCGCCTCAGCCGCAAGCTCGCACAGGAATACGGCCGAGAGCCGACGAGCAAAGAAATCGCCAAGGAGATGGGCATTCCGCCGGAGCGGGTGGAAGAGGTCTTCAAGATGACTCAGGAACCCATCTCGCTCGAAACCCCCATCGGGGAGGATAAGGACAGCCATTTGAGCGATTTCATCGAAGACCGCAAGGCAACCCCCGCCGAGATCGCCTCACATTTGCTTCTCAAGGAGCAAATCGACGAGGTTCTAGAAGGGCTCACCGAGCGCGAGCGCAAGGTACTGCAATTGAGATTTGGATTGGAAGACGGGCGGAGCCGCACGCTGGAAGAGGTCGGCCGCGAGTTCGAGGTCACACGGGAGCGCATCCGCCAGATCGAGGCCAAAGCGCTCCGTAAGCTACGGTACCCGACGCGCTCAACCAAGCTCAGAGATTATCTTGAGCAATAGAACGGAATGTTCTCCCGGCGAAAAGGCCGCGAGAACATTCGTCTTGCCTCCATTGTAAGAATCCCCATCACACCATGCGGGAATCGCTATCGAAGGCGAGAGGCATGGGTGACGCCGCTCATGATGGGTTCGTTGATGTAAATATCACCGTTTCGAATCTTGATGTTAAAGCCGCACTCGGGATTGGTACATACCCAAGCTTTGTAGTGCACGGCAGCGCCTTGGCCGCCGTAATCGGATAGGGGAACAAGATCTCCGCCTTTGCACTTCTGGCACTTGGGCAAACTGAACTGATCCACGAAGCCACCTCCACCGAAATACGCGATTAGTATACTCGCATGATTTTCGCCATGTCAAGACGGCCCGATCGTAAGCCTAGAGCATGCCGCCCTCGGTCAGCTTCGAGACGAACTCCCGCTCCTCCGCCGTCAAGTCCGCCTTGGCCAAGAGATCGGGGCGGCGCTTGAACGTACGGATGATCGACTGCCGGCGCCGCCATCGGGCGATCTCGGCATGGTGCCCAGAGAGCAAAACCTCCGGCACCTCCCACCCCCGGAACGATGCGGGGCGTGTGTACTGGGGATACTCCAGAAGGCCGCCCGTGTGTGAATCCTCAAATGCGGATTCCTTCGCCCCGAGCACACCCGGAATGAGCCGCACCACCGCATCGATCACCACCATCGCCGGCAACTCCCCGCCGGTGAGCACATAATCGCCGATGCTGATCTCATCGGTAACGAGGTGCTCACACACACGTTCGTCAACCCCCTCGTAGTGCCCACAGATGAGGATCATCCGATCGTAAGCGGCGAACTCCCGGGCCACCTTTTGGGTGAAGAGACGACCCTGAGGCGAAAGGAGAACCACCGGCACCTCCGCCTCGCCTTTCACCGCCTCCACCGCCGCAAAGAGCGGCTCACACATCAGCACCATGCCGGGGCCCCCACCGTGCGGACAATCGTCCACGGTGCGGTGTTTCCCGATGCCCCAATCGCGAAGGTTATGAAGCACGATCTCGACCAAGCCCGCATCGATGGCTCGCTTGATGATGCTCTCCTCGAAGGGACCGGTGAACATCCGGGGGAAAAGGGTGATCACATCGATGCGCACAGGGGTGGGCATCCTCCTAGAGAACTTTCGAATAGTCAATCAAACGGCCGTGTTCAAAACCCAAGGATTCGAACAGGGCCTGAAGCTGAGCATCGTGACGATCTACGAGCACCCGAACTCTCCCGGCCCCCTTTTGCCGGGCACACTCCATGAGCGCCCGGATGAGTCGGGTAGCAATCCCCTTTCTCCGATAAAGCGGTTCAACCCCCAGAGTTTGAATGAGGCACACCTCGTCTGCATACTCTGGAACATAGTTGATGGCGGCAAGTATGAATCCGATGATCCGGCCCTCGGATTCCGCTACGAAACTGCACCCGAGCTGGCCGCCGATGAATCCGTTGATGAGATTCGTATAGGTAAATGCCCGTTCCATCGCCGTGATCTTGCGATCCAGTTCGAAGACGGCATCGATATCTTCAGGTTGCATCGGTCGGATGCGGATGCCAGCGCTCTCCATTTTCTTTATCGCTCCCGATTCGATCCGGCGCCCGCCTACAAACCCTTTCCGTATTCTGACCGCTCCAGATGTCTCACGCTCGCGGGGTCGGTGGTCACGTAGAGCTCGCCGCCGATGAACAGAGCGGGCTTCACCTTCCCGAGGTCCAATATGCCGGCTGGGGTAAAGCGCGTTTCATCGAAATGCGTGGCTACAATCTCCCCGATGAACCATTCGTGGTCGCCGCAAGTGTGATGGTCATACAGCTTGCACTCGTAGGCGGCGTAGGCATCCTTCAAAATAGGTGCGGAGGTTTTGAGCGGCTTCTCCTTGGCAAGATGGAACTTCGCGAATTTGTCCACCTTCCTACCAAGGCTCCCCCCCACCGCCGCAACCAACTCGGCCTTCTCGAGCGGCATGAAGTTGACGGCGAATTCCCCGGCTTCGAGGATGAGCTCGTAGGTATACCGCTTGGGCGCGATGGAGACCCCGAAAAGAGGCGGATTGAAGGAGATGGAGCTATGCCATGCCACTGCCATGGCATTGTCCTTTCCGCGGGCATGGCAAGTAACGATGAGCGCAAGCCGCGGATAGTGATGGTGAAAATTCCCGGGACCTTCAAGGCATTGCATGGTCATCTCTTCCTCCCTGCGCACTCATTTCCCCTTGCCCAGACGCTTGAGCACGGAATCGCGATAGATCCGGGCCAATCCCTTGCCATGATGCTGCATCTTACGTCGGCGCTTGAGCCGACGCTCCTCCCGACGCTCTTGCCGGGTCTTCTCGTCATCCATGTTCGATCAACCCCGCCCCCGGAGAAGGGAAGGCCTCAGACGATCCCGTCCTCACGCAAGCGGCGCACCTCCTCCGCGGAATACCCCGCGATCTCCCGGAGTACCTCCTCTGTGTGCTCACCCAAGCGGGGGGAAGGAAATCTGGTTCCCGCCCACGCGCGGCCAAAGTGGCTCGGGTAACCGGGGATTCTAACCCTGCCCCGCTCCGGATGATCGAATTCAACGATATATCCATTGGCCAGAACCTGTGGATCCTCGGCGAGCTCCGAGGGCCGGTTGACTTCACAGCATACGAAATCATTCGCTTTCAAAATCGAAAGCCACTCATCCCGAGGGCGCGTGGCAAAGATCTCATCGAGGAGGGGGACGAGCGTTTCGGCATTGGCCAAGCGCTTTTCGTCCGTGGCAAACCGCGGATCCGCGGCCAGTTCCGGATGGCCCAGCACCGTGCACAATTTTTTCCACTGGCTTTGGCGCTTCTGGGCCGGAATGGTGATGATGAGCCAGCGGTCATCAGCGCAACGATAGTAGTTGCGCGTGGCATGTTCCTTGGTCCGCACATGCCGGGGGATCTCCATATTCCCCACAAGCGCCGTGAACACATTGATGTAATGCAAATAGATGCCGGTCCCGAGCATCGAGATGTGGATCTCCTGCCCGATGCCGGTCCGTTCCCTCATGAAGAGCGCGGCAAGGATCTCGTGGCTGGCCATGATGGCCGTGGCCTGATCCATGATCCCGAACTGGGAAACGAGCGGAGGCATTCCCTCCTCACCTACCGCCCACATGAGCCCCGACCTTCCTTGCCCCTGATAATCGAACCCGCCCCGATCGGCGTCAGGTCCGTTGGGCCCATACGCGGAGATATAAGCGTAAATGATGCGCGGGTTAGCGTTCGAAACTGCGGGATAACCCATCCGGGCGGATTCGACCCGCGCCCGCCGGAAATTGGTGATGAACACATCGGACCGCTCGACGAGACGATAGATCGCCCGCCGACCCTCTTCGCGATCGATATCGATGGCGATGCTCTTCTTGCCGCGATTGGCGCACTCATTCCAAAGGCTTTCCCCATTGGCCATGCGGAAGGAGCTGCGGTTGATCAGAAATTGCCCTCGCGAAGGGTCTCCTTTGCCGGGCTGCTCGATCTTGATCACCTCCGCCCCCAGATCGGCGAGGATGGCCGCAGCCCCCGGGCCGGCGTGATAGGCCCCCCATTCCAGCACACGGATTCCCTGTAGCGGTTGAAGCATATGCGCCTGCATGCCTATCGCTGGTATCGGCGCACAAAACGCCGCATCCGCTCGAGGGCTTCTTCGATTTCGGGGAGAGAAACCGCATAACAACAACGGACATGCCCTTCCCCGCATCTGCCGAAAGCCGACCCCGGGATGACCGCTACCTTCTCTTCTCTCAAGAGCCGCTCGGCGAACTCCTCGGAGGAGAGCCCGGTCGAGACGACGGAGGGGAACGCATAGAACGCTCCTTGCGGCTCGATGCACGAAAGCCCGATCTCATTCAGACCCTTCACGATTACCCTTCGGCGGCGATCGTACTCGGCGATCATCCGCTGCACCGCTTCCTCGCCGTTCCGGATCGCTTCGATAGCGGCCATCTGGCTCATGATCGAGGTACACATCATGACATACTGGTGCACCTTCATCATGGCCTCGATGATATCGGGGCGGGAGGCGGCATATCCCACCCGCCAGCCGGTCATGGCATAGGCCTTGGAAAAGCCGTTGATAAGGATGGTACGTTCTTGCATCCCCGGCAAGCTGGCAAAACAGGTGTGCTCCACCCCATAGACCAACCGATCGTAAATCTCATCGGAGATGACCATAAGATCATGCCGCCGGATCACCTCAGCGATGCGCTCAAGCTCCCGCCGGTCCATCACGGCGCCGGTGGGATTGTTCGGAAAGCCCAGAAGAACGGCCTTGGTTCTGGGGGTGATGCGCTTCTCAATCTCCTCGGCACTGACCTTGAACCCGCTCGCCCCGGAGGTCGGCACGGGAACTACCGTCCCTCCGGTGAGCACGGTACACGGCATATAGGCTACATATCCGGGATCAGGGATGATCACCTCCTCCCCCGGATTGACGAGAGCCCGCATGGCCAGATCAAGCGCTTCGCTCGATCCGGTGGTAATCAGAATTTGGTTCTTCGGATCATAGGAAACACCGTAGCGGGCACGAAGGTGATCGGCCAGCGCCTGACGGAGCTCGATCAGGCCATAGTTCGAGGTGTACATCGTATAGCCCTTCTCGATGGCGTAAATGCCCGCCTCCGAGATGTGCCATGGGGTGGGGAAATCCGGCTCCCCAACCCCCAGCGAGATGACGCCTTCAAGGGAGGCGATCAAATCAAAATACTTCCGGATGCCGGAGGCGGGAATCTCGCGCACCCGCTGGGCGACCGGGCTCAAAGTATTCATACCCACTGCCGGCTTTCGAGGACTTTCCATGGTTCTAATGATACCCGATAATCGGCCACTTGGGGAATCCCGCCCCCCGGGCTTCAGATCCCGACATATCTCCTCCGGGCCCGCACCCCGGATATCGCCTTCTGGTACTTTCGATTGGCCTTCCCCCGTACCTTTCCGACTTGCGGCCGTCCCCGGGTTTTGGGTATAATCGTTTACAAAATTTTTATGACCCATTTACCCCCACCGGGGCTCTCGCATCGAAAGGGGGTGGTCGCGAAAAGCCAACGGTAATAGAGAGATCCTGAGAATCGAAGGGGCAAGGTAAATCCAATCACGGTCGAAAGTGTAGCAAAAGCATAAATAAGTGGAGGTAAAGTATTATGAAAAGAACTATTCTTCTTGCGTTGATCCTCGCCCTCATCAGTGCAGTGGCCCTCCCCGCGATTTCAAGCGGGAGTCAAGCACAGGCATGGGGAAATACGAATCCCCAAGTCGGATGTGATACTACGCAACTCACGTTCCATGCGATCAAAGGGGTCAACCCGGGCAGTCAAACGATGGGGGTCTATAATGCCGGCACCGGCACGCTCTGGTGGAAGACCACCGACAACGTTTCATGGCTCAGCACCTCACCGAGTTCCGGTAGCTCGAACGGCGAGGTGGACAAGGTATCCGTCATCGTGAACTCGAAGAACATGGCGGTAGGCACCTATGCCGCCACGATCACCGTTGCTCCCGCTTTCCTTCGAGGGGCTTCCGTCAACGTGGCGGTCACCTTGGTGATCGAGGAACCCCAGCGGGTGGGACCCATTCTGCTGGGGCTTGAGCGGATCACCAAGCCGGATACCTATCGCGGACAAGGCGCGTGGCTCCTCGTGGGGGCTTCGGGGCTCAACGATCTCTCGAATGCGGGAATCGAGTTGGCGGCCAAGGATTCGTGGGAGATGTCCGTAACATACGGGCAGGATACCGGTTTCGGCTCCATCCCGATCCTCGGCGGTACGCTCACCGGATCCGGGAAGATCCCGAGCGCTACCATCCTCTCGGGCAGCCTGATCGATCTCGGAATGATGCTCTCCCAAATGGGGATTCAGACCGATAACCTCGGGAAGAACTGGATCGTCATGCTCAATCTAAAGGGCAACGACGGTTCGTACTTCATGTTCATGGGCATGCTGCTCGAGGATCTCAGCGGACTGATGCGAAACCTGCCCGCCCTCCTGAGCCTGCTCGGTGGCGGTGGCAGCTCCTCCTCAACCCAGATCTCGATCCGGGAAATCTTCGGCATGATCAACATCGGCGGAGGGGCACTGAATCTTTCCATGGCGCCGCTCATGGATATCGTCTCCGCCCTCATGCCGGTGATGAACAACCTCCTGCCCAAGCTCACGCCACTTCTCAGCCTGATCGAGCCGCTTCTGGCATATGTCCCGCCGATCATGGTCCTGATGCCGCCGGAGATCATGCTGAAATTGATGCCCATGTAAAGCTCGAAACCCTTCGTGCTTCCTCCTTGGAAAACTTGGCCGTCCGGGAGATCCTTCCCCGGGCGGCCAAGTCGTTTCTGCAGAGAGGAGATAAAAGCGCCTACGGTTCGAGTACGGCCACGTGCCATCCGGGATCAACCCGGAAGAGATCCTTTCGCTGACCATCCGCGCGCTGAATGCCATAGCAATCGCCGCCGTAGCGCTTGGTTTCCGTGAAACTGTATCGTTGCACCCCATCCACCACGAACGTGAAATTCCGGGCCGCATCATAGAGCGCTGCGGGACTGAAATTCTCCGCCCCTACGTTCTCCACAGCCTTCTTCACGATCTCCAACATCATGACAAAGTTCTCCACCGCCAGATATCCGCAACCATTCCTTCTGATCTCGGTGGCTTTGCCGGGATGATTCTCCTCGAGAAGCTTGCGTGTGAGGTCAACGATCGTTCCCTCTTCGTTCCACCACTGAGAGAGGCGGATGAAGAGCATCCCATCAGCTTCGTCCCAGAGATCAGCGGAATCGAACATTCCGGTGAAAGCCGCATGGACATCGGTCCCAAGAAATGTCCCCTTATCCGTGAGCTCGCGGAATTCCCGAATGAAGATATTGGGGGGACAGGGCGCATAAACATAGTCGCAGCCTTTGAGGCCCTGAACCTCCGTATCCCACCGGAAGTTGAAATTCGTGAGATACCCCGTCACCCACTGGAACTGATCCGGATGGGCCTTGGCATACTTCTGGGCCGCTTCGAACCAAGCGTTGGAATAGGCCTCGGTCCATGCCGCTCCCCCAATCTTGGCCGGCCCCTTGGTATGATAGTCCCAATCGTTCTTCGCGATCCAATCGAGAAGGGTGTAAGCCTCGTACTGGGGTAGTGTACCGAGGGTGAATACATATCCGGGCGGAGTCAAATCCTCCATGCCGGCCGCCGCGGTAAACAGTGGCATGCGGTCACTGTTCACACGTCCCTTGAGAGGCCTCACGGCGAGGGTCACAGGGGTCCAAATGATATCCGCGCCCTTCTCGATGAGCCACTCGTATCCCGGAATGGCTTTGGCCGGATCATACTGCGTATCATACGAAAGGACCTTCAGCCTCACCCCCGGGATGAGCTCGTTATCGTTGTAATACTTGACCACATCTTCGAGAGCCATGTTGATAACTTCCATGGCGGTGGAAGCGACGCCGGTGACATCGGTGATATTGCCGATAATGAGGGTGACCTTCTCATCCGACGCCGATGGCGCTCCCTGTGAATCAGCGGAGACCGGGCGGGCATTCACCTCCGTCTCCGTTTTTTCCGATCCCCCACAGCCGAAGCCAACGACCACCGCCATAACCAGAAACATCGCCACCAAAACACTTGCTATCCGCGTCCCCATCTTCTGCCTCCGTCTTTTTGTGATGATAGAATACGAACTGTGATCAGGGGAAAGAAAGATACGAGAGGTTAGGGGGATTATAAAAAAAGAAAGGACAAATGTCAAGCACGGAAATTTCGTCTATAACAGCGATTGAAGAGGAGTGCGCAGAGATGACATCTCTCGGGGGGATTGGGGATGCTCTCCAAAAACACCCTGTGGGCGGGTAGGGGGAGCGGAGAAGCCTGAGGACATGGAAGATCCCGTGGCAAGGCCCGGAATGAGATCATCATGGGCATTCCCCCTGAGGGTGAAGACTGCAAAGCGGAATCGCTGTTTTGGGGGCCACTCCAATCCTTGACACCAAACATGGCCGATGATAAAGTAAGGCAGCGGCGGGCACAATCGGCATGACGAAAGATCACGTGGGACTCGTCCAAGTCCTGACCGGCAATGGAAGAGGCAAAACTACCGCCGCTCTCGGGACCGTTCTCCGGGCTGTGGGACAGGGGCTTCATGTTCACATCATTCACTTCATGAAAGGCACATATCCTTACGGCGAGCAAAAGGCCCTCGCGCTCTTGCCCAATGTGACGGTATCGCGTTTTGGAAAACTGGATTTCGTCGACCCTCGTAACATCAAGGAAGAGGAACGCGAAGAGGCCCGCAAAGCCCTCGCGGCGAGCAAGGAAGCCATCCACAGCGGGGCCTACGATATGGTAGTGCTCGATGAAATCAACATTGCCTCCGCTTGGGGATTGATCCCGGTCGAAGAGGTGCTCGAGCTGATCAAAACAAAGCCGGAAGGGGTGGAACTCATTTTGACCGGCCGGTATGCCGATCGGAGGCTCATCGAGGCGGCCGATCTCGTCACCGAAATGGTCGAGATCAAACACCCTTACCAGAAAGGCATCAAGGCCCGCAAGGGATTCGAATACTGATCCTCGGAGGGAAAGGAATTGGGAATGATTACGCTGACCGTGATCAAGGCCGATATCGGCGGGTACGTCGGCCATTCTAGCATGCACCCGGAGATCATGGCTTACGGAAACGAACAACTCGAGAAAGCCAAGGGCCGGGGGCTTCTGATCGATTTCCATGTCACCCGATGTGGAGATGATCTTCAGCTCATCATGACCCACGATAAGGGCGAAGGCAACGATCGCATCCATCGGCTGGCGTGGGATACCTTCATGGGCTGCGCCGACTGCGCCCGCAAGCTCAAGCTCTACGGGGCGGGCCAAGACCTCCTGAGCGATGCCTTCTCGGGGACCGTTCGCGGCATGGGACCCGGTTCCGCGGAAATGGAGTTCGAGGAACGCGTCTCCGAGCCGGTGCTGATCTTCATGGCCGATAAGACCTCCTCCGGCGCATGGAACATGCCCCTCTACAAGATGTTCGCCGACCCCTTCAACACCATCGGGCTCGTCATCGCCGAGAACATGCACGAAGGTTTCACCTTCGAAGTCCATGATGTGAAGGGACACAAGAAAGTCACTTTCAATACCCCCGAAGAGATCTACGACATGTTGGTGCTGATCGGGGCGCCTTCGCACTACGCCGTCAAGGCCGTCCGGCACCGTCCTTCGGGAGAGATCGCGGCCGTTTCCTCCACCGATAAGCTCTTCGAGGTGGCCGGAAGATACGTGGGGAAGGACGACCCCGTGCTCATCGTCCGATGCCAAGGCAAATTCCCCGCCGTGGGAGAGGCCCTCGAGCCCTTCGCTTTTCCTCAGGCGGTGGAAGGGTGGATGCGCGGCTCCCACTTCGGCCCCTTGATGCCGGTCCCCCTTCGCCATGCCAATCCATCCCGCTTCGATGGTCCCCCGCGGGTGATATGCATGGGCTTTCAGATCTCCGGCGGCAAGCTCGTGGGCCCGGTGGATATGTTCGATGACCCGAGCTTCGATGAATCCCGAAGACGGGCCAACGAGGCGGCGGAATACTTCCGAAGGCATGGGCCTTTCGAGCCCCATCGGCTCCCTCTCGAAGAGATGGAATACACCACCATGCCACAGGTGATGAAGAAGCTTCAAGGGCGGTTCAGCCCCCTCTAGCGGCTTCTCCGGCGAAATACACGATTCCACAAAAGGGGCGATTTGCGGATCGCCCCTTTTGCTATGTATACTTAAAGTCAGAAGGACCCCGCATGAAACTTCTGATCGCCACCAACAATAAGGGCAAAGCCCGGGAATTGAGCGCCCTTCTAGCCGCCCCCATATGGGAATGCACGACGCCGGCGGAGGAAGGCATCATCCTCGATCCCGAAGAGACGGGTAAGACGTTCGAGGAAAACGCTGTCGCCAAGGCCAGAGCCTTCGCCAAAGCATCGGGGCTGATCACAGTTGCGGACGATTCCGGACTCGAAGTGGATGCCCTCAACGGCGCCCCCGGCGTCTATTCCGCCCGTTATGCCGGACCCGAAGCGACCGATGCCCAGCGCAACGATTATCTTCTGGCCCGGCTCTCGGGAGTGCCATGGGAAAAGCGGCAGGCCCGTTTCCGATGCGTGATCGCCATCGCTTTCCCCGACGAGCGGCTCGTGCTTTGCAAAGGGGAATGCCCCGGTCTGATCGCCTTCGAGCCCAGAGGGGAAAACGGCTTCGGATATGACCCTATCTTCTATTTGCCCGAGCTCGGAAAGACAATGGCCGAACTCACCCCCGAAGAGAAAAGCCGGGTGAGCCACCGGGGCAAGGCGGCCCACAAAGCACGGGAGTTTTTGCAAAGCCTTTCGGAAGGGGTTAAGCCGTGACGGGCATCGCCGATTCCTTCGATCGGCCGATCAACTATCTCCGCATCTCGGTCACCGACCGGTGTAACCTCCGATGCATCTACTGCATGCCGCCGGAAGGGATCGGTTGGCTTCCCCACGGCCATATTCTCCGGTACGAAGAGATCCTCGTCATCGTCAAGGCCGCGGCGGAGCTCGGCATCACCAAGGTTCGGCTGACGGGCGGCGAGCCTTTGGTACGAGCCGATCTCGGTAAGTTGGTGGGCATGATCGCACAGGTGAAGGGAATTGACGATATCTCTCTCACCACCAACGGAATGCTTCTGGCCCGATATGCCCGCGAGCTCAAGGAAGCCGGCCTTCGGCGGGTGAACGTGAGTCTGGATTCCCTCGATCCGGAGAACTTCCGCCGGATCACCCGCTATGGCGATCTCGGGGAAGTTCTGAAGGGTATGGAAGCCGCCCATGCAGCGGGGCTCGAACCTATCAAAATCAACATGGTGGCCATGCGATGGGTTAACGATCATGAGATCCTCGATTTCGCCCGCAAGACCCGTGATGAAGGATGGCATGTGCGCTTCATCGAGTTCATGCCCATGGGCGAACGACGCGATGAAGCCAGAGAGCGGTTCATCTCCATCGCCGAGATCATGGAGCGGATAGAATCGCTGGGGAAGCTCGAGCCCCATCGGCTCGCGGGCAACGGACCCGCCAAATACTACCGTCTGCCCGGCGCCGGCGGCACCATCGGTTTCATCGGACCGGTCAGCGAGCACTTTTGCTTTCAGTGCAATCGGCTGCGGCTCACAGCCGAGGGTAATCTGAGGCCCTGTTTGCTCTCGGACGAGGAAATCGACCTTCGAGAGCCCATCCGGCGAGGGGCATCGGCTGAAGAGATCAAACTTCTGATCGAGCGGGCGATCGCGGCCAAGCCGAAAGGCCATGGACTCGCCATCGGGAAGACGCCGCACAACCGGAACATGTGTCAGATCGGGGGGTGAGCGATGATCGAGATCTATGCCGATGGCGCCTGTTCGGGAAATCCGGGACCGGGCGGCTGGGGGGCAGTCATCATTCGAGGGGGAGGTAATCGGGAAGAGATCAAGGGCAGTGTGGAGAGCACCACCAACAACCGGATGGAGATGACGGCGGTGATCGAGGGGCTCAAGCGGACCGCCGAAGGCTCGGATGTGACCATCCGGAGCGATAGCCAGTATCTGATCTCCACCATGACCCGCGGGTGGAAACGGAGCGCCAACCTCGATCTTTGGCACACCCTCGATGATCTCACCGCCAAGCGCAAGGTACACTGGGTCTGGGTGAAGGGGCACGATGGCCACCCCGAGAACGAAAGGGCCCATCGGCTCGCCGTGGAGGCGGCCTCGGAAGTCACTCCCCAGCCCACCCATTTCGACACTTCCGGCAAGATACGCATGGTGGACGTCTCCGAGAAACCGATCACGGAACGGTCCGCCACCGCCAGAGGGTCGGTGAGGATGCAACCGGCAACCCTCGAACTCATCGAGAAGGGTGAAGCGGCCAAAGGGGATGTGCTGGCCATCGCCCAGACGGCGGGCATCATGGCGGCCAAGAAAACCCCCGAACTGATCCCGCTGTGCCACCCCTTGCGTATCACCCATATTTCCGTGGGGTTCGCCCTTCACAAAGAGACCGGAACGATCGAGATCACGGCCACCGTCAAAGCCGATGAGAAGACCGGCGTGGAAATGGAGGCGCTCACCGCGGTGGCGGTGAGCGCCCTCACGATCTACGATATGTGCAAGGCCGTGGATCGGGGAATGCGGATCGAGAACATCCGGCTGATCCGCAAGAGCGGCGGCCGGAGCGGTACCATCGAGTTGGAGGATTTGCCGGAAGATGCCCCCGCCCCCTCAGAGGCAACCGGCGCCCGGAACCTCTCCGCTTCCCCGGAGGAATAGGGAACTCTCTTCACGGAAGAACCCCCTTTCCTCTCAACGGAAGAGAGCGCGGGTTATAAGGATAACAATCGTACACCGAAATGGAGGAAACCAAATGAGCGCAGAGATCGAATTGAACGAGGCCAATTTCGATGCGGAGACCGCCAAAGGCACCGTTCTCGTGGACTTCTGGGCGCCATGGTGCGGGCCCTGCCGGTCACAGGGGCCCATCATCGAGAAGGTTGCCGAGAAAGCGGCCGGCAAGGCCAAGGTGGGAAAGTGCAACGTAGATGAAAACAAAAATGTGGCCAGCCGCTTCGGCATTCGCGCCATTCCTACGCTCATCATCTTTAAGGATGGCAAAGAGGTCGAGCGGATGATGGGATTGCAACAGGAAAGCACGTTGCTCAAGAAGCTCGGCGCGTAATGGCCGTCACCCATCCGGTCCATGCTTCCACCTTCTCTCAATCCTCCCACATTTTCCTTCTGGATTCCCAAAGGGACGAATGGAGAAAAGAGTGCACAAGACACCTCTCTCTCGGGGGATTGAGGGTGTCCCCCAAGAAAACCCTTTGGGCGGGTGGGTGGAATCGGAGAAGCCGGATCGCTCGTGGGGCGTGCGGGGGAATTCCGGTACAAAGTCCGGATGAGGCGTCAACGGTTATTCACCCGAGGGTAAAGGCTGCAAAGCTGAATCGCTCTTTTTGGCGATTTCTTGTTCCTTGACATGAGGGCCAAATTATGTTTGGATAAGTCCAACGTAATCGGTTGGGGGTTGCGGGTACATGGAGAAGCCTACGATTCTGAAAGTGGAGGATCTGTACCTCACGTTCGGCGGAGTATCCGCTCTGGTCGGCGTCAGCTTCGAAGTCAAGGCGGGCGAGATCCTTTCGATCATCGGGCCCAACGGTGCGGGCAAGACTTCCGTCCTCAATTGTATCAATGGTTTCTACAAACCCGAGCGGGGTGAAATCACCTTCGAAGGCAAGCGAATCACGCGAATGCGTCCCGATAAGATCGCCCGGATGGGCATCAGCCGGACCTTCCAGAACATTCAGCTTTATACCGGCCTCAGCACCGTGGATAATTTGATGGCCGCCCGGCATTTTCACTTCAAGACAAACTTCCTCGAATCGGCGCTCTATTTCGGCAGAGGGCACCGGGAGGAAATCCGGCACCGCCGCATGGTCGAGGAAACCGTCGAGTTCCTCGAAATGCAGCCCTACCGCAATACTATCGTCGGCTCTCTCTCCTACGGCCTGCGCAAGCGGATAGACCTGGGCAGGGCGTTGGCTCAGGAACCCAAGCTCCTCCTCCTCGACGAACCGATGGCCGGCATGACTCTGGAAGAAAAAGAGGATATGGCGCGCTTCATTCTCGATGTGCAAGAGGAAAGGCACATGGCCATCGTGCTCATCGAGCATGATATGAGTGTGGTGATGGATATCACAGATCGAATCGTGGTGCTCGATTTCGGCCGAAAGATCGCCGAAGGCGTCCCCGCCGAGATCAAGCAAAACCCGCTGGTCATCAAGGCCTATCTGGGCGAATAACCCCACCCCCAGTGATTCATCGAGGGGGGAACAATTCTCCTCCGGAGGTTGGTGGATGGCACTGTTGCAGATGGAAAATGTCGAGGTGAAATATAGCGGCGTGATCCTCGTCTTGAAGGGCATTTCGCTCGAGGTCAACGATGGGGCACTGGTGGCGCTTCTGGGCAACAACGGTGCCGGCAAGACCACCACACTCAGAGCGATCTCCGGGCTTCTCAAAACGGAAGACGGCCGGGTCACGAACGGGAAGATCGAATACAAGGGCAAGAGAATCGAGAATGGTGACCCTGAAGATATCGCCAAAATGGGCATTATCCAAGTGCTGGAGGGGCGGAAAATTCTGGCTCACCTCACCGTCGAGGAGAACCTCCGCGCCGGAGCGTACGTGGTGGGCCGCCGGGCCAATCTCAAGAAAGACCTTGAAATGGTATACGAGTACTTTCCGAAACTGAAGTTCCTCCGGAACCAAACCAGCGGGTATCTCTCGGGCGGGGAGCAGCAAATGCTGGTCGTAGGGCGAGCCCTCATGGCGCACCCCACACTGGTGATGATCGATGAGGCATCTCTGGGGCTGGCCCCTCTGCTTCAAAAGGAAATCTACTCCATCATCTACCGGATCAATGCCGAGGAGAAAGTTTCCATCCTGCTCGTAGAACAAAACGCCAAAGCCGCGCTGGCGATCTCGGACTATGCTTATGTGCTCGATAACGGCAGCATCGTTCTCAGCGGGCCATCGGCGCAGCTTGCGGAGAACGCCGATGTCAAGGAATTCTATCTCGGGCTGGGTTCCTCAGGCGAGGCGAGGAGCTACCGGCAGGTAAAACACTACCATCGCAAGCGGCGGCTTCTGGTCTAAGCGCCCTGTACTTCCTCGACCGATTCATCCAAGATCGTGCCAATCCGGTCCACCCAATCGAGATGTTCCGGCTTCATGAGGCACGAGCGTAGGCATGTCACATGGGGGGCATCCCACTCGATATCGGGCCACCATCTCTTGAGGAGATCGGACGGCAGATTGGCCATGGCCAAATGAAGACCCCTTTCCGCCGCTGCCCCAAACACCCTCTTTGAACGCCGCGAGACTTCCCCAGCGCTTTCCGCGCGCGGCGCCCAGACCACGATATCCAGCTCGGGCGGCAGCGCCGTCATGAACCGAGGATTCGACTGAAGTCCGCCGAACAGCGCCTGAGCCGCCTTCCGGCATTTTTCCAGACCGCGGGCAAACTCGCCCCCCGGCACAAGGGGCAAAAGCCTCTCGGTAGCCCAGAGCGCCACCGCCGCCGCGCCCGCCCGCGAGCATTCCAGACTGATCTCGCCCAGATGAAGATCGTAGGAGGTGAAATAGGTATAAGGGGAATCGTGCTTGTAGAAACGGCCCACGGAAGGGTCCCTGAACAGAATACACCCGCATCCATACGGCTGAAGTCCGTGCTTGTGGGGATCAATGGCGATGGAATCCACCTCACCGAGATGCTCGAAGGCGCGCCGCGTCTCCGGTTCGAGCGTTTCCACCAGAACGTAGTACCCCCCGTAAGCCGCATCCGCATGAAGACGGAAGCCGTAAGCTTTCCGGAGTTCAAGGATCTCGGCCAGAGGATCCACCGAACCGGTGGCCGTGGTGCCGATGGTGGCCACGACGGTGCCGATATCCCCCTTCCGGAGCAACCGCTCGAGGGCATCGAGATCCATCCGCGCCCGCCGATCCGTGGGGACAGCTTCGAAGGGAAGTTGAAGCACTTCGGAGATGCGCCGATGGGTATAGTGGGCCTGCTCCGAGGCGACGATCTTCTTGCCGGGGGCAAGCCGTCCCGATACCCACAGCGCTTCAAGATTGGCCATCGTGCCGCCGCCGCAAAGGTGCCCGAGGTGCCTTTCCCAACCGAACATCCGGGCGATCCCGGCGACCGCCTCCTTTTCCATATCCGAGCTCGCCCGACCGCCATCGTGGGCGTGATTATTGGGATTGATCCACAGGGAGAGGGCATAGGCCAGCCGGGCGATCGGGTGAGGGGGCTTGAGCATCTGGCCGGCATAGAGGGGATGGAAGTAGGGATAATTATCCTTCATCCGCTCGGCCGTCTCGAGCAAGACCTTCCGAATCGCCGGAAGGTCCGGATGAGCATCGGCATCGGGTAGCCCTTCGAATGCGGTTTCCAACCGATCCAGTGCCTCCTTCAGCAGAGGGAGGGTTCGGGTTTCCAGTCTCATATCTTTTCCCTTTCACCGGCAAGAGCACACAACGGTTTCCCCTCACACTCCCAGATCCCTGGGATCAACCTTTACGGGCGCCCCCGTCCGCAGTGATTCCTCGATGGCAAAGGTCGCCAGAGCCGTATAGATGGTCTCCTCTATGCTCACCGGACTCGGCTCACCTTTTTGGATTGCCTTGAAGAAGGCGGCAAACTCGTTGTGATGGCCGATATCCCGGTTGAGCTTCCAAACCTTCTTCGTTCTGGTCTTCCTCTTCTCGATCACCAGCGACCGGAAGTTCTCGATGGTGCATTCTGCCCCGCCGCCGAAAACCTCGAGCCTCTCCCGGTTGAAGCTCACCCCCCCGCTCGCCACCCATATGAGCGAGGCCGTCGAGCCGTTTCGAAAGGTGAGGGTGACTGTCAAGTTCTCGTTCCGAGAGTAGTTCCCTGCGTTCGGTAGAACGCAGGCATACACCGAGGCCGGAAGCGAGCCAGTGAGGAATTGGGCCAAGTCAATGAGGAGTCCCCAATCCCCCCGCACGATCCCGCCGCCTTCGTTCGGGTCGATGAGATAGGCCTCTTTGGCGAACGGGGCGGTATCGATGAGATATCGCACAATGAGCGGCTCGCCGATCCCCTTCAAGAACTCTCTCGTCTTGACCGCCAACGAGGAGAACCGCCGGTTGTAGCCCACCATCAGCCGCTGAGGCTTCTCCTTCAAGACGGAGACAATCTCCTTGAGTTCGGAAGGGGCAAGGCAGAGGGGTTTCTCTACAAAGACGTCTTTCCCGTGGCGGAGCGCCTCAAGCACGATCTCGGCATGGAGTCTAGGGCGCGTAGCGATGAGAACGCAATCAATTCCCGGGTCTTCGAGGATTTCACGATAATCGGTGGTGCAGTATTCGAACCCGAACTTCCCCCCGACATGTTTGCCGCTCGGGCCGGTGGCGGTGGCCACGCCCTTCAAGTTGATGGACGGCATTTTGCGAATGTTGGGCAAGAGCGTAGTGGCGGCAAAGGTTCCCGCCCCGATGAGCCCCACATTCACCTTGTCTTTGCCCGGCTTGCGTGCACCCGCAAGCTGAATCCGCGTTGCGAGCGGCCCCGATGCCTCCGTATCGTAGCCGATGAGAACGCCGATATGGTTGCCCGATCTATCCTCCGCGATGGCCGTGTACGCGGTCAGGGCATCGCCGATCTTGAACCTATCGGTCACCAGTGGCCCAACCTTGAGCTTGCCGCTCTGCATGAGTTCAAGGACTTGCTCCATGTTGCGGCGCTCGGTCCATCGCACATAAGCATACGGGTAATCGATCCCCAGAAGCTCGAAATCGCTATCGGAAAAGCCGGGCCCCCACGCGCGGGGCACGACAAGGCTCAGTTCCTTTTGATAGAAGGTCTCTCTGGGAACGCTGAGCCCCACGAGCCCGGGGACAACCACTTTCCCCTTTTCGCGGCAAATCTCGGCGGCGGTCTCAAGGGGTTGATTGCTCGGCGTGCTCGCGAAGATGAGCACCGCATCGAATCCCCAACCGCCCGTGAAACGAATGGCCCGGTTCATATCGTCATCCGAACCGATCACCGCTCCATCATCCGCGCCGAGTTCCTTGGAAAGCGAGACCTTCGCCGGATTGATATCCATCCCGAACACCCGATACCCGGAGGCCTTGGCGATCTGAACGGCGAGTTGTCCGAGCAATCCGAGCCCGATGATGGCCAAATTCTCCCCAAGGGCGAGTTCACAGAGCCGGACGGAATGAAGGGCGATGGCCCCCACCGTAGCGAACGCCCCGCTCTCGAAATCCACATTCTCCGGGAGTTTGGCGCAGAGGTTTTCGGGAACGAAGATGACCTCGGCATGGGAGGCGAATCCGCCCCGGCTGCAAGCTACGCGGTCGCCGACTTTGAAGTCCCCCACTCCCGCGCCGACCCCTATCACAATCCCGGCAGAGCTATAGCCGAGCGGGATCTCCTTATCGAGCCGGTTCATCACTTGCCGGTAGGCCTCCAAAAGTCCGCCGCTCTTGGCAAGTTGAATCACCTTGTTGGCCAGATCGGGCCGGGCGCGGGCCTTGCCCAAGATGGACTTCTTCGCAAACTCGGTAGTCGATTTCTCCGTGCCGATGCTCACCAACGAATTCACGTTCCTTACGAGCACCCCTCCGGGCCTCAGTGCGGGAACGGGGACCTCGATGAGGTCGAGCTTCCCGGTCTTGAAATTCTGGACGAGTTGCTTCATAGGCTACCCCAAAACGGATTCCACCACATCAATGATCTTGCGGCTCGGCTCCTCGCCGAAGGGGTTCTCCCAATTGCGCGGCCGCTCGATCATCATCTCCGCGCCTCTTTGGATCGCTTCCGGTTCGATCCCCGCCACGTGATTGGCCCCCACCGCCACCGTCTCCGGGCGCTCGGTACTCTTCCGCAACGTCACGCACGGCACCCGCAGAATACAGCTCTCCTCCTGAATACCGCCGCTATCGGTGAGGACAAGTTTGGCATGACCGAGGAGCATCAGGAAATCAAGGTATCCGAGCGGCTTGATCAGACGCAAGCCCCTGACGGCATCCGCAAAGGAACGGAGTTTGAAGTGCTCGAGGTTCTTCACGGTGCGGGGATGAGCGGGAAAGATGATGGGGATGCCGAACCGTTCGGATACAAGCTTGATTCCGCTCAGGATGGCCTCCAGATTTTCCTTGAAATCCACGCTTTCCTCGCGATGAATGGTGAGGAGAAAATATCCCTCCGCCTCGAGGCCCAGATCGGCGAGAATCCGGCTGCGGGATCGGGCCAGAGCGATGTTCTGGGTAACCGCATCCACGATCGTGTTGCCGGTGACGAATATCCGGCCTTTGACGTTATCCCGGATGAGATTCTGTTTGGTTTCCTCCGTGGGGGCAAAGAGAAGCTCGGAGATATGGTCGATCATCACCCGATTGTGCTCTTCGGGCATGCGCCAATCATCGCTTCTGAGGCCCGCCTCCACATGTCCGACCATGATATGGAGTTTCCTTGCCGCAAGCGCCCCCGCGAGATTCGTATTGGCATCGCCGCAAACGAGAACGATCCGGGGTTTCTCCTTGAGGAGAGCTTGCTCGGATTCGGCGAGCATCATCGCCGTTTGAGCGCCGTGATATTTGCTCTTCGCCACATCGTGAAACTTGTATTTCGGCTCGGGAAGATCGAGCTCATCGAAGAAGATCTTGTCCATCTCGTAGGAGTAATGCTGACCCGTATGGATGGTGAAGAAGTCCCGCCCCCGCCTCTGGAGCTCCCGCATGAGCGGGGAGAACTTGATGATCCCGGGCCGCGTGCCCACGAAGAGGCCCACCTTCTTCTGGAGTTCACTCCCCCTGAGAACCTTGAGTTCGGTCATATGATCCCTGAATTATTTTTCAAATCCCCGCACCCTTTTGGAAAGGGATCAGAGTTTCTTTACGTCTCCAAATATACGATCCGGTGTTTGTTCTCCACAAACCACTCGTTGACCTTCTTGAGGCCGTCTTCAAGCTTGGTCTGGGGATTGAATCCGATGAGCTTCCGGGCCTTCTCGATGGAAGCCAAGCGCCGCATGCCATGATCCCAATCCCGCTTCGGGATAAAGGTGATCCCGCCCTGATTCCCGGAAACCCTGTTGACCATCTCGGCCAGCGCCAGTGAAGTGGTCTCCACACCCGATCCGAGGTTCATCTCCTGACCAATGGCCTCTTCGAAGACACCGCCGCGCAAGAGCCCGTCGATGAGATCGCCCACGAACGTGAAATCGCGGGTCTCTTGGCCCGTGCCCATCACGGTGAGCGGCTTGCCCTGATGGGCCATATACATGAAGTTGGGGATGACATTCTTGTATTTTCCGGGAAGGCCGCCCGGACCGTAAACGTTGAAGAGCCGGAGCCGGACGGTGGGAAGGCCCCAGTGATCCAGAAAGAAATTGCAATAGAGCTCGCCGAGCAACTTGTGGATTTGATACGGTGTATCGAGGTGGAGGGTGATGAAATCCTCTTTGAGGGGCACCGGAGCCCGGCTCCCGTAGGCCGAGCACCCGGACGAGGCGAAGACGAATCGCTTGACCTTGGCGAGGTGCGAGAACTGAAGAAGCCGCAACGTGGCAAGGCCGTTGACCCGCAAATTCTCCTCCGGATAGTCCACCGCCTTTTGATTGGCGAAATGCGCCGCAAGGTGAAAGACATAATCGGGCTTGTCAAAGAAGATGCGTTTGAGAAGGACCTCATCGGCCACATCGCCTTCGATGACCATCACGCTCGGGTGGACGGGCACATTCCACCGGACCGCCGAGACGAAGTTATCGAGAACGAAGATCCGCTTCGCCTTGAGCTCGATGAGCCGCCGCACGAGGTTGCTCCCGATGAGCCCCGCCCCCCCCGTGACGAGCACCGTGGTCCCTTCATATTTCGCTAGATAATCCATTCAGCCCTCCTTGTTCATCTGAACCGCTTATCAGATAACGAACCTTCCATCCGCACCCAAAATCGGTCGGTAGGCCGTTTGGGGTGAAGCGAAAATCAGGGGTTCATCTTTTCGAACGCCCCCTCGAGGCTCGCCCTGAGCGAATCGAGCGAGAAGCGCGCCTCCACGAACGCCCTTCCCCTCCTCCCCATCTCCCGCACCTCTTCGAGATTACCCGAAAGGCGCCGGACCGCCCGCGCAAAACCCTCCACATCGCCGGGGGCCACCACAAGCCCCGCGCCGGATTCCTGAGTCAGCGTCTCCATCTCCCCTTTTGTACAACTCACCACCGGCTTCCCGCAAGCCCAGAACTCGAACACCTTCGAGGGGCGGGTGAGCGTGCTCGTGAGCATCTCCGGCTTCAAGGGCATCACGCACACATCGGCGGCATTGATGTATTTGGCGACTTTCTCGGGCTTCGAGACCGGCTGAGCCATGATGACGTTTTCGAGCTCGAGTCTCTTGATCGTTTCGAGGATATGGCTCTTGGCATCGCCATCGCCGAGGAACACGAAGGCGATGTTTTCCCCCTCGAGCTTCTTGGCCGCCTGAAGGAGGAGATCGAAATCGTAGGTCAGGGCGAATGCCCCCGAATAAAGGACGATGAATTTCCCTTCGGCGGCACCGAGCCCCAGCGCCCGGCGTTCCTCCGGACTCACGTCCGCAGGCCGAAAGGTTTCCGTATCCACGGCCATCTCGACCACCGAGAGCTTGTGCGCCGGAATGCCCCTTTCGAGCATCCGATCGCGGATCTGGGGAGTAAAGGCCATGATATGATCGGCCAGCCCGTAGGTCATCTTCGTGAGGAGCATCACCCCCTGCCGCAAAGGCGCTCTCCGAGCTAGTTTGAACTCGAAAACCACATCCGGCCAGAGATCGGTGATCCGGATGATATATCGGCCCCCCATCAGCCGCGAGAAAACCCATCCCGGGAAGACCAGAAAAACGGGCGGGGGGTGAAGCCCGAGAACATAGTCCGTTCGGCGGATGAAGGGAATAACCCAGAGAGAAGTGAACATAAAGGAAAGGTAGAACAGGAATTTGCGTAAAAGGCCCGGACCCGTGGGCAGCAGCGTGAAGACACGGAAAATCCGTATGCCCCGATCCCGCTCACGCGAAATGGGCCTTTGCCGGAAGAAGTTCCACCGCCTGCGGAGATCGATGGGGAAGGCGGCCACCACATCCACCCCATACCCCGCCCGGGCCATGTTCTCCGCCAACACATAGGCATGTCTTCCACCGTATCCGGGATAGATCGGCCAGAAGACCGCCGCCAACATGCAAACCCTTTTCTTCTCGTTCGTCACTGACAAGGAAACTTTCCGACCCTTGTTGAACTCTCTTGCCCCCCGGCGAGAGAGCATCTCCATCCCCCGGAAGGGGGAGGAGCAAGATGAGGACCAAACAGAAAACCGGTACGGGTGCGAGGTTTCAAATCATTCCCTCGAGATCTTCTTGTAAATTTGTTTGACGATATCGGAAGCCTCTCCCCGAATGAGCTCCCTCATGGCCTGAAGCATGAGGGCCGCGAAAAGTCCCAGAAGCCCCGCCAGACAAAAGAGAATGGTAGCGAGGGCATGACCGGAAGCCAGTTTGTTGGTATCGCTGTAGATATCGAGGGTCCGGAACCCAAACCAGAGCCCGATCCCCCAGCAGATGAGCGCCGGCGTGCCGAAGATCACCATGGGGTGCCGCAGGGTGAACAGCACCAGCACCCGGGTGAAAACGTTGACGCCGTGTCCGACGGGGCTGCGCTTGGCTTTCTCTGCATAAAGCACAGCGATGGGCACTTCGGCCACCCGCAGGCCGGCCTCCTTGATGGCAAACTGCATCTGGGAGCTGACCGCCATGCCCCGTTCCGAGAGCTTGAGTTTCTCGAGGGCGGCGGCGGAATACGCCCGGCAGCCGCTCTGGGAATCGGTGAGCTTCTGGCCGGAGCTTACATTGGTTGCCGTGTTCAAGACCCGTTGCCCGATCCGCCGGTACAGAGGGATGCGATTCGCTTTCTCCAGAAAACGCGAGCCAATGACAATATCCGCCTTGCCTTCGAGGATCGGCTGGATGAGGCGTGGGATATCCTTGGGATCGTGCTGACCGTCCCCATCGAGGATCACCAGCACCTCCGCACCGAGGGTCCGGCCCTGCTCGAGGGCACTCGATATCGCCGCCCCGTACCCTTGATTCTCCGGGTGCCGGTACACGGTAGCGCCGGCGGCTTCGGCCACTTCGGCACTGTCATCCGTGGAGCCATCATCGATGACCACCACCCGATCAACGTAGCGCTTCGCTTTGGCCACCACACTTCCGATGAAGCGCTCTTCGTTGAAGCACGGGATGGCAACGATCACTCTGGGGGAACGAGAACGGTTGACCTCTTCCATGGCGATCTTCCGGGTGCCTCCACACTCCGCCGAAGAACCGTCAAAAGCCTTTCCCGATGGTCTCTCATAAGTATAATCCAAAGAGGGCGATTTTTACAAAAGGCCGCCGGGCCGTAAAGAGCGATTGAAGAAGAGAGTGCAAAAGACGCCTCTCTCGGGGTGTCCCCCAAGAAAATCCTTTGGACGGGTGGGTGGGAGCGAAGAAGCCGGGGGAGAAGGAAAGAGAGTGGATTTCGGCCAACAATTGGGGTATAATCGGAAGCTGCAAGCCAACGTAGCTCAGTGGTAGAGCAGCGGTTTCGTAAACCGCCGGTCGTCGGTTCAAATCCGACCGTTGGCTCCAACCTTCGCATCGGCCGTTTTCCACTCCCCGGCCCTTGGCTCAGAAATGCTTTCCTTTCTGCTATAATCAGGGCAAACCCGCTTTGAAGGAGGACTCCATCCGTGACGACTCAATACGATGCCATCATCGTCGGCGCCGGGCCCGGGGGGCTCACCGCGGCGGCGCTTCTGGCCAAATGGGGGGTGAAGGTGCTGCTCGTGGACAAGAACACCGTCCCCGGCGGGAAAGCGATCACCGCCGAACGAGAGGGGTTCCGCTATGAATTGGGCCCCAAGCTTCAGTGCCCGATGCGCGGTCCGGCCTTCGAGCGGGCCTTCAAGATGCTCGGCATCGGCTCGATGCTGCGCCCCATCTACCTCGGGGGAAATATCCTGCCCGAATGCGCCTACCGGAAGAAAGGCTGGGACCACTACAAGAAGATGATCACGCTCAAGGAAGACCCCCAAGGCAATCAGGATCCCACCCCTTTCTTCGAGCTGTTCGAATTGAATCCCAAGGAGCAGGAGCGAACCCTCACCATCTTGGCTGAGATCGCGCTCATGCCGCCGGAAAAGCTCTTGGAGCTCTCGGACCTGACCTTCGATGAGTACCTCGCGCGGGTGGGAGACGTTCCCGAATCCCTCTACTGGTACTTTGCCATGCATGCCAACGCCTCTCTGGCCGAGCCGATCGATCTCGTCTCAGCATACGAACAGGCCGCCATTCTGCAACACATCGCCGTGAGCGGCGGGGGCGGATACTATGTGGGCGGCTTCGGCCGCGTGCTCCGGGATCTGGCGGAAGCGATCAAGGCCAACGGCGGCACCCTTCTGATGGGCAAACGGGTGCATCGCATCTCGGTGGAAAACGGAAGGGTAAAAGGTATCGTCACGGAGGCGGGGGAATTTCGAGCCCCGATCGTGCTGAGCGATGCGGGCATCCAACCCACGGTGCTCAAACTCGTGGGCGAGGAACACTTCGATAAGGGCTACGTCAACTACATCAAGGATCTTGTGCCCGGGTGGTCCTTCACCGGCGTTCGCTACTTCCTGAACAAACGCGTCATGAAGTGCGGGATGTATATGATGTGGTCGGATGACAGCGTGATCAACATGGAACGATATCTGCAGATGAAGGCGGGAAAACTCCCCGAAGAGGTGATCATGTTCATCACCGTTCCTTCGAACTATGATCCCACCATGGCGCCCCCGGGAAAGCAGTGCCTCATTGCGGGGACGATCTGTTCCCCTGATCCCGGCGCGAAGGAGATCGCGGCGCTCTACAAGAAGATGGACGAGCTCCTCGGCAAGCTCTACCCCGAAGCCATGGATGCCGTTTACATGAAGGAAATGGAGGGGCCGGCGGAAATCTCGGCACATACCCGCGATCATGTGCTGCCGGGGCAGGGGGGCGAGTGCGTGGGGCTGGCGCAAATCGTGGGGCAGTGCGGCAAGTACAAGCCTTCCCAAAAGACGCCCATCAACGGACTCTTCATCGTGGGGGGCGATGCGGGAGGGGTGGGGATGGGAACCCATCAAGCATCCGAATCCGGGATCAACGGAGCACATCTGGCGCTGCAATACCTCCGCAAGCGGCAAGCAAGTCAATGAACGAAGCAAAGGTGTCCTCGGGAAGGCGCCTTCCCGAGGACACCCTCACATTTGATTCCTCGGCCACCAGCACACAATATCTCCAAATGTGATAATCCCCCATCGATCACTGGGGGCTGACCCCAATCGGAATTGCGTGCAACCCCCGTTCCGCTTCAACCACCGCACCGAGTAGAATCAGGTGTATAACCCGATATCCACGGGGCGATTCCGTTGCCACACTCGGCCGGAAGACCCCCGCAAGGCAACCCGCGCGGAAGGGGGTACCATTCATGATGGAACGGTTGCAGAGGCTCCTGCCCCGGCAACAAAGGGCAAGCAGACTCTCGATCGGGGTCATCACGGTAGCATGCTTTGCCGTGGCAGGCCTTCTGACGTACGCTGCCCTGGCCAATGATACCGAGAACGTGCCCGTCTATGGAACGGAGACCGCCGGAGCGCTTGAACTGAGAGGAAACGTCTTCGCCCGAACCGAGACCACCGATTCAGGCCAAGTAACGGAGGTGATCCTCACGGTGACCATCCCTCAGGATGGCTCCCCGGTGAACCTCACCCCCCCGCCGAACAACGTGGTCGAAATCTCCTACGCCGATCCCTATCAAGCGGTCACGGATCTTCCGTTCAGAGCGGAGGAATACATCGCAGGCGATGGAGACAAGATGTTGGAAGCCGGTGAGACTTTTCTAATCGGGATTCCCCTCGCAGATGCATTGAGCCCGGGTCTGGGTCCGGATACCCCTTTCACCATTACGATCAAGACTCCCGACGGGTCCGCGCTCGCCATTCAGCGGAGCACGCCTTCCCATCTGGTACCCGCCATGAATCTCGATCTGAAGTGATAGATGCACTGCTTTAATCGATCAACAACATCGGGGAAAAAGCGAATGATCGGATCGGCCAGCCGCATCCACCGTAATGAACGAGGCATCACCGGCCTCGAGACCGCGATCATTCTGATCGCGTTCATCGTGGTGGCTTCCGTCTTCGCTTACACCGTGCTATCCGCCGGTCTCTTCTCCGCTCAGAAGACCGAAGAGGTAACGCGCACAGGGATCAATAAAACGGAATCCACGATCACTGTGGAAGGCAACGTGATCGCCTACAAAGGGACAGCCAACGGGGATGAGTGCATCACAAAGCTCTCGTTCACGGTTTCGAAGGCCCTCCCCGGGGGCGGATCCGTAGATCTCACCCCCTTCTACCGGATCGATTCAAACGGCGCTCTCGCCTCTCCGATCATCAGCGATTGTGATACGGTTTGGACATCTACCGGCACCGCGAATGCCACCGTCAGCACCGATGGCTCGGATTACAAGGAGAGTCCTCGAAGCGTCAAGATCGCGGTGGCCTCCGCTTTCACCAGCGGGACCATTGCCTACTACAACACCGCGGAGGAGATGGATCTGACCTATGCCCGGCAGATCAGCCTCTGGATCAAGGCGAGCGCCGATGTGGACGAGGATGTTCTCGTGCTGAGCCTGTGCTCAGGCACGGCCGCCGCCACACCCGTCGAAACCCTCAGTCTGCCGGCACTGGCGGCCAACGTCTGGACCCGGGCCACGGTGGATATCTCCACCCCGGGAGCCTCTACCCTCTCATCCATCGAATCGGTGGCCCTGAGCGCATCTTCGGACCCGGGCGATATCACCATCTATCTGGACGAGGTCAGAACCCGCACCGATTCGGATACCATCACCGGCAAGAATGCCACCATGATCGCCTACAACGATGAAAACACTTTTATAGACAACGTAGCGTGGACCGTGGAGTTTTCCGGCGGATACGGCTCCGGAACCAACGATTACCTCCTTCAGAATTCCGAGAAGGCCACGATCACGGTCTGGCTTCAGAACTTCGATGGAACGAGCTATTCCAATGGGTCCGGGACCGATGACCCGTTCATCGATTCGAACGCCGCCCACCTCAAGACCAGCTCTCTGTTCAACATCCAGATCATGCCCCCCGAAGGCGCCACGCTCCTTCTGACGAAGCGCACCCCCGCATATCTCGATCCCATCATGCGTCTGTTCTAGAGCGGTGCAAAAGGCGCTCCATCGTAGTATAATGGTTTGGCTATGCTCCGCATACGAACGGAATGTCTAACGGAGGTATCGAGTGGCCCTCAGTTTCACTTTTGGGAACCCGAAGCTCGATGGATGGATTCTCCTCCATCAAACCTATAATCTCATCGTGAAGTGCGAGGAGACGGAATTCGTCAAATCCGAGATTACCCCCCAGCAATACTGGGTGCTCCAAGCGATCAACTACCTCGGGCGCTACCGGAACGGTCCGGTGACCCAGAAAGATGTAGCCCAACTTCTGGATAGGAACGCCAACAGCATCACCCTCATCATCACCCGCATGGAGAAGGCCGGGTTGGTGGAACGGAAGATCCGGGAACTCCCCGATCTCCGAGCCGTCCGCCTCGTCATCACGCCCAAAGGCCAAGCCGCCATCGAACGTGTTCAGAAGCCGGCATGGGAGCTCATCGAGAGCATCATGGCCACCCTTTCAGAAGAGGAGCAGAAGGCATGCAACGCCCTCCTCAAGCGCATCCGGGCGGCGGTTCTGGATCACCTCAAACCCGGCGAGAAGATCGAAGAGGTCAGAATCTAGCATTTCCCGTCGCGATACCCAACGCCGTGCGACCCTCTGAAGAAGGGCGATTCCGCTTTGGAGCCTTCACCCTCAGGGGGAATGGGCTTGATCACCTCACTGCGGACCTTGCCCCGGAATTCCCCCACACCCCATGAGCGATCCGGCTTCTCCGATCCCACCCACCCAAAAGGTTTTATGGGGGGACACCCCCAACCCCCGGCTTAAGAGGCGCCTTGGCACGCGCTTCTTCAATCGCTGTTTTTGGGTCTTCTGCATGAATCCCACGCCGGCGAACTTTGTGCTACAATACACTCGTTATGTCTGAGAGGATTCTCGTTGCCGTAGCTTGGCCTTACGCCAACGGCCCGCTGCATCTCGGGCACATCGCCGGAGCCTATCTCCCCGCCGATATCTTCGCCCGATATCACCGCCTCCGCGGAAACGAAGTCTTGATGGTCTCCGGATCCGATATGCACGGCACGCCCATCACCATCAGTGCCGAACGGGAAAAGACCACCCCGGAGGAAGTGGCCTTCCGCAACCATCGCGCCTTCATGGAAGCTTGGGGAAAGATGGGGATCTCCTTCGATCTCTACACCTCCACCCATACCCCCAATCACACGGCGGTGGTGCACGATATCTTTCTGACGCTTCTCCGGAAAGGCTATCTCTACAAGGATTCCATGCCGAGCGCCTTCTGTCCTCACTGCAACCGCTTTCTTCCCGATCGGTACACGGAAGGGGAATGCCCCCATTGCCATGCGCCGGCCGCACGGGGAGATCAGTGCGATGAATGCGGGAAAACATTGAGCCCGGGAGAACTCATCAACTGGAGATGCGTTCTGTGCGGCGGCAAGCCCGAGATGCGGACAACCGAGCACTACTATTTGAAGCTCTCGGCCTTCAGCGATCGGCTCGAAGCATGGGCCAGAGCTCAGACCCACTGGAAGCCCAACGTCTCGAGCTTCACCATGCGGTACATCAAGGAGGGCCTCCGCGATCGGGCCATCACCCGGGACCTCGAATGGGGCATCCCCGTGCCCGCGGAAGGGTTCGAAAGCAAACGCATTTACGTTTGGTTCGAAGCGGTGATCGGGTATCTTTCAGCCACAAAGGAATGGGCCGAGAGGAAAGGCGATCCTGAAGCATGGCGCCCCTTCTGGCGGCCGGATGCACGATCGTATTATTTCATCGGTAAGGATAACATCCCGTTCCATACGCTCATCTGGCCGGCCATTCTGATGGGGTATGATCCGAACCTGCGCCTCCCCTATGATGTGCCCGCCAACGAGCACTTGACCCTCGAAGGCAAGCAATTCTCCAAGAGCCGCCGCTGGGCCGTATGGCTGCCCGATTATCTTGAGCGATACGATCCCGACCCCCTGCGGTACGTGCTCTCCGTGAACATGCCGGAGACGGGAGATACCGATTTCTCGTGGAGGGAGTTCGTCCGGCGCAACAACGATGAGCTCGTGGCGACCTATGGGAATCTCGTGAACCGCGTTCTCAAACTCACCCACCGCAACTTCGGAGGGGGGGTCCCGCCGCTCGGCGAACCGGATTCACGGGATCAAGCGCTCCTTTCCATGGCTAGAGAAACGCTCCAGCGCGTCGGCGAATCGCTGGAGATCTGCCGGTTCAAGGAGGGCATCAAATCCGCCTTTTCCCTGGCACAGGAGGCCAACCGATACCTCGATGACAAGGCCCCGTGGAAGCGGATCAAGGAAGATCGAGAAGGGGCCGCTACGTCACTGGGAGTGGCCATGGGAGTACTGGCCTGTTTGAAAACGGCGCTCTATCCCTTCTTGCCCTTCAGCTCGGAGAAATTGCACCGAATGCTGGGCTTTCCCGGAACGGTTCAGGGGGGCGGCTGGGATTTCCCCTTCCCTCTCACGGGACAGAAGCTTTCCCCTCCGGAACCGCTCTTTGTCAAGCTCGAAGAGGATATCATCGCCGCGGAAACCGCCAAACTCGGGTGACCCGCATGAATCTCGAAACCATCTTCGCGCCGGTTCAAAATGAGATGGCTCTGGTCACCGAAAGCCTGAAGCGGGTGGCCGATGTGGACGTGCCACAGTTCGCCGAGGTGATCCGGCAGGCACTGGGGGGCCTCGGCAAAGGGGTTCGACCCGCGCTCACGCTCCTGAGCGGCAAGTCCCGCGATTACAATCTCGAACACCTGATCCCGATGGCAACGGCGGTGGAGCTCCTGCACACGGCCAGTCTCGTTCACGATGACACCATTGATAGATCGCCCATCCGGCGCGGCCTGCCGACGCTGCACGCCCTTCTCGGCGATAACGCAGCCATCATGGCCGGCGACTATCTCTTCGCCAAATCGGCGGAGCTTGCCGCCATGCCCGGCAATCTGCGCGTGGTGCGGCTCTTTGCCCGAACCTTGATGGCACTGGCCAAAGGAGAATTGGAAGAAACCCTCACCCTCTACGATTGGCACCAAACCCGAGAGGATTACTTCCGGCGGATCGACGGCAAGACGGCGGCCCTCTTCTCCATGGCCGCCGAATCGGGCGCAATCCTGAGCCGGAGTCCGGAAGAAGAAATCCAAGCCCTCAAGACATACGGCACCAATCTCGGACTGGCCTTTCAAGTGGTGGACGACCTTCTCGATTTCACCGGCGATGAGAAGACGATGGGAAAGCCGGTGGGCAGCGATCTTCTGAACGGCGTCCTCACCTTGCCCGCCTTTCTCTATCTCGAACAGTGTCCGGACGGCAACCTCATCCGCCGCGGCTTTGAGTCCAAAGGGCAAGGCCCGGAGCTCGGGCGGGCCATCGCCGAGATCCGAGCCTCCGGCATTATTCAGGAGTGTTTTGCCATCGCGCAGGATCTGGTTCGAAAAGCTCAAGCGGCGGTCCGCCCGCTGCCCGAGTCCGAAGCCAAGGAATCCCTCTTGGCTCTGGCCGATTACATTCTCGAACGCAAGAAATAGGGCCGCTTCAGGGGGGCATGGCTTATGCCGCACTTCGGCCGATGGTTCCCGATCCCCCACACCTCCTTTTCGGTCCCCTCATCCGAATCGAAGAGGGGGAAATGTACCCGCCGCGAGCATCTGCCGGGTCCGGCAAGAGGGCTCCGGCTGATCATCTTCATGGCCATTGCCATCCTTCTTTCCACGGGTTGCGCCCGTCCTTCCCAGAGCGAGCGGAGCATCGGAACGATCACCAAACCGTTCGAGTTCAACCAGACCGAATGGGAAACCAGAGCTTTGGCCGGAAAGCTGTGGGAATCCATGAAGCCCGCACGGTGCGACTGCATCGACGATGCCGAACTCGTGAAGCGCTACTTTCAAGCCGACCCTTCCGAAAGAAAGTCAATGGAAGATCGCGCGGAACGGATCCTCTCCAAGCAAATCCGTCAGGCCCTGATCGAAGAGGGAATATGGAATCCGTTCGATTCCTTCCTCCCGTTCAAAGTCGTCTTCCCGCCGGTGGATTTTGAATTCGAGCCCCCGCCGAGTTTGCTCGTTGTCTCACCGCGCGAAGAGATCAAGATCATCAAACGGAAAACGCTGGGGCCGGATCTCCCCCTCGCCGAGAAGGAATCCATCGAAGCACAGGTGGATCGCCTCGGATATTCGTCGCTCGTGGTGGAACTTGGGGGGGTGGGGTTCACCGTTCCCACGATGGTGTACGAGACCTCCGATCTCCGCCGGGCCATCGAGATCGCGGTTGAAGAATGGTTCCATCAGTATCTGTTCTTCCACCCACTGGGATTCGCTTACGCGCTCGATTCCCTCGGTTGGCGGGAGAACCCCGATATCGCCACCATGAACGAGACGATCGCCGGGATCGTCAGCAAGGAGATCGCAGAGAAAGTCTATCGGAAATACTATGCCGCGGAAGGGGAGGAATCCCACCCCGCCGAAGGCCCCTCCGAGTTCAAGCTCCTCATGCGGGAGATTCGAATCAACGTAGATAAACGCCTCGCCGCAGGCGACGTGGCCGGAGCCGAAGCCTACATGCGGGAGCAGCGGGATTTTCTGGCTTCAAAGGGGTACTATATAAGAAAATTGAATCAAGCCTATTTTGCATTTCACGGCACCTATGCCGATGAGCCGACCACGGTGAGCCCCATCGGATTGGATTTGCAGAAGCTCCGGGCCGGCTCGGCATCGCTTGCCGAGTTCGTGAGCAAGGTCAAGCACATGACAAACTACACGGATTTGAAAGAGGCTTTGAAATGATGAGGAACAAAACCCGAGGAAGGATTCACACCCCGATCAAACTCCGGTCCGCGATCGGACTCCTCCTTCTCATACTTTCGGTTTCGTGTGGGGGGAAGGAAGAGGGAACGCCCGCTCCGACGGCACTGCCGGTGCTCACTCCAAGAGAGGTCATCGAGAAGGCTTCCCCCCTACTCGATACGCTGGCCAGTTTCCACTTCGAGCTCACGCAGGAGGGCGGCGGAACCCCCATTGATATGGGGATCGAGATGACGGCCGCTTCGGGGGAAGTCGTCCCGCCCGATCGGCTGCGCATGGATATCACCGGAACATGGGGCCGGATGTACCTCAGCACCAAGCTCGTCACCGTTGGCGAGGAGACCTACATGCAAAACCCTCTGAACAAGAAGTGGGAGCCCACCAAATTCACCGCCATCACCCTTTTCCAGCCCGATACCGGCATCAAGGCCATCATGGAGAGCGTAACGGACCTCGCCATGCTTCCCGGGGAGAGCATCAACGGGACGGTTTGTTTCCATATGAGCGGAATGCTCCGGTCCGAGGTACTCGATGCCGTGGCCGTAGGTCATGCCGCCGAAGGGTTGCCCGTACAAACCGAAATATGGATCGGCGCGGAGGATTTTCTGCTCCGGCGGGTCACGTTCAAGGGGCAAATCACGGAAGAGGAAGTCCCCGGGATCGTGCGGACCCTCACCCTTTCCCGGTTCAACGAGCCGGTCACCATCGAGTTGCCATCGGCGAAGCGCCTTTCCCCGGGACCCCCGTCTATCCTACGAGCGGGTCCGGTTGCCCAGCGCGGTGGAGATGGTCTTGAAGAGCCGGTCCATATCCCCCGTTTTGGTGAGATAATCGGCGGCTCCGAGTGAAAGCACCTCCACCCGATCCCCCTCAATATCCACGCCACTGAGGGCGATGATGGGGATTCTCGCGCCGATTGGATCGCTCTTGAGGGCCCTGATGAAGTCCGCACCGCCCATCTTGGGCACAAGGAGATCGAGCAAAATGAGGTCCGGTTTGCCGGTTCTTGCCGCCTCGAGCCCTTGCTGCCCGTCATAGGCGCCTGAGACCATAAAGCCCCGCTTTTCCAGGGCAGTCTGGATTTCGCGAACGAAGGCCTTGTCGTCATCCACCACCAACACTCTTCCGGGGGATCTCCGGATAAGCTGAGCAACCTTTCGAGCAACTTCCTCGACATCACACGGCTTGGTCAGATAATCGTTGGCGCCGAGCTTGAAAGCTTGCTCTTGATTCTCCATCACCGAGATGATCAAGATGGGGATATCGCGGGTGGCGGGGGCATCCCGAAGGATAGCGGTCACCTCCAATCCCGTGAGATCCGGCATGAGCACATCGAGGGTGATCAGATCGGGGACATGCTCGCGCGCCATGCGGATGGCTTCGTTGCCGTTCGGGGCTTCGATGACGTGGTAACCCCGCTGCGTGAGTTCATGGCCCAGAAAACGGCGGATATTGGGCTCATCATCCACCACGAGGATGGTATAGGGCCTTTCACCCGTCTGGTTTGCCGGCGGATCATCGGCGGGGGCATTCGAAGGGTTCGGGGGGAGATGCTGTGCTTCCCTTTGCCCATTCCCCCCACCCACATTGGCGGCGGCGGGATTCTCCGCCGCCGGTGCTTCGGGTTCCGCCTTTGACTTGGCCGGCAGCGTGAAGAAGAACGTGCTCCCCTTGCCGGGCTCGCTCTCCACCCAGATCCTTCCGCCGAAGTGCTCCACGATATCCTTGCAGATCGTGAGGCCCAGTCCGGTCCCTTTCGGTTTATCCTTGAGGGTATCGCCGATCTGATGGAATTTCTCGAAGATCCTCTGGTGCTCCTCGGGCGGGATGCCAATGCCCGTATCGGAGACGCTCACCTTGACCATCTCCAGCCCTTCGGTCGTCTCACTCCTCAGGCGCTCGGCCTTGATGCCGATGTGCCCGCCGGCGGGCGTGAACTTGACGGCGTTGCTGATGAGATTGGTCACCACCTGAATGATGCGATCCCGATCGGCCCACACGATGGGCAAATCCGGCTCCCACGTCAGCTCCATGGTAAGATTCGCCTGAGCAACGAGGGCCCTCGTGGCGTTCACCGCCGATTCGAGCACATCCGGTATGCTGAGATCAACCGGATGCCACTGCACCCGGCCCGCTTCGATCTTCGAGATATCGAGTACATCGTTGATGAGACGGGTCAGCCGATCGGCTTCCTCGTTGATGATGCCGAGGAATTCCTTTTCCGTCTCCCGATCATTCTCATAGTTCAAGAGGATCTCCGCAAAGCTCTTGATCGAAGTGAGCGGCGTGCGCAACTCATGGGAGACGGTGGAGAGGAAATTATCCTTCATCTTGTCGAGCTCTTTGAGCTTTTCGTAGGCGGCCTGAAGTTCATCCAGACGCTGCTTGAGCTCCTCCGAGTATTCGAGAAGCTTGTTCTGCGCTTCCCGCAGCTCTTCGTTGGTGACCTCCAACTCATGCGAGTGAACTTGAATCTCCTCGTGTTGCGCCCGGATCTCTTGTTCGGCGGCGGCACGCTCTTGTTCCATCTCGATGGCGTGCAACCCGAAGGCGATATCCCCACCGACCTCTTCGATCAGGGAAAGCTCTTCCTCGCCGCTCTCCAGCGCTAGAGGCCGGATAATGGAGATGATACCGAAGATATCATCCTTGTATTGAAGCCGAAGGACAATGGCCCGCTGCTGACTCCGGCTGCACAGCGGGCAATCGTCAGCGCAGGCGGAAGCGGAGGCATCGACGGCCCTGGGCCGCGGCGTATCGAACGCCGCCCGTGCACACGGGGGCCACTCGCCCTTTTTCATTCGCTCGATCATGGAGGAAAACGCCTGCGGATCGATTCCCGCCACGGCGCTCGAAGCGTATCGGCCCAGCTTGTCCATCAACACGATCCATGCGCCCGAGTACCCCCGGGTCTGGGTGAACGTCTCGCAGGCACCCTGAATGAGCCGTTCGGGGTCCTTTTCCCAGAGGATGAGCTGATCAATCCGGCGAATGGCCTTGAGGATGGCATTGAGCCGTTCGATCTGTTCCTCCGCCCGCTTCCGCTCGGTCACATCCCGGATGAAGTTGAGACGCGCCTTCCCCCCTTTGTACTCGATGGGGTTCCCGCTGATCTCAAGCCACCCCACCTCCCCGGCCGCTTTCTCAACGGGGATCACCACCGTCCGCGGCCGATCGTTGGCGAGCACATCGGCGACCATCTCCTCCTTCATTCCCCGGCCCTTCTCCGAACCGAACACCTTCTCGGGAACATGCCACGACTCGATGAGTTCAAGGATATCCTTGCCCGCCCAGTCGAAGTCCACCGCCTCCATAAGCTGGTACATCCTTTGATTGGCGAAGAGGATCTCCGAACCCCGCATCAGCACGATGCCGTCCGGGCTCAGCTCCACAAGGGCGGCATATTCTTGTTCGCGCTCACGCAGCGCTTGCTCGATGCGTTTGCGCTCGGTGATATCCTGCGCGATGATCTGCACGGCGGTGATCCGGCCGCTGTCATCGCGCACCGGCTGGATATTGGAGCGGAACCAGAAGCTCCCATCGGAGCGTTCAAGCAAGTTCTCGAACTCGTTGCCCACCCCCGATTCGACCACGCTCCGGATCTGCGCCCGCATCGCTTCGGCCATCTCCGGGAGGACCTCGTAAAGCACCTTCCCCATGAAGTCATCCCGCCCGCCGTGGAGCATCTTCGCCCCGATGTCGTTGAGCAAGATGATCCGGCCCTCCAGATCACAATAGATGATGGGGGTGCCTGCATTCTCGATGAGATTGCGGTATTTCTCCTCGCTCTCGCGGAGCCGCTGATTGACCTCGAGCAACCGCTCCTGAGTGTGCCGGAGCTCCTCATTGGCCGCTTCGATCTCGTACGCGTGGACCTGAATTTCCTGATGGGCCTGTTCGAGCTTCTGCATGGTCTCTTCGAGCTCGGCGTTGGCCGCGGTGATGATGCGGTTCTGCTCTTCGAACGCCGCCAGAAGCCGCTGTTGTTCCTCCTCGGTCTTCTTGATGGCGGTGATATCCACAAAATTCCCCAGCACCGCACGCTTCCCCCCGTACTCGATGCTGGCCACCTTCTCATAAACATGCCGCTCGGACCCGTCCTTAGCCAAGAGGCGGAACTCGTACCCGGAGGAATCCAAACCCTTGAGCATCCGGATAGCCCTCTCCCGAACCCTTTCCCGATCCTCCGGATGAACGATGCTGAGCGAAGGCTTCCCGAGGATTTCCTCGCCGGAAAATCCCGTGATGCTCAGAAAGGCAGGGTTGACAAACCGCAACACCCCATCTTGAGCGATATACATGGCGACCGGAGCATTGGCCGAGAGAACGGAGAAGAGTTCCTCGGCCTGTTTGCGGTCGGTGACATCCCGGAAATTGACCACGATACCGTGGACCGCAGGGTCAGCGATGAGATTCTTGCCGACGAATTCCACATTGCGCCATGAGCCATCCTTGTTGAGGACCCGGATACGCAGGGACACGAGTTCATCGGGCTTCTCCATGGAACGGGCGATCATCTCGGTCACCGCCGAGAGATCATCGGGGTGCACGAGCCCCAGCGCACTCCGGTTGCGCAGTTCTTCCAACGTGTAACCGAAGGCGCGTTCCACGGAAGGGCTCACATAGCGGACGGTCCCATCGGCATTGAGGATCAAGATGCAGTCCGGCGCATTCTCGATGAGCGCGCGGAGTTGCCGTTCGCTCTCGGAGAGGGCTTGTTCGGCCCGGACGCGGCTGGCATGCTCCTCGGCCATTTCGAGGGCCACGGAGATGTGCTGGGCCAAGTTCCGCACCGAGGGGATCATCGCTTCGGGGAAGCCGGGGGAAGTCACCGCCACGAGTCCGATCGGTTTTCCATGCCGCTGAAGCGGAACCAGAAGCGATGGCTGAGTCCCCAACCCGAGGATCTTGATCAAAACACCGACGAGCGCGCCGGGAACCAACTCCCCGAGGATCTGAGCACCATTGGCCTCGATGACCTTGCCCTCGCGGATCACCTGAGCGAAAATGGTGGATTTGTCGAGCTCGGCCCGGAAACCCTCCAATTTAAGGCCGGCGGCTTTCTCCATGGCATGCAACACCCTGCGCCCCACGGACGATTCCTTCACCGTCAGGGCTCTCCCGTCCTCCGTAAGGAGCATAATCGTGGCCGCATAGCGTTTGGAACCGGCGAACTCTTGGATGACGGTATGGAAGATTTCCTCTTCCGTTCGAAGGCCGTGGATCTTGGCAGAGACATTCTCGGTGAAGTGGATGATATCGATGAGCTCTTGCAGAGATCGGTCCATCTTTTCCGCTTGTTTCATCTTGAGGCTCCCTGACGATGGTGGGATTTCCGAGGCTCTCGGGAAAAGAAAATCCCCGGGGCCGCAGGGACGCTCCCCTGAAGCATACTTAGGGGCCGCTCGAGTTCCGTGCTCATAATCTTATTTGAGGAGTTCCTTCACCCGGGCCACGACCCCCAGAGGGCTGAAGGGCTTGCTGATGAATTCGTCCGCCTGCGATTCGAAGGCCTTGGCTTTATCCACCGCCTGGCCTTTGGCCGTCAGCATGATGATATACACATCGCGCAGCGAGGGATCGGCCTTGACCTCGCGGCACACATCGTAGCCGTTCTTCTTCGGCATCATCACATCCAGAAATACGAGGTTCGGCTTTGATTTCCGGATCTTCTCGAGAGCTTCCACTCCGTCCATCGCGGAGTCGATCTCATATCCCTCCTTGCTCAGCACGAACGTCAGGGACTTGATGAGATGCGGCTCATCGTCCACCACCAGCACCCGCTTTCCGTTCTGGTTCATGCAGCATACCCCCAGTATCGTGTAATCGTATCTAACCACCAACACAAAAACCGTGTCAAGCCGGTTTTCCCTCAACTCCGGGGGCGGCTAACCCCCATTTGAGCATGACCGTTCTCACTGTTGACCCTTTCCATCGGATTCCGTATCATCACTTCTAGCCCGAAGATTCCTCTCCTAGCCCTTTCGATGCCCCGGAACACTGTACGGGGGAACGCTTTGGCCTAAGGTGAGATCCCTCGGGCTGGATGAGCAAAGCGTGAACCGGATACTCGTCACCAAGATCCCCCGCAAAGCGGCCGGGCTCGTGTCCCGAAGGCCATGGTGGATGATTCTCATTATCCTCGTCCTCACCGCGATCCTTGCGCCCGGCACAACGCTTCTCAAGACCTCCACCGGATTCGATACCCTCGTCTCCCCCAAAGCCAAGATCTACCGGGATTCCCGGATCTACGCGGCCGAGTTCGGGGCGGATCCCGCCGTCGTGCTCCTTCGCGGAAAGCTCGATGCCATCTTCTCACCCGAGACTCTGGCGGTGCTGAATCGGTTCGAGGAAGCGTACTCCCCCGAAAAAGATCGGCGCGTTCAAGCTATTCTCTCTCCGGTGACCATCCTCAAGCTCGCGGCAGAGGAAGCAACGGCCCGAGGTTTCCCCATGGAGTGGAACGATCCCGCACTGATCGCGGCGGTCCTCGGAGATTCCCCCGAAAATCGGGCCCCGGAGATGGCCTCCCTCATCCCGGACGAACGCCACGTGCTCATCACCGTAACCCCGAGGGGCGATACCCCGTTCGACGATTCGCTGGCCCTTCTGAGGGATATCGAAGCCTTCTTCGAGGATGCGCAACACGAGCTCCCCTCCGGCATCTCTTTCTTCGTCACCGGCGATATGGAGATGATCTCCGCCGTCAGCGATGCCATCGGCAACAACATGAAGACCCTCCTCATACTTTCCGTCGGTGTCATGGCCATCATCCTCATCCTCTCGTTCCGCGTTCGGTGGAATCTGCTTTCGCTCTTCATGGTCGGCATAGGATCCCTGTGGACCTTCGGATTGATGGGATACCTCGGGGTCCCGCTCTCCATGGCCACCATGGCGGTTCTGCCGGTGCTCTTCGGGCTGGGGATTGACTATTCGATCCAGTTCCACAACCGCTATCAGGAGGAGGTGATCGGGAGCAAATCGGTCTCGGCGGCCATCACCACTTCCATCTCCCGCATGTTTCCCACGGTGCTGATCGCCCTCGTTTCCACGATCATCGGGTTCATCACCCTGTACATCTCGGAAGTGCCCATGGTACGGCATTTCGGACTCATGCTCTCAGTGGGGATGATCTTCTGCTTTGTGATCGCCCTGTTCTTCCTCAACAGCATTATCTTGGTGAACGAAAGAAGAATATCGGTGGACAAGCTCGGCAAATCGGCCGCCGCGGCCACGCGTCATCTAGAAAGGGCCCTCGCCGCCGGGGGGCGATTCACCATCCGCTATCCCCTGCCGATCATCGTGATCGCCATGGCCACAGGCATCGGGGGAGCCGTGGTGGATCGTTGGCTGCCCGCAAAAGGCGATATCGAAGGCTTGATGCCCCAGGGATCGGAGGCCATCCACGAGATTCGAACCCTGCGCGATGTTCAGGGCTACATGGGCGAACTCCGCTTCATCGTTCAAGCCGAAGACGTCACCGATCCCGCCGTGTTGCGATGGATAGCCGAGTTTCAAGGGGAAGCGACCGCCCGTTACGGGTCCGATGCCGCCACGGAAAACCTTGCGGAACGGGAGACCGCGGCGATCCGGGGGAGCAACAGTCTGGCCTCCCTCATCGCCCAATGGAACGATGGCCACCTTCCGGAGGATCGGGAACAGGTCGAGCAGATCCTCGCGCGCATCCCCGATGTATTCGTAACCCAATTCCTTTCCGCTGATCATCGCACGGCCAGCCTTTCCTTCAGCATCGACAACACCTCCGTGGAGCAAATCAACCAGCTTATCAAACGGCTGAAGGAGGACATCCACAGGACGCAAACGGAGGGCATCACGGCAAGTCCCGCCGGAACCATGGCCCTCGGCGCCAGCACTGTGGACGCCATGATGGGCCGAAGATTCCTGATGAATGTCATTTGTCTCGGCGCCGTCTTCGCTGTGATGTTCTCCATCTATCGGCATCTGACCCGCACCTTCTTCGCCATCATTCCCGTGGGGATGGTCATGGGATGGGCATCCCTCGATCTGTATCTGGCCCACATCCCCCTCAACCCCCTCACTTCGGTTCTGGGATTGCTCGTTGTGGGGATCGGGACCGAGTTCATGGTCCTCATCTTGGGCAGATACGAAGAGGAGAAGCGCACGAGCGGCAAATCCCCTCACGAGGCAATGGTGATCACCCTCTCCAAGACCGGCCGGGCCATCTTGGCTTCGGTACTGACCACCCTTGGGGGATTCGGCGTGCTCATCAGCTCTAACTTCGTTCTGCTCCGCGACTTCGGCATCGCCACCACCATCGGCACGTTCCTGTGCATGATCGCTTCGATGATCGTCATGCCCCCGATCATCGTGTGGTGGGATACCCGTGTGGCCGAGCATCTCACCATGGAACGCCTCAAGAACGGCTCATGGGCCAAACGGCGGAAGCAGTAGCCGGATCGCCCCCCTTCTCATTTCCTACCCAAAAACAGCGATTGAAGAAGCACGTGCCAAGACGCCTCTTAAGCCGGGGGATTGGGGGTGTCCCCCAGAAAACCCTTTGGGCGGGGTGGGGGGATCGGAGAAGCCCGATCGCACATGGGGTGAGGGGGGAATTCCGGGGCAAGGTTCACGGCGATGCGATCAAAGTCATTCACCCTGAGGGTGAAGGCTCGAAAGCGGAATCGCTGCTTTCGGACCCGGAAAGCCTTTCCGGAGTTTCCCTTTCTTGTGATATACTAAAGCAGCAAACCGAGGGCAGCGATGAAAATCCTCGTCATTCACGGCCCAAACCTGAACATGCTGGGGAAACGCGATCCTGCGCACTACGGCACGAAGACGCTGGAGGAGATCAACTCCGCCCTGAGGGAACGCGCCAAAGCGCTCGGGGTGGAGATCGAGGCTTTTCAATCGAACCATGAGGGCTCGCTGATCGACTTCATTCAGGAACATGCTCCGGGGGCCGATGGAATCATCATCAATCCGGGCGCGCTGACCCATTACGGCCTATCGCTGCGCGATGCGCTGGCCGATGCCCAACTTCCCGCCATCGAGGTACACCTTTCGAATATCCATGCTCGGGAGGACTTCCGCCGGAAATCCGTCATCGCACCGGTGACGAAGGGGCAAATCAGCGGGCAGGGATGGCAGGGATACATCGCGGCTCTGGAAATGCTATGTGCCCGAGACAGAAGATAAGGGCCTCTCAGCGCACCCGTTAGCCCTTGCAAGTGAACCATCATGAACCTCCGCCTCCGAAAGCTCCGCCGCCTTCTCAGCCGACAGAACCTCGATGCGATCATCATCTCCTCCCCTTCCAATCGGCGATACCTCTCCGGATTCACCGGGTCGGCGGGCTTTCTCCTCATCTCGCAAACCGAAGCCGTTCTGGCCACCGATTTCCGGTACACCGAGCAAGCCGCCTCTCAAGCCCCCGATTTCCGAATCGTGCGCTCTCAAGGGGAATTGGACTGGTTTCCGCGGACCGTGACCGAGCTCGGGCTCAAGGCCGTCGGCTTCGAAAGCGACGATCTGGCCGTCACCGCTTACCGGCATCTCGTCGAAGAGGCGCGGAGGCTTTCCCCTCGAACACGACCGCGCTTGATCGCCACACGCGGGATCGCGGAATCGCTCCGGGCCATCAAGGATAGGTCGGAGCTCCGGGCCATCCGTGCCGCCGCCAAAATCGCCGATGCCGCCATCGCTCACGCCCGTTCTATCCTCGCCCCCGGAACGAGCGAGAGAGAACTGGCTTGGAGAATCGAAAGATTCCTCCGGGAAAGCGGAAGCGAAACCCTCCCCTTCCCCATCATCGTTGCCTCCGGCCCGAACGCCGCCCGCCCCCACGCTGAACCCTCCGACCGGATCATCGGGGAAGGCGAACCGGTGGTGATAGACCTCGGGGCACGGGTGAACGGGTATTGCAGCGATCTCACCCGGACGATCTCGCTGGGCCAGCCCAGCGAGCGGATGGCCGAGATCACCGCCATCGTCCACAAGGCTCAAGCGGCGGCGATCGAGGGTCTGGCTGCGGGCATGAGCGGGGAGGAGGCGGATCGCCTCGCCCGAACGGTGATCAAGTCGGCGGGATACGAAGAGGCCTTCGGGCATGGGCTCGGCCACGGCGTGGGATTGGACGTCCACGAGCAACCGCGCCTCGGCCCAAAATCGGAGGATACCCTGAGGGGCGGGATGGTCTTTACCATCGAGCCCGGCATCTATCTCGAGGGATGGGGTGGGGTACGGACCGAGGATATGGTATCATTGGGGAAGAACGGCCCTTCCCTTCTCACCCACGCCGAGAGATTCTGATCACCCGAGGCCCGAAATGATTGCCGTCACAGACGCCCGCAAAGGTACGGTGGTGGAGATCGACGGCCAACTCTACGCGGTGATGGACTATCATCACATCAAGATGGGCCGGGGTTCGGCGCAGGTGCGCCTCAAGCTCCGGGACCTCCGCGCCGGCCACACCATCGAACGCACTTTCCAATCGGCGGAACGCCTCAAAGACGTGGAATTGGAACGGCGCTGGGCTCAGTACCTCTACAACGATGAGGATCTCCTGTACTTCATGGATCAGGAGAGCTTCGAACAGATCCCCGTGAGCGGCCCGATTCTGGGAGACGGACTGAACTACCTCACCGAAGGGCTCACCGTGCAGCTATTCATGCACGAGGGAAAGGTGCTGGCCGTGGAACTGCCCATCACGGTGGAACTGAAGATCACCGAGACCGGGCCCGCTTACAAAGGCGATACCGCCGCCGGGGGCACCAAGCCGGCCATTCTGGAAACCGGGATCACGGTTCAAGTGCCCCTTTACCTTTCTCCGGGCGAGAGGATCAAAGTGGATACCCGGACCGGCGCCTTCATCGAAAGGGCTTGAGAAACACCGGGCTTGCTTTTCCGAAAAAGGATACCGAAATTGAAGAAGGGAGGTCCCATGACTCAGGAACACCCCGCACGAGCCGCCGCCAAACGTTCCATCAGCGCCGCTGAGCGGAGAGCCAAAGAGGAATGGCTCTCGCTCTATGCCGACGATGCCACAGTCGAAGACCCCGTCGGCCCTTCCCCGATAGACCCCGAGGGAAAAGGGCATCACGGGAAGGAAGCTCTGGCACGCTTCTTCGATAACAACATCGCCAACACCCGGATCAAATTCGAGATCAAGGATTCGTTCGCCGCCGGCAACGAATGCGCCAACGTGGGCAGTATCCATCTCACCTTCGCCGATGGCAGCACCGCCCGATGCGACGGCGTCTTCGTGTACCGGGTCAACCCCGATGGCAAGATCGCCTCGCTGCGCGCCTTCTGGGAGTTCGACCGGATGATGAAGACCATCAAGCCGGCCCCCAAATCGTAAGGGCGAGGGATTCGGAACAAAACAGATCAACGCTTCCCGAGGGAGGTGCGGCAATGGCGGAAAACCATTTGCCCGATTTCAAGCTCCCGCCGGTCTATCAACTCGGCTATGTGGTCCGGGATATCCGGAAAGTCTGCGATTACTACGCCTCGACCTTCGGCATGGGGCCCTTTTCTCCGCCGATGGAGGTGAACATGGACGGGGCCATCCTCCGCGGCCGGCCGGTGCGATGCCGGATCAAGGTCTCCTTCGCCCAGTCCGGCCCCCTTCAGATCGAGCTCATCGAACCCATCGAGGGCGAGAACCCGTACTTCGAATTCCTCGAAGCAAAAGGCGAGGGCATCCACCACCTCGCCTTTCCGGTGGAAGATATGAATGCCGCCAAGGCGGCCTTCAGGGCCAGAGGATTGGAGCCGGTGTTCTATCATGATATGAAGGTGATGGAATTCGCCTATTTCGATACCTCGGCGATCGGGGGACTGTGGGTGGAATTTCTTTACTGGAAGGCCAAGAAATGAACAGCGGAAAAGAGGAAATCATCACCACTTTGTGTGCCCCTCACTGCGGCGGCGGATGCCTCCTCAAGGTCCACGTCCGGGAGGGGCGGATCGTGCGCATCGAGACCGATGACGGCCCGGAGCCGCAAGTGCGGGCATGCCTTCGCGGCCGATCGTGGCGGCAACGCATCTACCATCCGGACCGGCTACTGTACCCGCTCAAACGGGCGGGGGAGCGGGGGGAAGGGAAGTTCGAGCGCATCTCTTGGGATGAGGCGCTGAATACGATCGCCGATGCCCTCAAACGCACGATCACAACCTACGGGCCCGCTTCGATCGTCCACTGGGTCTCGGGGGGCGATCAGGGCATGCTTCACGATACGTGGCGGCGCATGAGCCGCCTTTTTTGTATGCTCGGCGGGTACACCCGCCCATGGGGCTTGCACTCCTACGAAGGGGGGATCTTCGCCGAGCTGGCCACGTTCGGCATGGCGTGGACCGCCAGCACCCGCGACGACCTTTTGAACTCGAAGCTCATCATCATGTGGGGATGGGATCCCTCGACCACGATTCAAGATACCAACACCGCATGGTACTTGGCACAGGCCAGAGAGAAGGGAATCAAGATTATCGCCGTGGACCCGCGTCTGACCGCCACGGCGGCCGCCTTTGCCCATCACTGGATCCCCATCCGCCCCGGCACCGATGCGGCGGCGCTCATCGCGATGGCGCACGTGACGATCACCGAGAACCTTCACGATCAGGCCTTCCTCGATAGATACACCCTCGGATTCGAAGTCTTCCGCGATTATGCGCTGGGGAAGGAAGACGGCGTGCCCAAAACCCCCGAATGGGCCGAGCCGATCACCGGCATCCCCGCGGAAACCCTTCGCAAGTTGGCCCGCGAGTATGCCACCACGAGACCCGCGGCTCTGATTGCCGGCATCGCACCGGGGCGGACGGCCTACGGCGAGCAGTATCACCGTGCAGCGATCACGCTCGCCGCCATGACCGGCAACATCGGCAAGCCCGGCGGATCTTGCGGCGGCAAATCGTGGGGGCCCCATGCACTGGGCAAGATGGGCTCGGGACCCAAGATCCCCCCCAACCCCGTGGACGGGCTCGTGCCGAACCCCAAGGGCAAGTTGCCCAATCGCAACTACTACATCTACGGATACGGGATCATCAATCTCTTTCACCTCACCGATGCCATCCTCAAGGGCAAGGCCGGGGGCGCTCCGGCCGACTTCAAGTTCCTCTGGGTGACCAACGCCAATCCGGTCAACCAGTGGCCCAACACGAACAAAACAGTGGAAGCCTTCAAGAAACTCGATTTCGTGGTCACCGAAGAGCAATTCCTCACCCCGACCGCCCGCTATGCCGATATCGTGCTTCCCTCGACCACTTTCTTCGAGCGTGCCGATATCACCATGGGAGCCGCCACACCGCCGTTCTACGGATACCGGAGGCGGATCATCGCGCCGCCCGGGGAGTGCCGAACCCCGATGGACGTGGCGCGCGAGTTGGCCTTACGGCTCGGACTAAAGGATTACGACGACAAATCCGATGAAGCGTGGCTCGATGACATCCTTGCAAAGAGCGATATCCCCGATCGGGAGGCCTTCAAGCGGGAGGGCTATCACAAGCTCAAGCTACCCCGGCCGCACATCCCCTTCCGGGAGCAAATCGAGAACCCGGAAAAGAATCCCTTCTACACCCCTTCCGGCAAGATCGAGATCCACTCCAAACTCATCGCCGATATGAACGATCCCCTCATTCCGCCGATCCCGAAATACATCGAGCCGTGGGAGGGACCAAACGATCCGTTGCGGAAGAAGTATCCCCTGCAACTCATCACCACGCACACGCGGCGGCGCGCGCATACCCAATTCGATAACGTCCCGTGGCTTCGGGAGCTCGATCCTCATGCCATCCGCATCAACTCCCGCGACGCCGAAGTGAGGGGAATCGAAGACGGCGATAGGGTCAGGGTCTTTAACGATCGGGGCACGGTCATTGTTCCGGCCAGAGTGGTGGAGACGATCATGCCGGGGGTGGTGGATTTGCCTGAGGGCGCATGGTACGCTCCGGACGCGGACGGGGTGGATCGGGGGGGATGCGCCAACGTGCTCTCGCTCGATCGGCCCTCGCCCGGAGGAGCTTTGCCTTCCAATACGGCGCTGGTTCAGATCGAAAAGGCATAGGGACACGCTCGCCTTGAGTCGAGTCCCGGCCCCAAAATGCATGGGGGATGATGTGAAATGTTCGGATATGCGGGAAAGATTCTGAAGGTGAACCTTACCAATCAAAGGGCCGAGGAACTCCCTACCTCAGACTATGCGGAGCGATTCCTCGGGGGAAAGGGGCTTGCCGCCAAGCTGTACTGGGATGAGATGCCCCCGAAGGCCGCCGCCGCCGATCCGCGGAGCGCGGTGATCTTCTCCACCGGGCCATTGGCCGGCGCGCCGGGGATCGGCGCCTCCCGATGGATGGTATCCGGGAAGTCCCCCGTCTCCGATCCGGAACACTTCGTCCACTGCAATCTCGGGGGACGGTGGGGAAACGACCTCAAGGCGGCCGGCTACGACGCCCTGATGATCACCGGCAGATCCGAAAGGCCCGTTTACCTCTTCCTCCACGATGGAATCTGCGAGTTCAAGGACGCCAACGGGCTCCGGGGAAAGGGTGCCATCCGAACAAGGAGAATCCTGAAGGTCGAATACGGCGAAGGAATCAGTGTGGCGGCGGTGGGGCCGGCGGGTGAGAGCGGTGCTGTGATGGCCAATGTGATCGCCGAGGACGATGCCTCCGGATCGGCGGGGCTGGGAGGGGTAATGGGCTCCAAGAATCTCAAGGCCATCGTGGTGCCCCAAGGCAAGCTCAAGATTCAGATGGCGTATCCGGAGCACTTCAAGCAACTGGCCGCCCGCTACCGCGCTCTGGGAAAAGAGCCCATCACCGCTGTGGCCGGCGTGCCCATGCGCATCATGGGCCCCAATACCCGCCGGGCACCATGCCCCTTGTGCTCGTTCGATTGCATCCGCCGCACCTACGAATCGAAGGAGGGCGATGTGGGCAAGTTCATGTGCCAATCCGCCATCTTCTATCGCCCCATGGCCGAGGCCATCTACGGTCCGGATAGCGATATCCCCTTCCGGGCCACCAAGCTCTGCGATGAATACGGACTCGATACCATGGCGGTCTCGGTGATCATTGGATGGCTCTGGCGTTGCATCCGGGCGGGCATCCTGAACGATCAGAACACGGGGCTTCCGCTCTCCAAATTCGGCACCATCGAGTTTCTGGATACCCTTCTGCACAAGATATCCCTTCGGGAGGGGTTCGGGGAGCTTCTGGCAAAAGGCGTACACAAAGCGGCAGAGTCCCTCGGAGGGAAGGCCGTCTCGGCGCTCGCGCCGCTCGTTTCCAAGGCCGGGCAAGAGAATACCTATGATGCCAGACTGTACCCCAATACCGCCCTCCTCCATGCCACCGAGCCGCGCAACCCCACCCCTCAGCTTCAGGAGATCAGCCGCGTGATCTTCAAATGGCTGGAATGGCGCCGCGGCGAAGACGGAGCCTTCGTCTCGGGGGAAGTGGCCCGGCGCATCGCCGCCCGCTTCTGGGGAAGCGAAATCGCCGCCGATTTCACCACGTTCGAGGGGAAGGCTCTGGCGGCCAAGATGATTCAGGATCGGGAGTACGCCAAGGAATGCCTCATCCTCTGCAGCTTCGTGTGGCCGGTGATGGAAGCGCGGTTCACCCCGGATCACGTTGGCGATCCCACGCTCGAGGCTCAGGTGCTGACAGCGGTGACCGGCCGGGAATTCGATGAATCGAGCTTGAACCGCGTGGGCGAGAGGGTCTTCAATCTGCACCGGGCGATCCTCTTGCGGGAGGGACACCGAGGGACAGCGGATGACCGACTCCCGGAACTATGGTTCACGGAGCCCATCAAATGGGATATGCCCAATCCCAATTTGGAGGTGCCGGGGCCGAACGGCCAGCCCGTTTCCCGCAAAGGGGCAACGGTCGACCGCTCAGCCTTCGAGCAATCGAAAAAGGAATACTATCGACTCCGGGGATGGGATCCGGAAACGGGAATCCCTCCGGAAGCCGCCCTGCGCGCCCTCGATCTCGGGGATACGGCGGAGAATCTCAGCCAGCGCCGAATCCTCCCGTAGCAACCATACGAAAGGGGGAAGAATATGCCGAACGAGAAAATGATCGCCCACATCCGAGAGGCCGGGATCGCCCAAGGGCCCAAGAAGCGGGAGGATCGGGAACGGTTGCTCCGGGAATTCGGCTTCCGCACCAAGGACCGGGCCGAGTATGCGCTCATCGCCAGTTGCTTCAATCCCTACCTCGAGCCCAACGATATGATCGCCTTTCGCCACCTCCTCGACCGCTTCGAGGTGGACTACTCCCTCCTCCCCAAGGAGTACTGTTGCGGCGACCCGTTCTTCCTTCACGCCATCAATACCGGCTCACCCTCGGAATTGGAGGGGGCAAAGGCACTGGCGGCGGAGTTCTTCGCCGAAAACCTCCGGCAGGTGCGCCACCTCGGCGCGAGCAAAATCATCCTCTATTGCGCCGGTTGCGATATGGTCTTCGATGCCTTCAAAGCCGATGTTCCCGAGGAGATCCTGTGGTATCCCACGCTCTTCGCCCGCCTCTTCCGGGGCGGAAAGCTCGATCTCGAGGCCGATTACTATCCCGGATGCCACCGCAACCGCCGGGCGGGCAGGGCCACACCGCTCGATCTTGAGGCCGTATCCCGGATCCTCGACCGCATCGAAGGGCTCGAACTGAATCCGTTGAGCACGGATCTCTGCTGCATGAAAGCGGAAGAGCTCCCGACCCTCGCCGCCGGCATCCGATCCCGCACGGTCATCACCCCCTGTTCGGGGTGCTCCATGTTCCTCCGGCAAGCGCTCAAGGAGAAGAAGGGAAGCCGGGTATTCTTGCTCTCGGAAGTGCTCCTCGCGGCCGTCACCGGCCGGCCGTTGAGAGAGCCTGAGGCGCCGGCTTGACCCCGTTCGATGGGAGATGCCATAATACCAAGCAAGATCATGAAACCGCTTCGCTCGCGCTTGGGAAAGGATACGGACCCCGGGGTCCAGAAGTACACCGAGTCGGTCTCGTTCGATCGGCGGCTCTACCGGCAAGATATCCAGGGATCCATCGCCCACGCGCGGATGCTGGCCCGTCAGGGGATCATCCCAGAAGCGGAAGCGGAGAAGATCATCGCGGGCCTCGAGGCCATTCGAGAAGAAATCGAACGGGGGGAATTCACCTTCGATCCGGCGCTCGAAGATATCCACATGAACATCGAGACCCGCCTCCGCGAGAAGATCGGCGAGGTTGCCGGAAAGCTCCACACCGCCCGCTCCCGAAACGATCAGGTGGCCACCGATATGCGGCTCTTCGCCAAAGAGGCCGCCATTCGGACCGTCACCCTCCTCAAAGGGTTTCAAAAGGCCCTTCTGGACCTTGCCGAGTCGAACAGAGATGCGATTCTGCCGGGATATACCCATACCCAGCACGCCCAGCCGATCCTTCTGGCCCATCATCTTCTGGCCTACTTCGAGATGGCCCAGCGGGACATCGAGCGCTTTCAAGACGCGCTCAAACGGACGGATGTCTTGCCGCTCGGAAGCGGGGCACTGGCCGGAGTGCCTTATCCCATCGATCGGGAGTCCGTCGCCCGAGAGCTCGGGTTTTCCCGGATCAGCGCCAACAGCATAGACGCCGTCTCAGACCGCGACTTTTTGATCGAGTTTCACGCCGCCGCAAGCATCGCCATGATGCACCTTTCAAGGCTCGCGGAGGAACTGGTGCTCTGGTCCACCCCTGAGTTCGGATTCATCGAGATCGAAGATGCTTATGCCACTAGTTCGAGCATCATGCCCCAGAAGAAGAATCCGGACGTGGCGGAGCTGGCCCGTGGCAAGACGGGCCGGGTGTACGGGAACCTGATCGCCCTCCTCACTACTATGAAAGGCCTCCCGCTCTCCTACAACCGCGATATGCAAGAGGATAAAGAGGGATTCTTCGATACGGTGGACACCCTCCAATCAACGCTGGAGGTGTGCACCGGCATGCTCCAGACGCTCAGGATCAACGCGGAACGGATGCATCAGGCCGCCGGCGAGAACTATACGCTGGCCACCGACCTTGCCGATTATTTAGCGAAAAAAGGGGTGCCGTTCCGGGAAGCCCACAAGATCGTGGGGGAGATTGTCCGCTTTGCCATCGAGAAGGGCAGTGCTTTGCACGAACTGTCCATCGAGGATTATCGGCGCTTCTCCCCCCTCTTCGGCGAAGACGCCCTGAAGAACCTCACCGTGGAATCTTCCATTGCCGCGCGGGATGTGCCGGGCGGCACTGCTCCCCGGCAAGTGGAGGAGGCACTCCGCCGCGCGCGAAGGAAACTCGATGAAACATAAGATCAAGATCGCCCCATCCATTCTCTCCGCCGATTTTGCCCGGTTCGGAGACCAAGTTCGAGAAGCCGCCGCTGCCGGAGCGGACTACATTCATGTGGATGTCATGGACGGGCATTTCGTGCCGCCGATCACCTTCGGGGATGAGCTTGTGCGGGCCATCCGCCCCCACACTTCCCTCCCCCTCGATGTCCACCTCATGATCGAGGCGCCGGAAAGGCAGATCGAGAGCTTCGCCCGGGCCGGCGCGAACATCATCACCGTTCATGTGGAGGCTTGTACTCACCTTCACCGCGTGGTCACCCGAATCAAGGAACTCGGATGCCGGGCCGGCGTATCGCTGAACCCCGCCACCCCCCTCGAGAGCATCTCCGAAATCCTGCCGTTCGTGGATCTCGTGCTCGCGATGACGGTCAACCCCGGGTATTCGGGGCAACAGTTCATCCCGGAGGTACTCGATAAGATCAGCCGGCTCAGGCGGCTTCTGGACGAGAAGGGTCCGACGACTGCCGAGCTTGAAGTGGACGGCGGCGTGAATGCGGAAACAGCCCCCCGAGTGGTTCAGGCGGGGGGCACGGTGCTCGTTGCCGGTTCAGCCATATTCAACAAGAAGGAGCCAATCCCTCAGGCAATGAAGCGCCTTCGCGAGAGCATCACCGCCGTTGCCTAGGTGAGGGATTTCATCTCGGTGCGAAGGCAACGCGTACAAACGTTGATCGTCTTCCGCTTGCCGCCGATGACAACCTTCTTCTTTTGAATATTGGGATACCACTGCCGGGGGGTGTGCCTCATCGAATGGCTGACGTTGTGCCCGAACTGTAGGGTTTTGCCGCAAATATCACACTTCATGAGAATAGCCCTTTGACTTTGCAGATTGCTTTACTGTAAAATGCACAAACTAGAATACCATACTTGCGCGGGCCGCGCAAATCAGGATGGGCAGGGATGAAAAAAGAAGAGACGCTCTGGACGGGGAAAAACCTCCGCGAGATGTTCCGAAGCGGCACCCATCTCCTCCAGCGCAACGCCGCCACCGTAAATGCCCTGAACGTCTTCCCCGTGCCCGATGGAGATACCGGAACGAACATGCTCCTCACCATGCGATCGGCTCTGGCGGAGGCCAATCTCTGCCCCGATACCGATGCCTCCGCGGTGGCCCGGGCCATGGCGCGCGGGGCGCTCATGGGCGCACGGGGAAACAGCGGCGTGATCCTCTCCCAGATCCTGCGGGGACTAGCCCAGGGGCTCGAGGGAAAGAAGACCTTCACCCCTTCCGATATCGCTGAGGCCTTGCGCCAGGCCTCCATCATGGCCGATCGGGCGGTGAGCCGCCCCGTCGAAGGGACGATCCTCACGGTGATCCGTGAAGCATCCTCTGCCGCTCAAGCGGCAACGAGCGCCGATACCTCCGGCTTGGAGCCCGTCCTTAAAGCAGTGGTCGAGGAAGCCCGGAGATCCGTGGCGAAGACGCCTCAGCTCCTTCCGGTGCTCAAGGAGGCGGGTGTAGTGGATGCGGGGGGACAAGGGCTTTGCTTTATCCTCGAGGGACTCCTGTGCTATCTTCAGGGAAAGGATGTGCCCGCTGAAGCAACACCTTCGCCGGAGATCGAGTCGCCTCCGGCAACCATCGCCCGGATCGAGACGGGAGAGAAATACGGCTACTGTACGGAATTCCTTCTCCGGGGCCGCGATCTCAACTTGGACGAAATCCGCGGGCATCTCGGGCGGATGGGGGAACATGTGCTGGTAGTGGGAGACCCCGAAACGGCCAAAGTCCACATCCACACCTTCGATCCCGGCGCCGTTCTCTCGTATGCGGTCTCGCTCGGTACGCTCCACAAGATCAAGATCGACAATATGGAGGAACAGCATCAGGAGTTCATCGCCAACCAGAGTGAAAGCCCGCCCCGTGTGGAGGGGAACGTCTCCACCGTAGCCGTGGTGACGGGACAGGGGCTCATCGAGGTCTTCCAGAGCCTCGGCACCACCCGGATCGTTCCCGGGGGAGAAACGATGAATCCCAGTGTGAGAGAATTGCTCGATGCGGTGGAATCGGTGCCTACAGAGGATGTGATCCTTCTTCCCAACAACGCCGATACGCTCCCCACCGCCCGGCAAGTATGTGACCTCACCAAGAAGAAAGTGGCCGTCGTGCCCAGCAAGACGGTCATGCAAGGCGTGAGCGCTCTGGTGGCCTTCAACTTCGAATCCGATCTAGAAACAAACGTCAGAGTCATGACGGAGGCGCTCGGGGGAGTCCGCACGGGCCAAATCGCCACCGCCGTGCGTTCAATGCAGTACAAAGATCTGATCGTTCGTGAAGGTCAGATCATCGGATTTGTGGACGGAGAGTTGACAGTGGCCGAAGATACCATCGAAAGCGCTCTTTCGCGGTTGCTCGAGAAGATGGATATTTCAAACGCCGAAATCCTCACCGCTTACTTCGGGGAGGACATCGACCGGGCGACTGCGGAGGAGACCTTCAAGCCCATCCGCGACCAATACCCCCACTTGGAAGTGGAAGTGATCTTCGGAGGCCAACCCCATTACCATTACTTGATCTCGGTCGAGTGAGGGAGCCCTCTCATGACCATCCGGGTAGTGACCGATAGCACCGCCGATCTCCCTCCGGCGCTGGTGCGAGATCTCGGGATCACGGTCGTCCCGCTCACCGTCAATTTCGGCACCGCAAGCTTCCGCGATGGAATCGACATCAGTGCCGAGGAGTTTTACGAAAGACTGCCCCAAGCCGACCCCCTCCCCACCACCTCCCAACCCACTCCGGCGGACTTCCTCCACGTGTACCAAACCCTCAGCAACCGAGCCGACGGCATCCTCTCGATCCACATCTCGCAGAAACTGAGCGGCACCTACAACTCGGCGGTTCTAGCCCGCGAGTCCATGGGGAACTCCCCCTCCCCCATCGAAATCGTGGACTCGCTTCAGGCATCGGGTGGTCTGGGACTGATCGTAGCCAAAGCGGCAGCCGCCGCCGGGGCCGGGGCCGATCTCAAGGAGGCGTGCGCGCTCACCCACGACCTCATCGGCCGGACACACTTCTTCGGCACGGTGGATACGCTGCGCTATCTCTATAAAGGGGGCCGGATCGGCCGGGCACAGGCGCTCATGGGAACACTTCTGGCCATCAAACCGATCATCGGCATGAAGGATGGTGAGGTTCATCCCTTCGGAAAAGCCCGAACGCGGAAGAAGGTGATCGCTCAACTCATCGAGATGGCAAGAGAACTCACCCCGATCGAGGAAACGGTCGTCCTCCACAGCACCACCCCCGACGAAGCCGAAGAGATCATGAAAGAACTCGCCGCGATTACCGGAAGGGCTTGCCTTTACGGGTCGCGGATCGGGCCGGTCATCGGCACGTACCTCGGCCCCGGCACCATCGCCATCGCGGTGCTCAAGAAATAGGCGGGGATCGGCCCGCTCTTACTTGGGTTGATAGTAGCAATTCTTGGGCGAGATGATCTTCCCCTCTTTCTTGAGCTGGGTGATGAGCTTGCTTACCTCCGCCTTGTCCAATCCGGCAAGCTCCGCGATCTCCCCCGGCCGAAGCGGCTTTCCCGCCTTCTTCATCGCTTCCAAAACGACTTGCTTGCCATCGCCCATGGTGGATCTCCTTGAAGTGCCCGTTGACCCCGGTGCTGACCGCCGCTCCCACTATCCGGCCCCAATCACCACTCCGACGATCAGCCCCGCAATCGCACCGAATATGGCCCCTCTCCAGGGACTCTTTGTCATCCCTCAACCGCCGCCGGTGCAGACATTCAGATATCCGATGACGCCGCCGATGGCGGCCCCTGCCGCAACCCCGATGACCCCGCCGATCAGCATGGCTAGGATTCCTCCACCTCTTCCTCTTCGAGGATCATGTCGGCTTCGTTCCCGCAGACCTTGCAAACCATCACTTTCTTCTTCTGCTTCGGCGGCTGCCCGTGTTCGGCAAGGCTGCTCGCTTCCTCGGTGATGACGATATCCGCCTCATTGCCGCAGCGATCGCAAACGAACGTGTGGCGATGTTCCTTCTTCATGCACTTGCTCCTCATCCTTTGATCTTATCGGCGATACGCCGTCCGAAAGCCGCACATTCGGCAAGCTCCGATTCCGTGGGGACCCACTTGAAAGCAAGTTCCGGCTCCACGATTTCGATGCCCGTCTGTTGGAGTTCCTGCGCAATGGCCTTCGCGGCGCCGCCGTTCCATCCGTAAGACCCGAAGGCCGCCCCGATCTTCCCCTTGGGTTTCAGCCCCTTCATGTAGCAAAGGAATTCCGCCACCGAAGGGAACATGCCGTTATTGAGGGTGGGCGAGCCCACGATCACCGCCGCGGCATCGAGCACGTGAGTCATGATATCGCTCTTATCGGAGGCGGTGAGATTGTACAGTTTGACCTCGACCCCCTTGCTGAAGAGCCCGTCGGCGATGGCAGAGGCCATCTTGGCGGTGCTGTGCCACATCGTATCGAATACGATCACCGCCTTCTTTCTCGTCTTCCCCGCACTCCATTCGCTATAGGCGGAGATGATCTTGCCCGGATCGGCCCGCCAAATCACTCCATGATCGGGGGCGATGATCTTGATGGAAAGCCCGCCGAGCTTCTTGAGTGCCCCGGGGATCAAGTGAGCAAACGGCATCAAAATGTTGGCGTAATACTTGGCCGCTTCTTGCATCACCACGGCGGGGTCCACCTCGTCATCGAACCGCTCGGAAGTAGCGAGGTGCTGCCCGAAGGCATCGCTCGAAAACAGCAACTCATCATGCGGGGAATAGGTGACCATCGAATCCGGCCAGTGAAGCATCGGCGTGGGCACGAAAACCAGCTTGCGCTTGCCGATATCCAGCGAGCTCCCCTCCTTGACCGTGAGCATGGGCCGATCGAATCCGAAGTGTTTGCGGAGGCCGGCCTCGCCGAACTTCTCCGAAGTTACGAGCTCGGCCCGGGGAGCGGCCTTGAGCATCATGGGAAGCGATCCCGAATGATCCATCTCCACGTGATTGGAAATGATGTAATCAATCTTCTCCGGATCCACGATCTCCTTGATCCGGCCGAGCATTTCGTAAAAGAAGGGGTGTTTGACCGTGTCCACAAGGACAACCTTTTCATCCATGATGAGAAAGGCGTTATAGGTCGTCCCCCGATGGGTGGAATAGCCGTGGAAATTCCGGATGTTCCAATCTATGGCCCCGACCCAGTGGACGCCCGGGGCGATTTCTACTGTACTCAAATCTCCTCCTTCGGCCTGACGTGTTGCCCGGTAATACGGCTCCTAATCGATCTTCTTGAAAGCCTTTTTCGGGGCCCCGCAGATGGGGCATTTATCGGGCGGTTCTCCCTCGACGGTGTTGCCGCAAAACGGGCACACATAGATATCCACAGCGGGAATGCTCTGGCCTTTTTCGAGTTTGCTCAGGTACTCGGTGAACAAGCGATGATGGATCTGTTCCACCTTGTTGGCCATATCGAAGCTCTCCACGGCCTTCTTGGCGCCCTCGGCGCCGGCATCCTTGATGAACTGGGGATACATCTGTGTGAACTCATGGTGCTCGCCGCTGACGGCGGCCCCGAGGTTCTCGCGGGTTGTTTTGATCCCCCCGATGACCTTCAGATGATTGCGGGCGTGCACCGTTTCGGCCTCCGCCGCCGCGCGAAAGAGCCGGGCGATCTGCTTCAAGCCTTCTTTCTCCGCTTGTTCTGCGAAGAAAAGGTACTTCCGATTGGCCTGACTTTCGCCGGCGAAGGCTGACTGAAGATTATCGTTTGTACGGGTCATCTTTCACCTCCCAAGATCTCCTTCGTTTGTTCGGCAACCGTATCCGTCTCTGTACATCTTACCACATACCTTGAATGGAACCGCACCGCCTCGGCAACCAGTGCCTTGATTTCCTCCCCCCTGATACTCTCCACATCCCGAATCCGGATATACCGGTAATTCTCATCCGTTCCCGCAAGAAGGCCCGTTACATCCCTGAGGCAAGCCCCTTCAAAGAAGCCCAAGCTGACATATCCGGGGAAGGTATCAATGCAACAAATCCCGCCCCCTTTCGAATAGACGGGACGCCCCCACCGCATCCCTTCTTCGATCTCCGGCTCCGCCTCGAAAATCAGGCTCCGGAGGCGCTCCACGATCACCCGGCGGCTTGGATCAAGTCTGGCCAGAAACATCCCCACCCCTTGGCCCGTGACCTTTTCGTTCTTCATAACGGCACCCCCCCATCGAGTTGAAAGACGCCGAATTCGATCGCGCAAGGGTCACAAGACCGCATCCCAGCGGGATATGTCCTCCCTAGGTCCCCTCGGCCTTCGCGCCCTTCTCCATCGCCTGAAGGAGGGCCATCATCTCGGCGGGGTCGGTGGTGGGCGAGCGGCATTGATAGCCGGTACACACATAAGCCGTCGCCTTTCCCCGAAGGGGCGTGCAACCGCCGGCAAAGGGGACTAAACCATCGATCTCGGGCGGCTCCTTTCCCGTGGGCCTCAACAGCACCACGAGATTAGGAGTGAACCTATTCCAAAGGGTACGGAGCATGGAACGGGTATCCTCCGCTTCCGGATCGCCCGCGATGACCACTTCATGGGCCGGCCCCGCCGCAAAGTCCACTCCGCACATCAGAAAGGTATATGCGGCCGGGGATCGGCTCACCTCACCGGAGAATACCTTCATGATCCATGCCGCCTTCTTCTCCATTTCCGGGTCGGCGGTCAAGCGCCCGATACGGAGCAAATTCAACACGGCCACAGAATTGGCCGATGGCACTGCGCCATCGTAGATATCCTTGCCGCGGAAGAGAATCTCTTCCCCATCATCCGGGGTCGCATAGAACCCCCCGCGAGCGGCATCCCAGAAGTGGGCGATGAACTGCCCGTTCAGCTCGATGGCCGCTCGAAGGTATCGGACTTCGAAAGTGGCTTCATACAGCTCGAGGAGACCCCACACCAGAAACGCATAATCATCCGCCGAGCCCATAATCGCCGCCTCGCCCTCCCGATAGCGATGGAGCAATCGCCCATCGGCGGTCCTTAGAGCACCCAGAAGAAAATCCGCAGCGCCCTTGGCCGCCTCGGCATATTCCCGCTCGCCGAAGACCTGAGCGCCCTTGGCCAGGGCCGCGATCATGAGTCCGTTCCAATCCGTCAGGAGTTTGTCATCCCTCGGGGGATGGGGCCGCTTCGAGCGGTATTCAAAGAGCCTTTCCCGGATCCTCCCCATCCGCTGTTGGAGTTGCGGTTCGCCGATGCCCGTCCGCCGGGAGATTTCACCCATGGAGGCCTTCTGATGGAGAATATTCCGTCTCCCCGGAAGCCCGCCGGATTCTTCCCGGTAGTTTCCTTCTCTGGATACGTTGAAAACGGTCACCGCAAGGTCGGCATCCTCCGGACTCAGAGCCGACCGGATTTCCTCTTCGGTCCAGAGGTAAAATCTTCCCTCTCCGCCTTCGCTATCGGCATCCTCTGCAGAGAAGAACCCACCCTCGGGGGCGGTCATATCGAGCAAGACGTAGGTGAAGATCTCCCGTGCCGTCCTCTCATATTCGGCCTTTCCGGTCGCCCGAAAGGCCTCGATGTAGGCCATCGCCGCAAGGGCCTGATCGTACAGCATCTTCTCGAAATGGGGCACCAACCACTGCCGATCGGTCGAATACCGATGAAATCCGAAGCCAACGTGATCCCAGATACCCCCCTTCCGCATGCGATCGAGGGTCTTCTCGACCATCTCGATCGCAAGGCTATCGGCGGTGCGCTTCCAATACCGGAGCAAGAAAAACAAATGGTGGGGCATCGGGAATTTGGGGGCATCGCCGAAACCGCCGTACTCCCGATCGAATCGTGCCGCGAGTTGCTCGAACGCGAGTTTCAGCACCGACGGTCCGAGCTCTTCCCCCGCCACCGGCTGCGAGAAGTGTGCCACCGCCGCGGCGATCTCATCCGCCGATTTCAGCACTTCTCCCTCTCTTCGTGACCAGATCTCCTTGAGACGCGGCACAAGATCGAGCATCCCGATGCGCCCGAAGCGGGTTTCCCGGGGAATGTACGTGGCGGCGAAGAAGGGCTTTTTATCGGGGGTCATAACGATGGTAAGGGGCCAGCCCCCGCTGCCGGTCATGAGCTGGCAAACGGTCATGTAAACGGCGTCAATATCGGGGCGCTCCTCGCGGTCCACTTTGATGGAGATGAAGGCATCGTTCATGAGCCGTGCCACTTCCTCATCTTCAAACGATTCGTGTGCCATCACATGGCACCAGTGGCATGTCGAATAGCCGATGGAAAGGAAGACCGGCTTGTGCTCGGTGCGGGCTTTGGCGAAGGCCTCCTCTCCCCACGGGTACCAATCCACGGGATTGCCCGCGTGCTGAAGAAGATAGGGGCTCTTCTCCAATGCCAACCGGTTCTGAAACTTACCCATGTCTTCTCTGCTCGTCATCCATCGCATCCTTGGCCCCGTTTGCCGCCGAGAAGCGGGAGGCCCGCTTCTCGGCGGCAAATAAAGGGTCCCCTAGACCGACTTGTAGATTCCCCTTTTGATCTCGTCCAAACGGGTCAGAAGATCGGAGTGTTTCTGTTCATCCTGCAGAAGATATTGCAAGAGATAATTCTGCAGGATCATCCCCTGCTGCCCGCGGGTACAATCGAGCATCTTCTGCGCCAAATCAATGGTCTGCTGCTCGATCTTGAGGTGCTGCTCGATCATCCCCCAGATCCGGGTAAGATCGTCCGGGGTGAGGGTGAGCGCCTTGTGCGCGATGCTGTGGGCGATGAACTCCTGAACCCGGTAGTGGATCAGCGAATCGCGCTGGATGATCTCCGCCACCAATCGAATGAGCGGGTTCTCCGTCTTTTCCATGATCTGCGCGGTCGAGGCCACCGCGGCATTCTCCACCTTCTGCCAGTGCTTCATGGTGGTCACGATATCTTGCTGTAGTTCCTTGGTCATACATACCTCCTTGAGAATCTCTCCGGATTTTCGGCATCCCTATCCCATTTCCGTCAAAACCCGAAAAGAGCGATCCCGCTTTGGGGCCTTCACCTCAGAGCGAGTGCCTGTGATCACCTCACTCCGGACCTTACCCCCCAATCCCCCCGTGGCGGTGTCTCGGCACACGATTTCTCGATCGCCGTTCCGGGGTCAAAACACAATCACTTCTTCTTGAGCACGGCCCCGAGGACCTTCTCTTTCTCGATCTTCTTCGTGCAGAAGAACCAATCATGGCAAGTCACGTCCGGTTGCTTGACCTCCATCCGCTCCTTTGCCACCCCACATGAACCGGGCGGGGGAACGATGACGGGATCGCCCGGGCGCCAATCCGCCGGGAGAGCGACCGAAAACGCATCGGCCACCTGAAGGGCCACAACGATCCGGTACAGCTCCTCGAAGTTCCGGCCCAGGCTGAGCGGATAGTAGATGATCACCCGGATAATGCCTTTGGGATCGATGACGAAGACGGCGCGGACGGCCTTGGTCGAACTTTCGCCCGGTTGGATCATGCCGTACTTTTTGGCCACTTCCATGGTGATGTCTTCGATCAGGGGAAACTTCACTTCCACATTTTTCATCCCGCGGTATTCGATCTTATCCTTGATCGTCCGCAGCCATGCGATATGGCTGTAGAGCCCATCCACAGAGAGCCCGACGAGCTTGCAATTGACCTCGGCGAACTTATCCTCCATGGAGGCAAACGTCATGAATTCCGAAGTGCAAACCGGGGTGAAATCGGCCGGATGACTGAACAGGATCACCCAACTTCCGGCGTACTGATCCGGGAAGGTGATCTCCCCTTGAGTGGTCATCGCCTTGAATGCGGGAGCCCTATCCCCGATGCGTGGCATCGAGACACTTGCGGGTTGGTTCGTAGCTTCCAAGAGATCCCTCCTTAAAGTTTTTTGAATTCGTCTTTGCCCGCTCCGCACACCGGGCATGTCCAGTTATCCGGCAGCTTTTCAAAGGGTGTCCCCGGGGGAATATTTCCCTCCGGATCTCCTTGCGCCGGATCGTAGACATAGCCGCAGACCGAGCATTCGTATTTATCCATCCCTAACCGCTCCTTTCAGAAGATTTTTTCCTCCAATACTAACGGGGCTCAAGTTCGCGGATCCTCACGGGAACGGGAAGCGGTGTTCCCGCTCGTACACCGAAGACAAACCCATCCGGCGGGAAGATCCGCAAGCGGCGTCCCCGCCGGGATCCGATTCTCCGGATCACCTTTCCTCGGATCGTACCGATAACCGCAGATCGCATAGTCTTTCTGGCACCTCAATGTCATTCACGAGCCTCCCCCCTCAAGTCATGCACTTGGGCTCATCCCGGCGGAACTGTGTCGGCTTGGCGCCGCACTGGGGACATCGCCACTCAGCGGGCAAGTCCTCGAAAGCCGTCTCCGGGGGAACCTTGCCCTTCTTATCCCCCAACTTAGGATCGTACACATAGCCGCACGCATTGCACTTGAACTTCTGCATGACGAATCCTCCTCCGGAAGAATATCCCGCTCTGCCCACGGGGGCTTCGGCGACCTCACTTGGAAGCTACATAAGACGGCGCCGTCTTCGGGGTTGTGCCGCGCTTCACTTGCTGATAGTACGCATACGTCATCGGCTCGCCCTCCTTGAGGACGGCCGCATCGGTGATTTCCCCCACGAAGATCGTGTGCGTGTGAACATCGCAACGGGAAATGACCTTCGCCTCGAGATACGCTACGGCGTTATCCGTAACGATGGGGCTGCCGGTGTTCCCGATCCGATAGGTCACGCCCTCGAGTTTATTCCCGTCTCTACCGGACTTGAACCCGAACCGTCCGATGAAGCTCAGGGGGGTATCTATGGCGATAACCGCAGCCGAAAACGCTCCGCTCTTCTCGATATACTCATGGGTGAGGTTCCCCTTGTTGATACACACGGAGATGGTGGGCGGCTCGGAGCACACCTGAACCACGGTATTGGCGATCTGTGCGTTCAGTTTCCCGGCATGGGCCGCGCCGATCACGTACAGTCCATAGCTTATCCGGTGCAAGGCTTTGGTATCCATGATGCCCCCTTTCCTTACCGCCGCTGACTCTGGCCTTCAGTGTAATCGAAGGTGCGGCGGACGAATGTGACCTTTGTCGCATCGCCGCCCTCTCCCCGGAAGCCCTCCGCCCGCTCGGGCCTTGCTAGTTCGGGAACCGGAGGGCATCGATGATCGCTTTGTTGAACCTCGGGAGATCCGCCGGCTTTCGCGAGGTGATCAGATTGCCGTCTCTCACTACCGGCTCGTCCAACCACTGGGCCCCGGCATTGCGCAAATCCACGGCGATCGAAGGCCATGAGGTGACCTTCCGACCCCGGACCACATCGGCGGAGATGAGAAGCTGTGGCCCATGGCAAATGGCCGCCACGATCTTCCCCTGATCATGAAGTTTCTTCACCAGAGCGATCATCGATGGATACAGCCGCATCCGATCCGGCGCGTAGCCGCCCGGAACGATCACGGCATCGAAATCCTCCGGATTGATCTCATCGGCGGGGGCATCCACAGCGATGCGGGCCTGCCCCCTCTTCCCCGTGTAGATCTCCTGCGAACCGCTGCCCACAATCACCGCCTTGGCTCCCGCATCCTTCATCGCCCTCAGGGGCTCGACCAATTCCGAATCCTCGAACCCCTCCTCGGCAAGGATCGCTATCCGTTTCCCCTCGATCATCGAACCGCCTCCCCATGGCTCATTCGGCCTTCCGTCCCCATATTTAAAGCTATCAGGCGGCCGATGAAGAAGTCATAAAATCGCCGGCGGAAACGTTGAAGTTTCGTAACACCGGCCGAAGGGAAGGCCGGAATCATCCGCTCACTCAGCGGGCCAATCGAGAATGTAACCCGTCTTGGGAACGGTTCGGATGAGAGACGGGGCATCGGGATCCTTCTCGAGTTTGCTTCTCAGCCGGCTCATCCACGTCCGGAGAATTTGCACATCGTCCCGATATTCGGGGCCCCATACACGGCTGAGGAGATCGCTGTGGAGCATCAATCGCCCGGCATTTCTGGCAAGCTCCGCAAGGAGCAACCATTCGATCCGGGTGAGCTTCTTCTCCTCACCCCCAACGAAGACCATCCGCCGTTCGAAGTCAATGACCACATCCCCGAACTTGAGCCGAGTGGCAACCTTCGGCTGGGGAAAAGCTTGAGCCCGCCGCTTCACCGCTTCGATTCTCGCCAGAAGCTCGCTCGGATTGAAGGGCTTGGAGATATAATCATCGGCGCCGAGGTTCAGGCCCTTGATCTTGTCGGTATCGTTCCCCTTGGCGCTGAGGATGATCACCGGCACGGCAGAAAAGGTGCGAATCTCCTTGAGGGTCTCGATCCCATCCAACCGGGGCATGAGCACATCGAGAAGGACCAAATTCGGATCCTCCGAACGGATCTTCTCCATCGCTTCCATCCCATCTCGGGCCATGAGCACCTCATACCCCGACGCGGAGAGTTTGGACTTGAGGAACGTGCGGATGCGCTCCTCATCATCAACAATCAGTATACGAAAGTTCTTCATGAGATTTGGAAGGCCCCGGTATGCCTCTATCTTAATCGCTGATTCACGTTACGTCAAAGGGGATCGGAGCGGGGGAAACTCGCCGGCCCGTACCGCTCACAGAACGCCTTCGTCACTTCCCAGAGGTCGGGCGGGAGCATTCTCCGGACCGTGGAACGGATCTCCTCGGGCACTCCCCCGTAGAAAGCCTCCGCCACACCGCCGGTGATACAGGCCAGCGTATCGCTATCCCCTCCGAGCGAGACGGCATTTCGAACCGCATCCTCGTAGGAATCGGAACTCAGGAAAGCGATGAGCGCCTCCGGCACCGTCCCCGGGCAGGAAACATCGAACGAATAGGAGGGCCGGATCTCATCCAGACTGCGGTGGAGATCATATCCGAACAGAGCCTCGATGCGGGCTTTGATCGAGGGCTTATCGTATCCCTTCTTGGCCAGAAATACCGCCATCGCCGTCGCTTGCGCCCCCTTGATGCCCTCGGGATGATCGTGGGTGATCTCCGCCGTCAAGCGGGCCTCCCGGAGCACTTCATCCTCTGCTTCGAAGGCCCAACCAACGGGGCTCACCCGCATGGCCGACCCATTGCCCCAACTATGGTAAGGACGCGGAACCTCCGAGAGAAGCCACCGTCTGAAGAAGCCCCCGTATCCGGCATCCGGATACCGCCTCCCGAAGCGGCGGACGGCCTCCCGATACGGCTCACCGGAAAGAACGGCATGGGCAATGGCCACCGTGAGCACCGTATCATCCGTGAAACGGCACCGCGGCGAAAAAAGGGGGAAATCCTTCGTCTTGATGGGATGGGATTCGTACACCGAACCGATGATATCCCCCGCAATGGCCCCGATCATGGAGACCGCCTCCGATAAGCTCGATGGCTCGAATGCGAACTTTGTTCGCATTATAGGGCGGGGAGCCTCAGGGGTCAACCGATTTCTCCGTGCCGAAAACCAACCGCCGGAGCCCCCAAGGCCTTCCTACGAACCGCCGCGAACTTCCGAGACACGCCTTTGCGATTTCCCAACCCAGAACGGCGATCGAAGAAGCCCATGCCCGGACGCCTCTTTAGCCGGGGGTTTGGGGGTGCCCCCCAAGAAACCCTTTGGGCGGGCGGGTGGGATCGAAGAAGCCGGATCGTTCATGGGGTGCGGGAAAATCCCGGCGCAAGGTCCGGAACGAGGCGATCACGCTCACTCACCCTGAGAGCGAAGGCTCCAAAAGCTGAATTCGCCTTTTTGGGGTCTTAACCGGCCCTTGACTTGTGTCGACAGAGAGTGGTATATTCTCCCTTGGCCGGAGTAAATCAATTTAACTTGTATAAAAACAATTTTTCTTTATAAAAGGGGGCGCTATGAAGAAAGGTTTAGTTCGTCTCAGTATGCAAGCGCTTCTGGGGATGGGGCTCGCCGTCCTTCTGCTCGTGCCCACTCAGGCGCTGGCCGGAGACTGGCCCCAATTCCACGGGGATCCCCAGCACACCGGGTATTCCGCCTCTCCCGCTCCCCACACCGCACACCTCCTCTGGGAGAGCCCCGAGATCGGTGCCGTGGATGCCTCCTCACTGGCGATCGCCGAAGGCAAGGTGTTCGTCAATTGCGGCACAAGTCTGGTATGCTTGGACGAGACATCGGGATCCGTCTTGTGGTCTCAGCCCATCGTCGGCGGAAACTCTTGGGGCTCCTGGGCAGGTCCAGCGTATGACGACGGCCGGGTATTCATCTCGGGAAGCATGGTCTATGCCTTCAATGCCGCCGATGGTGCTCCGCTCTGGACCTATGATCTCCCTCACGATGCCTGCAACGGCGGCCCGCTGGCCGTGGCCGGCCGGGTGTACGCCAGCGATTGGGACGGCCATCATTACTACTGCCTCGATGCGGCCACCGGGGCATTGCTGTGGTCATTCGATGTGGGCTCCGGTTACGCGCAGGGGGTGCCCGCTTTCTACGACGATGGCGCCGAAGGTAGAATTTTTCTCACGAGCTGGAGTTCGCCCGGCGGCCATGTTTGGTGCCTGAACGCCGCCACCGGCGACCTCATTTGGCATGGGGTAACCCCCCTCGATACCTGTGGCTCGCCCACGATCGCCGAGGGCAAGGTATGGGTGACCACCTATAACTTCTCCGGTTTCGGAAGCCTTTTGGCCTTCGATATCAACGACCTCGGCGGCGATGGGATAGGCGATATCGTCTGGGGACCCATTTCCATCGAGAGGACGAATTCCACCCCCGCCTATTGGAACGGCAAGATCTACGTCTCCGGCGGATGCTATGGCTTCTCCAACGAAGGGGAACGAACCTACTGCATCGACATCGCCACCGAGTCCATCCTCTGGCAAACGCCGGTCGAGTGGGGCGTGGGCAACTGGACATGCTCTGTAGCGGTCGCGGATGGACTCGTGTTTTCGGGGAAGCCCGCCCCGGGCGGTGCAATGGCCTTCGATTATGAGGCCATCTATGCCCTCGACGCCGTCACCGGCGCCGAGATTTGGCATTACGATCACGGCGGTGCCTCGCCCTCGGTCGCCAACGGCCGGGTATTCACCGTGGCCGAGGGGAAAATATGGGCTTTTCAGGATGCCACTGCGCCCGCGTGGGATGTGAACGGAGACGGGAGCGTAAACGTGCTCGATATGGTTCAGGTGGGGCTCCACTTCGGGGAATCGGGCACGCCGGGATGGATCCGCGAAGACGTGAACGCCGACGGCGCGGTGAACGTGCTGGACCTTGTAACGGTGGGATTGCATTTCGGTGAGTGAGAAAACCATGAAGAAAGCGACGTTTCCCGAAGACCACAAAGCGGCTCTCCTCCCTTGCCAGCGCATTCTGTTTGCCCTGATGCTGACCGCCGGGGCACTATGGCTTGCACTCTCGGCGGCCATGGCGGCGGACTGGCCTCAGTTCCAGAGGGATCCGGCCAGAAGCGGGCTGACCTCCGATCCCGCGCCTTCCTCCGGCGCCGCGGCGGCATGGAAAGCCTTCACCGCAACGGCCGGTTGCAGCGGCATCGACACCACTCCCGTGTGCGCCGAGGGCAAGGTCTTCGTGCTCTCCATAGCGGGGAAAGTCTTCGCCTTCGATGCGGTATCGGGAGCCGCCCTCTGGAATCGAGACCTCGGCACGCAATCCCCCTTCACCTTCGAGCTTTCGACTCCGGCCTATGCCGGGGGAAGGCTCTTTGTGGCCCAGCAAGACGGCCGGCTCTGGGCGCTCGATGCCGGCACCGGCACAACCATCTGGGGACCGGTGCAACTCGGTGCGGTCTCGGATCAGATCAATACGCCACTGACCTATGCGGACGGTCGAATCTATGTGGGGAGTGCCTTCGGCAACAAAACCTATTACTGTCTCGATGCCACGAACGGCTCGCTCGTATGGGCACGGACGGGAACACACGGGAAGGGCTACTACTGGGCGGGTGGGTGCGTCATCGGCGATTATCTCGTGTACGGCGACGATGCCGGATGGATCACCTCGGTGAACAGGGTTACGGGGGCGCTCGCGGATGAAGAAAACCTTGCGGTGATCGAGTCGGATGCGGGCGCCATCCGCTCCTCGGCCTCATACGATGCGGAAACCGGCCGGGTCTACTTCACCGATCAGGGCGGGCACCTATGGGCATACACCTTCGATCCGTTCACCGGTGATCTAGCCCACGTGTGGCACACGGAGATCGGATGGAGCACCTCCACTCCGGCGGTTCACGATGGAAAAGTGTATGTGGGCTATGGGAACTATGCGGGTGCGGGCGGCCTACACTGCGTGAGCGCCGCCGACGGCGCCCTCCTCTGGACGTTCACCACTCCCGGCGGGGGCGGAGTCCAATCATCACCCGTCGTGAGCGTTCCAAACGGAACCGTCCGTATTTATTTCACGGCCAACGGCCCTTCCAGCGCGGTGTATGCGCTCGACAATTCCGGTCAGATCCGCTGGCAATACACTTCCGATGAGGCCGGCACCGAGGCGGGGTACATCCTTCAAGGTGTCGCCCTGAGCGAGGGCCGACTCTACTTCGGGAACGACGGCGGGTACTTGTACGCCCTCAGGGAAGCTTTTGCGGATTGGGATGTGAATCGGGACGGATCCGTGAACGTGCTGGATCTGGTTCAGGTGGGGTTGCACTTCGGGGAAAGCGGTATCCCGGGGTGGATCCCGGAAGATGTCAATCGGGATGGCGCCATCAACGTCCTCGATCTTGTAGCCATCGGAGCCCACTTCGTCCAGTAGAGGGGGTGAGAGCACAGGGTCATTCACGATGAGATGGTCTTAAGCTACAGATGTTGACCGAAGGCCTTTGACTAAAGCACACAACAATTCAGCAATTCAGGAGGAAAAGCGATGTTCAAAAATCGGCGAAGGGGAATCATCGGGCTTCTCGTGGTTTCCCTGATGGCTCTGGGGCTTTTGCTTCCGGCAGCGCCGGCTGCCGCGGCCGGGCTTCACATGTACATCGATCCGCCTTCCCGGACGGTTCAACCCGGGGAAGCCTTCACGGTCTATGTGATGCTCGATATCGATCAAGAGTCCCGCGGGGTGCAGATTGATCTGAGCTGGAATCCGGCGCTGGTGGATGTGACCAGTGTGAGCGAAGGGACCTTCTACACCGGTGCGGGGTTCAACACCTTCTACTGGCCGCCCACGCTCGATCACACCAACGGGATTCTGAACGATGGCGCGATCGCGGTCATCGGGGGGAGCGGAGGGGCTTCAGGGGTCGGGCCGGCATTCGTGATCCAGATGGTGGCACGGACCAACGTAAGCGGCACCTCTCCCTTGCATCTCTACAACGTGATCCTTTCCGATAACTACGCCCATGCACTGCCGCTGGATTCCATCACCGATGGCTCGGTTCAGGTAGGCTCGGGCGGACCGGTTACAGTGGACCTCCGGGTGACCGGCAACGCCGGCGATATCCTCAACGTATCCGGCTACACAGTCCCCGAAGGACAGGTCACCGAGGATGGGATCACCGTTGATACCCAAACGGTGATGGGGGCGCTGGTCCATTACTGCCAGGCCAACAGCATTCCCGTCGAGATCACGGATGCGGGATGGGGCGCCTACGTCGCCCAGATCGGCACGGATCCCGCGGATGAGAACTCATGGAGCTATGCCCTGAATGAACGGGTACCGATGGTGGGCGCGGCGGATCAGCCGATCACAAGCGGCGACCGCATCCACTGGTTCAACTATGCCCTCGAGTACTATAGCTTCCGGCTGGCCGTAGCCCCGGCAACCCTCGATCTCAACGACCCCGTAACCTTCACGGTCACGTGGACCGATGGGAGCGGCGTGACCTCGCCGGTCGGGAATGCCGAGGTGTTCGTGAGCGATACCATGGGCGCCTGGGGCCCCGAACCGGGCCAGAGCTATGGTTACACCAATTCGAGCGGCCAGCTCACCCTCGTATGGTCTCAGCTCGGGACCTTCTATCCCTATGCCGAACACAGCGTGTACGGCTCCACCCAATATCAGTGGCCCACGCCGCAGTTCACTTGCTCTTCGACCACCGCAGGCTCCGGCCAGACCATCCTCCACGGCCAGACCGTTCCGCAACTGGAACTGACGGTGCCGGCGGATGTCCTCACGGGATGGCTCCTCGAAGTGGGCCGGCAGAACCAGACCTCGGGCGTCTTGAACGTGAAGTCCAATGCCCCCTGGCAGTGTACGGCCGCCGATAGCCGGGAGGATGGCTCAGGTTCGCTGGGCCGCATGACCCAGTACGATATCGATGCCACGGCCTACGGAACCCTTTCCCTCGGCGACCCGCTTCACATCCTCGCCGACGGCAACGATGTGACCCTCACCGCCGGCACACCGGTGATCCTCGCCGAGGGCGTCCCCGCCGATCAACTGCCGGGCAACGCCGGAGAAAACGTGCCCGTGATCTTCCGACAGTACGTGGAATACGATGACCCGGTGATCGAGACGCCTTACGATGTTTACCGGATCGTGATCACCTTCACGGCTTCCCAGACCATCTGATCCCTCAAAGGAAGGGCCGATGAAGGGAGAGGGGCGGGCCTCCTTTTGCACCGGAGGCGATGATTGCCGCCCCTCTCCCTTTGGTGTAAAATGGCCTTGTGTTTAATCAGTTTAATTTGACTAAAGTCCGATAGAGGAAGAAAGAATGCCCCGCAAACCGACCATCACCGCCGCGATCATGGTGACGCTTCTGGCGCTCGTCGTACTGGGGCCGGCTTTCCGGCCGGCGGCCCTTCTGGCAGACGAGGGACTCAGGGTCACGGGGGGCCTCATCCAGCGGGAGATCTCCCCCGGAGAGACCTTCTCCCACACGTTCACCGTAGCGAACAGCCCCACCGGCGCGGAATTGCAGATCCGGATCGAAGCGAAGGGGTTCGGGCAGGGGCTCGATGGTTCTTACACACCGCTCGAAAGCACCGAGGACCGGAGTCCCTTTTCCGCCCGCGGATTCATCACAGCCCTCGAGCCCTCGGCGTTCGTGCTGGGGCCGGGACAATCTCAGGAGATCCGGGTAACCGTACAGGTTCCCCCTGACTTGGGGGAAGGCACGCGATATGCCCTGATCCACATCCACACGGAGAAGGTCGGGGTAGGAAGAGATTCGGCCATCGTGCTTGCGGCCACCGTTCCCGTGGTGCTCACCCCGAAGGGAACCCGCCCCATCGAGACCGGCACGATCACAGGGCTTACCATCGGTGAAATCCAATCGGGGAGGCCCATCGCCGTTCAAACCATCTTCGAGAACACGGGAAACCATCACTACAAGGCCTACAACGAGGTGGTCCTCACCGATGCCTCGGGCAAGGAGATGGGCTACTCCTTCACCTCACCGACGGCTTCGTCCATCCTTCCGGGATCCGCATACCGGTTCGAGGTGGGGCTCATTCCCAGAGCGGAAATGCCCGGCGGAACGTATCGGGTTCAATCCAGAGTCTTCCGGGAAGACGGCATCCCTCTGGCCGCCGAGGAGTCGGAATTCACCGTGACCCACCCGTGGGAGATATTCCCGCCCACCGTGGTGAAGGAAAGCATCGAGGTCTTCACCTTCACCGATGAAGAGCCGCATGAAATCAACGCCGTTCAGAAATCCAACTTGCGGATCCTCTTCAGGGATACGGGAAAGGTGACCGGCCGGGTGATCACCGCCCGATACGATGGGGAACCTCACCTTCCGATCGGTTTTTCGGCACCGGAAGCCGGGGGCGGGACGGGGAATGAGGGCATTCGCTTCTCGGCCATCCACACGGAGGGATTCGGGCCGGGCACAGCGGAAGTGCATTTCCTCTATACCGACGATCTCATCCGGAGATACGATGAATCGAGCCTTTTCCTCGCCTACTGGGATGGAAGCCGGTGGCAGCGTTTCGAGAACATCCGCGTGTTCACGGGGGCGAAGTACGTGAGCGGAGAAGCAGCGGCCGGGCGATTGGTGGGAGCACCGGTGGGATTGGGCGGAAGGCCACCATTGAGTCCGACGGCTCCGCCGGTTCCCGAAAGCAAGGGCGGCGGAACCGTGATCGGCCTATGGGCGGGGCTTGCGGCGGCAGCGGCGGCGAGTATCACGACGATAACGATCGTGTGGCGGCGACGGCGGAAGTCCCACGCGGCCCGCAATTGATGGGGGGCGAAGGGGGACGGGCATGAGACGATGGAAGGGATGGGCGACGGCGGGCATAGCCGTTCTCTTTGCGGCGGCGCTCCTCGCCCCAACGGCCGGGAGCGCCCTTGCGCGGGATTGGCCTCAGTTTCAGTCCGATGCCATCCACAGCGGCCAGACCGCCGATCCCGCACCGACTCTCACCCCCGTTCTGAAATGGGTGCAGAACACGTGGCACAGCGGCACGCTGGGCATCGAAACGCCGCCGATCATCGCCGGAGATATGGTGTACGTTCACGCCGGAAACGGCCTCTGGGCATTCCGCAAGGAGAGCGGCGAGCTCCTCTGGCGGCAGACCATTCCCGGCACCGAGACGCTTCAAACTTCAACCCCGGCCTACGGCGAAGGAAAGATCTTCATCGCCACATTCGATGGGTTCGTTCGGGCCTACGATGCATTGACCGGTGCACCCTTGTGGGAGAGGGGCATCGGGCAACGCCTTTTCCAGTGCCCCATCACTTACCATGAGGGACGAATATACCTCGGGGAAGGCGGCTCCGGCGGCTCCGGCAACCGATATTTCTGTTTGGATGCGGAGGGAAACCTCGTCTGGGAATACGCCTCCGATACCGCAGGATATCTCTGGTCCGGCGCCTCCGTCGTGGGAGATTACCTCGTGTTCGCCAACCACGATGCGGTCCTCACCAGTCTGAAGCGCACCGACGGCACCCCTGTGGATCGGCTGAGGCTCCATGATCTCCGCCCCGATGCCGGCCGGGCCAGAGCCTCGGTAGCCTATCGGAACGGATTCGTTTACACCACCTCCGAGGCGGGGCTCGATTCCGGATACCTGTGGAAAATCGGCTTCGATCCGAACACGGGCCGCTTCCATCCGGAAGCGGGATGGAGCGCCCCCATCGGCTTCAGCACTTCCACACCGGTCATTTACGATGGAAAGATCTACGTAGGCGAAGGCGAACACGGGCAGGACGGAAGCCTGATCTGCCTCGACGAGGCCACCGGCGCCATCCTGTGGGCCTTCCCGGTGGAAGGCGGGGTAAAATCATCGCCGGCCCTATCCCTCCAACCCGAAGGCGCCTATCTCTACTTCCCCACCTCCATGAACAACGGCTTTCTCTACTGCCTCAAGGCCGATGGCCACCTCCGGTGGAAGTGGAATCCCCCGGAAGACGATGCGTATATTCTGCAGGGCGCAGCCGTCTCCGATGGAATGGTGTTTCTGGGAACGTGCAACGGGAAGCTCTATGCCCTCGGCGAGGAGAGGGACTGGCCGCAGTTTCAGCGGAACGCGCAGAACAGCGGCTTGACCTTCGACGCCGCTCCGGAAAGTGCGCCGGGGCCGGCATGGAAGGCCTTCACCGTTCACTGGAGCACGCATGGGATCGATGTGACCCCCATCGTGGTGGACGGCAAGGTCATCGTGATCGACTGCCGGGAGAAAGTCTGGGCCTTCGATCTAGCTTCCGGAGCATACCTCTGGAGCACACAACTCCCCGAAGGAAAACGATACACGCTCGCCACACCGGCGGCGGGCGAGGGAAAAATCTTCTGCGCCACCGACGGGGGCTATATCTACGCCCTCGATCAATCCACGGGGAGCATCCTCTGGGGCGGAAGACTCACCCGGGGAATCAATCAAGAAGAGGAACTCTCCACTCAGGTCACCTATGCCGATGGAAGGGTATTCGTGGGGAGTTGGGAAGGGGACCTCTACTGTCTCGATGCAAAGGGAAACGGCCCGGATCCGAAGGTGCTGTGGAGCTACCGTTCCGGCGGCCGGCATGATTGGTTCTCGGCGGCGGCGGTGATCGGGGATTGGGTTCTTTTCGGGAATAGCGAAGGGGAGATCGTCAGCCTGAATTGGAGCACCGGCGCACCGGCGGATTCGCTCAACTTGGGCACGCGGTACGGGATCACTCCGGGGAGCATCCGCTCCGGGATCAGTCCCGATGCCGCTCAGGATCGGCTGTATCTCACCTCGAAGAACGGCTATCTCCATTCGGTGGGATTCGATCCCATGACCGGCCGCTTTCTGCCGGAAGCGGGATGGATTGCCGCCATAGATGCCTATAGCCAATCCACTCCCGCTCTCTGGGAAGGTAAAGTATACGTTGCAAGCGGGGATTTCAACAAGCCCGGCGCCCTCTATTGCTTCGATGTACTCACCGGCGCCGTGCTCTGGCGCTATCCCTTCGGGAGCTTCGGCTCGGCCGCATCGCCCGCGATCTCGATCCACAACGGCTCTTTGCGAATCTACGTAACAACCAACGATGCCTACGATCGCGGCGGCGTTTATTGCTTCGATGGCGAGGGGAATCTCCGATGGGGATATGTCCCCCCTCCGGATCTCAACGAGATGATGCTTCAAGGGGTCGCCATTGCCGATGGCAAGGTCCTCTTCGGCAACGATGCCGGATGGCTCTTTGCCCTCGGGGACACTCCTCCCCTTCCGGATTGGGACGTGAACGCGGATGGCACCGTCAACCTCCTCGATCTGGTTCGGGTTGGCCTCCGGTACGGGGAAACGGGTGCCCCCGGATGGATCCCGGAAGACGTGGACCGTTCGGGAGCGATCGATATCCTCGATCTGGCCATGATCGGCGATCATTTCGGGGAATAGAATGCGCATCGAAAAGCTCGTGGCACTGTGGCTCGCCATGATGAGCGTGCTCGTGGCGCTCGTCGTTCCGTTCGCCCTGCCCGCACAAGGGGCGGGGGGCTTCCCGCTGGCCCCATCGGATGGGCGGATTCAAGCGGCATTGGATTTCCTCCGCAACTCCGAGACGGCCCACCCGCAGATCTGGACCAATCCGGAGAAGATCTGTTATGCCATCGTGGCCGTGGAAGCCTGTGGAGCCGATGCCCATAGCTTCAAGAACGCCCGGGGGCAATCACTGGTGGACATCATTCGGGAGCATGCCGCAACCTCCCTCCCACCCCAGCGCTCTGCCTCACTCGTGCACGAGGCCTATCTCTTCGCCATCGTAGCGGCCGGCGAGGACCCGCACAACTTCGGCGGGGTGAATGTGATACAGCAACTCGAAGAAATGTTCGATGGCACCCAAATCGGCATGCCGGGGATCATCAACGATGATTTCTGGGGGGTGATCACGTTGGTGGGAGCGGGGGAAGACCCGAACTCATCGCTCATTCAAACGGTGAAAGGCCACATACTGGCCAATCAGTCCCCCGATGGGGGTTGGGGATCGGTGGCGGGGGGAAGCGGCAGCGACCCTTGCGATACGGCCAACGCCATCACGGCCCTGCGGGCCGCAGGCGAAAGCCCGGCATCCGCCGCCATCCAACGGGCACTGGGCTATCTCAAAGCCAGCCAGAGCGCCGATGGAGGGTTCCCATACATGATAGGCTACCCCTCCGATACCGGCTCCGATGCCCGTGTGATCGCCGCCCTCACCGCATGCGGGATCGACCCCACAAGCGCCGAATGGTCGGTGAACGGCCAGAATGCCGTCACCCATGCCCTGAGCCTCCAGCAACCGGATGGCGGATTCGCATGGCACAGCGGCGGGGCAACCGATGCATGGATGACCACTTATATCCTCCCGGCGCTGGTGGGGAAGCACTGGCCGCCCGATTTATTCGTTGGAAAGACGCCACCCCCCACCCCCTCTTCGAGTCCGGCCCCCACCGGAGAGACGAACCCCTCGCTCCCACCGGACTCGACCCCTCCCGCGATCGGCGCGGTCAGCCCCTCCCCGCAAGAGACGGTCCCCACCGGAAGGCCCACCATTTCGGCCTCCTATTCCGATAGCGGCTCCGGCATTGCCCTCGCATCCATCGTGTTGAAAGTGGATGGTGCGGAGGTGACCGCTTCGGCGACCGTCACCGCAAGCGGGATCACCTATACCCCCGCCTCATCCCTTCGGAACGGCACCCACACGGTCGAACTCATCGTCTTCGATAAAAGCGGGAACCGCGCCCGGAAATCATGGAATTTCAACGTATCCGATCCTTCCGTCACCCCTCCCACCCCCTCCCCTCAACCCGCCGCATCGGGCGGGGCGATCAAGCCGATCATCATCGTGCTGACCCCGGAACCGCAGCAAACCGTCCACACCCCCTTCCCCACCATCACCGCCGCCTACTCAGCGCCGGCATCGGCGATCGATCCGGAAGGGATCGTGCTCAAAGTGGACTCCGTGGACGTCACCCAAGGGGCGACCGTGACCGAAACCCACCTCACTTACACCCCCGAGAGGGGGCTCTCTCCCGGCACGCATACCGTCGAGATCACCGTTCGCGATCGGAACGGGAGCCGTGCCCGTAGAGCATGGAACTTCAACGTCGCAACCGAACTTGCCTCCGGCACCGACCTTTCAACAAAGATGGATATCTCCGGAACCCTCACCCGATCCGCGGCTCTCTCCCTCTGCGAGGGCATGGTGCAAATCGAAATCCCCGAAGGCACGCGGGCTCTCGATGCCATCGGTGAGCCGCTGGCCCGGCTCGATGCCCGGCGCGCTTCGGACCAACCCTCCCCCCCGGAGCAATTCCGCCCCGTGGGGCCGGTGTATCTTCTCGAGCCGGAAGGGGCCTCATTCGATCCGCCGGTAACCCTATCGCTGAGTTACTCGGAACGAGCCGCCGGCGAGCGCCCCGCATGGGATGTGGACGGCAACGGCACAGTGGATGCCATGGACCTCATCCGGATCGGCACATCCCCGTGGGAAGGGGTCCGGGAGGAAAACTTCAAAATCGCTTACTACGATCGCCAGACCGGGGCGTGGGTGATCTTGAACGAAAGCCGCCCCGACCCCGTCGGGAATACCGTCACCACAAAAATCGATCGTCTGAGGCCGGTGGTCATCGTCGGGAGCGGCGAACCACAAAACTTCCCTACCGACGAGACGGCTGCCCTTCCCACGGAGGCCCTCCGTTCGGCCGATGAAAGGGCCGAGCTTTTCTTCGAAGAAGGGACCGCCCTCAAGGGCACCCCGCCGGATCACCTCAGGATGGCGCTCTGGGAGAATCCCGCTCCCTCTCCACAGGGGCTTTGCCGGATCGGGCCGGGATACCTCATCGAGCCGGAAGATGCCCAACCGGTCCCCACCCCCACGCTCACCCTTCGCTACGACGAGGCCATCCTCTCGGGGGGAATCCGATGGGATACCACCGGCGATGGAAGGCTCGATCTTCTGGATGACGAAATCGCGACCGCGCCGGAGGATTTCCGGATCGCCCGCTTCGACCCTACAAAAGGCGAATGGGAATTTCTGCCGAGCACGGTGGACCGGCGGGCCCAGACGGTCACCGCGCCCATCGAGCGATTCGGCCGGTACGCCATTCTGGGTCCGGCGACCCTTCCTCTGGCGGTGCACCGGATCGAGCCATTGCCGGCGGAAATAGGTCCGGGGGAACCGATGACCTTCCGCCTCCACGTCGAGAACCCGGGCTCAGCCAGAGGCACTTATCTCATCGCGGTGGCGGTGGACGGGGTCACGGAACACGAGCGCGAAGTGACGCTCTCCCCCGGAAGGCATGTGATCGAGATTCAGCACGAAGAACCTTACACGGGAACGCACTCTGTGGAGGTGAGCGGGGTGCGAGCGGAGTTTTCGGTGCGGGAGATCTCAAGCGGACCCGGCACCTTTCCCATGGTGATCGGGGGGGCGGTGGGGGGAGGGGCGGCCATCGCGGGATTGGCCCTCTTCGGATGGCGCATCCGCCGGACGAATCGGGGAGAACGCCGATGATCCATGCCCCCGCGAATGTACCCATCCCGAATTTCGAGCGCCTTCCCGCATGGTGGGACGAGCCCGATGTGGTGTTCTACTTCTATGCCGCCGTCTCGGCGGCCTGCGCGGCGGTGATCTTGGGCGTGATCATCATCGCCCTCCTCCGCCGCAACCGAACCCGTTGAAAGAAGGAAACCGATGCCGAAAAAACCCCGCCGACCGAACAACACCCTTCTCCTCTTTCTCGTCCTCCTCACAGGCCTGTGCCTTGGGGGGCTCACGGCGCTTGCCGTGGGTTGCCGCGCCGGTTCCCAGGGCCTTGCCGAACCCGTCCGCATGCGCGTGATCGCCACCAAAGACTTCGGGCGGGAACTCATCTTCGACCGGACCGTGACCGTGGAGAAACGCCTCACGGCGCAGACTTTGCTCGGGAGGGTGACCGACTTCGAAATGGACGGTAGCTACATCGTAGAGTTCGAAGGACTGCGAGGCAACGATCGGGTGTACTGGCTTTACTACGTTAACGGATTCATGTCCAACGTCTTCGCTTCCGGATACAACATGCGCCCCGGCGATGTGATGCAGTGGGATTTCCACCACTGGGCCGGAACCCGTCACGGCGGGAGCGCCATCATCGGGAGCTTCCCGGAGCCGTTTCTCCACGGCTTCGGCGGGAAAGTATCCCATACCATCATCGCCTATGGGGAAGGGTTCTCCGCCGAAGCCGAAGCCCTCTTCGATCGGCTCGGCGCCCTCGGCGTGCAAGGAATCTCCCTCGCCCACATGGCCGAGCTTACGGATCGCGAGCGGAGCGAGAGCAATCTGATCTTGATCGGACTTCCGCAAGAGGAAGCGATGGCTCAGTTGAACGGGGCCCATGTGCCGCTCGGCCTGTATGTGTGGTTCGAAGAGGGCCGGATGATCGGGGGCAACTGGAAATTCGAACCGATCACGGAATTCCCGCCGGGCGCGGGCGTGATTCAGGCCAGTCAGAACTACTGGAACAAACACGGGATCGGAGCCTGTGAGAACGCGATCTTCATGGTCTCGGGGACGGATGCGGCGGGGGTTCAGAACGCCGCCCGCGCCCTCATCGGGTGCGCCGATGCCATCCTCGCGGGTGGAAACTCCGCGATTCAGAATGCCTTCGGGGCGGTGATCACGCCGGAGGGGGAGGTGATTCGAACTCCGCTATGGTGAGCCTTCGGTATCGGGCATTGGACTCGCCGGTCCACCGCTTGAGTCCCTTCTGCAAGATGGCATGGGTGGGAAGCATCACCCTGATCTCCCTTTTCTTTCAGCACCCGCTGTATCTCGGGGTGTTCTTTCTGGCAACCATCCCCGCCGTGCTCGCCGCCCGGATCTGGCGGCAATGGGCTGTGATCATGCTCTTCGGCATTTTCGTGGGAGCCAATCTCGTGTTCATCAACGCGGTCCTCATCCATCACGGCTCGACCGTTCTGGTGGAAACCACCTACGAGATCCCCACCCTCGGCACGCCGCGCATCACGCTGGAGGCCATCTTCTACGGCCTCATGATGACCCTCCGAATTCTGATCGTGATCTCGGCATTCGCCATCTTCAACTTCACCATCCATCCCGATGATCAGCTCCGAGCGTTCATCCAGCTCAAGCTTCCGTATAAATCCGTACTGGTCACCTCGATGGGCACGCGCTTTGCACCGCTCCTGTTCGAAGATCTCCTGCGCCTCGGGGATGCACAGCGGGCCCGGGGGCAGGAGTTGGATCGGGGAAATCTGTTCCATCGAACCCGCAAGCGTGCGGCGCTCATCGTTCCGCTGCTGGCCAACGCGCTCGACCGCACCGTGCAAACGGCGGAGGCCATGGAGTCGAGGGCCTTCGGGCAGGGCACCAACCGCACCTTCCTCAAGCGGCTGCCCGTCACTCGATTCGATTGGCTCACCATCACCCTTGCCGTCTCCCCGCTCCTCTGGGGCATCCTTACCGCCTTCGTGCTTCACTATGGGGGCTTCCGGTATTACGAAACGCTGGACCCCCTCGGTCCGCGGAACGGAACTGAGATCGCGCTTCTGGCCGCGCTTCCGCTCCTTTCGGGAACTTTGGTCTTGCTGGGCGCGCTCAAAAGGAGATGGGACCTTGATTGAGTTCCGTGATTTCACCTTCCATTACGGCGCCGATCCCATGCCGGCGCTCAAACGCATCAACCTCCGCATCGAAGCCGGCGAGTTCGTGCTCGTAAGCGGCCCTTCCGGAGGGGGCAAATCGAGCCTGTGCCGGTGCATGAACGGACTCATTCCCCATTTCTACGGGGGGAAGGTTTCCGGCGGCGTGTTCGTGGACGGGCTCGATGTGCTGAGGCACTCTCCAAAGGAACTGGCCGCTCGCGTGGGGATGGTCTTTCAGGACCCGGAGAATCAGCTCGTCACCCTTTCGGTGGAACAGGAGATCGCCTTCGGCATGGAGAATCTCGGCATGCCGGTGGAACGCATCCGCAAACGGCTCGAAGAGGCCCTCGATACGGTGGGCATCGCCCATCTACGCCACCGCCCTCTGGCCGAGCTTTCCGGCGGGGAAAAGCAAAAGGTGGCCGTGGCGGCAGTGCTCGCCCTGCATCCGGCGGTCCTCATTCTGGATGAGCCCACCTCCGAGCTCGACCCCAAAGGGGCGGAGGAGGTGCTCTCCATCGTTCAGCGGCTGAACGATGAGCTCGGACTCACCGTGGTGCTCGTGGAGCACCGGATGGAGCGGGTGGCGCATCTGATGGACCGGGTAATCCTGATGGATCAAGGGGAAATCGTGGCCGACGGCATCCCCGGAGAAATCCTCGGCGGCGATGTGCCCGAACGGATCGGCGTGGGCATCCCTCCCGTGACCGATCTAGCCCGAAGGCTCATTGCCAAGGGCGCAACCTGCGGGAAAATCCCCCTCACCGTCAAAGAAGGCCGGGCTCTGGTGCTTTCATACCTCAAGAACGGTTGCCGGCCGGCGCCCCCCCAAAGCCCCCCCTCCGGCGCCGTCGGAGCTCCCGTCATCGAGACGGCGAAGCTGTGGTTCGTTTATCCCTCCGGCACTACCGCCCTGAGGGATGTGAGCATAACCTTCGCCGAAGGGGAGTTCGTGACCATCATGGGCCGGAACGGCTCCGGCAAAAGCACCCTCGTAAAGCATTTCAACGGACTCCTCAAGCCGACCCGGGGGTCGGTCCGGATCCGGGGTCGGGATACCTCGAAGGCCACGGCGGCGGAGCTTGCCCGAACGGTGGGATTCGTCTTCCAAAACCCGAACGATCATCTCTTCGCCGATACGGTGGAAGAGGAGATCGCCCTCGTCCTCAAGAACCTCGCCTTCCCGCGGGAGGCGATCCACCGGAAAGTGGAAGAGATGCTCGAGACCTTCCGATTGACGGAATACCGGCGGCGCTATCCCCGGTATCTGAGCGGCGGCCAGAGGCAACGGGTGGCGCTCGCATCGGTTCTGGCCTGCGAACCGAAGGTGCTCGTGCTCGACGAGCCGACCCGGGGAATGGACTACGGACTTAAACGCGATCTTCTGAATCACCTCGAGGCATACCGGCGGCGGGGCAACACCGTGATTCTGGTCACGCATGACGTGGAAACGGCGGCCCGCCATGCGGATCGCGTGGTGCTCATGAGCGAAGGCCGAATCGTGGCGGACGGCCCAAGGCGGGAAGTGCTTTCGAGGGCCCTTCTCTTCTCCCCGCAGATCAACCGGCTCGTGCGCGCCTTCGAGCGACACGGCTTCCCGCAGGATATCCTCACCCCCGGCGAGCTCATGGAGGCGCTGCCGTGAGAGGGATCGCTTCCCCCCATACCCCCCCGACCGCCCGTCTCCGAAAGGTCTTCCTCCGGAGCAGTTATCCGTACATGGCCCTGATCTTGATTCTGGGGATTCTCACCTATCTTGCGCCGTTCTATTTTGAAGGCTCCCCCCTCGATCCCAACGGCGGCTTCAGTGCGTGGGCAATGATCTCCTTCGTCTTCGCCGTTCTCATCGGGCTCGCCATCTTCGCCGAGTTCGAGGGCTTCGCCACCAGCGCCAAGCAGATCGCGGTGATCGCCATGCTGGGGACCGTATCCGGTCTGGCCCGAATCCCCTTCGCCGCCCTCATGAACTTCCAACCATCCTCATTCTTCATCATCGTTTCGGGATACGTGTTCGGACCCATGGCCGGGATGATGGTCGGGGCGCTCACCGTGCTCATCTCCAATATGTTCCTCGGGCACGGGCCGTGGTCCGCCTATCAGCTCTTCACGTGGGGACTCATGGGGTCGATCGCCGGCTTCCTCGGAAAGGTGCGGATGCCCTCGCGGCGGGAGCGGAAAATCCTTCTGATGGCTTACGGGGTCCTCGTGGGCCCGCTGTATGCGTTCATCATCGACACGTGGTACTGGGCCACGACGCTCTATCCCCACACCTTCGATACGTGGAAGTATGCCCTCTACACCGCCGCCTTCTGGACGCTTTCCCACTCGGCGGCCAACGTGTTCTTCTTAGGGATTCTGGGGGATCGGGTGATCGCAATCATGGAGCGATTCCGGGAGCGCTTCTTCTGGAGCTACGAAGAGCCCGAAAACACCGATTGAAGAAGCGCATGCCCGGCCGCCTCTCAAGCCGGGGGTTTTGGGGGTGCCTCCAAAACACTCTTTGGGCGGGCGGGCGGGAGCATCATTCAGAAATGCTCATCCGCCGCTCCGGGCCAGCACCGATTCCACTGTCTCCCGGAGCTTGGCCGCGCTCAAAGGTTTGATGAGGTACTCGGCCACACCCAGTTCCTTGGCCGCATCCACCTTGCTCTGCTCGGCGAAGGCGGTGAACACGATCACCGGCACCATCGCAAGGCGCGGATCGGCCTTCATCCGCTCGAGAACCGCCCACCCGTCAAGGCCGGGGATCATGAGATCGAGCAACACGAGATCCACCCGGCTTTCTTTGAGCATCCGCAACCCCTCCTCCCCCTCCTCCGCCCGCAGAACCCGGTGCCCCATGATCTCCAATAGCTTCGAGGCAAACGTCATGATCGAGGGCTCGTCCTCAATGATGAGGATCGTCTTCCGGTCCGTTTCCTTTCCCATGGTCCGCCTCCTCCGTCCCGAGCGGGAGGGTGAAGAAACAGGTGCTGCCCCTGCCCTCGGTGCTTTCCATCCAGATCCGCCCCCCATGCGCCTCGACGATCCCTTTGGCAATAGCCAAGCCCAGCCCCATGCCGCTCGTGCGCGCGGTCTGAGGGGTTTTGATCCGGTACATGCGGTCGAAGACCCGTTCGAGCTCGTGGGCCGGAATCCCTATGCCCTGATCGCTCACAAGAACGCTCAGTTCCGAATCCGAACGGCTGACCCCCACCGTCACGGTGGTGCCCTCGCGCGAGTACTTTACGGCATTGTCGAGGAGATTATCGACCACCTGCCGGATGCGCCGGGCATCGAAGCTTACGATCGGTAGATCGGAAGGAATGCTCAACACGAACATATGCTTGGGAGAACGGACCCGCACCTCCTCCACCGCTTGCCGGAGCACCGGACCGATATCGTTCGGCTTGCGATTCATCCGGAGCATCCCCGATTCGAGGCGGGACATATCGAGAAGGCTTTCCACAAGTTCGTTCAGCCGGTCGGCGGATCTCTCGATCGTTGCAAGATACTCCCGTCTCTCCTCGGGCTTCAGATTCTCGATATAATCGGCGAGCATGCTCGCATACCCCTTGATCGTGGTGAGCGGCGTGCGGAGCTCGTGCGAGACGTTCGCCAGAAGCTCGGTCCGCATGCGGTCCAATTCCCTGAGCTTTTCGGCTTCCCGCTCCCGCTCCTCGGCGCGCCGGCGCTCCGTGGTATCGCGGATGAGGGTGAGGGCACCCTCCCCCCCACCCGGGGCACTGATGCGAGAGGTGCTCGCCTCCAAGAAGATCGGGCGCCCGTCCTTCCGCCTAGCCTCGAAGGTGAGCAACACGGTCCGACGCGTTGCGATCGCCTTGCTGAACTCCTCGATGAGATTGGCCATGAACGAGGGATCGACAAACGGGAAGTCGTTGAATCTCTTCCCGATGACCTCTTCCGGCTCATAGCCGAAGACGTCCTTGAGCCGCCGGTTGCAATCGGTGACCACCCCCCTCTCGTCCACCCGGATGATGACATCGTTGACATTCTCGAAGATCATCCTGAGCTGCTCTTCCCGCTGCCGCAGGGCCTCCTCCGCCCGCCGGCGTTCGGTGATATCCCGGAAGTTCACCACCACCCCCCCGACGGAGGGGATATGGCTCATGTTCTGAGAAGTGGTCTCGATCGTTCTCCACGTTCCGTCTTTATGAAGGCACCGGTAATCGCTGACGATGACACTTCCGGGCTCCGCCAACACCCGGGCGAAGGTATCCCGGAGGCGGGGGTGATCATCGGGGTGAATATAATCGAAAATGGTCCGGGCGGGGGCGTTCTCCCCCGGCCCATAGCCGAGGATGCGATCGTTGGATGGGCCGAGATACGCGATGGTGCCATCGGGGCGGATCACGGCGAGGCCGTCGGCGCTGTTCTCGACGAGGGCCCGGAAGCGCGCCTCGCTCTCCCGCACCGCTTCTTCGGCGCGCCTTCGCTCGGTGATATCCACAGAAACGCCGATCACCCCGGTGATGTTCCCTTCACCATCGCGACGGGGGACGTATCGGTTGCTCCACACCCGGTCTCCCACCACCGTCTCGGCCGTGAACTCCTCGCCCTTCAGCGCCCGGCGGAGGAAATGCATCGCCTCGGGGGCATTCTTGTACACCTCGAATACCGAGCGGCCGACGAGCTCCCCGCCTTTGAGCCCCAAAGCCTCGAGCGCCCGGCCCTCCGAAAACGTGATGGTCCCATCGGGATCGAGGGCCCACAGGATGGCCGGCGCCGCCTCGATCACCGCATGAAGGCGTTCATCGGCAAGTTGCATGGCCCTCACAGCCCGGCCCTTCTCCTCTTCAACGGCGATCGTATGAAGCCCCAACGCCACATCGCCGGCAAGCTCCGAGAGCAACGATTGCTCCTCCTCATCCAATATCATGCCGGGTGGGGAATAAACACAGAGAGCACCGTACACCCGGCCCGCCCCTTCGAGCCGCACACAACTCGCCTCGAACTCCCCCCACCTCGAGACGCCCGGGCAAAGCCGGCATATCTCGTGACGATGCGAAACGGTCAGGACCCCTTCCCGATGCCGCACCGCCGTGACGCATGGGGGCACCCGGCCGCCGAAGGATTCGAGGAATTCACGGAATCCCCCCGGGTATCCCGCCTCGGCCGCCCCGAGGAGGGCGCCGGCTTCATCCATGAGAACGATCCACGCGCCCCGATAGCGTCCGGATTCAACGAGTTTGGCGCACACGCCGCGGATCAGCGCATCCCGGTCCTTCTCCCGGGCGAGGAGCTGATTGACATTCCGGATCGCCCACAGCGCCGAGTTCAGGCGGGTGATCTTCTCCTCGGCGCGCTTGCGCTCGGTGATATCCCGGAATACTGTAACGCGCACCGGCTTGCCCTTGTAAAGCACCGGCTTACCCCGGAGCTCCACCCAGAACGTGGAGCCGTCCTTCTTGACCCCCCGGCCCTCGTAGGGTTCGGTGTATCCGGCGGCGATTTTCTTCAGGATGAGCTCCCAAGTCTCGGGGGTGGCATATCTGGCCGCATACGTGCCGATCATTTCGGAAAGCTCGTACCCGAACATCCGGGCCAGCGCTTCATTGGCCTCGATGATCACCCCCTGATCGTGAATGGCGATTCCTTCCTCGGCAATCTCGGCCAGACGATGGTACTTCTCCTCCGATTCCCTGAGCGCCTCTTCGGCGCGCTTGCGTTCGGTGACGTCGGTGGCGACGATACCCAGCCCCTTCCCCGCCCTGAAAGCGCGGATGCTGAGGTATCGCTGCTCGGGACCGGGGAAAAGGACCACATCCTCCTGATATACCCCGCCGTTCCGGATGATCCCGCGGTAACGCTCGTAGCGGGGGGTATCCCGAAGATACGGGACGAAATCGAGGACATTCTTCCCGATGACCTCCTCCCTCGGGGTGCCGGGCGGGAGATAGCCGAGGGCGATCTCATTGAAATCGAGAATGTTCAACTCCTCATCGAGGATGACGAGGGCCTCGGTAGCGGAGCGCATGAAGCCGGTGAGCCTTTCGTTTTCCGCCCGGAGGGCCTCTTCCCTCCGGCGGGAGACCGCTTCCGCCTTTCGGACGGCAGTAAGCTTCCGGCGCAGCGAAGCTAGATCTTCGAGGAGCTGTTCCTTGGTTTTCTCGCGGGACTTCACTTCACGCCCCCTTTCGATGGTAGAGAAGGCTCAAGGTGATTTCCCCCCGGCAGAAGCTCTCGTGCGGCAGGGCAAAAGACCGCGCCCGCTTCAATCCGGAACCGCGCTGGTTTCTTACTCTTGGATAAACCGAAAATCCCCGGGATCCGTACCGTGGGACTCAACGAGGAATGCGATCAAGAATTTGTGTTTTGCATTATACGCCTTAGAACCGATTTGGGCAAGCGCCATCATCTGGCGCGCGCCTTCACCTCTCCGGTGTAGGATGAGGCCAGATAGTGCAGGGAGATCTTCCGAAGTCCCAGCCCGATGTTCGTTTCGAGCGATACAATGCCGGGGATGCTGCCGATCTCCTTCACAAGGAAATTCGAAAGATCGGGCGGGGTTCGGAACATGGTGGAGACGATCAGATCGTATCGGCCGGTGACTCGAACCACGGTCTGGACTTCCGAAAGCGCGCTCAGCTTTTCGCTGGCCACATCGATCTGGCCCGGGGCGACCTTGATCCCGATCATGGCAAACATCCGGTAACCCAGATAGAGGGGATTGGTGAAGGCCATGATGCGGGTGCACTGCTGCTCCAGAAGCCGCTGCAGTTTGTTCGCGGTATAGGCACGGCTGGCCCCGATCTTCTTGGCCAGATCCGAGACCGATTGCCGGCCATCGCGTTCCATTTCCCTGAGGATCATCAAATCCACCTCGTCAATCTCGGGGATGCCGTGCGCCATGGGGATGGGGGCGGGGGCGGGAGGCTCTTTCGCGGCATTGAGAGCCCCCAAGGAGGAAAAGGAGATCTTGCGGATCTCCAGAACGATCATCGTCTCCACGGAGGTGATGCTGGGGACGGCGCCGATGCCGCGCCCTAGGAAATGGGAGAGCTCCGATTGGGTCTGGAACATAGTCCAGATAAGGATATCGTTGCGGCCGGCGGCGGTGATCACCAGATGCACATTCGGCATCGTGCCCAGTTGATCCGCCACCGAGTGGATGGCGCTCGGCAGCACCCGGATGCCCATGATGGCAAAGACCCGATAGCCCAAGACGTAGGGATTGGTGAAGGCGGCGATGCGGGTGATCTTCCGATCGAGAAGCCTCTGAAGCCGCCGGCTGGCATAGGCGCGGCTCGTGCCGAGCTTCCTCGCCAGATCCGAGACCGATTGCCGGCCGTCCCCTTCCATCTCGTGCAGGATTCGCTGATCGAGCTCATCCAACCTGTATTCCGAATTCTCCATTTCATAACCTCAATCGCGATGAATTCTTTCCGACACGATCGCCCGTGCCATCAGCGGAGCACCCGCTCATCCCCGACCCTCCGGGTGATCTTCATCTCATCCAGATGCTCCATCAGAGCCAGAGCAAACTTGCGGCTCGTCTGAAACATATCGCGCACCTCGGCAACGGTGATCTTGCCGCCGGTGCGCAGGCGTTCCACAACGCCCCCGACCATCTCATCATACGCCGCCGCGGCAAAGATCACGTTCTCGGCCACTTTAACCGCCTGACGGGTTTCGAGCAGCATATTCAGGAGTTCCGGCTCCGGCAAGGATTCCACAACGGGGGAATAGGGGTTTCGGGCAAGCGCCTCTAAGAATGCATCGGCCTCCGCCCGTTGTTTGGGGGTCAGCCGGATCGTGTGCGAAGGGGTCCGGAGGAACGCCTTCTCTTCCACCAGAACGCCCTCGGCGACCAGCCGTTCCAGAACGGCATTGAAATGGGCGGGGCCGATCTTGAGTCGGCTGCGGAGCTCTTCCTTCGGAATTCCCATGCGGAGGGGAAACTGGGCATGATAGGACTCGGTGGCCCGGCGGGACTCGGCGATCACCCGATCCCACTCGTTCCGGCTGATAAGGAGCGCCCGGGGCCCCTCTTCACCCAGCAAGATCACGCGCCCCTCCGCAAGGAGCGAGCGCAACGCCCGGGTAGCTTCTTCTTCCGAGAGATTGCACCGGGCCAGAAAGGCCCCCATCTCGATGAAGCCCTGCGAGCCGAGGGCGGTGAGCACCATATCCTCCGGAGAGCCTTTCTCCCGGGCCTCGAGCGCCTCGATGACGCTCGTCTGAAAGCGGCGATGCCGTCGGGGATGGGTATCAACGATCATCCCGCCGCCGAGCGTGCCCGCGGCCGAGCGGATGATGAAGAGATCCCCCCTCGCCACAGCCACCGGATGCCCGAGGAGAATTTGTGCCCAGCCGCTCTCTCCGGCGCCGAGCTTGTCCCGATCCAACAGCCGGAGTTTGCCGGAGACCTCGGCGGTTCCGGCGTGAAACGAGATCATCTTGTTGTGGGTGATCGGGTGGGTAAGATCGGCCACGGCCCGGAGCCGGGCATCGAGGAACCGGGTGGGAAGAAGCCATCCGGGGGTCGTCAGAACCATGCCGCGCTGAATCTCCTCCACGGCAATGCCGGCAAGATTCGCCGCCACCCGCGTTCCCGGAAGGGCCGTCTCGATCTTCTTCTTGTGGCTCTGGAGCCCGCGAATCGTCGTGCGCTGGCCTCCCGGAAGAATCTCCACTTGCTGGCCGAGGGAAAGGCGGCCGTCAATGAGGGTCCCCGTGACCACCGTGCCGAAGCCCTTCATGGTAAACACTCGATCAACGGGGAGCCTCGGCTTGCCGATATCCCGGCGCGGTGGTGTTGACTGAAGCAACCTTTCGATGGCGGCCACGAGATCGGCCAGACCTTCCCCCGTCACCGCCGAAGTCATCACCATCGGAGCACCTTCGAGGGCCGTCCCCTTGAGAACCTCTTCGATATCCAGTTTGACGATCTCCAGCATCTCTTCATCGGCGAGGTCTTTCTTGGTGATGACCACGATGGCCCGGCTGATGCCGAGGAGATCGAGAATGGCCAGATGCTCCCGCGTCTGGGGCATCACCCCTTCATCGGCCGCAACGATCAAAAGCGCGAGATCAATCCCCCCCACCCCGGCGAGCATGTTCTTGATGAACCGCTCGTGGCCGGGCACATCCACGATGCTCACTTCCTTGCCGTCGGGGAGCTTGAGCCAAGCAAATCCCAGATCAATGGTGAGGCCGCGCTCCTTCTCCTCGGCAAGACGATCCGGATCGATGCCGGTGAGCGCTTTCACCAACGTGGATTTACCGTGGTCCACATGCCCGGCCGTGCCCAAAACGTACATAACCGTTCCTGAGTAGCTCCGTGTCCGGAGCAACTTTGTTCTGATTCTACCGTCTTGCCGAACCGGTTGGCAACAGACCCTTCCCGGCCAAAAGGAGCGATCGAAGAAGCGCATGCCCGGACGCCTCCTTAGCCGGGGGGGTTTGGGGGTGCCCCCCAAGAAACCCTTTGGGCGGGCGGGTGGGAGCGAAGAAGCCGGATCGCTCATGGGGTGGGGGAATCCCGTGGCAAGGCCCGGAACAAAGTAATCAAGATCCTTCACCCCGAGGGCGAAAACAGCGATCGAAGAAGCGCATGCCCGGACGCCTCCTTAGCCGGGGGGTTTTTGGGGGTGCCCCCCAAGAAACCCTTTGGGCGGGCGGGTGGGAGCGAAGAAGCCGGATCGCTCATGGGGTGTGGGGGAATCCCGTGGCAAGGCCCGGACCGAGGCGATCACGGTCATTCACCCGAGTGTGAAGGCTGCAAAACCGGGCAATCCTTTGAAACGCGCCGCCGAAGGCCAAAAAGGAGAGCCGGCCCCTAAAGGGGAGCCGGCTCTCCGCGGTCGACCGGGCGCCGCTTACCGTCTAAGGTTCGGCGGGGAAGGCGCCTCGCCTTCCATACCAGAGAGCCCCTCCGAGCGCCACGATCCCCAAGCCCATCAGAATCAGAGCGGGGGCACCGGGAATCGGCGGGGAAGGATCCGCGATGGAGACGAGACCCACGGGCACAAATCGGCCCACCAGAGAAACCATCGTGACCGCATTCTCGTCCGTGGTGATCTGATTGGTAATGGAATTGGGATCGGCCGGATCGCCGAACCCGAGAATCTCGAGGGTATATTCCATATTGCCGATCACGAACGTTTGATCCGGCGTGGTAGTGACGATATCAGCAACATCCGCGCAGGGGCTCGCCCCTTGGGGCAAGCACTGGACATTATCGGTCTCATTCAGACCGAACGTGTAGTACAGGGTAACCGAATCCCCACCCAACCCCAGAGTAATGGCCAGATCCACACCCTGGAGGGTGCTATCCGCCTGGATGGACCGATTGTAATGGCTGAACTCCCCCAGAGCAAAGGGCGTTTCGCTTTGGAAGGGGATCACCCCCGCACCGGTGAACCCCAGCCCACTTTGGAGCTCTACATCCTCGGGGCAATTGCCATCGGAAGGCCACGTATCATCGCCGTACCGAACTTGCTCCTCATCTCCGGAAGCAACGGATACAAGGCATGTTGGAGTCCCGTTCGATCCGACCGGATTCGTCCACTGCCCGTCTATCGTCACCGAAGAAGGCTCATCGGCGGCAGCCCATGCCGGGCCCAGAATCCCCAACGCCCCAAGCAAAAACACCAAACCCAGAATACCCGCTCCGAACCTTAATTCCCGGGATGCTCCGATTTTCATGGTCACTTCCCCCTTCTCTATATGGAAAGCCCCCCGTGGGGTTCATCGGGAAAACGGTTTGAATTGAATTCAAGCCCACCCTTCCCGCAATCCCATAAACCGTTGCTCCCCCACTGAACGCAAAGTACGCCCCAAAGCCGATTCTGAGCACGCTTATTCTATCACAGCGTTTTGCGTCAAACGGTTAAAGATCGGTCAATAGAAGGTAAAGAATGTGTGGCGCAGTGTTCCGATCGGGCAGAACATCGTGATCGGGGGACAACGTCGGGCAAGCAGAGCCTCGAGAGGGGACATTCAGACGGAAGATCAGCGGCACTTTACCTTTCTTTCACCGGAATTTTTACCTTTGCCCCCTATAATGGAGTGAAAACCTCCGAGGAAAGCGGATATGGCCGGGGTGAACAGAGCGAGATTTGTCGAGCAACACATCGTGGATTGTCTGCGGGCGGCGATTGTCGAAGCCAACGGAGAGCCGGAACGGGCGGCGCGTCTTCGGGCACAGGCCAAGCTCCGATTGATCTGCATGAGCGATGCCGAGGTCTGGGAGCTTGCCAAACGGACTTGCTATCCCCCGACACGCTCTGCGCTCGATGCGTACAAAGATATCAAAGGAACGATCGAGGAATACAAGGCCACCGCCGATGAGTGGGTGGGGAAGGCCTTCGGCCCTCTGCCCACGGGCCCGAAGGCTTGAGGGCCACCTCCCGGGGCTTCGAGCTTCTTTCCGATCCCCTCTTTCCGTTGAGCGAAACGACCACCGGACAAAAGGGAGTTAGGGGGTATCTGGCCGGAATCTCTCCGCCGGTCGTTTCTTATTGAAAGGGCTCCCTGAGAGCAAGGATCAAATCCTGAAATCTCCTTTCATCGCCGCAGGCGATGACGCCGGGATTCCACACGGTCGCCGGAACCCCTTGCCAATCGGTCACCACCCCGCCCGCCTCCCGGACAAGGAGCATCGCGGCGGCGATATCCCAGGGGTAGATCCGCCGATGAAAATAGATATCCATCCGCCCGCAGGCCACATACGTCATCCCCAGTGCCGCGGAACCGGTCAGGCGGAAAGTCACGCCGGCGGACCAGAGATCGCGGGCCAGCGAGAGCATTTCCCGGGTCCGAGCATCATCGTACCCTAGATCGAACCCGATGATGGCCATATCCAATTCCCGCCCCTTGGCAACCGAGATCTTTCGATCATTGAGGAAAGCCCCCCTCCCCCTTTCGGCCCGAAAGGTCTCGCCCCGGATGGGATCATGAATGACGCCCACCAGAAGTTCATCCCCCTGCACGAGCGCGATCGAGACCGTGAAGAAAGGAATACCGAAGGCATAATTGGTGGTGCCATCGAGGGGGTCGATGATCCACCGGTATTCACTCCGGCTTTCCCGTGGGCCGGACTCCTCACTCAGGATGCCGTGGGAAGGGTATTCGCGTTGAATGAGATCGAGGATGCATTGCTCGGATCGAAGATCGGCCCGGGTGACCAAATTGCGGCGCCCTTTGGTGGTCACCTCTTTTTCCTCGTGGAAAAGGTCGAGGAGAATGGCCCCGGCCTCTTCGGCGGCGCGGACCGCTACGGCCACCGCTTCACTTCCGGTGCGGGATAGAGGGAAATCCGGGATAGGACTCATACGAGATGCATCTTCTCTTTGACTTCCCGGATGGTCTCTTCGGCGATGACACGGGCTCTTCGGGCGCCTTCGATGAAGATCTCTTCCACATACCCGGAACGCTGTGCAATCTCCGCCCGCCGGGAGCGGAAGGGTTCGAGGGCGGCATTGATCTCATCCGCGAGGAGTTTCTTGCACTCCACACATCCAATTTTGGCGGTCCGGCAGGATTCCGCGATCTCCCCCAATCTGGCCGATTCGTAGAGACGATGAAGCGTGTAGATGTTGCAAACCTCGGGCCGGCCCGGATCCGAGCGGGTCTTGCGTTGCGGATCGGTGAAGGCCGCCATGATCCGCTTGCGGGTCTCCTCCGGCGTGGCGGCCAACTCGATATGGTTGTTCAAGCTCTTGCTCATCTTATTGACCCCATCAAGTCCTACGATCATGGGGGCGTGAGTGAGCTTCGCCTGCGGCTCGGGGAAGACGGGGGCCACAAGGCTGTTGAAACGCCGCACGATCTCCCGGCAAAGCTCCAGATGCGGCAATTGATCCTCCCCCACAGGAACAATGGTGGCCTTGTACAGAATGATATCGGCGGTCATGAGGACCGGATACCCCACAAGTCCGTAATTCACATTCTGGGGCTGCATCCGGGCCTTTTCCTTGAACGTGGGGACCCGCAGGAGCCAGCCGAGGGGGGTGATCATGCTGAGGAGGGTATGAAGCTCCATCACCTGCGGCACGTGCGATTGAACAAAGAGGATGCTCTTCTCGGGATCGAGCCCCGCCGCCAGCCAATCGAGCATCATCTCGCGGATGTTCGCCTGCATGTTGCGGAAGTCTTCCATGGTCGTCAGGGCATGGATATCCACGATGCAGTAGATGCATTCGTACTCCTTCTGCAGATCGACATAATTCTGAATGGCACCCAAATAATTCCCGATATGCTGCCGCCCGGTGGGTCGGGCACCCGAAAAGACTCGGCCTTTCATCGCTTACGAAGTACCCTCACTCTCTTTAATACTTGATCACGCGCGCTCTGGAGAACGCTCCCTCATCGTGTGTGCGGGCGATATTCTAACGCAGTCTAACACAGAAGGAAGATGGGAGACAAGGCTATTACTGAATTGGGGGTGGGTGCGCGGCGCACCCACCCCCAATACCCCCCCAACACTCGATCTCGGGCGAAAAGGAATCCCACCCCTATCCGCCCGGCACAAACACGATATCCACCTCCCCGAACATATAATCCGCGCTCCTCAGGGTCGGAAAGCCATCTCCCGCCCGATAGCAACTCGACTTGATCGTAATCTTCCCGTACGTACGGGGGAGCGGCTCGATAGACTTGACGTACGCCGCCCCCGATCCCGCCGTGTAAACGGTCACTTTGTAATCCTCGCCTGCCCTTACCTCCACGGGCACCGGCAGATTCACATAGTTCCACTCGTTGGCCGATGAGATAACCACCGAAGCCATAAGCTCTCCCGCAGCATTCCAGAGACTCACGGTCTTGCTTCCGTTGAAATTCCCGCCCAGCCCTGTGATCGCTCCGTTCACCTGCGGACTGAATTCATATCCCAGGGTATAGTCCCACGGCCGATCCGCAAACACAGCGCCGTTCTCGTTATCCTTCCACGGCGTCTGCGGTGGTGGAGGACTAATGCTCACGGGCAAGGCCGGAGACCATTCAGAGGAAGCCCCCCGGTCATCCGTGGTCAGGGCCTTCACCGGATAGGTGCCGGCCATCGTCCATACGTGAGCAGCGCTAACGGGCGCCCCCGATGGCACCGGCCCGATCACGGTCGTTTCCCCATCACCCCAATCGAACGTGTACACAAGAGAACCGCCTTCGGGATCGGTGGTCCCGGTAACATAAGAATATTCCTCGCCCACGATGCCCTCTGTGGCGCCGGTCGGCGCTGCGGGGGCGGACGGCGGTTCATTCGGCGGCAAAGCCGCCGCTTCAGGGGGATAATTCACCAGAGGATCACCGATCAAATAGATCTGAGGGAGTTTGTTCACATTCAGCTTCGCCCCGTAGTAGGTTTCGCAGCTCTTGTACCCCAGTTGGAGCATGGTGCCGATGTCATTGCCGGCCGCCAGATATCCCGGGTACCATTTCAAGGCCGATGAATGGGTCGCCACCGTATCCACGGCGGCCAGAATGTTCACCGCTCCGGAGGCGAGCGCTCCCGAGACGAGCGAAGTGCCATAGGGATAGTACGATCCGGTATCACATCCGTTGAACCACCACAGGCTCGGGGGATAGAACCTCCGGTACTTGATGTCCTGCCCCCGCGTTGCCGGATTGGTAGCGGCCAGATAATTCGGATTGCCGTGCCCCGTCAGGATCACCACTTCGGCGGCCTTCGCTTCGGTGAGCACTTCGGTCAGAGGCGGATTGTTGGTCAATGAATTGCTGAATTCGATATCCCCCCGCGCGTAGACGTTCGCGGCACCGTACATCGTTTCCAAGGCGGAGATCGTTTCGGTCTCCCGGTCGACCAGCCAATCGCTGGCCAGAACGGCCCGTTCGGCCCGCCGCATGGCCCCGGAATCGAAGAGGAAACCCGCATTCATCAGAAGGACGGCATTGCCGATATCGTAGGCAGTGATCCTCCCGAAGGGGATATCCGGGACATAATCCCCATCGTTATCCCGATCGGCATAGCGGGCATCGGCGGAGAGCATGTAGGGGAAGCGCGGGTCCGCGAACCGATACGGGAACACCGCCCAATGGCCGATAACCACCAAATGACCCGGCTCCCGACCCCCGTTGTTGGGAACGATGAGAGCATTCAGCTTTTGATCGAGGCCGGCATCAACATCCGCCGCGGAGGCACCGCTCACCGTGAGGAGCATAGCATTGCGCAGCGCAGCATAGATCGGGGCGATCTTCCAGTACTGTTGAGAGGCAGAAAGTGCACTCGTATCGCCACTGTGAATCAGGGTCAGCACATTTTGAGTGCCCGCAAGGTGAGCCGGCGTGAGTGATACGACCGCTTCTTCGAGGGACGCTACCCGCTGCATGGACTTCCCGCCGGCGGCGGCAAGTGCTTCGAGGCCGGCCGTTGTGACGCTGTTCGTTCCGAAATACACGATGGCGGCAACATCGGCATCGGCCGTAACGAGCCGTTCCGCTTCGGCAAGGCTATTGAAGAAGGCACCCCCCTGCCGATGAGCCCACACCGCGGCATAGGGCATGAAGCTTTCTTGATCGGCTACGACCACATATCGCGGGGCACCCCGTTTCCCCTCCCAACATTGAATCGCATATTCGTCAATCGGTTGGGTCCGAACGGTGCTTACACCCGTCTGGGCAACGATCAGCCCCAGAAAGGCCGCCGGCACGTTCCCGGCCGCCGTCTCCACCACCCGCACTTCGGCGGCCGACGGATCGAGCCGGGAGATGAAATTGACGATCTCTTGTTCCGCTGAGGCATCATAGACCAAAAGGGGCGACTGAATGGACCCATCTCGCGTAAGCGGAAGGGCTTCGAGGATGGTATTGGCGTCCTGATCGGAAAGCCAGACGATCACTCCCGCAGCATCCGCCTCCGCAGTACCCCCTCGCGGAGAACCCGCAATCCCCCCCAAAATCATAAGGCAAAGGAGCAAACTCCCGGCGATCCGAAACGGCGCTGGCATCCGGAGATGACTCTTTTTCCTCATGGCTCAACCCCCTCCTCCCGATGGCTATCCCTCATTCTACACTGAGGTAGACAATTCCAAAATAAGGCGCTCCCCCATGTCCAAACGGGTGCCTGCCCCCAAAAACCCCCGGGGTACCTTGGGGGGATTGACTTTTGCGGCGTTATGGGTAAAATTCAAAGACCACACTTCTTCCGCGGAGGGAAAATATGGGCACCCGTCGGAGGATCAAAGGTCAGGGGCCGCCCGAGAAGGCCGAGGCCGGCCGATCCCTAGAGTGGGCGGAGGTACGTCAGTGGATCGATGAATTACAGCGGGAATGGGAGGAGCGAAGAAAAACGACGCAATCTCAGACGGAGAGCAAGCCCTATCGGTTGCCGGAGGATTCCGTTGCCGAATGAGATGAGCTTCCTCCCCCCGGACCGTTAAGACCTCTTTTCCTCCGAGAACATCGGAGGGCTGCGATCTCACGTTGCCGGTGCACCCAGCCCTTCCCCCTTCAAACCCGTACCTTCTATCCCCCGGGTTCACATGATCACAGAGGTGAGCTTGTGATGACCTTTGCGCGTCCTTGCAGAGGAACCGGCAAAGAAGAACGGCGCCCCGGCGCCTTCCCGCCCGATGGAGATCACCGGCACATGCCGTGAGAGAAGGGCTTCATGGAGATGGGGTGGGTGGAGGGAATCGAACCCTCGATCTTCAGGGCCACAACCTGACGCCTTAACCGCTGGGCTACACCCACCACGAAAGGGGAAAACCGAAGTTCCAATGACTCATTCTACTGGCCCGAATGCCAACCGTCAAGGCGAGCGATCGCCCGACGCTTCTCGCTTCCCTCGATTCGCGATCGGCCGACCGCCTTGCGAAGGAGTTCGATGCTCTGATCGTACGTGCGCCGATCCACGGGATACGGAATGCCATCCTTCCCCCCGTGGGCAAAGCTGAACCGCGCCGGATCGGAGAAACTCGGCGGGGCGCCGTACACGAGTTCCGAAAGGAGCGAGAGAGCCCGGATCGTCTTGGGTCCCACGCCCGGCAAGCTCAGGAGTTCTTCGAAACCCCCGGGAGCCCGCTCATAGGCGGCAAGGAGGGTCTTGCCGAGCCGCTCGGGATGAATATCTTCGACTTTCAGGTAGTGGCGGGCCGGAAGATTCAGTGACTTGATGCGCGCAATCTCAGTCAGAGTCTTCTCGGGCTTCTCTTCAGCGGCAATGCCGGCGATGGTCTTGCGGGCCGGAGCGCTTTCTTCGGCAACCAAATTGAGGCACGCGCCGGTTTTTTCAGAGCAAATGGCGGCATGCGGCTCGCAAACGAAGTCCGTAACCTTCTCTCCCAGCCAGTGGTACCGTCGGGCATAGCGGGTCGTCTCGTTCATGCCCTGCTGAATCACAGCCCAGTGTCCGTTCCGAGTAAAGACAAACGTATGATGATAAAGGGAATAACCATCCTGAAGGGCGGCGGTATCCACCTTGGCCACCATTCTACTGGCGTAAACGAGCTCGGCCGGGTCGGCCGTGATGAGGTGACCGCAAGATTCGATCTCCGCCGGCGTTTGCCGCGATGTTCCGCCCTTGCCCCCGGCAACAAAGAACCCGAGATCGTTCTCGATCCCCCGAAGGCCTTCCTTGAGGGCACCGCACGTGGTGGTGGTAAGACCGCTGGAATGCCAATCGAATCCGAGAGCACACCCGAAGGCCTGAAACCAGTAAGGATCCGAAAGCCTGCGGAGCATCTCCTCCGGCCCGAACTCCTCCACGATCACGATGCATACCTCCCGCGCCAGCTTGCTCATCCGCTGGAAGAGCCACGCGGGGGCTTTGCCGCCGTGCAGCGGAAGGTTGGCGATGCCGGTTCTAGTGAAAGCGGGCATGGATGCGCTCCGTATAGGCGCGGAAGTTCCGAAGGGTTTCCTCGATGTGGTCCCCCCCGAACTTCTCGAGGGCGGCTTCGGCCAGAACGAGGGCCAGCATTGCCTCTCCGATCACACCCGCGGCGGGCACAACGCAAGTATCGGCGCGCTCGAAGTGGCCGAGAACCTTCTCGCCGGTCCTGAGATCGATCGAAGGGAGGGGATGGGCAATGGTGGAGATGGGCTTCAGGGCCGCTTGCACCACGATCGGTTGGCCGTTGGTCATCCCGCCTTCGATTCCCCCCGCCCAATTCGTGGGGCGCCGGAGCCCCGGCTCGATGATATCATGGGCTTGTGACCCCCTCAATTCGGCAAGGGCGAATCCCCCCCCGATCTCCACCCCCTTGACCGCCGGAATGCTCATGATCGCTTGGGCAATCCTCCCGCTCAGCCGCCGATCCCATTGCGTATGGCTTCCCAATCCGATGGGCACCCGCGTAGCGAGCACTTCGAAGATGCCGCCCAAGCTATCACCCGCTTGCCTTGCCGCATCGATCGCCGCCATCATGGCCTTCTCCGCTTGCGGATCCGCACACCGCACCGGCGAACCTTCGACGGTCGCCCAATCAACCGGCTCGGGGGGATCGGCCCATACCCCGCCGATGGCGATCACATGGCTGTGAATCTCGATCCCGAACTTCTCCAAGAAAACGCGGGCCACCGCCCCCACCGCCACCCGCGCCGCCGTCTCGCGGGCACTGGCCCGCTCGAGGACAGGGCGGATATCATCAAGATCATACTTGACCACCCCCGCAAGATCCGCATGCCCCGGCCGCAGATGCGTGACCGGCTCGATCCCCTTCTCCACCGGAGAAACGCTCATGCGTTCCTTCCAATTCTCCCAATCCTTGTTCCGGATGAGGAGCGAGATGGGACTGCCGATGGTGAGCCCGTGCCGGACGCCCGAGAGGATCTCAGCGCGGTCTTGCTCGATCTGCATCCGCCCCCCCCGCCCATAGCCCCCCTGCCGGCGCTTCAGATCCTGAGCGATCACCTCTTCGCTCAGAGAGAGCCCCGCCGGGACCCCTTCGATAATGACCAGAAGGCCCTTGCCATGGGATTCGCCCGCCGTTAGAAATCGAAACATCGGTTCATCCTCACCTTCTTCCCCTCCATATCAGGGGATTCTCCCTCACGCCAGCGCGCCCTTCGCCTTCTCCATCATCAAGGCCACGGGCGCCGCCCTCTCCGTCCACAGCTCGAAGGCGGCCACTCCTTGATAGACAAGCATCGGGAGCCCTCCCAGAGTCCGCGCCCCCACCCGTTCGGCCGCCTCGAGGAACGGCGTCTTGATCGGATTGTACACGACATCGTACACGAAGGATTTGGGGGAGATCAGCTCCGGAGGCACGGGCGATCGGCCTTCAGAGGGACTGTGCTTCATGCCGATCGGGGTGCAATTGATCAGAAGATCGGCTCCCCACACCGCCCCCTCGAAAGCAGAGCCCTTGCCCTCAGCAAGCACCGTGACCTTCGCCCCCTTGAGCGATTCCCCCAACCGCTCCGCCCTCGCCCGGTCGATATCGAAGAGCGCGAGCGATCCGATCCCGGATTTGATCAACGCGAAACCGATGGCGCGGGCCACTCCGCCGGCACCGATCATGGTGACCCGCTTTCCTTCCGGATCGAATTTCCCCTCGGACTCGAGCGCCCGGAGAAACCCTTCGGCATCCGTATTGTACCCGACGAGCTTCTTTCCGCGCTTCACGATGGTATTGACCGCACCGATATCCGCGGCGATCTCGTTGAGCTCGTCCATCATGAGGAGCACGGACTCCTTGTAAGGCACCGTCACGTTCGACCCCAGTTTTCCGGCGGATCGAATATCCTTCACCGTATCGGCGAGCTTCTCGGGCCGGGTCTCCCAGAGTTCGTACCGGAGATCGAGTCCGAGATGATCGAACGCCGCCTGTTGGAAGATGGGCGAAATGGAATGCCCCAGGGGGTAACCGATAAGCCCGATGACTTGCGTCATGAAACACACCTCGTGATCCGGTTTTTTGGCACTACTGAGCGCTCAGATCGTAACCTTCCGGCACAGCGTGGGGAGAAGAACCGAGCCTCTCGTCAAGATACCATTGCAGGATGAGCGCCGCGGCGGCGGCATCGTGCTTGGCCTTGATCTCCCGGCGCTTCTTCCCCGCCTCCTTCAACAGTTGTTCGGCGACCGAAGTGGAAAGGCGCTCATCGAAGGTTTCCACCGGCACCGGTGAGAGGCGCGAAAGCTCCTCGACGAACGCGAGAGTTTTCTCAGCCTGAGCGCCCAAGCGCCCATCCATGAGCCGCGGTAAACCCACGATGATCCGCTCGACTTTATGCTCCGCCGCCAGATCGAGGATCGTTTGGAAATCCGCTTTGCCACCCTTTCGCTGGATCACGGTGAGGGCGCCGGCGAGCATTCCCGTGGGATCCGAAAGGGCCACCCCGATGCGCCTATCGCCGATATCCAGTCCGAGCATTCTCACCGCGAACCCCTCTTCCTTGGAGAGCAGCGACCGCCGTGATCTCTTCCATCTGCGGGAGTCGAGATCACCTCTTCCCGATCAACGTCGGGACCAGCCGAAGGGCCTCATCGATCTTGCTTTTATCCTTGCCGCCGGCCTGAGCCATTTCCGGCTTGCCACCCCCGCCCCCACCCGTGGCCTGAGCCACTTGCTTGATGATCTTGCCGGCGTGAATGCCTTTGCTCACGAGATCGGGGGTCACCATGGCCAGAAACCGGGGGCTATCCTCCAGAACAGCGCCGAGCACGATCACCCCGCTCCCGATCTTCTCCTTGAGAAAATCGCCCGTCTCCCGCAAACGTTCCATACTTGAGGCCGGGATCTTCGCCGCGATTACGTTGATCCCATCCACCTTCACCGCGGTCGAGAGAAGCGCTTCGGCGCTCTTCCGGAGGAGCTGAGCTTCCAGAGACTCGGCCCGCTTGCGCTCGCTCCGGAGCGCCGTCAGAAGCTCTTCGATGCGATCGGGCACCTCTAGCGGGCTTGCGGCTTCAAGCTTGCGCGACGTCTTTTCGAGCGCCTCCAAACGGGCTTTCACGAACTGTTCCGCCCCCCTCCCCGTAACCGCCTCGATGCGCCTCAGACCGGAGCCCACGCTCTTCTCGCCGGTGATCCAAAAGAAACCGATCTGACCGGTGCTCTCAAGATGCGTGCCGCCGCAGAGCTCCGCGCTCACCCGCTCCGCACCATCGGGTGATCCGATCTCCACCACCCGGACCACCTCCCCGTACTTCTCTCCAAAGAAAGCCAGTGCCCCCGCCGCGATGGCCTCTTTCTGAGGGGCCAAACGGCCGGTCACACGAAGATTGCGGCGAATGTGTTCATTCACGATGGATTGGACACGCATGAGCTCCTCTTCGGAAAGGGCCACGAGATGGGTGAAATCGAACCGGAAGTGATCCGGCGCTACGAGCGAGCCGCCTTGGCGCACCTGATCTCCCAGAACCTCCCGGAGTGCGGCATGGAGGAGATGGGTGGCGGTATGGTTGCGGGCGATATCGAGCCGCCGCTCTCCATCAATCTGCGCCCTCACCCGGTCGCCGGTGGAGAGCACGCCCGCTTCCACCTTCCCGATATGTACGATGATGCTCTCGATCGGACGTTTGGCATCGGTGACCACGACTCTGCCCCGGGCCGACCGAATCTCCCCGCGATCGCCGACCTGCCCCCCCATTTCCCCGTAGAAGGGCGTGCGGGAAAGGATGATTTCCACCTCTTGGCCCTGAAAAGCGGTCTCCACCCGTTCACCACCAACGATGAGGGCCGCAACCTGAGCTTCGGCATCGAACGATTCGTATCCCACGAACTCCGTCGGGGGAAGGCCGAGCGAGCCGTAAAACCTCTCGGCGGATTTATCGGCCAGGCCGAATTTGGCCGCTTCGCGCGCGCGCTCACGCTGGGCCTCCATCTCCCTCTCGAACCCTTCGAAATCCACCTTGAGCCCGTGTTCGGTGGCGATCTCGGCGGTGATCTCCTTGGGGAAACCATAGGTATCGTACAGACGGAAGGCCTGCTCGCCGGAGATGGTGGAAAGCCCGCCGGCTTTCAGTTCCGCCACTATCTCGTCGAGTAGATTGATGCCCGTGGTCAGGGTCTGATTGAACTTGCTTTCTTCGATCTCGATCACGTTGAGAATGTAGTCGCGACCCTTGACGAGTTCGGGATAGAAGCCGCCCATTTGATTGATCACCGTTTTGCCGATCTCCGGAAGGAACAGATCCTTCAAGCCGAGCTTCCGGCCGAAGAGGGCGGCGCGCCGGAGCACCCGCCGGAGCACATATCCCCGGCCCTCATTGGCGGGAATCACGCCATCAGCGATGAGAAAAGTGACTGCCCGCCCGTGCTCGGCCACGACGCGGATGGCGCGCGTGACCGCCCCGCTTTCGCCGTACCGGCGGCCGGTGAGTGCCGAGATACGCTCGATCAAAGGCGCGAAAACATCGGTCTCGTACACGGAGGCCTTGCCCTGCATCACACAAGCGATCCGTTCGAGTCCCATGCCGGTATCAATGTTCGGCTTGGGGAGCGGGGTTCGGTTCTTCTTCTCGTCTTGATCGAACTGCATGAAGACGAGGTTCCAGATTTCGAGGAACCGCCCGCACCCGCAGGAGGGATTGCAATCGGGCTTGCCGCAACCCCTATCCGGCCCGAAGTCGTAGTGGATCTCGCTGCATGGGCCGCAGGGGCCGGTCTGGCCGGCGGGCCCCCAGAAATTGTCCTTCTCCCCGCAACGGATGATCCGTTCCCGCGGCACGCCGATCTCGAGCCAGTAGCGCTCGGCCTCATCGTCATCGAGAAAGACGGTGGTCCAGAGCCTTTCCTTGGGCAGACCGAAGCGCTCGGTGACCAACTCCCATGCCCAAGCGATGGCTTCCTTCTTGAAATAGTCACCGACGCTGAAGTTGCCCAGCATCTCGAAGAAGGTAAGGTGCCCCGGATCGCCCACCGAATCAATATCGGTGGTGCGGAAGCACTTCTGGCATGAGGTCATGCGGCGTTTCGGGGGGACCGCTTCGCCCATGAAATAGGGCTTCATCTGCACCATGCCGGCGGTGGTGAGGAGAAGCGTCGGATCGCCGTGCGGCACGAGGGAGGAGCTGGGCACGATCAAATGCCCCTTCTCCTCGAAGAATTTCAAGAATGTCGTTCGTATCTCGCTGCTTTTCATCTCGGGTGAAAATCCTCTCGCTTGATTCTAGGGCAAGGGCCCTCAGCGTGTCAACGAAGGGCGATTGCCCCGAAAACAGCGATTGAAGAAGCGCACGCCCGGGCGCCTCTTAAACGGGGGGATTGGGCCCCCCAAGAAACCCTCTGAGCGGGTGGGATCGGAGAAGCCGGATCGTTCATGGGGTATGTGAGGGAATTCCGGGGCAAGGTCCGCAGTGACGTGATCATGGTCATTCATTCTGAGGGTGAAGGCTCCAAAGCGGAATCGGTCCTTTGGTGGGCGTTCGTCTCTATTGTTGAGTCCCTTCGCCAAATGTTACAATGCCTTTTGAGCACATGTCACGGGAACCCTTCCGGGAGGAACCGCCATGGATCGCAACCGGGACTACGAGATCAATCAACTTGCCAAGGAAGAATCATGGCGGATGTTCCGCATCATGGGGGAGTTCATCGAGGGATTCGATGAGCTTTCGGATATCGGGCCGGCGGTGAGCGTCTATGGTTCGGCGCGGCTCAAGGAATCCGATTCCCTTTACTGGGAAATCGAGGATATCGCCTTTCAGTTGGGGCGGATGGGGTTTGCCATCGTGACGGGCGGGGGGCCGGGGGTGATGGAGGCGGCCAACAAAGGGGCACTTCGGGCGGGAGCCGCTTCCATCGGGTTGAACATCTCCTTGCCCCAAGAGCAGATATCGAACGCCTATACGACCAAATCGCTCACCTTCCACCACTTCTTCGTTCGGAAGGTGATGCTGGTCAAATACGCCACCGCCTTCATCATCATGCCGGGAGGCCTGGGCACTCTGGATGAGCTTACGGAGGTGCTCACCCTGATCCAAACCCAGAAGATCAAGCCATTCCCCGTTGTTCTGTTCAAGTCCGAATACTGGAAGGGTTTTCTGGATTGGCTCAAATCCACCGTCCTTGCGAGGGGATTCATCTCGGAAGGGGATATGGATTTACTGATGGTCTGCGATGATCCCAACAGCGTGATCGAGATCGTACAGAGCTGGTATATCCGTCAGGAGCTGGTGGGGAAGAGAGCGCTCCGGCGCTAACGTGGACCGAACGAGATTTAGGAAGACAGATGCCGGTAAAACTCGAATTCTGCGGCGGAGTGGGCACGGTCACCGGCTCCCGATATTTGCTGGATACGGGGCAAACGCGACTTTTCGTGGATTGCGGTCTTTGCCAAGAATGGCACTGCAAAGCTCGGAACTGGCGTCCTTTCGAAGTAGCGCCCGCTTTGCTGAAGGCTGTCCTTCTGACCCATGCCCATGTGGATCACTGCGGCCTCCTTCCAAAGCTGGTGAAGGACGGCTTCTCCGGAGATATCTACTGTACAGAGGCCACCGCTCAGATCGCCGCGATCGCCTTGCTCGATTCGGCGAAGATCCAAGAGGAAGACGCGGCCTTCAAGAAAAAACGCCATGAACGGGAGGGCCGAAAGGGCCCGTATCCGGAGATACCGCTCTATACCGTGGAAGATGCCGAGGCCACCATACCCCTTTTCAAACCCGTAAGATATGGAGAACGGGTGCCGCTGGACGGGGGGATTGAAGCGATCTTCCACGATGCAGGCCACATCTTGGGCGCCTCTAGTATCGAATTAAGACTCAAAGCGAATGGGACCCCCCGAACGATCCTTTTCTCCGGCGATATCGGGCGGCGAAACCGGCCGATCATCGAGGATCCTTCTCAGATCGATGCCGCAGACTACGTGATCGTGGAATCCACCTACGGCGATCGCTTGCACGAAGATCCCACCCTGATCCCCGATAAACTGGCCGAAGTGATCAATTCCGCCTATCGAGCGGGGGGGAATATCGTAGTCCCGGCCTTCGCCATCGAGCGCGCTCAGGAGATCCTGTACACCCTGAACGAACTCCTCATTCAGGGGCGAATCCCGCGCCTCATGGTCTTTCTGGATAGCCCGATGGCAGCCCGGGTGACCGAGGTCTTCAAAGAGCATCCGGAGCTCTATGATCAGGAGACCCGAGGACGCATTCGGGAGGGACATTCCCCCTTCGAGTTCCCGGGGCTGATCACCGTCCAATCCATCGAGGATTCGAAGGCCATCAACAACATCAAAGGGACTTGCATGATCATCGCCGGTTCGGGAATGGCCTCCGGCGGAAGAATCAAGCATCACCTTGTGGCCAATATCTCGCGCCCGGAGAGCACGATCCTCTTCGTGGGATATCAATCCCCGGGGACACTGGGGCGGCAGATCGTGGATGGGGCCAAGGAAGTCCGGATCCTCGGGCAGATGCGCCCCGTCCGTGCAAGGGTGGTTCATCTCGGCGGTTTCTCCGCACACGCCGATCGGGACGAACTGACGGATTGGCTCACCCGGCTCAAGCGGGCGCCGCGGCATGTCTTCGTAACCCACGGGGAAGAGGAGGTATCGAAGACATTTGCAGAGTATGTAAGAGCAAAGACCGGATGGAGTGTCTCCGTACCCCGGTATATGGACGAAGTCGTTCTGGATTAGGTCGGACGGGCGTTGTCTCATTCTGTCATGTCTATGGGTGTAACGATAGCGCAGGTTGAAAGCAGCCTGCGCTATCATCGGTTTAAGGAGAGAATCCCATGCCCTCGATAGATGATCTTTGCATCAACACGATCCGGTTTCTGGCCGTGGATGCGGTCCAGAAGGCGAACTCCGGCCATCCGGGAGCCCCCATGGGCATGGCCCCGGTGGCATACGTGCTTTGGGATCGGCTTCTCAAGCACAATCCCACCGATCCGAAATGGCCCGATCGGGACCGATTCATCCTCTCGGCCGGGCATGCCTCGGCCATGCTCTATGCCTTGCTTCACCTCACCGGATACGACCTTCCTCTGGAAGAGCTCCGGCGATTCCGCCAGTGGGAAAGCAAAACCCCCGGGCATCCGGAATACGGCGTGACCCCGGGCGTGGAAATGACCACCGGACCGCTGGGGCAGGGATTCGCTTCCGGCGTGGGCATGGCCATCGCCGAGAAGCTACTAGCGGAGCACTATAACCGCCCCGGCCATGAGATCATCAATCACTATACATATGCCATCGTCTCCGATGGCGATCTGATGGAAGGGATCTCCGGCGAGGCGGCTTCTCTGGCCGGAACCCTCAAGCTCGGGAAGCTCATCTACCTCTACGATGACAACGACATCTCCATCGAGGGACCCACCGATATCACCTTCACCGAGGATGTGAAGAAGCGGTTCGAAGCCTATGGATGGCATGTGGGGGGCCCCATCGACGGCAACGATCTGGGAGCCGTGGAGACGGCCATAAGAGAAGCTCAGGCTCACACCGATCAACCCAGCCTGATCATCTGCCGGACGGTTATCGGCTGTGGAAGTCCGAACAAGGCGGGCACCGCGGGCGTCCACGGGGAGCCCCTCGGCGAAGAAGAGGTGGCATGCACCCGAAAGAATCTCGCTTGGCCCTACGAGGAGCCGTTCGGAATCCCCCCCGAAGCCCTGGCCCACTTCCGGCAGGCCCGTGAACGCGGCAAACGGTGGCAAGCCGTGTGGGAGAACAAGCTCGAGGCGTACCGCAAGGCATATCCGGAGGAAGCGCGGCATTTGGCCGAGGACTTGGAAGGACTTCTCCCCCACGGATGGGATCGCGACCTCGGGAATTTGTTCGCCAAACAAACCAAACCCATTGCGACCCGCGCCGCCTCCGGGGAAGTGCTCAATGCCGTTGCCCCCCGGATTCACGCGCTTGCGGGCGGATCGGCGGATCTAGCGCCTTCCACCAAAACCATCATGAAAGGGCGGGGGGATTTCGGGATCAAGGATTACACCGGGCACAACTTCCACTTCGGGGTCCGGGAACACGCCATGGGCGCGATCGCCAACGGCATGGCGCTGCACCGGGGGATCATTCCCTACACCGCCACATTCCTCGTCTTCTACGATTACATGCGAGCACCCCTGCGGCTCGCCGCTTTGATGGGCCTCCGGGTGATCTTCATCTTCACCCATGATTCGGTCGGCGTAGGTGAAGACGGCCCTACCCATCAGCCGGTGGAACACCTCTTCGGCCTGAGATCGGTGCCCAATCTAGTGACCCTCCGGCCCGCCGATGCCACCGAGACCGTTGAGGCATGGAGAATAGCCCTTGAACGCCGGGAGGGTCCGACCGCCCTCGTCCTCAGCCGCCAGAACCTGCCCGTTCTGGACCGGACCGCCCTTGCACCCGCAACGGGCGTGCGGCGGGGGGGATACACCCTCTGGGAAGCATCTCCCTCTCCGGAAGTGATTTTGATCGGCACCGGCTCCGAAGTGCACATTGCTCTGGAGGCGGGCAGAGCGCTCGAGGAGAAGGGCATCGCCGCCCGGGTGGTCTCGCTTCCCTCATGGGAGCTCTTTCAGTCCCAGCCCGAGGAATATCGGCGGACCGTATTGCCCCCCGGCGTTCGAGCCCGGGTATCCATCGAGGCCGGAATCACTCTGGGATGGGAGCGCTATGTGGGAACGGAGGGGATCGCCATCGGCGTGGACCGATTCGGCGCCTCAGCGCCGCAAAAGGTCATTTACGAAAAGCTGGGGCTCACCGCACCAAACGTGATCGAAAAGGCTCTGGCGCTGGTGCGGCGGTAGGGGCCCACTCCAAACCGGGAATGGGAGATCAAAACAGGAGCTTTCGGGGACCGGCATTTCCCCCGAAAGGCCACTGCGCTATAATGGAAACGCTATGATCGAGAAGTACAATCCATCGGAAATCGAAACGAAATGGCAGAGGCGCTGGGAGAAAGATCGGCTCTACGCCGTAAGCGAGAACAGCGATCGCCCCAAACTCTACGAGCTTACCATGTTCCCCTATACGTCCGGGGATCTGCATATCGGGCACTGGTATGCCATGGCCCCCGCCGATACGCATGCCCGCTTCATGCGTATGAAGGGATACAACGTGCTCCACCCCATCGGCTTCGATTCGTTCGGGCTCCCGGCCGAGAACGCCGCCATCAAGCACGGCATCCATCCCTTCAAGTGGACCATGGACAACATCAAGAACATGCGGCGGCAACTCCGGTCCATCGGGGCCATCTACGATTGGGATCGGGAGGTGATCACATGCCTTCCGGAGTACTACAAGTGGACCCAGTGGTTCTTTCTGAAGTTCTGGGAAGCGGGTCTGGCGTACCGGGCGAAGGCTCCGGCAAATTGGTGCCCGAAGTGTCAGACCGTGCTGGCCAATGAACAGGTCACGGCGGCCGGGCAGTGTGAGCGATGTGATACCCCCGTCATCCGCAAGGACCTTGAGCAATGGTTCTTCCGGATCACAAAATATGCCGATGAGCTGATGCAACATGAAGGGCTCGATTGGCCGGAACGGGTCAAGATCATGCAGCGCAATTGGGTGGGGCGGAGCGAGGGTGCCGAGATCACCTTCGACATTTCCGAATACAACCTCCCCGAAAAGGAGATCCGCGTCTTCACTACCCGTCCGGATACGGTGTACGGCGTTACCTTCATGGTCCTCGCCCCGGAGCACCCCTTGGTCGAGAAGCTCACCGCCCCCGAGTATCGCCAACAAGTGGAGGAATACGTGGACTGGGCGCGCCATCACTCGGAGATCGAGCGCCTCTCCACGGAACGCGAAAAGACGGGGGTGTTCATCGGCGCCTATGCCACGAATCGGCTGAACGGAGAGCGGGTCCCAATTTGGATCGGAGATTATGTTCTCGTGAGTTACGGCACCGGCGCGGTGATGGCCGTCCCCGGCCATGATCAGAGGGACTTCGATCTGGCGAAAAAATACCACCTCCCGATCAAGGTGGTCATCGCCCCCGAGGGATGGGACGGCAAGGAGTTCACTTGCGCCCACGAAGGTCCGGGGACGATGGTAAACTCCGGCCCGTTCGATGGCATGCCGAATGAAGAGGGGAAGAAAGCCATCATCGCCTTTCTCGAAAAAAAGGGGTACGGCAGAGCGGCGGTGAGCTATCGGCTGCGGGATTGGCTCATCTCCCGGCAACGGTATTGGGGCGCTCCCATTCCCATGGTCTACTGCCCGGCATGCGGCCTCGTGCCGGTGCCGGAAAAGGACCTACCGGTGCTCCTTCCCGAAGATGCGGAGTTCAAGCCGACGGGCGAATCCCCCCTCAAGTACTGCGAGTCGTTCGTGAATACCACCTGCCCGAGGTGCGGTAAGGCGGCCAAACGCGAGACCGATACCATGGACACGTTCATGTGTTCGAACTGGTATTACCTCCGCTATCCGAGCCCGAGGTATGCCGAAGGCCCGTTCGATCCCCGGAAGGTACGGTACTGGATGCCCGTGGACCTGTACACCGGGGGCGTGGAACATGCCACCATGCATCTCTTCTATGCACGTTTCTTCACCAAGGCCCTGAGGGATATGGGGTTGATCGAATTCGGGGAGCCGTTCAAAAAACTTTTCAATCAGGGCACGATCATCCTCAACCGGCAGAAGATGAGTAAATCCCGGGGCAACGTGGTCAACCCCGATAAGCTCGTAGCCGAATCCGGCGCCGATGCGGTCAGGGCATATCTCATGTTCATCGGGCCGTGGGATCAAGGGGGCGATTGGAACGACAGCGGACTCGTGGGAGTCGCCCGATGGTTGAACCGGGTATGGGCTCTCGTGCTCGATGAGGCGCAGGGGGAACATCCGGTGGGAACGGATGAGGAACGGGAACTCCGCCGGCAGACCCACAAGACGCTCAAGAAAGTGCACGATGATCTGGAGCGGCTTCATTTCAATACCATGATCGCGGCCCTCATGGAATTCACCAACTATCTGGCCAGGGTCAAGGAGGCCCACCGCGTTCGTGGAAACGCCGCATGGGACGAGGCCGTTCGGACGCTTCTCCTCATGCTGGCCCCTTCAACCCCCCACCTTGCGGAAGAGCTCTGGGAACGAACGGGGAACGCGTACAGTATCCATAATCAGCCTTTCCCCCGCTGGAACGAAGATCTGGCGGCGGAAGAACAGTTCACCCTCGTGATCCAAGTGAACGGCAAAGTCCGGGATAAAGTGACGGCACCGGTTTCAATCTCCGAAGCCGAAGTCAGGGAACTGGCATTGAATCGAGAAAAGGTGAAGGCTCACCTTCAGGGGCGCAGCGCCGCCAAGGTGGTCTATGTGCCCCGACGGCTGGTCAACATTGTGGTATAATGGAAAGTGTATTAGGAGGTCCAATGCGATCAGATTTCATCAGCCGGATCGAGAAGGCCAACCGCTACGCTGAGGAGCGAGATCGAATCCACTTCCGCAGTCTCAGTGTGGATTTCCGAGGAACCCACGATACCCATGTGACCTCTTTCACCGATGGCAAATGGACCTGCACGTGTAACTCGTTTTCGAAGTGGGATACGTGCGCCCATGTGATGGCAATGCAGAAGATCCTCGGGGAGATGCTCCCCGAAGATGCTCAGGCCATCTTTGTATAGACTCATCCAAACCGATTTGCCCCGGGGCGGCCCGCTCCGGGGCAGATTTCCGGCATTCCCCAAGGCAAAAGCCGAGCCGATGTCTATCCTTCGAACTTCTTGAAGACCAAGCACGCGTTCTGCCCCCCGAAACCAAATCCGTTTGAGAGAACGGTCCTCACGTCTTTCTTCCGGGCGACGTTCGGCACATAGTCGAGATCGCACTCCGGATCGGGCTTTTCCTGATTGATGGTCGGGTGAATGATCCCTTCCATGATGGTCTTCACGCAGGCCACGGCTTCCACCCCGCCCGTACCCCCCAGCAGATGGCCGGTCATCGACTTCGTCGAGCTGATGGGCACCTTGTACGCATATTCGCCGAAGACCTTCTTGATGGCCGCCGTCTCGGTCGTATCGTTGAGGGGGGTAGAGGTTCCATGGGCATTGATGTAGTCAATCTCCCTCGGCGTCAGGCCGGCATCCTCGATGGCCCATCGCATAGCCCTTGCGGCCCCCTCCATATCAATGGCCACCGCATGATAGGCATCGGAAGAGATGCCGAAGCCCACGATTTCGGCAAGAATGCGCGCATCGCGCCGGCGGGCATGCTCGAGGCTCTCGAGGATCAGGATTCCCGCCCCCTCCGCCGGCACGAACCCATCCCGCTGGGCATCGAAGGGACGACTGGCCTTGGTGGGATCACTTCCTGAGTAGCTCGAAAGCGCCTTCATCACCGCAAATCCGGCGATCCCGATGGGGCATATCCCCGCCTCGGTTCCTCCCGCCACCATCACATCCGCCGTTCCTCTTCGGATGATCTCCGTCGCCTCCCCGATGGCCTGAGTGCTGGCCGCACATGCGGTGGAGACCGTCGAGGTATATCCCTTCAAACCCAAGGCAATGCTCACCTGACCGGCCGCAAGGTTGGTAAGAATCTTCGGCATGAAGAACGGATTGAGCCGCATGCCGCCTTTGGCGGCGATAAACTCGCACCCGGCCTCGATATCGGGAAGCCCCCCGATGCCATTGCCTAGATAGATGCCGAGGCGTTCCGGGTTTTCTTTGGAAAGATCGAGACCGGCATCCTTGACGGCCATCTTGGAAGCGGCAATGGCAAAGAGGGTGAATCGCGCCATGTGCCGCGCCTCCTTCCGATCCACCCAATCGAGCGGATCGAAGCCTTTCACCTCCCCGGAGACCTTGCACGAGAGATCGGAGGTATCGCAGCAACTCGTGAAGCCGATGCCCGATTTCCCCGCCACAAGGCCTTTCCAGAAATCTTCTACCGTGTTCCCCACGGGGTTGATGGTACCAAGGCCGGTGACCACTACGCGATTTCTTCCCCTTGCATCCTTCATTTGAACTCCTTCCATTTGGTTGATCGAAATGCTTCCTCAGCCCTTCACCATGGGCTCAAGGATCAGGGACCATTCGAGGCGATATGATCCCGGAATTCGGGCTCAAGATGTTCCGGAATCTTCCCCTTGATGAGGGTACCGGAAGGGATATGTTCTTCATGTTCAACTGTCCCATAGCGATGGAACAAATTCACGAGATCAGCGGCAGTGTATGGGATATGGGCTCTAATAGGAATCATCCGTTCGCCGAGCACGCGGGAGATGAGCGCGAGAAGCCGATCCAGACCCCAGCCCTTAGCCGCCGAGATGGCCATCACCGGGCCCGCCTCGCTCCCGATCCGCTCCATGCAATGGTCCACAGCCGCTTCACCGCTGATCCCGAGAGCTTCCACCATCCGATCGATCTTATTGATGGCGACGATCTTCAGCTTTTGCGCCAATCCCAGCTCATCGAGAATGCCATCCACCGTCTGGGCTTGCTCGGCGGCGTTCGGATGGGTGATATCCACCACATGCAACAGAATGCTCGCTTCCGAAAGCTCCTCGAGGGTGGCCTTGAAAGCCGCCACCACCGTCGGCGGGAGCTTCTGGATGAAGCCCACGGTATCACTGAAGAGCACCTCTTGATTGTTCGGCAGCTTTACGCGGCGGGTGGTGGGATCGAGTGTGGCAAACAGGGTATCCTCCACAAACACCCCCGCATGGCTCAGCGCATTAAAGAGGGTGCTTTTCCCGGCGTTGGTGTATCCTACCAGAGCCACCACCGGCATACCGGTGACGGCGCGCCGCTTGCGGTATCGGGCCCGGTGCCGCCGCACCTCTTCGATCTCCTCTTTCAGGCGTCTGATCCGGGCCTCGATCGCCCGCCGGTCATATTCGAGCTGCTTCTCCCCGGGCCCTCTGGTTCCGATCCCCCCACCGAGGCGCTCGAGGTGCTTCCACATGCCGGCCAGCCGCGGCAGGAGATACTCGTTCTGGGCCAGCTCTACCTGAAGCCGTCCCTCATGGGTCTGGGCGCGTTTGGCGAAGATATCGAGGATCAGCGAGGTTCGATCGAGAACCTTGACCCCGAGCGCCTCATCGAGGTTCCGCTGCTGGGTGGGGGTCAGATCCTCATCGAAGATGACCAGATCGCATTTGAGCTCGTCCTTCAGCGCGATCAGTTCCTCAAGCTTCCCCTTGCCGACAAGATGAGAAGGGCTGAGACGCTCTGCGCGTTGAGTGAGCGTGCCCACAACCTCCGCACCGGCCGTTCTGGCCAGAAGGGCCAGTTCCTCCAGCGAATCGCTCAAGGACCAGTGAGAAGATCCTCGCTTGGTCTCGATCCCAACGAGGATTGCCTTCTCGATCTCAGGTTGCGTCTCGAAGGCCCGTTGCTTGGGAATGCTCGATCCCTCCTGAAATCCTCAAAATCGGGGCCGGGTATCCGCTGACCGCCGAACCGCGCCGATTGAGACTAACGCTCCAACTTTTCCAACCGGGCCAAGCCCTCTTTCAGCCGATCATCCGGGATGGTGAGCGAGAGCCTGATATACCCTTCCCCCGCCTTTCCGTAGCCACTGCCGGGCGTGACCACCACCCCCACTTCCTCGATAAGTTTGGCCGCGTATTCGGCGGAGGTAAATCCGGCGGGAACGCGCGCCCATACGTAAAGGCTGGCCCGGGGCGGCCTCGCCCGGAGACCGATCTTGCCCAGCGTTCGAATCATCAGGTCCCGTCGCCGCTGATAGATCGCATTGTGCTCGGCGATGCAATCCTGAGGGCCGGCAAACGCGGCGATCGCCGCTCGTTGAATGGCCTGTGGAATGCCGGAATCGAGATTGGACTTGAAACGCATCAGCGCGTTGATCAGCTTTTCGTTCCCCACGGCCATGCCGATCCGCCATCCGGTCATGTTATAGCTTTTGGAAAACGAGTGGAACTCGACCCCGATATCTTTTGCTCCCGGAGCTTCCAGAAAACTCGGCGGACGATACCCATCGAACGCCACTTCGGTGTAAGGCCCATCGTGACAGACGGCCATATCATACCGCTTGGCAAAGGCGACCACATCCTTGAAGAAATCCATCCCCGCCACGGCCGAGGTGGGATTATTGGGATAATTGATCCACAGGACCTTCGCCTTTCGGGCGATCGCCTCCGGGATCTTGCCGAGATCGGGAAGAAAATCGTTCTCCTCCGTGAGGGGAAGATAATACGGTTCCCCACCGGCCAGAAGCGTGCTCATGGAATAAACCGGATATCCCGGATCGGGGACGAGGGCGATATCGCCCGGGTCGAGCAAGCAAAACGACATGTGCCCGATCCCTTCCTTCGAACCGATCAACGGCAGAACTTCCTTATCCCGATCGAGCTTCACATCGAACCGGCGCTTGTACCAATCCGCGATGGCCTGCCGGAGCTCCGGGAGACCATCGGTTTCCGGATACCGGTGATTGGCCGGCTCGTGGGCCGCTTCACAGAGGGCTTCGATGATATGGGGAGGCGTCGGGATATCGGGATCGCCGATCCCGAAGCTGATCACATCCACCCCCTGTGCACGCTTCTCCGCGATCTTCCGGGTGATGCCCACAAACAGATAGGGCGGCAACTTCTCAATGCGTCTGGCGGTTTGCATTCCTCGCTGTCCTTTCACTTACTCGGGCCATTCCCCTTCGAAGACCCGCTCGGCGGGGCCGGTCAGGTGAACCTCCCCCTGCCCGCTCCATTCGAGCTGAAGCGCTCCGCCGGGGACTTGAACCTCGACGGCATCTCCGGTGAACCCCTTGAGGTGAGCGGCCACGGCCACGGCACAAGCACCGCTCCCGCACGAGAGGGTCTCCCCCGCCCCCCGCTCCCAGATGCGCACCCGAAGATGCCCTCGATCCAGAAGATTCACAATCTCGAAATTCGTCCGTTTGGGGAAAAGACGATGGTGCTCGATCAGAGGGCCAATCTCGTGCAAAGGGAAATCCGAGACCGGATCGGACATGAACGCTACCGCATGGGGGTTTCCCATGGAGACCAAGCTCAGGGCGAGTTCCCGCCGCCCCACTGTGAGCGGATAATCGAGTACCGGGCCCTCGCGGTCCTCCACCGCCGCCGGGATTTTCGAAGGCTCAAATTGGGGAGTACCCATCCCGATTCGGACAAGCCCGTCCCGGATCTCGGCATGAACAACGCCGGCAAGCGTCTCGATGGTCAGCGCCTTCCTTCTCGAAAGGCCTTTTTCGAATACATATCGCGCAAAACACCTCAGACCATTGCCGCAGGTCTCGGCCTCGGAACCATCGGGATTGAAGATGCGCATCCGGAAATCGGCCCGACCCGAATCGAGGACGAGAATGAGCCCATCCGCCCCCACACCGAACCGGCGCGGGCACAGCGCTCGGGCCAAAGCGGACCAATCGCGCTCATCGGTGCGGGCATCGATCATCACAAAATCGTTCCCCGTGGCTTGCATCTTGGTGAATCTCATACGGACTCCAATTCGAACACACTTCGGATTATATGGCTACAGGGCTACGGGCGCAAGCGGTGAGCGGTTTTTCCCCGAGCGGACGTCTAGGATAGTGAAGGTGCAAAACAAAAAATTTTCGAGGGAGGAACCAAATGTGAGCTTGGGCATCGGAAGAGAACACCCGGCACGATAAAACAACAATTGAAAGGAGTAAATCATGAAGAAACTGTGGATGGCGGCTTCGGCCGTCGCGATCATGGCGGTCCTTGTGATCGGGATGGCGGCATGCAATTCGGGAGACACCACTATCGGCGAAGGGGCCGTCGTGGTGAACACCGGCTCGCAGAACACGGGGGTCTGGGTCAACGGTGAGGGCAAGGTCTATGCGGTGCCGGATCTCGGCATCCTTCAAGTGGGTGTAGAGGCCCAAGCGGTCACGGTGAGCGAAGCGAACGCTCAGGCAGCCGCAGCGATGGAAGCCGTCCTCAAGGCGCTTCGAGACGCCGGGTTGGAAGAGAAGGATATCCAGACTTCGAACTTCTCGATCTATCCGGTTCGGGAATGGGACCCCGATACGGGGGAGGAAAGATTGGTCGGGTTCCGCGCCACCAATATGGTCACCGTCAAGATCAGAGCGCTTGAGAATACCGGCAAAATCATCGACTCTGTGGTAGCCGCAAGCGGCGATTACACGCGGATCGAAGGGGTCAGTTTCACTGTCGAGAACCCCACCCCTTATTATGATCAAGCTCGGACCAAGGCTGTGGCGGATGCCAAGCACCGTGCGGAGCAACTGGCTGCGGAGAGCGGGATCAAGCTGGGGAAACTGGTTTATGTGACGGAGAGCACCGGATATGTTCCCCCCGTCCGATACGCCCCGGCACCCATGTACGCCGAATCCGATGTGGGTACTTCTATCAGCGCGGGCGAAGTGGAAATCACCTTGAACGTGCAGGCGAATTTCGAAATCGAGCAATAAGCCAAGCTTGGGGGGCGCGGCTCGCCTTTGTGGCACAAACCTGCGCCCCCCACCCCCGCACGGCGGCTCTCCATCGGCCATGCTTTTCCGATATAATGGACTCTGGCACCAATCGGGGGACTTCCCCGAAGGGCCCGGTATCCATGCGTATCGAAGAAGTAGCCGATGGGGTTCTCTGGATCGCCCCGGACGTTCCCGGGTCGGGTATCGTTTTCTCCTCGTATCTCATCAGAGGTGAAGTGAACGTCCTGATCGAGCCCGGCCCTACCGCTGCGATTCCTTCTCTATTGGAAGCCTTGAAGTCTCTGGGTATCGAGTCGCTGCAGTGGATCATTCCCACACATATCCACATGGACCATGCGGGGGGGCTCGGAGCCCTTGCCGCTCGCTTTCCCGAGGCCTGCGTGATCGTCCATTCCCGCGCCGTTCGGCACATTTTAGACCCCGCACGCTTGATCCAAGACACGCGGGCGGCATACGGGCCGGAGTTCAAGCGCGTGTACGGCGGGATAAGCCCCGTGCTCAAGCATCAAATTCGTGAAACGAGCGATCGGGAAACCATCGCGATCGACGGCAGATCTTTGGAGATCCTCCCTGCCCCCGGACATGCCCCCCATCATGTTTTCATCTACGATTCGCTTACTCAGGGGATCTTCTGCGGCGAAGCCCTTGGAATGGCCACCGATCCCCCGCTCCCCGCCCCCGCCGCCCCGAACTTCGACCTCGAAACGTGTCTGAACTCGATGGGGCGAGCTCTGGCCTTGACACCCCGCATGCTGTTCTATTCCCACGGAAGCACGCGGACCGATGCAACGGCACGCATCCGGACGGCCATGGCAAACACGCGGGCCTTCGCCGATATGGTTCTGGAAGCGATGAAACAGCACGTCTCCCCTGCCGATATCGGCCGTCTGATCCGCGCACACGCGGAGAAACACTTCCCGCCTGAATGGCAAGAAGAAATGATAAAGGTTTGGCTTGCCGGCATGCGCGATGGATACATCGGCTATTTTGCGGGAAAGGGGCTTCCTCGATGAACGACCCGATAGCCCATCTGAGAGACGCCATTGCCGGGGGCAAACACTGGTACATCGCATTGCTCGAAGCCATCGGCCTCTGGGAGCTGAAAGAGGAAACCTACAACGGTCAGCACTACTCGTATCTCATTGCCGGGGAGGCCTTCGATTGGCTCCTTCTAGCCAATCGTCTCTGCCACGAAGTTGCCGACCTTATTCCGGAGAACGAGAGGGATCAGCTTCTCATGGGAAAACCCCCGCTGCCGCTCTCGAAGTCCGAGTTCAAATCCCTCATCGGCCACGCCAAGTACCGAGCCCATCTCAATTACTTTTACGGGGTCGTCGTGGAGCAAGTGCTTCAGCTTGCCGTTGAAGCCGAGGTCCAAAAAGAGCAACAGGGGTATCTACGCCCTGAAGATCCACAGAAAGCGGCCTTTCAACGGATATACGGGGCGACTGAGGAGCAACTTCTGGCCCGATTCAGGAATCAGCGATCCGGCCTATCCCCGGAGAGCCTCTCGATCGCGGAATTCGATGAGTTCACCTACTGGCTGTTCAAATACCGGCTGGCCAATTCCGATAGTGCCCGCATGGCCAGCGATACCCGCAAGGCCCTCGATTTCTTGGCCCGCATGCAGGAGGCCCATCACCCGGATTTCTACTACTTTGTGGAGTAAATCCCCCGAGTCGGCCGGGTCCAATGAAAACCGTCGAATGCCCCCTCGGGGATAGGAGAGGGGAAGTCAACCTTTCAAACGCTCCAGTTCCGCCCTCGCCTCTTCCAGTTGCTTCTCAAGATCGGATATCTTCTCCATCAGGCGGAGAATGACTTCTACCCCCGCCAAGTTGATCCCGAGATCGTCCACCAGAGTCTTTATCTGCCGGAGACGGGCGATATCACGATCCGAATAAAGCCGTTGATTGCCCTGAGAACGGGAGGGCTCAATGATCCCCGCCCGTTCATAGTATCGGAGCGTCTGGGTATGGACCCCGATCATTCGAGCCGCAACGCTGATAACATAGCACGGTTCGGATTCTTTCGCACTCATGTCCACACCTTACCTTCGAAGGGACCTCAGCTCTTCGAAAAGCTTCTTTTCCCGCTCGGTGAGATTGGTGGGCAACACCACCCGAACCTTGGCATAAAGATCGCCTCGATCGCCGTTGTTCAGATGCGGCATGCCCTGTTTGGCAAGACGAAACAGCTTTCCATTCTGGGTCTCCGGAGGGATCTTGAGAGCAAGCTTGCTTCCCTTCAGGGTGGGCACCTGTACCTCTCCGCCAAGAATGGCATCGGTCAGGGGCACCGGCACCTCCACATGAAGATCATCCCCTTTGCGCTCAAATTGCGCATGGGGCCTCACCGTAATGAGCAGAATGATATCGCTCTCCGCCTGAGCCCCCCCTGTCGCCACACGCACCTTCGATCCGGTATCAACCCCCGGCGGGATCTTGACCTCCAGACGGCGCCCACCGAGATCAAGCAAACGGGTAGTGCCGTTGAAGGCCTCTTCGAGGGTGATTTCCACCGGATGCTCGATGGCCCTTTTCCGGCGCACCCTCGTGCGCACCCCGCCCGTATCATCAGCAGTCCCGAAGTTGCGGAAGATCTCCCCGAAGATATCGCTGAAGTCCCCTTCGCCGAAAGTGGTGAAATGATATGTTGCCCCGCCTTGGCGGAATCCCTCAAACGGCCCCCCCGATCCCTGCGCCCTGGCGAACTGATCGGCGTATTGCCACCGGTCGCCGAACTCATCATATTTCCGGCGCTTCTCGGGATCGGAAAGGACCTCATAAGCCTCGTTGATTTCCTTGAACTTGGCTTCCGCCGCCTTGTCTCCGGGATTGACATCCGGATGATACTTGCGGGCAAGCTTCCGGTAGGCTTGTTTGATCTCCTTCTCTCCGGCCCCCCGGCTCACACCCAAGATTTGATAATAGTCCTTCGTTGCCAATTCCGCACCTCTGGACAAGCTCTGTTCAAAGCCCCCTCACACCACACCACCCTAACCGGACGAGGAGAACCCCATGCGCTGCAAATGGAAAGGTTCCCTTAAGTCCATTCTATTACCTTAATATAAAGATTGTCAACATTATGACATACTATTATAATGATACTTGACAATCAATTGTTATGTTGCTATAATTCAAGCCGAAAATAGACCAAAGGAGGTAAAGATGAATCTCGTTCGATGGGACCCATTTGCTGATCTCAGACAGGCGATGGACCGGGCGCTGGATGAGAGCATTCGGCCGCTGACCGTTCTCCGGAGCATCGGCGATATGGCCTTCATGCCCATGGACGTGTATCAGACGCCGAATGAGCTCGTCATCAAGGCCACGATCCCGGGCGTGAAGCCGGAAGATGTGGATATCACCATCACCGGCGATACGCTCACCATCAGCGCCGAGATGAAGGAGGAGAAGATCGAGAAGGCGGAATATCTCTATCGCGAACGAAGGTTCGGTTCCGCCACTCGCACGATCACCCTTCCGAAGGCGCTCAAGACAGACGAGGCCCATGCCTCATTTGAGCACGGGGTACTGACCCTGATCATTCCCAAGGCGGAAGAGGCCAAGCCCAAGCAAATCAAGGTCAAACCCCATAGCGTGGTGGAAGCCAAGAAATAAACCGAAAGCTGAGTTCTCTCGTTGCCGGAAGGCCGAGCTCCCGCGGGAGCTCGGCCTTCCGGCTTTCTCGAGCAATAGCCGCAAGGGCGGACTCCAAGATAGCCATCAATGGAGCTTCCCGAAAAGCTTATCGTACGTGGCGAGCAAGGCCTCCGGCACCACCCGTACATCCGCGAGGACGGTCATGAAATTCGTATCCCCGTTCCAACGGGGTACAATGTGGGTGTGAATATGTTCCTCGATGCCTGCGCCGGCGGGCTTGCCCAGATTGATGCCCACGTTCATCCCATCGGGACGCATCTCCGCCTTCAGTAGATCCACACATCGGCTCACCAATTGAAAATGCTCCAGCAGTTCTTCGGTGCTGAGTGCGTTCAAGCCGGAAACATGTCTATTGGGCGCCACCATGAGATGGCCGGGATTGTAAGGATATTTGTTCAGCATGACAAGGTTGTACTTCCCTCGGAACAAGATCAGATTCTCCCTATCGCGATTCTGTTTGGGTTTGGCACAGAAGATGCACTCCCTGTCCTTTTCCCCCAGAATATACTCGATCCGCCAGGGTGCCCACACGAATTCCATTTGCGCTCCTTTGTTCCCCGGCGCAGGCAAGGCGCCGCACAATTCGCTTCCATTCTAGCACAAGACAACCGGATACGCTTGAACGGGGAGGGGATTTTGGGATAGAATTACATGGGCCAAGACATCGCCCCAACAAGATCAAGGAGTACCCGATATGGAAGGTTCTCGATCACGGACCGTTACCATCAAGGATATCGTCGAGTGCGTTCAGGGCGAAGTATTGAATTCGAAAGAGCGGCTGGCCGACACCGTGACAAGTCTGATGGTGGGAGTCATGTGCGTGGACCCCTCGCCCCTGTACTTCGGGCAGAAATCCGATAAGGCGGTGATCACTCGCGGAGATCGGACGGATATCCAACTGGGCGCACTCGAGACTTCCATCAAGTGTTTGGTGCTCACCGGAAGCACCAAACCCCTGCCCGTGGTTCTGGCGCGAGCCAAGGAGAAAAACGTTCCCGTGATCCTCGTCCAAAAAGATACCCCTGCCACTTTGGCCCAGCTCGAGCAATGCCTGAGCGCGCAGGGAACGAGTCAAGCTGCCGCTTAGTTGGGTGTTCTATCCCGCTCAAGACAGTACGAAGCCCCGCTCCGAGTCACAGGAGGCGGGGCTTTTCTTTTGGTCATCGAGGCCTTTTACACTTGCATTCGGGGGCGGTACTGGAGTGCCTCGGCCACATGCCGAGCCCCGATGAGATCGGCCCCATCGAGATCCGCGATGGTGCGGGATAGCTTCAGCACATGGTGAAACGAGCGCGCCGAAAGGGCGAGCCTCTGGACCGCCGTCTGAAGAAGGGTCTGCGCCGCTGACTCCGTTCGGCAGAATTCCCGAATCTCGATCGGGGTCATATCGGCATTGCACGTGAGATTGGTCCCCGCAAATCGCTTCTGTTGAACGGCCCGAGCCGCTTCGACCCGCGCCCGAATGGCCTGCGAGCTTTCCCCCAGACGATCATCGGCGAGCTTCTGATATTCGATGCGGGGCACCTCTATGTAGATATCAATCCGGTCCAAGAGCGGCCCGCTGATCCGCCTCTGATAGCGAGAGACCGCTATGGGTGAACACGTACAGGGCTTGACCGGATCTCCATAATACCCGCAAGGGCAAGGATTCATCGCGGCCACCAACATGAAGTTCGCGGGAAAGGTCACGCTCCCCTGCGCACGGGTGATCGTCACCACTTTGTCTTCCATCGGCTGGCGGAGCACCTCCAAATCCGCCTGACCGAACTCCGGCAACTCATCGAGGAAAAGAACCCCGCGGTGACTCAGGCTGATCTCCCCCGGCCGGGGCCACCGCCCCCCGCCTACAAGCCCGACATGCGAGACGGTGTAATGAGGCGCCCGAAAGGGCCGATGCACAATCACGGGAACATCAGAGGGGAGCAATCCGCTTACACTGTAGATCTTGGTCGCCTCAAGCGATTCTTCAACGGTCATCCGGGGCAGAATCGAGGCAAGGGAACGGGCCAGAAGGGTCTTGCCGCTGCCCGGCGGGCCGCTCATCAGGATATTATGCGCTCCCGCCGCCGCCACTTCGAGAGCCCGTTTGGCATGTTCTTGCCCTTTGATATGGGCCATATCAATTCCGATCTCCCGGCGTTCCGCCGCTTCGAAGGGATCCTCCGCAAGAACATAATCCGGAATGGTGATCTCCCCCCGCAGATGGGCCACCAATTGAGCCAAAGACTCCACCGGGATAACACGAATGCCGCTAATGAGGGCCGCTTCTTTGGCATCCACGGCGGGGACGAAAACGGGGGAAAGCCCCTTCTCCTTGGCCAAACACACCATGGGGAGGATTCCATGGGTGTGCCGCAACGTGCCATCCAATGAAAGCTCGCCCAAGAAGAGCGTCTTCGAAGCATCGAACGAGATCTGTTCAGAGCCGAGAAGGATGCTGATCGCGATGGGCAAATCATAGGCGGGTCCCGCCTTCTTGAGATCGGCGGGGGCGAGGTTCACCGTGATCCGGGTGCCGGGGAAACGACATCCCGCATTTCGAATGGCGGAGCGAACCCGCTCGCGCGATTCCTGAACAGCGGTATCCGGCAGGCCGACGATGGTTGTGGACGGCAGACCGGGCGAGATATCCACCTCAACTTCCACAAGCTGCCCCTCCAGACCGATCACTGCCGCAGAGATCACTTTTGCTAACATAATCTAACGTCAATGAGGTCTTTCAACCCAGCGCTGCCATTCCCCCGAGTTCCGATCATACCTTTGACCGGTCGGTATGTCAATGAGAGAAACCAATGGGATTATTTGAGGAAAAAAGATAGAATTTCACCCCTCCCGATCGGCCGGGTCCCCCGGGGCTCGGGAGAGGCGCAGCGGGTGAGTTTCGGATCTCCGCTCCCCCCGCGTCTTGGGGAAGTCTAATGATAATCGTGCGTGCCGAGGATCACCTTGATGCCGGTTTTACCTTCCAATATCTTCTTGAACTCTTCGGCGCCGCCGTAGGGGCACCCGGGTTTGGCATTGACCAGACACGTGCTGAGGTGGATCGCATCCGGCTTGATCTCGGAAAGTCTGATCGCCATACCCACATTGGGCGCGATCGTCCGCCCCGGACACTCGCAACGGACGAAAGCGATCACCTGCGAGGGCTCATTGAAGCTGTGTTCCCCCAGCGCCGCGGCCTTCAGACACCGCCATTCGCCCGGGCAACCATAGCCGCTATCCATGTAGGCCCCGCAACCGATAACGATCACGCGCTTCATTGTTGTTCTCTCCCCCGCGTTTCCAAGTTTGGATTCACCGATCGATCCCGGTGATGGCCTCCGCCGCCCACGCGGCCAAAGGCTTCTCCACGAAGTCCTCCCCGACCCAAATCCGCACCGCTTCCGATCGCCCTTGGAGCCGAGCGATCAGAGGATACGCCGGAACGAATCCCACCCTCCCCGTTGCCCACGCGGCCAGCGCCAGAACCGCCGAGTCCTTATGCGAGAAGGATTCCAGAATTGCCGTCTCACAGAAGTGGGCAATGGCGTCTGCCGCCGGGCCCAGACGGCCGAGAGCCCATAGGCCGGCGGGAACGAGGGGCGGTTCTTCCAGAGCACGGGAAATCGCCATGCTGCCATACGGCACAATCAATTCAGGAATGTGGACGATGATCTCGGCGATGGTCTGAGGGGCATTCCATCCGATCCCGCCCGATTCCTCATTGAGGGACCAGAGCAAGCCGCGGATGTACTCCCGCACCGATTCCTGCCGCCCCGCTTGCCATCGGCGATGCATCAGCCCACCGATGGTCTTGATCGCCGGCCAGAGGAGATTCTCATCGGTCTGGTAAAGGTCAGCTTCGAGAGCCTTCCTCATGCGGCGGTCGGCTTCGCATGCCCGAATGAGCCCCTCATAATCCCGCCGAAGCAAAAGCTCATGGACAGATCGTTCTTCCGGATGTTGCATTTTCCCCGCGAAACTACACCCTCTCCGCGATGGCATCGCCCATCTCTTTGGTGCCGACCTGCCTCATGCCCTCGGCCATGATATCGTACGTGCGGTACCCATCTTCGAGTGCACGCATCACAGCGCGTTCGACGGCATCCGCTTCGGCAGGGAGCCCGCAAGAGTATCTCAGCATCATGGCACAGCTCAGAATCGTGGCGATGGGGTTGGCCATGTTGAGTCCGGCCCGCTTCGGGGCGCTCCCGTGGATGGGCTCATACATGCCGAAGACCCGGGAAGAGGCCTTTCCCGGCACTTTGGAAAGACTGGCCGAAGGGAGCATGCCCAGAGAGCCGGCGAGCATCGAGGCCTCATCGGTAAGGATATCGCCGAAGGTATTCTCGGTGACGATCACATCGAACTCGGAGGGCCGCTGGATCAGCCGCATGGCGCATGCGTCCACAAGCTGATGTTCCAATTCGACATCCGGGTATTCAGCGGCCATATCGGTGGCGATCTTCCGCCAGAGGCGGGAGGTCTCGAGCACATTGGCTTTGTCCACGGAGGTCAGCTTCTTTCGACGGCTTCGGGCCAATTCGAATCCCACCCGCAGAATGCGCTCAATCTCCCGCTGGGAGTAGGCCATCGTATCCACGGCCTTCCATCCCCGGAGGGTTTCCCACTTCTTCTTCGGCTTGCCGAAGTAGAGCCCCCCCGTGAGCTCGCGAACAAAGATGAAATCCACCCCCCGTACCACATCAGCCTTGAGATTCGTCTGATCGGCGAGCATGGGGAAAACCTTGACCGGCCGAAGGTTGGCGAAGAGTTTGAGGCCCTTGCGCAAAGCCAAGAGCCCGTCTTCGGGGCGGACCTTGGCCAAGGGATCATCCCATTTGGGCCCACCCACGGCCGCAAGGTAAACCGCATCACATCGCTTGCACATGGAGAGGGTTTCCGGGGTAAGGGCCACGCCGTGCTTATCGATCGAAGCACCCCCGATATCCCCATACACGAGATCAAACTCATGACCGAACCTTCGCCCCACTTTCTGAAGGACTTTCACCCCTTCGGCAGCGACTTCCGGCCCGACGCCGTCCCCCGGCAAAACAGCTATCTTGAACCGCATCCTATTTTCCCGCTCCTATTCTTCGTTTCAGATATTCGATCAGCCCCCCCGCAGAGATGAGCTCCAGCATGAAATCCGGATACGGTTCAGCCTTGAAAGTCAGCCCTTTCGTCACGTTAACGATCGTCCCCGTAGCAAGCTCGACTTCAAGGGTATCGCCGAAATCCGTCCCCGCGGCGGCTTCAGCGCACTCCAAGATAGGGAGACCGATGTTCATCGCATTGCGGTAGAAGATCCGGGCGAAACTCTGAGCAATCACACAACTGATTCCCGATGCTTTAATGGCCAGCGGCGCATGCTCCCGCGAGGAGCCGCTCCCGAAATTCGTGGCGGCCACAATCATATCCCCCATTCTGACGCGCTTCACAAAGTCCGGGTCAATATCCTCCATACAATGGGCGGCCAACCCGGCCGGATCGGAGATATTGAGATAACGGGCCGGAATGATGACATCGGTATCCACATTGGCGCCGTATTTGTGTACCTGACCTCTGATCTTCAACTTGCCCCCCTTGTCCGCTTCATTATAGCATACGGAATCCCGGCCCCAGAGAGGAAAGCCCCCGGCGGGTAGGGAAAACCCCCAGATAAAACTGGGAGTCCACACGCTTTTCAGCCGGGTCGGGCGGCGCTAGAATAACGCACCGACTCTCAGAGAAAAAGAGGAGGGCGGGCCATGCACGGGACAGCGGGGGGAATTTCGCGGGAGAAATTGAAGTTCGCTTTGGAGACGTACTCCTATCGCTCCGGCGAACTGCTTTTGAACGCCCGGCCGCGCCTCAAACAAGAGATCGAAAGCACGTTGCTCAATCCGGGGGTAAGTATCGAGACCCTCTCCCGCGACGGATATGTGGAGGTATTGCATGCCGCTTTTGTCCAGAAAGGGTGGGAGCACCGGCCTTCGGTGTTCAATGCCGATGGAAACCTCGAGCCCCTGATGGACTTTCGCAAAGAGCGGGTGGGCATCCGGCTCGGCTTTCAACCGAATTCCCCACAGATCGAGCTCATGAAGTTTCAAACGGCCAAACGGTATCCTCACACCGCTGTAGATATCGGCGTTTACGTGACCGCCACCGCACCATGTCAGAAGGAACTCGCCGAGATCACGGGGAAGATATGGTCCGGCCCGACTTTTCAAATGGTGACCAAAAGCTTGCCCACCCTTGCCCGATTGCTCGACATCCCCTTGTGTATCATGGGACTCTATATTTACGAAGCACCGATCCAAGCAATCAACCCGCTCGAGATGTCGCCCGAGGCCGTAAAACAGCTCGTCCTCGAGTTCTTGGAGGCCCGGTACGGCAAGCGCATTGATAAGAACGTTCACATGGTCCATGCCGGACGCGATATCTATTTCGACGGCGTCCTTTCTCTCGGAGATAAGGACGTCATCCTTGCCGTGGAACTCAGTCGGAGTTCCGGGAATTTCCCTTCCCGGCTCCTTTCGGATTCGATTCTAAGGTTCGTGGAGATCGTCCGCCAATACCGCAATATGGCGAAGCGGAACGTTTGCTTGAGGTTCGTCTTGATGGGGGCCTTCAGCAAGACTTTTATCGAGGACGTCTTCGGGGAAGCCGGCATCGCGTACGGGTGGGCGGAAGATATCGAAGTTGAATATGAGGTGCACTCATTCGAGGAGTTCGAGGCTTTTCTGAGGGAACGGGAAAATCACGAATAACCCTCGTCTGAGGGAATTCCCCTGAAAGCCCCCCAGATCGTCCCCTCCCCGGCATTTATCGAGGCCTGATCTCCACCTTATAGCCCTGCCCTCTCAGATCAGCGATCAGAGCTTCCGCATCCTCTGTGTTGACCTGAACGATCAAATCCCTCGACTCGCGCTCCGGGGATTCGTCCACATGAATCGCTTCGATCTCCAAATTGGCCCGCGCAATCGCTTGGACGACATCGCTGATCTTTCGGGTCGTGCCACAATCGAAAACATGAAGTCGGATGCCCGGCTTCCCGATTCCAAGGAGGGGATTCATGATTCGGTAGACGAAATCGTTGGTGGTGACGATGCCGACCAAACGGTTCTTCTCATCCAATACCGGCAGGGAGCCAACACCATGTTGCTGAGCAAGGGCTAGGGCGCTCTCGGCCGTGGCATCCTGTTGGACGGTCACCACAGGTTTGCGCATCAACTCGCCCACCGTCATCTTGGCCAGAAGATAATTGACTTCCCATACGCTCAGACTCGTAGCCGATGAAGGCATCGCTTCGGCGACTCTCCGATCGCTCACGATCCCCACCAGCTTTCCCTTGTCCACCACGGGCAATCGCCGGATCTTGTGGAAAGTCATGATCTTTCTCGCCTCGGCCACAGGAGTATTGCTCGAAACCGTTATCACGTTGGTGGTCATAAACTCCCGGATACGCATCCGAATCCTCCGCTTGGCTCGGTTGCCCCATTGTCACACTTCTGCTTTGCCGTGTCAAGACTCTCCCCCCAAGATCGCGGCATGCACTGCTCCATTCCAAAAACGAAGGGGTCCGCTCGAAGATCGAGCGGACCCCTTCCCTATCCCCGTAAGACTCTTCTTGGGTACCGATCAGGCGACCTTACTGGCCGGTTGCGCTACCGGCGTTTCCACATCGGGGCCCCCACATTCTACCCTTCCCACAATTCCCTCGAATTTGCTCTTTGAGCTGAGCCCGGGTTTGATCGCAGAGCGATCCGATCTGATCGGCTTGCTCCTGAGTCAGAATCCCATTCTCGACGGCCTCACCGAGAAAACCATCCCGGAGCCTTTCGCGGATCTGCTCCCGGATCTGCCGAGCCAAGGTCTTGATCTGATCGGCTTGCTCTTGGGTAATGATCCCGTCCTCTACTGCCTTCTCAAGGCAACCCATCGGTCCAAAGCCACACCTCGGCCCCCCCCATCTCCCCCCAAACCACCCCAAACAACACCCCGCTCCTCCCTCCCGGATCCGCTCTTTCATCCGGTCGGCTTGCTCCTGAGTGATGCTTCCGTTGGCCAATGCTTCATCCACCATTTGAAGGGCCGCATCGGTGACCGCATTCTTGAGGGTATCCACACTCACGCCAAGGTTGGCCGCCACTTTCCCGGCAAAGTTCGAGCACACGGTATCGGGATCGGGAGGGGTCGGTGAAGGCGTGACCGCTTCATCCGAACTCCCATCGGCCATGGCCGCCGGAATCACTACAAGACCGACCACCGTCAATGCCATCACGGCCAAGCCTATCCACAACTTCCAGTTCTTTCGCATGATATCTTTCACCTCCGTTCCTTTTAGAAAAGGGTTTTGCCTTCCGGTCACTCATTATTCAGAACTTTTTACCTCTTTCCCTCCCACCTCCTTTTCTTCATCTCTTCAGGGCTTTTCGTTGCCACAGCTTCAGAGTAACACGAATACATGAATCCTCCATGAACAGAAGCTTACACCGGAATTCATTTTCTCTCGATGACCAATTCACCCCCGTTTCATTTCATCCGTCTATCATACATTCAGGGATACACGGGGAGGTCCGGAATGGCAACAGTTCTCGTGGTGGACAATGATTTCGAACCCTACATACCGCTCAAACACGAGCTCGAGAGGGAAGGTCATCGAGTCCGCTTCCGGCCCTATGAAGCGCTCATGGCGCGCCCGGAGCTAGGGGAGCACAGTGATCTGATCATCATCGGAAGCGAGATCTCCGCCCCCGAACATCTTGCGCTGTGTCTCAAATTGCGAGGGGCAGCAATCGGGGCGCCGATCATCATCACCGCCGAAAGATATTCCGAAGAAGAGGCGGTGGCCGCTCTGGACGGGGGTGCGGATTACTATCTGACCGAACCGGTGTGCGCCAAGGAGCTACTGGCCCGCATTCACGCCCTTCTCCGGCGGCACCGCCCAAGCTCTTGGGAAACGGCCCATCGGGTCGGTTCATCTTCTGTTCATCTCGGTGTAATATAATGGAACCATCCCTCACGAGGGGAAGGGTCCATGAGGATTCTCATTGTTGACGATGACCGGCGGCTAGTGGGGATCATCCGGCGGGGAATGCTCGAAGAAGGGTACGCCGCCGATGCGGCATACGACGGCGAGGAAGGAGAGTACCTTGCCGAGATCAACCCCTACGATCTCATCATTCTGGATATCATGATGCCCAAGAAGGATGGGGTACAAGTATGCCGGAATCTCCGGGCCAAGGGCATCAACACGCCGATCCTCATGCTCACCGCCAAGGATGCGGTGGAAGACCGGGTAAAAGGGCTCGATGCCGGCGCCGATGACTATCTCGTCAAACCTTTCGCCTTCAACGAACTTGCCGCGCGCGTCCGCGCCCTCCTCCGAAGAGAGGCCAAGACCAAATCCCCGGAACTCCGCGTAGGCGATCTCGTCCTGAACACTGTCACCCGTCAGGTGCGGCGGGGGAATCGAGAGATTGAACTCACCACCAAGGAATACGCTATCCTCGAATACTTCATGCGGCACCCCAATGCCGTGATCACCCGCACCATGATCGAGGAACACGCGTGGGACTACGATTTCGATAGCTTCTCCAACCTCGTGGATGTCTACATCCGGCGCCTCCGGCGCAAGATCGATATCGAAGGCGAGGAGAGCCTGATCCAAACGGTAAGAGGGGCAGGCTATCGGCTGAGGTCGCCGTGAGCTTCTTCCACAGCATCAAGCTTCGTTTCACGCTTTGGTACCTCATGATACTCGGCGTACTGCTCGTTTCGCTGAGCTTCGGGGTCTACTACTATGTATCTCGCAGCCTGTACCAAAACTTGGACGATACGCTGAGACTTCGGGCCATTCAGATTCAAACCATTCCGGGAGCGCTGGCCAGCATTCGCGAAGGGGCCTTCGAGGAGAAGGTCGGCGAAGTGGTCCTCCTTTACGTCTATTCGGGCAATCAACTCGTGACCATCTCCCGGCGCACAGGGGACATCCCTCTGGAACCCGTTCCGGTCGAAAGTGCCCTTGCGGGGCAGAGCGCTTTCAAAACGGTTCACACCGCAGAAGGCCAAGTGCTCCGGCTTTACATCACGGCCTTTCCTCCGAGCGGAGGGGCATCGATGCCGGGGCGCCCGCGCGGGATAGACTTGAGCAATACCGTTCTGGCGGTGGGCCATCCGACCAAGGAGATCGAGAATGCGCTCCACAGCCTCGTGAACACCTTGCTTGTTGCCGTACCCCTTACCATGGTGGTGGCGGGAGCCGGCGGCATCTTCCTTGCGCGCAGAGCCCTCAAACCGGTGGACGACATCGCCCGAACGGCGCTCGAAATCGAAGAGAAAGACCTCTCCCGCCGCATTCCGGTGAAAACCAAAGACGAACTCGGAAGATTGGCCGCTACACTCAACCAGATGATCGAGCGGCTCGAACGGGCCTTCAAACGCCAGCGGGAATTCACCGGCGATGCTTCCCATGAGCTTCGTACCCCTCTCTCGGTGATTCAGGCGGAAGCCAGCCTTGCCCTTCAGAAAGAGCGCTCGGCCGAGGAGTACCGTGAGTCTCTGGCGACCATCTCGGAGGAAGCTAAACACATGGGCATGATCATCGAGGAATTGCTGACCCTCGCCCGCGCCGACTCGGGGACGGAGAAACTCGTCTTCGAAACGGTCGATCTCGGCGAGTTGCTCCACAGCTTGGCCTCCGATGGCGAGGTGCTCAGTCACGAGAAAGGGCTCGTGTTCCATGCAGGGCCTTTCCCTTCGATCGAGATCAAAGGCGATCGGGCTAAGTTGAGGCAACTCTTTTTGAACCTCATGGACAATGCCATCAAGTACACTCCCCCGGGAGGAACGGTCTCCATCTCCATGGAGCCCGGCAAGGATAGCGTGGTGGTGACCGTGAGAGATACGGGGATCGGCATCCCGGCGGAACATCTCCCGCACATCTTCGAGCGATTCTATCGGGTGGACAAGGCGCGCTCGCGCGCCGAAGGGGGGGCGGGGCTGGGGCTGGCCATTGCTAAGCACATCGCACAAGCTCACGGCGGAACGATCAGTGTCGAGAGCGAAGTCGGAAAGGGTTCCGCCTTCTATGTCCATTTGCCACTGTAGCCGAAGGCAACCCCAAAGATGAGAGCCTCCCATTCTGCGTTTCTTCCTCCTTTTGACCCCCTTCGCCGCTCGCCCTTGGTTACGGTACCACTTTGATGGGTTGATGAGGGAACAAAAAGACCTCCAAGGAGATCGAGGGGGACATGGGGCAATAGGAGTTGTTGCCGGAAAGCGGGACACTCGGTCGCCCTGCAGCGGGAAGACCAGAGAAGGGCGGAGATAGAGATCGGCATCGCCCACGAGGGATGGGAACCGGTGGGCAAGAGAAGGCGGATCCGGAGAGCGGCAGGGCTATTGCACAGGTGCGCCGATATCTCCTGAACAAATAACCCGGCAATGCCATTTCTCACAGGAAGCCCGTAGCGGACATGACCGTAGATAAGACCGGCCGGACGAACCCACAGCCCTGGATTTTACGGAGGCCTTCCGGCTTTGGTCGGTCCCCACCAATGCAAATCGCCCCTTCGCCAAGGCTCTGAATGCCCTCGCTCACTCAAATCGCTTTCTAACTTGATCATGAGATGCTCGGAGGTGCCCACCCACCAAAAGTCGACAGTTACCGGGAGATAAATCCCGGTTTACAAAGGCGGGTTTTGGCGATAGAATAGATTTGCTTTGGGGCGATTAGCTCAGCGGCTAGAGCGCTTGCTTCACACGCAAGAGGCCAGAGGTTCAAACCCTCTATCGCCCAGTGGAATTACGCCCGCGACGTAAGCCGCAGGCTGAAGCGATAGAAGGGGGGCGTCCGCTTTGCGGACGCCCCCCTCGGCTTTTGAATCGGGGGCCTGCCCTGTACATTATCCGTTCATCGCTCATGCCGCTGCCGGTGCTTTACTCTCTTCGGATTCATAGTAGATGGGCGGGCCCATCTCCCGAAAACTGAAGCTGGCAAAAGCGCGGTGGCCGTTGTAATCCAGCACCCGAAGATCGTCCGTCTCGTGAAGGTCTTGGCAAACCACCTCGAAGTGATGCCCGTAACGCGCTTTGGCCAGTTCCACCGGCAATTCGGCCGCCACGAACTTGCTGATCCCTTTTGAGTTGAGCCTTTCGAGAAGCCGCGGATTGGTCACCGAATCCCATGTGCTCAGAACCACCAGCGGACCCGTCGCCGTGAACAGAAAATACGCTTTCATCCTTGATCTCCTTTCTTTCTCAGATCTGATCTCCCGTAAGTTCGAGAATACGTCAGTCCCCAAAGCCGAGCCGGGAAGCGGGATCCCTGCGGACTTACTTCACCTTGATGTCGATCTTCTTGGGCGTGACCTCGGGCGATTTGGGCAGATCAATTTCGAGCACGCCGTCCTTGTACTTCGCTTCAATCTTCTCGATGTCCACCGAAACGGGAATGGTGAGAGAGCGGAAGAAGTTCCCGTATGAGCGTTCGCAGCAGTAGTATTCTTCCTCCTTCACTTCGGTTTCCGCCTTCCGTTCCCCTTTGATGGTGAGGGTATTGCCCGTCACGGAAATATCGATGTCCTCTTTTTTCATCCCGGGCAACTCCACCTTCACGATGAATCTATCCTCTTTCTCGATCATGTCCACAGGGGGTGCCCATGTCATCTCGGTGGATAGCGGCCGCCTCCACATCGAAGGGAACAAAGAGGGTCTGCCGAAGATCTCATCGAATCGCCTTTCCAATTCCTCCATCGTCTCGAACGCACTCCAGGGGCGGATGCCCCGGCCGGGTCTCCATACTTCGATTGCCATAGCTTCCCTCCTTTTTATTTTGGACTGAACAAATCGGGGGGTCCCGCTTCCCGCGCAATTTCTTTAGCCTTGCTGAATCTCAGATCCAGAGCTTGCCGCGGTAAATCTCACACGCGGAGGGTTGCGGCCCTTATGCTTCTCGGAGCGATCTGAAGGGCGGGGAAGTGGAGTGATCTCCGATGGATGGGCCAGACGCTCCGCCAGGGCCCTGTGGATGCGCGCTTGCTTTTCCCACGAAAACCGTGTGGCGTAGGCGATGGCGTTCTCTCTGATTCGATCGGCCTCCTCTGGATTGACAGCGAGTCGGTAGATGGAAAACACGAGGAGCCCGAGTTCCCTTTCCGCAATCGCCCCGGCTTCCTTCAGGGTTTCCCCCGTTTCCTCCAGATCCTGTCCGGCGATAACCCCACCGCTCCCCAGAATCCGGGAGAGGATATTCCCGGAAACACCCTCCCCCGGCCAGCAGAAGTTCACATCGAACGCCCGAAGCGCGATGGGGATCATGCTTTCCGGAAGCTGAGTCTCGATCAGGAATTTGCTCACCTGATCTTGCTGGAGCTTCATGGTCCGCATATGTGTAGCTTGCTCTTCGTCTTGCGGCGTCGCGATCCTCAAGGCGACGATCCTTCGCCGGGGGAGCATTTGCTGGAGGATATCCCGTATCATGAACAGCCGATCGGAGTGTCGTCTCGGTGGGACGAATCCTGCGTTCCCGATCACGAAGGTATCCGGATCCAGAAATATCCGTTCCTCCTCCAGTGCCTTACGGCATGCATGGCCCAGTTCCGGGCAATTCACCAGAAATTCATGGAGAGTCTTCTTGGCCTCGCGGGGAGTCATCCGGAGCGCATGCGGATAGATACTTACCCCATAGCGCAGGAGATGCACCTTTGCTGCGTGATGGGCAAATGCCGCGGCGATCGCCCCCCGGGCCCCCTCGCTGAAGACGGTGATTGCTTCTACATGGGGCAACACGCGCTCGAGTAGTGTGAATTCCGCTTTCCGGAGTCCGAGAGGGGTTTCGGAGCTTTCGAAATGGAGGGAATGGAAGGTGATGACCTTGGGCAGATCGAGGCATTTGAGCATCTCGATCAATTGCCACTCGTTGGGCCATGGCGTGTTCTCATGCTGAAACCAGAGGACAATGCCCTCCCTTGGGTCCACACCGGACTGCTGGACGATCGAGGGGATCGTGTCGTAGGTGGGCTCGGTGGAACCATGCCACAGCCGGTGTCGCATCAGGCGGTGCCCCGCAATGAACGTCGCCCCGGAGGTGGCGGGATCGAAGCAAAGGATCCGCCAGTTTCGAGGGGAGAGCTCGCGGGTGATGAAGCTTGTATATTCAGCGATGTGGCCGGTAATCGGCCGAAAGGGAGCCACGAAATAGATGCATGCCATCGGAACCTCCCTAGGACTCGGATTCCTCATCGATCCGGCCGCTGCACACGCCCCGGAGGATATCCGGTTTGGGGCGCAGGAAGAGGATCGGCTTCGATGTGCCCCAGATCACTTTGTTGGCCACACTCCCGAAAGCCCAGGGGCTGAAGCCCGAATTGCCGTGCGTGGACATCACGATGGCGTCAATATCGTGAGATTCAGAGAAGGAGAGAATGGCCTCCGCCGGTCTCCCGATGGCCACTTCGCAGCGCACCGGCGTTTTGGATGAATGGTACTTGCGGCTCAGCGTCTCTAAATACTCCACGAGCCTCCGGTGAGCATCGGTTACGACCTTTTCATAATACTCAGCCCAACCCGGCGATGAAGGGGACTTGATGCTCCCGTGGAATTGGGCGGCCTCGTTGACTCCAAAGAGAATGACCTCTCCTTCGGAGCCATCGGCCATGGCCAAGGCGAGGGGAATCACCGCCTCGGCGAGTTCGGAACCATCCAGAGCGACCAATATGTTTCGCATCCCGGGATAGGATGGCACCGGCTGTATTCCGGTGCCCTTGATTAGAAGCAGAGGCACATACGATTCCTCGGCCACTTTGCGGCTCACGCTCCCGCTGTACCACCGGCTGATCCCGCCGCCGCCGTGGGTACACATGATGATCAGGCCGATCCCCTTTTCTTCAGAGAAATTGACGATCTCGTCGGCCGGCTTGCCATACGGAATGCAGCGGGTGGTCATCGGGATTCCCCACGGCCTCATCCGCGCTTTGACGCTGTCCAGATAAGCCTCGAAACGCTGTCGTTCTACCGGGTCCTCCCCACATACTGTGAAGAGGATGATCCGGCTCTGTGATCTTTTGGCGATGATCCCTGCATACGGCAATGCCTTCTCCCCCATTGCCGATCCATCGAGCGTCACCAATATCGTCCCGAACGCTCTTTGTTCTTCCAACCCTGATTCCCCCCAATAACTTCGCAAAACTCCCTTTTCCCGATCTGCCGGGTCATCTTCACTTTATGCCATCAAAGGGACTTGTTCATCCGCCGCCCGGCGTGTTTTTCACCGATAGGATTGCCGAACTTCCTTGTGTCTGAATACCGCATCCGGCGGCCCCAAAACAGCGATTCCGCTTTGCCGCCTTCACTCTCATGGTGAATGAACCATGGTCACCTCATTCCGGACCTCGACCCGGAATATTCCATATCCGATATATCAGATGAACGATCGGGCTTCTCCGATCCCACCCGCCCAAAGGGTTTTGGGGGGGACACCCCCCATCCCCCCGAGAGGCGCTCCCGCGCGCTCTTCTTCGATCGCTCTTTCCGGCGGCGGTAAGCATATTCCCAAAAGTTGAGCGGGTATGGTACCATACTCTACACACCATGGACAAGACAACGATCCTGATAGCGGATGATCACCCCGTATTCCGCGATGGCATGCGGAAACTGTTCGAAGAGCAACCGGATCTGGAGGTGATCGGGCAGGCGGGGGATGGAGAACAAGCGGTCCGGCTTGCTCTGGAACTCAAGCCCGATCTGGTCTTGATGGATATCATCATGCCGAAGCTCAACGGGATCGAGGCCACCAAGCAGATCAAGGCCGCATTGCCCGGCACTGCCATTCTGTTGTTGAGCGGCTACAGCTATGAATCGTACATCCTCTCCGCGCTTCGGGCCGGGGCCGCCGGATTTCTCTCCAAGGGTGCCCGATCCAGTGAGCTTCTCGAAGCAGTCCGCGCCGTCAAGAAAGGAGAGCCGGTGCTCGATCAATCGCTGGCCTACAGGATCCTCACCCGGCTTGTGTCTTCCAATTCTCCCACCGCCAAGCCCGCGCTCGAGGAACTGCACGAACGCGAGCTCGAAGTTCTCAAGAAAGCAGCCAAGGGGATGACCAACAAAGCCATCGGGGAGGAGCTTTTCATCAGCGAGCGCACGGTCCAAACGCATCTGGCCAATATCTTCCGGAAGCTGAATGTGGGTTCCCGTACGGAGGCGGTTCTCCGGGCGCTCAAGGAAGGATGGCTTTCACCCGATGATCTGCCCTAGGGAGGCTTCGGCGGGGTAATCTCCTCACGATGACAACCGCTTTCAGACGAGCCGCGGGCGTGATGCGCAATCCTCATCTGTGGGCTATCCTCGCCCTGATGGTCCTCTTCGGCGTGATCTACTACGGGGATCAGATCGGCATCTCGCACTGGGCTTTGTTCCACGGGCGCTTTTTCAGCGGGGGGTATGTCCACGATCTTCACCGGGCCCTGTTCCTCTGCCCTCTCATCTATGCGGCGCTTGTGTTCCGTACCAGAGGTGCCCTCCTTGCGGCGGGATTGACCATAGCGATCATCGTGCCGCGAGCGATTCTGATTTCCGAGTATCCGGATCCGGTGCTGCGCTCGGTGATCTTCGGGCTGTTGGCAGGGACTGCCGCGGTGTTGCTGGGCATCGAACGCGAGCGCCGGCAGCGCCTTTCCGCCGAGATCGCCCGCCGCAGGCTCGCCGAACAGGGCAGAGCTCAACTCGCGGCCATCGTCACTTCCTCTGGGGACGCGATCATCGGGCGGACTCTGGAGGGGATCATCACCAGTTGGAACAGAGGGGCGGAGATCCTCTATGGCTATTCGGCGGAAGAAGCGATCGGGCGCCATATCTCCTTTCTGGCTCCACCGGATATGAGTGGAGAGATGGATCACCTCCTCGAGGGGACTCGTCGCGGGGAGACGGTGGAACGCTATGAGACGATCCGCAGGCGGAAGGACGGCTCGCTGGTGCCGGTCTCCCTGACGGTTTCCCCGATCCGGGACGAGAATGGGCAGATCACGGGGGCCTCTGTGATTGCCCGGGATATCACCCAGCGCAAGCAAGCGGAAAGTGCCCTCAAGGAAAGTGAAGCCCGGTATCGAGCGCTGTTCGAAAATACGAGCGATGGCATCATTGTGCGGGACCTCGAGGGGAATATCCTGATGGCGAACAGGGCGATGGCGGAGCTCACCGGCTATCGTGTTTCTGAACTTATCGGCATGAACATCGCCCAGCTTCTGGCGCCGTCCAGTCTGGAGCGGGTGCATGAAAAGCAGGCACGATTGCTGGCGGAACGTGATCGGCCCTCCACGGAGCGTTACGAGCTCCGGCTGATCCGCAAGGACGGGGTCCAGCGGATCGGCGAGGCGATCACGAGTCTGTTCGAAGGGCAAGATGGAACGATCTGTGTTCTGGCTACTGTTCGAGATGTGACCGAGCAGCGGGAAGCTAGGGAGAATATCCGGGCCTATGCCAATCAGGTGCTCCGGGCTCAGGAAGAGGAGCGAAGCCGCATCGCCCGCGAGCTTCACGATGAGGCGCTTCAGGATCTGGCAAGCTTGGGGCTTGAGCTCGATCTTCTGGCAAGGGATGATGGGCGGCTTCCTGAGGAAACCCTCCGGGCGTTGGGAAAGCTCCGCGAGCGAGTCTCCGCGATCATGGACGGCATCCGGCGGTTCACCAAGGACCTTCGTCCGCCGATGCTTGATGAACTCGGCCTTGCCGAAGCCCTTCAATGGATGGTGGATGAGGTCAACGCCCAGCAAAAAAGCCTTCGCGTTTCGTTCGAGACCTCCGGCACCCCCGTGCGTTTGTCTCCGGATAAGGAGTTGCTTCTCTTCCGCATCGCCCAAGAGGCCCTGAGCAATGTAAGAAAGCACTCAGGTGCCGCCGCCGCCACGGTCTCGCTTGTGTTCGCACCTGAGGGAGTGACCTTGCGCGTGCATGACAACGGTCGGGGATTTCGGGTGCCGGAGGTCATGGGCGGGTCCGCCCGGATGGGCAAACTGGGATTGATCGGAATGCACGAACGGGCCCGGCTCCTCGGCGGCACGCTGAGGATCGAGTCCGAAGACGGCCGAGGGACCACCGTGACCGTGACCACCGCGCCCTAGAAAAGGCCCTTTCGAGGGCCGTGTTTTACTTTTACGGTGCTCCTCATGTCTCCTTCCCCGACGCGTGTGTGGGAGGGGCCGCAGAATCCCCCTTGAGTTTGACCCTTCGGTTACGGTATGCTGAGAGAAACATTCGGGAAGCTTTCATGGATGACCTCAAAGACATTCTTCCCGTGCTCATCCCCATCGGGATCGTTCATGTGGTGCTGATGGGATGGGCGCTTCTGGATATCTTCCATCGGAAGGATGCTGTGGCCTTTGTGAAGCTCGTCTGGGGGTTGGTCGTGGCGGCCGTTGTGGTGACCGGCCCTCTCGTCTACTTCATGTACGGAAGAGGGGACAGATCTTGGGCTCGAAGAGTCGCTGCATATCAGGAGCGTATGCGTCAGGAATCCATGGGGCCGCAGGACTCCAAAAAGGATGACGAATAGGGCAGCCGAAAGGGGAATGAACGTATGGCTTCCGCTGATCTCATCGAGACCCTTCACAGGTGTGAACTCTTCAGCACCGTAGCTCCCCGCGATCTGGAACGCATCGCAGACCTGTGCACTATTGAGACGCTGGATGCCGGCCATACCGTCATCGCTCAGGGCGAGTTCAGCCAACGCTTGTTCCTCATCGTTGAGGGGCAGGTAGCTCTTCTGAGAACGATCAACCTCGGTGAACGGCAGGCCACTACCACCATCGAGATCCTCGGCAAGGGACGGGGGTTCGGGTGCGCTTCGCTCACCTGCGATCCGTGCAGTGTCACCGCCTCGGCGGTGTGCCAGAAGCAAACGACCCTGATCGCCATTTCCGGTGCAGCGCTGAGGGAGTTGCTCGATGCCAATCCTGAGATCGGGTACAAAGTGATGGAGCGGCTGGCGCAGATTCTGGTCAACAGGTTGAGAGCCGCCTATGGGGCGATGGATACCTTCCGATAGCGCTCTTGAAGCTCGAAATGGCTGAGGGCTTCAAAAAGAACTCGATCGCCCTCGATCCGGAGGGGCAGGACATCGCGGGGGATTCGATAACTGCCCTGCCCTTTGCCTGAGGCTCTGCCTTGCTATCATATGACTTCTTCCCGCACCCGAATCCGTGAAAGCCTTCTGGCCCGCGTATGGGAAGGCCAGTGGCTTCGGCGGGGGCCGCTCTCCACCGATGATGGAAGGGAGGTGCGGGTCCGTTCGCCGGGACATGAAAACACCGATAGCGGTCCCGATTTCCTCGACGCTGTGATCATCCTCGATGATGAGATCATCACCGGCGATATCGAGCTTCATCTCCGATCCAGTGACTGGCGTTCCCACGCTCATCATCTCGATCCCCATTTCAACAGTGTGATCCTTCAGGTGGTCCTCTGGCACGATAGCACAACGCCGGCCCGGCTCCAGAATGGCCGAATCGTCCCCACCGTGCCCCTTCACGAGCACCTTGATGGTTCATTGGATGATCTGGAGCTTCGGAGGGGGAAAAGCGAAATGCCCCTGTGGCCCTGCCACAATGTCTTGGGGCGCTTTGAGGCCGAGCAGATCGGGAAGATACTGGAACGGAACGGCGCTGAGCGTTTCTATGTGAAGGCCGCCGCGTTTGAGATGGAGCTACTCACGGAAGACCCCCCTGAGGTGCTATATCGAGGCCTGATGGGAGCGCTCGGATATGTGAAGAATAAAGGGGCATTTCGCGAGCTCGCCCGCCGGTTACCCCTGAGCGTTCTGGAAGGGTTCGCCCGCGAATGCCGTCCGGAGGATCGAAAGCGGATTCTTCAAGGGCTTTTGTTGGGTGGGGCTGGTTTGCTTCCATCTCAGTGCGAAGGAAAATCATTCATTGCTGACTCGGAGTTCACCGCAGAGATGGAAGCGGTATGGCGTTCTCTTGGGAACCGATCATCCATGAGCCGGGCCGACTGGCATTTCTTTCGAATGCATCCCCGGAATTTCCCTACCAACCGCCTTCTGGGGGCCGCCGAACTGATCGAGCGGCATCTCGAGAAGGGGTTGCTTTCGGCGGCCGTCTCCGCCGTGAACGCCGCCGCTGCCGGGGAGCGTACCGGCTTGCTTGAAGACGCGTTCATGGTGCGAGGGCTTGTGGGGAGGGGACGGGCACGGGAAATGGTGATCAACGTGATCCTCCCGTTTTGCTTCGCGTGGGATGGGGTGAACGCCTCCGGGGCATCCAATGAGCGAGCCTTTGATCTCTACCGCCGCTACCCGAAGTCTGGGGGAAACCGCATCACCCGGTTGCTGGGCGAGATGCTGGGGAGTGGAAGGGCATGTCCGATCGTTCGGGGGGCTGTAGGACAGCAGGGGTTGATTCATATCTACAAGGTGTTCTGCAAGACCGGGCGCTGTGGGATTTGCCCTTTGAACCCCGTCTGAGCCTTATGAGAGAACACAGGGGGCCGTCTCAAAACCCAGTTTTGAGACGGCCCCCCATTCAGAGGAAACCCCCGCCTTTTCCAGACCTTACAGCGTCGGTTTTTCCTCAATCGCTACCGGCGCCGGGAGTTGAGCACTCCGCTCTTCCGATAGAGCAATTTGTTCCTGAGTGACTTTGCTCCGCGCGGGGATCAACTTGCCGATGATCACGTTTTCCTTGAGCCCTTCAAGCCTATCTACGCTTCCCATGATGGCGGCTTCTGTGAGCACCCGGGTGGTCTCTTGGAAGGAAGCGGCGGCAAGGAAGCTCGATGTGTTGAGCGAAGCCCGGGTGATTCCCAGCAAGACGGGATGGGCCGTAGCGGGCTCGCCGCCTTCGGCCAAGATCTTGGCATTGAGGGCCTCATACTCGAACTTGTCCATAAGCTCGCCGGGCAAAACCCCCGTATCGCCGGAGGTATCGATGCGAACGCGCCGGACCATCTGGGCAGCGATGATCTCGATGTGCTTGTCATGGATGTTCACCCCCTGCGCCCGATACACTTTTTGCACTGCATCCACGAGATATCGGAGCACCGCGGCGGTTCCCTCGATCCGGAGGATATCCTGTGGATTCAGGGGGCCTTCGGTCAATTGATCACCCGCCTTAACGCTGTCGCCGTTCTTGACCAAAAGGCGCGCGGCCTGCGGGGCAAGGTATTCCCGCTCCTCCGTTTCACGGTGGACGATATATATCCGTCCCTCGGAGATCTCGGCCATGCCGCCCACCCGGGCCAAGATCGGCTTCATGAGGGATTCGCCCTTTTCCGCTTCTGATCCTTCTTCCTTCTCCACTGCGGAGGGTAGAGCGATCACTTGATCCGGTTCGATCATCTGACCATGGCTGACCGCCGGCTCGTATCCCGGGGGTAATTCGTATTCATCGCGGCTGATCTCCGAATTGGTGACCTTGAGCTTCCATCCCTCCTCGATATCCGTGATCTCCACCGTTCCATCGATCTCAGCGATGATGGCCTGCCCCTTGGGGTTCCTTGCTTCAAGGAGCTCTTCGACCCGGGGAAGACCGCCGGTGATGTCGAGTCCGGCTACACCGCCGGTATGGAAGGTCCGCATGGTGAGCTGAGTTCCGGGTTCACCGATGCTCTGGGCAGCGATGATTCCCACGGCCACACCGGTATCGATCAGCCCCCCTCGGCCGAGATCGGTTCCGTAACAACGGCGGCAGATGCCCTTACGGGCCTGACATGTCATCGGTGAACGTACGTACACCTCAGTGATGCCCGCATCCACAATCTTTGCGGCTTTCTCCGGGTCAATCTCGTCATTCCGGTTCACCATCACCTTCCCTGTTTTGGGGTGCCGGATCGGCCGTGCGGCGCACCGATAGGCGATGCGCTCCTGAAGGGACGGCAGAACTCCTTTCTCGGTCGGCTCGGTGATCAGAATGCCTTCCTCTGTGCCGCAATCCTCCTCGTTCACGATGATGCCCTGAGCCACATCGATGAGCCTTCGCGTCAGATAGCCGCTATCGGATGTGCGCAGCGCGGTATCGGCCAGACCCTTGCGGGCGCCGTGGGTAGAAATGAAATACTCCAGCACGGAGAGCCCTTCCCGGAAATTGGCCTTGATCGGGAGCTCAATGATTTTACCGGATGGATCACTCATGAGACCCCGCATTCCGGCCATCTGCCGGATCTGGCCCATGTTACCGCGGGCCCCGGAATAGGCCATCATGTACACCGGCCCGTGGCGATCCAGCGTTTGCTCGAGACACTTGGTCAACTCATCGCTGGCGGCGATCCATGTCTTCACGATCGCCTGATACCGCTCCTCCGGTGTCATAAGCCCCTCGGCATAATCATTCTCAATACGGGAGACCGCTTCCTCGGCGCGGCTGATGATCTTCCCCTTATCCGCAGGGATCTCGAGGTCACTGACGGACATGGTCAGCCCCGACTTGGTGGAATACTTGAACCCGATGGACTTGATCTCGTCCAGCATGGCGGCCGTAACTTCATTCCCGAAGCGGCGGTAGCACTCCGCCGTCAGTTGCTTGAGCGCCTTCTTGTCGATCAATTGGTTGCGGAAGCCGAACTCCTTGGGAAGGGCCTCATTGAAGATGATCCGCCCCACACATGTCTTGACCGGCTTCTTGGATCCGGGGATCCTCAGCACCGTGATCTCGGCCTGAAGATCAAGGAGGCCCAGATCATACGCTAGGCGCGCATCGTCGATAGTGGCAAAAGTCCTTCCCTCCCCCTTAGCACCGGCAGCGATGTTGGTCAGGTAATAGCACCCCAGAACCATCTCCATCGTGGGGGAAACGATCGGGTCACCCGAACTCGGAGAGAGCATGTTGTAGGTGCTGAGCATCACTTTCCGAGCCTCTTCGATCGCTGCCCTCGAAAGAGGAATATGAACCGCCATCTGGTCGCCATCGAAATCGGCGTTGAAGGCGCCGCACACCAGCGGATGGAGTTGAATGGCGCTGCCATCCACGAGGACCGGCATGAAGGCTTGAAGGCCGAGGCGATGGAGTGTGGGCGCCCGGTTCAGGAGGATCGGATGATCGGCAACGACCTCCTCAAGGATATCCCACACACCTTCCTTGCCTCTTTCTACTGCCCGTTTGGCATTGCGGACGTTGTAGGCCAGCCCTCTTGCGATCAAGCGCCGCATGACGAACGGTTTGAAGAGTTCCAGCGCCATCCGCTTCGGCAGGCCGCATTGATGAAGTTTGAGCTCCGGGCCGCAAACGATCACCGATCGGCCGCTGTAGTCCACACGCTTGCCCAAGAGGTTCTGGCGGAAATGCCCCTGCTTTCCGCGGAGCATATCAGAAAGGGATTTGAGCTTGTGACCATTGCTGGTGGTCACCGCCCGCCCTCGGCGCCCGTTGTCAATGAGCGAATCCACCGCCTCCTGCAGCATCCGCTGCTCGTTGCGGATGATGACCTGAGGGCATCCCATTTCCATGAGGCGTTTCAACCGATTGTTCCGGTTGATGACCCGCCGATAGAGATCGTTCAGATCGCTTGTGGCGAAGCGCCCGCCGTCAAGTTGAACCATAGGCCGTAGCTCGGGAGGAATGACGGGCAACACGGTCAGGATCATCCATTCGGGTTTGGTCCCCTGCGTCAGGAAGGCCTTTACCACCCGGAGCCTCTTGATCACCTTCTTGCGGGTCTGCCCCGAGCTGACCATGGCTTCCTGAAGTAGCTCATCCCGGAGTTTCTCGAGGTCCAGTCGGCGGAGAATATCCAGGATAGCCTCCGCCCCCATTTTGGCTTCGAACAGGTCTCCCCATCGGCTCGAAATCTCGCGGTATTCGTTCACCCCGAGAAGCCGCAAGGGTTGAATCTTCTCGATCTCGCTGATCGCAGCGGTGATCTCCTCCCGGCGCTGGATCTGTTCCGGACTCAACTTGGGGCCTTCCTCTTGGCCTTCTGCGGCAGACTGTTCCCCCTGAGCCGCTTCAGCCGACGTTCCCGAAGCCTCTTCCGCCACGGCCAGTTCGAGCTCGAGTTCCTCCTTGAGGCGATTGATGGCCTCGGCTTTGGCCTCTTCGTTCACGCGGGTGATGATGAATTTGGCGAAATACAGTACTTGCTCCAGCTTCCGTGGGGAGAGATCGAGGAGAAGGCCCAAGCGGCTGGTGGTGACCTTCACGAACCAGATGTGCGCCACCGGAGCGGCCAGCTCGATATGGCCCATCCGCTCACGCCGCACCTGAGAGTGGGCCACTTCCACGCCGCACTTATCACAGACGATCCCTTTGTAGCGGATCTTCTTGTACTTGCCGCAATAGCATTCATAGTCTTTGGTGGGCCCGAATATCCGTTCGCAGAAGAGCCCGTCCCTTTCCGGCTTCAGAGTCCGATAGTTGATCGTTTCCGGCTTGGTTACCTCGCCGAAGGACCAGCTCCGGATCTGTTCCGGAGAAGCCAGAGAAATACGAATACTGCTGAAGTCATTGAGTTCAAGCATACTATTCGTTCTCCTCGTGTTCGATCCCGGAGAGATTGATTCCCAATCTCGGCACCTCATCCACCCCGCCCCTCAGGCCCATCACCTGTTCTTCATTGCTGCCCAGCACTTCAACCGCCAGACACAAGCTCTGCAACTCCTTGACCAGCACTTTGAACGATTCCGGCACCCCCAAACTCAGGATCTCTTCTCCCTTGACGATGGCTCCGTAGGTCTTGACGCGCCCCACCACATCATCGGATTTGATGGTGAGCATCTCTTGCAGGTTGTAGGCGGCGCCATAGGCTTCCAGCGCCCACACCTCCATCTCGCCGAACCGTTGTCCACCGAATTGCGCCTTTCCGCCCAGCGGCTGTTGGGTCACCAGAGAATAGGGGCCCGTGGAACGGGCATGGATCTTGCCCTCCACAAGATGGACGAGCTTCATGATATACATGTACCCGACCGTCACCGGCTCATCGAACCGCTCCCCCGTGCGGCCATCGTAGAGGACCATTTTGCCTGAGATGGGCGGCGCGATCTTCTTTTCCCGGTAGATCTTCTTGAGCGCTTGCTCCACCGCCTCCTTATCCTCTAGGGAAATATCTGTGAAACCTTGTTCTTCCAACCAGATTTTGAGGCACGCATCCCGCGCTTCGCCCTTGGCCCCCCCGCCGAAGAGCCTTTCGCCATCGTATCCCCGTTCGGCAAGCCATGCCTTGGCCCGTTCGATGCGCCCCGAAATATCCGTATCCGCCAAATCGTCGAATGTCGCCCGATAGACAAACCATGCTTGAGCCAGGGCGTCCGCAATGGCGGTCTCATCTGCGCCATTGAAGACGGGGGTCACAACCTTCCAACCGAGCTCGTGAGCCGCCCAGCCGAGATGCGTTTCGAACAGTTGCCCGATGTTCATTCGGGAAGGAACGCCCAGAGGACTGAGGACCACATCCACCGGCCGACCGTCTTCGAGATAAGGCATGTCTTCCACCGGGAGTATCTTGGAGATCACCCCTTTGTTCCCATGGCGCCCGGCGAGCTTATCACCCTCCGAGATCTTCCGCTTCTGGGCTACGAATACCCGGACCATCTTGATCACGCCCGCGTCCAACTGATCGCCGTTCTCGCGGGAGAAGACGTTGACCGCGATCACCTTGCCGGATTCCCCGTGCGGCATCCGGAGAGAGGTATCCTTCACATCGCGCGCCTTCTCCCCGAAGATCGCCCGCAGAAGCTTCTCCTCGGCAGTGAGGGTTTTTTCCCCTTTCGGTGTTATCTTTCCCACGAGGATATCGCCGGACGAGACCTCCGCTCCGATCCGGACGATCCCGTCATCGTCCAAATTGCGCAAGCTTTGTTCACCCACATTGGGGATATCGCGGGTGATTTCCTCATCCCCGAGCTTCGTATTCCGGGCCTCCACCTCATATTTTTCGATGTGAATGGAGGTGAACTTATCCTCCTGCACGAGCCGTTCGGAGATGACGATAGCATCCTCGAAGTTGTATCCCTCCCAGCTGAGGAACGCACAGAGCACGTTCTGCCCCAGCGCCAGCTCTCCGTTTTCCGTGGCGGACCCATCCACCAGTACCTGCCCTGCGCTGACGCGATCCCCTTTGCGGACTCTCGGATACTGGGTAATGCAGGTCCCTTGATTGCTTCGGGTGAACTTCTTGAGGTGATACACCCGTTCCTTGGCGTCATCCCCCAAGAAGATGACTTTCTCGCCGGTGGCGGAGAGCACCGTGCCATCCACAGGCGCAAGGACCACCTGACCGCTGTCCCGGGCCACTTCTCGTTCCATGCCCGTGCCGATGATGGGGGCTTCCGCCCGCAGCAGAGGCACTGCCTGCCGTTGCATGTTGGAACCCATGAGAGCGCGGTTGGCGTCATCATGTTCAAGGAACGGGATGAGTCCGGTGCTGACACTCACGATCTGAGAAGTGGAGATATCCCGGAACTCGATATTCTCCGGACTTTCCACAATGAATTTCTCGCCATGGCGGGCTTCCACTCGACTATCCACGAAATGGTTGTTTTCATCGAGAAGGGCGCTGGCCTGAGCGATGATGTGCTTGTCCTCCTCATCCGCGGGCAAATACTCGATCTCGGATGAGACAAAGGGCCTGATCTTGATCTGACATGCCGGCAAAGAGGCCAGTTTGCGAGCCAATCGTTTGTTGATCACTGTCCCCCGGTCGGCGATCAGTTTGCCTTCGGGATCGAATACGGGTTCGCGCACCGTCCGCCCGATCAGATCCCGGGATGTGTTCTCCAACTCCCGAATGACCTTGCGATACGGCGTCTCGATGAAGCCGTACTCATTCACGGTGGCATATGTGGCCAGAGAGGTGATGAGTCCGATGTTCCGGCCTTCCGGCGTCTCGATAGGGCACACTCTCCCATAGTGTGAATGGTGCACATCGCGCACCTCGAATCCGGCGCGATCGCGCGAAAATCCCCCCGGGCCCAGAGCCGAAAGCCGCCGCTTGTGCGTCAGTTCTGCCAGCGGATTGGTCTGATCCATGAACTGAGAAAGGCGCGAACTGCCGAAGAACTCGCGGACGGTGGCGGTCACGGCGCGATTGTTGACGAGCGTGCTCGGCGTGGCCGATGTGATATCGAGAAGACTCATGCGCTCCTTGATCGTTCTCTCCATGCGGAGGAGCCCCATCTTGAGATGGCTCTGAAGAAGCTCACCCACCGCCCGCACCCGGCGGTTTCCAAGGTGATCGATATCGTCCCCCGAGTCGAGCCCTCGATTGATCAAGATCATCCGGCGCACAATGGCGACAAAATCCGAAGGTTGGAGGCACTGCTGGGAAAGCGGCCGGTCGAGTCCCAATCGCTTGTTGAGTTTGTAGCATCCGCCCTTGCCCAGCCGGTATCGCCGCGGATCGAAGAACAAAGCTTTGAGCAGCGATTCCGCGTTCTCTTTGGTTGCGGGTTCTCCGGGCCTCATCTTGCGGAAGAACTCGGGAAGGGCGTCTTCCTGACTTCTGACGAGGGGATCCCGCTCCATGGTGATCCGTATGTAGGAATGCTCCGGATCGTTATCCACATCCTCAAAGAGAGCCAGAAGGTCCTCGTCCCGGCTGTACCCAACGGCTCGAAGCAGCGTGGTAATGGGGATCTTCCGCTTGCGGTTGATCTTCGCGGCGATGGCACCCCGGCTCGAAGTCTCGAACTCAACCCATGTGCCCCGATCCGGTATCAGTTTCGCTGAGCAGAGCCTTCGGCCCGTCGCGGGGTCTTTCTCCACTGTGAAATACACACCCGGTGAGCGGATGAGCTGATTCACCACTACCCTCTCCGCCCCATTGATGATAAAGGTGCCCCTCGGTGTCATCACGGGGAAATCGCCCATGAACAGGCTTTGTTCCTTGATCTCGCCGGTTTCCTTGACGATCAGTCGAGCCTGTACCCGAAGGGGGGCGGCATACGTCAGATCCCGATCAATGCATTGCTGTTCGAATTCGGGGTGATCCCACAACAGTTCGGTAAGTTCTTCCCAGGTGAGCTCACGGTCTCTGAGTTTTTCGTAAAGTCCCTTTGGAAGGATCTCCTCCGCTCCCTTCGGGACAGCAAAGCTGTGCCCCTCGAAGCTTATTTCCAAGCGGTTGCCGGTATAATCCCGGATGGGAGAGATCTCCTCAAGAAGCTCCCGGAGCCCCTCGGTCATGAACCAGTTGTAGGAGTTGTGTTGGATCTGAATAAGATTAGGAACCCCTACAGCTTCCGGGATCCGAGCAAAGGACTTTCGCCCGGCATGAGGAGTGAAAGGCGGTAGAATAGCGCTCTTGTTCACGTTCGTACTCCACCCTCGGACACGGCGTGTGCCCATGTTTTGCGTTATCGCATACCTTGACTGTCAAAACGAGTCCGTCTGGAAGGGATAAATATGAGGATGATCGTGGCAGATCATAAGAGCAACAGATGATAAGCATAGCATGCGATTCCGGAATTGTCAAGAGCTCGACGAGCCCCGAAAACGGCAATTGAAGAAGAGCGTGCAAAAGGCACTTCTCTCGGGGGGATTGGGGGGCGCCCCCTCAAAAAAACCTTTGGGCGGGTGGGTGGGATCGAAGAAGCCGGATCGTTCATGGGGTGTAGGGGAATTCCGGGACAAGGTCCGGATGAGATGGTAATGGTCATTCACCCTGAAAGTGAAGGCTTCAAAGTTGAATCGCTCTTTTCGGGGTCTCAGGAACAAAGCGGGGAACAAACCCTATCAGAACACGGGGACAAGCCCATTCTCAGGGTTTGATCGCAAGATGAATGGCGGCCGCGCCGAAGAGCCTGCGCCTGAAAGTCACGGGGGAAAAGCCTGCTTGCTCGATGATCCGGGAAAGCTCTTCCGCGCTGTGAAACGCCCGCATGGACTCGGATAGATACGAATAGGCTCGGCTCGATCCCGAAACGATTTTCCCGACGGGCTGCACCGTAAGACGGATATATGCATGAAACAGAGCTCGGACCAATCTCCACTTGGGTTGGCTCGTCTCCAACATCACCAACCGACCGGAGGGCTTGAGCACTCGATTGAACTCGGCAAGACACCCCGCCAGATTGCCGGCGCTCTCGATGTTGCGCGTGGCGAAGGCGATAGCGACAGCATCGAACACCCCGTCACGGAAGGGAAGGTGGGTAATATCGGCGAGAATGAAATTCACGCCTTTGATCTCCGGCCGCAAGAGGGCCTTGCGCATCATCGGGAGCGAAAAATCAACCGCAACAATGTCGGTCTTGGGGCGCGAACGTTTCACTAGATGCGCGCTGAGCTCCCCCGTCCCGGAGCATGCATCGAGCCAGAGCGCACCCCCACCCCCGGATACCGCCTCGGCCGTCTCTTTACGCCACAGGATATCCTGCCCGAGGGTGAGGGTATGATTCAGGAACTCATAGGTGGCGGGGACCTCGGCGAAAATATCGCGGATAAGGCTCATCAGGACTCTCTCCGCAAAAGGCCCCGAGGTCGGCGGCTGCGCCTTTCTATGGGATAATCCACTTCCTGACCTTCCCGGCGACAATCAAAATGAGGGCAGCCAGCGCAAGGACGAAGGCGGCCGTGCCGGTGGCAGCGGCCTTCCCCGTCTCCCCCTTCTCACCCGCCGGCCCTGTATCGCCTCTTGCAGCCAGAAGTCCCCAATACTGCGAAGACTCTGCGGGGGGGGCATTAACGGAAGAAGCCAGAGCAATATAGGCACTGCCCTGGTATTCGACGGCATCCCCGGCCGCATAGTTAAGTTCTTCGCTCCACACCCCCCGCCAAATGATTCCTCTCCCCGCCGGACCTTCAGGCCCCTCAGGCCCCGGCTCACCGCGGCAATCGCGCACATCTACCGTGCCATCCCCGTTGATATCTTCTTCTGCATCCCTGACGCCGTTCTGATTCAAATCCCAGCAATTGATCCCCGGGGCTCCGGGGGCGCCGGGAACGCTGATGCCCTCGCCGGGCGGGCCTTGGCAATCGAGCACATCTACAACCCCATCCCCATTGGTATCCTCGGAGGGGTCTTTGATCCCATCGCCATCGAGATCCCAGCAATTCACCCCCGAGGTACCCCGGCAATCATCCACGTTGACGCGCCCATCCCCATTTGTGTCTTCTCCGGGATCCCCGATGCCATCGCCATCGAGATCCCAGCAATGCTGCCCATTGACGCCGGCCGGACCGGTGGGACCGGTCACGTCCACCACATTGAAATACGCCGTAGCTTGTTCTCCATACCCATCACGCGCCATGACCGTATGGAGGCCCGGCACAGTCTGCGTGGGCACGGAGATAATGGCGGTAAACGCGGTCTGATCATCGGTCTCGGAGATGACCGCCGGCACGACCGAGCCATCCCAATAGATGGTGATCCCGGACCATACGGAGAAACCCGTTCCCCGAATGGTGACGGCCGCGATTCCCGAGGTCGGCGTAAGCGTGATCGAGGCATTCTGAGCCTCTGCCGGAGCAACCATCACGAAGAGCCCGAGGAAAAGTAATCCTACCACAATTACGGTGAGCGTTTTCATCTGAATCCCCCAGAACGATGTCTTACCACCATGGAACATATGTTCCATGCCTCAGGTGTCTCCACCACTGCACGGGATCGTCGGTGAGTTGATCCCACCCACCGCCCCAGTGGATTGCCTTGATGATGCCCACGATAATGATCGTGAGGAGGATGAGTCGGGAGAGCACCCGGAACAATTGCCGCCACGATCGGAACAGGGGCGCATGGGTGAGTTCACCGCTGGCAGTCAGGGGCACCCCCTGATTCGGGGTAGCGTTCACCATGAGGTCAAATCGCTTCTTTTCCCCGATGAATGAACGCCGTTTCGGCCGCACGACCATCGGGACCTCCACCGTCCGCCATGCCGGAACCGCGGCCTCCTTCTCCTTGAACTGAAACCGGCACCCCTCCTCCATATCGCTGGCATCCACCTTGATGACGAGATCACTCACGCCGGTATTGACCAACCCGATGCGATAGGCGGCCTTCTTCCGGCAAGTGGCCCGCACCGGACGAAGCTGAAGCTTGAACTCCGGCGCCGGGAGGATCTCGAGCCGGCCCGTCACGACAGCGGACTCGCCGGGATTGCTCTCCGAGCGCACGACGACCGCAAAGGGGTATTCGCCGGATCTCACCCCCTCCTTCTTGGGCGGTTGAAAGGTGATCTGCACCTGATCGGAGGCCTGCGGCATGAGCCCCAAGCTCGAAGCGGAACGCTTGTACCACGAGCCATCTATGCCTTCGATTTCGACAATGAACTTATCCACAATCGTGCCGATGTTCTGTATCTGAACCGTGACCGTTGCGGGAACATTCCCCGCATAGGCTTCCACTTTCTCCGGGCTCAGGGATACGCGAAGCCGCTCGCATGTGCGCGGTTCGGAGATCGTGAGCGGTCGGACTTCCACCGTTTGCGTCACGCTCTTGCCCCGGTTGGTGGCCACGAGCGTGTAGGTTGTGGGCCCCCTCGGGTGAACAGCCGTCTCCCCCCGGTCAGGCACTTTCTCCCCGTTGAGCCTGACCTCCCCCGTCCTCTTCACCGACCACTTGAGGGTGAACTCGATCTTGTTCGCCGTAGTAGCCGTAAAGGATTCGATCCTGGGCATGGCCGAAAACCAAGGGATCCGGATCTTGGGAAGCCCTTTGATCAGGGGCGGGCGAACGAGTCGCGCCTCGGCCGTTCTGACATTTTCCGCAAGAATCTTCCCGCAATGGGGGCAAGAAAGGTGAACACCTCCCCCTTTGAACCGATGCCCACAGTACGGGCAGAAGAGCGCATCCGTGCCCGCATCCGGAGGGGCCGCAGCCACCAAAAAGGGAATCTCCTTTTCCCCCCCCAACCATGCCCGCCACCGCAATCGAACTTGAACCGTGGCCCCGGCACTGGCTCCCCCTCCCACCGCGAGTTGGCTCAGATTGAACCGATAGCGGAGACGATTCCCCCCATCGAAAGCCGAGAGCTTCACCCGCGAATCAGCGTTCGAGGGATTGGTGACGGTGACTTGATAACTTCCTTTGCGACCCTTGATCTCGTCGGGGGAAATACCCAGCACAATTTCCAATCGTCGCTTGATCTCGAAAGCCACCTCGGCGACGGCAACCTCAGGGCTTTCATGAGAGCGAACCAGAATGCGGAATGGATGGGGCCCAGTTCGATCTTCCGCCTCCCGCGGCGGGTGAAGCATAATGCGCAGGGTATCCTGATCATTGGGGAAGAGGGCAACACTGGTCACAGGGACCGTGTACCACGCTTCATCAAGGCCTTCGATTCCCACAACCAATTGGTCAATCGTTTGGCCGGTGTTGCGAACCTTGGCGATGATCTCGGCGGTCTCCCCTGCCTTGAGAGAAACGCTCGCAGGCTCAACGATCACCTCGATTCTCTTTGTCATGTGCCGCTCCTTGTTTTGCTCGCAGTTATCGGTTCAGGGGATTCCCAGCCCCCTCACCCGCCCCCGCAATTGATAACGCACTCCGGACAACGAGCCACTTAACTCGATCCCTTCGCAAAAGCAATGATATTGGCTCCCATCTCGATAGCGCTCCGGATTGCCTCCCGGGGAAGAGGACTGCCCGGTCTTCCCCCCTGCCAAGCACACCCGTAATCGGCGGTGCTGTAAATCATCCGCCCCCCCTCAAGGAGCATGCCCGCCTCGATCCCCGGCGGCGGTTGTGAAAAAACGAACGCCGCTCGAAGCAAAAGATGCTCCCGATGCACAGCCTCCAGTTTGCACTGAAGACGTGTGGCCAGTTCGTTGAACGCCAGCCCGAACTCCCTAGCGCCCTTCGGATCGGATTCCGAACACCCCTCCCCGAACACGGTCCCCCCCGCCTTCAGAAAATCCTTCAAAGCCGCCTCGAGTTCGCCGGGGATCTCAAATCGGCCGCTCCCGGCCACATAAATCAGCCGACATCCCTTGAGATCCTTCTTGAGAGCGGTGATGGGCCTCATTTCGATCGAAAGCGCCGGCCGACTCCATGAGAGCTCGCGAATCATGTTCTCCATTCCGGCACGATGCACACCGGCGTTTGCGCCGAGGGAAAGATAGCCGATGATGAGGGTTTCCCGCGGGGTGGGGACCGGAGCCGGAGGAACCGGCGCAGAGGGTTTCTCCGGAACGGTCGGCGGCGGCGATGCCACCACCGGCGGCGCTCCCACCGCCTGACGGAAACGGAAATCAATCTCGTTCTTCCCCGGCGCGGTAGGGTTCTTCGGATCCCGGATCGCCGGATCAGCCGGATCGAACTCGATCCGCGCCAGCTCTACATACGGCTCATCCGGCAGGCGGTCCCTTTCCTGAATCCGATACCCCTCCACGATGCGGGTGGGTTGCCCCCCTTCCGGCGGCTGAAACGGAGGGCCGGGGATTTCCCTGAATTGAATGATCAGATATACCCTCTCCCTTTCCTTCGTCTGAAGCTGATATCGCTGCGGCTGCGCCACAATGATGATGTTTCCTTCCGGATCAGCCGCAAGGCCGGGCTGAATCACCACGGAATGATCCGGGGGATCATGTTGGGTTACCTCTAATCCGCCCACAATGCCCGGGCGATGAAAGGCCAGCAGATGGAGCCGTTGCGCATCCCGGTGATACTGATGCGCATCGCGCCAGATATCCGCATCAATCATCATCCCGGGGAAAGGGTTCTCCCGCTTCAGTTGAAACCTCGTGATCTCCTTAATCTCCATCGGCATCCTCCCGTTGGGGGCGTTTCACGTGAAGGGTATAGAGAACATGGGCCGGCTTCTGGGATTCAATGATGGCCTTGATCTTCTCGATATCGAGCCCCTCCGATTCGATGGTCACGGTGAAATGATACCCGCCGCCGGAACTGCCCAACCGCGTGCCCATGCCCAATCGGGCCTCGGGACCAAGCCGCATGCCCTCGATGAATTCGATGATCTCCGGAGTCTTACCCGTGTAAATCCGGAGGTATTCGCTCAGTCCCTTCCGCGTGCCCCGCCATCGAAACAGCTCCGCCGCCGATGCCACCAGTTCCCGCCGGCGCTCCTCCGGCCATGTGGGGTCAAGAACAAGATCAACCCACGAAGCCAGCCATGGCAGAAACTCCGGCGGCGTCATCCGGGGATCGAAATAGCAATGGAGATTGTCCACCGTCCGCTCGATCGGGTCAAGGATATTCTGAAAAATGAGAAGGAAACGCCCCAGAAAATCATTATCCCGGTAAATCCCCGGCAAATAGTCCAGATACTTGCTTCGGCGGTCAAGAGCGGCATCCCGTTCCAATTCACTCATGGCATTGCTCCAAAACCAAACCCCCATCCCTCCGTGAGCTTCACTACCCTATCCCTTTTCCAGAGGGAGATCGAAGAAGATTGCCCTCTCCCCATCCCGATTTGCAAACTAGTATAACATAGATCGATTCCCACGTACCCACACCTATAAAACCCGAAAAAACGATCCCGCTTTGCACCATTCACCTCATGATGAATAACCTTGACCACATCATTCCGGACCTTGCCCCGGGATCTCCCCTCCCCAATGAACGATCGGGCTTCTCCGATCCCACCCGCCCCAAAAGGGTTTTCTTGGGAGACACCTTCAATATCCCCCGAGAGTAAGCTCCGGAAGGCACGCCCGGCCCCCGGAGCACAATCCTCGCTCGAAATCAGTAGAACTCCGAAAGCCCGATCATACCTCTCAGACGTTTTTCGAGAAGGCTCATTCCGCCGAGCCGCCCGTCTTCCGGATCGGCTTCGTCCCAAGCCTGTGTCACTCGAGCGATCGAGAAGGTGTCGCCATCCTTCGTCGTGATTCTGAGATCATAGGAATACCCTTCTCTAGCGTCCGTCCGCCTATTCATGATGAAAAGCAACCGCGCCAAACTTGGGAGCCCGAGGACGAACGAGAAGATGCTCCCTAGACCTGTGAAGGCCGCGGCAGTGGAATGCAGTTCCCGATCCATGCGAAGGGGCGCGATGCGAGCCACATGCGAGAATGGGATCCTTCTCAGCATGAGGACAGGGCGACCGAAGAGCACCAAGCGAATCGTAATCTCTTGCCGGGCCGGATCCACCGTGATCCCCTCCCCGAATTGATATGGCGTTATCTCAATCATGTTCGGCGCAAGGAGACAGTTCCCACCCACCACGGGTATGATGGTGATCTCATCCACGATACTCCTCCCCCTGCGGAGGCACTGGAGAGCAATCTCTGCATACCCCTCTCTCAAGTCCCGGCACTCCTCCGGCCTTTTCAAATCCCCTCGTGCCGGAGGAAGCGAACGGCCCGATCGGCCTCTCAGATCACCGTTATCTCGTGTGCGAAGGAACGCGGTAATCCATCCGGCGGTATCTCCATGCGAGTCGTTGCCGGCTGTCTTCGACCGGTCGCCGGATCCACCGGGATCACGGTGGCCTCTTCCACATACCCCACCCCCGGCGTCCCCTGAATCACGGAGAAAATTTCCGATTGAAAGATCCCGTGCCCGAACGGCCAACCCATTCCCCCTATCCCTCCATACACGGGATGAAGGTACCGGTAGAGCCGTCCCTCGATCTCCGAGCGCACCTTCTCCGGATCGGTATAGGGCATGGCGCGGACTTTGGCTTGGATGATCACGGGGACATATTGGGGCGAACCAATTTCGAGGCGTGTTCCCAGAAGTCGCCGCTCATCGAGGTAAGCCCTCACCGCCTCCTCGACACTTCGGGGCAACTCGAGCTCTATATCCGGGATAGGCTCCTGAACGGTCGGGATCACCGGTACAAGTAATACGCGAACTGTGCCGGGCGTGTTCGCCCCCCCGGCCATCCCCGCCCCGATGCATTTGGCCCGCGCCACAAGCGATGACGCCTCTCTGGCTAGATACTCGAAGTCTTCCGCGGTGACCGCACGCGTGATGGCCCTCACGGCCTTCGGGGCACGCATCTTGGCCGCCTCGATGCTCTCGGCATCGGCACCGCCCCGCGCAGCTTGAAAGTTGATCACGGAGGCAACATACGGAATGGAAGATTTGAGCACCGTGATCGTCCGCTCGCCCACATTGCCGATCACCCCCCCGCCCGAACGGTAGCGGGTGAAGCGGATCTGTTTTCCCATGGGGGGAACCTTCCCAAACTGACGTTCCTCGCCGGAAGGTTGACGGAGGCGCGGCCCAAAGGCGATCTCCCCCGAGACGCTATCGCAGGTAAAATGAGGATCGTTCGGACCGGAGGCGGCGAAATCAGGCACCTCTCGCCACGGCTCGAATCGTCCTTCACCATCCTCCACCTCGACCGTTTCCCCTTCCTGACGAGCCAGTACCGGAACATTCCGCAAAAAGAACCGCTGGCCGGGATTGCCACTGCTTCTCCCCAGAAACTCGCTCCGGATCACCCGGGCATGGCTCGCCGGAACCGTTCCACCCATGCACGCCGATTCGATACCGGCGATCTTCGGCGAAGCGACATACGGCCTCTGACCGGATCGAACCTTAGCGGCCCGGCATCGGATCCAACAGGCCCGTTGCCCGTTGACCTCCGTGATCTCGGCAACTTCGGGAATATGCAGAATGATCTGCCCCGTTGTATTGAAACCGCCGGTCGAGTCCTTTTCCAATCGCAACGGACTCCACCGCTCCCCGGCGCTATCCCAGAACTCCCACGCCCACGGCGGATCGTGGGGATCAATGCCGATGCCCTCGCTCCGGCACACGACATTCAGGGCGAGCGCTTGCGATTTCAGGTTCGGGGTATAGCCCAAATAGAGGGCATTCCCCTCCTTCGGAACCGGTTCGAAAACGGTGACGAGTTGATCCGGATTCCGGAGCGCGGGAAGACAATCATCGAATCTGATCCCGTCCGGTGAAACGAAAGCAAACGCCAATGTCGGCGGGGAGATCACCAGATCCCGGTCGGTGGTGAAGACAACGGCTTCCTGAGTCTCGGTGCGCACCGTGGCGGCCTCGGTTCCGGCGGGAATGGTCACGGGATGAGGCTGAGGCGCGGAGAGCCGGAAAGTCAGTTCCACTCTGGCCGGTTGCGGGGGAGCAAGCTTGATCCCCAGAAGCTCCATGAACTTGATGTAATTCTTATCGGGGACCTTATTGAGCCGATAGAGAAGGGTTTCGGTCATCCATGCAAAGAGCTCAATAAGCGTGATCCCCGGATCGCTCAGGTTGTGGTCGGTCCATTCCGGACAATAACGCGGGATCATGGATCGGGCCTCGCGGACGAGGTCTTGAAAGGTTCGATCATCGAGATTGGGTGATGGCAACGGCATGGGTTCCTCCTCGAATCGCTCTTGGCTCTCGGCGTTCAGCTATCGGCCGCTTTATTCCGGGCACACTTCTGCTGAGCGCCGATCCCTTCCGTCTCATCCCGAAAGATAGAAGGGATACACAAGGCTCCTTTTATCGCTCGTAGCTTTGATCTTATAAAGGATGTTCACCAGAAGCCGGGACCGCTCTTCGGGATCGGGCTGAACATCGACACTCAGGACTTCAATGCGCGGTTCCCACCATCCCAGCGCCTCTTCGACATACTGTTGCATCAACCCCCATGTGGTGGCATTATTCGGGGCGAACACGAGCTCATGGATCCGGCACCCGAAGAGCGGGCGCATGCGGCGTTCCCCCTGAGAGGTGCCCAGAATGATACGAATGGACTCCTCGATATCCTTCTCTTGGCGGCTCATGGCGATCCCGCCGCGGCCGTCCACTCCGAAGGGGAACTGAAATCCCGTCCCGAGGACATCGCTGATCACTTGTTCATCTTCTCTCATCATGCGCCTTCACCGTTTGATTCCTTGGGATGCTTTCCTTTACATTCCTCTGACCCTCGTCTGGCCCGCAAAGCTTACCGGCAACAAAGGAAGGGGCGGAGCGGGCGGGGTAGTGATCGCCGGACCCGTCATGCTCGATTGGCACAGAAGCCCCTGGCCCATGGACTTCACCCGAACGGTCATGGTCGGCGGCAGAAATGTGGCCGAAATGCAGGGCGTAGGGCCGGGCCCGCCGGGAGGCGGAACGGTCATGGGACACCCGGCGATCATGAACGGAGCATTGGACATCGGCACCGGCGTTCCCATGATCTTCACCCGCGGGTTGGGAGAGGTGGGCTTGGCCTGTCCGCCGTGGGCACATGTCACCACACAACTCATCGTCAGAAGATACCCCGGCATTACGTCACCTCCAGAGCGCCGTTGTTCACATTGACCGTGGGACCGCTCAGAGCAATTTGCGCTGCGGCGTTCTTCAGGGTAAGACCCGAGGTGCCTTCCACTGTACAGCTCTGGGTGGACTTGATCTCACACGAGCCGGTAGCTTGAACTTTGAAATTTTGCCGGGCCTTGATTTCAAGGTTGTTGCCCTCAAAAGCGATATCGCCGCCGGCACTCTTGACGTTCACCTTGCCCTTGGCTTCCACGGTGATATCTTTCTCGCATTTGACCGTCATCGTGTTTTGAGCCGAATCGATGATCACCTCGTTCTTCCCCGTCTTATCGCGGATGGTGATCATCTCCTTCCCCTGCTCATCCCCAAGGATGATCACATGGCCCGAGCGCGATTGGATGATCCGTTCGTTCACGTTGCCACCGGAGATGCACTGGCTGTTGGGCTTCGGCGGATTCAAGTTCTGGCTCCAGAGCCCTCCGAGCACCAGCGGCCGATTGATATCCCCGTGCTCAAAGAGCACCAGCACCTCATCGTTCACTTCGGGGATGAACTGCATCCCTCTTGTGGCCCCTGCTCCCGGAGATACGAGGCGCGCCCAAGTACTCTCGATATCGCTCTTCAGGCATGGAAGCTTCACCTTCACCCTGCCCAGATCATCGGGATCGGAATTGTTGGTGACCACCCCGAGCATAGGCCCCCATCCATCCTCCTTGCCGGTGATGGTGGAAAGGATTTCGCCGATGGTGGAGATGTGCGGACTCCCGAGGGTGAACTCCGTCTTGTAACCGGTGGCATCATAGCGGTGCAGAGCATGCATCACCCGATACGTTCCGCTGAACCGCGTGCCGAGCCCCTGGAGGGTCACGAGTGCTCCCGCTTGAACGGCGGGGTTTCCAAGGCTCACACAATCCGCCTCCACGAACCCCTGGCCGAGCTCATCGCAGATGGCCTGGGCCAGGGCATCCGCCTCGGCCTGAGTCACTACCGGCCGATCCACGATGATCTCTCTGGCCTGCCCGAACGCTTGCTGGGCCACTGCCGGGCCCTGCTGGTTCTGACCGATCTGAGGGGTATCGTTGGGTTGAGTCGCACGCCCCACGATCTGTTGCTGGTTTGCGGGATCCCATCCCTGAACCACCACTTCCGAAACCTGCTGCGCCGTGGTCAGACGCGCATTGAACTCCAGAAGATCCACCGCCCACTCCAGAGTCACCTGCGAACCCGAGCTCGGGAGCTGCTTGAAGTGAAGGGTATCGTCCTCCACATAGACCCGGAAGCCGACCCGCCGCGCCCGGGAGACAAGAAACTCCCAATCGGTCTGATTGTCTTGAATGACATGCTCATGAACCTGTTGGGTGGAATCCGATTGAATCCTCAGGCTGGCATCCTGCGCGATGCGGCTGGCGATATCGCTATCGGTCATCTGCAGGAACGATCGGGTCTTCCGATCGCGGTTGAGCCGGTGCGCCTTATCATATCCCCGGAGAAGCACGGTCGGCCCCAGCGTCGAGTTCATCCGGGGCTCGATGGCGGTGATTTCCCCTTTGAGAAGGGTGACCTCGGAGCTCCCATCCCGCGAAGAGATCTCCACAGTCGTACCAACGGCAAACGTGTCATCGTCAATCCAACGCAGGTTGGGGTCCCGAAGGTGAACGGCAAACATATCCGGCAGCGTGAGGCTATCGTCCACCTCAACCGAGATGATGGCATCGGTCACCTGTTCGGAGGCATTGTTTCCGTTGAATTTGAGATAGATCCTCGGTGCAAGTTGTGTTGGGGACGGCATGGTTCTCCCCTCGCTTCCTATCTACCACAGTCGTTGCAACTCATCGCGGCTCACTCAACTTAACATCATGCCCATCGCATCACGATATCCGCCACACGTTTAGCTCAGAGGAGCGATGGCGATCATCTTCCCCGGCTCAAGCCGCATCGGGTCATCGAGATTGTTGATATCGGCCAAGTATCGCCATCGGGAAGCATCCCCGTACTCCTCAAAGGCAATGAGATCGAGCGTCTCCCCCTCCTTGACCCGCCGCGTCTTGTAGCCGGGCTTGCTCACGGTGGTGGGATTCTGCCCCGGGTACTGGCCCTGTTCGGCAGCCTGGAGGAAGGTGACCGTCATCGTCGAACGAACGGGCGTGCCATCCGGGAGAAACAGGGTGAAACGCTGGCTGATATTGGTGATCACCGCCTTGAAAGACCAAGCGAGTCCCCAGCGGAATTCACACATGGGCGGCCATCCCTTGTTGCCCTTATCGGCATTGGCCGGATTGATCATCATGAGACGCCAGATCTTATCCGTGTACATCTTGCGGACATCCATGCCGGATTCGTAGGTATCGAAGAAGAGTTCCATCTGAAGCGTCATCCCCCGGCCGCCGCTGAACTCGAGCTTGGGAACGTTCTTGCCGGTGATGACTTCCTCCTGCCAAGTATTCGTCTTGGTGAAGGTGTATTCCTTGGGACGGAACATGCACTCCACCGTCTCGCCGGTATCGAGATTCACGATCAGTGCTTTTTCAAGTCCGGTCTCTGCGGGCATGGTGACCTCCCGAATGATCTATGCCGGGCCTCTGTTACCGGCCCAAGCGCTCCCTTTCAACTACCAATCTCCTACGAATGATGGCGTACACCTCACGGGCGATCGCCTCCATATCCGGCCCACCTTCGCCGGTCTCACCGGCCGCCGGCGCAGCGCCCTCACCCGGGCGGGGTGCGGATGCGGCGGGAGACTCTTCCGCCGTGCGCGCGATAACCTCAGAAGTTCCCGCGGCTACTTTTGCCTTCGGCGGCGCCGAAGCCAGCACCCGTTCGGGAATTCTATACGCCCCTTCCCCCCGCACTTCCGGAACGGGATAGTGAAGGGATACCGGTGCCGGCAACGGCTCCGATTCCTTGCGAGAGATATCGGGCCTACCGGTGAAAGAAGTAGAAATGCGAGGGGATGGAACGGGCCCTTGAACCATCCCCGCCTTTTTGCCGGGAAGCGAGACGAACCGCTGCGGAATGCCCCCGGGCATAAACGCCCCCCCGGATCCGGCGGACTTTTCGGTCCCGCCGGGGACACTAGGGCCCTTAGACGGGCCGAGGGCAAGGCGGCCCATCTCCATCGGAGCAAAGAAGGCTTCAAACGCCCGCTGGGATGCTACCGGCAAGGGAATCCTTTGAACACGCCGAATCCCTCGCGGCGGCTCGTATCGGGCCGGAATCGTCTCGGCCAAGGTCGGCCCCCCTTCCGACGGCAAAATGATCCCTCTTCCCCTTTTCTCTCCCTTCCCGACCTCTCTTGCTTCCCCCTCGGTCCCGGCGGCCGCGGCGGGCCGTTCCCGAGGTTCGGGCTCCTCCAAAACCCGCGGGGGAATTTCCCGCGGCGCATACTTCCGTGCAATGGTTTCGGCAAAAGCCGGCGGCGCCGGCGCTCCCGTCGCCGATTCCTTGCCCGGCGGTGCCGCCGATGGGGCTTCCGACCGAGACACAGAGGACGGGCTCGGCTCGGTTCCGCCGGGAGCGGAAGGGATCAACGGCCCGCGGGGAAATTCGACCCTCGGCTCTTTCTCGACCGGAGAGGCTCGGGATGAGAAAACTCCGGCTTTGCCCGCTCCGGAAGGCGGAATCATCCCCTCAAATATCGTTTGCTTCTCACCCGGCACGCCCGTTAGCTTCCCATGGGACGGCACGGATTTGCCCCCCTCACGAGCCGGAAAAACGGGCGGACGCATGATGGGTTCGGTCGGCTTTCGGGCCGGAGGGCGCTCCGCCGGGAAGGCTTCCGCGCGCGGCGCAAACGGCGAAGGGGAAGGGGGTTCGCCCAAAGGCTCGGGCCGGCGCGGGGAAGTGGGAGAGGGGACCGGCGCTGAGGGTCTGAACGGTAAGGCCTCCAATGGATGGACCTCGCGAGATTCGGTCTCCGGGGCTTCCGGCGGAGGGCTGAAGCCAATGGATATCGGCTCCCTCCGAACGATCCCCTCGAAGACGGGCGATTTTGCGGCCGGCACTCCCCGGGCAGAAGCGGGAAGGAACGGTTCTCCGATGCGCTTGAAATACCGGGCTACCGACGGCTGCGGTTGCACTTCCCGAACTTTTTGCCTCCCACCACCCCTTTCCTCCGGAATCCTCATCCTTTCGGTCGGCCTTTCCGGGGGCGTTCGGGGGCTCTGCGAAGGGGCTCGGCGGGGGCCGGGGAATTCCGGTCCCTTCGGGAGATCACCCGCATCGCCGGGGAAAGGTGCGCCCACTCTCTGAACCATCGAGGGGGGCATCGGCGATCCCGCCGTCTCTCCACCCGGAGGTCTGAGAAAAGGCTCTTCCGCCGCCGGATGTACCGGGGAGAGAATCCCCAAGCTTTCAAGGACCGGCCGAGCTAATCCAACGAACGGCACCCGTTCGGACCTTGAAACATTCACTGCCGCAAAGCGCATCGTCTTGCCGGGCGGGGAACGCCGGATACGATCCGCAACCGACGGGGGGGAAAGGGAAGAAGTCCGCCTTGCCCCGGCCCACCGCTCCCCCGATAGACGGGGTTCGGGAGGGCGCTCCCGAACGGGCGGAGGAGACACGGCACCCGGCATCGCCGACAGTGGCTCGGGAGCGGGGGCGACAACCGCTCCCGCAGTGGGGAACTCGAAGGCTTGCCCCTCCTCGCGCCACACCCGCTCGATCGGTTCGTTCTCAAACTCCGAGGGCTGAAACGCCCGCCCGATCCGCTCCGAGAGCGCGGATACCCGGCTCACAAGGGCACCGCTCCATCCGGCTCTACGGATAAGCCCCCGGGCCACCGTGGGGAAAAAACCCCTCGGGGCTAGGGTTGCCTTCCGAATGGGGGCGATCGTGCGCGCCATGATGCGGCGCGCCATCATACCATAGCGCGTGATCACTCTCCCGGCGAAACCGCCGGCAATCTTTTCCCATTCGGGATTCGTGGGAGCGGAATCTCGCTGAGTCATTGCCGTTCCAAGCCCTTATCCATCGGCACCCGGCCGCTACTGTGGACTCATTCCCTCGTGAGCGAACTCGACCGCTTCAATGGTCACGGCGTTGTCTCCGGCGCGGAAAGAGGGGCCGGTCCATTTGACGGGATAGGCGTTGGTCAGATTCCACCGCCTTACCTCCTCCCCCTCCTGATTGTAGAGCACGATGGAGATATTGCGCCGCTCGGTCTTCCGGTACATGCTCTTCTCGAACCACTCCCAGAGCTCGTTGGATGTGGTGACTCCCCGCTTGAGCACAACGTTCGGGAACTTGGCCCGGCCGGGAAGCTTGTGCGTGAAGAAATTGTTGCCGCCTTCTTGATATTCGAATACCTCCACTTCCGCCTCGAGTCCGGAGGCCTCCGTGAAGGCGGCCTCTTGGATATTCTCCACCTCGATGCAGAATTTGGCATTGGCCAGCGGATCGATCCTTCGGGAAGCGTATCCCATCGTTCACCCCACGCGTGTTTTCGTGTCCTTCGATCCGGACGTCATCCTTTCAGCCCTTTGCGGACTTCCTCCAGAAGGTGTTTGTTCTCCGGGCTCATCTTCCAGAATTGCTGAAGTGTGGAGCACCCGTAATCATCGCAGTGAGCGCAGGTGAGCACCCCTTTCTTGCGGGCGCATTGGCGGATGGCGCACATGGCACAATAGAAGAACACCGGGCCGCTCTCGGATCGGCAGCCGGTGCAATTCATCTGTTCGGGACGGAAATCGGCTTTGAATTGCTTGGACCATCGCTCGGCGATCTGCCTCCGCTTCGCGTCATCGTCGGCTTGCGTTGCCCTGAAGGTATCGCACCTCTCGCATCGGATCCCACAGAAAGCGATCATTTCCGCCATCGTTCACCCCTTTGATTCCCCGAGCACCTCATCTTCTACCGACCCCTCTTTCCCGTGCCAGAACCAGATCCCTGAGCATCATCCGGTAAACCATATCGGCGATCTTTTCGATATCCACAGACGCGGGGAGTTGCCCCCGGGCCGGCGCTCCCGGCGCGGGCGATGGGTTTGATCCGGAAGATGTCCTCTGTTCCGTGCGTTCCGTCATTGTCTTTCTCCAAGCCGAAGGGAAACCCGCCCAGAAGACTAGTCCCCCTCGCTCAGGCGGCGATTGATCTCGGCGATTTGCTCCACCCACTCGCGCCGCTCATCGTGCTCCATTTCGACGATATCCTTGAGCGGCCAGTGGAGATAGTAGGCCAGATAGGCTACCTCCTCGAAGAGCTCATCGAGGGGGTAGCCTTTTATTCCCCCGGGCTGGCGATATCCACCTCGAAGTTGTGATTGCACTGGGGGCAAGTCACTTTCTTGTGAGTAGTCCCCTCCTCATTGATCTGCCGGTAGAACTCCTGTAGATAGGCCAGATCCGCGGAGAAGAGCCCCTCGATGACGGTAGGGGTGATCTCGGTCAGCGTGCCGAGGCGGGTGATCACTCTCGAAAGGAGAACGATCACGAGGTACGCCTGATTGGCCTTGACCCGCATGTCTTTAAGGGGATAGATCTCATCGGCGGCCGTGGCCAGACGCATCACCCCTTTCTTGTGAAGATTACCCTCCTTATCCACATAGCCGCGGGGCAGGGTGAACTCAAATTCCGTTTGCAGGGTCATTCTTCAGCCCTCGTATCGGCTTTCGGCGATTGGCGGTCAGACAACGGTTCGCCCACCCCCATCATGAGGCGGCACCGATCGCCGGTCGCCAATCGCCGATCCTCCGTGTGCTATACCTTTACCCGTCTCATGCCTTCGTGGGCGATGGTGAGCTCCTCGACAGCGATATCGTTGGAGCTGGCATTCAACTGGGGTCCGCTGACCTTGACAGGCCAGGCATTATCAAACGTCCATTCCGCCACCGCTTCGTTGTTCTGATTGTACATGGTGATGGTGCCTGAGGCCCGGGCATCCACGACCTTGCCGTCCTCGACCATCTTGCGCCATTCCCAGATGCCCATATCATCCGTAACGCCCCGCTTCATCACGATGTTATCCCACTTCAGATTGCCGGGGATTTTCTGAATCACCACTTTGCCGTCCTTATCGGCGGTCACATGGGTGATGATCTCGCTCTCGGAGCCGAGGCCGCTGCACTCCTTGAACGTGCCGGAGCAGTGCCCCTGAATCTCCAGATAGAAACTCGCTGCGGTGACCGGATCCTTATGTCTTCCGGGTCTCCAAGTAGCCATATCGTATTACCTCCTTTGCACGTGAATATCCTTCTCCCTACTTTCCGGCCGGGCCGGCCCACTGACTGATGCGGAAGACCACGAACTCTGCCGGTTTGACCGGGCAGATGCCGATCTCGGTGATCACCTGACCGGCATCCCGTACTTCCACGGGATTGAGTTCTTCATCGCACTTCACATAGAAGGCCTCATCGGGGGTAGCCCCGAAGAGGGCCCCATCCATCCACACCCGCTTCAGAAAGGCGGTGACATCGCGCCGGATCTTGGACCAGAGGTCCCGGTTGTTGGGCTCGAACACCACCCACTGGGTACCATTCTCGATGGACTTCTCGATGAAGTTGAAGAGCCGCCGCACATTGATGTATCGCCACGAGGCATCGGAGGAGAGGGTTCGAGCCCCCCACACCCGGATGCCCCGCCCCGGGAAGGCGCGGATGCAATTGATCCCGATGGGATTGAGCGCATCTTGCTCGCTCTTGGTGATCGCCTTCTCCAACCCGATCGCCCCCTGAACGATCTCATTGGCCGGCGCTTTGTGCACCCCGCGCGTTGCATCCGTACGGGCCCAAATACCCGCGATATGGCCGGAGGGCGGCACGTACATGGACTCTCCGCCGGGGAAGGGACTGGCCACCTTGATCCACGGGTAATAGAGGGTCGCGAACGAGGAATCGTATCCGGCCTCATTCATCCGCCAGTCCTTGATCTCCTGAGGGGTCATGCCCGGCAACGGATCGAGGATGGCCACCCGATCCTTCATGTTGCGGCAGTGATCGATCATCGCGGTTTGAATGATCTTGACGCCCTCGCGACTGATCTTCCCCGCCTGATAGAGGGCCATAATATCCGGGCAGATGACCATGGTCACATCGTCACAGAGTTGGAGTCCGTTCACGCCGGATCGTTGAGCGGCATCGCCGATGATGAGATCGGGGGTGATCTCCTGAGTGGTGAGTGCGGTGGTGCCGGTCACCGCCGTGAGCGGGTAAGACCCCGGAGCGGGGATCTTCTCCACCGCGCTCAGAGTGGATTCCTTCTCCGCCACCTTGACGAGCTTCGATTCCCTGTTGATCACGTCCACCACATTTCGCGCCCCCCGCCCCTTCTTGAAGCTCAGGTTCTCGAAGTTTTCCACCGTCGAGCCGCGGGTGATCTTGATGTTGAACACATCCTCCGGGCCCCCTTCCGGCTTGGAAACCTCCACAGTGATCTCGCCCTCTTCAAGGGCAGTGAACGTGAGGGTCGCTATGGAAGGTTGAGCCCCGCTCGGCAATGCCGCCTGAGCCTTGCCCGCTTCCTCGGCTCCATCACCACCCGGAAGCCGGGTAACGTAGCAACTCCCGCCGCCATTGTGGAAATAGCCATAGACGGCATGAGCAAGGTATCCGCCGGGGATGAAATCCCCGAAGGTACGAACAAATTGCCCCCAGTTGGCAATGAAAGTCGGATAGTTCACAGGGCCTTTCTTGGCAAAACCTACGAAGGCCGCCACCGAAGTGCCCACCCCTTCAATGGGCTTTGCCCCTTTGTCCACCTCTTCGACATATACGCCCGGGGAAAGATACTGAGGTGACATTACACTCGTGCCTCCTTTTCGAAAATTCTTTTCCAGTGAGTTGCGGGGCGAGTTACCTCATCAGGCCCGTCTTGCGGCCCCACCCCCGCCCAGACGGCCGTCTCTGTGCTGATGTGTTCACATACGCTTTCACCCCTTTCGTTCTTTTGATACGCCTTATTGCTCGGTCATAACATAGACCACCGGCCGGATGCAATCCGCAGCGAAGGGAAGAAACTAGACCTCAATATCATAATCGCTGCTCGGGATAGTGACCTTGACCCGGGGGCCCTCTTTCTCCCCCGGCATCAGCACCTCGAATGTGTAAGACCCCAGATTCAGATTGAAAAAGGCGTACCTTCCTTCTTCATTGGTCTTCGCCGCCAGATTCAATTCCTTGATGAGCACCGTCGCGTCGGGGATGGGTTGATTCGCTTTCCCCTTGCGCCGGATGGTGCCGTCGATCTGCACCACATCCCCCATCTCCTTACCCTTGATATCGCTGAAACGGAAGACCTTCGTCCTGACCTCCGGCGCCGTCAGCGCGATGGTGAGGTCTACCGGAATGGTGACCACATAGTTGATCGAAGGCTTCAATTGGTTATCGAGCGCACTCCAGAAATCGGCCGAGTTCCGGAAGACGCCATCCGGCTGAGCGGTCTGAGTGCGAATGGGATAGGGCAAACCGGCAAGGCCGCCTTCAAGGAGATCCTCCGGTATCTCCGGATAGCGGTAGAGCGTGGAGAGAATGTGCCCCAGAAGGCGGTGTTGATCGGCGGTATCGTTGGTCCAAACGGTGACCAGATACGAAAGGTCCACCCGGATGGGCAGCTTGCTCATGGTGGCCCGGCCTCCATTGTGAGCGGTGCTCCACTCATATTCACGGAGGTCTCGATTCTCGTGAATATCGTAAAGGTAGAGATTGACGGTTGGCTTGGAGATGGTACTGGACCACTGACGATCCGGCATATCGAAGACGATATCCACCTCCGCCGGATCGAGCCCGCCCTTCTTGATCAAGAGTCTCTTGATGACCTCGTCAACATCGCTGATCACGACCTCAACCTCCCGTGACTAGCCCGTTCTCCGCTCAAGCCGGAGCAAACTCGTAGCCACAATAGCACGAGCGAGAAGCGCTATCGCTTGCTCGGCCGATCCCCTGGACGCGAGCAATTCCCCGGCCTCTTCGAGAGGGGTCATTACTTCGTGGCGCATGCGCCGTAGCATAGATCGCCTGTGAGATGAGCCGCATCGCTCGCACGGTATCCGGCGGGGAAGCACCCAGCGCGTCTTCGGCGGTTTGCTCGATGGGCGTCATGATCTCATGGCGGATCCGGGCGGCGGCCTCCGGGGCAAATCCGCCCTCCCTTGTTGCGGGTGTCTGCGCTCCCGCTTCTTGCTCCACCCCCGGGCCGAAGGGATTCGGACGCAGAGGAACCCGACCCAGAGCGGCCCCCTTCCCCGACACCCGCTGCGCTCGAACTTGCCGGATAACCCGGTGCATATGCTCGTTGCCGTAGGTTTGCTGCACGTATTCCGCGATGCCCGCCCTTCTCACCGCATTGGCGGAGTGGTCAAGGCGGGAATCCCCGAGCGCCGCCGCGTGCCGTTCCACCGCCGAACTCTCCACGATCTGGGTGGACTCGGCGGAGGCGGCATGTTCCGGCGCCGGATTGACGGGCTCGCTTCTCCTCCGGGTTTTCTCGGCATCCGTATACATCTGTGAAGCTCTCGGCTGACTTTCCACCATAGATTGCTCCTCTCCCCGTCAAATCGGGTGAAGCTCCGAGGCGGGCTTCACGGCTTGATGGATACTATCGATCCATTGCTTCCACACGGAAGTCGCGTCCGACCGTATTGGATTCAATTCTAGCGGATTCATCCCTTTTGCGGTATAGCCCCGCCACCGATTCCATATTTCCGGCCATAATTCGGCGGGAATCTCCTCCCTCACCCCGGCGAGCCGGTCATACGTTTCCATCACATAGCGCACGAAGGGCCGGAAGTCAACTTTTTTCAGCGGGGGCCGGTCGGATACGTTTTCATTCCAAACGGCGACCGCCAGAGCGTAAATGCAGAACTCCATATCGGATTCGGCGAGTCGTTCCCTCACGGAGTCAAGGCTAAGACGATCCAAATTCCATCCTTCCCCCGGGCAGAGGGCCCACGGCTTCACCATGGGGCCATCTTCTCCAAAGGCGAAGGGATAGCTCCGGCAACCGAGGGGCCGTAGCGGATAGATACCGCACCGGAATCGCCCCCCCGGCAAGATGATCCCGAAGATGCACCGGCGTGCTCCATCGGGATGCAAGTTCATATTGAGCGCCAGATGATATGCAGTTCCCGTTCCATCCAATCGGAAGCCATAGGGCGTTTCTTCCTCCAATCGGGCGAAGGCAAGGAAATCCATCGGCGAAATATCCAATCCGCGGGCGATGGCCCACGCATCGTACCCGCACACGTTGATCACGTTCCGGGAGCAACAGAGTCCCGGACAAGCCGTGCAAGGGTTCGATTGAACATCTTCCATATTCGACTTACCTATCGTTGACGGTAGGGGCGATTCGCCGAAACGCCCCTACGGGAACTAACCTTCCGGAACAAGCTCTGATGCCACCCGCAGAAGCGGGCCTCAAGAAGAACACGCCCTCCCCGAGCCGCAAACTGACCGTCTGACCTTCCCCAAGCTCCGGGCTGGGATGGAGGATATAGTTTCGTGCGCCGAACTGCAGGCTGTCCGCCTGAATCTGGCCCGTCTCCACTCCGCGGAAGCGGGGGAACCGGTCCCTCGTCTGCAGGAGAAACTCGTAGACCCCCACATCCGCACCCCCGATGCGCCGGGGCGTGCGCTGGATGAGCGATCGGCCCCCTTCTCGTGAGGCATGGGTACGATTCAAGACCCGTTGAAGGTGCCGGTTCCCGTAGCTGCTTTGGATCCCGCTCACGAGGAGCGCCCGTTGAACGGCGTTGGCGCGATTCTGAAGGCGCGGATCGCCGAGGAGGGCGGCATGCCGCTCCTCCGGCAGTTCCATCACCGAGTCGCCCGCGAGCGGAATGAAAGGCTCCATCGCCCCGGCCGTGCCCGGCATCTGCCGGGGCGCGGGTTCGGGGAGCCGTTTCCGCTCTCGAGCCTTCTTGCTATCGTGCCTCTGAACGCGATTTCCCGGCTGCGCCTCTGACATGCTCGCCTCTATCGCCTTCGCTCGAACGGACGGGGGTTTTCCGGCGTGCCCGGAGCCCGGAGGGTTTCATCCCCCCGCCGAGCGGCATGGAGTTGCACATGGAAATGATTCATGTGCATCGCGTTGAACCCGGGCCCGAGAATCTGCCCGAAATGACGTGTCATGCGGTTGGCCAGATCAACCATCACTTCCCGATAGGTTTTCCCGAGCTGGGGAACGGTATCGCTGGTGTTGAACCATGCCGATTCCGCATCATCGTGGCTCAGTTCGAGCCGATGCCCATGGACCATGAATCCGCAGATATCCACCGCGAGCCCCTGAGGATGGGTATCGTCCGGGCTTTCGGGTTCGCGCAAGAAACCTTGATTGTAGAGATCGGTTACCCCCAGAGATCGAATCTCCTCAAGATAGTCGGCCATCGCCAGCGCGAACGCCGGGTCGAGGCGCCATTCAGAGGTATCCTGTTGCCTCCCGTTCTTCTGCCGTACGTTCACGCCGGAATGGTTCAGATTCACCTCCACCGCATTCGGATTGCCCAGAGATGCGGGAGGGGTCTCTTGCTGAAGCCCGCGGGCTTCCTCAAGCTCACGCCGGGTAGCGTTGATTTCATAGGTCAGGCTGCGATCCCGGGACCTGAGCCTCGGGATCGTCCGGTCCCGCAACTCGCGAATGCGCTGTCCGAGGGGCACGGGGCCGGCCGGGGTATCCGTGGTAGCGCTCCCGCGCTCCCCTCTGGGAATCTCTTGCAAACGGGACTCGAGACGCTCAAACTCAGCTCGTGCCGCCGCCAGTTCCTCGCGGATCCTTTTCTGTTCGGCGGTCTGAGTATCGAGTTCGGTTTGTGCCGCCGCTGCGGCGGCGGGCGCCGCGGCTCGGAGCTGACGCGTTCTCGGCCGCTCCGACCACCGGCTCCATGTAACCGGCGTGACCGGGTTTTCCGGGTTCACAAGATACCCCCGATCCCGGAGCTGAGCAACGGGACCGCCTTCCGTGCCCGCGCCTCCCGATGGTTGCACCGCCTCCGGCTCGGCCGCGGGGGCCTCTCCGGCCTCTACTGCGGGGATCTCCGGACCGGGCCGCTCGCTCTCCTCCTCGGGTTCGGGGCCGGCAATGATCCGCGGTTCGGGCGCGATGCCGAACCACCCACCCACCGTTTCCAGTAATCCCCCCCGCTGAGCGACGGGGCTCCCGGTTGCTTCCGGAAGCCGCTCTCTCTGAATACGATCGATCACCCGTTGAACGTGAGCGTTGCCGTAGGTCTCGTGCATCCGGCTCACGAGCCTCGAACATCGCTCCCCGTTGGCCGGATGAAGAAACCGTGGATCGCTCATGAAGGCGGCGTGCTTCTCAACGGGCGCTTTCATCGCCGAAGTTCCGGCCATCAAATCGAGCAAGCCCCCCTCCACATTCGGCACATCGAGCCACCTTTGAGCGGCCCGGGCAAGGCTTCTTCCGGGCACTTCTTTCCGGCTCGAAAGGCCGATCACTCCCTCGAAGGGAGCGAACGTCATCTCCCGTTGCCATCGCTCGTCTTGCGAACCTTCGGGACGTGCAATGCGTTCTTGCCCCGACTGCGGTGATCCGGTTTGCTCAGCCATCGTCGCTTGTGTTCGGGCCACCGGTTCCCGCATGATATGGCGAACCGCAACCATGATCATGCATATCGAATCCCCTTCTACCCCTTCGCAAAGGGGTGCCGGGGGGAATTTCTCCCGATTTCCCTTCGTGCTAGAACCGGACGGTGAGCATCCCCATGATCTTCATGCCCTTTTCGCTCTCACCGCGAGGGAATTCAGCGGTGAGACTGAACGAGACGGAGGAACCCTTGGGTTCGAGTTTGGAGCATGCGTCCACCGCCTCCTTGATGGGCTTGACGTGATCGGAAATGGCCCCGATGCTCTCTTTGACCTTGTCCAGAGTACTCAACTTGAGGGCGCCGATATCGCCGATCAATCCCCGCAACCCCTCCTCCGCCTTCTGCACGATTCCCGGGAGTTTATCAATGGCCGTCACCTCCGGCCCGATGCGCAAACTGAAGGAGTAACTATCCGGCTGGACCGCGGCGCTGAACTTGAGATCGCCGGCTTCGGCCCCCACCTCGAATGACCCATTCCATCCCGCCCCCATGAACTGTTTGATCCCCCCTTGCGCTGAGGAGACCTTCACCCCCTTCACATCCACGGTGATGGTGCGCCCATCGGAAGGCTTGATCTCGACCTTGGTAGGGATCTTGCTGAAGGCATCGGTCACTTGCTTGAGCCGGGCGGCAAACGCCGAAGGGCCCATCGGCTCTTGCTTGGGCGGCACAACGGGTGGGGCGGGAACACCGCCCGTGGGCGCGGCCGTCCCCAGTACCCCCACCGCCAGCCCTCTGGAGATCCGCCACCGGTTGACCACCGCCAGAATTGCATCGTTTGCAAGCCCGGCCGCTTCCGGAACATTGCGTCGGATGCGCTCGCACAGGACTTCCGGCCGGAGCACCACCGTGGCCATGCCGGGATTGGCTTCAAGCCACATGCGAACGGCCCGCTCCACCGCGGGGGAGATTTCCACCTCCGTCTCTTCTCGTTGAAGATGGCTTACCACTCTTTGGACATAGGCATTGCCCCGCGTCCGCTGAAGTTCGCTCATCATCTCCGCCATTGGCGGTGTTCCGGCCGGGGGCGCGAGGCGGGATCCTCTCTCCAAACGCCTCCGGCTCTTCGGGGGTTCCACGGTTGCTTTTGTTCTCACCGATCGCTCTCTCATGGCCGCTCTTTCTCACTGCTGCCGGGGGCAATCCCATCCCCCGATCGGTTGGCGATCTCCCGGATCAGCTCCCATGCCGGGATTTCGACGATATTCCCTTCTTCATCGAACCGGATGAGGGGAAGGATGGCCTCGAGCACCGGCATGGTGATGCGGATGAGATCGGGGGGATTTGCTGACCTATCGAAATTCCGCCGGTACCAACACCGATGCGGATTGAAGAAGACACACGTCTTGGGCTTGCGGGGAGTTCCGTGCACCGTGCACCGGTTGGTCCGGGAATCCAGGAGACGGCACGTTCGGTCCACGAGCACCTGCCAGTGGCCGTCGCTGGTCAGGATCATCTCCACCCCTTCAAAGGCAACCATATAGCGCAGGTAATCCATATCCATGAAAGTGGTCGGGGTGGGATGGGGGATCAAGAGCAACCGGCAACATGGGGCTGAGCAATCGAGGCATGGATTTTCCTCCGCCTTCTCGATGAAAGTGGCCCCCCGCGGAAGCACCGTCTGAGGGATTTCTTCAGTGGCATGCTCGGTCATTCTTCGATCAGTCTCCTCGAATTTTTGCAGGATCCGGCCCGTAGAGCGTTTGCGCCGCCCCCTCCTCCGTCAGAGTAGCTTGAATATCCCACCGGGCCAGCCATGTTTCCTTCCCGCGTGATTGCATGATGGTTTCCAAGCATCGGACGGCATCCTCCCTCTCACCCAGAAGCCAGAGCCCTATCATGAGCCGCTCCTTGAGGTCCTCATCCGGAGTGGACCGGAACATATCCCGGAAGACCACATCGGTTCCCGGCTCTTTGCGGTGCCCCAACTCTCGAATGGCGGAGCGGGCAATCCGGGGGTTGGCGCTTTCGATGGACTTCAAGAGGGCATTTCGGAGCGCATCGGCGTTCTGCCGGGGCAGCGCTAGATACCATTCAAGGGCGAGGATCGTTTCTTCGACCCGCACCGTCTCATCCCGCGTGAAGGGTTTCCCCTGATCATCGTAATCAGTGACGAGGAAGTTTCGTACGCCGGTTTCCCCGGGGGCAAGCTGATAGGCGGGCTTCGGCAGATAAGGCGCATAGGGTTGATCGGGCGAAATCCGCTGCAGGAAGATCAGTCCCCGATCCCGGCTATCGAACAGCGGCATTGTCTCGGAGGGACTCGGGGCAACCGATGCTCCGTGGGGATAGACGATCGTAAGCTCGGAAGTTGTTTCCGCGCCCTTCAACCATCTTTCGACTTCCACCACAACCGTATGGAGCAGTATATGCGGCTCCGATCCGGCTTGTGTGATCAACCAGGGCTTGAGCACGGCCATATGTTGCCGCCGCACCGTCTTGCTGCGGATTTCATATTCTCGAACATGTCCCACAACGATGATCTCCGCCCGATCCGCCTGCGCGCCCACCGTATCGGCAGTGCGTTCCGCAAGATAGCCCAAGATCCCTTCGGGGGTGTTGGGGAAAGTAACGATGGGCATGATCTGAGTTGTCATGGCTTTACCGGAAGCTAGTATTTGATGATCTCTTTCGATGACACCACATTGATCTTGGTAGTGCCTTTGGTTACATCGTAGGTGATCTTGGTGAGCGCACCTTTTTTGTCCTTCACCTCCTTGCGGTTCGAAAGCCCGAACGTGTGCCATCCCTTCTGATCCCGGATAAGGCTCTTCTTCTGGAGGGCCTCATACTGCGCCCCCCACATGGTTTGATCGGCGCCGAGCTGAGGATGGATGAGCTTGGATCGAATCGTATCCTTCACGATTTGCTCGACCTCGGCCATCGAAGCCTTCGGGCCGAACTTCTTTCCCTCAACGTGCTTCAATATTACCCTCTCGGCTTCCCTCAAAGAGATCGCGAAAGCGCGCCTGAAGTCCTTGGCATGCTCCAACTCCGCATCATGATCGCGCTGAGACATCGCATTGGAGACGTGATAATACACATCCACTCCGCTCTGCTTGAAAGTGCTGAGGTGCGATCCCGGTCCGAGGTAGTAAGGCTGACTATCGCCCGCATACGCCTTCGAAACGAGAGCCGGCACCCCATACCACTGAGGGGGGACTTTCTTGGCAATCATCTCGGGAGTTTGGTGAGGAACGGGGACAACCACATATCGGGGGGCGGTGAAGTTCGCGGGCCAGGGAGCAACGCCAAACGTGTTCTGGCCATAGGTCGTTTCGAGGAATTTCAACGTGTTGACGGTCGGGTTGGCAATCGCCCTTGGAGCGGCTTCCATCCCCTTATCGGAAGCCGCCGCATCCCGATCCCGACCCCACGCGGGGGCGGGATTTGCGATAGCCCTGGCCGCCCATGGAGAGGCCTCCGCCCGAGGCGCCGCCGCCGCGGCCGCCCAAGGGGAGGGGCGCTCGGACGGCCGGCCCCAATACACCTCAGCAAGGGCTCCACCGATCGGGGGGCGTTCCGTTTGCTCCTTCTCGATTTGAACTCTCTCGACGGGCACCTCGACATCCGCTCGAACCGTTCTTTCTTCTTCGATCGCCCGGGCGGAGGCTATCCCTTGCTCGGCGCCGCGGGCCGCCGCATCGGCTTGCACCCCACTCACCAACCTCTGGAAATACTGGTTGCCGTAGGCTCGCTGGAGCGCCTGCACGATGCGCTGACGGGTGGAAACACCCGTGGGATGAGAGAGACGAGGATCGAAGAGGAGCGCCGCACCGCGCACCGCCCCCCTATCCGAGCTTTCCCACGTCAGATGAACGCTAGAAGAATGCTCCGGGCTTCCGGCGGGGAAAAGTCCCCGGACCCTCAACCGCTTCTTCTCACTTTCACTTTCGGCTTTCGGGAGATGGTGAATACGTCTTTCAGCCATGGCCTTACCCTGCATGTTTAAAATTCATTCGATCTTCTCACGGGCCGGCTCCGTACCGGCGGAAATCGGCTTGAGGTGAATCGGCTTCTCCTCCAGAGGGGATCGCTGCGGGGCACCGCCTTGCTGAATGACATGGGCCACCTCATGACCAAGGAGCTTTCGCCCTTCGGTGGAACCGGGTTGATAATCCCCGCCGCGGAAAAAGATATCGGTGCCGGTCGTGAAAGCCCTTGCCTTTAGCCGCTCCGAAAGCGCTCCCGCCTCGGCATCGGTATGAAGGCGCACGCCGCTGAGATCATGGCCGAAATGGGATTCCAGCGGCCCGCGGAGGGAATCGGGGAGAGGCTGCCCCCCACCACGCTTCGAGTCAATCCGCCTCTCGATGGCCTCCGTGACCTCCGGCACATCTTTGGCTGTGGATTCAGCCTGTACCGGCTCCTCCTCTTCTTCGGGCAGGCTCTGCCGATCAAGGCGCTTGGCTTGAAGGAGTTCCTCCTCCTCTTCGCCCTGGCGTTGAAGCCGCTTGGCCTGGATCTCTTCCTCTTCCTCCGGACCCGCTTGCCGCTGAACTTGAGCGAACGGAAGCCGGGCCACTTCCTCACCCATCGCATCGGCCTCTTTCTCGAACTCGTCATCCGGAGAATTGACCGTGAGCTTGGCCTGAATACCCCTGGAGCGCAGGAGCCGCTGAACATAGGCATTGCCATGGCTTCTCTGGAAACTCAAGAGAATCTCCGCTTGACGGCGGGGATTTCCGGGATGTGAAAGAGGATCGCGGCTCAAACGCCCCTCGAAGCCTGCGGCATGAATGGACCCGCCGGGTTCCATGGCGAGGCTTTCGGCGGCCGCCTTCTCCCTTTTTCTATGGATCGCATCCTCGGCGTGATCCTTCGAAGACCACTGATGCTCTGCCATTCGGGCACCTCCAATCTCGTGATTCACCCACCGGTTATCCTCTCACCAGTTCGGAGTATTGAGCGAAATCCGCATCGGTGCACAGCCGCCCGATCTTCTGGAACTCGCGCTTTGCGGCACGGATCAGGTGTTCCATTTTGATCGTGCCGCCATCGCCGGCGGCTAAGAAAGCCGCCCCGAGGGCGATGTTCTTGATGTTCCCGCCGGTGATCTTGAACTGGCGCGCCATGAAAATGAGGTCCACATCCTGTGCCAGCGGGGCCTGCGGCGGGAAAATCTTCTTCCAGATACGGAGCCGGTCCGCTTCCTCGGGCTGCGGAAACTCCACGGCGAAGCGCATGCGGCGCGAGAACGCTTCGTCAATGTTCTTGCGGAGATTCGTGGCCAAGATGACGATGCCTTCGTACTCCTCCGTCTTCTGGAGGAGATAGGCGATCTCGATGTTGGCATACCGATCATGGGAATCCCGTACCTCCGACCGCTTGCCGAAGATCGCATCCGCCTCATCGAAGAAAAGGATGGCATTGGAATTCTGGGCCTCGGTGAAGATGCGGTCGAGATTCTTCTCGGTCTCGCCGATATATTTGCTCACAACGGTGGAGAGGTCAATCTTGTAGAGATCGAGGCCGAGCTCACCGGCGAGGATCTCCGCCGCCATCGTCTTCCCCGTTCCCGAGGGCCCGGCGAAGAGGATGTTGAGCCCTTTGCCGGAAGAGAGCTTGTCCCCGAAGCGCCAAGTATCAAAGACAAGGTGCCGGAATCGAACGTAATTCGAAATCTCGTGGAGCTGAGCCGTCTGCTCTCTGGGGAGCACGATGTCTTCCCACCGATGCTTGGGGATGATCTTGCGGGCAAGTTGAGCAAGCTTATGGTTGGAGGTCATTCGGCAAGCGGCATAGAGATCCGAGGCGGTAACCATACCCTCCCCCCAGCCGCGGGCGATATTCCGCGCGGCGGCAGCGGCATCCCGAATCGCCCCGGGAGTAAAGTGGAACTTATCGGCGATCTCATCGATATCCGCGGCGGAGACCCCGCTCCCATCTCCGTCGAGATGCGTTTCCCACAATTTCCGCCGAACCGTATAAGGGGGAGTATCAAGTTCAAGCCGAAGGGGGCCCTTATCGGCAAACGCATCACCCGCTTGCCATGAAACCTGACCGATGAAGAAAACAGGGAAGGGAAAAGCGAGCGTCTGGGCCGTCAACACCCGCACGGCGCGATCGTTGTTGAGGAGACTATCGAAATGATCCCAACAAATGGCAGCCCCCTGAAGTCTGGCCTCGCGGAAAGCGAGGGTCACCAGCGTTTCAAGGGAAAGATCACTGGCGGAAAGCAACGGGGCATCCACCATGAAGAGGGGCAAGCCGAGGCTACGGCAGATGGCCTCCGCCGCGGTCTTCTTCCCCGCTCCCGGCGGCCCCTGCAAGTGGAGCACGAGCCCCGGCTCATCTTTGAGGCTCCGGCAGATGCGCGTAAGATCGCTTCGGGCATCTTCATCGAGCATCATGGTTTCCAGAGATGCCACAGGCTGAATCAATCGGGCACCGATAAGGCGGGAATCGGGCGCATCCGAACCGAGGAGATAGCTCGCAATGCGATCATCGATCTTCAAGGCTCTGGCAAGGAGAGGGGACGGCATGGAACGATTCTCATCCTCGATGCAAAGGAGATGATAAGCGAAGAGGGGCGCATGAGGAAGAAAGGCTTCCCGGCGTTTGAGACGATCCTCGAATCGCTCGGTGGTACACTCGAGGATGAGGTGAACACTCGGCCGTTTGCGGGTCACATCATCGTGAAGATACCCGTAGAGCCGCTCATACCTCACGGAGAGCTCGGGCAAGAGGCACAGGAGCAGGGCATCCACCTCGAAATCGCTCAAGCCAAATGCCACAGCGAGATTTACAAGTCGCAACGCCGTCCCCTCGCGGAGGCTTTCGGCTTTGCGCGCGGCGATCTCCGCTTCGATCCGTTGCAACGACCGGCTCAGAGGGGATGCGAGGGAGGAGGTTTCCGGAGCCGAAGGAACCGGCCCCGTGGCCAGAAGGGAATCCATCTCCTGTTCCGAGATATAGAGACCTCGGAACTCATCATCGGCCGCCTGCCCGATGCGCTCCCGCCACCGCAGTATCTGCATCCGGATGCGGAGGTCCATGCGCTCGATTTCGGCCATGAGATGGGCCATGCTGTTCTCGAAGCCCCTCATGATCATCACCCCCCGATTGATCGCCTCACCCGGGCAGATGCGCGATGGGGAACTCAATCAGGAGCAAGAAGCCTCCACAGGGTGAGGGAATGGTGACAGAAGCAAATCCCACTGCACCAATCCCATTTTTGCGCCGGATACTCATGAGATCTCGATCAAATCGCCGTCCGTCTTGGCTGTGAGATTCTAAAGCGAGGAGCGAACAAAAGGATTGGGGCGGGCACAGCACCCACTCTCATCCCACACGGATGCCTCTTGCGTTGAGACGGTTATAGCATTGTCATCGGACTTTGTCAATACACGATTGTGATCCGAATAAAGAGGCCATCGGAACAATGCGGAAACGGTATTGACGAGAGGAGAACAACAAGCTATCATCGTGCCACACCCTCCCGGTCGATGGAGCACAGCCTTGAATGCCCTGATCCACCGATACCACATCATCCCCGCAGGACTTGCGCTGGCGATGCTGACCGGGATCGCCCTCACCCGCCTCCACAGCTATCTCCTCTTCCACAACTTCGCCGAGATATTCAGCATCGTGATCGGCTGCGGGGTCTTCATGGTGGCATGGAACGCCCGTTCGTTTATGGAGAGCGGATACCTCCTCTTTCTCGGTATCGCCTATCTTGCCGTAGCGCTCCTCGATTTGCTTCACACGATGGCGTATGCGGGCATGAACATTTTCCCGGGGCACGACGCCGATCTTCCCACGCAACTCTGGATCGCCGCCCGATATCTTCAGGCCCTGGCGCTGGGGCTGGCGATCAATGGATTCCGAAAGCCGATTCGAGCGGCGCCTCTGCTGCTCGGCTTTTCCGCAGCGGCGGGCATCCTGATAGCCGCTATTTTCTACTGGGACATCTTCCCCACGTGTTGGGAACCGGAAACCGGCCTCACACCCTTCAAGAAGATCAGCGAGTATATCATCTCCGCCATCCTCATAGGAAGCCTGGCTTCACTCTACATCCACCGCTCGAAGTTCGACCCCCTCGTGGCCCGGCTCTTGGGGGCTTCGATCGTCTTCATTGTGGGCTCGGAAGCGGCATTTACCCTCTACACCGATCCTTTCGCGACTGCCAATCTGATCGGGCACTTATTTAAGATCGTGTCCTCGCTCCTCATTTACATGGCCTTCGTGGAGACCGGACTCAAACGGCCATACGCCCTCCTCTTTCGGAATCTGCAAAAAAGCAAGGAATCGCTGGAAACGGCGCTGCACACATCCCGGCAGCGGCAAGCGGAGATCGAGGCTCTTCTCGAAGGCTCTCAGTCCATCCTCCGATACCGGCGATTCGAGGAGACCGCCCGCGCCATCTTCGACGCTTGCCGCCGGGTCACCGGCGCCGGCGCCGGATACATCGCGCTCCTAAGCAAGGACGGAGCAAAGAACGATGTCCTCTTCCTCGACTCCGGGGGAGCTCCCTGTGCCGCGGATCCTTCCCTTCCAATGCCGCTCCGGGGCCTCCGCGAAAAAGCCCGCCGCGAGAAAAGGGCCGTCTTCCAAAACGATTTTCCCCGAAGCCAGTGGGCGACTTATCTCCCGGAAGGGCACATGGCCATTGAAAACGTCTTGTTTGCTCCTATGATCGTAGAGGATGAGGTCATTGGCCTCCTTGGGCTCGCCAATAAGGAAAAAGGCTTCACCGAAAACGACGCAAGATTGGCCTCCGCGTTCAGTGAACTGGCAGTGATCGCTCTCTTGAACAGCCGGGCCCTCGAATCGCTGAGCCGGAGCGAAAAGAAATACCGTCAATTGGTGGAAAGCCTCCAAGAAGGAATCTGGGCAATCGATGGCGATACCCTCACAACTTTCGTGAATCCTCGGATGGCAGAGATGATGGGCTACACCGTTGAAGAGATGATCGGAAAGCCCCTCTTCAGCTTCGTTCCGCCGGAATACAAGGAGGCCGCTCAAAAGTATCTAGAACGGCGGGCCAGAGGCATCAAAGAATCGCTCGATCTCGACCTTGTCCGTAAAGACGGCAAGCCGATCCGGGCGGCGATCGTGGTCTCCCCGATCCTCGATGAGGAGAACCGCATGAACGGCGCCATTGCGGCAGTGGCCGATATCACCGAGCGCAAGGAAATGGAAGAGGCCCTAGCCGAGTCTGAAGCGAACTACCGAACGCTGGTCGAGGCCTCCCCCGACGGGATCATCGCCCTCGATAGCCGGGGATACATCAGCGATTGCAACGAGAGCGTATGCAAGCTTTTGGGGTACAACCGGGAGGAGCTCAAGAGCATGAATCTCGCCGAGATCATCACGGATGTGCTGCCGCCGGAACTGGGCGCCCGGCCACCCATTTCCGGCCCTGTGGAAAAGGAGTTCGAACTCGTCCACAAGAGCGGCGACCTAATCCCGGTGTGGGCCAAGATCATTCCGGTATTCGACCCTTCGGGGGCATGGTTCCAATTCGTGATGTACCTTCGGGACATCACCGAGCGCAAACGAATTGATCAATTGAAGGACGAATTCATTGGATTGGTTTCCCACGAGCTCCGCAGCCCCCTCACCGTGATCATCGGAGCGATCAACACCGCCCTGAGCGAAAGCGACCATCTCTCGCCGGAGGAACTCCGCCGCCTTCTGGAAGACGCCGCCATCGAAGCGGAGTCGCTTTCGCACCTTCTGGGCAACCTCGTTGAGCTTTCACGCGCTCAGGCCCATCGCCTCCTGTTGTATCCCGAGCCCGTGGATGCGCGGCACCTTACGGAGCAAGTCATCGAGCGGCTGAAAAGCTCTTTCCCCACCCACCAGATCAAAGTGGACTTTCCAGCGGACTTCCCGCGGCTCAAAGCGGATCCGCTTCGTGTGGAACGCATTCTCTATAATCTCCTTGAAAACGCCCTGAAATATTCCCCGCCGGAGAGCCGCATTTCGGTCCGCGCAAAAGTGGAAGGGGAAATGGGTGTCATCGGCGTGAGCGACGAAGGGCCGGGCATCTCTCCCGAGGACCGCGCCCGCCTCTTTCAACCGTTCTCGAGATTGCACGAATCCATGGCCCAGGGAAAGGCAGGCACGGGACTCGGCCTGCTGGTATGCCAGAGGCTCGTGGAAGCCCACGGGGGGACCATCTGGGTGAACTCAGAACCGGGCAAGGGATCCACCTTCTACTTCACCCTCCCGATCGCCGAAACGCAACCCGAGTAACAATCGGTACATTTCCAGATCTCAGAGAACCTCCCTACCCTCGGGCCATCAGAGCCCATGGGTTTTCCGTCCGGGAGGCGCCGGAGAATGAGACCATCGGGGCCTGTGGACTTTCGAGGGGCGATAAGGTATAATCTTGAACGCGAAGGGGTGTAGCTCAGTTTGGTAGAGCAGCGGTCTCCAAAACCGCAGGCCGTGGGTTCGAGTCCTGCCACCCCTGCCAGTGCACAAACAGGCCGAGGTGGTGGAATTGGTAGACACGCCATCTTGAGGGGGTGGTGGGCGTAAGCCTGTGCGAGTTCAAATCTCGCCCTCGGCACCATGATGCGGGAGTAGCTCAGTGGTAGAGCGCCTCCCTCCCAAGGAGGAGGTCGCGAGTTCGAGCCTCGTCTCCCGCTCCATAGAAGATATCCCCGCAACGGCGGGTGGAAATTCGGGGCGACGTGGCCAAGAGGCTAAGGCGGAGGTCTGCAAAACCTCTATTCGCCGGTTCGATTCCGGCCGTCGCCTCCAATTTTTGTTTTAGGAGGGACAAAAAATGTGGCTGCACACGAGAATGTTCCTCTTGGTGGCCCTTCTCTTCGGTATCCTCTATGGCGTGGTCACCGTCGTGGGCACGATCCTTGGCGCAGGGGGAGTGATATTCTACATCGGCATCGCCCTCGCCATGCTGGCCCTCCAATATTTGATCGGGCCATCCCTTGTCGCTCTCTCCATGCGGGTCAGATGGGTTTCGGAAAGTGAGGCCCCCGCACTACACCGCATGGTGGCCGATCTCGCCCGGCAAGCCGGAATCCCCAAACCCAAAGTGGGCATTTCCGAGATCAATATCCCCAATGCATTTGCCTTTGGACGAACGCAAAGAGACGGACGGGTTTGCGTGACCCGCGGCATCATGAATCTCCTGAACGAGGACGAGCTTCGGGCCGTCCTCGGGCATGAGATCTCCCATATCAAACACCGGGATATGGCCGTTATCACCCTTCTTTCGGCCATCCCACTGATCCTCTATTGGATCGCAATGAGCTTCATGTTCAGCGGCATGTTCGGGGGAAACCGGCGCGAAGGAGGAGCCGGATGGCTCGTACTTATCGGGCTGGGTTCACTCATCATGTACTTCATCACCAATTTGCTCGTGCTGTATGGTTCGCGCATTCGGGAATACTATGCCGATCGAGGTTCCGTGCAATTGGGCAACCGCCCCCATCATCTGGCAACAGCCCTTTACAAGCTTGCCTATGGGAACGCCCGCTTCAAGGGGAAGCAAGACCTCAAACAAGTGGAAGGCGTGAAGGCCTTTTTCGTCAATGACCCTTCCCGGGCATGGAACGAAGTGCGGGAACTCTCCCAAGTGGATCTTGACATGAGCGGAACGATCGATGCCCAAGAGCTTCAAGTCCTTCGCTCCAAATCCGTGAGGATCGGCGCATCCGATAGGATAATGGAAGCGCTGAGCACCCACCCCAACATGCTCAAGCGGATTCAGCATCTCTCTACGCTGGCTTGAGGTCTTTTCCACCCTCCTCCTAGGGGAAAGATCGCTCACCGCAGCCCATTCAGACCACTGGCAGCGCTCAAAAGAGGGGATTGATCACAAGCCCCGCCGGGGTTTTGGGATAGAAGTAAGTGGATTTGGGCGGCATGCGTTCCCCCGCATCGGCTACGGCGATGACGGATGCAACCGCCACCGGTTTCAGAAAGAAGGCCACCTCCGCTTTCCCCGAGTCCACTCGCGAGACGATCTCCGCTTCGTTCGGGGAATACTCGATGTGCTCCTTCTCTTCCTCAGGGCCGGAAATGTCTAAAAGATAACGGAAGACAACCCCGTGCAAAAGGCTCACGTCAAGATCCTTCCACGCGGGGGGCTTCTCGGGGGGGAGCATGGCCCGCAATAAGGAGAGATCCCGCGGCACGAGAAGGCGATAACCCCCCGGCCGGGGCCCGTACATTCCGAACATCGGGGCCGCCTTTCCGGATCGGCTCAGCGCCGCCTTGAGCCGCTCAAGACTCGCGGCCGCCGGCAACTCCTGCACTTCGAAATATCGCCTCAGCCCTTCCTTCAGCCGGGACACTTGTTCCGAACTCAAGCCCTTCAGCACCCGATGCGTGGGCAGCAAGGTCAGTCCGGGATCGCCCGAACTGATGAGCGTCATCATCAGGAAACCGCTCGAATCATCCAAGGAAGGCCGCTCGGCACGCACCTCTTCCCTGAAGGCCAGCGCTGTCGTATAGCGATGATGACCATCGGCGATGTAGAGCGTTCGGTCAGAGAAGAAGCGGCAGATACGATCCACAGGAGCTTCTTCACTCACCACCCACACATTGAACGTCACCCCCGCATCATCGGAGGCGGTGAAGCTCGGCCGATGCGGATCGATTTCGGGAACGAGTTCACGGAGGCTTCCATCCATCCCGTTGAAGATGCCCATGATGGGACTGAAATTGGCGCGGCACGCTCGCAGAAGATTCATCCGGTCCGCCGCCGGACCTTTCATGATGACCTCGGTGGGCCGAATGCGGCCCGTCTCGAAGGGCTCGAGCCGCACCGCCGCGATCAGCCCCCAGTAGCTCCGGTGACCGTCGAGAAAAGGAAACCGATGCTCCGTAAGATAGAAGGCCGGCCGCGATTCCCGAAGAAGGATCCCCTTTTGCATCCAATCCGCGAACACCTGAGCGGCGCGGGAATACTTGTTGTTCGAAGCGTCATCGTGGGGGGTATCCTGACCGAACTCCAACCGGATGATGTTGAACGGATGACGCCCGTAATAGGCCTCTTGTTGCTCCGGGCTGATCACATCATAGGGGGGAGTAATCACGAGAGAGAGGTCTTCGATTTGCCCCAAGTCATACCGCAGGCCCCGGAAAGGTCGCACATCCGCCATGATTACTTATATCCGATCTCAGTCAGAACCGCTCTTTGGACTTGAAGAAGCTCCCGGATTCCCTTCGCGGCCAGAGCAAGGAGCGAATCCATCGTATCTTTGGTAAATGCCCTGCCCTCCGCCGTACCTTGAACTTCAATGAACTCGCCGGCATCGTTCATGACGATATTGAAGTCCACCTCCGCATGGGAATCCTCGTCATAGCAGAGATCGAGGAGCGGATGGCCATCCACGATGCCCACACTCGTGGCAGCGACCGCCCCTTTCAACGGGGCCTTCAGTGTTTCCCCCCGTTCGCGGAGGGTTTGAAAGGCTTGAGCCAGAGCAACATAGGCTGCGGTGATGGAGGCGGTTCGGGTTCCGCCGTCCGCCTGAAGCACATCGCAATCCACCGTGAACGTCCGCTCGCCGAGGGCTTCGAGATTGGCAACGGCCCGAAGCGAACGCCCGATAAGGCGTTGGATCTCAAGGGCTCTTCCGTTCGGCTTCCCACCGGCGGATTCCCGCGGCGTTCTCGTATGCGTAGACCGCGGCAACATGCCGTATTCGGCGGTGATCCATCCCTTTCCGCTCCCCTTCAGGAAAGGGGGCACCTTATCCTCCACACTCACGGCACAGAGCACGCGCGTTTGCCCCAGTTCGATGAAGGCAGAACCTTCCGCAAACCGCTGAAACCCCGGCGTGATCTTCACCGGGCGCATCTCATCATCGGCACGCCCATCGAAACGCGCCCGCTTCATACCACCTTCTCCAATCGCGCCAGACTCAGCAGAAGCTTCTTCACCCCGATCCCACCCCGGAAGGACACGGTCACTTCGTGATCGCCCTTCGTAGGAAAGCATTCCATCACGATCCCTTCGCCGAATTTGGCATGAAGCACCGTATCCCCGGCTTTGAGATCGGGGGAGAGCGTCTGGGGAGCCCCTGCGCTTTCGCAGGATGTGAAGCCGATCACCTGCCCCTTGGGCTTGCATGCCACCAAATGGGATGGGATATCCTGCAAGAAACGGGAAGGAAGATTCGGGCGGTTCCCGCCGTGCAAACTGCGCCGGAATGCCCAGAGGAGGTACAGCCGCTCCTTGGCCCGGGTCATCCCGACATAGCACAGCCGCCGTTCCTCCTCCATTTGATCCGGATCGCCGAAAGCCCGGATATGAGGCAAAATACCTTCCTCCATACCCACGATGAAGACAACCGGAAACTCGAGGCCCTTGGCCTGATGCAGGGTGATCAGGGTTGCCGCATCACTGTTCTCCGTAAGGTTGTCCACGCTGGATACCAGCGAAACCCGTTCCAGAAGGGCCGTCAGCGCCTCTTGGGGATCCATGTCATTGTACTCCTCGGTCATTCCCCGGAGCTCCATTACATTGTTCCAGCGCTCCTCTCCTTCCGGCCCGCTCAGAAGATACTCGCGGTATCCCACAGCCTCCACCACGAGATCAAAAAGATCCGTGAGCTTTCTTTTTTCGCCCTCCGCGATCAAGAGATCCAAAATCTCGGTGAATTTGGTGAGGACCTGCGCCCCCCGTGAGGAAAGCTGAGGATGCCCCTCGCCGATGGTAATCGTCTTCAGGGCTCCATACAGCGATGTGCCATGGGCCTCGGCCCACGCCGAGAGTTCCGCCATCGTGCGTTGCCCGATGCCCCGGGCCGGAACATTGATGATCCGCGAGAGGCTCACGCTATCCTGAGGATTGTTGACAATCCGAAGATACGAGAGAATATCCTTGATCTCCCGCCGTTCATAGAAGCGGGTGGCCCCCACGAGCTTGTACGGGAACCCGTACCGGGAAAAGGCCTCCTCGAGCGCCCGCGACTGCGCATTGGTACGGTACATCACGGCGCAATCGCCGACCTTGTAACCGTGTTTAAGTACCAAACGCTCGATTTCGCCCACCACGAACTGGGCTTCTTCTTGCTCATTGAAGGTCTCCAGAATCTGAAGGGGAACCCCATCGTCGTTCTGGGTCCACAAACGCTTCACCTTGCGTTGTTCGTTGGCGGAGATGAGACTCGCTGCCGCCTCGATGATCGTCTTCGTCGAGCGATAGTTTTGCTCGAGGAAGATCACCCTCGCATCGGGGTAGTCGCGCTCAAAATCAAGGATATGGCGCAAATCGGCAAACCGCCAGGAGTAGATGGATTGGTCCGGATCCCCCACCACACAGATATTGCGATACTTGCCCGCCAGTTGGCGAGCGAGCGTGTACTGGGCCAGATTCGTATCCTGAAACTCGTCAATCATCACATGGACGTACCGTGTCTGGTATCTGGCCAAGATTCCTTTGTGTTCACGGAAAAGCCTCACCGCCCGCATGAGAAGATCATCGAAATCAAGCGCATTGCTATCATCCAACGCCTTCTGATAGCGCTCATAGACGCGCTTGGCCACCTCTTCCAGATAGCTATGAGAGGCAAACTCCGCAGGCCCTTCCAGACGCGCCTTGGCTGCGGAGATCATAGCCCTGATGGCTTTCGGGGGATATTGCTTGGGATCCAGATTCAGAGCCTTCATTTCCCGGGATATCAGGCTCAGCGCATCGTCTTCATCGTAGATCACAAAGCGGGGGTTCAGCCCGATGCGGGAGCCCTCCTGCCGGAGGAAGCGGGCACAGATCGCATGGAAGGTGCCCAGAGTAAGACCATCCGCTGCTTCACCCAGCATCGCTTGCACGCGGTCCTTCATCTCACGAGCCGCCTTGTTTGTAAAGGTAACGGCAAGGATATGCTGAGGCCCGATGCCCGCAACCTTGATCAGATAGGCAATGCGATGGGTGATCACCCGCGTCTTCCCGCTCCCGGGGCCGGCGATCACCAACTGCGGACCCTGGATGGATTCCACAGCGATCCGCTGGGCAGGATTGAGATTGGCCAAAAGATCACGTTCTTTCATCGGCCCTCATCATACACGCAGGCCTAATGCCGGAGATCGGCGCCTTACGGAGATCGCTCCACCGGACCTCAATAGCCCGGGATGAATACCGGATGGTCCTCGGTGATGACGTGCGTCTCTCTCACAACGGCATCTCGAAGATACTTGGGAACAAAAAAAAGTCCCCGGTGTGTTGTCCCATCGTAGAAACGGAGTGGCGCTCCTATCCGGCTCGCAATGCGCCGATCGATCTCCTCAACGGAGAGATCTCGCGGATCGACCTTCTTTGAAGCCAGCGAAAACGCCCATGGCCCACCAAACGAAGGAACGGTCGCTTCATAAGGGGCAACAATGGGAAAAACCTGTTTAAGCGTGTTGATCACTGCGGTAAATACCCGCGTAATCCCCGAAATCGCCGCCCCGGATTGGGTGACAAACGTGCCGCTTTCGCTCAACTTGGAATAAACCATTTCGTAAAACCGCCGGGTATAGAGGAGATACGCCGGCCCACCTTCAATCGGTTCGGGGAGATCCATGATGATGACATCGAACTTCTCTTCGGTTTCCTCGAGATATTTCCTCGCATCCATGTGAAGAAGGGTCAAGCGGGGGTCCTCAAAAGAACCTTGATGATGATTGGGCAAGTATTTCTTGCAAAGCTCGATGACCTCCCGGTCGATATCCACCATCACCACCTTCTTCACGGTTCGATGGGCAAGGATTTCCCGAAGGGTAGCCCCTTCCCCCCCGCCAGCGATGAATACGGTCTCCGGCTCGGGATGAAGGATCATGGGGGGATGTATCAGCGCTTCGTGATAGATGAATTCGTCCGCCTCACAGGATTGCACCTTGCCGTCAAGGATCAGGCACCTCCCGTAAAGCGTGCTTTCAAGGAGCTCCACGCGCTGATACTTCGACTGGCCACAGTACAAGATGTTCTTGATGGAGAATTGCTGGATGTTATCGGGGGTCACAAATTCCATGAACCAGTTCGAAGGGGCATTGAGCATGAAATCACGCTCCTCTCTTGAGTTCCACAACGGAGGGATTGCGGGAGCCGAACTTCTCGATGATGAACCTTGACGCCGACTCAAGATCGAACGCGTCACTATGGGTGAAGATATCTACCGCCGCATAGCCATACTCAGGCCATGTGTGGATACACACATGCGAACCATTCCCCAGCACAAGCCCGCTGACCCCCTGCGGGGTAAACTGATGGAACGACTCCCCCAGAGGGGTCTCATCCGATTGCCTGACCACGTAGCACAGGGTGGACTTCACCGCCTCCATATCATTGAGGATCGCCGCATCGCAGTCCTTCAAATCAAGCAGAAAATGTTTCCCCAGCGTTTGCAACGATGTCTTTCCCCTTCAAGAATTCGCTACTATTATAAAGCATTCGCGCTGTTTTCTCAAAAAAAGGCGGCTGATGCCCCAAAAGGAGCGATTGAAGAAGAGCGTGCCCAAGATATCCCTCGAGCGGGGGGATTTGGGGTGTCCCCCACGAAAACCCTTTGGGCGGGTGGGTGGGATGGGAGAAGCCGGATCGTGGTCATTCACCCGGAGAGCAAAGGTTACAAAGCTGAATCGCCGTTTTTGGGACTGACTCTGTAATGAAATCCGGAACGGCATGATCCCGACCCTCCGTTCCCACGAAGCGATCGCATCGCTCCCATCTCCATGCTATAATGCTTCCGTGGCGACAAGCTGAGGATCAAAAGATGGAAAGGATGATCGGCAAAACGAAGCTTCTGCTCAAGCAAGGGGATATCACCGACCAAGAGACCGACGCGATCGTCAATGCGGCCAACTCGAGCCTCATGGGTGGGGGAGGGGTGGACGGTGCCATCCATCGCGCCGGCGGACCAGCGATCTTGGAAGAATGCAAACGAATCGTCGCCGAACGCGGAAAACTACCCCCTGGTCAGGCAGTGATCACCACCGGAGGATATCTCAAGGCCAAATATGTTATCCACACAGTCGGCCCGATATGGCGGGGCGGCAAGGCCGGCGAACCGGAAACGCTGGCAAGCGCCTACCGTGAGAGTCTCAAGCTCGCCGTGAGCCACGGAATCCGGACTATTTCCTTCCCATCGATCAGTACCGGCGCCTACGGATACCCGCTTCCTGAAGCCGCCGCCGTCGCCATCTCCACCGTGGCCGATTTTCTCTCCAAAGACAATCGTTTGAAAGAAGTGATCTTCGTCTTGTACGATCACCGGACCTTCGAAGCCTATCGAACAGCCCTTGCCAACCTGACCATCCCCTAAAAGGACGCACCCTCCATGGACGGAATCGAGGAAGTATACGAATACATCCACGCCCACTGGTCTGAAGCGATTGAAGACCTCAAGCGCTACTGTGCTCAACCCAGCATCAGCGCCCAAGATATAGGTATTGCCGAATGTGCCGCTCTCACCGCCCAATTGCTCCGCGAGTACGGGATGGAAGCACAGGTGCTTCCAGTGGAGGGGGGCAACCCGGTGGTCTTCGGTGAGCTCAAAGGGGACTCCCCTTACACCATTCTCTTCTACAACCATTATGATGTCCAACCCCCCGAACCGTTAGACCTCTGGACAACCCCTCCCTTCCAACCCCTGGTCACCGAGGGAAAGGTGCGCGGGCGCGGCACCTCTGATGACAAAGGGGATATCATCGCCCGTCTTCTGGCCGTCAAGGCCCTTTTACAGACCAAGGGCCGCTTGCCCATTTCCGCCAAATTCCTAATCGAGGGGGAAGAGGAGATCGGGAGCCCTCACCTTCCGCAATTCCTCGAGCAAAACCGGGCTCTATTTCGGGCCGATGCGTGCTTCTGGGAGGGAGGGCGGGTAGGATGGGAAGATCGGCCGGAGATCATCCTTGGAGTAAAAGGAATCGTGGGCGTGGAACTCGAAGCCCGGGGGCCCGTTCGAGATCTCCACTCATCCCTCGGCACCATCGTGCCGAACCCTGCATGGCGTCTCGTATGGGCGCTCGCCTCACTCAAGGATATGGACGAAAACATCCTCATCGAGGGATTCTACGAGGATGTCCAACCCCTTCGCCCCGAAGAAATCTCGGCCGTTCAATCGCTCCCATCCGATGAGGCAGAACTTAAAAACACCCTTGGAATCGATCGGTTCGTGAAGGGGCTGAGCGGCCCAGCGCTCAACATGCGCAGCATCTTCGAACCCGCCATCAACATCAACGGCCTCATTTCGGGGTACACCGGGCCGGGCTCCAAAACGATCCTGCCCGCCACAGCCCGCGCAAAGCTCGATATCCGCCTTGTGCCCGATCAGAGGCCTTCCGACATCATTCGTAAGCTTCGGCAGCATTTGGATCGCCATGGATTCAGCGACATCACGCTCACCGCCGCCGAAGGAGAGCCCCCCACCCGTACCCCCCTCGGTCATCCATTCGTCAAAGCAGTCATCGAGACCGCTCGTGCGTCATATGGCACCGAACCTATCGTCAAACCCAACATGACGGGCAGCGGTCCCATGCATGCCTTCACCGAAACCCTGGGCGTGCCGGCCGCCTCCTGCGGCGTGTCCAATCCCGACTCACGCCCCCACGCCCCGGACGAGAATATCCGCCTTGCAGATTTCATCCTCGGCGCCAAGCACATCGCCGCTCTCCTCTTGTACCCGCATCAACAACGCCCCTGAGATCCTCGTTTCCAGAATTTCCACCATGCTTGCTTCGGAGGCGGCAATGCCCTCGCTCTTGCTTCCTCAAGGTCTTGCAACTTGGCCTGCAAATAGCCGATCCGATTGTGGAGCATGGCATTCTCCTGCTGAAGGCGGTCCACCAAGCGGATAAGGTCCTGCATCTCTAGGCTGGGCACAGCTTTGGCTACCCCGGCACCAGTGGACTGACCGGTGGACACCTCCGCCTGCTCAGGTGGATTCGCGCTTGTGCACGGCGGGGCCGATCTGTCCACCCTGTCTACGGGTATCGCCGTAAGATGATCGGGAATCGCATCAATCAGATACTGGCGTCCGAACTTCCCCATGAATACCCGGGCAACAATCTCACCGCTCTGAATCTTCCGTCGAACTGTCTTTTCACTGATACCCAAAGCCTTGGCCGTCTCACGAATGGTGTACGCCATAACACCCCCTTGCCACTCAGCTTAACCCTGGACACCTGCCTTGTCAACAGAATGGGAAGCCCTGCCCACCCCTACCCACCCCTGAAAATCAGCAAGAGGCCGCTGCGCCGATCGGAAGCCCAAAACAGGGTCCCCCCAATAACCCTCTGCCCCCTCCGACCCTACCCTCACCGCTTGACGGGATCACCCTGAACAGGTAGTATGAGAACACCACCTTTTACCATCATATCGTCAGGAGAAAGATCCGATGAAAGGCTCTTCAGGGCGATCGCCATTCTGGATTACGATCGTTTTGCTGTTGATCACCCCCATTTTGCTCACCTGCGGCGGCAAATCATCCGGAACAAACGAGACGATCGAGCCCCAAGAATTCCCCAATCCGCTCATGGAAGGGGCTTTGACAATCATCTTTCTTCATCATTCCACCGGTGCCAATCTCATCGAACAAGGGGGAGTACGGCAGCGGCTTGCGGATATGGGCTACGCCTTCTACGATCACGGCTACAACGCCGATGGCCTCATTCTCCCCGATGGCTCTTCCGCCGGATACAACTTCGCCGTGCCCGATGATAACACCGATCCCGACGGCCTTGCCCAAATCTTCAGACAACCCGTGCATTCCCCGCCCGATAACACCCTGAGCTATCTTCTCAAATACGATGTCATCGTTTTCAAGTCATGTTTCCCCGTGAGCAACATCGGAAGCGATGAGCAACTCGATGAATACAAGGGTTACTACCTCTCCATGCGGGACCGGATGGATGAGTACCCGAACAAGCTCTTCATTGTGGTCACCCAACCGCCGCAGGTTCCCGCCAATACCGATCCGGCCGAGGCGGCCCGGGCACGGGCCCTGGCCCGCTGGCTTGCCTCGGAGGAATATCTTGAAGGGCGCAAAAATGTCTTCACATTCGATTTCTTCGATCTTCTCGCCGATCCTGCGGACCATATGCTCCGGCCGGAATATCGGGCGGCAGAAGAGGATGCCCACCCCAACGAACGGGCCAACAAGGAGATCGCACCCCTCTTCTGTGAATTCATAGACCAATCCATCCGAAGTTTCGGGGAAAGTGCCATTCCCCAGTAATGGTCATGCCGTTCGTCAGATGGCCCGGCATCAAAGGACAGATATACGTTCCTGAAGGAATCGCCGGAAGCTTCAAGAAACACCGCTGCCGGGATTGCGTGTATTGCCAGCAGTGCAGTGACGACCGGTGCGCCGTCTGTCTGAGACAACGGTCTCGAGGACGAAAGCCAAAGAGATGACCGGATCCAAACGAGCGTTTTTGGCCATCAGCGCGAGGGGAAAACCAGCGCCTCTGGCATCATGCTCAGACTCCTCTGAACCCGGAAGCCTCATCAGGGAACCGCTCGAGCTCTCCGCATCGGCAAATGAATACGCCCGAATCGCTGCATGGCTTGCCAAGGGGGCTCGCAAGCTTCTGCCGATATTCGTGCTTTGCCCTCTGATACCTCTGGCGATCGGATGCGGGTCTTCATCCCCCGGGAACTCCCCACACATCTCCCTCACCCAACTCGACCATGGGGAGGAAATCTGGGGAATCGTCAAGCTCACCGCCCGGGTAAACGGCAATGACATCTCTGGGGTGAAGTTCTACTGGGATTCCGTGGAGAGCGCCCATCTGATCGCCGCCGTACCCCAAAGCAACTCCAAATACACCGCGAACCTTTATACTCAAGATCTTCCGAACGGAGAGCACACCCTCTACGCCGTCGCCACAAACGGGGATGGGCAGACTGCTCAGGACTCAGTCCGGGTGAACATCGCCAACGTCTCGCGGGCGGAAGCCATACCCTCCAAAGCCATCAAGATGACTCCCGCTCTCGATCCACATCCTCCCCAACTCGAACCGGCTTTCCGCAGATTCTGGGAAGATCCCGTGCCGCTGGGTCCGCCGATCAACACCGCAGGGGGGGAGGATTCGCCCTTCATCACCCCCGATGGCCAAGACTTCTATTTCTGGTTCACCCCTGATGTGAACATCCCGCCGCAGAATCAAGTGTACGACCGGGTGACGGGCATCTACCGGTCAAAGAGAGCGAACGGACAGTGGACGGAACCGGAGAGAGTATTCCTCACCTATTACGATGAGCCCTCGCTCGATGGCGCCCATACCGTCTGGGATAGCGAGCTATGGTTCGGATCGGCGCGCGCGGGCAACTATCGCGACCTCGATATATGGATCGCCAAGCTCACGGACGGCCACTGGAGCAATTGGGTCAACGCGGGAGAACGGCTGAACCGGGAGATCGAGATCGGCGAACTGCATATCACCGCCGATGGCACCGAAATCTACTTCGATTCCTCACGGGCCGGCGGCAAAGGCGGGAAGGACATCTGGGTCACCCGGAAGGTGAACGGTGAGTGGCAAGCGCCGGAGCCCATCGATGCGGTGAACACGAAAGATTCGGAGGGGTGGCCCTTCATATCCGAGGACGGCAATGAGCTGTGGTTCACCCGGATCAGAGGGGCACCGGAAATCTGGCGATCGGCGCGAATTGAGGGCAAATGGCAAGCCCCGGAGAAAGTGCTTTCACCGCTCGCCGGGGAACCCACCCTCGATAGAGAAGGGAACCTTTATTTCGTCCATCACTACTGGGATGATACGGCGAACAAAATGATCGAGGCTGACTTCTACATGTGCCGCCGCAAGTAGCGGCGTCCTCGAGCGAATGCCGCAGGTTTCCGCACGGGATACCCAAAAACAGCGATCGAAGAGGAGAGTGCCAAAGATACCTCTTAAGCCGGGGGGATTGGGGATGTCCCCCAAGAAAACCCTTAGGGCGGATGGGTGGGATCGAAGAAACCGGACCGTTCGTCGGGTATGGGGGACTGAGGGGGCAAGGTCCGGAGTGAGGTGATCATGGTATTCACCCTGAGGGCGAAGGCCGCACAAAGCGGAATCGCTCTTTTCGGGGGATATCCGAGGCGAACCGACCCGAGTCGTTTTCTGCTATAATTGAGACGGGTAAATGCAACGTTGAGGCACTTGCCCCGTTCTCGAGAGTGGGTGCAGCGGAGTGAAAGTGTTCAAAAGCAAATTCATCCTCCTCATCGCCATTGTGGCGCTTGTGGCCGTTCTCTTCACCATGTTTTCTTCCAAGGAAGAGGGGCCCAAGACCATATCCATCAGTGAACTCCTCGAAAAGGCCAAGAGCGGCGAGATCCAGAAGATCGAGGTGAAGGGCGATTCGCTGACGGTGCTCACCGTCTCCGGCGAAAAGCTGAAATCGCGCAAGGGCAACGATACCGATCTTTATGCGCTATTGAGGGGCGAGGGCATCGCGCTGACCGGAGAGAACAAGGCGCTCGATATCGAGGAAAAGAAAGAAGACGGCTTCGGGACGGGATGGACGCTCGTTCTCATCAACTTTCTCCCCCTGATCCTCTTCGCAGGCCTTCTCATCTTCCTCATGCGCCGCGCCCAAGGGGGCCCGAATCAAGCCATGGGGTTTGCCAAAAGCCGGGCCAAGATGTTCTCCGGAGACCGGCCCACAGTGACCTTCTCCGATGTGGCCGGCGTGGATGAAGCCAAGGAAGAGGTCAAGGAGATCGTCGAGTTTCTCAAGCACTCGGAGAAATTCCTCGCGATCGGGGCGCGCATTCCGCGAGGGGCACTCCTCGTGGGGCCGCCGGGAACGGGGAAGACGCTTCTGGCGCGCGCTATCGCCGGCGAGGCGGGGGTGCCCTTCTTCTCCATCAGCGGGAGCGAGTTCGTGGAGATGTTCGTCGGGGTGGGCGCAGCGCGCGTGCGAGACCTCTTCGATCAAGCCAAACGGAATGCGCCTTGCATCGTGTTCGTGGACGAGATCGACGCGGTGGGGCGGCACCGGGGGGCGGGGCTCGGCGGAGGACACGATGAGCGCGAACAGACCCTCAATCAGATCCTGACCGAGATGGATGGCTTCGATACCAACACCAACGTCATCGTCATCGCCGCCACCAACCGCCCAGATATCCTCGATCCGGCCCTCCTGCGCCCCGGCCGATTCGACCGGCGCGTTATCCTCGATCAACCCGATATCAACGGGCGGAAGGCCATCCTCCAAGTTCACGTCAAGGGGAAACCGCTGGCGCCGGACGTGAATCTCGACGTGATCGCCAAAGAGACCCCCTTCTTCAGCGGGGCGGACCTTGCCAATCTGGTCAATGAGGCAGCCATTCTTGCCGCCCGGCGCGATAAAAAGCAGATCACGATGGCGGAACTGGAGGAATCCATCGATCGGGTTCAACTCGGTCCGGAGCGCAAGAGCCGGGTTATCAGCGAGAAAGAGAAGCGGATCATCGCCTATCATGAATCCGGCCATGCTCTGGTGGCCCGCCTCTTGCCCAACGCCGATCCCGTCCACAAGATTTCCATCGTGGCCCGCGGCCGGGCCGGCGGATACACCAAACAACTGCCGACCGAGGACCGGTATCTCGTGAGCCGTTCTCAGTTCGAAGACATGCTGGCCACCACGCTCGGCGGGCATGTGGCCGAGGAAATCATCTTCGGCGATATCACCACCGGCCCCCAGAGCGATATCGAGCAAGTGACCAAGATCGCACGCATGATGGTGACCCAATGGGGCATGAGCGAGAAGCTCGGTCCCCGCAGCTTCGGCAAACGGGAGGAGCTCGTTTTCCTCGGGAAGGAGATTTCCGAGCAGCGGGACTACAGCGAGAAAGTGGCCGAGGAGATCGACGCCGAGGTGCATGCCATCATCGAGAAGGCCCATGACCGGGCGCACGAACTCCTGACCCGGAACAAAGCCAAGCTCACGCAAATCGCCGAGCGCTTGATCGTTGAGGAAACCATCGAAGGGCCAGCGCTCGAAGCCCTCTTCAATGCCCCTGTGCCCGAGTCAGCGGCATCTTGACTTCCCCCTTCGGTTCCTGAGTTCACGGCGCAGAGCCAAAGGCGAGGGATGCATCTCGCACAAATCCCTTGGGAAAGGCAACGGGGCACCTCGAACCCAAAAACAGCGATTGAATAGGAGAGTACAAAAGACACTCCTCTCGGGGGAATTGGGGGTGTCCCCCAAGAAAACCCTTTGGGCGGGTGGGTGGGATCGGAGAAGCCGGATTGTTCATGGGGTGCGCGGGGGAATTCCGGGGCAAGGTCCGCAGTGACGTGATCAAGCTCCTTCACCCCTGAGGGTGAAGGCTGCAAAGCGGAACCGCTTTTTTCGGGTCGAACCCAAGGGTATCGCCGCTTGTTCGGGGCTAGGGTCCGTTGATCTCCACCATCCGGCCGGTCACGGCGAAGATCACCCGCTCGCAGATGTTCGTGGCCCGGTCGCCGATCCGCTCGAGATTGTGCCCCACCCAGATGAGTCGCGTGACGATGGGAGCGGTTTTGGCATCCCTCGACATCGAGGCAAGACACCCCTGCAACAGCTTGTGGTAGAGAGCGTCGATCTCATCATCCCGCTCCGCTACGGCCCGGGCCGCTTCGGCATCGCGGTCTGCGAAAGCCTTGAGGCTCTGAGAGAGCATTTCGGTCCCGATATCGGCCATCCGCGAGATCTCCGAAGGCACCTCGATCGGCAACTCGTTTCGGAGCAACAGGGTGATCTCGGCAATGCCAGAAGCATAGTCTCCCATCCGCTCGAGGTCTGTCACGATGGAAAGCGCGCTCAGGATCGTGCGAAGGTCCCCCGCCATGGGTTGCTGAGTGGCGATCAGGGTAACGCATGATTCTTCGATCTGGAAGCGCCGCTCGTTGATTCTGACATCGTCCCGGATCACCTGTTCGGCCGCCTCGAAATCCCGGCTCACCAGCGTCTCCACGGCGCGCAGAATGGCCTTCTGCACCATGCTTCCCAGTACCAGCATCTCGTTCTGAAGGTCCCGCAGGTGACGGCCGAAGGTTTCTCGCGTCATTTCTTTCTCCTTTTAGCCGAAACGGCCTGTGATGTAATCCTCGGTTCGCCGATCGTGGGGACGGGAGAAAATCTCGTCCGTCGGGCCGTACTCGATCAGTTCGCCCATCAGAAAGAACCCCGTCCGATCCGAGACCCGCGCCGCTTGCTGCATGTTATGCGTAACGATGACGATCGTGTAGTTGCGCTTCAGCTCTTGCATCAGCTCCTCGATCTTGAGGGTGGCCACCGGATCGAGCGCGGAGCACGGCTCATCCATCAGGATCACCTCGGGCTGGACAGCGATGGCCCTGGCAATGCACAGACGCTGTTGCTGTCCCCCAGAGAGGGATGCGCCGGAACGGTGAAGTTTATCCTTGACCTCATCCCAGAGCGCGGCTTGTTTGAGGCTTCGCTCCACAGCCTCTTCGAGCTCCGCCCGGCTGCGCCGCCATCGAGTGAGCTTCAAACCGGCGGCCACATTATCGAAGATCGACATCGAGGGGAAGGGGTTCGGGGTCTGAAAGACCATCCCCACCCGGGCGCGCACGGTGACCGGATCCACCGCCGGATCATAGATGTCTTCTCCGTTCAAACAGACGTGCCCTTCCACCCGGGCGCCCGGGGTGACCTCGTGCATCCGGTTGAGACACCGGATGAACGTTGATTTTCCGCACCCCGAAGGCCCGATGAGCGCCGTGATGGCTTTGGGAGGAATCTCCATGGTAATCCCCTTGACCGCCAGAAACGAGCCGTACCATGCCCGGAGGTCCTGCACGCTGAGCCCGCCCCCCACCACCGGGGACACCCCCGCCGATCTTTCGGGCGGCGCATCATCCACGGATTGTCTGAAGAATCCCTTTATCCTCGCTCCGAACACCGGATCACCCCCTGGACGGACGCCCCCGAGCCGTCAGCCAGCGAACCGCCATGCTGATGGCAAGGATCATCAACACCAGAACCACCGCAGCCGCCCACGCCTGCTCCTGATCCACTCGATACGGCGAAGTGGCATTCTGATAGATCGCCAGCGGAAGGGCGCTCGAGGGTTCGAACAATCCCTGAAAGCCAAAGTAGTTGCCCAAGCTCGTGAAAAGGAGTGGGGCCGTTTCACCCGCCGCCCGGGCCATGGCGAGGAGCACACCGGTGATGATGCCGGTAGAAGCCCCCGGAATGATCACGCTCATTACCGCCCGCCACCGGGGAATCCCCAGAGCCAGCGCCCCCTCTCTTACGGCCGGAGACACGAGGCGCAGGGATTCCTCCGCCGTGCGGGCGATAATGGGAATCATGATGATCGCCAGCGCCACCCCACCCGCAAGCACGGAGAAAGAGCCCAACGGCCGCACCAAAATGGCATAGGCGAATACCCCCACCACAATGGAAGGAAGGCCCGTCAGCACATCGGCGATGAAGCGCACCCCCCCGGCCACTTTCGGACCGCCGAACTCCGCAAGGAAGATGCCGCACATGAGGCCCACCGGCACACCGATGGCACCGGCAAGCGCCACCAGAATGAGAGTACCGATGATCTCATTGCGCATGCCTCCCCCCGCCTCTCCCATCGGCCGGGCCGCTTCCGTGATGAATCCCCAATCCAGATGGCGAAAGCCATGGAAAAGTGTATAACCCAAGATCAGCAGAAGAACGGCCACAGCCAGCAGCGTGAAGGCGGTGCAGAGCCCGATCATTATTCGGTTGGTCCATCGGCGGCGGGCATAAGCAGTGGATCGCATAACCGTTTCCTAAACCTTCGCCCCGCCGGCATAGCGCCGGATCAGAAGCCGGGCCAGAATGTTCACCGCAAGGCTGATGACGAGCAGGATCAGCGCGAGCTTCACCAGCATGCCGATATATACATCACCCGAAGCTTCGTTGAACTCGCTGGCGATTTTGCTCGCGATGGTGCTCCCGGGCGAGAAAAGCGAAGGGCTGATCCGATAGGCTTCCCCGATCACCATGGTCACTGCCATGGTCTCACCGAGCGCCCGGCCCATCCCCAGAATGACCGCCGCCACAAGTCCGGAACGGCAATAGGGCAGCACCGCCCGGCGGATCGCCTCCCACCGCGTGCCACCAAGCGCCAGCATCGCTTCGTACTGATGCGCCGGCACTGCCCGAATGACCTCGCGCGCCGTGGCGGTGATGATCGGGATGATCATGATAGCAAGGATCATCCCCGCGGCCAGAAACCCGATCCCGAAGGGCGGACCATGGAAAAAGGGCAGAAAGCCCAGCCGGTCACCGAGGGTTGTCTCGATGGGTGACCGCACGAAGGGGACAAGGACAAAAATGCCCCAGAGCCCCAGAATCACGCTGGGGATGGCCGCCAACATTTCGATGATGAAGGAAGCCGGCCCGCGGATCCATGCCGGTGCAATCCGGGCCAGAAAGATCGCCGCCCCAAGGCTCACGGGCACGGCAAGCAAAAGGGCGATCGCCGTGGTGAACAGCGTGCCGTAAATGGCCGGAAGCGCCCCGAACTTCTCTCGCACCGGATCCCACTCGGAACTGCCAAGGCTTTTCACGCCGAACTCCTGTATGGCGGGCCACGCATCCAAATTGAGGAAGACGATCATCCCCAAGAGGATTCCCACCACCACAATGGCAAAGACGAGCGTCAGCCGCGAGAAGAGCACATCCCCCAACCGCCTCTCACCCCCTTTGATCCAATCGAGAGGCCGGAGGTTTCCAATGAATTTGAGCGTCCGTTCGGTTTGCACTGAGTCCGCCAAAATGCTTCAAGGGGAGAGGGCCAGACCCCCTCCCCTCGAAGAATCCCTTCCCCTTATTCTCAGGGCACGATGAGCGTTTTTCCTTGATAGTTTATGGAGCGAACCTGACTCTCCGCCTTGGTCACCGCTTCAGCCGGGAGCGGGGCATAGAGAAGGGCTTCACAGTATCGCTGCCCATCATGAAGCGCCCACCAGAGCATAGAAGCCAGAGCCCGTCCTTTAGCCTCATCGGGCTGGTTCTGATATACCAGAAGCCAAGTGAACCCGGCGATGGGGTAAGCCTCCGGATGCACCGAATCCGTGATCATCACCTTGAGATCATCCGGGAGTGCCACGCCCGCAGCGGCCAGTGTGGTCGCCTCGAGGCTCGGCGCAATGAAATTGCCCGCCTTGTTCCGAAGCTTGGCCCATGGGATATGGTTCTGCTCGGCATAGGCCAACTCCACATACCCGATGCTCCCGGGAAGCTGTTGTACCTGGGCCGCCACTCCATCATTGCCCTTCCCGCCAAGGCCCACCGGCCAATCCACCGACTTCCCCACCCCCACCCGCTGCGCCCATTCGGGGCTCACCTTGGAAAGGTAATCGGTGAAGATATAAGTGGTCCCCGAACCATCCGAACGATGCACCACCGCAATATCCGTGCCGGGGAGATGAAGATTGGGATTGACCTCGGCCACGCGGGGATCGTTCCATTTCTTTATCTTCCCGAGGAAAATATCCCCCAGAATTTCCGGCGTGAGATTGAGCTCACCCGCCCCGACGCTGAGGTTGTACACGATGGCTACCGACCCGATGGTCATGGGAATATGGAGAATGGGCCCATGGGCGGCTTCGGCCGCGGCTTCCTCCCCTTCGCTCATGATGCCGTCGCTGGCTCCAAAATCCACCGTCCCATCGGTGATGGACTTGATCCCTCCGCCCGATCCGATCGGCTGATAGTTGACTTGCACGCTGGTCACCTTGTGGTATTCGTCGAACCATTTCGAATACAGCGGCGCGGGGAAGGTGGCTCCCGCCCCCGTGAGGGATTTGGCCATCGGCAGTACCGTTGGGGATGGCGAACCCTCTTCCCCCCCATCTCCCCCACAGGCCCCGAGAAGCAGCGCTCCGAGGATCAACACCATCCCGATGATCACGCTCCGTTTGAACATGCTCTCTCCTTTTTGTTCTTTTGGTTCGAGCATAACACGGGGACTTTAAGGCCCCTTTAAGGCATTGTTAAGGGAATGTTAAAGATAAGGTCAGAAAAAGAGGGGATCAGAGAGAGCGGCTCAAACCCTAAAATCACTAGCCAACGGCAGTGTGAAGGCGAAGACCGATCCTTTGCCCGGCTCGCTTTCGGCCCAGATGCGGCCGCCATGGGCCTGAACAATGTGCTTGGCGATGGCCAATCCCAAACCCGTGCCCTCGCTGGAACGGGACTTATCGGCCTTGTAAAAGCGCTCGAACACATGGGGCAGATCGGCGGGTGAAATCCCCACCCCGTTATCCGCCACCGATACCTTCAGGTGTTTGCCATCGAGACCGGCAGAGATGATCACCCGGCCGCCGGCCGGAGTGAATTTGATCGCATTGTGGACGATGTTCATCAGCACCTGCCGGATGCGATCCGCATCTGCCCGGGCGGGCGGAAGCCCCTGCGTCAGCGCCGTTTCAAGGACGATGCCCTTCCGCTCGGCTTGCGGCCGAAGAGCGGCCAAACAGTCTTCAACAACTTCTTCTATCCTGATGGGGGCAAATTTGGGCTGCGTCAGGCCCGACTCGATGCGGGAGAGCTCGGTGAGCTCCCGGACCATCTGGGTCATCCGGTCAACCTCCCCTTCGATCCGCTCCAGAAAGTTCCGCGCCGCCTCCGGCTCCTCCAGCGCCCCTTCGCGAAGGGTCTCCACCGCCGCTTTGATCGAAGCCAGCGGCGTCCGAAGCTCGTGAGAGATATTCCCGATGAATGTCTGGCGCACGGATTGCAGACGGCGCACTTCCGTGAGATCCTGAAAAATCAGTAGCACACCCGTCGGCCCATCGGGAGGGAAGGGAGTGGCAATAACCCGAAGCAACCGCTTCTGAGAGGCCTCCTCGATCTGACCGGCCTGCTGAGCGTCGGTCCTCCGGCAGGCCTCATAGAACTCGTTCACTTCATGGTCACGAACCGTTTCCATGAGCGTGCGCCCGATCGCCCCCTCCCCGGAAAATGAGAAAAGCCTCTCCGCCGCCGGATTCACCATGCTGATACGCCCCGCCTCATCCACCATGATCACCCCATCGGCCATCGCCGAAAGCACAGCCGCCAGTTTATTCCTTTCGGACGAAAGATCGCCGATCACCTTCTTGAGGCTGTGACTCATCTCGGTGAACGCCCGGGCCAGTTCCCCAACTTCATCCCGCGTGCCCGAATAGATGCTCTGATCAAGCTCCCCGGCGGCCATGCGCCTTGCCGCCCGGGTCACCGCCTTGAGGGGTCGGACGCTCACCCGCGCGATCACCAGCGCCACCAGCACAGCCACAAGCGCCGCCAGCCCCGTCGCCAGGGCCACGATCCGCACCAAACGGTCCGCGGATCGTTCGATCTCCGTCACCGGAAGGGCAACCCGGGCTACCCCCAAAAGTCCCTCGCCGCCCTCGATGGGCACAGCCACATACATCATCTTCTCCGAAAGCGTGGTGCTGAAGCGGGTGCTGCGCCCGAAGCCGGACTCGATGGCCGCCCGCACCTCGGGGCGGGTGAGATGATTCTCCATCGTGCGGGGATCTTGCTCGGAATCGCCGAGCACCGTGCCATCGGCGGCGATGAGGGTCACCCGCGCTCCGATTTCTTGTCCGAGCGTTTTGGCCAACTCGTCAAAAGCCGATTCGGAAAGAGGCTCAAAGAGCGGAAGGCTCGCCTCCCGAACCAAGAGCGCCTCCGCTTTCAGTTGATCGCGAAGATCATCCAGACGGGCATCCCGAACGAAATCCGCAACGTAGAAGCCGAGTCCCCCCATGCAAACGATGATGAGAAGGATGTAGGGTATGGCGATCCGCCATTGCATGCTGCGGAACATGCTATCCCTCAATCTTGTACCCCACCCCCCGAACCGTCACGATCCGCGCCGGGCGGGAGGGATCGGACTCGATCTTCTCCCGGAGCCACCGAATATGAACGTCCACCGTTCGGGTGCCGCCGGCCCACTCATATCCCCATACCCGATCGAGGAGCTCCTCACGCGTGAAGACGCGGCCGGGACTCCGGGCAAGATACAGCAGAAGTTCGAATTCCTTGGGCGCCAACAAGACCTCTCTGGCGGCGACGGTCACCCGCCGCCGCGCCGCATCAATGCAAAGATCGCCCAGAACGATCACCGGCTCGTGATCTTCCGCCCGTTCGGCTTCCACGATCCCAGAACGGCGGAGAAGGGCTTTCACGCGCGCCTTGAGTTCCCGCATGCTGAAGGGTTTGGTCATGTAGTCATCCGCACCGAGCTCGAGGCCCAGAACCTTGTCCACTTCCTCATCCTTGGCGGTGAGAATGAGGATGGGCACGGTCATATCCTTGCGAAGGATCCGGCAGACCTCGAAACCGTCCAGGCCGGGTAACATGATATCGAGGATGATCAGATGAGGTTGCTCGGCGCGGGCTAGTTCCACCGCCCGGGGCCCATCCGCGGCGGCAAGCACCGTATAGCCCTCGCGCCCCAAGTTATACTTCAGCGCCTCGCGAAGGGTCTCTTCGTCTTCTACGATCAATACCTTGCTTGCCATGCCATATCCTACTTTCCCACACAGAACCGGCTGAAGATCGTCTGAAGCAAATCCTCTGTGACGGTCTCACCCGTGATCTCGCCCAGAGCCGTCAACGCAGCCGAAAGATCAATCGTCACGAAGTCCTCCGGCATCCCCGTTTCAAGGCTCCTCTCCGCCTCCGCTAGATGCCGTTCGGCCCTCTCCAGCGCTTCCTTGTGGCGGACATTGATCACGAGGTACGCATCCGAGGCCGATGCCCGTCCGCCCAGCGCGAGATCCACCATCGCCCTCTCCAATTCATCGAGGCCTTCACCGGTGAGCGCCGAAGTCCGAACGATGGGGAACCGAACGCCCCCCAAGTCCGCCTGAGCGGGGAGATCGGACTTGTTCGCCACCGCAAGGACAGTCCGCCCCTCCAGAAGATCCCCGATCTCCCCATCCGCTTCGGTGAGCGGTTCGCTGAGATCGAGAACCCACAGGATCAGCGCCGCGCGCTGAATCGCCCGGAAGCTCCGCTCGATGCCGAGGACTTCCACGGGATCGGCGCTCCGGGTGATACCGGCGGTATCCACGAGGACGAACGGCACTCCTCGCAAATTCAGGGTCTCCTCGAGGGTATCACGGGTGGTGCCGGGGATCGGGGTGACGATGGCACGGTTCTCCCGAAGGAGCCGGTTCAAGAGGCTCGATTTCCCTACGTTCGGGCGCCCCACGATGGCGGTGCGGATGCCGCTACGGTAAACCATCCCGGAATCGGCGGTGGCGATGAGCTTCCGGAGGGCTTCGCGCGCCGCGCGGATCGGGCCGAGCGCATCTTGCTCCTCGATCTCATCCTCCGGGAAATCGATTCGGGCGGTAAGATACGCCAGAACGGAAAGGAGTTCGTTCCGGATCGCCCGGATCCGGCCCGAAAGACGGCCTTTCAGTCCTTCGACCGCAAGGCGCAGACTCGCTTCGGTCTTCGCTTGGACGATATCCAGAACCGACTCCGCTTGGGCTAGATCGATCCGCCCGTTGAGAAACGCTCGAAGCGTGAACTCGCCGGGCTCCGCCGCCCGCGCCCCGCACCGCAGGGCCAGCGCGAGAATCCGCTGAAGCGCCAACGGGCCGCCGTGGCAATCGATCTCCACAATATCTTCTCTCGTGTAAGTGTGAGGAGCGGCCATATAGGCCACCAAAACCTCATCCACCGTCTCACCGTTCTCCGGGTCCACGATGTGTCCATACACCAATCGGCGGTTGCGGACCCGTCCCGTGAAAAGCTTTTCCGCGATCTCCCGCGCCTTCTCCCCGCTCAGGCGCACAATGCCGATGCCCCCCTCGCCCAAGGGGGTGGAAATCGCCGCGATGGTATCTTGATACACGAGAGCCCTCTGGTGGGATAAGTATAGCCGCTCAGCCTCCAAGCCACAAGATACACCGAACCAAGATCACTTTTCCGCCCGAAATGTGATTTAGATTGACTGAAGCTCCGCTTTGCTTCATACTATCAGAGGGTAAGGGGGCCTTCCATGCGAAAGTTGCGAGCGCTGATCATCCTTGCCCTCGTGGCCGCGATCATCGCCGGCGGAATCCTCTTGATCTTCAAGAAGAATACCTCGGGCGGCTCCATCACCCTCGTGCTCCCTACCCCTTCCAAAGAGATCGAAGTTTACGTTACCGGCGCGGTGCAAATGCCGGGGCTGTACACGCTGGGCTCCGGCGCCACCGCCGCCGACGCCGTTCAGGCGGCCGGCGGCTTCACCCCCGATGCCGACCCGGCGGCGATCAATCTAGCCGCCACCCTTCGCAACGGGTCTCACGTTCACATTTACTCCCGGGATGAATCCTCCCAGCGGGTGAACATCAACACCGCCGATCTCTGGCTTCTCGAAGCCCTCCCCGGGATCGGAGAGAAGACGGCCCAGAAAATCATCGAATATCGGACGGCTCACGGCCCCTTCGAATCCATCGAAGAGCTTGTGCAAGCAAAGATCATAAGTCAGACCACCTTCGAAAAGATCAAAGATAAGATCACGGTGCGCTGATGCGGCTCGTCTATCTCGGACTTGCGTGGGTTCTCGGGATCTTCCTTGGCACCACGTACCTTTTGCCATGGCCGGTTCCCGCCCTTCTCAGCGCGGGCTCGGTGCTCCTCGCCATTGCCTTCCGCCACCGGAAAGCCCTTGCATGGGCCGCCCTCTGCCTTGCGCTTCTCTTCGGCGGGTTCCTCCGGGCCCAAACCGTTTCTGAAGGCGATGCCCTCATGGCATATCGGGGGTTCTATGAGCTCAGGGGAGTGGTGGCCGCCGACCCCGATGTTCGGGCACAATCCACGGCCCTGCGCATCGAGGCTAAGGAAATCCGGGGGATGAACGGGGAATGGCAACACGTATCGGGCACAGCGCTCGTCTATGCCCCGCTCTATCCCGAACTGGGCAAGCCGCGCGATTTCCCCTATTACCGGTACGGCGACCTCCTTCAGATAAAGGGCATGCTCGAATCCCCCCAACCGGCGGGGGAAGAAGGCCGGTTCGATCTCAGAGAATACCTCTTCCGACAAGGGATCTACTCGGTCATGGATTCCCCCCGCGAACTCACCCTTCTTCAAACGGGGCAGAAGCCGGCGATCATGGAGCATATCTACCGTCTCCGGGGGAAAATGGCCGATTCGCTCGAGAAGGCCCTCCCCGATCCTCAATGTCCTCTGGCCGAAGCCATGCTTCTGGGGAAGCGGGGGACACTCCCGAGCGAAGTGAAGACGGACTTCTCCCAATCGGGCCTTTCACATATCTTGGCGATCTCCGGACTTCACGTGACCATCGTAGCGGGCATCGCCCTTGCGGCGGGGGCATGGATCTTCGGCCGCAGGCGGCCCACATATCTTCTTGCGGGTTTGGGAGTGCTCTGGCTGTATGTGCTCCTCAGCGGCATGGGCGCGGCAGCCGTTCGAGCGGCGATCATGGCGAGCCTCTGGCTCTGGGGCGAGTGGATCGGCCGGCCCAAGAGCGCATTCACAGCCCTCGTATTCGCCGCCGCAGTCATGACGGCCTTGGACCCCCGCATCCTGAACGACGTCGGATTCCAACTGAGCTTTGCCGCCATGGGAGGGATCATCCTCCTCACGCCCATTTTCCAGAAGTGGGGGCGGCGGATCCGGAGAGGGGACGAAGGAGCCACATCCGGGATAGCGAACTTCATCCTCGCCGGTTTCTCGATGAGCGCGGGGGCAGTCGTTGCCACACTGCCCCTGATCGCCTATCACTTCCACGCGGTTTCACTGATGAGCTTACCCGCCACTCTGGTCGCGCTTCCGGCGGTACCGGGAGTCATCGCTTCATCCGCCGCCGTGGGACTGGCGGGAATCTTCTCCCCAGCCGCCGCCGATATCCTGGGCTGGATTGCATGGCTTTTCGCAAGCTATGTGATCGAAGTTGCGGACCTCTTTGCCGCGCTTCCGCTGGCTTCCATCGAGGTCCACGTGAGCGCCCCGGCAATAGGAGCCTATTACGGAATCCTGGGGGCATTACTCTGGCTTCGTCCCACGCACCTCCTACATGTGCGGGATCACCTCAACCGGATAGAGACCGTCTTCAAAAAAACGCCGGGGCTTGTTTCCCGCATCCCGTTCAAAGCGCTCGTCGTGTTGCTCCTCATCATCGCGGCCCTCGTATGGACGGCAGCCCTCACCGCCTCTGATTCGAAGCTCCATGCATACATTCTGGATGTGGGCCAGGGCGATTCGATTCTCATCCGAAAGGGCAATCAGGAAATCCTCATCGACGGCGGCCCCGACGGGGCAAAGGTGTGCCAAGGAGTGGGGAAGGCACTTCCCTTCTGGGACCGGACCATCGAATTGGTGGTCCTCACCCATCCCGATAACGACCATCTCACCGGCCTTGTCGAAATCCTGCGGCGCTATCATGTCCAGCGGGTGCTGACCTCCGGGATCGAGAGCAATTCGGAGACCTTCGCCACGTGGCGCAGACTTCTTGCGGAGAAGAACATCGAGACCGTGACCGCAGAGAAGGGAATGCGGATCGTTCTGAGCGACGGCATCCACATCACGGTTCTGCACCCCCCGGGTTCGGATGAATCGAAGCCCGAGGACCCCAACGAAAGCTCAGTGGTGCTCCGGCTCGAATACGACAATTTCCGGCTTCTCCTCCCGGGCGATATCGGCACTGAAACGGAGAGGGACCTCCTCCGCGGAGATCAGGATCTCCAGAGCACCGTGCTCAAGGTGGCCCACCACGGATCCGCCACCGCCACCTCCGCCGAGTTCTTGAACGAAGTGCGTCCCTCGATCGCCGTCATCTCCGTGGGCAGAGAGAATCCCTTCGGTCACCCCTCGGAAGCAACGGTCGCCCGGTTGAAAGAAGCCGTGGGGGAAAACGGGCTTTACCTCACCTCGCAAGACGGCACCGTGGAGTTCACCACCGATGGGAAAAAGCTCTGGGTCAAAACGCAGAGGTGAAGGGGGAAACCCGACCGCGATCCGTCCCTGACCCCTTGCTACCGCGGGAGATCTCTTGCCTCCAGCACTTGCCGGTAGACCGATTCGATCCGGTCCACATAGCGGGACATGCTCCAGAGCTCCTCCACGGCGGCTCTGGCATTCCGTGCCATGCGGGCCCGCATCTCACCATCGGTAAGAATGGCTTTCATGGCATGTTGCAAGCGCTCGGCCTGACCGGGAACCACCAACCCCACCCGATTCTCGATCTGAGGGGCCATCTGGCAAGCATCGGTAACGATCACGGGCGTGCCCGCCGCGCAGGCTTCCATCACGGTGGTGGGGAAACATTCATACAGCGAAGGCAGAACGTACACATCGGCATCCACATAGGCCGCAAGCTTGATCTCGCCATCCAGAAATCCCGTGAAGATCACCCGATCCCCGATGCCGAGATCCTTCACCATTTGCTCAAGGGTCCGAAGATACCCATCATCTCCACCGACGATGACCAGCCGCACCTCTTTCAGCTCATTGCAAAGGCCGGCAAAAGCCGAAACGAGGAGATCCAGACCCTTGATCCGGTGGATCCTTCCCAAATACAGCACCATCCGCTCGTTCCCCCCGATCCCATAGGCGCTCCGGAAGGTGCCCTTCGGGGGAAGCTCCTCGAACGCCCCGAGATCCACGCCCGCCGGGATCACCTCGATCCGGTCCGCCGCCACACCCATGGTCCGGTATTGCCCGGCCTCCTCGGGGGTGAGGGCAATCACCTTTGAGGCCTCCCGCAGAATCTTGAGCCCCCACAACTGATCGAAGAGCCGCTTCTGCCCTCCCTTGAGAAAGTACGTGGAAAGCGAACCGTGGGCCTGTACGACGTAGGGGATCCGGAATCGCCGGGCATAGTGCCATACGGGAACCGCCAGCACCCGTCGATACGTGTGGATATGGACGATATCGAACTCGCGGAGGTGCTTCCGAACGACGAAAGGGGCAAAGTAGGGCAAATCGATGTTGGTTCTGGCGGTGAACCTCTTCGAAAGCGTCTTGAAATAGTAAACGGTCATGCCGTCCACGAAGACGGGGCGGTTCTGGATAACCCTTGCCGGCGAGTCGGCCCGTTCCCCGTTGGCGTAGACGGTGACCACATGCCCTCTCTGGATGAGATTGAGAGCGATCTCATAGGGCACGCGGACAGTGCCCCCCCTCTCCCAGAAAGGCTTGAAGTAATCCACAACCTTGAGAATCTTCACCGCACCCCCCAAATTTAGTGCTCGTTCAATAGGGTTCCTTGCGGATCTCCTCATCGAACGGATCGGCAACGAGGGCGTGCACTTCGATATCGAACCACTGCCGGAAGGTCTCGAGATCGCGCTTTGCGGGCCACCACTTCTGTTCCGGGCACCAATCGGTCAACTCCGTTTTGAAGATATCCTCATAGAGCTCGGCGATCTCCTCCATGGCGTCCGCTTCCGAAACGAAGGGGGAAATAAGAACCACCAAACAATCGGACCTCACATCTTCGAGGTTCACCTTCATATCCGCATCGGGAAGGCCGTTGATCCAATCCACAAAGGGCTGCCGGGGACGGATGATCGCCACTCCACGATCGATCATGTACATGGATAAGCTCCTTTCACAGATGTGTGGGAAAAGCCCTGAGAGATTTATCCCGGAACGTTCCGCCGGAGCTCTTCCAACCAAACGGAAGCCTCGGAATCGCTGGGGGCCCGCCAATCCCCGCGAGGGGAAAGCGAACCGCCCGACCCAACCTTCGGCGCATTCGGGGCCACGGAACGCTTGAACTGACTCATCTTGAAGAAGCGCAGCAGAAAAACCTCGAGCCACTTCTTGATGGCGGGCAGATCGTATTCATGCCGTTTCTCCGGCGGGATCAATTCCGGCCATACCCCCCGGGTCTTATCGCCCCATGCATGATATGCGAGGAAGGCGACTTTGCTCGGGCGGAACCCGAAACGGGTGATGTAGTAAAGATTGAAATCCTGCAACTCGTACGGTCCGATCACTTCCTCGGTGCGCTGTCCCGGATGTTCGGCATCGGGGCTTGAATTGGGGATAAGCTCGGGCGATATCTCGGTATTGAGGATGGATTCCAACACCGCGCCCGTCCCGGGATCGAACTCGCCGCTCTTGATGATCCAGCGGATCAGATGCTGGATGAGGGTTTTCGGGACGGAGGCGTTCACATTGTAGTGCGACATGTGATCGCCCACGCCGTAAGTGGCCCAACCCAGCGCCAGCTCGCTCAAATCGCCCGTTCCCACCACGATCGCACCATGGAGATTGGCCAATCGGAAGAGGTGCGATGTGCGTTCTCCCGCCTGAACATTTTCAAACGTGATATCGTACACCGGCTTTCCCTCGGCGTACGGGTGTCCGATATCGCGGAACATCTGCATACACGCGGGCCGGATATCGATCTCCCCTGCGGTAACCCCGAGCGCTTCCATGAGACGCCGCGCATTCTGATAGGTGAGCTTGCTGGTGGCAAACCCGGGCATGGTATAGGCCAGAACGTTTTCGCGCCCCAGCCCGAGCCGATCCATCGTTTTAGCACAGACGATGAGGGCATGGGTGGAATCAAGCCCGCCCGATACCCCGATCACCACCCGATTGACCCCCGCCGCGGCGAGGCGCTTCATGAGGGCATGGACCTGAATATGGTAAACCTCATAGCACCGTTCGTCCCGCGCCATGAGACGGGCCGGGACATAGGGGAAGCGCTCGACCCGGCGCCTGAGCGGGACTTCCCCTTCCGGGATCTCGAACTCGAAGGGAATGCGGCGCAGATCGCGTACCCGTTCGAGATGATCGGCGACCGCATCGTTGAAGCTGGTCATGCGCATCCGGTCTTGGCCAAGCCGTTCGAGATCGATATCCGCCAAAATGACTTGTTCCTCCCGCGAGAAACGCTCCGATTCGGCCAGCAGTTCCCCGTTCTCATAGATCAGCCCGTATCCATCCCACGCAAGATCCGTGGTGGATTCGCCGGGCCCGGCCGCCGAGTACAGATACGCCGCAAGGCACTTGGCGGATTGGGAAGCACACAGACTCCGCCGATACTCGGCCTTGCCCACCGTGATATTGCTCGCGGAAAGATTGGCCAACACCGTGGCTCCGCCCATGGCGGCATAAGTGCTCGGGGGCACGGGCACCCAGAGGTCCTCGCAAAGCTCCACGTGCAAAGCCAATCCCGGCACATTCTGCGCCGTGAAGATCAGGTCATTGCCGAAGGGAACACGCCTTCCCAAAAGCGTCACCTCCCGGCCCACCGCCTCCCGCGCCGCGGCGAAATGACGCTTCTCATAGAACTCCCGGTAATTGGGAAGGAAGCTCTTCGGCACCACCCCCAACACCCTTCCCCGATAGATGACGATGGCACAATTGAAAAGCCGGTTCTCGAACCGGAGGGGCGCCCCCACCAAAAGGATCGGGGAGAGATCTCCGCTCTCCTCCACGAGCCGCGCCAGTGCAGCTTCGGTGCCGCTCAACAGGGCATCCTGTTGAAAAAGGTCTTCATTCGAATAAGCGCTCAGGCCCAATTCGGGAAAGAGGGCCACCGCGGCGGCTTCCGCAGAAGCCCGCCGGGCCAGGCCCAGGGTACGCTCCACGTTGAAGACCGGATCGGCCACCCTCACGAAAGGAACGCACACCGCAGCCCGGATAAATCCATGCGAGTAGATGGAATTGAACGGGCGATTCATAGTTGCCTTAGATTATATCACACGTGTTTGTATAATGGACTCCAAAGCCCATCGGGCAACAGCCGCCGGTGGACTTTTTCGAAACCCATGCGGTATGATTTAATCTGTAAATCACCGAATAGATGTCCCTGTAGCTCAATGGGATAGAGCAACTGCCTTCTAAGCAGTAGGTTCCGAGTTCAAGTCTCGGCAGGGACGCTAGAGGCCTCTTTCCCCTCTGCCATAACCCGAAAAGCGCAGTCCGCTTGGCGGCCTTCACGCTCGGGGTGAACGATCATGATCATCTCACTCCGGACCTTGCCCCCAGTCCCTCATACCCGACGAACGATCCGGCTTCTCCGATCCCACCCGCCCAAAGGGTTTCCTTGGGGGACATCCCCAATCCCCCGGCAGAAAGGTATCTTTTGCACGCTCTTCTTCGATCGCTGTTTTGGGATAAAAGGCGGCTTGCCATACCCTTCGGGCCTTGGTATACTCACCTAAGGCTTTTCCGCCCGGAAACACTGGGGAATCATGACACCGACGCTTCAGTATTTCTTGCTCATGTTCGGGAGTTGCTTGGGCATCTACCAAATCGGGGCGGCCTTCGGCGGATTCAAAGGAACGTGGTTCTTCCCCAGCCGAGGATTGACATATGTTGGCGGCCTGGTCATCTTCGCAGCCACCTACATCTGGTTCTTCACCTGCGCCGATCTCAAGATGAACGCCAACCCCAATCATGGGGAAGTGGAGGGGTTCGAGCAACTCTATCTTTTCCTTGCGGGATCCTTCCTTGCGCTGGTGATCAATTATTCGCTTTCCTCTCTGCTCAATATGAAGCGAAGGGCAAACCCAGAAAAGGACCCCGTGCTCGGAAAGGGGATGGAGGATCTGAAGAGCCAGAGTGTCCTCAGGGCATTTTCCCGCCGGCGGCGGTTGCGGGAGAAGATGAATGACGGCCCCCGATAGCGGCATATCCGAATGGGTGACGAGTCTCGTCGGCCACTGCTCGGCTTGCGATGATTTGCTGGGCTTCATCGCCAATGACTTCTTCATGCCGGTCAGCATGGCCATGTACATGCTTTTCCTCTGGTTTGGAACCGGCGACCCCGATCGGCGGAAGAAACTGCATTGGGGCATCATGTGTGCTTCCGGCTCTCTCGGCTTTGCCAATCTTGCCGTGCACATCCTGAACCGGGTCATCGAATTCGACCCGTGGCCCCGGCCCTTCGAGGTGCACGAGAGTGCCCACCGGGCAGCGGAGGCGCTTTTCTATTTCCCGCATGACCCATCGTTTCCATCCAACGCCGCGGCATGCACCTTCGGAGCGGCGTTCGGGCTGTTCCTCTATCATCGCAAGGCATCGATACCCCTATTTGCCATCGCCGTCCTCTTCTGCTTCTCACGGGTCTATGCCGGCATCCACTATCCGCTGGATATCGTTGGCGGCGCGGCCATCGGCGCGGGGATCGCGCTCTTCACCTTCGGGTTGATGCATCTCCTCTGGCCTCTGCCCATATTCTTCCACCGCTTGGCACAAAAGGTATATCTGGCATGACGATGAAACCGAAGCTCAGGCCCTTGCAAGCGAACATGATCGAGCACGAAGGAAAGCCCTATCTCGTGCTGGGCGATCCACTGCGCCTTAGCGAAGAGACCATGGCCGTGCCTCAGCCGCTCATTCCTTTTCTGCAGCTTTGCGATGGCACCCGAGATCTCGCCGCACTCCGCATCGCCTTTGAATTACGGACAGGCATCCGGCTGAGCCCCGCGCTGGTGGAAGATCTTGTGGCCCAGCTCGACCGGGCACTGCTGCTCGAGAGCGAGGCTTTCCGGCAAGCCCGCGAGGCGCTCCTTCGTGAGTTCCAATCGGCCCCCGCCCGCCCCCCCGCCCTTGCCGGGCGCAGTTACCCCTCCGATCCCGATGAACTCAAGGCCCTCTTGGAACAACACTTGAACGGCATCGAAAGAGACGCCGCTTCCGCCCCGGCGTTGCGCGGGGTGATCAGCCCCCACATCGATTATCAGCGCGGGGGCAAGGTTTACGCTCAAGTATGGGCCCGCGCCGCTCAATCTATAGCCGAGATCGACCTGGCCATCATCTTCGGGACCAATCATCTCGGGGGCAACAACCTCTTCGCCCTCACCCGCCAGAACTACGCCACCCCATGGGGAATCCTTCCCACCGATCGAGAGATCGTGAACCGGCTCGACGAAGCGCTGGGCAAGGGGATCGGATTCGAGGACGAACTCTGTCATCGCAACGAACACTCCATCGAACTGGCCCTCGTCTGGCTCCACTACTTTCTCGGGGAACGCCGCTGCGAGATCGTGCCCATTCTCTGCGGATCGTTCGAGTCGTTCGTGCTCAGCGATGAGGCGCACCCCCGCGAATCAGACCAGATCACGGCCGTAGTCCGATGCCTCCGGGAGGCCACACGTTCACGCCGGGCCCTCGTGATTGCGGCGGCGGATCTGGCCCACATGGGGCCGGCCTTCGGTGACCCCTCCCCCCTCGACCCCCTGCAACGTGCCCACATCACCGGCAAAGACCGGGAACTCATGGGAGCCATGTGCTCCGCCGATGCGGATCGCTTCTTCGCCCTGATCAAGCAAGAGCGGGATAGCCGCCGTATCTGTGGAATGGCGCCCATTTACATGACGCTGCAAGTATTGGGGCAAGCCCAAGGTGAAGTGATCGACTACATGCACTGCCCCGCCGATCCGGAGAACGGGTCCCTCGTCTCCATCTGTGGATTGGGCCTGTATTAGAAACGCCCCCACAAACGAACTACTCACGGGTAGTATTTTAGTCCCCTCACCCGCTCTCTCAGCTTTGGTTGCTCGTTATCCCCATCAACAAAATTGGGGTTGCCCCCATTTTGGCCTACAAGAAGGGGTGCTAACATGAGTCCGGAATACGTTCACCGCACATTGGTTTTCGCCGGAAGGGCGGGGTGCGGTGAAGTTCTGTTTACTCCGATGACCCGATCGAAACCGTTTCTCAGGATGATATCCACTCAAGGGGTGAGGTACCAATGCCTGAGCTCGTATTACCATTCGAACCGCTGAAAGTCGAAACGAGCAATGTGGAGGAGCTCTTCAACGGCGGGCTCTACGCCGTGCTGCCGGACGATATGAAGAAGGCAGCGAGAGAGAAGCCTTTCCTCCTCCAGTATCTCCACATGCTCCCGCTCGAGGAGATCGGGGTGCCGAAGTACTATTCCAAGCTGAGCCGAAACCTCGGCGACGAGAAGAGCCCCAACCTCATCTACCCGACGGAAGGGGGCATCTTCGTGCACATATACCCGCAACCGATGTCCGATCGGCACCTTTACATCCCGATCGAGCCGAACCTCACGATCAACATGGATGCCATCATGCCGCAGATCGAAGAGGCGCTCCTCGAATACACGGATGTGTTCGCCGCACTGACTACGGAGGAGGAGAAGAAAGCGGCCTTCTTGAAGGCTCTCGATAAGATCTGCACCGTACGCCACGATGGGAAACCCATCAAGCGGGAGGAAGTCCGAAAGCCGGCGCCGGAGGAAGAGAAAGCGCCCCCCGCACCGGATAAGGCAAGCAACAGCAAGAACGGGAAAGGCTCGGGCGGAAAGTTCTCCTCGATACTGGGAAAGCTTCGCATCGGGGCCAAAGGCCCCAAGATCGAGCTCACGCCGGAGGAATTCGAGGCGGTGAAATACCTTGTGGTGCGCGAAAAGGTCGGGGTCGGGCTTCTGGACCCTCTGCTTCATGATATCTATGTGGAGGATATCAGTTGCAGCGGGGTCGGCCAGATCTTCATCGAACACAAGATCTTCAAAAGCGTGCTCACCGCCGTCTCCATCCCCACCATGGAGGAGTTGGACGACTTTGCCAAACGCATCTCCGAGCGGATGAAACGGCCGGTGACCTTGCACAGCCCGATCCAAGATGCCACGCTCCCCGATGGTTCCCGTATCAACATCGTGTATGGGGAGGATGTCTCCCGAAGGGGCACCAATTTCACCATCCGGCGGGCCATGGGTACCCCCACGAGCATCCTCGAGATCTGCGGCTTCGGCACCATGACCTATCAAATGGCGGCGTACATGTCCCTCGTGCTCGAAGAGAACATGAACGTGTTCGTCGCCGGCGAGACCGCCTCCGGTAAAACGACCACCATCAACGCCCTCACCGTGTTCCTGCGGCCCGAATGCAAGATCGTGAGCATCGAGGATACGCCGGAACTCATGGTGCCCCATGCCAACTGGCTCCGGGAAGTGGCCCGCGATTCGAAAGACGGCAAGGGCGCCAAAGTGGGCATGTTCGACCTCTTGAAGGCGGCCTTGCGGCAACGCCCCAACATGATCATCATCGGTGAGATCCGAGGTCAGGAAGGACTCATCGCATTTCAAGCCATGCAAACCGGCCACGGCGTGATGGCCACCTTCCACGCCGCCTCGGTGGAGAAGTTGATCCAACGACTCACCGGCGATCCGATCAACGTGCCCCGGAACTATCTGGATAACCTGAACGTGGTGCTCATCCAGTGCGCCGTGAAGCTTCCCAACGGGAAGATGGCCCGGCGGGTGATGAGCATCAGCGAGATCATCGGGTACGATCCGGTATCGCAATCATGCTCTTTTATCCACGCGTTCGTGTGGAATCAGGCCAAGGATACCTTCGAATTCCCCGGCCACATGAACAGCTATCTTCTGGAGGAAAAGATCGCCCCCCGGCGGGGCATTCCGCCCGAGAAAAAGCGGAACATCTACAACGAGTTGAACCGGCGGGCCAGAATTCTCGAACGATTGCACAAAGAGAAAGGAATTACGGATTTCTATGAACTTCTCGGGGTTCTTACGGCGGCGCGGAAAGAAGGCATCTTCTAAGGGGAAATCCGGCGGCGAAAATCTCGTCACGCTGGCTTCGGGCAAGCCGGTCGTCCAGAAGAAGAAGACCACGAGCTCGAAGAACCAAGAGCTGCTGTATTTCGACCTCTTTTACCAGCTCTCGTACATGGCCGCCATCTCGATGTCCGGCATCAACCGCGACCGGGTGTTCGAGTTCGCCTCGCAACTCTCCGGCCGGGCGGCGGTGTTCTTCAAAGAGATCGAGATCATGACCAAACAGCTCGGCTACGATTACGCCGAGGCATGCCGGATCGAAGGGGAATCAGTGGAGGACGAGCGCGTGCGGAACATCTTGCTGCGCATGGCGGGCTCGATGAGTTCGGGCGAATCGGAAGCGGAATTTCTGGGCCACGAAGCCGATGTGTTCGGGACGACCTACGGGGACGAATACGAACGCAAGCTCGAGGGGCTCAAACAGTGGACGGACGCGTACAGCGCGCTCATCATCTCCGCCGTGCTGGTGGTGATCATCGGCGTGATCTCGACGATGGTCTGGAAAACGGATACCAAGTTCATTCTGGCACTGGTGGGCATCACCATCGGCATCCTGTGCGCCGGTTCATGGCTGATCTCGCTTATGTCCCCCAAGGAGATCGTGCCTCTGCAGCAACCGAGCTCCCCGGAACAGAAACTGGTCCGCACGCTCCTCTTCACGCTGTTCCCGGCAGCGATGGTCGTGGGGCTTCTCCTGAAGGCCAGCGGAGCGGATCTGGGGTGGGTTCTCCTTCTGTGCGCCATCGTCATCTTCCCGATCGGATACATTGCCGTCGCGGACGATCGGAAGATCGCGGGGCGCGATCGGGATATCGGCGCCTTCATGCGCTCCCTCGGGGGTGTAACCACGGCCATCGGCGCCACGGTTACGGAGGGCATCGCCCGGATGGATCTGCGGGCCATGCCCGCGCTGCGGAAAGAATCCGCCAAACTCAAGATCCGGCTCCAAACCGGCATCCTGCCCTCGCTCTGTTGGAAACGATTCGTGCTCGAATGCGGAAGCACGGTGGTCAACCGGGCCGTGAGCATGTTCCGCGATGCCATGGCCCTCGGCGCGAATGCCGAGGACGCCGGAAACCGCGCCTCCGCCTTCGCCGTCAAGATCGATTTGCTCCGGGCCCGGCGGCGGTTGATCGCGCGCCCCTTCGGCGGCCTCACCTTCGTGATGCATGCCGCGGTGATCACCTTGATCGTGTTCGTCACCGAAGTCATGACCAAGTTCGGAACGATGATCAGCAACGTCGAGCAAGAAATCCCCGGTGCCTCCACATCCTCCGCCATCGGGGGATATTTCTCCTTCAACTTCGCAGGGCTCCAACTCCTCAACACCCTTGTCATGCCGGTGATTCTGGTGCTCACCTTTGTGAACGCCCTGACGCCGAAGGTCGTGTCCGGCGGGCATAAATGCAAACTCTTCTATAACCTCTCGATCACCATGTCCATCTCGGGCATCGCGCTGATCGTGGTTCCCAAGTTTGCGGAGATCATCTTCGGTACAGTCGGCAAGGGAGGATAAGCACTCCGAAGGGAGGAAAACGATGGGGCTGAAAGATCGTTTCAAGAAGGGTTCCGAGGAGAAGAAGTCCGAAGACATCGGAGGCCTGGTCACCGAAAACCAGGCGGCATACGGCACGAGCGGGCTTGCCGGAAATGCCACCTCCTCGCCGCAGAGCACGCTGGGCCCCGCACCCTCCGGTGGAGGCACCCCCGCAGGCGGGGATAAAGGGATCGGAGAGAGCGGCGGCATCGCAAACCTCGATATCTTCACTCAGGAAACCTCGGGGGACGAGGGCAACTCCTTGGCCAAACTCCTTCCCGAAGTGGATATCAACGACTTGCTCCGGGAATGCCATGAGATCGCCGATCTTCTCCGGCAAAGAGACGAGGAACGCGCCAAACAAAAATAGCATTCCATCACGCCCCGTCTGCGGAAAACGCGGGCACAGAGGGCCTCCCCGATCGTTCCGGTTCTCCCCCGATCACCGCCCCGAATTGCGTGATAACCCCCAGTGAAAACGCGTGCCGGCATGGTATCTTTTCCGCTCCACAAGAGGCAAACTATACGTGTTGAGACGCCTCAATAGATTTCATTTCGAGGCCTCAAGGGATTCATGGCAATGGGAAGCCATCGGCCGGAGGGCCGTGAAAGGAGGGCTCCAGCGGAGCAAGTCGAAAAACATGAAAGGATACCCTTCACCAATCTGTGAGCCTAAAGGAGAATTGATGGATGGTTAAGCAGATCAAAGGACAAACCTATTACCGAACCACGGAAGCTTGCCAGAAGGCCGGTATCAGCAAGGCCACGTTGTTCCGATGGATCAAGGCGGGCATTCTCAAGGATGTGGGCCGAAAGGATCGAAACGGATGGCGTCTCTTCTCCGAAAAGGACATCGAGAAGATCCGCGCCGAAGCCGGGAAGATCAAGATCAACCGAAGATAAAAAGGCCCTGAGCGCAAACGAAGGAGGACTACCTAAATGGCAACACAACGCAGTTTTTTCAAGAGCTTGCGGGGAAAGATCAGCATTCAGATGCTCCTCGTCAGCTTGCTACCGATCTTGATCATCGGAGCTGTGGTATATACGAGCATGCTCCGGGCGGAAAACAAGGCCAGCGACAGCGTGGATGATAGCCGCGCCGTTCTGGCAAACGATACCATTGGAAAGACCAAAGCAAGAATGGCGTGGGTGCTCTCGCTCGAACTCGAAACGTGGGCCGCAGAACGCGTTGCGGAAGTCAAATCTTGGAGCGGGAACTCCGATATCCGGCAGATGCTGGCTAAAGGAGCGGACAAAGAACGGAAGGCATGGGGTTTCCTGGCAGAGAAGGTCGGCAATTCGCCGTTTCTCAGCAACGCGTATGTCACCGATCTTCTGGGGAACCGTCTCGTTCAGGCCACCGGTTTTAACTCAAGCAACGAATCGGAGAACCCCGTCTGGCAAAAGGCCAAGAACAGCGGGCTAGCCGTGGGCACGATTCAACTGGATGCTTCCAAAATCCAGCCCACCTTCGATTTCGAAATCGCGTACCGGATTGACGATTTCAGCACCGGCGAGGCCATGGGCATCGTGACAGCACAGATCAGCCTGAATCCCATCACGCTGAGCCAAGAGTACGGTTCGAAATTCCCCGACGATCGCTTGGTGATCTGGGACTATACGGGGAGATTGCTCGTGGACTCCGGCGATCTGGAGCGGTACCTCCAAGAGAAACCCACATGGAGCGAGTCTGAACAGAAAGTACGGGCCAAGATGCCCAAGAACACCACCATCGTAGAGCCCGCCTATGTAATCACCGATAAGGCAGTCGCAGGCTATGCCAGGGCCGCAAATACATCCGTTTCAATGCAATTCCCGGGCTTTGACGGACTGGGCTGGATGGTGATGATCGAGGAACCCACGCAAACGGCATTCGTGGCTCTGAACAGCCTAGAGGACCTCAAGGACGATCTCTCGAACAACACGAATACGACCGTTATCATTCTCGTGGTGCTCATCTTGGTGGTTGCCGCTGTGGTCCCCGGGGTGGCGTTCTATCTGAGCCGGGGCATCACCCGGCCGCTGGCGCAACTCAGGGATACGGCGGAGAAAGTGAGCCTTGGGGATATGGACGTGACCGTCAGGGTGGAATCCGATGACGAGATCGGAGACTTGGCCCAGAGCTTTGAGCGTATGGTCACGGCCATCCGGTTCCTCTCGGCGGATGACAGTGACGAGAAGAAGGAGTAAGGATATGGCGCTTTACGATGATGTAGTGAATGTGGCCAAACAGTATCTGGGACCGGCGGCGCAGAAGTTCGTGGACCGGCAGATCTCGGGGCACCTCTCGGTCGATAAGACCCAGCTGACCGCCGCGCACATGGAGGAGTTGGCCAAGTGGTGCTATACCTCCGGGAAACTCCTCATGGACGATGCCAAGGCTCAGGAGTTCAGCCGGAAGGTCAAGGCGCTCAAGTAGGCCGAAGCCGGTGCTGCAAAAGAAACCGGCGGGGAGGGTTCCTCCCCGCCGGTTCACGCCTCAAGATCAATCCGCGGCTCTTCCGCTTATTCCCGTTTGATGATCCGGTACCAATCGCTGTAACAATAGATCCCTTGAAATGCAAGCCCCCCAAGGAATCCATACGTGACCTGGGGCCCGAACAGATAAATCCCCATCGAAGAAACGATCCCCATCAGTCCCAGCGAACAAATCCAGTGATGCAGATGAAGCTTCCATCTCCCGATCGGGAGGATGATGGACTTCACCCGCCCGGGAACTCCCTCCGCCTTCCCCCCACCGAACTTGCCCGCAAGATGACCCAAAACCCAGCTCAACACGAATACATACCCCACAGTCGCCCCTGCGGCAACCACCGAAACCAGCCCCAGAACCTTCCGATTCACCGAATCCTCTCCTCCCGAACAATCGCTTTCAGGATACCGGACGGCTGAAGAGGTGTCAATGAGATTTCCAGCCTACGGGTTTACTTGCAACACTTTTGCAAGGTAACGACCCGTGAGGGACCCGGGCACCGCTGCCACTTGCTCCGGTGTGCCTGTGGCCACGATCTTCCCCCCCCGATCCCCACCCCCCGGCCCCAGATCAACGATCCAATCGGCGCATTTGATCAGATCCAAATGATGCTCGATGAGCACCACCGTGTTCCCCGCATCCACCAAGCGCTGAAGGACGCTCAGGAGCGCCGCCACATCGTGAAACGAAAGGCCGGTGGTGGGTTCATCGAGAATATAGAGCGTCCGCCCCGTGGCCCGCCGGGAGAGCTCCGCGGCCAGCTTGACCCGCTGCGCCTCTCCGCCGGAAAGCGTGGTGGCCGGTTGCCCGAGACGAATATACCCAAGCCCCACATCCCGCAGCGTGCTCAGCTTCGATCGGACGGCGGGGAAGTGCTCGAAGAACGCGCACGCCTCATCCACGGTCATCTCCAGCACCTCGGCGATGTTCTTCCCTTTGAACCGAATCTCCAGAGCCTCCCGATTGTACCGCTTCCCCCGGCATATCTCGCACGGCACGGTCACATCGGGGAGGAACTGCATCTCGATCTGAACGTATCCCTCCCCGCGGCACGCCTCGCACCGACCCCCCTTCACGTTGAAGGAAAAACGCCCCGGCTTATATCCCCGCATGCGGGCTTCCGGCACGGTGGCGAAGAGCTCCCGAATCGGTGCGAAAGCGCCCGTGTATGTGGTGGGATTGGATCGGGGCGTTCGCCCGATGGGCGATTGATCAATGGCGATCACCTTATCGATATGTTCGATCCCCTCCACCCCGTCACAGGCCCCCGGCTTCTCCCGGGAGCGGTAAAGCGCCTGAGCCAGATATTTATAAAGGATCTCATTGATGAGCGTGCTCTTCCCACTGCCGGAGACACCCGTCACACACACGAGCATGCCCAAGGGAATGCGCACCTCGATGTTCTGCAGATTGTTCTCCCGCGCACCCCTGATCACAATCGCCTTGCCCGACCCCGGACGCCGTTTCGGCGGCACCGCGATCTTGCGGACGCCGGAGAGATATTGCCCGGTGATGGACTCGGGACACGCCATGATCGTTTCGATCGGGCCGCTGGCCACCACCCTTCCCCCATGCTCCCCCGCCCCGGGCCCGAGATCGATGATCCAATCCGCGGCGCGCATCATCGCTTCATCGTGCTCCACGATCAGAAGCGTATTCCCTAGATCCCGCAGCCGTTTGAGCGTCTCGATGAGCCGCGTCCCATCGGCCGGATGCAGTCCTACGGTAGGCTCATCGCAGATATAGAGCACTCCCATGAGCCCGCTCCCGATCTGCGTGGCCAACCGAATGCGCTCGGCTTCCCCGCCGGAAAGCGACCCCGCCGGCCGATCGAGGGTCAAATAATCGAGCCCCACGTTCACCAGAAAGGAAAGGCGGGAGCGGATCTCCTTGAGGATCTGATGGGCGATGGTTTTTTCGCGCGGGGTGAGGACCGCCTCATCCCGGCCGTTCCCCTCCAGAATATCCAACCATTGAAGCGCCCCGGCGATGGAGAGGGCCGTCACTTCGGAGATATTCTTCCCGGCCACGGTCACCGCCAGCGCCTCGGGCCTGAGCCGCTTGCCCCGGCACGCCGGGCAGGGCCGGGAGCTCATGTACCGTTCGATCTCGGCGCGCACATACTCGCTCTCCGTTTCCCGATGCCGGCGCATGAGATTCGGGATCACCCCCTCGAATCCGGCGAAATGCTCCCGAATGTGCCCGAACCGGTCCCGGTATTTGTACGATTCACCTCCCTCCCCGTAGAGAACGAGGTGGAGTTGCTCTTCCGTCAAATCCTTCACGGGCGTGTGCACCGAGAAGCCATGATCCCGGGCCAAATCGCGGAGCTGATAGGCATACCAATTGCTCATGGCGCCGGCCTTGGCCCAGGGCACAATGGCGCCCTCCTCGAGGGAGAGGTTCCGATCGGGAACGACCAGATCGGGATCGATCTCCGTCTTGACCCCCAAGCCCGTGCATTCGGGGCAAGCCCCGTGGGGGGAGTTGAAGCTGAACGTGCGCGGCTCGATCTCCTCGATGCTGATCCCGCACACGGGACAAGCGAAATGTTCGCTGAAGAGAAGTTCCCGGCGATCGCCGGCGATGAGCACCACCCCGGCCCCGAGCTTGAGCGCCGTCTCCACCGAATCCGCGATCCGCCCCGCCTGATCGGGCTCCCCGGCCACCAACCGATCCACCACCACTTCGATGGTGTGCCGCTTGTACTTCTCGAGCACGATCTCTTCATCGAGCCCCCGGATCTGGCCGTCCACCCGCACCCGAACATATCCGCTCTTGCGCAAATCATCGAAGAGCGATTGGTACTCGCCCTTGCGATCCTTAACGACCGGCGCCATCACCATGAACCGTTCCCCGGCGGGAAGGCCGAGCACCGCATCGGTGATCTGCTGAACGGTCTGGCGGACGATCTCCCGTCCGCACTGTGGGCAGTGCGGATGCCCCACCCGGGCGAAAAGGAGCCTCAGATAATCGTAGATCTCGGTGACCGTGCCCACAATGGAGCGAGGATTGCGGCTCGTGCCTTTCTGATCAATGGAGATCGCCGGACTCAAGCCCTGGATATAGTCCACATCCGGCTTCTCCATGCGCCCGAGGAACTGCCGGGCATACGCCGAGAGCGATTCCACATATCGGCGCTGGCCCTCCGCATAGATGGTATCGAAGGCCAGCGAGCTCTTCCCCGAGCCCGATACCCCCGTGATCACCACCAGCTTATCGCGCGGGATGGTGACGTCGATGTTCTTGAGGTTATGCTCGCGGGCACCCTTGATGAAGATCGCTTCGAGCGGCATGGCGCATTCAATTTTATCAGAGAAGCCCCTCCGTGTCATTTTCAACATCTGCCCCAAAACAACGATTCTGCTCTAGAGCCTTCACTTTTCCCACTTCGTCCGGGGAATCCCCCCATCCCATAAACGATCGTGCTTCTCCGATCCCACCCACCCGCCCAAAGGGTTTTCTTGGGGGACACCCCCAATCCCCCGGCAGAGAAGCGTCTCTGCACTCTCTTCTTCAATCGCCATTTTTGGGTCCACCCCAAAAGCGGATTTCGCTTTGCCGCCCTCACCCTCACGGTGGGTGAGCACGATCCCCTTTCGTGGAGGAAACCCCGAGAGAGGGGCCTCCGCACACGCTTCTCCCGATGATCGCGGCTTTGGGGTCCTCCTTCTCCATGAGACCATGGAACTTTTTGAGCTGAAATTCCGTCTCTCATGATAGGAAACGCGGAAAGGGTTTCCGCGTGGTGTGCTCTTTGGGGATTGACAGTGGCAACGGGAAGTGCTACAAAAGCAACAGGGCAAATGATGCTCGGCAGAAGCGGCCCGATGGATTCTTCTCGATTCATTCCCATTTGTTCCGTTCCCTTGAAGTCAAGGGTATGTTACTTTGATCCCGCGGAATCTCCCTCGGAAGAGCGAGCGAGCACTCATACGTGAAAAACTGACCAAAGGAGGTGGAACCGAAGGAAGAGAAACCACATCGGAAAACAAACCATCCCAAATTCCCCGGAAGGGGTCTCCGGCAAAAGAAAATCACGGAGAAGCGACCAAGTAGAAAGGAGGAAAGAAGTTGAAGTACAAAACGTTCAGTGTAATGATGATCCTGGCGCTGGTATCCAGCCTGTGCATCATCATGACGATGCCTTCACCGGCCGGCGCTGATGTGAGTACGCCGTCCGTGTCGGTATCGCCGGATACGGCCGGATCAGCGGCCCAGTGGGCAATCACGTTCTCCCCAAGCGCAACCGGCACGATCACCCCAGGGGACACCGTGACCATCGAGTTCCCCTCGTCGGTAACGGTGCCGACCTCCATTGACTACCGGAATGTGTGGATCCACACGTCCGGCACCCCCACGAAGATCAACGCGGCTCAGGCCGGCGTGAGTGTGAGCGGCCAGCAGGTGACGGTCACCAATCCCACCGATGGGTATAGGGTAAATTCAACGCAAACGATGACCATCACCATCTCGCAGGTCGCGGGGATCAAGAACCCCAGCGTTTCGAGCCACAGCGGTGACGGCACGGCCTATTATGTGAAGGTAAGCACGAGCAGGGAACCCACGCAGGTGACATCGAGCGCGATCACCATCAATGACTGGGTGACCGCCAGCCCCATGCAACTGGCTTACATGGGCGCCACCACCGTGAAGGCCTACGGCTTCAAGCCCGGCTCGAGCATCTTCACCACCGCCACCAGCGGCGCGGTCGGGTCCGGCACGGTCGGCTCGGACGGCACGGCCACCTTCACCGCGTTCGGGACGGGGTTCTCCGCACCCATCACCGTGCAGGACGGCACGGGCCGACAGGCCTCCACCGCCACCTCCACGACGGTACTGCCCAGGATCACCGTGACCCCCACGAGCGGTCTGGCCGGGTCGCTCATCAATATCACCGGCTATGACTTCGGCGATACCCCGAACCTTACTTCAAGCGACGTCAAAATCGGCGGCACGGCGTTCTCAGCGGGCACCTTCACCGTCAAGGATGTGGACGGCGATGGCATCGTTGATGACTTCACCTATGTGAACGCGCAGGTGCCGACCAGCATGGATGCCGGGGTGAAGACCATCACCGCTCAGGTAAACCCTGGTAGCCCCATTGCCCAAGCGAGCTTCGAAGTACTCGGCAACGCGCTGAGCGTCAGCCCCGCCAGCGGCGCTCCGGGCTCCCAGATAACGGTGAGCGGCACCGGCTTCCCGCCGAACCAGCATGTCTGGGCCGTGTATCTGATCAAGGACGCGGCTCAGTTCGCTGTGGATCTGGCCGACGATGGTGAAATCACCTCCGATGAAACCTCGGCGGTGGAATTGACCTCTACCAGCGAGCCCACAGCGATCGACACCGATTCTTCGGGCGCCTTCACCATCCCGTGCACCGTTACCACAAACCTGGCGGCCGGCTCCTACGGCATCATCGTCTTTGTGCCCAACGCAACAGGCGCCAAGGGCACCGGCCTCTTCACGGTAACCGGGCGGACGGTGACCATCAATCCCACCAGCGGCCCGAAGGGGACCAAGGTGACGATCAGCGGCGGCAACCTCACGGCCAATAGCACGGTTGCGGCCAACACCGGCATCAAGTTCGGCACCAACAACTGGAACACCAGTAGTTACGGCGGCGGCACCGCGATCAGCCTCGATTCGCAGGGCAACCTCACGCCGGTCACCCTAGAGGTGGGCAACTTCTCCACCGGCAAGAGCACCATCTACGTGACGGATGCCGCCGGCCTCGTGGCCACCGGCACGTTCGAGATCACCGTTCCCACCTGCACGTTCGAACCCACCAGCGCGGTGCGGGGCGACCTCATCACGGTCACCGGCAGCGGTTGGCTCCCGACGGAAATCGGCCTGGTATCCATCTATCTGGATATCAACGGTGATGGCACGTACGGCTCCAGCGAGCTCGTAGCGTTCGCCACCCCCGATGCCGAAGGCAAGATCTACAAGCAGTTCACCGTGCCTTCGAACGTGACGCCCAACACCATCGTTTACTACAGGGCTCAGGACACGAAGGGCAACACTTCGATACCCGGCGCGCTGACCATCCCGGCCGCCAGAGTGGAAGTGAGCCCCACCTCCGCTCCAGTCGGCTCCTCGATCACGGTCAAGGGCGCGGGCTTCCTGCCCTCCACCGGCGTCACGTCAGTGACCATGGGTGGGGTGACCCTCATCCCGGGTCAGGCGGTGGTGACGGATTCCCAGGGCCGGTTCACGGTAACGGCCACGGTCCCCGGCCTGGCGGTCGGCGGACAGGCGATCTCGGCCACGGTGGGCGCCACCACGGCTAGCACCGCTTTCATCATCACCGCAGGCGGCGCAGCCCCGGTCACACCGGCGGTAGCCACCGCGAACATCGCCAGCCAGCTCCAGATCATGTGGACCTTTGATGGGGCCACTCAGACCTGGAAAGTGTACGATCCTACCCCCGGCGCCACCAGCGATATCAGCGCGATGACCGCCGGTCAGGGCTACTGGGTCAAGGTGAGCGAGAATTGCTCGCTCGTTTACGGCAACAAGACCTACAACCTCTACGCGGGTTGGAACCTCATCGGCTGGCAGGGATAAGGCGATAGAACACTTGCGGAACGCTTCCCGCTCTCCGGAGCGGGAAGCGTTCCCGAAAACAGATAGGAACAAAGGAAGGAGGGTTGAATGTCCAGATTGAAAGCGCTCGTTGCAACCATGGCAGTGGTGCTGATGTTCCTCCTCCCCACAATCGCCTTGGCCCAGCCGGATGTATGCGGTTTCTACGGCTCAGTCAAGCTTGACGGAGCCAATGTAGCCGATGGTACCACGGTCACAGCCAAGATCGATGGGGTAGCAGTAGCCAGCACGACCACTACCAATTCGAGCTACGTGCTGAAGATTGACAGCACCGGCAAGGACTATGCCGGCAAGACGGTGACCTTCACCGTCGGGGGAGGGATTGCGGCCGAGTCAGCGACCTTCGAGAAGGGCGCCAACAAGGCCTTGAACCTGACGGCGGCCACCATCCCGCAGGTCGGCGGTGAGGCGAAGATCACCCTCAAGCCCGAAAAGGGCGTGGCCGGGACCAACATCTACGGCGAGGGATTCGCCCCGAACAATGCCGTCTATATCGCCATCAACGGCGTGAGCTACAAGACGGTCACCGCCGATGCGGCGGGCAAATTCCAAGATGTGGTCCTGCTCACATCCGATGCCGCCGGTACGTACACCATCAAGGCAACGGATATCCTGAACCGGTCTGCAGAGGCCACCTTCACCGCCTCAGCAGCGGTGGGCGAGAAGGGCGAGAAGGGTGATAAGGGCGATCCTGGACCTGCAGGTCCCGCAGGACCTCAAGGACCTGAGGGTCCCAAAGGTGAGAAGGGCGATTCGGGCAGTTCCGTCCTGGGCATTGTGGCGCTGATCATCGCGGTGATCGCGGTCATCCTCGCCATCGTGCTCGGGATGCGCTCCAAAAGCGCGCCCGCTCCCAAAGCGTAAGCTTCACCTCAAACACCCGGCTACCGGAAAAAAGGAAGAGGCTCCCCTCCCGTAGGGGAGCCTCTTCACTTTGACGATGGGGAAGGAAAGACGGCCCGCCCGCTCAATTGAAATTCTGGGTCACGTACACCTTGCCATCCGGCGCGATCACGATGCCGATGCCTTCCGTAAGCCAGTAAGGGGTCAGAATGTTCTCCCGATGACCCGGGCTCTCCATCCAACCGGCCACACACTGGGCGGCCAGCTCCTCCAGAGTGTAGTAATCCGAACGGGTGTACGTTCCGCCCGAGTACCACCGGGTCTTCTCGATCGAGCCCTGAAAGAGGTTCTCCGCGCACCCCAGCCGATATTGAAAATCGCCGGTGGGAATCTTGCGAACGCTGAATCCCGCCGCCTTGCAACGGTCCAGAGGACCTTTCCCTTCCGGGCTGAGGTGGGCAAAATAGCCGCGCTGCGCCATATCCTGACTGTGAGCGCGGGCCACCACCGCCAGATCCGCATCCCACCCGAGTTCCGCAAGCCCCTCTTTGCCCCGCTCCGCGTTCACGAGCTCATGAATCCGAGATTCGAGGGCGGTCGCATCGATGACCGTATCCCATCCCGGGAGCGTTGCCAAAGGAGCCCCCTCCGACGTTGGAACGGCAGAGGCCGTCGGAGTCGGCCCGAGCTGTTCATACGAGATGGATTTCTCCACCGGACCGCCGAGCCAGCCGGGGAGCATCTCATGCCGGTGAAGATAAGCGTACCCTTCCAGCCCACCGATCACGAGCCCGATGAGCACAAGCACGCTGATAATGGGGCCGGGCTTGAGGGAGCGCCCTCCCTTTCGATCGAATCGAACACGAACAAAACGGTGGGACAACGGGCCCTCCTTTCACCAAACCGGGAGCCCCCCACAAAGAAGGGGTCCCTCACCGGCTCTTATGCCGATACACAGAAAGGCCGGCATATTCGGCCCTCCCACCCAACTCCTCCTCGATCCGAAGGAGCTGATTATACTTCGCCACGCGCTCGGAACGGCAGGGGGCACCGGTCTTGATCTGACCGGTGTTCAAACCCACGCAGAGATCGGCGATGGTAGTATCTTCGGTCTCTCCGGAGCGATGGCTCACCACAGCGGTCCAACCGGCCTTGCGGGCCATCTCGATGGCGGCACGGGTCTCGGTGAGCGTGCCGATCTGATTGAGCTTGATGAGCACGGAGTTGCTGGCCTTCTCGGCGATGCCCCGGGAGATCCGCTCGATGTTGGTTACGTAAATATCATCCCCCACTAGTTGAATCTTCCCGCCAAGCTTTTCCGTGAGGAGCTTCCATCCCGCCCAATCATCCTCCGCCAGCCCATCCTCGATGCTGATGATGGGGAAGGCGGAAACCAGCCCCACATAGTAGTCCACCATCTCGGCGCTGGTGAGGGCGCGCCTCTCCTTGGCCAGCACATACCGTCCATCTTTATAGAACTCGCTGGCCGCCGGATCGAGGGCCACAAAGCAATCCCGACCCGGCTTGTAGCCCGCGGCCTCGATCGCATCCACCAACAGTTGAACGGCATCGCGGTTCGAGGGCAGCTTCGGAGCGAAGCCCCCCTCATCCCCCACCGCCGTCGCCAAGCCCTTCGACTTGAGGAGCTTCTTGAGGGCATGATAGATCTCCGCACCCATGCGGAGCGCTTCGGAAAAGCGATTGGCCCCCGCGGGCACGATCATGAATTCCTGAAGATCCACGGAGTCCTCGGCGTGTTTGCCCCCGTTCAAGATGTTCATGAGAGGCACGGGCAGGAGATGGGCCCCATCCCCACCCAGATACCGATAGAACGGCATCCGGCGGGAAGCGGCGGCGGCATGGGCCGCAGCGAGCGAAACGCCGAGGATGGCATTGGCCCCCAGATTCGACTTGGCGGGAGTGCTATCGAGGACGAGCATGGCCCGATCCAACTCATCCTGATTCGAGGCATCCATGCCCCGGAGGGCGGGGGCGATCCGTTCGTTGACATTGGCCACCGCCCTCAGCACCCCCTTCCCCCCGAACCGCTTCTTATCGCCATCGCGCAGTTCGAGCGCTTCATGGCTTCCGGTGCTCGCGCCGGAGGGCACGGCCGCCCGGCCGAAAGCGCCATCGCTGAGAACGACATCCACCTCTACGGTCGGGTTGCCGCGGGAATCGAGGATCTCGCGTGCTTTGATCTTTTCGATTTTCATCTCGTCTCCTTTTTTAAAAGGCGCTTCTCGAAGCGCCTACCGGATGCCTCTCTCCGCCGCCGAGAGCGCCATGTCCACGGCCTCAGGGGCACTTCGGGCGATCATGATGGCCCCATCCTTCCTACCGGCGATGGAGAGTTCCCATGTATGAATCCCGACCACCGGAAGGCCCCGTTTGAGGGCATGGCCGATCTCGGAAAGGGTACCGTATTCGCCATCAACCGCGATCACGGCCTGTACGGACTTGATGATGATCACATTGCGCATCTCGCCCATGCCGGTGACGATGGGGATCTGGACATAGGGATTCGCCTCCGCCGGATCGTTGCCGGGGAGTATGCCCACCGTCAGTCCTCCGGCCTCGCGGGCCCCGCGGCAGGCCGCCTCCATCACCCCTCCCAAGCCCCCGCACACGAGCACCGCTCCGCGCCGGGCAATCTCGCGGCCTACCGCTTCCGCGATCTGTGCAATCTCAGGGGAACACCGGCCGCCGCCGATCACACCGATGAACAGCATCGCCCCTCCCGCCGCTTGAGAAAATCCAGAACCACCCGGGCGAAAGCCTCCGGGCGTTGCTTTTGAGGCGCATGCCAACAGCGCTCGAAAACACAAAGCTCGGAGTTGGGGATCCGTTCATGCGCCATACGCGCCCATCTGACCGGCAGATATCCATCCCACTCCCCCCATACGAGCAAGGTCGGCACCTGAAGCTCGGGGAGGCGATCCCAGTAGATCTCCCCCGGCTCCCGCTCCTTCCCGCCGGTCATAAGGGAAACGTACACATGATCGCGTCGGATCCGGGCGATCCGTGTGAAGAGCGGGATGAGCACCCTTCCCATCAGTCCCAACTCGTTGCTCAGGCCGGAGCTATCCACGAGGATCAACTTCTCCACCCGTTCCGGATGGTTGAGGGCATAGGCCAGAGAAACCCCGCCGCCGAGGGAATGGCCGATGAGGTTGACCCGCCCCAGTGCCATGGCTTCCATGTAGGCATCAAAGAACTCGGCAAAGAAACGCGTCGTGTAGTTTGCCGGGGGCTTATCGCTCCGTCCAAAACCCACAAGGTCCGGGGCGTAAACCCGAAAATCGCGTGCGAACCGCTCGAGGAAGGGTCCCCACTCACCCCACCCCCCCGTGGCCCCGCCCCCATGAACCAGCACGAGCGGCAGGCCTTCCCCACCGACCACATAGTGGGTATTGACCCCCTTCACTTCGATCCACTTGCTTTCCAGTTCCATTGTGCGCACGGGCACCGGGCTATTTGGCCCGGGGATGTGAGGCTTCATACACCCTTCGTACGTGCTCATCCGTAAGATGGGTGTAGATTTGAGTGGTGGAGATATTGGCATGGCCCAGGAATTCCTGAAGCTCCCGCAGATTCATCTTTCCGCTGTGCAGAAGGTGGGTGGCCACGCTGTGGCGAAGGGTGTGCGGCGTGATCTCATCTTCGATCCCCAGACACTTGGCGTAATTCTTGAGGATGAGCCAGAAGCCCTGACGGGTGAGGCGTTTGCCCCGTTGATTGACGAAGAGGGCCCGTTCATCCTCGGTGGTGAGCAGAGGCCGGGCCTCCTCCAAATAGACTTTGACATCCCGCACCGCCTGCTCATGGATGGGGATCACCCGCTCCTTCGATCCCTTGCCGAAACAACGCACAAAGCCATCCTCGAGATTCACATCCTCCACATCGAGCGAGACGAGTTCGCTGACCCGCATCCCGCTGGCATAGAGAAGCTCCAGCATCGCCTTATCGCGCCGCGCCTCGGGGGTCGAGCTCCGGGCAGGGAGGGCCAGAAATTCCTCCACCTGTTCTACCGTGAGGGTTCTGGGCAGCGATTGACCCAGTTTGGTGCCGGCCAGATTTTCGGTGGGGTCCTTCTCGATCATCCGCTCACTGACCAGAAAGGCGAAGAAAGACTTCACCGCCGCCACTTTGCGGGCCACGGTGGCGGGCGCATAACCTCGTTCCTTGAGCGATAGAAGAAAGCCGAGAAGGGCATCGCGATCCACGGCCCCCCACCCCACCCCCCCCCCCCCACCCACAGGGGCCAGCCGCTTCTCCAAGAATTCCACGAACTGGCCGAGATCATTCCGATAGGCAGCCGTGGTGTTGGAGGAAAAGCCCCTCTCCACCGAAAGATAGCTCAAGAAGCTCTCGACTGTCGGGTTCATGGAAGCCCCCCCTCAAAGATTGAGCGGCACGGACCGGCGTTCAACGGTTGCATTGTAACAGAAGCGATGGTTATTGTAAAGCTTCGACCCGATACCCACCCACGGATCATCCGCCCGATTGACTTTCGCGTTCCGCCGCCCTAGAATTTGAACAACGAGAGGAGCGATCTCATGAGAATTCACAGATGGGCCATTCTCCTTGTAATCGCCATTGTCGGCATATCCGCCTTCTGGTGCGGGGGATGTGGAGACAAAAGCAAGACCCCTTCTCCCACGGGGGAGCCAACCGCAACGATCACCCCGTCCGAGCCCGCGGAGACCGTTTTGCCTCCGGTAAGCGAGGAGCCGAGTCCTTCACCCAGCCCTTCGGCTGAACCGACCCTTTCACCAACCCCGTCGGAACCCACGGCTTCTCCAACACCCACCCCCTCTCCCACCGAGGAGCCCAGCCCTTCACCCAGCCCTTCGACTGAACCGACCCCCTCGCCCACTGAGCCGGAACCCACGGCTTCTCCAATGCCCACCCCCTCTCCCACCGAGGAGCCCAGCCCTTCACCCACCCCTCTTCCCTCACCCGACACGGACATCATCGTGCCGGTAGGGGACGGGCCGTGCGCGCTGACCTTCGACGGCACCTTCGTGTGGGTCGTGAACTCCGGCAGTAGCGAGGTCATGGTGCTCAAGCCCATCGCCGGCGAGCGGGTCGCCACGTATGCGGTGGGCAAAAACCCCTCCGCAATCGCCCGGCATGGGAACTTCACATGGGTTGCCAATGCGGGAGACAACACCGTGACCATGATGTGGGCCGGCACGGGCGAAACCATCCGCACCGATACCGTGGGAACACATCCTCAGGCGCTGGCCACGGACGGCACGTGGCTCTGGGTAGCCAACGCCGGCAACGGCACCGTCATGATGATCGAGATCGGCACCGGCCGAATCGCCCGCACCGATACGGTCGGCGGTGCCCCCTCAGCCCTCGCCCTGAACGAGGGCTTCTTGTGGGTTGCCGATTCCGAAAATAACCGTCTGATCAAAATCAAAACCTCCACGGGCGATATCGTGGATACGCGAGCCGTCGGGCAGAACCCTACCGCCCTCCTCCTCGTCGGGAGCGATCTCTGGGTGGCCAATGCCGGAGGCGATAGCGTGACCAAGCTTCGTTCCGCCACCGGCGAGATCATCGGCACCTATCCCGTCGGCGATGCCCCCGCAGCCCTCACCTTCGACGGGAGATACCTTTGGGTAGCCAATAGCGGGGAGCACACGGTGACCAAATTCGATACCCTCTACAACCAAACAGTGGCAACGTACCGAGTCGGGCTGACGCCCGCAGCGGTCGTCTATGACGAGTACGGTGTGTGGGTGGCCAATAGGGGCAGCGACAATCTGATGAAGCTGAAGTAGCTTTCTCTGAAGGAAAAATCCCCGCCCCCAAAAGCGGGGATTTTTTCGGGGGCTCTTCGTGAGATGAGGTGTGATCATGAGGAAGGTAACTGTGATAATCATGTCGGTGGTCCTTTTGCTCGTAGCGCTGGGCCTCGCGGATTCCTCGCGGGCCAGAGAGGCGGCGCCGGAGCTTCGTTCGGCCAAGGCGTCTCCACCGATCGTCCACCGGGGATCTCAACCCCCGGGCAATCCTCTCATCCTCTCGGTGGAGATTCGATTCGGAGGCGAGATCGCAACGGTTACCGCCGACCTGAGCGATCTGGCCGGCGCCAGATACTACGATCCCGTGACGGACGCGTTTCAGAGTCCGGGAACCAGCACCCCTTTATACCGCGTTTATAAAATCCAGGGCAAAGAGGCCTATCTCGTGAAAGCGGGGGCCAAGTACTCGGATAACGAATACCGCATGGCATACACCCATGAGCGGGTGAAGGAAACGGCCTCAGCCACTGCCAGATGGCAAGTGGAACTGCCGGATGTCGGGCAGACCACGTCGGCATGGAACGTGAGCATCACAGCGATCAATCAGTTTGGGCGGGTGGGTACCACCACCATTCCCCTTCACATCGTAAATGATGAAGCCCCTCCCCTCATCACCGCCGAGGCCGTGTTCAGCATCAACGGCCCCTCGGTCCGATGCGGCGATAGAGTCACCATCATCGCCCAGATTTCGGATGGGGAGAGCGGCGTATTCTCCACCGCTTTAATGAAGGAGGGGGCCGAGATGCTCTTCGGGCCGGATGCGAATCTTTCTCTTGCCCAAGACCCTCGCACCGGCCGCTGGTCGGTCGGGAACACGATCGCTCCGGATGTGCCCCCGGGCACCTACACCCTCGATATCCTCGCCGCCGATCGGGCCGGAAACGAATCCCGGACAACGCTCAATCTCACCGTCGCCGAAGATATCCACGAGCTCTCGATCCCCTTGAAGAAAGGGTGGAACCTGATCTCCGTGCCCCGCCCGCTCACCGCGCCGGCGGTCGGTGACGTCTTTGCGGGCATGCCCGTAGAGTGGGTGCAAACGGTTATCGGAGGGGAACGAACGGAAGCAACCGTGATCGAGCCGGGCCGGGGATATCTCGTGAAGATGGCCGCGGACGCTACGCTGACGGTGTTTCTAGCTCCCCCGGATCCCTCTTCCGTGCCCGAGCCGTTGATCCTCGAGCCCGGATGGAACCTCATCGGGTATGCTTCTTCGGGCATGGAGCCGATGATGCCGCTCACCTACTATCTGGGGCAAAACCTCAAGAACAAATGGGCGATCGTGCGGACCGCTACCGGCGCGGAGGCCCGCCCAACCTCGACATCGCCCTATGTGTGGGCCACCGATTCCTTCCCCACCCTTACCGGCAAACCGTTCTCGCAGGATTCCGACAATCTGCCGGTGGTCGAGATGGGCAAAGGATACTGGATCTATCTCTCCACGAGGGGACTATTGATCTTTTGAAGCGGCGGGCGGAGGCCGAAGGCCCTCCGCTCATCCCTCATCCCCGATCGTCACCATGCCGTGGGCATCGGCGCTCAAGAGGGCGGTGAAGTCATACCCCCGCTTGCGAAGCTCGATGCTTCCGCCCTGATTACGGTCGAGGAGCACCACCACCTTGCCCACCCTGCAACCGGCGCTTTCCACAACCTCGATCGCCCGAATGAGGGACCCTCCCGTGGTGATGACATCATCCACCAAGGCGACGGTTCCCTTCTCCGGCAGATGCCCCTCGACATGCCTCTGGGTCCCGTGCCGCTTGGGCTCCTTGCGCACGATGAATCCCGGAATGGGCTTACCCTCCAGTTGACTCGTGAGCACCACCGCCGCCACGATGGGGTCCGCCCCCAGGGTAGGCCCCCCGATGGCATCCACTCCCCCCCGCCGACTGATCACCTCGAACACCTTCCGCCCCACGAGAAGCGCCCCCTCCGGCCAGAGCGTGGTCAGCCGTCCATCGAAGTAGTAGGAGCTCTCGCTGCCGGAGGCAAGCACAAAGTATCCGTACCGGACCGATTTCTCTATCACCAGTTCCCGCAGTCTCTCGAGCACTTGATCGGGCCCCATGCCATCCTCCTCTGGTCAGATCGAATACAACCGGTGCTCCGCAATGTAGCGCTCGACCTCGGACGGGACCAAATATCGAACGGGAAGGCCCTTCCTGAGCCGCGCGCGGATCATGGTAGAGCTGATATCGAGCTGAGGAACCTCGACCATGCGGATGCACCCACAGACACCGGGAATGAACGCGCCCAGCGCTTCCATGTCCACCTCAGGAGCCCCGGGTCTCCTCACCCCGATGATATGGCAGAGCGTCATCAAACGCGAGGGATCCTTCCACCGGGGCATATCGGCGAGCGCATCGGCGCCGGCGATGAAGTACAGCTCATCGTCCGGGTCGGCCCTCCGCCGCATGGCTTCCACCGTATCCACCGTGTAAGAGGGACCCGGTCGATCAAGCTCCGCTGTGGACACATCGAAGAAGGGGTTCGAGGCAATCGCCAACCGGACCATCCTCAGACGATGCTCTGCATCGGTGATCTCCCGGTCCGCCTTGAGCCAAGGGCGATGTGCCGGGATGAAGGTGATCCGGTCCAGCCCTGCCGCCAGCCGTACTTCCTCTGCCACGATGAGGTGTGCCATGTGAATAGGGTCGAACGTTCCACCGAAAAGGCCGATCCTCATGCTCCTCACCCCCTAATCAACCGGTTTAGGCCGGAACACCTTGATCTCGCCACCGGCCGGGGCTGTGCTCGGCGGGGGGATACTCCCCAGCACCTCCGCGGCCTTCAGCATAAGCTCCTGTACGCCCTCTCGGGTCAGCGCCGAGATGAAGAGAATCGGATAAGGCAAAGCGGCGAGCTGCGAGCGGATTTCACCGGCCCGGGAGCGGACCTCTTCGCGGTCCAGCTTGTTCACCGCAATGATCTGGGGCTTCTCTCGCAGGGCAGGGGCGAAAAGCTCCAGTTCTCGATTGATCTCCTGCACATGGGCCAGTGGATCCTCTGCCGTACCGTCCAGAACATGAATGAGAACCCGCGTGCGCTCGATATGCCGGAGGAATTCATGGCCCAATCCCCGCCCCGCATGCGCCCCCTCGATCAAGCCGGGGATGTCCGCGACGACAAAGCTACGGAAGCCAAGCCTCACCATTCCCAGCTTCGGTTCGATAGTGGTGAACGGGTAATCCCCGACCTTCGCCCCAGCCTCCGAGACGGCGTTCAGGAGCGTGGATTTGCCCACATTCGGCCGCCCGATGAGTCCGACATCGGCCAGGAGCTTGAGATCGAGGATGAGATGTCTCCGTTCGCCCTCACTGCCGGGCTGCGCGACCCTCGGCGCTTGATTCGAGGGAGTGGCGAAGCGCTTGTTTCCCTTTCCACCCCTCCCCCCCTTGGCCACCACAAGGCGTTGCCCATGGACGACCACCTCACCGAGGAGGACCCTCTCCCCATGCTCATCCAGAGAGGAGACCACGGTCCCCAGAGGAACCTTGAGGATAAGGGAATCGCCGTTCCTTCCGTGCTGATTCTTCCCCCGCCCATTTTCCCCATCTTGCGCCCGATACCGACGGCGGTGGCCCAGATCCCGCAGCGTCGCCACGCTCTCATCCCCCATCAGAACGACATCCCCCCCATTCCCTCCATCCCCCCCGTCGGGTCCCCCGAACGGAACATACTTCTCCCGACGGAAGCTAACGGCCCCATTCCCCCCCTTCCCACCCATTACATATATCTCCGTTCGATCGATCATCGCGAGTAGTGCCCCGGTATTTTCCCTGTACCGTTACCTTATCATAATTGGATATCAGAGGGAAACAATACCAATAACGGTGTGGAAAGCAATCGGATCGGGGATAACCGCGGGAAATACGATTGCGCGGCCGGGAGAGTCCGTGCGGATAATGGGGAGGGGGATTGGGGAAACCGTGGACAGTTGGGTAGGGAATTCATGTACGTGAAAATGCCTAGGCTCATATGGGGGAAAACACGTAGATGGGGAAAGTTATCCACAGTCCAGGGCAGTTATCCACAAAAAATCGGGACTTATCCACACTTCGGGGGGGTGATCGGCCGGATTACTTAGGCGCTGAGGAATAGAGGGACTCCTTGATATCGAGGATCTCCCGGCGGAGCGCAGAGCTCGCCTCGATCTCGAGGGCGATCTTTTCATGGCCGTGGACCACGGTGCTGTGGTCCCGCCCGCCTAGGGCGCGGCCGATCTCGGTCCAAGAGGCATTCAATTCTTCCCGCAGGAGATACATGGCCACTTGCCGGGCAAGCGCGGTGGATTTATCCCGCCTCTTTCCCATAAGTGAATCCGGAGAGAGGGCGAAGTGGGCGGCGGTTGCTTTGATCACCATCTCCGTGGTGAGGGTATGTTTGGTATCCCCGCTGGCCCCGATCTCGGTGAGGGCTGCGGCGGCGACTTCCGGTGTGATGGGGGCATTGGTCAGCCGGGCATAGGCGACGACCCGGTTGAGGGCACCCTCGAGCTCCCGAATGTTCTGTTGAACCTTGCGGGCGATGAGCTGAAGCACGTGCGAGGGAACGCTCACTTTCATCTCGGCGGCCTTGCCCTCGAGGATGGCTACCCGAGTTTCGAAGTCGGGCGGCTGGATATCCACGATCAGGCCCCACTCGAACCGGGAGCGAAGGCGATCTTCGAGGAGCGAAAGCGCCTTTGGCGGCCGATCGCTGCTGAGGATGATCTGGCGCCGGGCCGTGTGAAGATCGTTGAAGGTGTGGAAAAGGCCTTCCTGCGTTTGCTCTTTGCCGGCGATGAACTGGATATCGTCTATGAGCAGCACATCCGCGGAGCGATACTTGTTGCGGAAGCTCTCGGTGCTCTTCTCTCGGATGCCGGCGATGAAATCGTTCGTGAACTGTTCCGCCGTAACGTAGATCACCTGCCGCGTCGTTTGTAGCACCGCCTGCCCGATGGCATGCAGAAGGTGCGTCTTGCCGAGGCCCACTCCCCCGTAGATGAAGAGGGGGTTATAGACCGTTCCCGGGTTCTCGACCACGCCCAAGGCCGCCGCATGGGCCAAGCGGTTGCAGCTCCCCACCACAAAGTTAGGGAAGGTGTACTTGGGATTGAAGGGTGACCCGGCACATGCCCCATTGCTCCGAGGCGCTTCGGTTCCGCGATCGGCGGGAGGGGTTCGGGCGAGATCGCCGCGGATTTCGAATTGGATCTCCACCGGGTGCCCGATGATCCCCGCCAGGGTCTTCTTGATCAAATGGCGGAGCCGCTTCTCCAGCCATTCCATGATGAAGGCATTGGGCGTCCCGATCACGAAGACATCGTTCTCGAAAGAAACACCCACCGTGCCTTTGAGCCACGTTTGATAGTTCGCCTTGCTGACCTGAAGCTCGAGCGCCCCGAGGGCCGCTTCCCAGATTTGATTCGGTTGTTTCGTCATCGGAGCTCGAAAGATTGCGAACAATAAATAAACGGTATTTAGGAACGATCCTTGCGGGAGATTACTCTCGTGGAGGGGTCAAGACATAGAGAAGATACCATGGCGGAGAAGAGGGGTCAAGGGGGGTGGGGGGCGGGCGGAATCTAGCGTGGAAATTTTTATCCGTTTTTGACTTTCGGGCTCGTGGTGAATGTGATGGTGGCTCGGCCATCGCGGCCGGGGGGTTGCGAGTGTCTCCCCCAGAAAACCCTTTGGGCGGGTGGGATTGGAGAAGCCGGATCGTTCATGGGGTGCGGGGGAATTCCGGTACAAGATCCCGATAAGAGGGCGATGGTTATCACCTTGAAAGTGAAGGTTACAAAGCTGAACCGCTGTCTTTAGGGGTTCGGGAACCCTTGACATAAAGGTAGGGATTGTGATAGTGTCAGCCCAAGATTGATAATCTCAGCGGATCGCTTTTCCATTTGGGCCTGGGTAATTCGGGGGGTGGAATGCCGGGGCCTCAGACTTCGATCCTGAGCCGGGTGATCTATCCCAATCTCCTGCGGATGGGGATGCTCCTCACGGCGGGAATGATTCTCGCGTCTTCTTTTACCCCCGGTTCCCTTCCCCCTCGAGCGGCGGCCTGTCTATTGTTCCCCTTCCCCATCAATTCCCACATCGAACAGCAAGGCAACACTTGGCGCATCTTCAGCTATCCCAAGTACTATCGAAATGAATTCGGTCAGTACATGCCCGTGGATCCTACCTTCCGGCCTTCGGCAAGGGAAGGATTCGATTGGGAAGTGACCGCCGGAATTTACTCCCTCTGGGTCGGCCGCGATGGGGCTTTCGCCTTCCGCCATGCCGGAGACGAGCGGGTTTTCAAACTCGAAGGGATTGCGGTCCGGCATAAGGCTTCCGGAAGGGAGGAGCTATCTTTTCCCATTGATCTGTCCTCCCTCGCACCGACCGTCTCGGGTGATACCATCACTTGGGATGACCCCGCTACGGGCCTCTCGTATTCGATCCGGTATGTGAACGATCAGTTGATCGATCGGCTTACCTTGCCGGAATCGGTCAAGGGTGCGCTTTGGGCCTCTATCCCGGCGGCGTGGGCGGGGAAGGAAGCCCAGATCGCCGTCCGATACACGTGTTCCCCCGGATCCATCACTGCCGCTATCGCCGAGAGCCGGCCGGGAGCCCTCGTCTACCGGGATCAGGGCACAGGGGCACCGCTTCACTGGCGGCGCTCGCATCCGATCGGGTATGAGCATCCCGATGACCTCGGGTTCGCCGAGGAGAAATTCTGGCGGGACAAGATCATCGAAGGCGATCATTACTATGATGCCGTTCCGGCGGAAGCCCTGGCCGTCCCCGCCCGCCGGATGATCTTCAACGATACCGTCTATTTCGGAGACCGCGGCGGTGAGGATTATTCGGGCACGCAAGATGGAAGGCTTCAGGGGCCCGGGAGCCCATGGAACGTGCGAAACTACGGTGCCACGGTCGAATACCCCGTCGGATGCTACAACTGGTTCGGAGACAAGGTCCTATATTATCCGTATCTGGCTTTTGATCTGGATGCCTTCCACGATGCTTACCCGACGGCGCGGATCACGGGGGCCACTCTGAGCCTGTATGCTAAGGGCCGTGTGGGGACTGAAATCCATACGGTGAGCCTTTATCCCCTTCTCAACGATTACGGGAATCCCTCAGGGGATTGGGATGTGGAAGAGGGAACGAAGAACGAAGCCACCGCCGGCGCCGGAGAGGTCTGCTGGGACTACCGCCATTATAATACAGTGGCATGGAACACCGCCGGGGCGCAGGCCTGTGCATACGGTGTGAACGGCGACGAGGCCTCCGATTACGATGGAAGCTATGACCGGGGATACTCGGCTCTGGCCACCACCATCTGTGAGGAGGACGCCCGTTACTATGAGTGGGAGTTCAATTCCCTCGGGCTCGATGTGCTTCAGTACCAGAAAGAACACCCGGGCCACCGGTACGGCTTTCTGTTGATGAGCAACATCGACGAGTTGGCCAACAAGGTGATCGTCTTTAGTTCCGCTGAATACTCCGATACCTCGAAGAGGCCCCAGTTCACGATCACCTTCACCGATACCACCATTGATTCCGTGGGCCTGTACGAGAGCAACGAAAGCACCCTCCTCGATGCCGGAGACGCCATGACCCCTCAAACGGAGTACGCCGTTAAGGTCACGTTGAGCGATCCCGATACTCTAGCGGATATCTCGGAGGTGCGGATCACCCTTTTCTTCGATCCGGCGGGTCAAGATACCTCCGCGCCCGTCACCGCCGACACCCGAAGGTGTGCCATCATTACGTGGACTCCGGGTGGGGGATGGGGCATGGAGCCTTCCTCCGACACGAGTTGGGTGTTCGTTACGGCCGCCTCGAGCGCACCTTCCCTTACCCTGACCACCGGCTCGTGGTGGGCCCATTTCAAACCGGGCAAGGTGGCCACCGAATCGGCGGGGAGCGGTGATTGGGATATCCACGTGAAGGTCACCGACTCGGAGAGCTTCACCGTCGAGACCTATGCCCGGGACTATGAGATGAATTGGTACGGGGAGATCGTTGTGGGGACGGCGAGTTTCGATTGGGGAGAAGTGGCCCTCGGCTCCGGATTCGCGGGAAACGAACAGAATGGCATCTCCGTCTCTTATGTTTCCAACGGAAGGTATGCCCGGCAGATCAAGGCCTCGAGCTCATGGAGCGGATCCCCTTCGGGAAGCGTATCTCTGGCCTCTTCCGGAACTCCCCCCGCCGGCCATATCTCTCTTAAAGCCGATAACGATGCCCTCGTCTTCTACGATGATTTCGAAACCGGTGACTTCAGCCGATGGGATTCAGCCCCTTCCCCGTGGGGTCTCACCAATACCGAGGCCTACGAAGGCTCTTATTCGGCCTATGCCTTCGGCGACCCGGCCACGGTCTCTAAAACCCTTTCCACGCTCACGCGCGGATGGATCACGGCCCGGGCCGAGTTTGGGGAGACGAATAAATACCACTATCCTTTCTATAACAGCGATTATCTCCTCGTGGCCAAGAGCGATGGGCACTTCGGATATTTCTCCGGCACATGGCCCTATAGCAATCTCCCCACCGATACGACCTACTCGGCGGATACGTGGTACGAGTGCAAGGTGTATGTGGATCTTCCCGATGACCGCTACCGGGTGTACATCAATGGGGCGGATAAGGGGTGGATCACCGATAACGCTCAGGTGAACGCCGATACCGACCTCTCCCCGTTCAGCTTCCTCAATGCGCTATCCGGCGATACCGGCACGATGTATGTGGACCTTTATGAAGTCCGCCGGACCGCTTCGCTCGATACGGCGGTTCTCGTGACCGCCGACTATGCCACGTTCGATACGGGCCTTCCCACCGGCGAGGAGGGGGTCACGGATACGAGCAATACCGTTTGGCTTCGGGTCGGTTCGTCCGGCGTTCCGAATGCCACGTTCAGCGGTACCCTCTATTACCGGATCGCCGATGCCTCTTGAGGAAGCCTCCGCGTCTCAGCCGAGCGTTACGTTCGCCGTGCGCTGACTCGTGCCCCGCCAGTAGGTGACGGTGATCGTTTCCCCGATTTGCTTCGAGCGGATGGCTTTGGAAAGCTCCCCCGCGGTGGTGATCTTTTCCCCATCGAAGACGGTGATCACGTCCCCCGCCTTGAGCCCGGCCTTGGCGGCGGGCCCGTTCTTGACCACTTCGGTGATGAGGGCCCCTTCCTCCACCGCGAGCCGGTAGATCGTGGCCACCCGCCGGTTGACGGTGGCGATGCTCACCCCCATGCTGGGGCGGGCGACATATCCCTTCTCGATGAGTTGAGAGAGGATCGGCATGGCTTCGTTCGTGCTGATGGCGTAGCCCATCCCTTCCACCCCGACCTCGGCCACCTTCACACTGGTGATGCCCACCACCTCTCCGGCAAGGTTCACCAGCGGCCCGCCGCTGTTTCCGGGATTGATGGCCGCGTCGGTTTGGACGAGATCATCGAGTGTCTGCCCTTCGGAGATGGCGAGGGAGACATGGTTGGAACTGACGATCCCCACGGTGGCGCTGATCCCCCGGCCGAGGGAGTTGCCCAATGCCACCACCCAATCCCCCACCTGTAGTGCATTGGCATCCCCCACATCGAGGGCGGGCAAGCCGCTCGCATCTATCCGAATGACCGCAAGGTCGGTCAGGGGATCCGTGTGCACCTCTTTGGCGGCGAAGACCCGTCCGTCATCGAGGGTCACGCTCACGGTGCTCGCCCCCTGCACTACATGGTTGTTGGTGACGATCCATCCGTTCTCGGCGATGATCCATCCCGATCCCGCTCCCTGAGAACGGTATGCCCGGTTGAAGATATCGTAGGTGATCGCTTCTACGTTGATCGCCGCTACCGAGGGCTTCACCCGAGCTACAACCTCGGCGATGGGTGGGAGCGCGCTGTAGACGGGTGCGCCGGAGGAATCGCCGAGGGCGAGAGGGGTGACATTGGAAAGGGGTGTGGGGGTGGGTGGGAGGGAAGGGCTTGCATTCGCCCCCGAATTCCCCGAAGACCCCACGCAGCCGGCGATCAAACCGACGAGGATGATCAGGGCGATGAGCCAACTCAGAGGACGTTTGATGCCTTTGAACATAAGAGACCTCCATAACCTGTCTTATCATTCGTATCTCAGGGCGTCAATGGGGTTGAGTCGCGCCGCGCGCATGGCCGGATAGACGCCGGCGGCGATCCCCACCGCCACCGCCACGATGAAGGCGATGACAATCGTATCGGGGGTGATGACCGTCTCGATGGTGGACATGTTCAGAGTGATCGAGCCCGAAAGAAGCTTCGATGCCCCCACCCCCACCCCGATCCCGATCAGCCCCCCGATCATGCTGATCGCCGAGGCCTCCAGAAGGAACTGAAAGAGGATGTGCCGCCGCTTGGCCCCGACCGCCTTGCGGATGCCGATCTCCCGGGTGCGTTCGGTGACCGATACCAACATGATGTTCATGATCCCGATCCCCGCCACCAGAAGCGCGATGGCCGCCGTGATGGAGAGGAGAAGGGTCAGGGTATCGCTCGTTTCGGTGAGGGTTTCTTCGAGATCCTTCTGACTGGTGATGCTGAAATCGTCCTCGTCGCCAAGGGCGATCCCGTGCCGTTCCCGCAGAAGCGCGCTCACCTCCTCGATGGCCAGGTCGTTCTTCCCGGCCGATACGGCCTCCAGATAAATGGCGCTCACCACATGATCGCCGCTCGAGGTGCGCTGCGGGTTCAGCCGATACATCACGGTGGTGATGGGAACGAAGATCGAGTAGTCCGATCCCATCATACCCCCTTCACTCTTCAGTACACCGATCACGGTGAAGAGGCGTCCGCCGATCTTCACTGTATTGCCCACGGGATCGGCCCCTTCCCCGAAGAGTTCCTCAGCGATGCCGCTCCCGAGCACGCATACGGAGGCCTTGCCTTCCACATCCGATGAGCCGATGAACTGCCCTGAGGCCATCGTCTTGTTGCGCACCTCTTTGTATTCGGGAGTCACGCCGTAGATTCGGGCGAACATGTTGTTGCCCCCGGCGATCACCTGAGCGCTCGTGGAAGCCTGCGGGGCTACCGCTTTCACGGCGGTGATGTCATCCGATGCGGCGATGGCGAGGGCATCTTCGTAGGTGAGGGTCTGGCCGCTCCCGATCTCCCCCCGGACGAGCCCCGAAGAGGAGGAGCCCGCCTGAACCGTGAGCAAGTTCGATCCCATCTGCCCGATCCGATCGGTGATGATCTTTTTGGAACCCTCCCCCACCGAGGTGAGCGCGATCACCGCCCCGATCCCGATGATCACTCCCAGAATGGTGAGGGTGGAGCGGAGCTTGTGGGCGAAGATGCCCCGGAGGGCTGTTCCCAGAGTGGAGAGTTGCGCGATCATCGCAGCACCTCCTCGCCGGCGACCGTTCCATCGCGGATGAAGATGATGCGGCGGCAGTACTCCGCGATCTCCCGCTCGTGGGTGACCAGCACGATGGTGATCCCTTCCCTGTGGAGTTCGGTGAAGATCTCCATGATCTCGCGGCCGGTGCGGCTATCGAGGTTGCCCGTGGGCTCATCGGCCAAGATGATGGAAGGGGTATTGATCAACGCCCGGGCGATCCCCACCCGCTGCTGTTGCCCTCCCGAAAGCTCGTTCGGCTTGTGATGCACCCGATCGGCCAAGCCCACCCGTTCGAGCGCCCTGAGCGCCCGCTGCCGGCGGTCGCGTGCCCCCCCGTAGATGAGGGGAAGTTCCACATTGGCCAGAGCGCTCGTCCGCGGCAGAAGGTTGTAAGTTTGGAACACAAAGCCGATCTTTTTGTTACGGATCTCGGCCAGTTGATTATCGTTGAGTTTACCCACGCTGAGGCCGTCGATTTCGTAGGTGCCGGAAGTCGGTTGGTCGAGGCACCCCATGATGTTCATGAGCGTGGATTTCCCCGATCCCGAGGGCCCCATGATGGCCACCATCTCGCCTTGCTCGATCTCGAGGTTCACGCCCCTCAGGGCTTCCACCCGGATGGCGCCCACTTTGTATATCTTGGTGATGTTTCTCATCGTGATCATGCCGATTTCCCCCTTACATTGGAGGACGCATGCCGCCGCCCCCCTCAAGGGGGATTGCGAATCCGCCCCGGGGAAAGCCCTGCGTCGTTGAGGTGCTCGTGGTGCCGGCGCCGGAAAGATGAACGACCACTTTCTCTCCCTCGGCAAGGCCGCTCGTGATCTCGGTGAGGGTACCGTTCGTGGCGCCGGTTTCCACGGTTCGGTCCTCGGTGGAGCCATCGGCGGTGACCACCTGAACAATCTGGAGGGGGCCCTTCCGGGTGATGGCCTTTGCCGGCACGAGCAGGGCGTTTTCCGCCTGAACTGCGACAATCTCGATGGTGGCGCTCATTCCCTCCCTCAGCCCCACCCCTTCCGGATTCGATATGGAAACGGTCACGCCGTAGGTGACCACGCCGGATTGGGATGCGGCGGTGATATCCACCGTGGTCACTTCGCCCCGGAGGACGGCGTTGGGCAGGGCGTCGAGGGTGATGACCGCCGTCTGCCCCGGTTCAATGAGGGCCACATCCACCTCGTCCACCGAGGCATCCACCTCCACGATGCTTGTATCCACGAGACGGATGATGAGGGTGTTGGGGGTGATCTCATCGCCCACGGCGGCATTGACCTCGGCAACGATGCCGTCGAAGGGCGCGATGATCGTGGCCGCTTCGAGTTGATCCCGGGCATCGTCCAGAGCAACCTGAGCGCTATCAACCTTCAGTTGGAGGAGCTCGATATTGTGCCCCGCCTCGGCATAGGCCAGATCGTCCTCGGCCTGGGCCAGCGTGGCTCTGGCCGAGGCCACCGCCGCCTCTTTCTGAAGGATGGTGACGTCGTCCGTCTTCACCTCGGCCAGATCTTTTTCCGCACTCTTGAGGGTGTTCTCGGCCTTGGTTACGTTGTTCTGTGCGGTAGCGATGGAGGTGGCGGCCTCCGACTTGGCCTTCTCCACACTGTTCAGCGCGGCTTGATAGGCCTCCCACAGCCGATCCTTTTCCGCGGCGATCGCCGCTTCGGTGAGCCGTTCTATGTTCTCTCCCACATAGTCGCTGTAGGCTTGGAAGGCATCTTCGGCGGCGTATTGGGCTTGCTTGATGCTGTACTCGGCCTCCTTCTGGGCGATGGTGAGGTTTCCTCGAGCGCTCTCGAGCGCGATGCGCGCGCTTTCCACCGCCGCCTCGGCTTCGGCGATTGCCAAATCCGAAGCCTTGGCATCCGCAAGCTCCTTCTCCGCCTTGGCGAGATTGGCCCGGGCGCTCTCGACCGCCGCTTGCGCTTTGAGGATGTTGGTCTGGGAGCTGGCCTGTGCCAGATTGATCTCGGCGGTGCGGAGGTCCGCTTCCGCCTGCCTTACGGCCCTTTCCAGAGAATCGGTTTTCACCCTTGCCAGCACCTCGCCCTTCTTGACGCTATCGCCTTTCTTCACGTTGATCTCGCTCACCGTGAAGATATCGGTGGTGCTGCCGCCGCCGAAGGTGAGGTCCATCTGATGCGGCATGGTGATGTTCCCCACCGCGCTGACGGTGGTGGTCAGATTACCGCGGGTCACCTGAGCGATCTGGGGGGTGCTCTTATCGGATGATGCTCCCGAGCCGCCGCAGGCGGTCAAGGCGGCGGTGGCCGTGAGGGCGATGATCGCTCCGATGAAAGCAATGAGCCGTTTTCCGTTCTTCATTCCCTCTGTCTCCTTCTTGCCGTATGGATTCCGTTGGTGATCTGATTCAATCATATGGACATGAATCCAAGATGAAGGAAAGATGCACAGAGGAAACGCCGCTTTCCCAAAGTTTCATGATCATGCAGAGATGAGAGCAGAGTGACATAAATCATGAGGGAAGGTGAACCATAATGGAAATCGAAGAGGCCGCTCGTTGACAGTTTCGCCGAAGGATGGTAAAATCCCGCAAAATGGGTATGCTCGCCACCGGCCCCGTTTCATCCGTCTGTTCTGTTCCCTGACCCCTTTTGCTGGTGAAGAATCGAGGGCCTGATCCCCCAAAACCTTATGCCGGTCGGTGGGGCCCATCAGAAAAGGAGGCCTTGAAAAAATGTGTGCTGAAGAGATCAAGAAGACCTCGTGCCAGTATTGTGCGGCGCTCTGTGGGGTGTTGGTTCATGTGGTGGATGGGAAAGTGGTCAAGGTCGAAGGCAACAAGAATCACCCCTTGAGCCGCGGCTTCACCTGCGAGCGGCCGGGGATCGCGCCGAAGTGGCTCTATCATCCCGATCAGTTGATGTATCCGCTGAAGCGGGTGGGCAGTCGGGGGGAGGGGAAATGGCAGAGGATCAGTTGGGATGATGCCTTTGGTGAGATCGGGCAGAAGCTTCTGAAGCTGCGGCAAGAGTATGGGCCGGAGACCCTGGGCTTCTTCGAAGGGACCTATCGGGGCAACGAGTATTGGCCGCGGGGGCGCTTCGCCACGCTGTTCGGGAACCCCCACAATATCTTCGCGCCGGGCATCATCTGTGGGATCAACGATATGGGCATCAACATGGCGGTCATGGGGGATATCACCACATGGGCCGTGGATACGGCGAACGCCAAATGTGTGGTGCTCTGGGGAACGGACCCGGCGCAATCGGAGCTGCGGCTCTGGTCCACCCTCACCCGGATGCGCAAGGAGGGGAAGGTCAAGATCATCGCCGTGGATCCCCGTGGGACGAAGTCTACCGCGATCGCGGATATCTGGCTTCGGCCGAGGCCGGGCACGGATACGGCGCTCGCGCTCGGGTGGCTCAACGTGATCATCAACGAGAACCTCTATAACGCGGAATTCGTGGAGAAGTGGACCGTCGGCTTCGATAAACTGAAGGAGCGCGTGCGCGAATACACGCCCGGCAAAGTGGCGGTGATCACCGGCGTGCCCCCCGAGCAGATTCGCGAGGCGGCACGAACGTATGCCAAACACGGCCCCGCGGTGATGCCCTACGGGGTGGCCATCGATCAACTGGGGCGCAACGGCACCCGAACGGAACATGCCAAAATCATCCTCCGCGCCATTTGCGGGTATCTGGGGGTTCCGGGGGGTCATCTCATCACCCGCCCGGGGGATACCACCAACGGCGGGAGATTCGTCACCGAGGCTGAGCTTTGCTTGATGGATCGGCTCCCGATGAACGTGCGCCGCAAGCAGATGGGGTTCGATGTTTGCCGGCTGGTGAGTCTCAACGGTTGGAGCCTGATGGCCCCGAATCTGGAGCGCGTTTACGGCGTGCCAGCGCCGGTCACGGTGCAGATTCAGGCCCATACCACCATGCTCTGGCGGGCGATCCTCACCGGCAAACCTTATCCGGTGAAGGCGCTGATCGCCTGGGGTTCGAACCCGCTGGCCTGGGCGGCGAATACCAAGCTAGTCTATGAAGCCCTCAAAAGCCCGAACCTCGATCTTCATGTGGTGCAGGAGCTCTTCATGACGCCTTCGGCGCAACTGGCGGATTATGTTCTGCCGGCGGCGAGCTGGTTGGAGCGGGACCTCTGCACGAACATGATGGATTTCGGGAGCCTCCTCTGGGCGGGCGAGAAGGCGATCGAACCCCTCGGAGAGCGGAAGGATATCTACGAATTCTTCCGGGGGTTGGCTCTGGCGACCGGCCAGAGGGAATACTGGCCATGGAAGGATACCGAGGAGGTCAGCAACTACCGGCTGAAGGCCACCGGCCTCACCTTCCGGGATGCGGTGGAGCGAACGGTCATATTCCCGGATCATTTCGAGTTTCAGCCGTTCCTGAAGACGGGGTTCCCCACCCCATCGGGCAAGATCGAACTCTACTCCAGTATCCTCGAGAAACTCGATTATGATCCCATGCCTTACTTTGAAGAGCCGCCCGAAAGTCCCCTTCGTCTGCCGGAAGTGGCCAAGGAATACCCGCTGATCCTCAATACGGGCGGAAACTATCGGCCGATGTATCACTCCGAGTTCATGCACTGGGGCTACGGGGCCCGCGAACGGCACCCGGATCCGCTCATGGATATCCATCCCGAGACGGCCCGCTCCCTTGGTCTCGCGGAAGGCGATTGGGCATGGATCGAGACGCGGCGCGGCCGGATCAAGCAACGGGTGCGCTATAACGAGGGCATGCTTCCCAACGTGGTCAACTGTCAGGCAAGCTGGTGGTTCCCCGAGAAGACGCCTTATGAACCGGAGCTCAGCGGCGTATGGGAATCCAATGCCAACGTGCTCACCCTCGATGATCCCGAGTGGTGCGATGAGCTTTCCGGAGGCTGGTGCAACCGGGCGCTTTTGTGTAAAGTGTATAAGGTGTAGGGCCTTGTCGCTCTCGATCCGGTCCTCCCGGGGGTAGGGGAGGATCGGGCTCGTCCCCAGCCCTGCGGGGGGAATCCATGAATCCGTACGCGCCGCTGTTTCAACCGGGCAAGATCGGTTCGGTGCGGATCGAGAACCGGATCGTCATGCCCGCGATGGCCTCGCAGCTCGCCGAGCCGGATGGCCGCCTCTCCCAGCGGCTCATCGATTACTACCGTGTCCGCGCCGAAGGCGGGGTGGGCCTTATCATCACCAGTTATGCCAGCGTGAGCGCGGATGCCCCCCTCATGTTCAACATGGGCATTTCCGATGACTCTTGGGTTGATGATTGGCGGCGGCTCATCGAGGCCCTTCACGCCTGCGGCACCCGCGTGGGGATTCAGCTCATGCATGTGGGGATGCTGTATCTCTTTGCCGGTTTCGTTCCCAAAGGGGCCACCATGAAAATCCCCTCTCCGGTCCCCTGGGTGAAGGGGGATATCCCCACCCACGTGCTGACGGGGGAGGATATCGAGCGGTATATCGAAGACTTTGCACAGGGGGCCCGCCGCGCCCGAGAGGCGGGGGCGGACCTCGTGGAGATTCATGCTTGCCACGGGTCCCTTGCCGGCATGTTCATGTCCCCTCTCCTCAATCGGCGCACCGATGAATACGGGGGCTCGGTGGAGAATCGGGCCCGCTTTCCCCGGCGGATTATCGAGCGGATCCGGGAAACTTTGGGGGCCGATTTTCCCATCATCGTGCGCATCAATGCGAGCGATGATCTTGAGATGGGCACGACGCCTCCCGAGGCCGCCGAGCAAGCGCGTTTGCTCGCCGCCGCCGGCGCCGATGCCGTGAGCGTCTCCCGGGGCATTGAATTCTGGGCCACGACCACGATCCCTTCGTATCTTTACCCGGATGGGCCGATGCTTCCTCTGGTGGATGAGATCAAGAAAGCGGTTCCGGTGCCGGTGATCGCCGCGGGCAAGCTCACCCCGGAGCTCGCCGCCGACGCGGTTCGAACCGGACGAACGGACTTCGTGGCGCTGGGGCGTCCGCTCCTTGCCGATCCGGATCTCCCCCGTAAGCTTCGGGAAGGCCGGGCGGGGGGTATCCGCCGGTGCATTTATTGTATGAATTGCCTCAATCAAGACCGCCGTGCCGGGCGGGGCTCGTGTTCTGTGAACCCCTTTCTGAACCGGGAGTCCTTCTATCCCCTCCCGCCCATCAGCCGCCCCAAGCGGGTGATGGTAGTCGGCGGGGGGCTGGCGGGAATGCAGACGGCGCTGCTTCTGGCCCAGCGCGGTCACCTCGTTTCCCTCTTCGAGCGTGAGGGACGGCTCGGCGGGCAGTGGAACATCGCAGCGGCGATTCCGGAGAAATCCGGATATTCAGCCTTCACCGATTATCTTGAGCGCGAGCTTGGGCGCATGGGAGTGGAAATCCATCTCGGCACTCCGGTGAGCAAGGAGACGGTGATCGCGCAGAAACCCGATGCCGTGGTGCTCGCCACCGGGGCCGTCCCCGCCGGACTCGATGTGCCGGGGGCCGATGGGCCGAACGTGGTGCAAGCTGTGGATGTGATCATGGGGAAGGCCCGTCCGGAGGGGAGAACAGTGATCATCGGGGGGCGGTTCACCGCCATCGAAACGGCAATTCTGCTCGCTGAAAGGGGCGTTCCCGTAAGCCTCATCACCCGCGGTAGCCTCGGCATGACTCTCGAACGAGTGACGCTTCGGACCCTTATCGGGAAGCTTCTGAATCTGCGGGTGCCGCTGTATCTCAACACCGCTGTCCTCGCCATCGACCCGCGCCACCTCGTTATTCGCTTCAACGAGGAGGTTTTCGAATTGCCGGCGGAGACGGTGGTTCTGGCGGTGGGGATGAATCCAAATGTGGGTCTGGCCGGAGAGCTCGATGGTTTGGGCTTGGAGATTTACACCGTGGGCGATTGCACCCGCCCGCGCAATGCGGCGGCGGCGGCCTTTCAAGCGGCTCAGATCGCGGCGAAGATATAGGATCTTGTGCAGACGCTCGGAATGCCCTGGGTTTTAGGAGGGGATCATGCAACTCGGCTTCTACTTCGATCAGACGCGGTGCACCGGATGTTGGGCGTGTGTGGTGGCGTGCAAAGATTGGAACGATGTGCCGGCCGGGCCCGCCTCTTGGATGCGGGTCTCGACGGTCCTTCGGGGGAAGTATCCCGATGTGTTCATGACGTGGGTGGCGGTGCCGTGCTTTCACTGTGCCCATCCGTATTGCATCGAAGCATGCCCGGCGGGCGCCATCCACAAGAGAAGCGAAGACGGCATCGTGGTTGTGGATCGGGAGGCGTGTTTGGGTAAGGATTCCTGCGGGGCGTGCCGCGATGCCTGCCCTTTTGAAGCGCCCCAGTTTGGCCCTGAGTCCAATCCCAAGATGCAGAAATGTGACCTGTGCGCCGAGCGCTGGGCCGAGGGGAAGAAGCCCATCTGCGTTATGGCCTGCCCGACCCGTGCCCTCGATGCCGGGCCGATCGAGGAGATGGAGGCCAAATATGGCAGGGGACACGAAGCGCCGGGCCTCTCTTACGATGGAACACTGGGCCCTGCGGTGATCGTGAAGGCTAGGCCGGAGGTCTTCCTTTCCCGGTATTGATGCAATGTCCCGCGGCCGGGGGGCGATATGGACAAAGCGCTTCGGGATCTCATCGAGTATATCCAGTTTACCGAGAACGTGGCGGCGAAGATCCACGGGGTCTTGGACGAGGCGGAGATCTTCCGGATCGTGACCGAGGAGTTCGTCCGCTCGGAACGGTCCTTAGCGGGGATCATGATGCTCGCGGAGGACGGGCGTTCGCTTCGGGTGGCGCAGGTTTCCCTTTCGACGGATATCATCAAGGTGCTTGAGGAGATAGCCGCCTTGCCGATCGAGGAGTTCCGCAGCGAGCCCGATGAATCGAGCATTCTGTGGCGGGTGATCCGGGATGGCATGACGGTGCAGACGACCCGGAGGGAGATCGCTCAGGCGCTTTTGGCAGAGCCGCTTGCGGCGCGGGTGCTGGAGATCATCGGACTTGAGAAGGAGCCTTCCATAGCCACCCCGCTGTATCGCCGGGGGAAAGCAGCGGGCGTGCTCATGATGATGGCCCCGAAGCTCGCCGAATATTTCATTCCCTCGGTGCGGAACTTGGCCCGGCACATCTCCACGGCGCTGGATCTGGCCAACGAACATGCCGAGCGCAAGCGGGCGGAAGAGGCGCTGCGGCAGAGCGAGCGCCGGTTTCGGGCCATCGTGGAGAATTCCCCGGACCTCTTCACCATCGTTGAGCGCGATGGAACCATCTCGTTTGTCAATTTTGTGGAGCCGGGGCATCGCGTCGAGGATGTGATCGGAACGAGCGTCTACGACTATGTGCCCGCAGAGCTTGCGGTTCAGTACCGTCCCGTTCAGGAGCGGGTGTTTCGAACCGGGAGCCCCGAGCGGATCGAGGTGTTCGGCCGGAACGGCCGGGTGTTCGATTGCCGCATTGCGCCGCTGGAGAAGGAAGGCCCGGTGGAGCATCTCATGGTGATCCTCACGGATATCACGGATCGCAAGAAGGCGGAGGAACTGCTGCGTCAGCATCGGGATGAACTGGAGAAACTGGTCAAGGAACGTACCTCGAGCCTCGAGGAGGCCAACACCGCTCTGCGCGTCATGCTCAAGACGGCCGATCAGATGAAAGCGGAGATGGAAGAGGCGGTGATCTTCAACGTCAGGCGCTTCGTGTTGCCGTACATCGAACAGCTCAAGAAATCCGGCCTTACGGCGGAGCAACGCCCTTACGTGGAGATGCTCGAGCGAAGTCTGGATGAAGTGACCCGGCCCTTCATGCCCGGAGTGCCGGCTCAGGCGCTGACCCTCACGCCGGTGGAACTCACGGTGGCCAACCTCATCAAACAGGGGAAGACGACCAAGGAGATCGCCGAATTTCTGCACCTCTCGGACCGGACGGTGGAGACGCACCGGTACAATATCCGCAGTAAACTGGGGCTCAAGGGCCGGACGGTGAATCTGCGGACGTATCTTGCCTCGATCCGGGATGTTCCGGCCTGAACTCCGAAGCGGTTTCCTTCGGCGCTTGCCTCTTCTTTCCCATAGGTGCGCGATCGGCGATCATCTCGCCTTCCCCCTCTTTTCGGGGGTGCATGCGACTATGAGAACACGGCGATCACCCGATCTTTCCCCGAGAGGTCCGGAACCGTTTCGATCGTTGCGCCGTCGAACGTCTTTCGGGCAAGCGCGGATACCCGTGGCCCCTGAGAGGGCCCGATCTCCAGAAGGATGATCCCTCCGGGCCGGAGTTTGGAGGGCGCCCGGGCAAGAAAGCGGCGGATACAATCGAGCCCGTCTTGTCCGCCGGCCAATGCCGCTGCCGGTTCGAACAGACGCACATCGTCCGGGAGCCGCATCATCTCTTCATCGGTGACGTAGGGAAGGTTGGCCGCGATCAGGTCAACGGGGTGCGGCAAAGGATCCACGAGATCCCCGCAAAGGCATCGCACCCTTTTGGATACGCCGTGGCGCCGGGCGTTCTCCGAAGCTACGGCGAGAGCCCGATCCGAGGTATCCACGGCCCAGACTGTGGCGCGGGGGAGATGCACTGCGAAGGTGATGGCAATGGCGCCGCATCCGGTGCCGATATCGGCAAGGAAGCGGAAGTTCCGGCGGGGCGCCACTTCGAGTGCCTTCTCCACGATGAGTTCCGTCTCCGGCCGGGGGATGAGGGTATCGGGGGTAACGCGGAAATCGAGTCCGTAGAACTCCTTGTGCCCGGTGATGTAGGCCACCGGTTCGTGCCGGAGCCGGCGCTCTATCGAGTCCATGAACGCGGAGGCTTTCTCGGTGGGAAAGCGCCTATCCAGTTGAAGGAATAGCCCTGATCGCGAGATGCCGAGCGTATGTGCCAGAAGCAATTCGGCATCCAGACGGGCCTCCTCGATTCGAGCGTCTGTCAGCCGTTCGATGGCGCGGGCCAGTGCTTGCCGAACCGTCGGTTGGTTCATGCATCCTTCCGTTGTACGGAGTACCGGCTACGGGAAGGGGATCTTCGGTCTAGTCTTCTGAGGGATGCTCGGAGGTGATGAGCGCATCGATGAGCTCGTCCAGATCCCCTTCGAGGATTTCTCTGAGGTTGTGAAGCGTAAGGCCGATGCGGTGGTCGGTGACGCGGGATTGAGGGAAATTATACGTTCGGATTTTCTCGGAACGCTCGGCGGTTCCCACCTGAGCGCGGCGGGTTTCGGTGATCTCTTGGAATTGCTTGGTCTGTTCGAGATCGTACAGGCGGGCGCGCAACACGGACATGGCCCGGGCTTTGTTCTTGTGCTGAGATCGCTCGTCTTGGCATGTGACCACGATCCCCGTGGGGAGATGGGTGATCCGGATGGCGCTCGATGTCTTGTTGACGTGTTGGCCGCCGGCCCCGCTGGAGCGATAGGTATCGATCTTGAGATCGTCAGGGAGGATCTTCACCTCGACTTCGTCCATCTCAGGGAGCACGGCGACCGTAGCCGTGGAAGTGTGAATCCTTCCCCCCGCTTCCGTCACGGGCACGCGTTGGACGCGGTGCACGCCCCGTTCGTACTTGAGCCGGCTGAAGGCCCCCTTCCCCTTGATCTCGAAGATGATCTCCTTGTATCCCTTGATCCCCGTTTCGTGAGCGCTGATGGTCTCGACGGTCCACCCCTTGGAGAGAGCATAGCGGGTATACATGTTGAACAGATCCGCCGCAAACAGCGCCGCCTCTTCCCCGCCCGTTCCCGCTCGGATCTCCATGATCACATCTTTCTCGTCCGCGGGGTCCTTGGGAAGGAGGGCTGTCTTGAGCTCTGAGAGGAGTTTCTTGCGGCGGGATTCGAGGTTATCGAGCTCTTCGGCCACCAGTGCCGCCATCTCGCTATCGTGGCCATCACTCTGCCGCAACGCTTTGGTCTCCTCGATATTGCGAAGGACATCCTTGTATCGCTGATAGAGCACCACGATCTCCCGCAGGGAGGCAAGTTCCTGAGCCAGCGTTTGCAGCCGCTGCGGATCGGAAATCACGTCTTCCCGCGCCAAGAGATCGTTGATCTCCGCATACCGTCTTTCGATGGCGTCGAGGCGATCGAACATCGTTTCCATGGCGTATAAAGTCCCTGCGTTTCAATTATACCACAGCATATCCGGCGCCCTTTTGGCTTGCGCCCGGCCCCTTGAGTCGGGGCATCCGCCTTCCTTCATTCTTCCAGAGCTCTGGTGAGCACGAGGCTTACGGCGCTGATGAGGAGGGCCCCGAGAAAAGCGGAGAGGAAGTTATCGATGACAAACGTGAGGTCCCCGAGATCGGCGAACCATTCGGTGAGATACAGCATTCCGGCGTTGATCACCAGTGTGAACAGGCCGAGGGTGAGGCATTGAAGGCAGCAAGAGGCCATCCACACGAACGGCCGGATGAGGGCATTCACAAGCCCGAAGATCACCGCTACCAGAACGATCGCCTTCCATCCCTCCAGATGGATGCCGGATATGGCCAGCGATGCAATGTAGATCGCCGCCGCGTTGATCACGAGCCGGATGAGGAGCCGGTAGACCCATCCCCACTGACCGAAGAGTATCTCGAATCTCATTGGATCTTCATTTCGGGTTCGGCGGCTTCATCGAACGATGACCCTCCCCGCGAGGGCTGTATCTACCTTTCCCACGCGGGCGGCTTCCCGGCATCCCGCCGATCGGACGGCTTCGAGGAAGGGCCCGGCACTTTCCGGTGAAAGGGCGATCAAGAGCCCGCCGGAGGTTTGGGGATCGAAGAGGATATCCGGGATCCACCGGGGGAGATTCGGTGCTAGCTCTACCATGCCGGCGCGGAATTCGCGGTTCCGATATGTCCCGCCGGGGATGAGGCCCATCTGCGCGAAGTGGATGGCCTGAGGGATCACGGGCACAGCGGCGGCATCGATTTCGAAGCCGAACGGCATGTTCTCGACCATTTCGCAGGCATGCCCCAGAAAGCCGAAGCCGGTCACATCCGTACAGGCGTGAACCCCGATTTGCATCATCACCTCGGAGGCGATGCGGTTGAGGGCCGCCATTTGAGCGGTGACGGCGGCGATGGTCTTCGCATCGGCCATGCCCGCTTTGATGGCGGTGTTGATTATCCCTGTGCCCAAGGGCTTCGTGAGGATGAGCAGATCGCCGGGCCGGGCCCCTGTGTTTCTCACGATTCGATCCGGATGGATGATGCCGGTGACCGAGAGCCCGAACTTGAGCTCCGGGTCTTCCACGCTGTGTCCCCCCACCAGTGCCGTTCCGGCTTCCCGAAGCTTGTCCGTGCCGCCTCGCAGGATTTCCCTCAGGATGGAGATATCCATCGTCTTCGAGGGGAAGCAGACAAGGTTCATTGCGGTGAGGGGTTTGGCCCCCTTGGCGTAGATATCGCTCAGCGCATTGGCCGCTGCGATCTGCCCGAAACTGTAGGGGTCGTCCACGATGGGGGTGAAGTAATCCACCGTCTGCACGATGGCCAGATCATCGGTGAGCTTATAGACGCCGGCATCCTCCCATCCCTCCATTCCGATGATCACGTTCGGATGGGAGGGAATCTCAAGGCCGCACAACGCTTTATGGAGGTCTCCCGGACCCAGCTTTGCCGCTCAGCCTGAGCTCTGCACCGATTGAGTGAGCCTCAAATTCGCCTTTTCCATTTGACACCCATTATAATACTAAAAACTTCCCTTTGCCCGGAACGAACCGGTTTATGAGGAAAGGAGGGACCGATGCCAAGACACAGAGTGCTCCTGTGGGTTGTATCCCTTCTTGTTCTGATGGCCCTTCTCCCGGCGTGTGGCGACGATGTTCGGGGCCCCGGTGCTTCTTCCTTCGAAGGCCTCGTGCCCATCAACGAGTCTCCTCCCCAGCCGAATCCCGAAGAGTTGGCGCTCACCTATGAGGTCGGCTATGGCGATGAGCGTACCCAGTGGACCGTGACCGTATCCGGGAGGGAGACCGTTCATGGAACCGTTTGCTATGTCTTGGACACGGCGATCGAGGGTTCTCCGGAACGCCTGCGGCTTCAGGGCACGGCTGAGGTCAATCTTCGGCCGGTGGGCGAGATTCTCCGACGGGATGTCTCTACGTTGGACCTGATCGAGAGCAAATCCTCGGTCATCGCCTTTGGCACTTTGCCGGTGGATACGGTCAAAACCTTTGCCTTCGCCGGCGACCACGGGGCGCCGTTTTCGGTGGGGAAAGAATGGTCCTACGAGATGGTCTCCAAACCCAGCATGGGGGCGCAGACGGTGAGCACGTGGAGCGCCCGGGTAGCCGCCATCGAGGAGATCACGGTCCCCGCGGGGACCTTCCGCTGTTACCGGATCGAGCACTCCCGATCGGCGGTGAACGGGGTGGTGGTGGAAAACCCGACCACGGACTTGATCGAATGGTGGTCCGCCGAAGGCCTGTTCCTTGCCCCCGTCCGGATCGAGGATCGCTTTACATATGCTCAGGCGGAAACGCGGGAACTTGCCGCCTATGGCGCTATCTCGAAGGAAACGGCCCCCCCGATCGTTGAAGCCCCTTCCGATGCCGGGCGGCTTCTTGCGGGCAGCGCGTGGGAGGATTTCTGCGACCGGCTCAAGGCCGCAGGCAAGATCGTTCTGGACCCCGCCGTGAGCGTGAGCGAACAAGATCAGGCTGAAGGCTATCGGCATTTGCTCCGTCTCCTCTGGGTGAGCATGAACGAACTCATGGAGAACAACGATCCCCTTCGTCCCTATCTCACGCGCTACCCGAATGTGCCCACGAGGATCGGCCACGATAACCCGGATAACGTGTACGTCGGCGGCCCGATCCGGGGGGACCAAACCTATCGTCTCACTGGTACCATTGGCTCCAATGTGTTCACCTCTTTTAATGTGTACACCGGTTTCATCGGGTTCGATTCGTATGAGAGCCTTCGGACGGTATCGAGCCTCAACTCGGAGGAAATGGCGATCAATCCCGATGGCTCGTTTGAGATCATCCTCAGCCCTGAACCCCATCCCGGAAATTGGCTGAAGCTTGAGCCGGATGCCAGAATTTTGGTGGTGCGCAAGCTCTTCTATGATTGGGGAAATGAAACCGAGGGCACGCTTCGCATCGAGAACTTGACCGCCCCGGGAACCCCCGCCGCTCCCCTCGATCCCGGCGCCATGGCCCGCCAATTGGATGATATGGCGCGCTTTGTGGAGTCGGTGGCAAGCTTCTTCGTGGGAGCTCATTATGCCAAATTCGTTTCGGGTGAGATTCCCCCGAACACCATCCCTCCCCCGAAGGTCGGGGAAATGGCCATGGCCGATCCCTACAATCGGACTCAGTGGGGGCATTTCAAGCTTGCCCCGGATGAAGCCCTGATCGTGGAATTCCCGGCCACCGATTGCCTCTACACCAACTTCCAGCTCGGGAACATGTGGTGGGAATCGCTCGACTACCGCACGCGCCAGAGCCATCTGAACGGCTTCATGTCCTATTTGAACGCCGACGGCATCTACCGCTACGTAGTTTGCCCCAGAGATCCGGGCGTCCCCAACTGGCTGGATACCGAAGGCCATCTCGAAGGCACCATGTATTTGCGCTGGACCTTTTGCGAGGCGGCGCCGGAGGCCATCGTCACCCGGGTGGTCAAGTTCGACGATATATGGGATTTCATGCCGGCCGATACGCCTTTTGTCACTCCGGAGCAGCGGGCTCAGGCCCTTGCCGCAAGGCAAAGGGCCTTTGACCAGCGCTTCCGGCCGTGATGAAAAGACGGGGAGTTGCCCGCCGCACGGGTCGGAGCTTATCCCGTCCCCGCGGGGGAGATAGGCCGCTTCTCTTTACGCCCCGGACTTGCACTCCCGGAGCGGATTGGGCCCGAGCCGCCGGCCGGTCTCGGTCATCTCGCTGACCGCCGCTACCCACTTCGGCGCCTCCGAGGCGCCCACATTGAAGAACTTGACCCGTTCGGGTTCGAGGCCGGCCTCTTCGATGAGTTGGCGGGTGCGGCGCACCATCTCGCGCGCCTTGAGATTCCCTTGAAGGAAGTGGCAATCCCCCTCCTCGCATCCGCTCACCATGACCACATCGGCGCCGTCTTCCAGCGCCTTCATGAGGAGGATGGGCTCCACCCGACCGGTGCACATGAGCTTCACGATCCGCACGTTCGGCGGGTATTCGAGCCGCATCGAGCCGGCGAGGTCCGCCGCCGAATAGGTGCAGTAGTGGCATACGAAGGCGATGATCTTGGGTTCAAAGGTCTCGGTCAAGGTTTTTCTCTCCTTTCGTATTTTCAGAAGTCTCGAAGCCGCGGTGCCCGGCGGGTCTCTCAAGCGCCGCCGAGCGCTTGCTTCACGGCATTCTCCAGAGTGATCTTATCGGTGACCCCCTCAAAACGCTGCAAGACGGTGTATGCGCCGTTATCCGTTCCTCCCAGAAGCAGTAGTGTGGGAGAGGTGACCACTCCGAACTGCGCCGCCGGTTCCGGCTCACCGATCCGCAGGATCATCAGCCGGTCCTGATACGTCTTTTCCAGTTCATCCAGAATGGTGATCTGGCTCCGGTACTTGCAAGGGGCGCATCCGGAATAGAAGAAGATCAGAACGAGCTTGCCGGAAGCGACGGCCGTTTCGATCTCCGCATCCAGCGCGGTCTCGGTGGGGGTGGGTTCCGGCGGTTTTTCGATCTCCCCGGAAGGACTCGGCGACGGTGCTTGCGTTGGGGAAAAGGAAGGCGGTTCCGCCGGTGCGGATGATCCCTCAGTGCATGCCACCATCTGCAGCACGAGCACTATTGCTATGGCACCGAGCACCAGAGCGGATTTGCCGGACGGCATGGGCGGCAGATATCTCCGGTGCCCTCTTGCCCGAAAGAGTTCCATCAGGGCCTCCTTTGGCATATTGTTTCCGTTGTGTCGATCTCTTCAGCGTTCGGCATGAAAGCCGGAGGGGGAGAGGGGAATCGAACCACCATGAATCCGCGAAGGCGGACCACCACCGGTTTTGCAGACCGGGACGCGAACCATCACGCATTCTCCCCCGGAAAGGGTTCATTTGTCGTGTGAAATGTACGGAATCCCTGAGGGTCCGGGGTAGAATGGGGCCCGAAGCGAATCGGCATGCGGGAGATAGCCACCGGGGCCCGGCGGATAGAGAGGCGCCGGAAGGGAGATTGGGCTCCGAGCGTTTTGCCGGGCTGTTGCCCTTAAGGCTCGGAAGAGGGCGCTATTGCCCGGGGGCGATTCACCCTACCCCGCCCATCAGTGAACGCCGCTTTCGAACCGACGATGAGACACGCTCCGTCGCAACGGCAACTTCACCTTCGTCGTGGCATGGGGATCACCCCCTTTCCTGCGGAATCCGGATAGAGTTTACCATAGGAATTCTTGATGTGTCCAATCCGTTATGGCTATTGAAAGCCTTCGGCGGCCCCCCCAAAGATAGCGATTCAGCTTTGGAGCCTTCACCTTCAGGGTGAATGAGGTCGATCACCCCACTGCGGACCATGTCCCGGAATTCCCCCCACATCCTACGATCTTTTGGGGCCCTGAGCCGTGCTTGACAACCCGCATGTTCGGCTCCTAACATTATCGGCAATGAAAGCGAGGGGGAAGGTCGTTGCCGCTCGGGCGTGGTTCCATCGGAAGAAATGGGCCGTCGCTGCGTTTGTGTTTGCGGTCGCTTTTCCCCTTTTTCTCATCTCATCGGATCTCTGGCTTATCGTGAATGAAGCCCCTCTCTACGAGTACGGGTTCGATAAGCGCCACATCGCCGAAGAGACCGGCATCCCGAAGGATGAGCTGATGAAGGTTGCCCATCATCTGATACGGTATTTCAACGGTCAGGAAAGTTCACCGCAGGTCGAGGTCACCCGCTTCGGCGAGCCGTTTGAGATTTTCAACGAACGGGAAATCGTCCATCTACGGGATGTGAAGGCGGTCATACGGTTTTTCTACCTTCTGCAGTGGGTGACGGCAGCGGGCATCGGAATCTATCTCCTTGCGCTGGCCATTTTCCGCAGAAGGAGGCTTCTTCGGGAGACGGCGAGAGGCCTTCTCCTCGGGGGGATCGGCACTCTGGCGCTCATCGGACTCGTGGGGCTATGGGCCATGGTGAACTTCGACAGCCTCTTTCGACTGTTCCATCATCTGGGGTTTCGGAACGATCTCTGGCAACTCGATCCCTCTCATGACTATCTCATCATGTTGTTCCCCCAAGGGTTTTTCTTTGATGTGGCCCTCTTGCTTCTGGGGGCCTTGGCGGCGGAAATTCTGCTCCTGAGCGGATGGGCCTGGTTTTATCTGCGCAGAAAGAAGGATCGGCCGCCGTATGAGCCCGCTTTCGGGGTGAGCGATCACAAGATCGTCTGAAGTCCATCCGGCGAGGAAATGTTTCCTTCCGAAGGATGACGAAGTATAATCGGGATACTACACAGGGCGAGGACTATATGAAGGCCGGAATCCTCGAGCGCCTTGAGTGTTTGACCGTCAGGGAAGTGCCGGATCCCCGCCTCGAACGCGGTTCCATCATCTTGAAGGTCCGGGCGTGTTCGATTTGCAGCACGGATCTTCGCATCTTTCATTATGGTCACCCCCGCGTTCGGCTTCCCCATATTTTGGGACACGAGATCGCCGGAGAGGTGATCGCTGTTGGGGAGGGGGTGAAAGGCTATGGGTTGGGGGATCGGGTGGCGGTGACTCCCACGGTTGCCTGCGGGGAGTGTTTCTATTGCCGCAAGGGGCAGCACGTTTATTGCCAAAGGCGCAAGTCGTTCGGATATCAGTTGGCCGGTGGATATGCCGAGTATCTCTATATCCCGCCGGAGGCGGTCGCGTACGGGGTGCTCAACCGATTTCCTCAGACCGTCAGCTTTGTAGAAGCCTCGCTGGCCGAGCCTCTGGCGTGTTGCCTGAGGGCCCAACGATCTGCGGGGGTGAGCGCCGGAACGGTCGTAGCCATCATCGGGGCCGGGCCGATAGGATTGATGCATGCCCGTCTAGCGCGGGCCAACGGCGCAACTCAAGTGATCCTTGTGGAAAGGGATACGGCGCGTCTCGGGGGGAGGGATCTCGAGGGGGTGAGCTCGGTGGTGGATTCGAGCAGAGAGGATCCACAGACGGCCGTTGCCGGTTACACGGAGGGCCGTGGGGCGGATGTGGTGATCGTGGCGTGTTCCTCCCCGGAGGCTCAGACGCAATCCCTTCATCTTGCGGGGAACGGGGGGCGGGTGAATTTCTTCGGGGGGCTTCCGCCGGAGAAGCCTCTTATCACGATCGATTCAAACGTTATCCACTATCGGGAAATCTCGGTGCAAGGTGCCCACGGTTCCACGCCGAAGGATAACTATGAAGCCCTCGAGATGATCGCCCGGGGAATAGTGAAGGTGAGCGATCTCATCTCCCACACGTTTCCTCTGGAGTCCATCGTCGAGGCTTTCCGCTTTGCCGAGAGCCGGGAAGGGATGCATGTGGCCGTTTGCCCGTGAAGTCATGGTGGGGGCCGCAAGCAACCTTCTCACCACATCGAAGCGGTGAGCCCCCCATCCACGACGAGCGTTGTTCCCGTGGCATAGCCTCCCGCCTCGGAGGCAAGGAATATGACCGCCCCGGCGTACTCTTTGGCGGTGCCGGCCCGCTTCAGGGGCACGCGATTGAACAGGCCTTTGAGTCCCGGAATGAGTTCGAGCCCTTTCTGAAGCTCTCCCGTCTCGATGAAGCCGGGGGCGACGGCGTTCACCCGGATCTTGTAGGGGGCCCATTCGACGGCGAGGGTCATGGTGAGGTTGATGACCCCCGCCTTGGCGGCGCCGTATCCCACGTTGGTGACGGCCGCCCGCAATCCCTCGCCGGAAGCGATGTTGATGATCACCCCGCCCCCTTGGTCCCGCATGATGGGGGCCACGGCCTTGCTGCACATGAAGGTCGGTTTGAGATTGGTGCGGATCATCGAATCCCACCCGCCTTCGCTGAGCTCGAGGGCGGGTGCGGGGAATGAAGCCCCCACGTTGTTCACCAGAATATCGATCCGGCCGAAGGCCTCGACGGTCTTCTTGACCATCCCTTCGATCTGAGCCGTATCGCGCACGTCCATGGGGATGGCCAGTGAGCGCCTTCCCAGTTTGCGGATCTCGGCGGCGGTGGCTTCAACCCCTTCCGCCGTTCGAGCGGTGACCGCCACATCGGCGCCGGCCCGCGCCATTTCGATGGCAATGCCCCGGCCGGTCCATTTACTGGCGCCTGTGACGATGGCTACCTTGCCCTCAAGTGAGAACATCGGATGCATCAGAAGGCCTCCTCGAAGAAACGCGTTGGATCACCTCGGGCAAAGTTCCCCCCGGATCTGCCCGTTTTGCCGGATTCTAGCATTTGCAGTCTAAACTGTCAAGGAATCGGCATAGAGCCTGTACATAGTGGTGATATGATAGCGCCCATTTACGTCATAAAGGTTATAGCTTGCTGCAAAGATGCCCATTTTGTATTGTTGCGGATTGTCTTTTGGGGGCGGAAAGTGTATAATTCCCACAACAAAGGTCCAAAAGGGGGGGCTCCATGACGGATCAACTTGCCGAGATCGAAGCCATCAAGCAATTGAAATACAAGTATGTGCGCTGCGTGGACCTCAAGCGGTGGGACGAACTTGCGGAAACTCTGACCGAAGATGCGGAGACGAGCTACTCCGGCGGCCAGTATGCCTTCAAGGGGCGGGAGGCCATCCTGAAGTTCTTGAAGGATGGATTGCCCACTCATCGTTTGAGCATGCACCACGTTCATCAACCGGAGATCGAGCTTACGAGCAAGACCACGGCCAAAGGGACGTGGGCGCTCGAAGACTATGTGATCGACGTGAAGGATAATTTCTCTCTCCGCGGGGCGGCGTTCTATCGGGACGAGTACGTCAAGGTCAATGGCCAGTGGAAGATCAAGTTCACCGGATACGATCGGGTATTTGAAGAGTTCTGGAGCCGGAAGGATTCGCCGAGCCTCCAACTGACTCAGAACATGTTTGCCGGAAAATAGGCGGAAGGAGAGATCTGTGGCCAGCGAGAACATCAGAAAGCTTGCGGCCTTGAACAACAAGGCGGATTCAGAAGTGCTGCATCGAATTCTGGAATGTGCCATGACCGATGAGGAGGCCGGTTTCATTCTGGCCTTGCCCGCATCGCCGGCGGAACTGGCCGCGAAGTTCAACATTTCCGAAAAGGCGGCGGAAGAAAAGATTCGGGAGTTGGCACGAAGAGGTCTGGTGGTCCGATCGCGGAAAGGCTACCGGTATCCCCGCGATCTCGGGACCCTTCACGATAACATCCTTGCCAGTGATCGGAAGTATATCCCCGCCGGCATCGAGAAGCTCTGGATGGACCTTTACGAAGGCCAGAAGTGGTGGCGGGAGGTGGGGGAGAGCTTGGCCGCCTTTGGTGCTCAGGTGTTGCGGGTGATTCCGGCGGAGAAATCCATTTCCCCGAAGATCAAGCTCCTTCCCTATGAAAGCATCACCGCAATCATTGAAGCCAATCGCGATCTCATCACCATTCGGAATTGCTGTTGCCGGACCGGCGCGCGGAAATGCCATCATCCCCTCGATGTGTGCATGCAATTCAAAGGCCGGGCGGAGTACGATCTCTTCCGGGAGAGCGGAAGGAAGGTCTCGGCGGATGAGGCCGTCTCGGTGGCGCTCAAGGCGGTGGGATCGGGACTCGTTCCCACGGTCACGAACATCTCGGTGATGGCCGCGCTCGAATTCATTTGCTTTTGCTGCGGCGATTGTTGCCTCGTGCTCGATCCGATCATCCGGCTCCAGAAAGTGACCGCGGTGCTTGCGCCCAGTCGCTTCGAACCCAAGATCAACTATGAGCTTTGCAACGGTTGCGGTCACTGTGTGCCCCGGTGTCACTTCCGGGCACTGGAGATGAAACCGGTCCCGGGCCACAGCACCATGAAGGCGGTGCTCGATCCCGATAAATGCGTGGGGTGCGGCGTCTGTGAGCTTTCATGCGTGCCCGGCGCCATCATCATGGAGCTCACCCGGCCGCCGGAGTTCATCCCGGAGAAGATCGCCGGCCCCTCGGCCATTGTGCATTCGTAGGCGCCGTTTTCGTTGAGCCTTGCCCTTTTCCCGCTTCGGCTCTATGGTGGGGGAAAGATTCCCCAAAATAGCGATTCCGCTTTGTGATCTTTGCCCTCAGGGGGAAGGACCTTGATCACCTTGTTGCGGACCTTGCCCGGGAATTCCCACACCCCCCATGAACGATCCGGCTTTTCCGATCCCACCCACCCGCCCAAAGGGTTTTCTTGGGGGACACCCCCAATCCCCCCGGGAGATGTGTCTTGTGCACGCTCTTCTTCAATCCCTCTTTTGAGGAGGTTTGCCGCAGTTGACAGCGGCATCCATTGATACCATAATTCCTCTACCATCTCCTTCTTTGTCCTCGGTATCTCCCGGAGGAGGCCCGTTCGAGATGAAGGATGCCGACAAGTCGAGACGCCAGCTCATCCGCGAACTGGTTCGCATGCGCCAGACGATGGATAGCGTGGAACGGTTGGAAGCGGAACGGCGGCTTGCGGAAGAACAGCGCCGCGAGGTGGATGCGAAGTGGCGCTCTCTGGCGGAGAATGCGCCGGATTCCATCATGACGATCGATGAGGACGGCACCATCCTTTTCCTCAATCGTCTTCAGCCGGGCTATACCCGTGATGAGCTGATCGGCAAGACGGTCTACGATTTTCTGCAGCCGGAATTCCACGAAACCTTTCGGCGCGTGCTCCGGACGACCTTCCGCACGGGGAAGACCACCCGCTTTGAGGGCCGGGGGCCCGAAACGAATCCCCAGTGGTTCCTCAACCGGCTCGGGGCGGTACGACACAACGGCAAGATCGTGGGGGTGACGATGATCTCCACGAACATCGATGAGTTCAAGCGTACTCAGGAGGTCCTCCGGGATCATTCGCGCCGCGTCGTTGAAGCGGAGGAGATGGAGCGGGCCCGGATCGCGCGGGAGCTTCATGATCAGATCGGGCAGAGCCTGACGGGTCTGAAGCTTCTTCTGGGGCAGGCGGCCCGGGCCTCTTCCTCAGCGCGAGAGGACCTCTTCGCCGAAGCGCATTCACTCATCGATGAGATCCTTGCCCATGTGAGGGATCTCTCGCTGGAGCTTCGCCCCTCGATGCTGGATGATCTGGGCGTACTCCCCACGGTGATATGGCACATCAAGCGCTATTCTTCCCATACGGGCATCGTGGTGCGGCTTGAGCACCGGGGGGTTCGGAAACGGTTTGCTCCGGAGATCGAGACGGCGGTCTATCGGATCGTACAGGAGGCGCTCACGAATGTGGCCCGTCATGCCCGCACCTTCGAGGCAAAGGTCAAGCTTGTGGCAGGGCCGGCGCGGTTCACTGTGACCATCGAAGATAGCGGGGCGGGCTTCGATTCCCATGATTGGCCGGCGGAGACCAAGGGGCGTGGGTTGATCGGAATGAGAGAGAGGGCCGTTGCGCTCGGGGGCAAGCTCATCGTGGACTCCGCGCCGGGGCGGGGCACGTGCGTTACGGCTATCTTGCCTCTGCAAAACCGTTGCCTCAAAGGGGAGGGTCAGATATGGACCCGGTCCGGATCGTGATTGCGGATGACCATCCTGTGGTGCGGCGCGGCGTGCGCGCTCTGCTCGAAGATGAGCCGAGCTTCCGCATCCTCGGCGATGCGAGGGATGGCTTGGAAGCCTGTGAGATGGTGGAGCGTTTCCATCCGGATGTGCTGGTCCTCGATGTGATGATGCCCGGATTGAACGGCCTTGAAGTTGCAAGGCGTGTAGGCAAGATGTCTCCTCGAACGCGGGTGGTGATCCTCTCCATGCACGAGGATCAATCCTATGTGTCTGAAGCGCTCAAGTCCGGCGCCAGCGCCTACGTGCTCAAGCGATCGGCAATGGAAGAGCTCGTCCGGGCGATCGAGCAAGTGACCCGAGGCCAGCGGTATCTCAGTCCGGAAGTGAGCCGGACGGATTTTGAGGCTTCGTATGGGGTCGGTCGGGATGCCCTCGGCGATCCTTATGAGCGCCTCACCCGCCGCGAGCGGGAGGTGCTTCAGCTTGCGGCCGAAGGTTGTGACCGGGGCCAGATTGCGGATCGGCTGTGCATCAGCCGCCGAACGGCCGAAGCCCATCGGGCCAGTGCCATGCGCAAGCTCGGGCTGCGCAACAAGAATGATCTGGTCCGTTATGCCATCAAGCGCGGGCTCATTTCGCCGTGAATCGGTTTTCTCCCCGGAGCCCAAAAATACGTAGCGTTACCTATTGAAGCGGGCATTTGAATGTGCCAATATCAATCTCAAATCCATGATCCGCCTCGGCGGGGCTTGAACACCCCCCGATCGTTCGTAACCTCATGATGATCCAAGGAGGCAAGATGGGTATCTGTTACCGGGGAAAAACACTCAGGGCCCTCGTTCAGGAGCGCCAGCGGTTGTTCAAGGAAACGGGGCATGCCTACGGACTTGAAAAGCTTGAACTTCTCGAACAAGACCCCGCGAAGTTCATGCGGTTTCAGATGAAGCTCGTGGCCGCTTGCATCAACACGCGGGAGATGGCGAAGCTGATTTCCGCCAATCCCATGTCCCTGATTCAGGGGGAACTCCTGTTCTTGCTGGCGAATGCCGAAGGGGATGTGGTCGCCACATCGTACGGATTGGCGGGCCATATTCAGGGAGTGCCGTTCGTGATCAAGAGCATCGCTGAACTGGGGTTCGAAGAAGACCCGGGCATCAACCCCGGCGATATCTATTCCACCAATGACGCCTTCTACGGTACGCCCCACAACGCCGATTGCTATACCCTTCTCCCCATTTTCTATCGGGATGAGCTCGTCGGGTGGACCGTCGGCCTCAACCACATCACCGATGTGGGGGGCATTCAACCCGGCGGCCTTGGCACTGTTTCCACCAGCGTTTTCACCGATGGCTTCACCTATCCCCCGACGCGGACGGGGCGGAACTTCCGGCAGGAGAAATGGTGGGACCTCCACTGGAAGCGACGAACCCGTACCGAGATGTTCAACGTGCTGGATGATAAGATGCGGGCTGCGGGGGTGGTCAAGCTTCACGATCGGGTGAAGGAGATCATTGACGAGTTCGGGATCGATTACTATCGTCAGGCCCTTCGAGAGATCATCGAGCGCGAGCGGAGGCTTCTCCTCAGTCGCGTCCGGGCGATGGCGGTCCCGGGCATCTACCACTGGCTTCAGCTCAAGAGGGTGGATTACAAGGGCACGCTCGGAAGGCTCTGGCCGGCTTCCAACCGCAATTGGCTTCTTCACAAGCCTGCGGAAATGCATATCCGCGCCGATGGCACCATCTTCACCGATATGGAAGGGCTCTCGAGCGAAGGGGATTTCCACTGCAATGCCTATGAGCCAGGAGTCCGGGTGCTCACTTCGCTCGCCCTCTGGTCACACTTTGCGTATACGAAGACCCTTAACACGGCCCTCCAATACATGACGGCTTGGAACCTTCCGCCCGGGTGCATGTTCAATCCGCAGAACCCGTGGGCGGCCACGGTCATGGGGCTCGGTGAAGTGGGCGGCTGTACGTATCTGTTCCACCGATGCCTGGGCTATGCCTATTTCGCCCGGGGGTTTCTCGAAGAAACGTATCCGATGGATGGCGCCGGTGTGGGGTATGGCGTTCAGGGCCTTCTGGGCGATGGCTTCCCGTGGGCCGGCGGCGATATGGCCCTCATCACATGCTGGGGACAGGGGGCGATGGCCTATCGCGATGGTTTTTCCGCGGCGTGGTGCGGCCCCAATCCCCAGCCGGATCAGGGCGAGGTGGAGCTTTCCGAATTCCTTCAGCCCACCCAACTCAATATCGGGCGGGGACTCATTCCAGATTTCTGCGGCCATGGCAAGTTCCGGAGCGGCCTCGAGATCGGGATGATGCAGATGGTCAATCAGCCGGGTCAGGCGCTCATCATTGCCACCTTCGCTTCCACGAGCGGTATGGGTGGGGGTGCTTTGGGAATGTGCGGTGGATATCCTCGGTCCAATGATGTGATCATCTATGCCCATGATACGAACATCCGCGAGGTCATTGCTCAGGGCGGCCATTACCCCCGGAACCTCGTCGAGATGAGGCGCATGATCGAATCCGGCACGCTCAAGGTGGGGAGCCTCGAGATCTTCAATGGGCCTACGCCGAGCGTCCCTTGCAAAGACGGCGATCTTTACGCGAGCACCTCGGGCTCCATGGGCGGTTGGGGGGATGTGCTCGAACGCCGCTATGAGCTGATCGAGGAGGATATCAAGTACGGGTGGATCACTCCGGAGACGGCCCGCACCGTGTACGGCGCCGTGACCGATGGGAACGGC